>Ga0187892_10000305_pt1 | contig 130013 bp, 117 predicted proteins | sample MA1701073metaG_FD_139345 | JGI IMG/M metagenome (GOLD analysis project Ga0187892, IMG submission 139345) | Bio-ooze microbial communities from a basaltic lava cave in the Kipuka Kanohina Cave System on the Island of Hawaii, USA - MA170107-3 metaG ... | reverse complement strand
GGCAACATGATCGGCGGCTTCATCGCCGCCTTCATATTCGCGCAGTTCATCTCGGTGGGCGGCTACTTCTTCCACCTCGAGTGGGGTTACGTGATCGCGTTCCTGTTCTTCATCGCGGTGATGTTCTGGAAGCCGCGAGGCCTGTTCGGAGGCAAGTCGTGAGCGGCTGGCTGCCGTGGGCGGGGGTGGCGGCGCTCGCGCTCGCGCCGCTCGCCGGCATCGGCAACTACCCGCTGCATCTCGCCATCATGTGCCTGCTGTGGGGCTTCGTGTACACCGGCTGGGCGCTGATGGGGCGGCTCGGCATGGTGAGTCTGGGCCACGGCGCGTTCCTCGGCATCGGCGCCTATGGCGTGGTGATGGGCTGGAATCACTTCGGGCTGTCGCCCTGGCTGGGGATGCCCATCGCGCTGGCGCTGGCCGCGCTGGTGGCGTTCGTGATCGGCTGGCCGTGCTTCCGTTTCCGGATCGTCGGTCACTATTTCGCGCTGGTGACGCTGGCGCTGTCCGAGGTCGCGCGCATGATCATCGTGGCGCTGCGCGACCAGACCGGCGGCTCGCTGGGCGCCACGCCGACCACGGCGCTCGCCGAGCAGGCGTTCTCGCTCGGCGCGATGCAGTTCTCCTCGAAGCTCGTCTGGTTCTACATCGTCCTGGCGGTGTGGCTCGCCGGCCTGTGGCTGTGGACGCGGGTGGACCGCTCCATGGCGCGGCTGGCGCTGGAGGCGATCGCGCAGGAAGAGGAGGCCTCCGCGTCGGTGGGCATCCACGTCACGCGCCTGAAGCTCGGCGTGACGCTGGTCTCGGCGCTGATGACCTGCGTCGGCGGCGTGCTGTACGCCCAGTATCAGCTCTACGTCAACCCGGAGACGGTGTCCGGCATCGGCATCAGCCTGCAGATGGTGTTCGGCGCGATCGCCGGCGGCATGTACGTGCGCCTGGGGCCCACCGTGGGTGCGGTGTTCACGCTGCTGCTGGCCGAGGTGCTGAGGCTCGCCCTGGGCCACGACATCCACGGCCTCGACACCACGCTCTACGGCCTGCTGCTGGTGCTGTTCATCATCTTCATGCCCAAGGGCATCCTGGGCGCGGCGATCGAGGTGTGGCGGCGTTCGCGCCGCCCGGTTCCCGCCGCGGCGTAGCCCGATCGGCTGCATCGGGCTACGAGGCGGGGATAACCCGCTCGACTACTACACCGCGCACGTCCATCTCGTACTCCAGTTCCTCGATCGGCGGCCGGCAGCAGTGCCAGGTGAGCCCGCCGCCGTTGCCTGCACGCGGCAGAATCTCCTTCCCGAACACGGCGTGGATGTCGTGCACGGTGTACACCTGCGTTGCCGTCACGTGTCGCCACGACACACCCAGGCCCGCCATGCGCCGCTCCATCGCGTCCAGCACGCAGCGCGCCTTGGCCGCGATGCCTGCAGCCGAGAGGTCACCGCGCGCGACGATGTCGTCGGGGAAGCGGCCGCCCTCGGGCCATTCGCCGCTGCCGGCGACGACGAAGCCGGGGGGCGGTTTCGGCGGCGGGAACCGTATAGCAGAACGCGTAGAAGCTCGGTTCGGCCGGAGGGCCGATCTGCGGCGCAACGTTGGAGCGTGCGACCGGGTTGCGGCGCTCGCGGAACAGGCCCCAGCGCTCGAGCACTGCCACGTAGCCTCGATTGAACTCGGCGAAACCGTCCATGGTGAACGGCCTGGGCGAACGCAACTCGGCGGCGCACAGCGCGGTGCGCGGGCGCCCGAGCCGGGCGAGATGCGCCTCGATCGCGGCGAACCCCTGCATCAGCGGGACAGGATGCGCAAAGCGCGCGCGTTCGATGGCGTGACCGTCCAGCGCCCGCACGCCCTGCGAATAGGGAAATCCGCCCTGCAGGTAGGCGTAGCCGCCGTCGGCAAAGACGATGGGTTCGGGCATGGGGCCTCCGCGTGTAGGTCGACGGCGGCCACTGTAGCGCGCGAGCGCGATCGGCGCTCAACTGCGCGGACAGGTCCGTCTCCCGCAAGCGGAGAGGGAGAAGGGGCGCATCTACCCCGCGGCCGCCGACTGCTCCTGCTGCGCGGCCAGCAGCGCACCGAACTCCTCCACGGGCAGCGGCTGGCTGAACAGAAAGCCCTGCACCACCTCGCAGCCGTGCTGCTGCAGGAAGGCGAGTTGCTCCGCGGTTTCGACGCCCTCGGCCACCACCGCCAGCTTGAGGCTATGCGCCATGGCGATGATCGCCCGGGTGATGGCCGCGTCTTCCGCGTCGTGCGGCAGGTCCTTGATGAAGGAGCGATCGATCTTGAGCGTGTCGAGCGGGAAGCGCTTGAGGTAGGACAGCGACGAGTAGCCGGTACCGAAATCGTCGATCGCCAGGCGCACGCCCATGTCCTTGAGCTGGAACAACGTCGTGAGCGTGGTGTCGACGTTGTGCATCAGCATGCTCTCCGTGAGTTCCACCTCGAGCAATGCGGGGTCGAGCGCGCTTTCCTTGAGGGCGGCGGCCACCGATGCGACCAGCCCGCCCCGGCGGAAATGCGGGCTGGCGATGTTGACCGCCACGTGCACGGCCGGATAGCCGGCGCCGCGCCAGGCCTGGTTCTGCCGGCAGGCGGTGCGCAGCACCCAGTCGCCGATGCGCACGATCAGGCCGGTTTCCTCCGCCAGCGGAATGAACTGGGCGGGCCGCACCAGCCCCAGCTCTGGATGTCGCCAGCGGATCAACGCCTCCAGCCCCACGATCTGGCCGGTCGAGACGCGGATCTTCGGTTGGAAGTTGAGCAGGAACTCGCCGCGCTCGAGCGCCTTGCGCAGCTGCGATTCCATCGACAACTTCTCCAGCGCGGTCGCGTTCATCGCGCGGCTGTAGAACTGGTAGTTGTCGCGGCCCTGCTCCTTGGCGAAATGCATCGCGGCGCCGGCGTTCTTGAGCAGACTGTCGGCGTCCTCGCCGTCCAGCGGATACAGCGCCAGGCCGATGCTGGCGGTGACGAACATCTCGCGGTTGCCGATTCGAAACGGCTTGCGCAGCTCCTGCAGCAGCCGGCGCGCGACCTTGGCTGCGTCGTGATACTGCGCGAGGTCGGTGATCAGCAGGCAGAATTCGTCGCCGTCCAGGCGCGCGATCAGATCGCTCGCCTCGACCGGCACCGGGCCCTCTCCGTCGGGGCGCCCCAGCGCATCGGCTTCGCGCACCGCGTCCGCCAAGCGTCGTGCCACCGCCGCCAGCAGCTCGTTGCCGGCGGTGTGGCCGAGCGTGTCGTTGATGCGCTTGAACTGGTCGAGGTCGAGCGCGAGCACCCCGAGCTGCCCGCGATGGCGTTTGGCGAGCGACAGCGCCTGCGCCAACCGCTCGGTGAAGAACTGCCGGTTAGGCAGCCCGGTGGCGCCGTCGTAGTAGGCCAGATGGCGGATGCGCTGCTCGGCCTCCTTCAGCTCGGTGACGTCCTGGATGGTGCCGGCGAGCTGGGTGACCGCGCCGCGCGCGTCGAAGGCGCCCAGCCCCTGCAGCTGCACGTGCCGCACGCTGCCGTCGGGGCGCACCACGCGCACCAGCCGTCCCGAGAACTCGCCGGTGCGTACCAGATCGGAGATCGCCTGCTCCGCCGCCTCCCGGTCCTGCGGATGCACCCGCGCGAGAAATCGATCGACGCTCGGCGTCACCGTGTGGGGCGCGAGCCCCAGGATGCGGAAGGTCTCGGGCGACCAGTAGACTTCGTTGCGCTGCAGATCCCACTCCCAGCTGCCGAGATGCGCAATGCGCTGCGCGGTTTCCAGGCTCGCCTGGTGCTTGGCCACGTCGCGCAGGGCACGGCTGGCGCGCAGCAGGTAGCGCACCCGGTAGCCCAGCACCCCCCAGGTGATCGGCTTGCTGATGAAGTCGGTGGCGCCGACCTGGTACGCGCGGTCGACCGATTCGTCGTCGTCGAGGCCGGTCAGCATGACCACCGGCACCGTCGCGCCCCCCGGCATGGCGCGCAAGCGCGCGCAGGTCTCGTAACCGTCCAGCTCCGGCATCACCACATCCAGCAGCACGATGTCCGGCAGCGCCGCGGCGAAGCGCTGCAGCGCCTGATTGCCGTTTTCGGCTTCCTCGCAGACGAATCCCACCCGCTCCAGCGTCTGCCGGATGAGCAGGCGCATGGTCGGATCGTCGTCGACGATCAGGGCGGCCGAGACGCGGGCGGCGGGCGCGCTCATAGCGCGAGGCCGACTTCCCGTTCCAGAGTCGGGCGCAACGCCTGGAACTCGCCTTCGATCTCGTCGACGCTGGGCAGGTCGCCGCCGAGCCTGCCTGCGCGGGCGGCCTGCTCGACGGCTTTGCACATCTCCGCCAGCCGTACGGCGCCCAGATTGGCGCTGCTCGATTTGAGCGAGTGCGCGGCGTTGCGCACCGCGGAGGCGTCGCCGGCGGCGCCGGCGCGGCGCAACTCGGCGATCAGCCGAGGGACCGATTCCAGATAGAGCTGCACGACCTGCTGCAGCAGCCCGGCCGCGCCGCCCTCGTCCAGGGCGCGGATGGCGTCCAGCGCCGCGCGATCCAGCGTTGCGGCGGAGGGATTGCTGGTGCGCGTGGAACGGCTCATTGGGCCCGAGTGCAGCCGACGAGCGGCCGTTTGACGATTCGATTGCAGGATGCCAAGGGACGGCGTGCTTGAGCGGAGCGCCCCGAAGTCTTATCGGATCGCAGGCGGGGGCCTTTAGCAGTGGAGAACCCCGCGTAGCCCGGATGGGGCGCAGCGAAATCCGGGAAAGTGAAGGCGCCCTGCTACCTTGAGAGCTACAGGGGCAGCTTCGAGCGGCCGCGCGGCGCGGCCGCGGCGAGCTGCTGCAGCGCCTGGCGCAGATAGCGGCCGGTGTGGCTGTCGGGATGTTGCGCCACCTGCTGGGGCGTGCCCTGGGCGACGATGCGCCCGCCGGCGTCGCCGCCCTCGGGCCCGAGGTCGACGATCCAGTCGGCGGTCTTGATCACATCGAGGTTGTGCTCGATCACCACCACCGTATTGCCGTGGTCGCGCAGCTGGTGCAGCACCCGCAGCAGCATGGCGATGTCGTGGAAGTGCAGGCCGGTGGTCGGCTCGTCCAGGATGTACAGAGTGCGGCCGGTGTCGCGCTTGGACAGCTCCAGCGCCAGCTTGACGCGCTGCGCCTCGCCGCCGGACAGCGTGATCGCGCTCTGCCCCAGCGTGATGTAGCCCAGCCCGACGTCGAGCAGCGTCTGCAGCTTGCGTGCGATGGCAGGCACCGGACCGAAGACCTCGTGGGCCTGCTCCACCGTCAGCTGCAGCACCTCGTAGATGCTCCTGCCCTTGTACTTCACCTCGAGCGTCTCGCGGTTGTAGCGCTTCCCGTGGCACACGTCGCAGGTCACGTACACGTCGGGCAGGAAGTGCATCTCCACCTTCAGCACGCCGTCGCCCTGGCAGGCCTCGCAGCGCCCGCCCTTGACGTTGAACGAGAAGCGCCCCGGGCCGTAACCGCGCTCGCGCGCCAGCGGCACGCCGGCGAACAGATCGCGGATCGGGGTGAACAGGCCGGTATAGGTCGCAGGATTGGAGCGCGGCGTGCGGCCGATCGGGCTCTGGTCCACGTTGACCGCCTTGTCGAACAGCTCCAGGCCGGCGATCTCGTCGTACGGCGCCGGTTCCTGCGCGGCACCGTACAGGTGGCGCGCGACGGCGTTGTACAGCGTGTCGTTGACCAGCGTCGACTTGCCCGAACCGGACACGCCGGTGACGCAGGTGAACAGCCCGGCCGGCAGGTTGAAGTCGATGCTCTTGAGATTGTTGCCGCGCGCGCCGCTCACGCGCAGCCATCGATCCGGCTGCGGCGCGTGACGGGTCGGCGGCATGGCGACGCTGCGCCGCCCCGACAGGTACTGGCCGGTGAGCGAGTCGGGGTGACGCGCGATGTCGTGCGGCGCGCCGGTGGCGACCACGCGCCCGCCGTGCTCGCCCGGCCCCGGCCCCATGTCCACCACGAAGTCCGAGGCTTCGATGGCATCACGATCGTGCTCCACCACGACCACCGAGTTGCCAAGATCGCGCAGCCGCTTGAGCGTGGTCAGCAGGCGATCGTTGTCGCGCTGGTGCAGGCCGATGGACGGCTCGTCCAGCACGTACATCACGCCGGTGAGGCCCGAGCCGATCTGGCTCGCCAGCCGGATGCGCTGCCCCTCGCCGCCGGAGAGGGTTTCCGCCGAGCGCTCGAGCGTCAGATAGTCCAGGCCGACGTCGTTCAGAAACCGCAGCCGCTCGACGATCTCGCGCACGATCTTTGCGGCCACCGCTTGCTTTGCGCCCGCCAGCTGCAGCCCGAGCAGCGCCTCCAGCGTGCGCGCGAGCGGCAGGCGCGACAGCCCGTAGATCGTGTGTCCCCCGACGAACACGAAGCGCGCCTCGCGCCGCAGCCGGGTGCCGTCGCACTCCGGGCAGGGCGTGGTGTTCAGATACTTGGCCAGCTCCTCGCGCACCACCGGCGAGTCGGTCTCTTTGTAGCGCCGCTCGAGGTTGGGCACGATGCCCTCGAAGACCTGCTCGCGGGTATGCTGCGCGCCGCGCTCGGCCGCGTAGCGGAACTTGATCTTCTCGCGCCCCGAACCCTGCAGCACGATCTCCCGAACGCGCGCGGGCAGGTCCTCGAACGGCGTGTCGAGATCGAACTCGTAGTGCTGCGCCAGCCCCTGCAGGAGCTGGTAGTAAAGCTGGTTGCGCCGGTCCCACCCGCGCACCGCGCCCGAGGCGAGCGACAGCTGCGGGAAGGCGACGATGCGCGCGGGGTCGAAGAAGCTCACCTGGCCCAGGCCGTCGCAGCGCGGGCAGGCGCCCATCGGGTTGTTGAAGGAGAACAGCCGCGGCTCCAGCTCCGGCAGCGCGTAGCCGCACACCGGGCAGGCGAAGCGCGCCGAATAGATATGCTCGCGCCCGCCGTCCATCTCCACGGCGATGGCGCGGCCGTCGGAATGGCGCAGCGCCGTCTCGAAAGACTCGGCCAGGCGCTGCTTGGCGTCGGGGCGCACCTTCAGGCGATCGACCACCACCTCGATGGTGTGCTTGCGGTTGCGGGCCAGCCTCAGTGCGCCGTCCAGCTCGTGCACCTCGCCGTCCACGCGCACCCGCACGAAGCCCTGGGCGCGCAGGTCCTCGATCAGGTCCTGCTGCTCGCCCTTGCGCCCCACCACCAGCGGCGACAGGATCATCAACCGGGTTTCGGGCGTCAGGCTCATCGCATGATCCACCATTTGTGCCACGCTTTGTGCCGCGAGCGTGATGCCGTGATCGGGGCACTGCGGCTCGCCCGCGCGGGCGAACAGCAGCCGCAGGTAGTCGTGGATCTCGGTGACGGTGCCCACCGTCGAGCGCGGGTTGTGGCTGGAGGCCTTCTGCTCGATGGCGATGGCCGGCGACAGGCCCTCGATCAGGTCCACGTCCGGCTTCTCCATGAGCTGCAGGAACTGCCGGGCGTAGGCCGACAGCGACTCCACGTAGCGCCGCTGTCCCTCGGCGTACAGCGTGTCGAAGGCGAGCGAGGACTTGCCGGAGCCCGACAATCCGGTGATCACCACCAACCGGTTGCGGGGCAGCTCGAGGTCGATGTTCTTGAGGTTGTGGGTGCGGGCGCCCTTGATGCGAATGAAGTCCATGGGGATACGGATGAAATCCACGGCCACGGTCGAGGGCCATGCGCCCGCGCAGGTCGCGATTAGGGGACCTTGTGCAGTCGGGGCCGGACGCGCAGGGCAAACTGCTACTATATCGCACTGCGTTTTCCATTCCCAACCTCCCCCTTTCCTCTCGATCAGGCATGTCGGCAGGCGACCGCATGAGCGCCGCGGAGTGGCGCGCAAGCCTCGGGCTGGCCGGGATTTTCGGGTTGCGGCTGCTGGGCATGTTCATCATCCTGCCGGTGTTCGCGCTGTACGCCGAGCACCTGCCCGGCGGCCACAGCCACACCTTGGTGGGCATCGCCCTGGGCGCGTACGGCCTGACCCAGGCGCTGCTGCAGATGCCCTTCGGCTGGCTGTCCGACCGCTGGGGCCGCAAGCCTGCCATCTACCTGGGGCTCGTCGTGTTCGCGCTGGGCAGCTTCCTCGCGGCCTGCGCCCAGGACATCTATATCGTGATCCTGGGCCGCATCGTACAGGGGGCGGGCGCGATTTCGGCGGTGGTGATCGCACTCACCGCCGACCTGACGCGCGACGAGCAGCGCACCAAGGCGATGGCGATCATCGGCGTCAGCATCGGCGCCACCTTCGGCGTGTCGATGGTCGCGGGGCCGCTGTTGAGCCGGATCGCAGGCGTGCCGGGCATCTTTGCGCTCACCGGCGTCCTGGCGCTCGCGGCGCTCGCCGTGGTGCGCTGGGTGGTGCCCGACCCGATCGCCCGCGTGCACGCAGGACACGAAGGCAATGGCCGCGCGGGGCACCAGGCCGGCTTCGCCAGCGTGCTCGCACACCCCGAGCTGGTGCGCCTGAACTACGGTATCTTCGCCCTGCACGCGGTGCTCATGGCCCTGTTCGTGGTGGTACCGTTCTCGTTGCGCGATGCCGGGCTGCCGCCTGGCAGCCATTGGCAGGTGTATCTGCCGGTGATGGCCGGGTCGGTGCTGCTGATGGTGCCGCCCCTGATCCTGTCCGAGCGGCGCGGGCAGCAGAAGCTCGCCTTTCTCGCGTCGATCGGCGTGCTGCTCGCGGCGCAGGCGCTGCTTGCGCTGCCGGAGCCCTCGCGCGCGGATATCGCCATTGCCCTGCTGGTGTTCTTCGTCGGCTTCAACCTGCTGGAGGCGAGCCTGCCCTCGCTGATCTCCAAGGCCGCGCCGCCGCAGGCGCGCGGCACCGCCACGGGGGTGTACAGCAGCGTGCAGTTCCTGGGCACCTTCGCCGGCGCGACCGCCGGCGGGTTCGTCTCGCAGCATTTCGGCACGCCGGCGGTGTTCCTGCTGTGCGGGCTGCTGACCATGTCCTGGCTGCTGGTGGCCTGGCCCATGCGGGCGCCGGCCACTGTGGGCCTGCGCACCTGACCGAGGCGGCGGTGCGCAGGAATTGTCGGGCTGCATCCGCTTCCTCTTTCCCTCTCCCCTTGCGGGAGAGGGCCGGGGTAAGGGGTACGATCGCTGCAGTCCGGAGCGATTGCCGCCTCGAGTTGCGAGGAGTGAACAGATGGCATCCGTGAACAAAGTGATCTTGATCGGCAACCTCGGCCGCGACCCGGAAGTGCGTTACCTGCCCAGCGGCGACGCCGTGGCGAACTTCAGCATCGCGACCACCGAGGAGTGGAAGGACAAGAACGGCGACATGCAGGAGCAGACCGAATGGCACCGCATCGCGTTCTTCGGGCGGCAGGCCGAGATCTGCGGCGAGTACCTGCGCAAGGGCAGCTCGGTGTACGTCGAAGGCCGCATTCAGACGCGCAAGTGGAACGACAAGGACGGCAACGAGCGCACCACCACCGAGATCCGCGGCGACCGCATGCAGATGCTCGGCGGCCGCGGCGGCGGCAGCGCGGAGATGCGCGAGGCCCCGGACAACGGCGGCGCCGAGAGCGCGGCGCCGGCGAAGAAACCAGCGGTGGCGGCGGCGACCGCGGCCGGCGCAAAGAAGTCGACCGGCTTCGACGACCTGGACGACGACATACCGTTCTGAGCTGACTTCAGTGACTGATTGACGCTGCCAGACCACGCGTAGCCCGGACGCAGCGCGTAGCCCGGATGGAGGCCGAAGGTCGAAATCCGGGGAGCAAAGGTCTGTCTCCCGGATTCCGCTTCGCTGCATCCGGGCTACGCGCTTCGTTGCATCCGGGCTGCGCAGCTCGACGAGGACACGACATGCGAGCCTATGAACTCAGACCCGTGCAAAGCCTCGACAGCCTGACTCTCGTCGAGCGTCCCGATCCCAAACCGGGCCCCGGGCAGGTGTTGATCGCGCCTCGGGCCTGGTCGCTCAACTACCGCGACTTGAACGTCGCGAGGGGCGCGTATGGCGGCCCGCCGCCGGCGGGGCGTATCCCGCTGTCCGACGGTGCGGGCGAGGTGGTCGGAGTCGGCGCGGGCGTGACGCGCGTCAAACCCGGCGATCGCGTCGCGGGTTGCTTCATGCAGGGCTGGCTTGCCGGCGCGCCGGGCGCCGAAGTGGCGGCCACCGCCCTGGGCGGCGCCGTCGACGGGATGCTCGCGGAGCGGGTGGTGCTGTCGGAGCAGGGCGTGGTGAAGGTGCCGGAGCATCTCAGCGACGAAGAGGCGGCGACGCTGCCTTGCGCGGCAGTCACCGCGTGGAACGCGTTGGTGCGCGAAGCGGGAGTCAAGGCCGGCGATGTCGTCGTCCTGCTGGGGACCGGCGGGGTGTCGCTGTTCGGGTTGCAGTTCGCCAAGCTGCACGGGGCGCGCTGCATCATCACCTCCAGCAGCGACGACAAGCTGGCGCTCGCTCGCGAGCTCGGCGCCGACGAGCTGATCAACTACAAGCGCCGGCCCGATTGGGACAAGGCCGTGCTGGAGCTGACCGATGGCCGCGGCGCCGACGCCGTGGTCGAAGTCGGCGGCGCCGGCACGCTGGAGAAGTCCCTCGCTGCAGTGCGCTTCGCCGGCATCGTCACGCTCATCGGCGTGCTGACCGGTACCGCCGGGCCGATCCCCACCGCCGCCATCTCGCGCCGCCACCTGCGCGTGCAGGGCATCTACGTCGGCTCGCGCGAGATGTTCGAGGAGATGAATCGGGCCATCGCCCGCCACCGGCTGCGTCCCCGCATCGACCGCAGCTTCGCCTTCGAGGACGCGCGCGCGGCCTACGAACACCTGGTGTCCGCGACCCACTCGGGAAAGGTCGTGATCGGGCGCTAGGAGAATCTCGCGGCCGAGGTCGGCCAGTCGCCGTGCTTCCCAGAGCGACGGGCCGAATACGAGTGCCGCCGCGCCCGTTCGGGCTTGACGCGTGCATTCGGCAGTCGTCGAGAGAATCCCTTGACGGGCCGCGGTTTATGCGCTGACCGATCTGTGGCAACATTGTCGTCGTCAACGCATCGACGAGCGCCCCGCGCGGAGCGCTCCCATCCGAGGTCTGCATGACGCTGCGTACCGTCTCCCTTGACGACAAGTACACGCTGCAATCCGGCCGCATCTTCATCACCGGCACCCAGGCGCTGGTGCGCCTGCCGCTGATGCAGCACCTGCGCGACCGGGCGGAGGGATTCCACACCGGCGGCTACGTGAGCGGCTACCGCGGCTCGCCGCTGGGCGGCTACGATCAGCAGCTGTGGGCCGCGAAGAAGCATCTCGAGGCGCACCACATCGTCTTCAACCCCGGGGTGAACGAGGACCTCGCCGCCACCGCCTGCTGGGGCACACAGCAGCTCGGCTTCCACGGGGCGAGCGACTACGCCGGCGTGTTCGCCGTCTGGTACGGCAAGGGCCCGGGCGTGGACCGCACCGGGGACGTGTTCCGCCACGGCAACCTCGCGGGTTCCCATCCCAGGGGCGGCGTACTCGTGCTGATGGGCGACGATCACACCTGCGAGTCGTCCACCACCGCGCACCAGAGCGAGTACGCGATGGTGGATGCCATGATCCCGGTGCTCAACCCCGCCGGCGTGCAGGAGCTGCTCGACTACGGCATCTACGGCTGGGCGCTGTCGCGCTACGCCGGCGTGTGGGTGGGACTGAAGTGCATGAAGGACGTGATCGACGCGTCCGGCACGGTCGACGTCGGCCCGGAACGCGTGCGCATCGTTACACCCACGGATTTCCGCATGCCCCCGGGCGGCTTGAATATTCGCTGGCCCGATCAGTTCCTCGAGCAGGAGCTGCGGCTTCACCGCTATAAGCTCGAAGCGGCGCGCGCTTTCGCGCGCGCCAACGGGCTGGACCGGTTGATCCTGGACGTGCCGCACGCCAAGCTCGGTGTGGTCACCTGCGGCAAATCGTACCTGGACGTGCGCCAGGCGCTGCAGTACCTCGGCATCGATGAAGCCGAAGCCAACCGGCTCGGCCTGCGCCTGTACAAAGTGGGCATGACCTTTCCGCTCGAGCCGCAGGGCGCGACGGCGTTCGCGCAAGGCCTGGACAGGATCATCGTGGTCGAGGAGAAACGCTCCTTGATCGAGTGGCAGCTCAAGGAAGCGCTCTACGGTCAACCGAACGCGCCCAGGATCATCGGCAAGCACGACGAGCGCGGTGCGCTGCTGTTCCCGAGCAACGGCGCGCTCGACCCCAATCACATCGCGGTCGAGATCGGCCGGCGCATGCTCGAGCGTATCTCGGATGGCGAGCTCCAGCAGCGTGTGAAGGAACAGGAGCAGCTGGAGGCGCGCACGGTCGAGAAACCGGCGATGGACCGCACGCCGTACTTCTGCTCCGGCTGTCCGCACAGCACCGGCACCAAAGTGCCCGAGGGCAGCATCGCGCTGTCGGGGATCGGCTGCCACTTCCTGGCCCAATACATGGACCGCAACACGGCCGGCTTCACGCAGATGGGGGGCGAGGGCGCGAGCTGGATCGGCGAGGCGCCGTTCGTGAAGACCAGGCACGTGTTCCAGAACGTCGGCGACGGCACCTATTTCCACTCCGGGTTCCTGGCGGTGCGGGCCGCCATCGCCGCCGAGGTGAACGTCACCTTCAAGATCCTCTACAACGATGCGGTCGCCATGACGGGCGGCCAGCACGTGGACGGCAACCTCACGCCGCCGCAGATCGCACGCGAACTGCTGGCCGAGGGCGTGAAGAAGGTCGAAGTGGTCACCGACGAGCCGCACAAGTACGCCGCCGGCGCCTTCCCGGCGGAGGTGCGGGTGCACCACCGCGACGACTACGACCAGGTGCAGCGCGCGATCCGCGAGATCGAAGGCACCACCGCGATCATCTACGACCAGACCTGCGCCGCGGAGAAGCGGCGCCGGCGCAAGCGCAACGCCTTCCCCGACCCGGCCAAGCGCGCGTTCATCAACGACCTGGTGTGCGAAGGCTGCGGCGACTGCGGCGTGCAATCGAACTGCGTGTCGATCGTGCCGCAGGAAACCGAGTTCGGCCGCAAGCGCAGGATCGACCAGTCCTCGTGCAACAAGGACTATTCCTGCGTGAAGGGCTTCTGCCCGAGTTTCGTCACGGTGCACGGCGGCGGCCTGCGCAAGGGGAAGGGCGCGATCGCCGGGGACGCCGATATCGCGGGCCTGCCGTTCGCGGTGCTGCCCGAGCCGGCGCTGCCGGCGATCGACCGGCCCTACGGCATCATGGTCACCGGCGTGGGCGGCACCGGCGTGGTGACCATCGGCGCGATTCTCGGCATGGCAACGCATCTCGAGAACAAGGGTTTCTCGAGTCTCGACATGGCCGGCCTGGCGCAGAAGGGCGGCGCGGTGCTGGCGCATCTGCAGATCGCCGCGAAACCGGAAGACATCAGGACGGTACGCCTGGGCTCTGGCGGCGCGCAGTTGATGCTGGGCTGCGACCTGGTGGTTTCGGCCAGCGAGAAGGCGATGGACACGGCCCGCGCGGGCGTCACGCGCGCGCTGGTCAACACGCACCAGCAGATGACCGGCGGCTTCACGCGCGACGCCGACCTGGCCTTTCCGGCGCAGACCCTCAGGCGCTCCATTGCCAGGAGCGTGGGCGAGATCAACGCCGAGTTCGTGGACGCTACGCGCGTGGCCACGGCGCTGATGGGCGACTCGCTGGCCACCAACATGTTCATGCTCGGCTTCGCCTACCAGCGCGGGCTGGTGCCGGTGTCGGCGCAGGCCGTCGAGCGGGCCATCGAACTGAACGGCGCGGCGGTCAAGATGAACCAGGCCGCTTTCCTGTGGGGGCGGCGCATGGCGGTGGATCCGGCGGCGGTGGAACGCATGATCGCGCCCCGGGACGCGGCGGCGCCTGCGGCCCTGTCCGAATCGCTGGACGAGGTGATCCGGCGCCGCATCGAGTTCCTCACCGCCTACCAGAACGCCGCTTATGCGCAGAAGTACGCCGAGCTGGTCGAGCGTGTGCGCAAGGAGGAACAGCGCAAGGCGAGAGGTCTGAGCGGGCTCGCTGAAGCGGCGGCGCACTGTTACTTCAAGCTGCTGGCGTACAAGGACGAGTACGAAGTGGCGCGCCTGTACGCCGACCCGGCTTTCATGGACAAGATCAAGGCGCAGTTCGACGGGGACTACACCTTGCGCTTCCACCTGGCGCCGCCGCTGCTCGCCAAGCGCAACGACAAGGGCGAGCTGGTGAAGCGCGAGTACGGCGCCTGGATGTTCGGCGCGTTCAAGCTGCTGGCGAGGCTGCGCTTCCTGCGCGGCACCGCGTTCGACGCGTTCGGCTACAGCGAAGAGCGGCGCACCGAGCGGAAACTGATCGCGGACTACGAGAAGACCGTGGATCGGCTGCTTGCGCGACTGACACCCGACAACCACGGACTCGCCGTGCAGATCGCGTCGATCCCCGAGGACATCCGCGGTTTCGGCCACGTGAAAGCGCGCCACCTCGCCGCTGCCAGGCAGAAAGAAGCCAGGCTGCTGGAGTCCTGGGGCGCGCCGGCGCAAGCGCGGGTGGCGGCCTAGAGCCGGGCGACGGACAGTAGCGCATCGGCGACACGGCGCGGCGTGTCGTCCGGGCAGTACATCGACCGCGCGAGTGCACTGGCACTCTCCAGCGACGCCGCCAAGCGATCGAAAGCGCGCCCACTCACATCGATTCCTCTGGTGCGCGCGTGCTGCGCGCGCAGCAGCGCGCGCCCTGCAGAGCGATCCTGCGCCGGGTCGCCGGCGACGATGACGCAGACGGACGACGCGTCGCAAATTTCAACGTGTCGCCGATCGCGGCGGCCAGAGATGGTTGAATCGAAACGGTTCGCTCGCACGCGCCGCGGTGCGCGTCGCGCGTCGATGACGAAACGCCTGAGCTTCGCGCACCAACCCGCTGTTTTCATTGAGTGGTACGACAGCTGCTATGCGTGCCCGGCATCCGTTGCAGGGGATGGCCGACGCACTTGCACAGCGAACGACGAAACACGCGCGAAGAATCGCAACCGGCGCGCTACCAGCGCGCCGCTGGCAGGGCGACGTTTTTTTGCACCGTTTTTTGCACCGTGGCGCTGGTGGCAGGCATCGGTCTGTACGCGAGTGCGCGAGCGGCTCAGGTCACGTTGCGATGGGACTATGACGCGTCGGGCGCGGCGGGCTTCGTGCTGTACTGTGGACTGTCCAGCCGCAGTTACGCGACACGCATCGACGTCGGCAACACCGACACCTATGCCGTCAACCTCGCCGCGGGGGCGACGCATTTCTGCAGCGTCACGGCTTACGACCCGGGGAAGGTCGAGAGCGCGTACTCGAACGAGATCAGCATCGCGATTGCTTCGACTCCCCCTCCGGCGCCCGAAGTCGCCTTTACCGCCCAGCCGAGCAGCGGCCGCGCACCGCTCGACGTGGGATTCACCAACACCACCGTCGGACAGGTTACCAGCTGGGCGTGGAGCTTCGGAGACGGCAGCGCCAGCGGACTCAAGAGCCCGACCCATCGATACCTTCAGCCCGGCACTTACTACGTCAGCTTGACCGCCACCGGTCCGGGCGGCGCGGCGACCGTCACGGCTTCCACGCCGGTCACGGTCAGCGCGAGCACCGGCGGCCCGGTGGGTCTCGTCGCGGCCTACGGTTTCAACGAAGGCACGGGAAGCAGCGCGACCGACCTGTCGGGCAAGGGCAACGTCGGCACCCTTTCCGGCGCGACCTGGATCGATGCCGGCAGGTTTGGCAAGGCGCTGTCCTTCAACGGGAGCAGCAGCCGGGTGACGGTGCAGGATTCGGCGTCGCTCGATCTGTCCGGCGCCATGACGCTGGCCGCCTGGGTCTATCCGACCGCCGCGATGGCCGACCGGCGCGTCGTGATCGTCAAGGAACGCCCGGGCAGCAATGCCTATCACCTGCACGCCAGCAGCGCCAACTCGGGAAAGGCTCTCACCGGGTTCTTCAGCACCGCTTGGAACCGGCTCTGGACTCCGGCAGGGCTGCCGGTGAACAAGTGGACACATCTGGCGGCGACCTACGACGGCGTGCGACAGCGCCTGTTCGTAAACGGTGTGCAGGTGGCGAGCCGTGCTCAAACCGGCGCCATCGCCACCTCCGGCAGCCCGCTGCGCATCGGCGCCGACGGTGCCCGCGGCGAGCACTTCCGCGGGCGCATCGACGAAGTGCGTATCTACAACCGCGCGCTGTCGCGCACCGAGATCGCGACGGTCATGAATACCCCGGTCGCCTCGCAGTGAATGCAGACGCTCGTGCAGGAGGGGAAGTGACTCCCCTCCTCTCTCAAGGAAGCCAAGGGATGTACTTGGATATATGGCTTCTTTTTCGGGCGCGCCGGCCCGCGCTGGCGGGCTATTGATGCTCTCAAGGAAGCCAAGGGATGTACTTGGATATATGGCTTCTTTTTCGGGCGCGCCGGCCCGCGCTGGCGGGCTATTGATGCTCATGAGGAGGGGTCGGCCGAAGGCCGGGGGTGGTGTGGCTTTGGTCACGCACTTTGCGAAAACCTCAATAGGTCGCGCCCGACGCCTGCTCGCGCAACTCGCGCCGCAACACCTTGCCGATCGGGCTCTTCTTGAGCTCGCTGCGGAACTCGACGACCTTGGGCACCTTGTAGGCCGCGAGTTGGTCGCGGCAGTGGGCGATGATCTGCTCGGCGGTCAGGCTCTGGTCCTTCTTGACGATCACGGCTTTCACCGCCTCGCCCGATCGCTCGTCGGGGATGCCGACAGCGGCGCACTCGAGCACACCGGGGTGCGTGGCGAGCACGCCCTCGATCTCGTTGGGGTACACGTTGAAGCCCGACACCAGGATCATGTCCTTCTTGCGGTCGGTGATGAACACGTAGCCACCGCGGTCCATGTAACCCATGTCACCGGTCTTGAGCCAGCCGTCGGAGGTCAGGGTCTTCGCGGTCTCCTCGGGTTGGTTCCAGTAGCCCTTCATCACCTGCGGGCCGCGGATGCAGATCTCGCCCACGGTGCCCTGCGCCAGCTCCTTGCCGTCGTTGTCGCGCACGCTCACCTCGGTGGAGGGGATCGGCAGGCCGATGGAGCCGTTGAACTCCGGCAGCGACAGCGGGTTGATGCAGGCTGCCGGCGAGGTCTCCGTCAGGCCGTAGGCCTCGATCAGCGGCTTGCCGGTCATCCGCTTCCAGCGCTCGGCAACCGCGCGCTGGATCGCTGCGCCGCCGCCAAGGGCGAGCTTCAGGCTCGAGAAGTCGAGCTTCTCGAACCCGGGCGTGTTCATCAGCGCGTTGAACAGCGTGTTCACGCCGGTGATGGCGGTGAACTTCCACTTCGCCAGCTCCTTCACGAAGGCCGGCAGGTCGCGCGGGTTGGTGATCAGGATGTTGTGCCCGCCGTACTTCATGAAGGTGAGGATGTTCGCGGTCAGGCAGAAGATGTGAAACAGCGGCAGCGCTGCGATGATGGTCTCGGCGCCCTGCTCGAGCTCGCGCGAGATCCAGGTCGAGGCCTGTTGCAGGTTGGCCACGATGTTGCCGTGCGTGAGCTGGGCGCCCTTCGGCACGCCGGTCGTCCCGCCGGTGTATTGCAGGAAGGCGACGTCGTCGTGCGTGAGCTCCACCGCTTGCAGCCGCTGGCTCGCGCCGCGGTGCAACGCCGCGGCGAACGGGATGGCGCCGTCGATGCGCCAGCGCGGCACCATTCCCTTCACATGAGCCACGACGAAGTTGACGACCCAGCGTCGTGGCGCCGGGCACATGTCGCCGATCCGCGTGGTGACCACGTGCTGCACCGGCGTGCGGGCCAGTACTTGTTGTAGCGTGCTGGCGAAGTTCTCCACCACCACCACGGTGCGCGCCCTGGAATCCTTGAGCTGGAATTCCAGCTCGCGCGCCGTGAACAGCGGATTGACGTTGACCACCGTCATCCCGGCACGCAGCGTGCCGAACAGCACCACCGGATACTGGAGCAGGTTCGGCATCATGATCGCCACGCGCTCACCCTTCTTCATGCCGGGCAGCGCCTGCAGGAAGGCGCCGAACTGCCGGGTGAGCCGGTCCACATCGCCGTAGCTGAGAGTGGTGCCCAGGTTGGAATAGGCAGGCAGGTCGCGGAACCGCTCGCAGGAGCGTTCCAGGATGTCCTTGATCGACGAGAATTCGTGGATGTCCACCTGCGGCGGCATGCCGGGCGGATAGCTTCTCAGCCAGGGCTTTTCCATCGGTTCTCCTTCGAGGCGAGCGAGCGCCGTTCGCGCCGGCCTACAGGCTGCGCCGCAGCGCGCTCAGCAGTGCCTCGGTCGCTTCGTCCAGCAGGTCGTGTACATGGGCGGCGCCGAACTCCCGCAGCCACGCGCGTTCCGCGCCGCTGGACGCGGTGGCGATGATCGCGATGCGTGGATTGAGCGCGCGCGCGGCCGTGCAGACGCGCATCTTGTCGGCGAGCGGCATGCCGGTGATCACGATGATCTTCGCCTCCTTGACCGCGGCTGCGCGCAGCACGTCGATGCGGCCCGGGTCGCCGAAAACGCTCAGGATACCGCTATTGCGCAACTCTTCCAGCGCTTCGACGTCCTGGTCTATCACGCAGACCGGAATGCCGCCCGCGGCGCAACGCTTGGCCAGGTGCCGCCCGAGCTCGCCGAGGCCGGCCAGGGCTACCGTCGATGCGGTTTCCCCCGTCGGCACAGCAGTCTCCTGCGGACGCTGCGGCGGTGAGCCGGCTCCGCCCGCAGCGAAGCGCGCCGCCAAGGTTCTCAGGCCGCGAAACAGCAGCGGGTTGACGGCGATCGAGACGATGGCAGCGGCCACCAGCACCTCCACCGCCTCCGCGGGCAGGATGCCGAGCGATCTCCCGAGAGTGGCCAGGATGAAGGAGAACTCGCCGATCTGCGCCAGCCCGACCGCCACGGTGAGCGCGGTGCGGCGCGTATCCCTGAGCGCCAGGACGATTGCCAGCGCGACCAGCGGTTTTGCTATCAGCACGATGCCGACGGCGGCAAGCACCATCAGCGGTTGAGCGAGCACGAATCTCGGATCGAACAGCATGCCCACCGAGACGAAGAACAGCGCCGTGAACACGTCGCGGAACGGCATCATGTCGGATGCCGCCTGTGGACCGAAGCGCGACCGGCCGAGGACCAGGCCGGCGATGAATGCGCCCAGCGCGACGGAGACCTGGAACACGCCGGCGGCGAGCACGGCGATGCCCAGCGCCACCACGAACACCGTCAGCGTGAACAGCTCGGTGGAGCGCGTGCGGGCGATGCGCTCCAGGAACGACCCCACCAGGCGCGTGCCGACCGCCCAGATCAGCGCGGTGAACACGCCGGCCTTCACCACCGCCAGCCCGAGCGCGGCGGCGGTCGCGGAGGTTTCGCCGCGCTCCGGCGCCAGCGCCGGAAGCACCACCAGCGCCGCCACGGTGAACAGGTCCTCTACGATCAGCCAGCCGACGGCGACGTGACCGTCGCGTGTGCTCAGGCGTCCCTGCTCGACGAGCATGCGCATCAGCACGACGGTGCTGGCCACCGCCAGCGCCATGCCGAACACGATCCCCGCCGCATCGCTCCAGCCGAAGGCGCGCGCGGCGCCCCAGCCGGCCAATGCGGCCACGGCGCCCTGTCCGATGGCGCCAGGCACCGCGATGCGCCACACACGCAGCAGCTCCCCGGGGTGAAAGTGCATGCCGACGCCGAACATCAGCAGGATCACGCCGATCTCGGCCAGCTGCGACGCCAGTTGCGCGTCGGCGACGAACCCGGGGGTGTGCGGCCCGACTGCGATGCCCGCCAGCATGTAGCCCACCAGGCTGGACAGGCCCATGCGCTGCGTCAGCCAGCCGAAGGCGAGCGCCACGGCCAGCGCGCCGGCCAGGGTCACGATCAGAGACAGGTCATGCATGGCGAGTCGTGGAGCGAAGTTAGATCTGGCGCGATCGCGCCCGAGCCGCCGAGCGGCGAGGATTGTCGCAAGCGTCGCCTGTGGCGCGGGCGACGTCGACCGCGTGGCCGGAGTGCAGCGAAAAGAACCCCCGAGCGCCGGGGGCACGACGTTCCGCCCGGGGATCGATCTGCTTCTACTTGCGCGGCAGCAACGCGGCGTTGTCCAGCGCGACGCCGAGCCACTTGGCGAGCACGCCGTCGTCGTCCACCCCGGCAGGGTCCACCAAGAGCCAGCCTTTCATCGGCCGGCCCGACAGGTCGAAGACGCGCGTGTGGGGCTGCGCAAGAGCCAGATCCGCGTGCGCGGGGTGCACGCGCACGATCAGGGCCTGCCCGTGGATGCCGCAGCACATGTTGCCGTTCAGCAGGAAGGCCAGGCCGCCGAACATGCGCTTCTCGACGATTCCCTGGCGCCGCGCGAGCTGCTCACGCACGCGCCGCGCGAGCCCTTCATCGAACGCCAACCGCGCCTCCCCGTCGCCTGTCGACCGACATCCCGATTGTAGTAGCGTTCGCCGGCGAAAAAAACAGGCAGCGGTCTTCCGCTGTCTGCGGGAAAACGACGGCGCGCGGCGCGTCAACGCGATTGCATCGCTGCCGGCTGGGTCGCGCCGAGCTCCGCGGCGCGCCGGAACGCGTCGCTGGCCACAACGCGGTCGCCGAGCTGCGTGGCCGCCTTGCCGAGGGCCATCCAGGCGTGCGCATCCGAGGGCGCGGTTTCCGTCCAGTTGCGGGCCATCGCCGCCAGCTCCTCCCAGCGGCCGTCGGCCTCCAGCGCGCCGGCCTTCAGGAACGCGGGCTGGCGGCCGATCTCGTCGGCCCAGAACGGCACGCCCTCGAGCGGCGCGACCGGCTCCGCGGGAACGGCCTCCAGGTCCTTCAGCCACTCCACCGGCACGGCGAAGTAGTCGGTCTTGTCCCTTGAGACGCGGAAAAAGGTGAGGATTGCCACCAGGCGCCCATGCTGGTCGAACAGGCCGCCGCCGGAGGCGCCGTGCGTGAAGGCGGCGGTGGTGCGCACCACCATGCCGCCGTCGTGCTCGTACAGCTCGGCGACCTCGCCCGGCTGATAGGTCAGGCCGTGACCGGCGTTGTAGCCGATCGCAAACACCGGGTCGCCCACCTGCAGATCGCGGCTGGCGCCGATCGCAGCGCCGCTGCGCTTGAGCTCGGGGAAGTACAGCGCGCACAGATCGTGACCGACGGTGGCCGCTTCGAGCGTCGCGCTGGGCGCGCCGCCGCCCCAGAACAGCTGCACGCGCTTGGCGCGCAGCGTCACATGGCAATTGGTGACGACGGTCCCGTTGGGCAGAGCCACGCCCGAGCCCATGTGAAAGCGGCCCTCGGCGCTGACTCCGACGATCTGCAGCATGTTCGGGCGCGCCTGCTGATACACCGCGAACCCGTCGAGGGCCACGGCGGGCGACACAATGCACGCGAGCAGCGCTGCGGCGATCGATGTCCTGAGCAACATGGATACTCTCCTGCTGTGATCGAGAATATCCTCCCCACGCACCCGCGCTCCTGCCTGCGCGTGCACCGCCGCGGGCGTCGATGCTCCACTGCGGTGCGCTACGGCCTGTGGCAGCCGGTGCTAGGGGCGTAGCTTGCTTCGGATTGATCGCGGTTTTTTGGTCTGCGGCTCACGCCGGCGACGGCGACAGGCAGACGCCCTTGTCGCCCACTACGGCAAGATGCATGCCTTCTGAAGGGCCCAGCCCGCCAAAGGTTCCCCGCCGCGCGACACGCCGCCTGACCGATGGACGCGCGCAGGGGATCGGGCGCTGCCGGGCCAACGGAGTGAATCTCCGCGCCGCGCCGCCGATATTGAGGTCATCCCAGGGACCCGAAGGAGGTCCAAGATGCGAGCCCGATGGCCGGTTGCGCTGCTCCTGCTCGGCCTGTTGCCCGCTTGTGACCGGCTGTTCGGCCGCGACGAAGACGCGGTGCGGCAGGCCTACCAGAGCTACCGCGAGGCGATGATGACCAGCAATCTCGCCAGACTCAAGACGCTGGTCGCACGCGACAAGGCGCGCGAGCTGGAAACGCCCGATGCCGCCGAGATGCTGCAGATGGCGAGCGCCCTGTATCCCGAGGGCACCCACATCGCGAGCGTCCAGCTGAGCGGCGGCGAGGCGACGCTGCAGCTCACCGGGCGCACGCAAGGCGCCAGCGCCCAGGGGAGCGTGCGCCTGGTGAAGGAAGACGGGGCCTGGAAGGTGAGCCAGGAAGACTGGCAGGTCCAGATCAGCGTGGGCGCCGCGCCGGCCGCCCCAAAGGAGCCGCAGCTGCCCTCCAGCGCCGTGCGCCCGGCCGACTACGCGACGCTGCTCGGCCGTTGGCAAGGCGGCGAAGGCGGGGAGAGCGACTGGACGCTGACCTTCGGCGAAGGCTACGCGGTGACCGGGCGGCATACCTCCGGGGCCTACTACAGCGGGCAGGCGGCGATCTTCCGGGACCTCGGAGCGACCTCGGACGGTATCCGCGTGCCGCCGGGCTGGGGCGTGATGGACGTTCAGGTCACGCAGGCGTCCGAGGTGCGGCACGTCGGCGAAGTGTCGCTGGGAACCTTCAGCAAGCAGGGCGATATGCTGAAGTTCTGCGGCAGCGAGCCCGGCACGCACGTGCGCACCCAATCCTTCGAAGCGCCGCCCGCGGGCGTGCGCTGCTTGACGCTGGCGCGCGCCGGCGACGCGGCGGCGATACCGGCACCGGCCGCGCCGGCGCCCGCCCCGGCGTCCGCACCCGTCGTGTCGCACCAGGAGAACGATGGCGCGACCGGCCAGGCCGAGGTGGTGCTCGACGGCGTCCCGCAGACCTACCCGCTGTTCGGGGGGTTCGTCTCCGACACCCGCTTCGCGGACCCGCGCCGTGCCACGATCCAGTTCAAGCCGGCGCAGTGGGGCAGCGTCTCCGGGTTGCGTCTGACCCTGGATGCCACGGTGACCGGCCGCCACTATGCGGACGGCAAGGCGATCCAGGACATGATGTTCAACGGCGCCGAGGTGCAGGTCGGGCAGGACGGCGGCCGCGGGCGCGCCGCGGTGCTGCACTGGGTCGCCGACGGCGGACAGGTGTTCCCGCCCAAGGAGGGTTGCACGATCGAAGTGCTGTCGCCCTACACCGGGCAGCCGGACAGCGTGTTCGAAGGCCGCATCTCCGGCTGCACCGTGCATTCCGGCGGCATCGACCGCCAGCTCGCCTCGGTCAAGTTCGCGATGCACGGCGCGCCCTCGCGCTAGCCGCCGCACACCGCGCCGGGTGCGCCGTCAAGGCGCGAGTCGAAATACGGTTCCCCACCTCTCACGAGGCGGGGCGCCGGCGCAGCCGGCGGGGCGGTGTGGTGTGCGGCGTCATCGCAGTCCCTTCAAGGCGTCACTCGGGTGCTATCCTTTCCGCCTCGCTCGGGGGAGGAGCCGCATGAGCCGCATCAGCAAGGTCGAAGTCCACGTCTTCCAGTTCGACGCGCACAACCTCGGCGCGGTGCGCGGCGCCGGTGTCGGCGCGTTCGGCTACGCCAAGGGCGCCAAGACGCGCATCAGCAAGTACGCCGTGGCGATCATGACCGACAACGGCCTGCGCGGGGAGTACGTCACGCACTGGGTCGGGTCCTCCGCGGCGCTCGGCCAGACCCTGATGCTCGCGCCCTACCTGATCGGGCGCCAGGCGGAGGAGCGCGAGCAGATCTACGACGACTTGAAGCGCCAGGCCCGGCAGTTCGATCACATGGGCCACGGCCCGCTCGACATCGCGCTGTGGGATCTGCACGGCAAGAAGCTCGGCGTGCCGATCTGCGAGATGCTGGGCGGCTACCGCAAGCGCCTGCCGGCTTACGCCAGCACCTATCACGGCGACCGCAACGGCGGGCTGGACAGCAAGGAGGCCTTCGCGGCGTTCGCCTTGGCGTGCTACGAGATCGGCTATCGCGCCTTCAAGATCCACGGCTGGAACGACGGCAACCCGCGCGAGGAGGCGGCGAATCTGCTGCACGTGCGCAAGGCGGTAGGCGACCGGCTGACCCTGATGATCGACCCGGCCTGTGAGCTGCGCACCTTCGCCGACGCGTTGTACGTGGGCCGCGCGTGCGACGAGGCCGATTATTTCTGGTACGAGGATCCGTTCCGCGACAGCGGTACCTCGGCGTTCGCGCACAGGAAGCTGCGCGAGATGATCAAGACCCCGATCCTGCAGACCGAGCACGTGCGCGGGGTGGAGCCGAAGGCCGACTTCCTGATCCAGGGCGGCACCGACTTCCTGCGCTCCGATCCCGAGTACGACATGGGCATCACCGGCGCGATGAAGATCGCGCATCTGGCCGAAGCGCTGGGCGTGGACGTCGAGATCCACGCCTGCGGTCCGGCGCACCGCCACTGCATGGCCGCCACCCGCAACAGCAACTACTACGAGGTGGCGCTGGTCGGCCCGGACACCCCCAACGCCGTGCCGCCGGTGTACAAGTGCGGCTACAGCGATCAGCTCGACTGCATCGGCAAGGACGGTTGCGTGCCGGTGCCGGCCGGGCCGGGACTGGGCGTGGAGTACGACTGGGAGTTCATCGGCAAGAACCGGGTGGCGTTGCACGAGTTCGCGTGAACGCGGGGGACGGCCGCGCGTGGCCGGGCGGTCGTGCAGGGCAAGGCCCTAAAGGGCGTGAATTCGAACCGCGCGCAGGGTGCCGCCTTTCGCGCGGCGGCGAGTCAGTTCGACTCCTCGCGGGAGAGATCCCTGCAGCGCTGCAAGTGCCGGCAACGCGGCCGCTCGGCGGACTCGATTCGGTCGGACCACCGCCGTCAGTATCCCGCGTTCTGCAGCATCGCATCCAACCGGCCGGCGTCGTAGCCGTCCATGCGCTGACTGCCCACCAGGATTACCGGCACGCCGCGCCCGCCCAGCGCCTTGTACTCGCGGTGGCCGCTGTCCGAGGTTTCCACGTCGACCTCGTCGAACGCGACGCCGCGCGCGGCGAGCTGCGCCTTCGCTTTCTTGCAGTAGCCGCACCAGGCGGTGGTATAGATCCGCACCCGCTCCTTCGCCGCGGGCGGGCCGCCTTTCACGGCGGACACCACCGCCGGGCCGCTGATCGAGTTCACCTTGATCTTGACCTGCGCCGCCTCCCGATCGGGCGGCGGGCTGTCCGAATAGTGGATGCGGCCCTCGGCATCAGTCCACTTGTACACCGCCGCGGCGGCGGGCGGGGTACAGACAGCGACCGCCAGCAGCATCAGCAAACGCAAGCGCGACATGGGTGCTCCATGCATGACCTGAAACCCAGCCGATGCAAGTCGCAGGCCCGAACCGCGGGGAGTCGTTCAGGTCGATGCCGCGCGCGCCACCACCTCGCACACCCGGTCCATCTGCGCGTCGGTCAGCATCGGGAACATCGGCAGCGACAGCACCTGCGCCGCCGCCTCTTCCGAACGGGGCAGGCGCAACCCATCGCGGGACTCGCGATACACCTCCTGCCGGTGCAGCGGGATCGGGTAGTAGATCATCGAACCGATTTGCGCCGCGTCGAGGGCGGCCTTGATCGCGTCGCGCCGAGCGCTCCTGATGGTGTACTGGTGGTACACATGCAGTCCGCGGCCGTGCTCGTGGGGAGTGGTCACGGCGCTCCCCTGCAGCCGCCGATTGTAACCCTGCGCCTTCTCCCGCCGCAGCGCGCTCAGGCGATCCAGATGTCCGAGCTTGACGCGCAGGATCGCCGCCTGCATCTCGTCGAGCCGGCAGTTGTAGCCGACGACGTGGTGATGGTAACGCTCGCGGCTGCCGTGGTTGCGCAGGACCCGCATCTCCTCGGCCAGCTTCGCGTCGGAGGTGACCACCATGCCGCCGTCGCCGTAGGCGCCGAGGTTCTTGCTCGGGTAGAAGGAGAAGCAACCGGCCGCACCGACGCTGCCGCAGCGCCTGCCGCCCCAGTCGGCGCCGATCGCCTGCGCGCAGTCTTCTATCAGAGGCACGCCGCGCCGGTCGCACAGCGACTTCAAGCGATCCAGGTCGGCGCACTGGCCGAACAGGTGCACCGCCACCACCGCGCGCGTGCGCGGGGTGAAGGCCCGCTCCACCGCCGCCACGTCCACGTTGAAGGTATCCGGCTCGATGTCCACGAACACCGGAGTGGCGCCGGTGTACGAGATGGGCTCGGCGGTGCCGATGAAGGTGAACGACGGGGCGATCACCTCGTGGCCTGACCCGATGCTCAGCGCGCGCAGCACCAGATGGATGGCGTCGGTGCCGTTGGCGACCGCCACCCCGTGCTGCGAGCCGCAGTATTGCGCCACCTCCCGTTCCAGGGCCTGCATCTGCGGCCCCATGACGAACTGGGTGGATTGCAGCACGCCGCGTAGCGCCTCGCTGAGGGCGGGCTCGAACAGAGCGTACTCGGCCTTCAGGTCGAGCATCGGGATGGGAGCGCCCGCGGCCGGAAGCGGTGCGCTGCTCACAGCTCTTTGTCCTGGGTCACGGAGCTTAGCGTCACGTTCATCTGGCGGCACACCTCCAGGGCCACTTCCAGGGCGCGGCGCCCGTCCTCGCCCGAGACCAGCGCGGGCTGGCCGGTGCGCACCGCCTCCAGGAACGAGCGGATCTCGGCGAGCAGCGGATCGGCCTTCTCGAACTTCTGCTCGGCCGAGACGATGCGCGGCATGCCGTCGGGCCCGATGCCGGAGCCCTCCTTGCGCACGGTGCGCACGTGGAAATTCTCGCAATCGATCGACAGGTATTGATCGGGCTGGAAGATGCGCAGCTTGCGCAGCGACTGCTGGCTCACGCGGCTGGCCGAGACGTCGGCCACGCAGCCGTCGGCGAACTCGATGCGGGCGTTGGCGATGTCCACCGCCGGGGTGAGCACCGGAAAGCCGCTGGCGCGCACCGCCGTGATCTCGCTGCGCGCGAAGCTCAGGATCAAATCGATGTCGTGGATCATCACATCCAGCACCACGTTCACGTCGATTCCGCGCGGCTTGAACACCGCCAGCCGGTCGGACTCGATGAACAGCGGCCGGGTGATCTGATCGCGTACGGCGAGGATCGCCGGGTTGAACCGCTCCAGGTGCCCGACCTGGAACAGGCGTCCGCGGCGAGCCGCCACCTGCACCAGCTCGGCGGCCTCTTGCACGGTGCGCGTGACCGGCTTCTCCACCAGGATGTGCACGCCGGCCTCGAGACAGGTCCTGGCCACTTCGTAGTGCAGCTCGGTGGGTACGACGATCGAAGCCACGTCGATGTGGCCGAGCAGTTCGCGATAGTCGGCGAACGCGCGTGTCCCCGCGGCATGGGCGACCGCCGCGGCGCGCTGCGCATCGACGTCTACCACCCCCTCCAGGGTGGCCCCGTCGAGGGCCGCGTACTTCTGCGCGTGGAAGTTGCCGAGATAGCCGGCGCCGATCACCGCGGCGCGCAGGGGCTTGAGCATGGGATGGGCGGCGTTCGGGATGAAGGTGAGGCCGAGCCCCCGGCGGGCGCCGGCCCGAAAAGCGGTAGGATAACCGAACGCGGGGCGGTCCAGCCGGGCAGCCAGGCTCTGTGTGAGATGGGGACCGCGCTTGACCTGGGTCAGATGCGGTGTCGCAGCGACGCCGCATGCTGCGACCTGTCCCCGATCGGGAGATCGATCATGAGTGAACAAGACATGTCGAACGAGCAAATCCGCGAAGCGGCCAGCACGTCGGTGGCCGCAGGCGAGAACATCCGCGAGCGCGTGCGCGAGCTCACGCTGCAGGCGCTGCAGTCGCGGCGGCTGGACTTCTCGGCGATGCGCGAGGTCATGACGTCGCTGACGCAGGGCATCAGCATCGGGGCCGAGCGCCGCGGCAAGGACGTGCGGCAGGCGCTGTCGGAGGCCTTCGCCGGCATGGACCAGGCGCTGAGCAAAGCCGCGCAGGCCTCCAGCCTGGCACTGAAGGAGCTGGCCGCGCGCGGCCGCGACTTCTCGGACAACGAGCTCAAGCAGGGGCTGGAGCGCATGCGCCAGATGGAGGGCGATTTCCTGGACAGCGTGCGCCAGGTGTCGCGATCGGCCAGCGGCAGCGTGAAGAGCGAATGGCAGGACCTGATCGCGCATGCGCAGCGCGCCGGCACCGACACCGGGCGCGTGATCTCTCAGACCGCGCGTGATTTCTCCGCGCGCATGACCACCACCATGAGCGAGGGCGCGGTCGCCGGCGTGGAAGCCGCGCGCCAGTTCGGCGAGCGCTTCGCCGCGGCGGCCAGCGGCGTGCTGGCGGCGATGTCCGAGGCGCTGCGGCCGGACAAGGACAAGGACAAGAACGAGAACAAGGAGCCGTGATCGGCCGTCACGCGGTCGCGGCGGCGGCCGTCGCCGCGTCGCTCAACTTCTCCTGCAGCTCGGCCGCCTTGAACGGCTTGGCCAGGAAATCGTTCATGCCGGCCGCCAGACACAGCTGGCGGTCGCTCTCCATGGCATTCGCCGTCAGCGCCACGATGTAGGGCTGGCGCGCGAGCTGCATCTGCCGGATGGCACGGGTGGCGGTGAGCCCGTCCATCCGCGGCATCTGCATGTCCATCAGGACCAGGTCGTAGCCGGCCCCGACCTTTTGCAGCGCTTCCTGGCCGTTCTCCGCAAGGTCGGCCTGGCAGCCGAGCTTCTGCAGCATGCCCAGGGCCAGCATCTGGTTCACGGCATTGTCCTCGACCAGCAGCACGCGCAGGCCGGCCGCCGTCTTCAGCCCGACCTCCGCCAGCACGCGCCGCTCCAGCGTCGGCTCCGCCGGTGTACACGGGATGCGGAACGTGAAGATCGAGCCCTGGTGGCGCTTGCTCTCCACGCCGATCACTCCGCCCATGCCCTCAACGAGCTTCTTGCTGATCGCGAGGCCCAGCCCGGTGCCGCCCTGGCGGCGGGTGATGGAGCTGTCGACCTGCGAGAACTTCTCGAACAGGTGCTCGACGCGATCCGGCGCGATGCCGATGCCGGTGTCGTGCACCTGGCACACCAGCACCTGCGCCTTCTGCTGCATGTGCATGGCCACGCGCACGCCGCCGTGCTGGGTGAACTTGATGGCGTTGCCCACCAGGTTGGTGAGGATCTGCTTGATCCGATGCACGTCGCCCATCATCCACTCCGGGACCTCAGTGGCGATCTCGGTGTCGAGGTACAGGTCTTTCTTCTGCGCCTGCGCGCGCAGCAGCTCGACCACCTCCTTGACCAGCCCGCGCAGATGCAGCGGGCGCGTGTCCAGATACACTTTGCCGGAGTCGAGCTTGGACAGGTCGAGGATGTCGTTGATCAGCGCGAGCAGCGTCTCGCCGCTGCTCTGGATCGCCTCCACGTAGCGGCACTGCTCCTCGGTCATCTCCGTCATCTGCAGCAGCTGCGCGGTGCCGAGCACGCCGTTCATGGGCGTGCGGATCTCGTGGCTGACCACCGCCAGGAACTCGTTCTTCGCGCGCAGCGCCTCCTGCATCGCGCTGAGCGCCTCTTCCATGGCGCGCGTGCGCTCCTGGACAGCGAGCTCCAGCCGCGCGGTATGCCCCTGCAGGCGCTGGTTGGCCTCGTACAGCTCGCCGCTCTTGTGCTCGAGCAGCTGCTCGGCCTGCTTGCGCGCCTGGCGCTCGCGCTCCACGCGCCGCAGCAGGATCTCCATCTCCGCGGTGGGCGCACCGGCGCCGGCCGTGGTGGTCGCCGAGGCAGGTGTCCCGGCGGAGGCCGCGGGAGACACGGCAGGGGAAGGGCCGGGCGACGCCCCGGGCGATGCTTTGGCGTTGCCGCTCATCGCCGCTCCAGGACGAAACGCACCCGGCTGCCTGCCTGCGAGGCGAGGTTCTCGCGCGCGATCGAAAGCCGCTCGCCGTAGTGACGCGCGCATGCGCCGATCAGGCCTTCGGCGAGGTCGGCGAAGTGGCGCGGCGATTCGTACAGCAGCACCATCGAATCGGGCTTGCGCTCCAGCACCGCGAACCGCGGCAGCTCGGCGTCGGCGTAGAGCTTGCGCACCTCGCGGTGGATGATCGCATCCAGGCCCTCGAGGAAATCGAAGCTGCACTTCGGCGCCTCGAACAGCGCCGGATAAGCGGCGACGAACCGGTTCATCAGGTGCTCGCCGAACTCGCGCAGCAGGTCGGGCACCGGCGCGCCGCTGATCTTGGACAGTTCCACCAGCAGGCTCCACATCTCGGCGTGATCGTAGGTGCCCACCGCGGTGTAGCTGCCGCCCGAGGGCAGCCGCGCGGCCTGGATCATCTGATCGAGCGTCGCCGGCGAGTAGCGCGCCTCGACCATCTCGACGAACTCGGTGAAGACGATGCCTTTCATGGCTGCGGGCGGGGGACCTCCGCCCCACTATCGGCCCCGCCCAGGGGGAACTTGAGCGAGCACGAGATCACACTGCCGCGGTCGCCGAAAGAGCGCACGGTGCTTGCTTTTCGCCAGTCTCGACCCGATTCGACGGGATACCGCCACCCGCGGCGCCGGGATCCGGGACAGCGCGGGCCCTCCGGTATAATCCCTGGTTTTTGCAGGCTTTAGAGGAACGAGATGCCGATCTACGAATACCGCTGCGGCGGCTGCGGATTCAAGAAGGAGTATCTGCAGAAGCTGTCCGATGCGCCCATCGTCGACTGCCCGACCTGCGGCAAGCCCGCGATGACCAAGCTGGTGTCCGCCGCCGGTTTTCAGCTCAAAGGCACGGGCTGGTACGCGACCGACTTCAAGAACGGGTCGCGCAAGACCCCCGAGCGCTCAGGAAAAAGCGCGGATCCCGGAAAGGGCGAGGCGCCGGCCAAGGGCGGCGCAGAAGGATCCGGGACCGAAGACGCGAAGAAGGACACGCCCAAAGCCGACGCAGCGCCGGCCTGCGGTGCCGGGGGCTGCCCGGCCTGCCAGTAGGCGCGGCGTTGAAGAAGTACTTCGTCACCGGCCTGTTGATCTGGATCCCCCTGGCGATCACGGTCTGGGTGCTGAACCTGATCGTGACGACCATGGACCAGACGCTGTGGCTGCTGCCCGCGTCCTTGCGCCCGAGCGCCTGGCTGGGGGTGCACATCCCCGGACTGGGGCTGCTGCTGTCGCTGCTGGTCGTGCTGCTCACCGGCGTGCTGGCTGCCAACATCATCGGCCAGCGGCTGCTGCGGATCTGGGAGGCGATGCTGACCCGCATCCCGGTGGTGAAGTCGATCTACCACAGCGTCAAGCAGGTCTCCGACACGTTGTTCTCCAGCACCGGCGAGGCGTTTCGCAAGGCGGTGCTGGTGCAATATCCGCGCGAGGGCGCCTGGACCATCGCCTTCCTCACCGGCGTGCCCGGCGGCGACGTGGCCACCCATCTGCGCGGCGACTACGTGAGCGTGTACGTGCCGACCACGCCGAACCCGACTTCCGGCTTCTTTCTGATGTTGCCGCGCGCGGAGGTGATCGAGCTGGACATGAGCGTGGACGCCGCCCTCAAGTACGTCATCTCCATGGGGGTCGCGCTGCCCGCGCCGCAGATGCGCAAGGCCCCGGCGCCCAAGCCGGTCGTAACACCCTGAGCCCGCGAGCCGATACCGTCCCGCAGGCCGCGCGCCTGCGCTGAATAACCATTCGAACCATCCATCCGCTTACCCGATGCGCACCGACTACTGCGGGCTGATCGACAAACGCCACCTCGGCCGCGATGTGACGCTGTTCGGCTGGGTCCACCGCCGTCGCGATCACGGCGGCGTGATCTTCATCGACCTGCGCGACCGAGAGGGGCTGGTGCAGGTGGTGGTCGATCCCGACACGCCGCAGACCTTCGCCATCGCGGACCGCGCGCGCGGCGAATACGTGCTCAGGGTCGAGGGCCGCGTGCGTCCGCGTCCGGCCGGCACCGTCAACCCGAACCTGGTGAGCGGCGAGGTGGAAGTGCTGGCCAAGGACATCGAAGTGCTCAACGCTTCGCTCACGCCGCCGTTCCAGCTGGACGAGGAGGGGCTCGGCGAGAACGTGCGTCTGGAGCATCGCGTGATCGACCTGCGCCGCCCCGAGATGCAACGCAACCTGCGGTTGCGCTACCGGGTGGCGATGGCGGTGCGCCGCCACCTCGACGCCGAGGGCTTCCTCGACATCGAGACGCCGATCCTCACCAAGTCCACGCCGGAAGGGGCGCGCGACTTCCTGGTGCCCAGCCGCATGCACGCCGGCGAGTTCTATGCCCTGCCGCAGTCCCCGCAGCTGTTCAAGCAGCTGCTGATGATCGCCGGCTTCGACCGCTACTACCAGATCACGCGCTGCTTCCGCGACGAAGACCTGCGCGCCGACCGCCAGCCCGAGTTCACCCAGATCGACGTCGAGACCTCGTTCCTGGGCGTGCCGGAGATCACCGACCTGATGGAGCGCATGATCGTCGCGGTGTTCAAGGAGGTGATGGCGGTCGATCTGCCCGCTCCGTTCCCGCGCATCACCTACGCCGAGGCGATGTCCCGCTACGGCTCGGACAAGCCCGACCTGCGCGTGCCGCTCACGCTCACCGAGCTGACCGACGTGATGAAGGAGGTGGAGTTCAAGGTGTTCAGCGCCGCGGCCAGTTCACCGGGCGGGCGGGTCGCCGCGCTGCGCGTTCCGCGCGGCGGCGAGCTCACGCGCAGCGAGATCGACGCCTACGGAGAGTTCGTCGCCATCTACGGTGCCAGGGGACTCGCCTATATCAAGGTCAACGATGTCGGCCGCGGCCGGGACGGTCTGCAATCGCCGGTCGTCAAGAACCTGTCGGACGCCGCGCTGCAGGCGATCGTGCAGCGCACCGGTGCCGAGAACGGCGACCTGATCTTCTTCGGTGCCGACAAGGCCAAGGTGGTGAACGAATCGCTCGGGGCGCTGCGCGCCAAGCTGGGACACGAGCGCGGCTTCGTGCAGGCCGCGTGGCGGCCGCTGTGGGTGCTGGAGTTCCCGATGTTCGACTGGAACGAGGACGAGAAGCGCTGGGACGCGCTGCACCACCCGTTCACCTCGCCCATCGAAGGCCACGAGAACTGGCTCGACAGCGATCCGGGCAAGGCCCTGTCCAAGGCCTACGACATGGTGCTCAACGGCTGGGAAATCGGCGGCGGCTCGGTGCGCATCCATCGCCAGGAGGTGCAGTCCAAGGTGTTCTCGGCGCTCAACATCGAGCCCGAGGAGGCGCGCGCGAAGTTCGGCTTCCTGCTCGACGCCCTGCAGTACGGCGCCCCGCCCCACGGAGGCATCGCCTTCGGGCTGGACCGCATCGTCGCGCTGATGGCCGGTGCGCAGTCGATCCGCGACGTGATCGCGTTCCCCAAGACCCAGCGCGGCCAGTGCCTGCTCACCCGGGCGCCCAGCCCGGTGGACGAGCGCCAGCTGCGCGAGCTGCACATCCGCGTGCGCGCGCCCGAGAAGGGCTAACCGCAGAGGCGCAAAGGGCCCGCAGAGGAAACCGAAACTTGTCGGATCGCTTCCCGGTGACGCTCTGTCGGCAGCATCTTGCCTTTCTGTGCGCGCTTCTGCGCCTTTGCGCCTCTGCGGTCAAGGCTTTAGCGCCTTTGCGGTCTTCGCAGTGAAGTACAAGATTCCGCGATCGGTGCTGGTGGTGGTGCACACACCCGACCTGCAGGTCCTGCTGCTGGAGCGCGCCGATCACCCGGGCTTCTGGCAGTCGGTCACCGGCAGCCAGCACGAGGGCGAGACGCTGGAGCAGACCGCGGTGCGCGAGGTGGCGGAGGAGACCGGCCTGGACGCGGCTCGCTACCGGCTGCTCGACTGGGGCATGCGCAACGACTACGAGATCTACCGCGAGTGGCGCTGGCGGTATGCGCCCGGCGTCACGCACAACACCGAGCACGTCTTCGGCCTCACCGTGCCGCGTCCCATCGACGTACGCATCGCGGCGCGCGAGCACCTCGCGTTCGTCTGGCTGTCCTGGCGTGAAGCGGCCGACAAGTGCTTCTCGTGGAGCAACGCCCAGGCGGTCCGCAATCTGCCCGAAAAGGTAAGCTAGGCGCTCGAAGCGCGCAGCATCGACCCATGCCGAACCTGCACGTCCTGACCTACAACATCCACAAGGGATTCCCGCAATTCAACCGGCGCGTCTCGCTGCACGAGCTGCGCGACCGCCTGCAGTCGGTCGAGCCCGACCTGGTATTCCTGCAGGAGGTGGTCGGGTTCCACGCGCGCCACGCCGAACGCCATGCCGAGTGGCCGACCTCGCCCCAGTACGAGTTCCTCGCCGACCAGGTGTGGCACGATTTCGCTTACGGTCGCAACGCGGTGGTGGACGACGCGCACCACGGCAACGCCATCCTGTCCAAGTTCCCGATCATGCGCTGGGACAACGAAGACGTCTCCGCCAACCAGCTCGAGCGGCGCGGCCTGCTCCACTGCGAGATCGAGATCCCCGGCTGGGACCGGCGCCTGCACGCCATCAACGTGCACCTGGGCCTGCTGCGCGTGTGGCGCGACCGCCAGCTCCTGGCCCTGGTGCATCGCATCGAGCGCCTGGTGCCGCACGACGCCCCCCTGATCGTGGCCGGCGACTTCAACGACTGGACGCGCAAGGCGAGCCGCCTGCTGATGCGCTCGCTCGACGTGAGCGAGGTGTTCGAGACCTACGGTCACGGCCCCGCGCGCAGCTTTCCCGCCATGCTGCCGGTGCTGCACCTGGACCGCATCTACGTGCGCGGCTTCCGCATCAAGCTCGCTCACGTCCACCGCGGGCTGCACTGGTCGCGCATTTCCGATCACGCCGCACTTTCCGCCCTGCTCATGCGCGAACAGGCATAAGGGTTGCTACGGGGATGGGTTGTTCTTTCCCCCGACCTGCGCACGTGTTTCCCCTGCCCAAGCGGCGCTCAGCGCCGGCTGCGCCGCGTGAAGAAGCCGCCATCCTGGCCACGCCCATCGAGCCGGCTCCGATGTTGTGGGTGCTGGGCAGCCTGTGCCAGATCTACCGCATCCCGTTCGACGCCAAGCTGGTCCTGCAGCGCTACGCGCCGCCCTATACGCTGGCGACCCTGTGCGAGGCGGGCGAGTCGCTGGGCCTGGCGGTCGGACAGTGGCGCGAGGTGCGGACCTTCGCCGAGGTGGTGCTGCCCTGCGTGGCGCTGGTCAAGGCCCCGGGCGGGCAGCGCGCGGCCAACGACGAGGACACGCCCGCTCCGCTGGTGCCGGCCCTGCTCCTGAAGAGCGACGGCACGCGCTTTCTCTATTTCCGGGCCGGGTCGGAGTCGGGCGAAACCGCGCCGGTGGCCGACTTCCCGCTGCTGTTCCAGCCCGCGATGCTGTCGGTCGGGCGGGCTCCGCAGGCGGCCAACGAGGCCGGGGCGGAGGAAGACAAGGTCGAGGCCCAGCCGCGCGGCTTCGGCTTCGGCTGGTTCGTGCCCGAGCTGCTCAAGCACAAGAGCGTGTGGCGCGACGTGCTCCTGGCTTCGCTCACGATCCAGCTGATGGCGCTCGCCACGCCCTTGTTTACGCAGGCGATCATCGACAAGGTGATCGTGCACCAGACGCACAGCACGCTGAAGGTGGTGGCCTTCGCCCTGGGCATGTTCATGCTGTTCTCGGCGGCGATGACCTGGGTGCGGCAATACCTGGTGATCCACACCGGCAACCGCATCGACGCGGTGCTCGGCACGCACGTGTTTTCCTACATGCTGCGGCTGCCCCTGCGCTACTTCGAGCAGCGCCCCACCGGGGTGGTGGTGTCGCGGCTGCACGGGGTGGAGACGATCCGCGACTTCCTGTCCGGCGCGGCGGTTTCGCTGGTGCTCGACCTGCCGTTCCTGATCATATTCGTGGCGGTGATGTTCCTGTACAGCTGGCAGCTCACGCTGGTGGCGCTCACCGCGCTCACGATCATTTCCCTGCTGAGCCTGGCCGCCACCCCGGTATTCCGCAAGCGGCTCAACGACCAATTCCTGCTGGGCGCGCGCAACCAGGCGTTCGTCACCGAGTACGTGAGCGGCATGGCCACGGTCAAGAGCATGCAGATGGAGCCGACCCTGGAGCGTCGCTACGGCGACCACCTGGCGAGCTACCTGAAGGCCGGCTTCCGGGCGCGGCAGCTGTCCAACACCATCAACACCCTGGCCGGCGCCGTCGAGCAGGGCATGACGCTGTCGATCCTGGTGGTGGGCGCGCTGCTGGTGATGACCAACCCGGGATTCACCATCGGCATGCTGGTCGCCTTCCAGATGTTCGCCAGCCGCATGTCGCAGCCGATGCTGCGGCTGGTCGGCCTGTGGCAGGAGTTCCAGCAGGCCTCGGTCGCGGTCAAGCGCCTGGGCGACATGATGAACATCCCGACCGAGCCCTACGCCACCGTGCCCGCCCGCAGCCACCGCAGCGCCGGCCGTATCGACGTGATTTCGCTCGGTTTCCGCTACAGCGAGCAGCATCCGCTGATCTATCGCGACTTCAGCATGCTCCTGCGGCCCGGCCAGCTCACCGCGCTGATGGGGCCGTCGGGCTCGGGCAAGAGCACGCTCACCAAGCTGCTGCTCGGCTTCTACGCCCAGACCGACGGTCAGATCCTGCTCGACGGGCGCGATCTGCGCAATCTGTCGGCCAACGAGCTGCGCCAGGCCTTCGGCGTGGTGCCGCAGGAGACGCTGCTGTTCTCCGGCACTATCTACGAGAACCTGATCATGGCCAATCCGCACGCCGCGTTCCCGGACGTGATCGAGGCCTGCCGCAAGGCGGAGATCCACGAGGTGATCGAAGGCCTGCCGCAGGGCTACCAGACGGTGATCGGGGAGCACGGCGTCGGGCTCTCGGGCGGGCAGCGGCAGCGCATCGCCATCGCCCGGGCGCTGCTCAAGCGCCCCGCGGTGCTGATCTTCGACGAGGCCACCAGCAACTTGGACGTGGAGACCAGCGAGCACTTCGCCCGCACCGTCAATCAGCTCAAGGGATCCACCACTATTCTTTATATCGCCCACCAGCTCCCGCGCGGGCTGGCGGTGGACGCCATCGTGCGCCTGAGCGATCCCTCCCGTGCCACCGTTGCCTCGGACAGCGCCGCACCGCTGCGTCCGCTGCCTCCGCAGATGCGCACGCCCGCGACCTCCGCGGGCGATCAGCAGCAGGCGCTGTGACGCGCGGTTAACACTTCTGCCGCTCTTGCCCATCCGCGGCAGGAGTGACGGCGCGCGTCGGCGCCCCAGAGCGTTCTCGTAACGCTTATTCACTTCTTCGCAACGATCCGCGACGCATGTCGGCGACGTCCGCGGAGTACCCTTGCGCCAACGTCACAGCCAGCTTTCAGCACTGTCATGGCCGCGGCTATCTTCACCATGGTTCACAGATTCAGCGACTTAGTGGCATGTACCTTGCGCCCTGTCGGGCGTAAGCAACAGTTTTTGGCCTTCCGGGGCGAGAACCGGAGGCGCCGCAATGCGCCCGAGAGCGAACCCACGCGGCGCTAAGTAGACGGAAATCGTGCAAAGACGCAGTTGGAGACGAAGATGGCTACTGAATACGTGACCGGGACCGAGTTCAACGACTGGCTCGACGGCGGCGACGGCGTCAACGAGTACCAAGGCGGTAAGGGTGACGACTGGATCAACGGCGCCACCGGCGAGAACACCATCGTCTACAACCTGGGCGATGGCATCGACACCATCAGCTATGCGCCGCCGCGCAGCTATCAATTCGCCGGCTGGCTCGAGGAGATCGAGCGCGCGCTTGCCAACGACGATTTCTCCAGCGCCACCTACGGCAACGCGTACTTCTCGAGCCTGGACTCTTCGCTGTTGCAGCGGCTGCCGTCCGGAACGGACATGGCCAACGCGCTGCAAGCGCTCAGCACCCCGGTGTGGGACGATGACGCCGGCACGCTGACGCCGGGCACGGTGGACGGCGCCGCCGCGCACTCCGCTTTCCAAGAACTCCTGGACTGGATCAACACGCCGGTCACCAACGTGGTCAAGTTCGGCCCGGGCATTTCTCTCGCCGACTTGAGTGTGCAGACCAGCCCTGCCAGCAGCTTCGGGGCGCCGGCGATCTTCGCGATCGCCATCGGCGGTGGCGATCAGGGGGTGGTGTTCAACATGGTGCCGCCCGACCTGGCCGCCGCGAGCAGCATGCCGAGCGAACCCCCGCCCATGGACATCACCTTCGAGTTCGTCGACCAGAACGGGCAGGTCACCACCGCCACGCTGGCGGAAGTCCTCGCCCAGTCCGACGGTGGGGTCGCGGGCTTCAACAACGGCACGGACGCAGCCGACGTCATCAACGGCAGCCTGGCCGACGACCAGATCTACGGCTACGGCGGCGACGACCTGATCGACGGCGGCGCCGGGATGGACTTCATCTATGGCGGCAACGGCTTCGGCTTCGGCAGCGGCAACGACGTGATCGCCGGCGGTGCGGGCAGCGACATCATCTCGGGCGAGGACGGCGACGACATCATCGCCGCCGGGCGCGACGGCGGCTCGGTGGGCGGCGGCGCCGGCGACGACGTGTATCTGTTCAACCTCGGCGACGGCGCCCTGTTCGTGGACAACACTCCGGGGATCATCGGCGGCGAGACCGACACGCTTTCCTTCGGCAAGGACGTCGCCCCGGGCAACGTCATCGCCTATGTGGACGAATTCGGCACCCTGACGCTGGCGGTCCAGGGCACCTCCGACCAGGTGCTGATCAACTGGTTCATGCGGAATTGGGATACCGGGCAATGGGAGGTACGCTCCGACCAGGTGGTGCCGCGCGTACAGTTCATCGACGCCTCGGGTAACGGACGCGTCTATGACCTGACGGCGCTGGTGACCAGTCATCAGACCCAGCTGCTCGGCGCGACGGTGGACAACCCCGTGTTCCTCTTCGCCGGCATCGACGGCGGCGAATACGACCTGACGGGCACCGTGCCAGTGGCCGGTGGCGAGTATGCGACGCGGTATGCGATCCACGGTGACATGTTCAACGATCCCCCGGCTGGCAATCAGGCCCCGCAGGCCGGCACGACGATTCAGGACGTGAGCGCGGTCGAAGGGCAACCGCTGACGATCGTCCTGCCGGCGGACGCTTTCACGGACGCCGACGGCGACGCGCTGACCTATTCCGCGGCACTGGAAGGCGGCGCAGGCCTGCCCACCTGGCTCCAGTTCAACTCGCAGATGGGCACGTTCAGCGGCACGCCGGACGACGCCGAGGTGGCGGCCGGCGCTCTGCAGATCGTGGTCACGGCCTCCGACGGGCAGGCGTCGGCTTCGCAGACCTTCGGGCTGACCTTCGTCGCCGTGAACGATGCGCCCCAGGCGGCCGCGCCAAACGTGTTTGCGGACGCCACCGAGGACGCCGCCTTCAGCCTGACGCTGCCGGCGGGCTCGTTCTCGGATGTCGATAGCGCGCTGACGGTGAGCGCCGACCCGGCCGACATGCCGGCGTGGCTCACCTTCGATGCCGCCACCATGACCTTCAGCGGCACGCCGACCAACGACGACGTGGGCAGCGTCTCGGTCACGGTGACCGCCAGCGACGGCCAGTACAGCGCGTTCACCGAAGTGACCATCGGCGTGGCCAACGTCAACGACGCGCCGACGGTGGTCAACCCGGTGGGCGACCAGAGCGTGGATGAGGACAGCGATGTAGCGATCGACGTGAGCAACGTGTTCGCCGATGTCGACCTGGGCGACAGCCTCACCGTGACCGCGGCCGCGCCGGCGTGGCTGACTTACAGCGGCGGTGAGCTGTGGGGCACAGCGGACAACGCCGAAGTTGGCACCTACTCGGTGACGCTGACGGCGACCGACGGATCCGGGGCGAGCGTTCAGCACACCTTCGGCATCACGGTCAACAACGTCAATGATGCGCCGACGGTGGTCGCCGACGTGAGCGATCAGAGCGTGAACGAGGACTCCGCGATCGCCATCGACGTGAGCAACGTGTTTGCCGATATCGACCTCGGCGACAGCCTCAGCGTGAGCGTGTCCGCTCCGTCGTGGCTGACCTACAGCAACGGCGTCCTGTCCGGCACGCCGGGCAATGCCGAGGTGGGCACGCACGTGGTGACGCTGACCGCGACCGATGTGGCCGGGGAAAGCGTGCAAGAGGCCTTCAGCATCACGGTGCTGAACGTCAACGACGCGCCCACCGTGCAGAACGAAATCGGCAACTGGGTGATCGACGAGGACAGCGCGTTCTCGATGACGATCCCGGCCGACGTCTTCGCCGACGTGGATGCCGGCGACTCGCTCACCGTGAGCCTGACCGGCGTGCCCGCGTGGCTGACCTACGACCCGGCCACCGGCGTGCTGTCCGGCACGCCGGGCAACGCCGACGTGGGCAGCTACACGCTCACGCTGGTGGCCGACGACGGCGAAGCGACCGCCGAGGAATCTTTCAGCATCACCGTGGCGAATGCCAACGATGCGCCTACCCGCGAGGTCGAGATGGCCGACCAGGTTGCCGACGAAGGCAGCCCGGTCAACTTCTCGCTGCCGGCTGGCATGTTCACCGACGTGGACGGCGATGTGCTCACGCTCACGGCCAGCATGGCCGACGGCACTGCGCTCCCCAGCTGGCTCAGCTTCGACGCTGCCAACGGCACGTTCAGCGGCACGCCCGGCTGGGACGATGCCGGCACGCTGAACCTCACGGTCACGGCGAGCGACGGTTCCGCCAGCGCGTCGGACACCTTCGCTCTCACCGTCGCCGACGTCAACACGGCGCCCACGGTGGCCAACCCGATCGCGCCGCAAACGGCGACCGAAGACAGCGAGTTCAGCTTCACCCTCCCGGACGACGTGTTCGCCGACGCGCAGCGCGACTCCCTGGTGCTGACCGCGACGCTGGCGGACGGCTCGCCGTTGCCGGCGTGGCTCGCGTTCTCTTCGCCGTTCAACGGGACCCCGGGCGACGCCGACGTGGGCACGATCACCATCGTCATCACCGCCACCGACGCCGGCGGCCTCACCGTCTCGACCAGCTTCACCCTGAGCGTGGCCAACATCAACGATGCCCCGATCGGGGTGGCGACGATCGGCGGGACGGCCACCGAGGGTCAGACCCTGACCGCGGACGGCTCAGGCATCAGCGATGCCGACGGGATGGGGGCGTTGCGCTACCAGTGGATGCGCAACGGGACCGCGGTAACCGGAGCGACCGGCAGCAGCTACGTGCTGGGCGATGCCGATGTCGGCGCGCAAATGAGCGTGCGGGTGTCGTACACCGACAGACACGGCACTGCGGAGGCGCTGACCTCCGCGGCGACCGGACCAGTGCTCGATGCCGGGCCGGCGCCCAAGCCTGTCGGCCAGACCCTGATCGGCAACAGCGGCAACAACACGCTCACCGGCGGCGCCGGGGACGACGTGCTCGACGGCCGCGGCGGCCGAGACAGGCTCGAAGGCGGCGGTGGGGACGACACCTTCTACTTCTACCGCGATTCGACCGGCAGCGGCTCGCGCACGCACAACGGCAGCCCGGGCGTATCCGGTACGGGCGATAGGGTGAGCATCAACGGCAAGCGTCTGAGCTACGATACCTTCATCGGCGGTTCCGGCTACGACACCTTGCTCGGCACCAGCGGGGCCGACGCGATCCGGCTCGATGTCGATCGCAGCCGGCGCCTGCGGGATATCGAGATGATCGACGCCGGTGACGGCGACGACGTGGTCGATCTGACCAGCCGCCGCTACGCCTATGGCGACGTCACCATCGAGGGCGGCTCCGGCAACGACACCCTGTGGTCATCGAGCGGCAACGACTTCCTGTTCGGCGAGTCGGGCAACGACGACCTGCACGGCGGCGCCGGCGACGACTACCTGTACGGCGGCCGCGGCCGGGACGAGCTGCGCGGAGGCCGAGGCCTGGATCTGCTCCAGGGCGGCAGCGGCGACGATGAGTTGCGCGACGGCGGCCGGGGCCTGCTCGACGGCGGCAGCGGCAACGATCTGCTGGTCGGCGGCTCGGGCAACGCCATGTTCGTGGGCGGCAGCGGCAACGACCGCATCCGCCTGGGCGGCGGCAACGACGTGATCCTGTTCAACAGCGGCGACGGCCGCGACGTGGTCGAAAGCAGCGGCGGCAGCGCCACGCTGTCCCTGGGCGGGCGCATGCGCATCTCCGACCTCAAGTTCCGTCGCTCCGGGCAGGACCTGATACTGGAAACCGGTAACAACGAGTCGATCACCTTTGAAGACTGGTACCGCGGCCGGCAGTACCGGGCGGTGGACACCCTGCAACTGATCACCACCGGGGGCATGTCCGGCGGGACCAGCGAGATGCGCGACGAGACCGTCGAGATGTTCGACTTCGGGGACCTGGTGGCGCGCTACGACCGTGCTCGCAGGAGCAACCCGGGCCTGTCGAGGTGGGCGCTGACCAACGGGCTGATGAGCTTCGAGCTCGACGCCGGCGGCAACGACTGGGCGATCGGCGGGGACCTGGCCCACCAGTACGGGATGAACGGGTCGCTGGCCGGGATCAGTGTGAGCGCGGCCCAGGAGGTGATCGGTTCGCGCGACTTCGGCAGCGACACGCAGCGGCTGCGCACCCTGAACCTGCGCGAGGAAGGGCTGGTCAAGCTGTCCTGAGACAGGCGGTGAACGCCCCGCGAGGGGGCGTTCACCCCCTTTTCGGGGAAAGGTCCGGCCCTCAACGGGGCTGGCGCCGATCCCGAACTCCTTTAGCATGATCCTTGCAGGCGTGCCGCGCATGCCTGCAAGGATCATTTCCCCATGAAGCCTTCGCAGCCGGCCACGGGCGCCGAGGCGCTCGACTTCTCCCCCGCGATCCTGCGGCTGCAGCGCCAGCCGCCCTCGCCGCTGCCGCGCACGGTGGTGTACCTGCTGGGGGGCCTGCTGGCGGGGCTGCTGCTGTGGTCGGTGGTCGGCAAGCTCGACATCATCGCCGTGGCGCCCGGGCGCCTGGTGCCCAGCAGCTACGTCAAGGTGGTGCAGCCGGCCGACGCCGGCATCATCAAGGCGATCCTGGTGCGCGAGGGCGACTTGGTGCAGAAGGACCAGGTGCTGGTGCGCATGGATGCCAGCCTGTCCGAGGCCGACAGCCGCCAGGTCCAGACCCAGCTGCAGGTCGCAGCCCTGCAGCTGCGCCGCATCGATGCCGAGCTGAACGGCGTGGAGCCGGTCGCTCAACCGGAAGATCCCCCCGAGGTGTTCCAGCAGATGGCGGCGCAGTACCGCGCGCGCCGTCAGGCGCAGCTCGACGCGTTGGCCACCGAGCGCGCCGTGCTCGCCCGCACCGAGCAGGACCTGCGCGGGGCGCAGGAGCAGGCGCAGAAGCTGCGCAAGATGCTGCCGATCTACGTGGACCAGGAGCGCTCTTGGCGCCAGCTGGTGGACGAAGGTTTTGCCGGGCGGTTGCAGGCCGAGGAGCGTAAGCGCCAGCGCATCGAAGCCGAGCAGGAGCTGAAGGCGCGGCAGGCGGCGATCGAGGGCTACCGCGCCACCATCCAACAGTCGCGCCAGCGCCTGGCCCAGATCGAGTCCGCTTACCGCCAGCAGCTGTACAACGAGCGCGTGCAGATCGACGCGCAGTATCAACGCCTGGTGCAGGAATGGGAGAAGCAGCTGCACCGTAACGAGCTGCTCGAGCTGAAAGCACCGCAGGACGGCATCATCAAGGACTTGGCCACGCACACCGAGGGCGCGGTGCTGCAGCCGGGCACGGTGCTGATGACCATCGTGCCCGACAACGAGCCGCTGCGGGCCGAAGTGTGGGTGGACAACCGCGACCGCGGCTTCGTGCGCGAAGGCCAGGCGGTCAAGGTGAAGGTGGCGCCGTATCCGTTCCAGAAGTACGGCATGGTGGAAGGCGTGGTGAAGACGGTGAGCGCGGACGCCAGCGAGGCGCCGCAGCGCGGCGGCCCGCCTGCCGAGGGCGGCAAGGCCAACGGCCAGAACGGCGGCGGCTACCAGTTCCGCAGCATCGTCGAGCTCAGATCCCAGGTGCTCGAATCCGACGGCGTGCGGCACAAGCTGATGCCCGGCATGCAGGTCGACGCCGAGATCTCGCTCGGCGAGCGCACCGTTCTGGAGTACCTGCTGTCGCCGGTGCGCAAGGCCTTCCACGAGGCCGGCCGCGAGCGCTGAGCCGTCGGCTCCTTCCTCGGATGGCGATGCACGGCGGGGTCCCCTGTCCCCTTGCGGGAGAGGGGCTGGGGTGAAGGGTTCGGCGAGCTCAAGCCCGGCAGCGTTCCAGCCCCGCCCAATCGAACTCGATGCCGTGCCCGGGCCGATCGGGGGCGACGGCGAAGCCGTCCGCGATCGTGAGCGGGGCGGCGATATACCGATCCAGCCCGAAGCCGTGCGCCTCGAGATAGGAACGATTGGGCGCCGCCGCGAGCAGGTGCACGGTGATGTCGTGCGCGCCGTGCGAAGTCACCGGCAGGTTGAAGGCTTCCGCCAGCCTCGCCACCTTCATGAAGCCGGTGACGCCGCCGCACACCGTCACATCCGGCTCGGGGAACGTCACCGCCCCCGCCGCGATCATCCGCTTGAACTCGTACAGCGTGTGCAGGTTCTCGCCCGTGGCCACCGGCAGTCCGCCCTCGCGCACCACGCGTGCGTGGCCCTCGACGTCGTCTGGGATGGTGGGCTCCTCCAGCCAGTACACGCCGAACGCGCGCATCGCCTGCGCCGCGCGCACGGCCTCATCCGGGGTCCAGCGCATGTTCGCATCCACCATCAGCGGGAAGTCCGCGCCCAGGTGGTCGCGCATCGCTTTCACGCGCGCCACGTCCTCCGACAGCCTGGACCGGCCGACCTTCATCTTGATCGCGCGAAACCCCTTCTTCAGGTTGTCGTCGGTCTGCGCGAGCAGCCGGTCCAGCGTGAAGTGCAGATCGATGCCGCCGGCGTAGCAGGGCACGCGCGCGTCGTGCCCGCCTAGCAGGGTCCACAGCGGCACGCCGAGCTTGCGCGCCTTCAGGTCCCACAGCGCGATGTCCACCGCGGCAATGGACATGGCGGCGGCCCCGCCACGCCCGCCGTAATGGCTGGCCCACCACAGCTTCTGCCACAGCGCCTCGATCAGGTCGGCGCGCTGGCCCTGCAGCAGCGGCGCGAAGTCCTGCGTCACGGTGGCGTGGATGGCGGCGCCGTTGCAGCCGACGGTGTAGGTATAGCCCGTGCCCTGCGCGCCCTCGGTGTCGTGCACGCGCACCGTGATCAGCTCGAAATGACTCATCTGCCCGTGCGTGCTGTCGGACAGCGTCACGGGCAGTTCGACGCGGTAGCGGTCGGCCTGTACGCGGGCGATGCTCATGGGATGGCGCTCGAATCGCTTGCTCGGCCCGTGGCGCAGATCGCGACGGCCGCTGCCACTAGGTTTGCGGCTCCTGCGACGGCGCTTGATCGGCCGGTGGTTGATCGGCGGGCGGCTGAACTGCCGGCGGCGCCGGAGCGGAGCCGGGCACCGAAGGAACGATCATCGGGGCCGGGGTCTCGTCGATGGTGCGCAGCTCCTTCACGAAGTGCCGCGTCTCGCCGAAACAGCTGGTGGGCAGTAGGATATGCTCTTGGTAGAACAGCGACACCCGCCGGCCCATCACCGCGTTGATCCGATCCGCGGTTGCGTCGTCCCACACCGTGAACAGGAACTTCTCGGGCACCGAGCCGGGCAGCGACACCATCGCCATCTCGCCCTCCCAGGTCTTGCACAGCCAGCCCTTCTTCGACAGCTTCTGCACCCAGCCGGCCCGCTCGCCGCTGGAGTAGCTCCAGGACAGCATGGTCCAGATCCACAGCGCGAGCAGCAGGCCGGCCAGCGCCAGGATTCCCACCAGCCACCAGACCAGCGTGACACCGCTTTGATGCCATTGCGTTTTCAAGGTCACGTCCTCCCGGGCGAGACGGCATTATAGGAGTTCGCGGTGCGCTGCAGAATCAGCCCGCGAGCGCCGCATGTCGGGCCGGCCGCCGGGCTAGAATGCGACATTTCTCTCACCACCGCCCGCTGCGCGTCGGCATCGGAACTGCGCCGCTCGCCGGCGCAACCGCTATCGATGCATCACTCCACGCCTTCACCGCCGGGCACCGGCCGCCGCAACGACTGGGCCGTGATCCGCTCGCTGCTGCCTTACCTGTGGGAATACAAGTGGCGGGTGGGACTGGCGCTCGCCTTCCTGGTCTGCGCCAAGGTGGCCAACGTCGGCGTGCCGCTGGTGATGAAGGAGATCATCGATTCGCTCGACCCGCAGCAGGCGTTGCTCGCCTTGCCGCTGGCGCTGCTGGCGATGTACGGGTTGCTGCGCCTGTCCACCACGCTGTTCGCCGAGCTGCGCGACGTCGTGTTCGTGCGCGTGGCCAAGCGCGCGATCCGGCGCGTGGCGCTGCAGGTGTTCCGCCACCTGCACTCGCTGTCGCTGCGCTTCCATCTGGAGCGCCAGACCGGCGGCCTCACGCGCGACATCGAGCGCGGCACCCGCGGCATCTCCACGCTGCTCAACTACATGCTGTTCTCCATCCTGCCGGTGATCCTGGAGTTCAGCCTGGTGGCGGCGGTGCTGCTGGCGCGCTTCGACTGGCGCTTCGCCGCCGTCACTTTCGCGGCGGTGGCGGTGTACATGGCGTTCACCATCCGCGTCACGGAGTGGCGGATGGACTTCCGGCGCCGCTCCAACGAGCTCGATTCCAAGGCCAACACGCGCGCCATCGACAGCCTGCTCAACTACGAGACGGTGAAGTACTTCAACAACGAGGAGTGGGAGGCGCGCCGCTACGACGACAACCTGCGCAAGTACGAGTCGGCCGAGGTCAAGAACGAGGCGTCGCTGGGCGTGCTCAACATCGGCCAGAGCGCGATCATCGGGGTGGCGGTCACCCTGCTGATGATCCTGGCGGCGCAGGGCGTGGTACAGCGCACGCTCACGCTCGGCGACCTGGTGCTGGTGAACGGACTGCTGATCCAGCTCTACATCCCGCTCAACTTCCTCGGCATGGTCTACCGGGAGGTGAAGCAGTCGCTGACCGACATGGACCGCATGTTCAGTCTGCTCGACGTCGGCCGCGAGGTGCAGGACCAGCCGGGCGCGCCCGACCTGCCGGCCGGGGAGGCGGCGGTGCGCTTCGAGCACGTGGACTTCAGCTACGAGCCGAGGCGCCAGATCCTGTTCGGCGTGAGCTTCGAGATCCCTGCCGGCAGGACGCTCGCGGTGGTCGGGCACAGCGGCTCCGGCAAGTCCACGCTGTCGCGGCTGCTGTTCCGCTTCTACGACGTGAGCGGCGGGCGCATCTGTATCGACGGTGTGGATATCCGCGACGTCACGCAGCGCAGCCTGCGCGCAGCGATCGGCATCGTCCCGCAGGACACGGTGCTGTTCAACGACACCATCTACTACAACATCGCCTACGGCGACCCCGAGGCCACACGCGAGCAGGTGATCGCCGCCGCGCGCGCCGCGCACATCCACGACTTCATCGAGAGCCTGCCCGACGGCTACGACGCGATGGTGGGCGAACGCGGGCTCAAACTGTCCGGCGGCGAGAAGCAGCGCGTGGCCATCGCCCGGGCGATTCTCAAGAACCCGCGCATCTTCATCTTCGACGAGGCCACGTCGGCGCTCGACTCCAGGGCGGAGAAGGCGATCCAGGCCGAGCTCGACCGCATCGCGCGTGGGCGCACCGCGCTGATCATCGCCCACCGCCTGTCCACCGTCGTGGATGCGCACCAGATCCTGGTCATGGACCACGGCCGGATCGTCGAGCGCGGCACCCACCGCGAGCTGCTCGCCCTCGGCGGCGCCTACGCGCAGATGTGGGCCCTGCAGCAGCGCGAGCGGGCCGAGCGCGAGGCGCAGGAGGAGGAGCGCGCCCCCCCCACCGAGGTGCCGCTGCAGGCGGGGGTGCATGCCGGCGGTTAGGCAGCAGCGCACCGGCAGGGCCGCGGGGGTTCGTTCAGCGCGTCCGATCCGGTATCCTGCTTGCAGGAGACCGCGCGACGGTGCGCAGCAATCGTCAACAATCCGTTCACAGCGTGGCTCCGTGCTCGTGCGTGCAAGCGATGCGTGCACGGCGCGCTGCGCTGGTGAGCTGGCATGGAGCGTGCGGTGGGGTTCGAACAGGCTTTAACAACCTTGCATTAGATGATGATTTTTGATAGCTTTCTGCCTCTGCGATCGGCGTCGGAACGGTCTGTGCTTAAAGTTCAGGCGGCCGTCGTCGTTACCGGGCAGGCCGGCGCCGGGCGGATCAGGGAAGGCCCAATCAGGAAAGACATGGCATCGCCCGCTGCGCACTACGAGATTCGAACCACGAGGTTGTGATGCACATAAGAACTGCCCTCGTCGCTGTTGCGTCGCTCCCCGCGTTGGCGTGGGCGCAGATGTCCGACCCGGTCGTGGTGACCGGGCTGCCCGTGCTGGAGCCGCTGCCGGCTCCCCTCGAGTTGCGGGTCGATCCCGCGCAGCGGCAGCGGCTCACCATCTCGGATTCGGGCGACGCCGCCGGCCAGGAAGATCTGGCGCTGCGGTCCGCGGCCGCGCTGGTGATCAGCCAGGACGACGGCCTACTCCTGTACGCGAAGAACACCGACGCGGTGATGCCGATCGCGTCCATCACCAAGCTGATGACCGCGATGGTGATCCTCGATTCGGGGGTGTCGCTCGACGAGCCGGTCACCATCACCCGCCAAGACGTCGACCGGCTCAAGGGCACCAAGTCGCGCCTGCAGCTCGGGCTGACGCTGCCGCGGCGCGAGATGCTGCGCCTGGCTCTGATGGCGTCCGAGAACCGCGCTGCGGCCGCGCTGGCGCGCAGCCACCCGGGCGGCACCGAGGCCCTCGTGCAGGCGATGAACCTCAAGGCCAGGCAGCTCGGGATGCGCGACACGCGCTTCGTGGACGCCAGCGGGCTCAATCCCAACAACGTCTCCACCGCGCTCGACCTGGCCGTGCTGGTCAACGCCGGTTACCACTATCCGCTGATCCGCGACTACTCGACCACCGATTCGGTGCGCCTCGCGTTCCGCGGCGGCCGCAAGGCGCGCGCGATGGCGTTCCGCAATTCCAACTCCCTGGTGCGCAGCGCACAGTGGGAGATCGGGCTGCAGAAGACCGGCTACATCAGCGAGGCCGGCCGCTGCCTGGTGATGCAGGCGCGCATCTCCGCCCGGCCGGTGATCATCGTGCTGTTGGATTCCTGGGGCAAGTTCACCCGCGTGGGCGATGCCAACCGCATCCGGCGCTGGGTCGAGACGCTGGACATTCCGGCACCGCGCAAGGCGCGCATGATGTGAGCGGCGGCTGCACACCGCGCACGAGCCCCGCCGCGAGCGGGGCTCGTCGTTTCTGCGGGCCGCGCGCCGGGAACGCGTGCTATGATCCCGCGCCTCGTCCCGCGGGAAATCGCACCTCGACCGATGCGCGTCGGCCTGTTCGTGACTTGTCTGGTGGACTTGATGCGCCCGCGCATCGGACTGGCCGCCGTCGAGCTGCTCGAAGGCGCCGGCTGCGAGGTGGTGGTGCCGGCGCAGCAGACCTGCTGCGGGCAGCCAGGCTACAACTCGGGTGACCGCCGCGCCGCCCAGGCGCTGGCGCGCAAGCTGCTGCGCGAGTTCAAGGACGTCGACTACGTGGTGGTGCCCTCGGGCTCCTGCGGCGGCACCATCAAGACCCATTACCCCGAGCTGCTGTCCGACTTCCCCGAGCTGCGCGCCGAAGTCGAGTGGCTGGCCGCGCGCACCTGGGAGCTGACCGACTTCCTGGTCAACGTGCTCAAGGTGGAGCGCGTGCCCGGCCGCTTCCGCGGCGCGGTCACCTACCACGATTCGTGCTCCGGGTTGCGCGAGATGGGCGTGAAGGCGCAGCCGCGTGCGCTGCTCGCGCTGGTTCCCGGCCTGGTGCTGCGCGAGATGACGGCGCCGGAGCAGTGCTGCGGCTTCGGCGGCACCTTCGCCGTCAAGTTCGGAGACATCTCCACGCGCATCTGCGATCAGAAGTGCGACGATGTGCAGGCCACCGCGGCCGACGCCTTGGTGCTGGGCGACCTGGGCTGCATGCTCAACATCGAGGGCCGCCTGCGCCGCCGCGGGAACCGCCGCACCAGGGTGCTGCACGTGGCGGAGGTCCTGGCCGGCGGCGCCGGCGAGGGTTGACCGATGCAGCTGCGGTCGCAGGATTTCAAGGTCCGCGCGGCCCGGTCGCTGGCCGACCCGCATCTGGGCAAGGCGCTCGCCAACCTGCGCGAGCGCATGGTCCTTGGCCGCATCCCCTCCGTGGCGGAGCTGGACAATTTCGAGGAGGCGCGCGAAACGGCCAAGCAGGTGCGCGACGATGCGCTGCAACACCTCGACCTGTTGCTCGAGCACTTCGAACGCAATGCCACCGCGCGCGGCACGCGGGTGCACTGGGCGGAAACGCCGCAGGATATGAACCGCATCGTGCTGGAGATCGCGCAGCGCGCCGGGGTGCGCAAGGCGATCAAGTCGAAATCGATGCTGGGCGAGGAGTCGGGGCTCAACGCCTACCTGCAGGCCGCCGGCATCGAGGTGCGCGAGACCGATCTTGGCGAGTACATCATCGAGCAGTCGGGCGACGTGCCGTCCCACATCATCGCCCCGGCGGTACACCGCACCAAGGACGAGGTCGCCGATCTGTTCCAGCGGCGGCACAATCTGCCGCGCAAGACCGACATCGGCGAGCTCACGCGCGAGGCGCGCATGATGCTGCGCCCGCACTTCCTCACCGCCGACATGGGCATCACCGGCGCGAACTTCCTGATCGCGGAGACCGGCAGCACCATGATCGTGACCAACGAGGGCAACGGCCGCATGACCACGACGCTCCCGCGCGTGCACGTGGCCATCGCGGGCATCGAGAAAGTGGCGCCCACCCTGGAGGACGTGTCGTTCATCCTGCGCCTGCTCACACGCTCGGCCACTGCCCAGTCGATCAGCAACTACCTGACCTTTACCACCGGGCCGAAGCAACCAGGAGACCCGGACGGCCCCGAGGAGTTCCATGTGGTCATCGTCGATTCCGGCCGCACCCGGGTGCTCGGCTCGGAGCTGCGCGAGGCGCTGCGCTGCATCCGCTGCGGTGCCTGCATGAACCACTGCCCGGTGTACCAGAACATCGGCGGCCACCCCTATGGCTGGGTGTATCCCGGGCCGATCGGGTCGGTGCTGACGCCCGCTTACGCCGGACTGGAGAATGCCGTCGATCTGCCCAACGCCGCCACGCTGTGCAACCAGTGCGGCGTGGTGTGCCCGGTGAAAATCCCGCTGCCCGACCTGATGCGCAAGCTGCGCGAGCGGCAAGTGCAGCGCGGGCTGCGCCCCTGGCCCGAGCGCCTGGCGCTGCGTGCGTGGGCCTGGGCCGCCGTACGGCCATCGCTGTACGCGCTGCTCGCGCGCATCGGCGTCCGGCTGGGACGCATCGCCGGCGGCCGCGCCGGACTGATCCATCAACTGCCCGGTGCGACTGCCTGGAGCGCGCAGCGCGACATGCCCGCGCCGAGCGGGCGCACGTTTCGGGAGTTGTATGCGGAGAAAAGAGGAGCTAGGAACTAGGATCTAGGGTCTAGGGAAGGCGAGGCGCTCCGCGCCTCACTACACCCCCTAGCTCCTAGCTCCTAGCTCCTAGATCCCAGCCCCTCATCACACCATGCACCACATCGTCTTCCTCGATCGCGCCATCCTGCCCATCGCTCTGCCGCAGCCAGGCTTCGCGCACTCCTGGGCCGAGCATCCGACCACCGCGCAGGGCGAGCTGGATGCACGCCTGCAGGGCGCGACCATCGTCATCTCCAGCAAGATCCCGCTGCGCGGCGCGACGCTGGCCAGGTTTCCCGGCATCCGCTTCATCGCGGTGGCGGGCACCGGGGTGGACGTCTTCGACCTCGACTGGTGCCGGGAGCACGGCGTGCCGGTGTCCAACGTGCGCGGTTATGCCGAGCACACCGTGCCGGAGCACGCCTTCATGCTGATCCTCGCGCTCGCGCGCAATCTGCCCGGCTACCGCGGCGACACGGAGGCGGGGCAGTGGCAGCAGGCCGAACCCTTCTGCCTGCTGACGCGGCCGATCTTCGACCTGCACGGCAAGACCCTCGGCATCGTCGGCGAAGGCGCCATCGGGCAGGGCGCGGCGCGCATCGCGCGCGGCTTCGGCATGCGCGTGCTGTTCGCCGACCATGCGCCGCCCAAGGCGCCGGGCATCGATTACACGCCGCTCGACGAGCTGCTCGCCGGCAGCGACGTGGTGACCCTGCATTGCCCGCTCACCCCCGCCACCCGCGGTCTGATCGGCGAGCGTGAGCTGCGGCGCATGAAGCGCAGCGCGCTGCTGATCAACACCGCACGCGGCGGACTGGTGGACGAGCGCGCGCTGATGCACGCGTTGCAGGAAGGCTGGATCGGGGGCGCCGGTCTGGACGTGCTGAGCGTCGAGCCGCCGCGCGGCGGCAACCCGCTGCTGGAACTGCGCCTTCCCAACCTGGTCGTCACGCCGCACGTGGCCTGGGCCAGCCGCGAGGCGATGCAGGCGGTCGCCGAGCAGTTGATCGGCAACATCGAGGCGTTCGTCGCCGGCCGGCCGCGGAACCTGGTCGTCTAGCAACGCTTGCGACACGAAGCCGCGAAGGCTCCACGAAGAACACGAAGAAATGACTTCTGCTTTCGTAGTCGTTTGTGCTCTTGGTGTCCTTTGTCGTGAAAGAGGTCCATGACAGCGAGAGACAACATCCTCGCCCGCATCCGCAGCGCGCTGGGGCGCGCGCAGGCTCCGGATTCGGGGGGCGAAGCGGGCGCCGCCGCGATGCGTGCACGGCTCGCCGGGCATCCGCGCGGCGCGCTGCCGTCGATGGACTGGGAGCCCGTGGCGCGCTTCGAGGAGCGCTGCCTGGTGCTGTCGAGCAGCGTGGCGCGGGTGCGAAATCGTGCTGAGGTCGCGCCGGCGGTCGCGCACTATCTCGCGCACAACGATCTGCCGCTTTCCGGCGTGTGCTGGCCCGAGCTGGGCGGGCTCGCGTGGAGCGTCGCGGGCCTGCAGATCGAGCCGCGGCTGGCCGGCGACGAGGACAAGGTCGGCATCACGGGCTGCTACTGCGCGATCGCCGAGACCGGAACGCTGATGCAGCTGTCGGGCCCGGACACGCCTCTGACCACCAGCCTGCTGCCGGATACGCACATCGCGCTTGTGCCGGCCTCGCGCATCCTGCGCAGCATGGAGGATGCCTGGGACCTGCTGCGCCGTGAGTCCGGCGCATTGCCGCGTCAGGTCGCGTTCATCTCCGGCCCCTCGCGCACCGCCGACATCGAGATGACGCTGGTGCTCGGGATCCATGGGCCGTACCGAGTGCACGTGATCCTGGTCGACGAATAGAGATCTCTGGGCCAGGCGCTGGCGTCGCCGCACCGCTGCGGCGACGGTTGCGGTTTGCCGGCGCCTGGGCGATGATCGGTCCATGCTCGCGCGCAAGCCGATTCCGGCATGACCTCGCTCGACTTCCTGCCGTCCCTTCCCCTGGTGCCGGGAGACCTGGCGCTGATCGGCGCTATCCTGGCGATCGGCCTGGTGAGCGGCGAGCTGTTCCGGCGCCTGCTGCGGCTGCCGCGCATCAGCGGCTATCTGCTGGTGGGCATCGCGCTCGGGCCCGGTGCACTGGATCTGCTCGGGCGCGATCTGCTCGCCGCCGCGCGCGTGGTGCTCGACGTGGCGCTGGGGCTGATTCTCTACGAGCTGGGTTCGCGGCTGGATCTGGGCTGGGTGCGTCGCAACCGCTGGCTGCTGGTGACCAGCGTGGCCGAGAGCGCGCTGTCCTTCGCGCTGGTGTATCTTGCACTGCGTTGGCTCGCGGTCTCGCCTCTGCACGCTGCGGTGGCCGCGGCGATCGCCATGAGCACCTCACCTTCGGTGCTGCTGCTGGTCACCCACGATGAGCGCGCCGAAGGGGCGCTCACCGAGCAGGCGCTGAACCTCACCGCTCTGAACAACATCTTCGCCGTGGTGACTGTCACCATGCTGCTCGCCTACATGCACTTGGAGTATCAGGCGGGGGTCCATATCATGCTGCTGCACCCGGTGTACCTGCTTCTGGGTTCGCTCGCCGTGGGCTACGTGGCCGCCGCGCTCACCGTGCTGTTCGCCGGCTGGCTCGGCAAGCGCGAGGACCTGCAGTTCGTGATGCTGGTGTCCATGGTGCTGCTGGCGGTGGGCAGCGCGCTGGCGCTGCGCGTGTCGGTGCTGCTGACGCTGCTGGCTTTCGGAGTGCTGGCCCGCAACCGCGACCGGCGGCGCCTGTTGCTGCCGGTCGAGTTCGGGCCGGCCGCGCAGTTCTTCTTCGTGGCGCTGTTCGTGCTGACCGGCGCCTACCTGGAATGGAAGGACCTCAGGCTGGTGGGCGGAGCGGCGCTGGTCTACGTGATCGCGCGAGTCGCCGGCAAGCTCCTCGGCATCCTGGTGTTCGCCCCGCTCACCGGGCTGCAGGTGCGCAAGGCGGCGCTGCTCGGCCTGGTGCTCACGCCGATGGCCGCGGTCGCCGTGGTGCTGGTGCAGACCACCAGCGAGATCTATCCGGCGTTCGGCGCGGAGCTCGGCGCCATCGTGCTGTCCGCGGTGGTGGTGCTGGCCGTGGCCGGGCCGATCGCGGCCCAGTTCGCGTTCCGCCTGGCGGGCGAGACGCATCGGGAAGCTGCGCGATGAGCATCCTCGATTTCCGCCGCTCCGAGCCGTTCACCGTCGGCGTCGAGCTCGAGCTGCAGATCGTCAACCGGCGCGACTTCGATCTGTCCGCCTCGGCGGCGGACCTGCTGCCGCTGGTCGAGAAGCAGCTGCAATCGGGCGAAGTCAAGCCGGAGATCACCCAGAGCATGCTGGAGATCGCCACCTCGGTGCATCGCGGGCACGCCGACATGCTCGCCGAGCTGCGCGGCCTGCGCGATCTGGTGGCGCGCCAGGCCGAGCGCCTGAATCTGGGCGTCGCGGGCGGCGGCGCCCATCCGTTTCAGCGCTGGACCGATCGCCGCATCTTCGCCACGCCGCGCTTCCATCACCTGAGCGAGTTGTACGGCTACCTGGCCAAGCAGTTCACCGTGTTCGGCCAGCACATCCACATCGGTTGCGAAAGCGGCGACCGCGCCATCGGGCTGATCCATGCGATGTCGCGCTACATCCCCCATTTCATCGCGCTGTCGGCGTCCTCGCCGTTTCTGCAGGGCGTGGACACCGCCTTCGAAAGCGCGCGCCTGAACAGCGTGAACGCCTTCCCGCTTTCCGGCCATCTGCCGCCGGTGCGCAACTGGGCGGAGTTCGAGGCCTACTTCGACAGCATGCGCGCGCTGAAGGTGGTGTCCAGCATGAAGGACTTCTACTGGGACATCCGTCCCAAGCCGGAATACGGCACCGTAGAGGTGCGCGTATGCGACACGCCGCTCACGGTGGAGCGGGCCGCGGCGCTGGCCGCGTTCGGCCAGGCGCTCGCGCGCTGCCTGCTGGACAGCGGCACTCCCAGGCCCGACCCGGACGCCTACCGTGTCTACGGCTACAACCGCTTCCTCGCATGCCGCTTCGGCCTCGAGGCGGAGCTGGTCGATTTCGAGCGGCGCGAGAAGCTGGCCCTGCGTGACGATCTGCTGGACACGCTGCGGCTCGTGCGGGGCTTCGCTTCGGATACATCCGGTGCGGAAGCTCTGGACAAGCTGGCGGAGGATGCGCAGCGAAACGACAGCGACAGCGCCTGGTTGCGCGAGACGCACCGGCGCAGGGGTTCCCTGAGCGACGTGGTGCGCGGCCAGTGCAAGGTGTGGCAGAGCGGTCTGCGCGTGGTCGAGCCCTGAGATAATGCCCGTCCTGGCCTGTGTCCGTGGCAACCGGCGGCGTCTGGGCCGCTTCACCGGGCGTTCGCTGGACGCGGCGTGAACGACTGGCTGACACTGGCGCTCGGCGTCGCGGCCGCCGGCGCGGGTGGAGAGTTGTTCGTGCGCGGCGCCGTCCGGCTGGCGCGGTGGATGCGCATCTCGCCGGGGATCGTCGGCGCCACCGTGGCCGCGTTCGCCACGTCCAGCCCGGAGCTGTCGGTCGCGGTCGGTTCCGCGCTGGCGAAAAGGCCGCAGATCTCGCTGGGCGACGCTCTGGGCAGCAACGTCGTCAACGTCGGCCTCGTCCTCGCTATGGCTCTGGTCATCTCGGGGACCAGGAGCCCGCGCGACGCGATCAGGCGTGAGTTCCCGGCGGCCGTTGCGGCGCCGGTGTTGATCGCGGCGTGTCTGCTCGACGGCGTGCTGTCCAGGCCGGAAGCGATGCTGCTGTTCGGCTGTTTCGTCGTCTGGATTACCGGTGTGATCCGGGAAGCGCGCAGGCAACGCCGCGCCGCGCAGGCCGTGCTCGGGGAGCGGCTGGCGGGGCGCGCGATCGCAGAGGCGGCGCTCGGCCTGGCCTTGCTCGTCGCGGCGGGCCGGTTGATCGTGTTGGGCGCGAAGGCGATCGCGTTGTCGGCAGGCATCGGCGAGTTCGTCATCGGCGCCACCATCGTGGCGGTGGGGACCTCGGTGCCGGAGCTCGCCACCGCGATCGTTTCCAAGCTGCGCGGTCACGACGAGATCGGGCTCGGCACCATCCTGGGCAGCAATATCTTCAACGGGCTGTTCATCGTGCCGCTCGCCGCCGCGATCTTCCCGATCGCGATTGCGCTGCGGGAGGTGGCGGGCGTGCTGATCTTCGGCCTGCTCACCGTCGCGCTGACCTTTCCCGGCGCCGGCGGCTGGATCGGGCGCGGCCGGGGGGTGCTCCTGCTGGCGTTGTTCGCCGCATTCCTGTTCTGCACGCTCCGCGCCGGCCTGTAATCGAGGTCCGAACAGGGGCGTTCGCCCCGCGCGCGCAACGCTTGTCTGACAATTCTTTTCACACGCGGTGTGGATTGCTTAGATTGGCGGCACGCGCCGGAGTAGGCCGGCGCGGCCCGACGGGAGGCAGCGTGGGCATGATGCATTACCGGCCGTTCGCGCGGAAGGCCAGAGCGATCCTCACCGAGCGCGATTACCGGGCGGCGCGAGCGGTCTTGCTGGCGTCCGCCAGGATGGCGTTGCTGCGCGAGGAAGAAGAGCGAGTCGAGGCGCTCCTGCGCGAGCTCGCGCACTACGATTCCAGCCCCGCGGAATTCGATCCGGGGCCGGCGACGGGCCCGGTGCAGTCCGACCCGGCCCGTGGCTTTGGCGGGAACGGCCCGGGCCGCCGGTGGTCCGACCGGCGCTCTCGCGAAGGTTAGCTCTGCCGCGATCGCCCCGGGTGAGGGCGCGCTGCCTGCGCGATTCGGCTCATGCGCCCGGCGCCTGCGAGCGCTGCGCCCGCCGCCGGCGTGCGTCGCGCCATTGCCAGATGGCGTGCACCAGGAGGTAACCGAGCAAGGAAGCGGCCGTTGCCAGCGTCACCACGCCGAGGGCGAGCGGCACCCCGATGGAGGCCACCCAGTTGCCGAGAGCGGAGGCCCATCCGCTCACTTCTGCTGCGTGGCTGGCGGCCTCCTGCGAGAGCGCGACGTCGGCGCCCGAGACTTCTTCGCCGCTGAGAAACGACCCCACGCGATAGGCGAGGTAGTAAACGAACGGGAAGGTGAGCGGATTCGTAACCAGCGTGCTGGCTGCCGCCACCGGCAGATTGGCTCGCAGCAGCACGGCGGCGATGGCGGCGAACAGGATCTGCGCGACCGGCGTGAGGATCCCGAAGAACAAGCCGATGGCGACGCCGCGCGCGACCGGGTCCTGTTCCAGGCTCCACAACGACCGGTGCCGCAGCCAGCGCCGGAACGGCCGCAGCGACCAATGGTTGCGCACCTGCCCTGGCCTAGGAAGCCATCGCGTCCAGCGGCTCCGCACCTGGGACTTCACGTCACTGCGTCCGCGGAGGACCTGCGGGCGCCGATCGCTCTGCCCGATCTAACGCCGCTTGCAGAGCAGTCGCGCGCCGGTGGGAACACCGATCGGAACGTCGAGTCCAACCGTACATGCCTGCTTGCATCCGCTTGTTGACCTGTACATCGCTAGCCGGTTCCGTTGCCAGGGCCGGGCACCGCGCACCGCGCCCATGCTGTCGCCGCGGCCTCTGATCCGCATGAAGGATGCGCTGCAGCGCGAGCCGCCCGCGGGAGCCGTCGTCTTGCCGCATCGTCATGCGATCGCCGTCAACCCCTGGATCAAGCCTACTGCCGTGGCAGGCGCGCTGGTCCTGGCTTCTGCGCTGGCCGTGGTCGATTACCTCACCGGGATCGAAGTCTCCTTCTCCCTGTTCTATGTCGTACCGGTGACGCTGGCGGCGTGGGTGGCAGGGCTGCAGGCGGGTGTGGCCGTATCGATCTTCGCGGCCGTCGCCTGGCAGATCGCCAACCGCCTGGCCGGCGAGACCTTCTCCAGCGAGTTCATCCCCTATTGGAATGCCTTCTCTCGCCGGTGCGGTCAAGACGCTCGTCCATGGCCCGCCCCTCATCCGCAGCAGGTTCCGCCGGCTGCGGCGTTCGCCGGGATGCGCGCGGGCTTGCCCGACGGTCCGCAGCAGCTCGCGTCCGCCCCGACCAACTCTCCCGTGCGGCTGTCCTCGCCGAACACGGGGATGACATCCAAGCTGTGGAAGGTTTCCCAGGCGATCCCCTGCGGGTCGGTGATCCAGTACTTGTCCGACTTCGCGTAGCAGCACGCGGCGCCGGTCTGGTCCAGCGCGGCGATCTCGGCCTGCCGCACTTGGCTGCGCAGCGCACGCAGTTCCTCGTCCGACTCGACCTCCACGCCCAGATGGTCCAGCCCGGGTGCCGCACCGCGCTTGGAGATGGCGAAATTGACCCGCGGGTCGTCGATCATCCACTTGGCATAGTCGTTCTTGCGCACGTTGGGGGCAGCCCCGAAAACGGTCGAGTAGAAGCGGATGTTGGCGTCGAGGTCGTCGACCGAGACGTGCACGTGAAAGCGTTTCATGGGCGGGTCCTCCGGGATTGGCGTTTGGCGGGGATGGGGCAGCAGCGGGCCAGGGCGGTTTCCACCGTGGTCAGGCACTCCTCGGGCATGCCGCGGCAGCAGTTGCGGGTGAGGAAGGTCATCAGCGCGGCCATGCGTTCGAAGTCCGCGCTATAGAACACGAACCGGCCTTCCGGCCGGGCGCGCGCCAGGCCTGCATGGGCCAACTCCTTCAGGTGAAAGGAGAGAGTGGCCGCCGGTACCTCGAGCGCTTCCGAAATCCGGCCAGCCGGTAGGCCTTCCGGACCGGCCTCCACCAGCAGCCGGAAGATGGCGAGCCGGGTTTCCTGCGCGAGAGCGGCGAGCGCGAGAGTGGCGTGCTTTATTTCCACGTTTCCATTATCATGGAAGCATAGCAATCTGTCAACCTGCAGCCAGGCAAGCTGCTCGATCGCGCGGTTACAAACACGATACAAACCGTTTCCCAGCGGAAATCCTTCGGTTACCGCCGGGCTCCATACTTCGCCTTCGTCGCCGGCACGCCTGGGCGACGGCCCGCTCGTGTTGCGGCCCGAGGCATCGCCGCACCCCGGGGGCGCGCTGCGTTCGCTTTCAGCTTTCGAAGGAGTACTCAGATGGTGTGGAAACGCAGATCGATCGTCACTGCCGTGATCGGCGCCGGCCTGACCGGCGCGCTGGCCTTCGACGAGTACCAGGCGGTCCGCAGCGACCGCGCGTCCTTGCTGCTGTCCACGATCGGTGCGCCGCTCTGCGCACCGCAGCGCAGCGCTCCGCAGTACAAGACATTCTTCCGGCTGGCGATGGCGCAGGCGGAGAGCGACCGCAAGCCGATGAAAACCCCGATGAAAACCGAGGTCGGGCCGTTCAGCAAGGCGATCCCGACCGCCGAATCGGTGGCCGGCGCGGACGCGAACCCGGTGCTGGCCGACGACTTGGGGGCGTTGCACTACCCGATCACCACGCCGGTGCCGCTGGCGCAGCGCTTCTTCGACCAGGGCCTGCGCCTGGCGTACGCGTTCAACCACGGCGAGGCGCTGCGCGCGTTCCGCAAAGCGCGCACTCTCGATCCGCAGTGCGCGATGTGCTACTGGGGCGAGGCACTGGTGCTCGGACCCAACATCAACGCGCCGATGGACGGTGCTTCAGTCGCCCCCGCATTCGAGGCGGTGAGCGGGGCGAAGGCCCTTGCGACGAACGCGAGCCCGAAGGAGCGCGCATTGATCGAAGCGCTGGCAGCCCGCTACTCGGTGGACGCCGCGGCCGACCGCGCGGCGCTCGACAAAGCCTATGCGGACGCGATGCAGGCCGTTGCGGCGAGCTACCCGGCGGACGACGAGATCGCGATGCAATACGCCGAGTCGCTGATGGACCTGCAACCCTGGGACTACTGGGAGGGGGGCAGCAAGCCCAAGGGCCGTGCGGCGGAGATCGTGGGCCTGCTCGAAGGGGTGCTGGCGAGATCGCCCGACCATCCGGGTGCGATCCACTACTACATCCACCTGGTGGAGGCGTCCGCCGATCCCAAGCGCGCCTTGCCCCATGCGCGGCGCCTCGGCCGGTTGATGCCCGGCGCCGGCCACCTGGTGCACATGCCATTCCACATCTTCTTCCGCGCCGGCATGTTCAAGGAGGCGGTCGAATCCAACCGGCAGGCGGTGGCCGCGGACGAGGCGTTCATCGCGCGGTCGGCGCCGGTCGGCATCTATCCGCAGGCCTATTACCCGCACAACGTCCACTCGCTGCTGGTGTCGGCGCAGATGGCCGGCGACGGCGAGACGGTCATCGCCGCCGCCGACAAGCTGGAGGCCATCGTGTCGGATGCCGCCGCCAAGAACATCGCCTGGGTGCAGCCGATCAAGGCCGCGCCGTACTTCGCCCACGCGCAGTTCAGCGACGCGCGGACGATTCTCGCGCTGGCCGATCCCGGACCCGACCTCCCGTACGTCAAGGCGATGTGGCACTACGCGCGCGCCGTGGCACTGGCCGGGGCCGGGGACTTGCCCGCGGCGCAGGCCGAGGCCGACGCCATCGCCCGACTGCAGGAGCACGCCGACCTCTCCGCGCTGGCTGCGGGCGGCGTACCGGCGAAGGACGTCCTGCAGCTCGCGCGGCACGTCGCCCGCGGACGCATCGCACAGGCGCGGCAGGATTTGCAGGCGGCGATCGGCCATTACCAGGCGGCGGTGGCGGTGGAGGACACGCTGGCCTACTCGGAGCCGCCCTTCTGGTACTACCCGACGCGCCAGTCTCTTGGCGCCGCCTTGCTGCTGGCGGGCTACCCGGACCGGGCCGAGCATGTGCTGCGCGCGAGCCTGCAGCGCACGCCCAACAACGGCTGGGCGCTGTTCGGCCTGATGAAGGTCTACGAGCAGCGCGGCGACCAGCGCAGTGCCCGCTCCGCCGCGAAGCTGCTGAGCGAGGCCTGGCTCGGGAGCATGCGCGACCTGGATCTGGCGCGGCTGTAATCCGGCGTGTTGATCCCTGCGACCGGAACAATAACTGCGCGCCGGGCGTGCGCCGCTCCGCTGACTGCGGCCTGACGCCGCGCCCCTCGTCGTAGACCCACGCGCCCGGGCGGCCACGCTGCCCGGGCGCACCTTCGCGCGCTCGCATTCTTGCGTACCATTGTCTTCCGACGTCCCACCTAATAGACGGAAGGAAGACCGCCCATGGAGTGGCTGTTCACGCCCGAAGGACTGATTGCGCTGGCGACGCTCACCGCGCTCGAGCTGGTGCTGGGCATCGACAACGTCATCTTTATCTCGATCCTGGCCGGCAAGCTGCCCCCGGGCCAGCGCGACAACGCGCGCCGACTCGGCCTGCTGGTCGCCGCGGTGAGCCGGCTCGCGCTGCTGTTCTCGATCGCCTGGCTGGTCGGGCTCACCAGCCCGTTGTTCGCCGTGTCCGGGCAGGAGATCTCGTGGCGCGACATCATCCTGATCGCCGGCGGATTGTTCCTGATCTACAAGGCCACCAGCGAGCTGCACCAGCGCCTGGAGGGCGAAGCCGACGTCAAAGGGGCGGCGGTGCGGGCCACCTTCGCCGGCGTGCTGCTGCAGGTCTTCATCCTCGACATGGTGTTCGCGCTGGACTCGATCATCACCGCGGTGGGCATGGTCGACGACGTCGGGATCATGGCGGCGGCGATCATCCTGTCGGTCGCGCTGATGCTGCTCGCGGCGAAATACGTCCACGGGTTCGTGGAGCGGCATCCCACCATCAAGGTGCTGGCGCTGTCCTTCCTGCTCATGATCGGCATGGTGCTGATCGCCGATGGTCTCGAGGTCAAGGTGCCGAAGGGCTACGTGTACTTCGCGATGGGCTTCTCGGTGTTCGTCGAACTGCTGAACATGCGCCTGCGCAAGGTCCAGCGCGAAGCGCCGGTGCGCCTGCGCGAGGCGTACGTGCGGGACGACTCGAAGCCGTGAGTCAGAGATAGTAGAGCAGCAGGTAGGAGGCGAGCAGGATCGCCACCCACAGCACCATGCTGCCGGTGGGCCAGGTGCGCGCGAGCACGCCCGTCGGGCCGTGGTGGCGGTAGATGCGGGCGAGCGCCGCGTGCAGCCAGCGCTGCGCACGGTTGGCCATGCCCTGATATGCGCGGCTCGAACCCTCGACGATCCCGGCGGCCAGGCCCGCTGCGAGCCGCCGGTACACCCAGTCGAAATCCAAGTTCAGCGCGCGCATCTCGGGCGGGTAGATGCCGGTGCGCATCAGCCAGGAGAACGCCAGCGCCGAGAATACCAGCAGCTGGAGCTGGGCCAGCACATGGCTGGCGGTGTAGGGCTCGTAGTCGACCGGCCAGGGCAGCAGCGCGTAGAGAACGGCCGGAAAGGAGCCGATTCCGATGCACAGCGCGGCGGCGAGCGCCATCGCCAGCAGCATGTTCCAGGGCGCTTCGCGGCAGCGGATGCCGGCGTCGTGCGCGAAGAAAGCGAAGAACGGGATCTTGATGCCGGCGTGATGAAACACGCCCGCCGAGGCGAACAGCAGCACCAGCCACACCCCCCGGTGCCCCTCGTGCAGCGCCGCGCTCATCACCATGGACTTGGTGACGAAGCCGCTGAACAGCGGGAAGGCCGAGATCGAGGCCGCGCCCACGATGCACAGCCCGGTGGTCCACGGCATCGACTTGTACAGCCCGCCCAGGTCGGTGCCGTTGACCGTGCCCGCGCGCAGCAGCACCGCGCCCATGGACATGAACAGCAGCAGCTTGAACAGGATGTCGGCGAAGGCGTGCGCCACCGCGCCGTTGAGCGCGAGGTCGGTGCCCAGGCCGATGCCCACCACCATGAACCCCAGCTGGTTGTTGACGCTGTAGGCCAGCACCCGGCGCAGGTCGTTCTCGATCACCGCGTAGAAGATCGGGAAAGCCGTCATCGTTGCGCCGACGTACACCAGCAGCTCGGTGCCCGGAAATCCGCGTGCCAGGGCGTAGATCCCCAGTTTCGTAGTGAAGGCCGACAGCACCACGGTGCCCGTCTCCGTAGCCTCCGGATAGGCGTCCTGCAGCCAGGTGTGCAGCAGCGGAAAGGCGCTCTTGATGCCGAAGGCACCCAGGATCAGCCAGGCGCCCGGCTGCTCCAGCGAGAAGCGCGCGAAGTCGATCGAACCGGTGCTCTGCCAGGTGAGCACAGCGCCGACCAGCAGCAGCATGCCGGAGGTGAGATGCAGGATCAGATAGCGCATGCCGGCCGCGAACGAGCGGCCGGTGCGCCGCGCCCAGATCAGCAGCACCGAGGACAGCGCGGTCAGTTCCCAGAACACGAACAACGTCAGCAGGTCGCCTGCGAACACCGCGCCCAATGCGCTGCCGGCGTAGACCAGCGCCGCCACGTGCTGCAGCGTATCGTCGTGGTGCAACGCGTACACGGTGCCGATGAACGCGGCGATCACGAACACGTAGCCGAACAGCAGGCTGAGACGGTCCACCCGCAGCGGCACCAGAGTGTGGCCCAGGAACTGCAGCGTGGCGCTGGTACCCTCGGGCAGGGCGAGCAGCTGAACGAAGGCGAGCGCAGGCAGCGCCAGCAGCCACGCGCGGCGCAGCCAGCCGCGCATCAGCGGCGCGAGCGCGGCGCCCGCGATCAGGATCAGCGCCGGGGAGAGCTCAGCGCTCATAGTAGTCTTCCGGGCGTTTGAGCAGACGCCGCAGCCCCTTGGCGGTGAGGACCAAGAGCACGCAGGCGACGAACCCGTACAGACTGTAGAAGCCGAACACCTCGGCCCAGGTCCAGTCCTCGTGGCGGTGGATCAGCAGGTCCAGGGCCAGCAGCAGCAGGCCGACCGCCCACAGGCCCCGATACACCGTGCGCACGTTCTCGCTGCGGTCCAGCCACCAGTTTTTCTCGGCCATCGACCTCTCCTCAGCCGCTTGTCGCCATGAGCTGCCGCGCGAGCTGCAGCGGCAGATCGGTCACTACGAACAGGCCCACCGTGAGCAGTGCGCTCAGCCCCAGCGCCAGGAGGATCGACGCCGGCGCCTCGCCGTGCGCGGGCTGCTGCTGCGGCGGCGGCGCTTTGAAATAGGCGGCATACACGATGGGCAGGAAATAGGCGGCGTTGAGCAGCGTGCTCGCGACCAGCACCGCCACCGCCGCCGGCTTTCCCGCCGCCACCGCGCCGGCCACGATGTGCCACTTGCTGACGAAGCCCGCGAGCGGCGGCACGCCGATCAGCGACAGCGCCCCCACGGTGAAAGCCCCCATGGTGAACGGCATGCGCCGGCCGATGCCGTCGAGCTCGCTCACCTTGGTCTTGTGCGCGGCGGTGTAGATCGCCCCGGCCGCGAAGAACAAGGTGATCTTGCTGACCGCGTGCGCGGCGATGTGCAGCGCCGCCCCCACCAGGGAAAGCGGTGCGAGCAACGCGGCGGCCAGCACCACGTACGACAGCTGGCTCACGGTGGAATACGCCAGCCGCCGCTTCAGATCGTCGGCGCGCAGGGCGATCACGGAGGCGAGCACGATGGTGATCCCGGCGACCGCGGGCAGCCACGCGCCGGCCTCGACGCCGGACAGCCGCTCCACGCCGAACACGTACACGATCACCTTGACCACGCTGAACACCCCGGCCTTGACCACCGCCACCGCATGCAGCAGCGCGCTCACCGGCGTGGGCGCGACCATCGCGGCGGGCAGCCAGCGGTGCAGCGGCATCAGCGCGGCCTTGCCGATGCCGAACATGTACAGGACCAACAGCGCAACGCCAACCGCCGCGTCCGCTTTGCCGTCGAGAATCCCTCCGGGCCGGAACTCGAGCGTTCCGGCGAGCCACCAGGTCCACGCGATCGCCAGCAGCAGCAAGCCGATCGAGGTGCCGAGCAGCAGGCCAAGATAGACGCGGCCGGCGCGCCTCGCCTCGGCGGTGCCGTGGTGGGTCACCAGCGGATAGGTCGACAGCGTGAGCGCCTCGTAGAACAGGAACAGCGTGAGCAGGTTGCCGGCGAAGGCGATGCCCATCGTGCTCGCCAGCGCAATCGCGAAGCAGATGTAGAAGCGCGTCTGGTGCGCTTCCCGGTTCGCGCGCATGTAGCCGATCGAGTAGATCGAGTTGACGATCCACAGGCCGGAGGCGACCAGCGCGAACAGCATCCCCAGCGGCTCGACGCGCAGCATCAGCGCCAGGCCGGGGAACATCTCCAGCAGCGTCGTCTGCGGGCGGTCGCCCGCCAGCACGGCGGGCAGCAGGCCCGCGCACGCGGTGAACAGCAGGCCGGCGGTGGCGAGCGTGAACGCCTCGCGCAGGTTCGGCCAGCGCCCCGCTGCGGCGATCGCGACCGCGCCGACCGCAGGCACCGCCAGCGCCAGAGCGGGGTCGGCCGGTGCGATCACTGCAGCCCTCCGAGCAGAATCTGTGCGGCCTGTGCCGCGAGTCCCACCGTGCTCGAGGTGTCGAGCCCGAACAGGACGCAGGCCGCGACCAGCACCCACGCGGGCAGCAGCATCGACAGCGGCGCCTCGCGCGCTTCCGACAGCGGCGCCGAGGGCTCGCGCAGGTAGCAGGCCTCGACCACGCGCCAGACGTAGACCACCGCCAGCAGCGAGCTGGCGAGCACCAGCGCGGCGAGCCACCACCAGCCGCGTTCCAGCGCCGCCAGCACCAGGTACCACTTGCTGACGAAGCCCACCGTGCCGGGAATGCCGATCAGGCTGAGCCCGGCGACGACCAGGCCCGCAGCGGTCCAGGGCATGCGCCGGCCGAGCCCGGCGATGCGCTCGATCCGGGGCTGGCCGATGCGCAGCGCGACGCAGCCCAGCAGCAGGAAGATCGCGCCCTTGGCCACCGCGTGGTTGAACAGATGCACCAGGCCGGCGGTGAGACCCGTGGCGGAAGCGAAGCTCACGCCGAGCGTGATATAGCCGATCTGCGCGACGCTGGAGTAGGCGAACATGCGTTTGACGTCGCTCTGGAAGATGGCCACTGCCGAGGCCACGAACATGGCGGCGACCGACAGCACCAGCAGCGTTCTGCCCAGCGGCAGGCCCTGCAGCGCCTGCGACTGCCCGAACACGGTGAGCCCGAAGCGCAGCAGCAGGTACAGCGCCACCTTGGTGGCGGTGCCGGCCAGGAAAGCGCTGACCGCCGAAGGCGCGTACGCGTAGGCGTTGGGCAGCCACAGATGCAGCGGGAACAGCGCCACCTTGAGCGAGATCCCCACCGTCAGGAAAGCGAGCGCTGCCAGCTCGGGACGGACCAGGCGCACGTCGCCGACCCGCTGCGACAGATCGGCGAGGTTGAGCGTGCCGGTCATCAGGTACAGCAGACCGACGCCGATGACGATGAAGGTGGCGCCGATGGTGCCCATGACGAGATACTGGTAGGCTGCGACCAGCGCCCGGCGATCGCGGCCGAGCGCGATCAGGATATAAGTCGCGAGCGACGAGATCTCCAGGAACACGAACACGTTGAAGGCGTCGCCGGTGATCGCGATGCCCAGCAGCCCCGCCAGGCACAACAGAAAAGTAGCCCAGAACAGATAATGCTGTCCGGTGGCGATCTCCGCCGCCACGCTCGCTCGCGCGTAGGGCACCACCACCGCCGCCATGGCCGCGACCAGCACCAGCAGGAAAGCGTTCGCCAGGTCGACGCGGTACTCGATGCCCCAGGGCGCGGCCCAGCTGCCTAGCAGGTAGGAGACGGTTCCGCTTTCGAGCACCTGCAGCAGCAGGCCGAGCGCGACGGCCAGCGAGACCCAGCTCGCCGCCAGCGCCACCAGCCAGGTGAGCGCGGCGCGGCGCAGCAGCACGCACAGCGGCGCGGCGATCAGCGGCACCACCACCTGCAGGGCCGGCAGGTGGGCGGCGATCATTGCGCGTCGCGATCCTGCGCCAGGATCTCCTCTTCCTCGATCGTGCCGTAGGCCTCGTTGATGCGCACGACCAGCGCCAGCCCCAATGCGAGCGTGGCCACGCCGACCACGATCGCGGTGAGGATCAGCACGTGGGGCAGGGGATTGGAGTAGACGCTGAAGCCCTCGGCGATGATCGGCGCGGTGCCGCCGAGGATCTTGCCGGGGGAAATGTAGATCAGGTACACGGAAGTCTGGAAAATGCTCAGGCCCACCAGCTTCTTCACCAGGTTGCCGCGGGCGATGATCACGTACATGCCGGTGACCAGCAGGAACACCGCGATCCAGTAATTGACGTAGTCCAGGACGTTCATCGCTCGCTGTGCGGGCCGCGCCCGCGCCCGGCGAACAGGTAGAAGATCGTCAGCATCACCCCGCACACGGTGATGCACACGCCGGCCTCGACCAGGAAGATGCCGAGATGCTGTCCGGCGACGGGATCGTGCGACAGCACGAAGTAGTCCAGGAAATTCCCGCCGAGCACGATCCCTGCGACGCCCATCCCCGCGTAGAGCAGCACGCCCAGCGCGACCATGCCCTCCACCACCGGCTCGGGCACCAGCCGCCGCGCCGTCGGCAGCCCGAAGATCAAGGCGTGAAAGATCACCGCCGCGGCCAGCATGACACCGGCCTGGAAACCGCCGCCCGGTCCGAAATCGCCGTGGAACTGGACGTACAGCGCGAACAGCAGCACGAAAGGGATCAGCAGTTTCGCGGTCACCCGCAACACCACCATGCTTCTCATCGCCGCGGTCCCTCGTCCGGGTCGCGCCCGCCGCCGCGCCAGCGCCGCCTCAGCAGCAGCAGCACGCCCACTCCGGCGGTGAAGATCACCGTGGTCTCGCCCAGCGTGTCGTAGCCGCGATAGCTGGCGAGCACCGCGGTGACCACGTTCGGCACGCCGGTTTCCTGCAGCGCCTGCTCCAGGTAACGCGGCGCCACGTGGCGGTGGATCGGGCTGTGCGCCTCGCCGAACTCGGGCAGCCCCAGCGTTCCGTATACCAGCAGGCCGCCTGTGACCAACGCGACCAGCAGCGGCAACACCGGGCGATGCACCGGGGCCGCTTCCTCGCTGTGTGTCAGATACAGGGTGCCCAGCAGCAGGACGGTGGAAATGCCCGCACCCACGGCCGCCTCGGTCATGGCCACGTCGACGGCGTCCAGCACCACCAGCACGGTGGCCATCAGGAAGCTGTACAGCCCGCCCAGCACCACCACCGCGAACAGGTTGCGCACGCGCGCGATGGCGAGCGCTGCGGCCGCCATCATCAGCAGCAGCGCGGTGTCGATCAGCGTTTCGATGGCCCGGCCTCCCGGCTTGCGAGCTGCGGGTGCACCCCGCGCAGCATGGCGGCGCGCGCCAGCGCATGGGTCGCCGCAGGGCTGGTGAAGAACAGCAGCAGGCCGATGAAGCCGAGCTTCACGCTGACCAGGGTCATGCCCGCCTGCAGCATCATGCCCAGCAGCAGCAGGGCGGCGCCGAGCGTATCGACCACGCTGGCTGCGTGCATGCGGGTGTAGAGATCGGGCATGCGCAGCAGCCCGAGTGCGCCGATCATGCAGAACAGCCCGCCGCCGGCGAGCAGCGCCCAGCTCAGCAGATCGATCGCCAGGGCCATCAACGCACCTCTTCCTCTTCGGCCTCGCCGGGGTCGCCCAGATCGCCGTAGCGGAAGAACTTCAGCACGGCGATGGTACCCACCACGTTGAGCAGGCCGTACACGATGGCGATGTCCAGGAACTCGGGCCGCTCGGTGAGGAAACCGATCACGGCGAGCAGCAGCATGGCCAGCGTTCCGGCGGTGTTCACCGCCTGCGTGCGGTCGAACACGGTGGGGCCGCGCAGCGCGCGGACCACCACCCCTGCGAGCGCCAGCAGCAGAGCGATCGAGGCGAGCGCGAACATCAGGTTCTGCCTTCCAGGGCGGTGACGCGCCGGTCCATCTCGCCGCTCTCCAGGCCGGATGCCGCTTCGCGGGTCAGCGCGTGCACCAGGATGTGCCCGCGGCCGACCTCCACCGAGATCGTGCCCGGTGTGAGCGTGATGGAGTTGGCGAACACCATGCGTCCCAGATCGCTGCGCTGCGTCGCGTCCACCCGCAGCAGGGCCGGGCTGATCGGCAGGCGCGGGTGCAGCACGATGCGCGACACGTCCCAGGCGGACTTGCAGATCTCGACCACCAGCCAGGGCCAATAGTGTGCTACGGCGCGCGGCGCCAGGTGCACCGGATGCCCCTCGTGGTCGATCACGTCCATCCGGCGAGCGAACAGCATCACCGCCAGCGCGCAGAGCGCGCCGGCGCTCACCAGGAAGGCCTTCGGATAACCCGAGAGCAGAAGCCAAAACGCGAACAGGATCAGTGCTGTGCTTGCCAGGCGGAGATGCATCGGTCCTCCGGGGTGAGGCCAGTGCAGGGCGGCGACCAGGGCCGCTGCAGTCGGGCCGAGAGAGCCCGATCGGCGCGATTCTATCGGCTCGGCGCCGCACTCAACAAGCGCAGCCGGCTGCAGCGCCCTTGGTTTCCGCGCGCCGCTCGCCCACAATAGCGCCTGCAAAAAACGGCCGCGGCCCGGTCCTCGGGGGTCCCGGAACTCGAAGCCTCGACCTTCGAAGCTCGCTGCGGCTCGAACAACGACGATCGTGGTGGCGATCCTGCCGCGTTCACGCTGATGGGCCTGGGAATGGTGTTCGGCTTCCTCGCTTTCCAGCGTCCCGGGCAGCCGTTCTTCGCCAATCGGATCTTCGATCAGATGGTGCTGCGCACCTTCGGCGTGATGACCAACGATGTGGTCATTTCGGTGCCGCTGTTCGTGTTCATGGGCTATCTGGTGGAGCGCGCCAACGTGATCGACCGATCCAAGCTGATGATCTAACATAGTTTTTAGCCCGTTCTCCAAGGCCGGCGCTTGCACCGGCCTTCCCATTCAAAGTATCCTCCCCGCTTTGCGGCGCGCGGCGTCTGGTACCGCCAGGCGGGGGAGACCGCTGCGCCGATCAAACCAGCCGGCACTCACGACCCGAGATGAAAAAGAAAGTGCTCGTCACGCGGGAGGTGTTCGACGAGACGCTGGAGTATCTCGGCCAGCATTTCGAAGTCGCCTCCAACCAGGCCAACCTCCCCTACAGCCCGCAGCAGATGACCGCGCGCCTGCAGGGCATGGACGCGGCGGTCGTCACCACCTCCGACCGGGTGGACGAGGACTTCCTGGCACGCGGCCCGAGTCTGAAGGCGGTGTGCAGCGTGAGCGTGGGCTTCAACCACATCGATATCGGGGCCTGCACCCGACGCGGGGTCATGGCCACCAACACGCCGGGTGTCCTCACCGACAGCGTGGCCGACATGGCGGTGTGCCTGACGCTCGCCACCGTGCGCCGCCTCACCGAAGGCGAACGGCTGCTGCGCGCGCGCGCCTGGGAGGGCACGCACCTCAAGCAGCTGCTCGGCCACGATCTGCATCACGCCACGGTGGGCATCTGCGGTCTGGGGCGCATCGGACAGACCATCGCCCGGCGGTTGCGCGGCTTCGAGACCAGGCTGGTCTACACCGACGTGGTGCGCGCCGATGCGCAGATCGAAGCGGCGCTCGGCACGGCCTATCTGAGCAAGGACGAGCTGCTGCGCACGGCCGATATCGTCATCCTGATCCTGCCCTACACCCCGCAGACCCACCATTACATCGGCCAGGCCGAGCTGGAGAAGATGAAGCGCTCGGCGGTGCTGATCAACATCGCGCGCGGCAGCATCGTGGACGACGGCGCGCTCGCGCACGCGCTGAAGGAGCGCCGCATCTGGGCCGCCGGCCTGGATGTCTACGAAAACGAGCCGAAGGTCAACGCCGCGTTGTTCGAGCTCGACAACGTGGTGCTGTCGCCGCACATCGCCAGCGCCACCGAGCCGACGCGCCAGGCGATGGCGATGCTCGCCGCCCGCAACTGCGTGGCGGCGCTCACCGGAGGAGATCCGCCCAACCTCCTGAACCCGGAGGTGAGGAGCAAAGCCCGGGCGGGAGGCCGGGCCTAACCAATAACCACTACAACATGGACGAACTGTACCGCTTGAGCCTGGTGGAGTCGGCGCGGCGGCTCGCGTCGGGGGAGATGACCAGCGAGGTGTACGCGCGCGGGCTGCTGCTGCGCGCGCGCGAGGTCGACGACGCGATCCACGCCTGGGCTCGCCTCGAACCCGAGGAGGCCATCGCCCGCGCGCGCGAAGCGGACGCACGGCTGCGTGCGGGGCGCACGCCCGGCCCGCTGCACGGCGTACCGGTCGGCGTGAAGGACATCATCAACACGCGCGGCACGCCGACTCAGATGGGCTCGCCGATCTATCGCGGCTGGGTGCCCGCGCACAACGCCGAGGTCGTCGACCGGCTGCAAACCGCAGGCGCGTTTCCGCTCGGCAAGACGGTCACCACCGAGTTCGCGTTCCTGACCCCGCCCAAGACGCGCAACCCCTGGAACCAGGCGCACACCCCGGGCGGCTCCTCCAGCGGCTCGGCGGCCGCCGTTGCCGCCGGCATGGTGCCGGTGGCGATCGGCACGCAGACCAACGGCTCGGTGATCCGGCCGGCCGCCTTCTGCGGGGTGGTGGGCTACAAGCCCGGCAAAGGCGTGCTGTCCACCGACGGCATCCTGCCGTTCAGCCCGACGCTGGACCAGCCCGGCGTGTTCGCGCGCAGCGTCGAGGATGCCGGCCTGCTGGTGGCGCACCTGGCGCATTCGCGCTGGACCATCAGCCCGCAGATCTCGGCGCTCAAGCACGCCCCGCGGCTGGTCGCCACCCGCACCCCGGTGTGGCACCTCGCCGGCGAGGACCAGCGCAACCGTTTCGCGATGGACGTGTCGGGGCTGCGCGAGGCCGGTGCGGTGGTGGACGAGGTGGACCTGCCGGCGAGCTTCAACGATGCGCACAAGGTGCATCGCACCATCATGCTCTACGAGGCCGCGGCGGCGTCGCGCGGGGTGCGCGCGCAGCACGCCGCGCAGCTGAGCGAGCTGCTGCGCAGGACGCTGGAGGAGGGCGATCGCATCGCCGTCGCCGACTACGAGCGCGCGCTGAAGAAGCACGAGGCGTTGCAGCGCGACTTCTCGCGCTTCACCGACGACTACGACGCGGTGGTCACCCCACCGGCCGCCGGCGAGGCGCCCGCCTCGCTCGACACCACCGGCGACCCCAGCTTCTGCACCATCTGGACGCTGATCGGCGTGCCCGCCATCGCCATCCCCACCGGGCTGGGCAGCCACGGCCTGCCGCTGGCGATGCAGATCATCGGCAACCAGGGCGAGTCGAACCATCTGCTCGCGACCTCGATGTGGTGCGAGCGGCAGCTGCCGTTCCGCGCGCTGATCGCGCGCGAGCTCCTCTGACCCGGCCTGCGCGGCGCGGCTGCGCAACGCCCTATTCCACCGACTCCGGCACCGGGCCCTTCACCTGGAACACCTCGCGCAGGTAGGCGACGTAGGACGGGTCGTAGTCCATGGTCTTTTCCGGCGTGTCGCTGATCTTCGCCACCGGCTGGCCGTTGCAGCGGGTCATCTTGATGACGATCTGCAACGGCCGGTAGCCCAGGTCGTTGGTCAGGTTGGTCCCCAGGCCGAAGGCGGGCTTGCAGCGGGTGTGGAAGCGCCGGTAGAGGTCCACACACAGCGGGATGTTCAGGCTGTCGCTGAACACGAAGGTCTTGGTGCGCGCGTCCACCCGCATCGCGCGGTAGTGCGCGAGCAGCTTCTCGCCCCACTCGAACGGGTCGCCCGAGTCGTGGCGCACGCCGTCGAACAGCTTGCAGAAGAACAGGTCGAAATCGTGCAGGAAGGCGTCCACGCCGCAGATGTCGGTGAGCGCGATGCCCAGGTCGCCGCGGTACTCCTTGGCCCAGGTGTCGAAGGCGAACTTCTGCGAATCGCGCAGCCGCGGCCCCACCGCCTGGCAGGCCTGCAGATACTCGTGCGCCATGGTGCCGAGCGGGATCAGGTCCTCGCTGCGGGCGAGCCACACGTTGCTGGTGCCGACGAACCGCTCGTTCATGTGCGCCTTCAGCGTGCGCAGCACCGTCTGCTGCCAGTGGCGCGAGAAGCGGCGGCGGGTCCCGAAGTCGGAGATCTTGAAGTCCGCATCCGGATAGCCGGTGATCGTGCCGATCTTCTGCTCCAGCCTGCGCGCGCCTTCCGCGTAGTCCGGGTCCGGCTGCGTGGCGCGGAAATAGACCTCGCTGACGACGGCCAGCACCGGCACCTCGAACAGGATGGTGTGCAGCCAGGGACCGCGGATGGCGATGTCCAGACCGCCCGCCACCTGCGGGGTCTCCTGGACCTGGATGAAGCCCTCGTCGAGCTGGAACAGGCGCAGCAGGTCGACGAAATCGCCCTTCATGAAACGCAGCCCGCGCAGGTAGTCCAGCTCCTCGCGCTGGAAGCGCAGCGAGCACAGATGCCGGATCTGGCGGCGGATCTCCGACGCATGCGCCGCGAGATCGACCTCCGGCGTGCGGCACTGGAAGCGATACTCCACCATGGCGCCGGGAAAGTGGTGCAGCACCACCTGCATCATGGTGAACTTGTACAGATCGGTGTCGAGCAGGGACTGGATGATCATAGGTGCTTGTGCATGGCCACAGCGCTGGCCGGGCACAGCTGGCGGAACTCGCTGGTTGCGCGCACCGCATCCGGGACAGCGGAGCGCTCCACGTGCACGTAGCCGCGTGCAGCGAACCAGTCGGCGGCGGTGGTGGTGAGCAGGTACAGATCGCTCGTTTTGCCTGCCCGCGCCAGCGCCTCGGCCTCGTCGCACAGGCGTGAACCGATCCCCAGGCCGCGCTGGTCGGGCGCGACGGCGAGCGAGCGCAGCAGCGCTGCATGATCGAGAGGCTGGAGACCGACCACGCCGGCGAGCCCGCCGGCGCCGCGCGCGCGGATGAAGTAGCGCAGCAGGTCCGGGTCCACGTCCTCGACCGGCAGCCCGCACTGCGCGAGCAGGCGCAGGACCTGCTGCTGTTCGTCTGGCGAGACGCGCCCGAATTGCATTCCCTCTCCTGCGCAACCGACCGATCCGGGCAGTCTGCCCGGCCTGCGCCGGGGGCGCAAGCCCGCTGCCGGAATCGAACCCGCTGCCACAATCGGACCCGCTGCCAGAATCGAACCCGCTGCCAGAATCGAACCGGCTGGTAGAATCGTCGAATCCGGTCCCGCTCCGGACCGGTTGGTCCTCCCGCCTTGAACCCGCAGCGCGAGCCTCGGCCCACCGCATCCGAAATCCCCGACCTGCGCGCGCTGCAGCGCCTGGTTGCACACACCATGCTGCGCGACCGGCATCGCCTGCGCGGCGCGCTTGCGCGCGCGCTCGACGCCGAGCGCGCGCAGCGCCTGCCGGCGACCGAGGCGCTGGCACTGGCCGCCGACATCGAGCGCTCCGCGGCGCTGGCCCGGGAGCGGCGCGCGCGCCTGCCGCGCCTGCGCTACCCGCAGGAGCTGCCGGTGAGCGAGCGCAAGGACGAGATCGCGGCGGCGATCGCCGCGCATCAGGTGGTGATCGTGTCGGGCGAAACCGGGTCGGGCAAGACCACGCAGCTGCCCAAGGTTTGCCTGGAGCTCGAGCGCGGCGTGGCGGGCATGATCGCCCACACGCAGCCGCGCCGCATCGCCGCGCGCACCGTGGCGGCGCGCATCGCGCAGGAGCTGGGCTCGCCGCTGGGGCAGGACGTGGGCTATCGGGTGCGCTTCAGCGATCGCGTGAGCGAGGGCAACTTCCTGCGCGTGATGACCGACGGCATCCTGCTCGCCGAGACGCAGACCGATCGGATGCTGACCGCCTACGATACGGTCATCATCGACGAGGCGCACGAGCGCAGCCTCAACATCGACTTCCTGCTGGGCTACGTCAAGCGCCTGCTGCCCAGGCGGCCGGAGCTGAAGCTGATCGTCACCTCGGCCACGATCGACGCGCAGCGCTTCTCCGCGCATTTCGACGGCGCGCCGGTGATCGAGGTGTCCGGCCGGCTCTACCCAGTTGAGCTGCGCTACCGCCCGCTCGCGGCGCGGGACGAGGACGAGCAGGAGATCGATCTGCCCGAGGCCATCGCCGACGCGGTGGACGAGGTGACGCGCCCGTCGGCCGGCGGGGACGTGCTGGTGTTCCTGCCCGGCGAGCGCGAGATCCGCGACACCGCCGAAGTGCTGCGCAAGCATGCGTTCCGCGGCGCGGCGCGCGCACAGCACGCCGAGATCCTGCCGCTCTACGCGCGCCTGTCGGCGCAGGAGCAGGAGCGCGTGTTCCAGCCCGCCGAAATGCGCCGCATCGTGCTCGCCACCAACGTCGCCGAGACCTCGCTGACCGTGCCCGGCATCAAGTACGTGGTCGACTCGGGTCTGGCGCGGGTCAACCGCTACAGCTACCGCAACAAGCACGAGATGCTGCAGGTGGAGAAGATCTCGCGCGCCTCGGCCGACCAGCGCGCCGGCCGCTGCGGGCGCGTGATGAGCGGCGTCTGCGTGCGCCTGTACGCCGAGGAGGACTATCGGGCGCGGCCGGCGTTCACCGATCCGGAGATCCTGCGCTCCTCGCTCGCCAGCGTGATCCTGCGCATGAAGGCGCTGAAGCTGGGCGAGGTGGAGGACTTCCCCTTCGTCGAGCCGCCGTCCGCCCGCGCCATCGCCGACGGCTACAGCCTGCTCAGCGAGCTGGGCGCGGTGGACGGCGAGCGGCGCCTGACTCCGGTGGGGGCGCGGCTCGCCGAGCTGCCCATCGATCCCGGCCTGGCGCGCATGATCGTGGCGGCGAGGGACGAGAGCTGCCTGACCGAGATGCTGGTGGTGAGCGCCGGCCTGGCGATCCAGGACGTGCGCGAGCGCCCGCTGGACAAGGCCGAGGCAGCCGATACCGCGCACGCGCAGTTCGCCGACGAGCGCTCCGAGTTCCTCGGGCTGCTCAAGCTGTGGGCGTTCTTCGAGGACGCGCTCCGGCACAAGAAGTCCAACCGCGGGCTGGCGCGGCTGTGCCGCGACAACTTCCTGTCCTACGTGCGGCTGCGAGAATGGCGCGATCTGCACGGCCAGCTGCACGCGCAGGTGTCGGAGCTGGGCTGGCGCTTCAATCAGGCGCCTGCCACCTACGAGCAGCTGCATCGGGCGATCCTCACCGGCGTGCTGGGCAACGTCGGCGCGAAGTCTGAAGAGGCGGGCGTTTACCTGGGCGCGCGCGGAATCAAGTTCGCGATCTTTCCCGGCTCGCCGCTGCGCAGGAAGGGGCCGCCCTGGCTGATGGCCGCGGAGCTGATCGAGACCACGCGCCTGTACGCGCGCACCGTGGCCGCGATCGACGCGCAGTGGCTGGAACGCGTCGGCGCGCACCTCACCAAGACCACCTGGCACGACCCGCACTGGGAGAAGAGCGGCGGGCAGGCCTACGCGTACCAGCGCGTCACGCTGTACGGCCTGGTGCTGGTGTCGCGCCGCCGCGTGGCCTTCGGTCCGGTGGACCCGCAGGCGGCGCGCGAGATCTTCATCCGCGAGGCGCTGGTGCACGGCCAGCTCGCCACGCAGGGCGCGTTCCTGCGGCACAACCGGGCGCTGCGGGAGGAGATCGAGGCGCTCGAGCACAAGTCGCGCCGCCACGACGTGCTGGTGGACGACGAGGCGGTGTTCGCCGTCTTCGACGCGATCCTGCCGCAGGAGGTGTGGAGCGCGCAGCAGTTCGAGCGCTGGCGGCGCGAGGCCGAGCGCTTGAGCCCCCGGCTGCTGTTTCTCACCCGCGACCAGCTCATGCGCCACGCCGCGCACGAGATCACCGAGCAGCGCTTTCCCGCGGCGATCGAGATCGGCGGCGTGGCCTACGACCTGTCCTACCGGTTCGAGCCCGGCCATCCGCAGGACGGCGTCACCCTGAGCGTGCCGCTGCACTTGCTCAACCAGCTCGACGAGCGCCGCTGCGAATGGCTGGTGCCGGGCCTGCTGCGCGACAAGGTGAGCCACCTGCTGCGCGGGCTGCCCAAGAACCTGCGGCGCAATTTCGTCCCGGCGCCGCAATACGTCACCGCCGCGCTCGAGGCGCTGGAGCCCGGCGAAGGCCCGCTGCTGCCGGCCTTGTCGGAGGCGATCCGGCGCAAGACCGGCGTGCAGGTCCCGCTGGACGCCTGGGACGTGGCCGACCTGCCGCCCCACCTGCTGATGAACTTCAAGGTGCTGGACGACGCGGGCCGCGAGCTCGCCACGGGCCGCGACCTGCCCGCGCTGCGCGCGCAACTCGGGGTAAAGGCGCGGCGCCAGTTCAGCGAGCGCGCGCGCACGCAGTTCGAGCGCCGAGGGCTCACCGGCTGGGATTTCGGCGAGCTGCCCGAGCAGGTGGAGTTCACCCGCGGCGACGAGAGGCTGGTCGGCTACCCGGCGCTGGTGGACGAGGGCAGCTCGGCGGCGCTGGTGGTGCTGGACACCGAGTACGATGCGCAGGCGGCGACCCGCAAGGGTCTGCGCCGGCTGTTCCAGCTGGCCGCGCCCGAGCAGGTCAAGCAGCTCGCGCGCAGCCTGCCCGGCTTCCAGGAGATGAGCCTGCGCTACGCGCTGCTGCTCGAGATCGAAGGCGGCAAGCAGGAGAAAGGCGCGGTGTCCGACCGGTTGCGCCAGGAATTGACCGACGCCATCTGCGATCGCGCGTTCTTCGTGGAACACGAGCCGATCCGCGATGCCGCCGCGTTCCAGGCGCGCGTGGTCAAGGCCAGGACCCGGCTGATGGACGTCGCCGGGGAGGTGTGCCGGGTGATGAACGAGATCCTCGGCGAATACCAGGCGCTGCGGCCGCGTATCAACCAGCCGGGGGTGCCGGTGTGGCAGCGGGCGATGACCGACATCCGCAGCCAGCTGCGCGCGCTGCTCGGCCCCGGTTTCGTGGTGGCGACGCCGCTGCCGCGGCTCAGGCAGATCCCGCGCTACCTGCGGGCGGTCCAGTTCCGGCTCGACAAGTTCAGCGTCAATCCGGCCAAGGACGCGCAGTGGATGCAGCAGATCCAGGGCTGGTGGCAGGCCTGGGAGGCGCGCGTGCAGGCCGACCGCAAGCGCGGCGTGCACGACCCCCGGCTCGAGGAGTTGCGCTGGATGCTGGAGGAGCTGCGCGTGTCGCTGTGGGCGCAGCAGCTCAAGACGCCCTATCCGGTCTCGTTCAAGCGCCTGGAGAAGTACTGGGCGGAGCTCGGCTGACCGCCGGGCGGCGGCAGTTGCAGCGGGAATCGGCCCGGGGCTAAACTGGTCCCGGCCGGCGGCCGCGCGCGCGCCGGCGCCGACCTGGACCCAGGGGGAAGAGGCCATGAAGACCGTCCGGCAGATCATCGAAGCCAAGGCGCACAAGCTGCTGTCGATCGCGCCCGGTGCGACCGTGTACGACGCGCTCAAGCTGATGGCCGAGCGCGACGTCGGAGCGCTGGTGGTGATGGATGGCGAGCGGCTGGCGGGAATCTTTTCGGAGCGCGACTACGCGCGCAAGGTGATCCTGCACGGCAAGGCCTCGAAGGACACCTTCGTGCACGAGATCATGACCGAGAAGGTGCTGTGCGTGCGCCCGGAGCAGACCATGGACCAGTGCATGGCGCTGATGACCGACAAGCGCGTGCGCCACCTTCCGGTGCTCGACCACAAGCACGTGATCGGCGTCATCTCCATCGGCGACGTGGTCAAGGAAGTCATCTCCGAGCAGCAGTTCCTGATCGAGCAGCTGGAGCAGTACATTCACATGTAGGACGCCCGCATGCGCCGGCTGTGGCTGTCAGCCCGATGCCGCGTGCCGGTCCGGTCGCGCCGTTGCAATACCGATGTCGTTGCGAGTGCTTCTCCTGGTTTGCGCAGCCGCTGCAGCGGGCTGCACCACCCCCGAACGGATGACCGCCGAGGCGATCGGCTGCGGCACCCGCCAGCTGAAGATCGTGCCCAGCGTGTATCAGCAGCGCGGCACCGAGACCGCCTGGTGCGCCGTGTGCAAGGACCAGCGCTACCACTGCGTGACAAACGCCAGCCGCTCGCGCGTACAGTGCCGCGAGAGCCGGGAGGGCGACGGCTGCCTGTAGCCGCTCCGTGCCCGACTCCGGTCCGACGCCCGCTGCAGGTTCACCGGCGAGTTGCGGGTCGGGACAGTCACCTCGCATGCCTGGCCGCCTCGATATCTTTCCCCTCGGCGACCGCGCCCTCGTGATCGAGGTCGCGGACGGTGTGAGCGAGGTCGCGACTGGCCGCGCGCGGCGCCTGGCGGAGCGGGTGACGCGCGCGCGCCTGCCCGGCGTGCGCGAGGTGGTGCCGGCGTTCTGCTCGATCGCCGTGCATTACGACCCGGTCGCGCTGGGCGCGCTGGGCCTGCCCTTCGAGATCCTGAGCACGCGCCTGCTGGCGCTGCTGTCGGGCCCGGAAGACGAAACCCCGCCGCCCGGCAAGGTGCTGGAGATCCCGGTCTGCTACGCAGGGGATTACGGCGAGGACCTGGCCGCGCTCGCTCTGGCCCGCGACATGACGCCCGCCCGTTTCGCGGAGCTGCATTGCGCGCCGACCTACTTCGTAGGGATGCTCGGCTTCGCGCCGGGCTTCCCTTATCTGGCCGGCATGGATCAGCGCCTGATCGCCGCGCGCCGCGCCACCCCTCGGCCGCGTGTGCCCGCGGGCAGCGTGGCCATCGGCGGCGAGCACACCGGCATTTATCCGTTCGAATCGCCCGGCGGCTGGCACCTGATCGGGCGCACGCCGCTGCGCCTTTTCGGTCTCGATCGGGATCCGCCCAGCCTGCTGCAGGCGGGCGACCGCGTGCGCTTCGCGCCGATCGCGCCAGACGAATTCCAGCGCAGGGCAGAATCCCAGCGCACGGCGGAACTCCAGCGCGCGGAAAGGAAGGCGACGTGGCGCTGAAGATGCTGCGCGCGGGGATCCTGTCCACGCTCCAGGATCTCGGGCGCTGGGGCTACCAGCGCTACGGCGTGCCGGTGAGCGGTGTGATGGACGAGGTGTCCCACCGCCTCGCCAATCTGCTGGCCGGCAACGACGAGGATCAGGCGACGGTGGAGATGACGCTGGTGGGACCGGGCTTCGCCCTCACGCGCGATGCGCTGATCGCGGTGTGCGGAGGCGAGTTCGACGCCCGCATCAACGGCGAGGCGTTGCCGCGCGCGCGCCCGGTGCTGGCGCGTGCCGGCAGCACGCTGGACTTCGGCGTGTGCCGGCGCGGGTGTCGCGCCTATCTGGCGGTGGCCGGCGGCTTCGCGGTGGAGCCGGTGCTGGGCAGCCGCAGCACCTATCTGCGGGGCGGTTTCGGCGGCTGGCGCGGGCGCGCGCTGCAGCGCGGCGACCTGCTCCCCACCGCCGAGCCCGACCCGGCGCGCTATCCGGGCCTGCACCGCAAGCTCGGCGAGCGGCGCGCGCCGATGGCCTATCCGGGCTGGTCGGTCCCGGAGCGCGTCGAGCTGCTGGCTCCCGGGCCGTACCTGTTGCGCTTCGTGCCCGGCCGCCACTGGGAGGCCTTCCCGCAGCCGGTGCGCGAGCGCTTCCTCGGCGCCGAGTACCGCGTCGGCAGCAACTCCGACCGCCAGGGTTATCGGCTGGCCGGGCCGCTGCTCACTCCCGGGGCGCCGCTCGAGATCATCTCCGGCGGCGTGACCTTCGGCACCATCCAGGTGCCGCCGGACGGGGAACCGATCGTGCTGATGGCCAACCGTCAGACCACCGGCAGCTACCCGCACCTGGGTGAGGTGGCGGCGGTGGATCTGCCGCTGCTCGCGCAGCTGCCGCCCGGCGCCGCGGTGCGCTTCCAGCAGGTGGAGATGGCGACCGCCCAGGCGCTGCTGCTCGAGCGCGAGCGCGACCTGGCGCGCACGCGCGAAGGGATCGCGCTGCAGCTGCGCCGGTGAAGCCGGGCCGGAACCGCGACACAGACGAGCGCTGGCGCGGCCGGGTTTCATCCCCGGCTTCACCCCCGTCGGCTTTGACCCCGGCGGGTCAACCCCCCGTCCGGCCAACCCTTTAGCGCTGCCGCTGCGTTTATCGTCTCTGTGATCCATTTTTCACCGAGGAGAAACGCATGAGGACCCTGATCGCCGCGGCGCTGCTGCTGTTCGCGGCTACCTCGAACGCCGGCGGGGTGGGCACGCTGGCCGACGTGACCGTCTACGATCGCACCGCGCAGCGTTCCCTGCCGGTGCATTGGAGCGAAGGCGGCGCCTGGGTGGCGGGCGCGCCGGGCAACGAGTATTCGATCCACATCCGCAACCGCAGCGCGGTGGATCTGCTGGCGGTGATCTCGGTGGACGGCATCAATGCCATCACCGGCGCGACCGCGTCGCCCGGCCAGAGCGGCTACATCGTGCCGGCCTACGGCTTCGCCGAGATCAAGGGCTGGCGCAAGAGCATGCGTCGCGTCGCGTCGTTCTACTTCACCGACCTCGGCGATTCCTACGCGGCGCGCACCGGCCGCCCGGACGACGTCGGCGTGATCGGCGTGGCACTGTTCAAGCGCAAGCTCACACCCGAACTCGAACTGCACCTCGAGCAGCGCAAGCGCGACCGGGCCACCTCCGGCGCCGGCGGTCGCGCCGAGCCGCCCGCTTCCGCGAGTGCCCCCTCGGAGGCCAACGATTCGCGCTCGCAGGCGCGCGCCGCCGAGAAGGATTCCGTGCGCCAAAGCCTGGGCACCGGTCACGGGCGCAGCCAGACCTCGCACGTGCGTTACGCGGAGTTCGAACGCGAATCCTCCGTTCCCAACGAGGTGGTCACCGTGCGCTACGACAGCCGCGAGAATCTGGTGGCGCTGGGGATCCTGCGCGCGCCGCGGCGCGGGCCCGATCCCTTTCCCGCCGGGTTCGTGCCCGATCCGGGTTGATGTCTTGCCGCGCAGTGCATGCCGGGCGGGCGCGTATACTGCGCCCGTCATGGAGGCCGACGACAGCGACGAGGCGCTGATGCTGCGCTACGCCCATGGGGATGCGGGCGCCTTCGACCCGCTGTACGCGCGCCATCGCGGCGGCACCTTCCGCTACCTGCTGCGCCATCTGGGCAACAACCGTACCCTGGCGGAGGAGCTGTTCCAGGACATCTGGACCAATCTGATCGCCGCGCGCGAACGCTACAAGGTGGAAGCGAAGTTCACCACCTGGCTGTACACGCTGGCGCACAACCGCGTGGTCGATCATTACCGGCGCCATCGGGCGCTCGAGCTGGTATCGCTCGACGCGGCCGGCGACGAGGACGATTCGCCCGAGATCGCGGCTCCGGGCACGGTGCAGCCGGAGCGCCAGGCGCAGGCGCGCCAGAGCGCCGCGCGCCTGCTGGCGCTGGTCGAGGCGCTGCCGCCGGCGCAGCGCGAAGCGTTCCTGCTGCACCAGGAGGGCGGTTTGGGCGTGGACGAGATCGCGCAGGTGATCGGCGCCGACCGCGAGGCGGTGAAGAGCCGGCTGCGCTACGCGCTCGACAAGCTCAGGCGCGGCATGGAGGAGCTGCTGTGAGCACGCGATCGCCCGACGACGGCGAGCTGGAGGCGCGGCTGGCGCGCGACGGACGGCTCGCCCGCGCCTGGCGCGAGGCCTCGCGCGAGGAGCCCCCCGCCGCGCTCGACGACGCCATGCGCGCCGCGGCGCGGCGCGCGGTGCACGCCGGTCCGCGTGCCGGCCACGGCCCGTTCGGCGGCCGCTGGCGCGTGCCGCTGTCGATCGCCGCGGTGCTGGTGGTGAGCGCCACGCTCACGCTGCTGGTGGCGGAGCGGCGCGAACATGTGCCGAACGCGGGCTTGGATGCGGCGCCCGCTGCCCCCCCTGCCGCGGCGCCTTCCGCGGCGGCACCGCCCGCCGAGGACCGGGAGCTGGCCGAATCGCATGCCCTTGAGAAGGATACGCAAGGGAACGCTGCGTCCCTGCGCAAGCGCTCCGCCCAACCTGTGCAGTCCCTCGGGGAGTCGCGCACGGAACCGTACAACGCGCCTGCGGAAGCGAGCGGGACCATCGCGCAGGAGGCGGTGCCCGAGACGCAGGCACCGCAGTCGGCGCCTGCGCCGCCCGCCGCCGGCTTGCAACGGTCGCGGCCGGCCGCGACTCCCTCGCCGAGCAGCGCAGAACCGGCCGCGCCGGCGGCCGAGGCGAGCAGCGCCGATGCGCAAGTGGGCAAGCGCGACGTCGACGAGGGCAAGAAGGGTCCGCAACCGGAAGCGTTTCCCGGGCGTGAGCAGGCGCGCGCGGACACGCGCGCCAAGTCGCGCATGGAGACAAGCGCCGGAGAACTGGAGAAGCACGAGTCGCCCGGGGCGGGCAGCGCCGCACAGCCGGCTGGCGAACCGGCGCGCGATCCGAAGACCTGGCTCGAGCGCATCCTGGCGCTGCGCCGCGAGGGCAAACTGCAGGAAGCCGAACGCAGCCTCCAGGAATTCAGGCGCCGCTACCCCGATTACCCGCTGCCGCCCGAACTGGCGCGCTTGGCGCCGGGCAGCGCGCCGGCGGAGGGCCGCTAGGCGCGCTGCTCCCCCTGCAAAGGGGGAGGCCGGGAGAGGGAGGGGGCGCCGGACTTCAGGCGGCGGCGGTCTTCTTCCTGGACGGAGCGGCCGGCTGGCTGGCGGCCGTGGCGAGGCTCGCCTCGGTCGCCGCGGCAACTTGGCGGGCGGCCTTCACCAGGGTTTCGTACACGCCGTTGGCCGATTGGATGGCCGCCTTGACGCCGGCCAGCGCGCTCTCGGAGCCCGCCGGCGCCGACTTAATCAACGCGTCGAGCGTCACCACCAGGTTTCTGTTGAACTCGGAAACCTGCTGCTCCAGGACGCCGGCGAACTCGGTCTGGGCGGTGCTCAGCACCTCGTACAGGCTGCGGCCATAGGCGCTCGCCTTGTCCAGGGCCGGCTGCGCGGCGCCGCTGGACAGCGCTGCTATCTCGCTGACGTCCTTGATCGACGCGATCTGGCGCAGCGACTTGGCGGCGTCCTCGTACGCGGTCTTGGCGGCCTTCAACTGCACCTCGGCCAACTTCTCGAAGTTCTCGCCGGCCACCTCGGCCATCTTGAGCGCCGCCTCGAGCTGGGACTTGCTGAGGGCGGTCAGCTGCTCGGTGATCTGCACCATATCCTTGAAACTCCTTTTCGGATTAAGGGGTTATCATTCCTGGCCGGCGGGGCGACTCCGGTGGCCCAGCCATGCTGCGTTGCACAAAACGGACTATAGGGGCGGAGATCAAGGGTGTCAAGGCCTTTATGCCGCGACGCACAAATATAGCTCGAGCCTGGGTCGCCGGTAGCCCGGATGGGAGTGCGGAGGAATCCGGAACGCAAAGACACCTTGGATCCCGCTCCGCTTCATCCAGACTCAAGCGATGGGCAGCGAAACCCGCCGCGGAACCCGCTTCAAGCGCCAGTGCGCGAGCGCCCACTTCCAGATCTCGGCTGCCGTAGCGCGGGCAAGATCGGCTGGCGGATCCTGCCCAAGAAAGCGAAGCGCCGGCCACAACGCCGCCGCGGGCCGCGCCCGGTCGACGGGTGCGGCGCGGCTCTGTTTGGACAGCTTCTGCCCGCGGGCGTCGAGCGCAACCGGGAGGTGCGCATAGCGCGGCGCAGCGAGGCCGAGCGCCCGGATCAGCCAGAACTGGCGCGCGCTCGACTCGAGCAGATCGGCGCCGCGCACCACGTGCGTCATCCCCTGCTCGGCGTCGTCCACCGCGGAAGCGAGGTGGAAGGCGTACACCGCGTCGGAGCGGTACAGCACGAAGTCCCCGGCCTCCTGCTCCAGATCCCGGTCCTGGAGGCCGAGCACGCCGTCCTCGAAAGCCACGCGCGCACCGGTCACGCGCACGCGCAGCGCGCGGGCCGGACGGCCGGAGGCCGGCGCCTGCCGGCAGGTCCCGGGGTAGATCGGCCCGTCGGCGCCCGCGGTCGCCAGATCCGCGATGTCCTTGCGGCTGCAGCTGCAGGGATAAACCAGCCCGGCTTCCCGCAGGCGGTGCAGCGCCGCGTGATAGGCGTTGCGCCGGCGGCTCTGATACAGGACTTCGCCGTCCCACCGGAAGCCCAGCGCCTCGAGGCAGCGCAGGATCGCATCCGCCGCGCCGGGCAGAACGCGCGGGGGATCCAGATCGTCGATGCGCACGCGCCACTGCCCGCCGTGGCTGCGCGCATCCAGGCAGCTGCCGAGCGCCGCGACGACGGAGCCGAAGTGCAGCGGTCCGGAGGGAGTGGGGGCGAAACGCCCCCGATAGGCGCTCATGAGTTGGGGGCGCGCGGCGGGCGCAGGCTGCGCACGTACCACACGCAGCTTGCGAACAGCACCACCGCGAGCCCGATTTCGATCAATGCGAGCGGTTGCGCGGGCCCGGCCTCCGACCAGGCGCGCACCACGCCCTCGCTGAAGTAGGGCAACGCGAGCAGCGGCGTCCACAGATAGGTGGGCACCCAGCCGCGCAGGATGCCGAACAACGGCGCCAGCAGCGGAAGCGCCTTGAACATGAGAAAGGAGCCGCCCGGCCGCAGCGGGGCGAGCATCGATTCCCACAGCAGGCACAGGAAGATCAGCGCGATCAGGCTGACGATCGCCGCCCAGTGCGCGATGCGCTGAGCAGGGTGCGGCTCAGCCATCGCGGCTCTTCCGGGCCAATTCCACCAGCGCCTTGCGCGCCTGCGCGGGGGCGAGCACCGGCTCGGCGAAATCGAAGCGCAGCAGCCGCTCGCCGGCGCGCACATCGAAGCCGTCGCAGTCGCAGCCGACCATCTTGGCGGTTTCCACCTCGACGCCGTGCACGTGTCTGCAGTACGCGCGCAGTGCGTCGCCGTGATCCCGGTTCATGTGCGCCAGGATATCCTCCTCCGGCTCGCGCATCGTTTCCGGCGCGAGATAGCGCTCGCCCGCGATCCAGTGCAGCCCGCCGAAGCCCTGGATGAAGCGCACCTGGAACGGCTCCAGCGCGAAGAACCGGAACCCGCCGATCTCCAGGTGCTGCTGGTGATCGGGATAATGGCGCAGATAGCGGCGTGCGATCGCTGCGGCGTCGACCACCGCGCGCGCCGCGCCCAGCACAGTGACGCGCGGGTGCACCTGCAGATCCGCGCCGTTCGCGCAGACGATGAAACTCGCGCGCGTGTCCACCGCCAGGTTCTGGGTGTGCTCGGCGAGATGGCTGATCAGCACCACCGGCCGGCCGGCGTGATCGGTGACGTGCGGCAGCGCCGAGCCGTAGGGGTAGCCCGGAAACTTCAGCGACTGACTGGACAGCACGCCGCTGCGGTGGCGGCGCACCAGCATGCGCGCGGCACGGGCGCGGACCATCGCGTCCATCTCAGCGCACGAGCTTCGCCGCCACGTTGGCCAACCGCCGGCCCAGCGCGAAACACATGCGCTGCTCCTCCTCGGTCACCGCCCGGTCGGCGCCGGCCCCCGCGACGTGGCTGGCGCCGTAGGGGGTGCCCCCGCTCGTCGTGGTGGTGAGCTCGGGCTCGGTATAGGGCAGCCCGAGCAGCAGCATGCCGTGGTGGAACAGCGGCAGCATCATCGACAACAGCGTCGCCTCCTGGCCGCCGTGCAGCGTGCCGGTGGAGGTGAACAACGCCGCCGGCTTGCCCGCGAGCGCGCCGCGCAGCCACAGCCCCGAAGTCGAATCGAGGAAGTACTTGAGCGGCGCGGCCATGTTGCCGAAGCGGGTGGGGCTGCCGAGCGCGAGGCCGGCGCACTGCTCGAGGTCGCTGAGCTGCGCGTAGGGCGCACCGGCATCGGGCACCGGCGGGTCGACCGCCTCGCTCACCGCGGACACCGCGGGCACGGTGCGGATGCGCGCCGCCGTACCCGGCACCGCGTCGATGCCGCGCGCGACCATGTGCGCCATCTGCCGTACCGCGCCGGTACGGCTGTAATACAGGACCAGGATCTCGGGCATCGGTGGGGCCCGCTGGCGGCGGGTTCGAGGAATGGCCCTTGCTTTCGGGAGGCGGGCGATCCTGCGGCTATTATAGAACCGTCATTTGGCCAAGCCATTCCGTATGCGCCGTCAGCTGCGCGCCTTCGCCGACTTCCTGCACTGGCTGCAGGTGCGCCTGCGCGAGGACCGCCTGCTGCAGGTCTCGGGCGCCCTGACGTTTACCTCGCTGCTCGCCCTGGTGCCGGTGGTGACCATCGCGCTCACCGTGTTCTCGGCCTTTCCCGCCTTCGGCGGATTCTGGTCGGTGGTGCGCAACTTCATGCTGACGCACCTGGTGCCGGCGGCCGCCAGCAAGCTGACCGGCGTATACGTGCAGCAGTTCGCCGAGAACGCGGGGCGTCTCACGGCGCTGGGCATGGCGATGCTGGGCGCGGCGGCGATCATGATGATGCTCACCATCGAGCACACCTTCAACCGCATCTGGCGCGTGCGCCTGGCGCGGCCGGTGGTCGCGCGCGTGCTGATCTACTGGGGCGTGCTGACGGTGGGACCCCTGCTGCTCGGCGCCAGCCTGTCGCTCACTTCCTGGCTGATCACCCAGTCCACCGGCGTGATCGGCAAGCTGCGCGGTCCGGAGGCGGTGTTCCTCAAGGTCGTGCCGCTGGTGTTGACCTGCCTGACTTTCGCGTTCCTCTATCGCACCGTGCCCTACCGGCGCGTGCAAACCACCGATGCGGTGGTCGGCGGGGCGGTCGCGGGCCTGCTGTTCGAGCTGATGAAGGGCCTGTTCGGCGCCTACATCAAGCAGGTGCCGACCTACAAGCTGGTCTACGGCGCGTTCGCGAGCTTCCCGATCTTCCTGACGTGGGTCTACGTGTCCTGGCTGATCGTGCTGATCGGGGCGGAACTGACCGCGGCGATGCCGTACCTGCGCACCGGCGGCGTGCGCCTGCGGCACTTGCCCGGCAGCCATCTGCTCGACGCGGTGCGCGTGCTGCGCCTGCTGTACGAGGCGCATAACCGGGGCGCCGTGCTCACCGTCGGCGAGCTGCGCACCGCGCTGAGGATGCCCTGGGAGGAGTGCGAGGCGCTGCTCGAGCGGCTGGCGAAGCTCGGCTGGGTGGTGCCGGCAGCGGGCGAGCGCTGGGTGCTGGCGCGCGACGTCAGCAAGATCCGCCTGGCCGAGGTCTACCGCGAGTTCGTGTTCGACGCCGCCGCGCACCTGCGCCCCGGCGAAGAGGGCTACGAGGCCGCAGTCGCGCGCCTTGCCGCGGACGTGCAAGAGGATCTGAGCATGACGCTGGAATCGCTGTTCGAGGAGCGCGGCGCGGGCCGCGGCGCGGCGGCGGGGAAACGGGCCCGCGCCGCCTAGCTGGCCGGCGGGCATGGCGCCCTATTGCGGCTCGCCCATGTAGCGGACCGCCGGACGCTTCCCCGACACGGGGCGCACGCCCGTATCCGGCCAGGCCCAGCGCGCCTGCCAGGCGCGCAGCACCTTTCCGGGGTAGTTGCTCTTCTTGCCCAGGCTGCCGTTGTAGCGGGCCAGCGCCCGGGTCATGTCGCCGCGCTCGACATCGAGGTAGTGGCGCAGGATGACGCAGCCGTAGCGCAGGTTGGTGCGCAGGTTGAACAGATTGTGGTCGCCCGTACCGATCAGATCCACCCAGAACGGCATCACCTGCATGTAGCCGCGGGCGCCGGCGCGCGACACGGCGTACTTGCGGAACGCGCTTTCCACCTCGATCAGCCCCAGCACCAGCTGCGGGTCGAGGCCGGCGCGCTTGGCTTCGTACTGCACCGTGGTCAGCAGGTCCAGACGGGTCTGCTGGTCGGGCACACGGCGCGCCAGCCGGATCGACATCTCGTCCAACCACTGGAAGCCCTGGTCGGGGGTCGCGAACACCAGGCGCGGGCTGGCGCGGTCGGCCACTGCCGAGTGCAGCGCCGCGCGCACGCTCGTCGCCAGCGGCTCGTAGCGCTGCGCACCCGCGAACGTTTCGCCGTGCCAGAGGGCCAGTGCCAAGAAACCGCAGAGGCCCCCTGCACCACAGAGACGCAGCGGCGCACAGAGCTGCATCACAAACCGGCCGGGAAGGTGTATGAGAGCTGTCATGCGGGGTTTCTCTGCGTTGCTCTGCGCCTCCGCGCCTCTGGGGTTCAACACAGCGCTTTCGCGAACGCGAGCGCCTCGTCCGCCGCGATCAGCCGCGGCGTGCCTTCGCGCCGCGACACGTACTCCACCTGGCCCTGCTTCAAGCCGCGCTCGCCGATGGTGATCCGATGCGGGATGCCGATCAGCTCGAGGTCGGCGAACATCACGCCCGGGCGCTCGTCGCGATCGTCGAGCAGCACCTCCACGCCGGCGGCGGTGAGCCCCTCGTGCAAGCGCTCGGCGAGCGCTTTCACCTGCGCGCTCTTGCCGTAGCCCACGGGTGCGATCGCGATCCGGAACGGCGCCATCGGCGGCGGCCACAGGATGCCGCGCTCGTCGTGATTCTGCTCGATAGCGGCGGCCACGATGCGCGACACGCCGATGCCGTAGCACCCCATCTCCATGGGTCGCGGCTGGCCCGCTTCGTCCAGGACGGTGGCGCTCATCGCCTCCGAGTACTTGGTGCGCAGCTGGAAAATGTGGCCGACCTCGATGCCGCGGCAGATGCCGAGGCGCCCGTTGCCGTCCGGGCTGGGGTCGCCCTCCACCACGTTGCGCAGATCGACGTATTCCTCCGGCTCGGGCAGGTCGCGCCCGAAGTTGACGTCCACGAAGTGGTGGTCGTCCTCGTTGGCGCCGCAGACGAAGTCGCTCACCGCCTGCAGCGCGCGGTCGGCGATCACCGGCAGCCGGTGGTCCCCCACCGGCCCGATCGACCCCGGCGCGCCGCGCAGGCGCGCGCGCACCTCGCCCTCGGTGGCGAAGCGAAACCCGTCGTTGAGCAGAAACTTCCTGCCGGCCTTCAATTCGTTCAGCATGTGGTCCCCGCGCAGCAGCAGCAGGTACTCCTGCTGGTCCCCGGTCACCACCATCAGCGTCTTGACGATGCGCTCGGCTGGCACTTTCAGGAAAGCGCTCACCTGCTCGATGGTGTGCTGCCCGGGCGTGGCGACCTTGCGCATTTTCTGTGCCGGCGCCGGCCGCGGCGCGCGCGGTGGCAGCGCCTCGGCCAGCTCCACGTTGGCGGCGTAATCCGAATCCGGACTGAAGGCGATGGCGTCCTCGCCCGAGTCGGCCAGCACGTGGAACTCGTGCGAGCCGGTGCCGCCGATGGCTCCGGGATCGGCAGCGACGGCGCGGAACTTGAGGCCCAGGCGCTCGAAGATGCGCGTGTAGGCGGCGTGCATGTTGCGGTATTCGCGCTCCAGGTCGGCGTGATCCAGGTGGAAGGAGTAGGCGTCCTTCATCACGAACTCGCGCGCCCGCATCACGCCGAAGCGCGGCCGGATCTCGTCGCGGAACTTGGTCTGGATCTGGTAGAAGTTCACCGGGAGCTGGCGGTAGCTGCGGATCTCGCGGCGGGCGATGTCGGTGATCACCTCCTCGTGCGTGGGGCCGAAGCAGAAATCGCGCTCGTGCCGGTCCTTGATCTTGAGCATCTGCGGCCCGAACTTGTCCCAGCGGCCGGATTCCTGCCACAGCTCGGCCGGCTGCACCGCCGGCATGAACAGCTCCACCGCGCCGGCGCGGTCCATCTCCTCGCGCACGATGCGTTCCACCGCGCGCAGCACGCGCAGCCCCAGCGGCATCCAGGTGTACAGGCCGCTGCCCAGCTTGCGGATCAGGCCCGCGCGCAGCATCAGCTTGTGGCTCGGCAGCTCGGCCTCGGCCGGGGCTTCCTTGAGGGTCGACAGAAAGAAGGCGCTGACGCGCATCGGGACTCCCCGGGAAAACCGCTATTCTACAATCGGTCCGCAGGACAACCGGCCGCAAGACAACGAGATAGCGACGCGCAGATGGGAATGCGAATCGGGTTGCTGTCGCGCCTGCGCCGGCGCAGCCCGGGGGGCGACAGGCAGGTGCAGATCAGCGAGCAGGACGGCGTGCGCTACCTGCACCTGGGCACGGATACGGTGCAGAGCGCGATGCGCCTGTCAGACCCGCACGAGCTGGTGCTGTCCTACACCCGCAGCATGCTGGCGTTCCTGCTGTTCGCGCCCGACCCGCGCCGCATCGTCAACATCGGCCTGGGCGGTGGCTCGCTCGCCAAATGGATCCACCGGCACCTGACGCGTGCCCAGCAACTGGTGCTGGAGCTCAACCCGCGCGTGATCGCCTGCGCGCGCCAGCACTTTCACCTGCCCGCGGACGATGCCCGGTTGCGCGTGCTCGAGGCCGACGGCGCGGCCTGGGCGGCGCAGCATCCCGATTGCTGCGACCTGGTGCTGGTGGACGGTTACGACGGCCGCTCCCACGCCGCCGAGTTGGCGACCCGCGAGTTCTACGCCAGCACCGCGCGTTGCCTCGCTGCCGACGGCATTCTGGTGGTGAACCTGTGGGGCAGCGACCGGCGCTTCGACGAGACCCTGCAGCGCATCGAGGCCGCTTTCGAGGGGCGCATCTGCTGCGTGCCGGCGGCGCAGCGCGGCAACGTCGCGGTGCTCGCGTTCAAGCGCACGCCGCTTGCGACGCGCTGGGACGAGTTGCGCACCGCGGCCGGGGCCCTCCAGGCCCGCTACGGCCTCGAGTTCGGCGATTTCGTCGGCGCCATGCGGCGGCTGAACCCACACACCAGCCGCCGGCTGCTGATCTGATCCCGCGCCGGCGCTGGCGCCGGCGGCCGCCGCCGCGATTGCCCAGGCCGGCCGGTTTATGAAAGAATTCGGACAAGAACAGGTTTCTTGGGGTGATCGTCGTGATCGACCGTGACGGGTATCGCCCGAACGTCGGCATCATCCTGGTCAATGCCCGCAACGAGGTGTTCTGGGGCAAGCGGGTCAAGGAGCATGCGTGGCAGTTTCCGCAGGGCGGCATCAAGCCCGGCGAGACGCCGCAACTCGCGATGTACCGGGAGTTGAAGGAGGAAGTCGGGCTGTTGCCCGAGCACGTCAAGGTCGTCGGGCGCACCCGCCACTGGCTGCGCTACGACGTTCCGGCGACCTGGGTGCGGCGCGACGCGCGCGTGACCTACCGCGGCCAGAAGCAGATCTGGTATCTGCTGCGCTTGATCGGGCGCGATTGCGACGTCTGCCTGCGGCGCAGCGAGCGCCCGGAGTTCGATGCCTGGCGCTGGAGCCAGTACTGGGTGGCGCTCGACAGCGTCGTCGAGTTCAAGCGCGCGGTGTATTACGAAGCGCTGTGCGAACTGTCCCGCTACCTCCCCGCCGTGGCCGCGCAGCGGCCGGACGTCGCCTCGCCGGCAGCGCACGCCGACAGCGAGCCGCCTCGGGCCGTCGCGCAGCGCTAGCCCTCCTTGCCGGACCCGCGCCCGGCCCGGTAATTCAAATCTTTGCAACCCATACCCGGGGCCGCCCGCGGCGCCTCACGCCCCGCAGCTGCCTTTCCCGGCGGTCGATTCCATGCTAAAGTCACTGTCGTCGACAAACGACGCACTGCCGGACGCGGACTGGGTGATAATTGTCAAAAGGATTGAAGATTGGCTGAGAGCTCCCTGCAAGCGCGGATCGTCGGTTTGGAGGACAGCGTGGATACCCGCAGAAGCGAATACGACGTGTCGAATCGCATCGATATCACCGACCCCGGCTCGGTCGAAGGCGAGGTGCGCCGCCTCTACGCGGACCTCTATCCACGTGCGCAAACGTCCACCCTGTCCCGCGCCTTCGACGACTGCACGCAGATGTATCGCGGCGCCCACCCGGCCTATCGCGCCTGCGACACCGCCTACCACGATCTGCAGCACACGCTGGATGTCAGCCTGGCGATGGCGCGCCTGATGGACGGCTATGAGCGCTCGGCTTCGCGTGCCGAATCGATCGGCGAGCGCCTGTTCGTGTTTGGCGTCGTCGCCGCGCTGTTCCACGACATCGGTTATCTGCGGCGCCGCAACGACACCCGCCACCAGAACGGGGCCGAATACACGCTGCGCCACGTCAGCCGCGGCGGCCGCTTCCTCCAGCATTACCTTGCCGACATCGGCATGGGGGATCTGGCCGCGATCGGCGCCGAACTGATTCACTTCACCGGCTACGAGATGCCGGTGAGCGCGATCCGGGTGCCGAGCCCGATATTCCGCCGTATCGGCAACATGCTGGGCACGGCGGACATCATCGCGCAGATGTCCGACCGCTGCTATCTGGAGAAATGCCGCGACCGCCTGTACCCCGAGTTCGTCGCCGGCGGGCTGGCATCGCGCGGCGGCGCCGAGCCCGCCCCCGGAGCGCAGTTCTCGTCGGCCGAGGATCTGCTCAACAAGACCCCGGCTTTCTACCTCAGCGCCGAGCGCCGCCTGGGGGAGCTGCTCGGCGGCGCGTTCAACTACGCGCGCGCGCATTTCGGCGGGCGCAACCTGTATCTCGACGCGGTGCAGAAGAACGTGTCGCACGCGCAGCGCGTGGCACAGCTCGGGGAAGTGCGCGGCCTGCTGCGCCGCAATCCGCCTGCGCGCGCCGACCAGGCCGTGCGCCTGGCGGCCTAGTGAAATGCCTAGCCCGCTACCCTTCGCGCATCACCTCCAGCACGATCTTGCCGATGTGCGCGCCGGATTCCATCAGCGCGTGCGCTTGCGCCGCCTGCGCCAACGGGAAGCTGCGATAGATCACCGGGCGGATGTTGCCCGCTTCGATCAGCGGCCACACTCGCTGGCGTAACGCCTGCGCGATGCCGGCCTTGTACTCCACGCTGCGCGGCCGCAGTGTCGAGCCGGTGATGGTGAGCCTGCGGAACAAGATATCGCTCAGGTCGAGCGTCGCCTTGGTGCCGCCGAGGAAGGCGATGAGCGACAGCCGTCCGTCGGTGGCGAGGCATCTCAGCTCGCGCGCCACGTAGTCCCCGCCCACCATGTCCAGGATCACATCCACGCCCTTGCCGCCGGTTAGCTCGCGCACCGCTTCGACGAAGTCCTGCGTGCGGTAGTCGATGGCGCGTTCGGCCCCCAGCCGCTCGCAAGCCGCACACTTCTCCGCGCTGCCAGCGGTGGCGAACACACGGTGCCCGAACGCGCGCGCCATCTGGATGGCGGTGACGCCGATGCCGCTGGCGCCGCCCTGCACCAGCAGCGTCTCGCCGGGCGCCAGCCGCGCGCGCTCGAACACGTTGATCCAGACGGTGAAGAAGGTCTCGGGCAGCGACGCCGCCTGGATCAGGTCGAGCCCACGCGGCAGCGGCAGGCAGTGCGCGGCCGGCGTGACGCAGTACTGCGCGTAGCCGCCGCCGGGCGCGAGCGCACAGACTCGGTCGCCGACCTTCCACTCGCTCGCGCCTTCGCCCACGCGCACCAACGCGCCCGCCACCTCCAGGCCGGGCAGATCGGACGCGCCTGGCGGCGGCGCGTAGGCGCCCGCGCGCTGCAGGCAGTCGGGGCGATTGACTCCCGCGGCCGCGACCTGGATCAGCACTTCGCCCGCGCGCGGCTGCGGCACCGGGCGCGTAGCGGGCTTCAAGACCTCCGGCCCGCCCGGTCGCGTGATCTCCACGACTTGCATCGTCTCGGGCACTTGAATCGGATCGGGCACGCGCGGGGGCATCTCGAGTCCTCGGACCGGGTTGTCGCGGTAGCTCCCCCCTTATAGCACCGGGCCCGCGGGCGCAACAAGCGCGTTTGCGCCCGCCGGGCCGTTGCGGCATCATCGAGCGCCCGATCCGGGCTCCACCGCCGGGCGCGGGATGCAAAGCGTGAGGAGGAAGAACATGAGCACCGCACTGGTGACCGGCGGCTCGCGCGGTATCGGGCGCGCCATCGTCCTGGCGCTCGCCAAGGCCGGGATGCGCGTGACGTTCAGCTATCGCGAGCGCGCCGGAGAGGCCGAGCAGGTGGCCGCGGCAGCGGCGGCGCAGGGCGGCCAAGCGCAGGCTGTGCGCGCCGACGCGGGACGCGCGGACGAGTGCCAACGCCTGGCCAATGCCGCGCTCGAGGCGATGGGCCGGATCGATGTGCTGGTGAACAACGCCGGCGCGCACCTGCCCGGTGCCACGTTGCGCGACATGCCGGCCGGCGAATGGGATCGCATTCTGCGGATCAACCTCGACGGACCCTTTCACTTGACGCGGGCGGTGCTGCCGCACATGCGCAGCCGCGGCAGCGGGCACATCATCAACATCTCCTCCAACGTCACCAACCGCATGCCCGTGGGGTACGGCGCGTACGCGGTGTCCAAGGCGGCGCTGGAGGCGTTCACCCGCATCCTCGCCAAGGAAGAGGGGCAGGCGGGCATTCGCGTGAACGCCGTGGCTCCCGGTCCGATCCGCACCGAGATGCTGAGTGAGACGCTCCGGCAGCTCGGCGCCGAGCGCGCGGAAGCATTGCTCAACACCGTGCCGCTGGGCCGCGCCGGGCAGCCGGAGGAGATCGCGGCGGTGGTCGCTTTCCTGGTATCGGAAGCGGCCAGCTACCTTACCGGGCAGGTGATCTACGTCAACGGCGGCGGGACCGGCGGCTAGCGGCTCGCACAGAATCGCTGCGCCAGAGCCCGCGCGCAATCCGGCGTCCGACGGTACGGCGTTTGCTTCCCTCGCGTGGCAACCGGCCGTCCTCATCATGCTGCGCGCACCGACTCTCATCGCCATTCTCGCCGCGCTGGCCGCATGCGCGCCGGCGCCGCAACGCCAGGCTCCGCCCGCCGCTCGCGCGCCCGCACCCGAGCCGGCCAAGCCGCAGGCCGCGAGCGTCACGGCCAGCGGCATCGAGCAGCAGGTGATCGCGAGCACCAACGCTTTCCGCCGGCAGAACGCGCTGGCCGCGCTCGAGCCCGACGCGCGGTTGATCGCCATCGCGCAGAGTCACGTGCGCAACATGGCGCGCCAGGACAAGTTCGGCGACAGCGACCGGAACGGCCACGTCCTCGACGGCGCCGACATGGAGCAGCGCATCCGCGCCGGCGGCTACGCGTTCGCGCTCGTCGCCGAGAACGTGGGTTATCAGCTCAACCGTGGCGACCCGGTCGCGGCGATGATGGACGGGTGGAAGAAATCGCCCGGCCACCGCCGCAACCTGCTGCTCGCGCAGGTTACCGAGATCGGCGTGGGCGCCGCCAAGGGCAGGTCCGGGCGCTGGTACTTCGTGCAGTTGTTCGGGCGTCCGCCGCAGGTGACGAAGATTTCGCAGTGACGCCGCTTGCTACGCGATGCGCGTCAGCGCCGCGCGCGTCGCCTGCGGCAGCGCCGCCGGCCGGCGGCTCACACGGTCCACGTACACGTGGATGAAGTGGCCCTGCGCGCAAGCTCGGTCTTCGTCGTTGCGGAACAACCCGATCTCGTAGCGCGCGCTGCTGTTGCCGAGCTTCGCCACGCGCAGGCCGGCATCGACCCGGTCGGGAAAGGTGATCGGGGCGAAGTACCGGCAGCGCGTTTCCACCACCAGGCCGATCACCGCGCTGCGCTCGATGTCCAGCGCTCCCTGCTCGATCAGGTATTGATTGACCACCGTGTCGAAGTAGGAGTAGTACACGACGTTGTTCACGTGCCCGTACACGTCGTTGTCCATCCAGCGGGTGGGGATGCGCTGGAAGTGCCGGTAGGCGGAACGGGTTTCGGGAACCGGCTTGCTCGTCGTATCGTCCGCCACGTCTCCCCCGTTGCTGTTCAATCGCCCATGAGTCACGAATCGCGACGCAACACGGCGCGGCCCGCGAAGCGCGCCGCCGCGCCCAGCGCCTCCTCGATGCGCAGCACCTCGTTCCACTTGGCCATGCGCTCCGAGCGGGCGAACGAACCCACCTTCAGCTGACCCGCATCCCATCCGACCGCCAGGTGCGCGATGGTCACATCCTCGGTTTCGCCCGAGCGCGCCGACACGATGGTGCCGAATCCCGCCGCCTGTCCGGCGCGCAGCGCCGCGTGCGTTTCGGTGAGCGTGCCCGCCTGGTTGGGCTTGATCAGCACCGCGTTGCAGACGCGCTCCGCCGCCGCCTTCTGCACCAGCGCGGCGCTGGTCACGAGATGATCGTCGCCGACGATCTGGATGCGCTCGCCCATCGCCGCGGTGAGGAGCCCCATGCCCGCCGCGTCGTCCTCGGCCAGCGGGTCCTCGATCGACACGATCGGATAGCGCTTGCACCAGTCGATCAGCAGCTCGGCCATCTCCAGGCTGTCCAGCTCGCGCTCCTCCAGCGCCAGGCGGTAGCGGCCGTTGCGCCCGAACTCCGAGGCGGCGACGTCGAGCGAGATGCCGATGTCCTCGCCCGGGCGGTAGCCCGCGCGCTCGATCGCGCGTACCAGCATGTCGAGCGCCTCTTCGTTGCTGTCGAACGCCGGCCAGAAGCCGCCCTCGTCGGCCACTCCCTGCAGCAGCCCGCACTCCTGCATCAGCCCGCCGCCGGCGCGGTACACCTCGGCGGTCATGCCGAGCGCCTCGTCGAAGCTGGCCGCCGACAGCGCCATCACCATCAGGTCCTGGATGTCGATGCGCCGGCCTGCGTGCGCGCCCCCGCCGAAGATTTGGATCTCGGGCAGGGGCAGGCGCACCGGACGGCCCTGCGCCAGGTGGCGCCAGAGCGGCTCGCCGCTCGCCGCCGCCGCCGCATGCAGGCACGCCATCGACACGGCGATGGTCGCATTGCCGCCCAGCCGCGCCTTGTTGGGCGTGCCGTCCAGCGCGATCAGCGTCTGGTCCACCGCGCCCTGGTCGGCGGCGTCGACGCCGGCCAGACGCTGCGCGATGACGCCCGACACATGCTCCACCGCCAGGCGCACATCCAGCCCGCCCAGCGCGTCGCCGCCGTCGCGCAGGTCGACGGCCTCGCGCGAGCCGCGCGAGGCGCCCGCCGGAGCGATGGCGCGGCCGATCGCGCCGCCGGCCAGGCGCACTTCGGCCTCGACGGTGGGCCGCCCGCGCGAGTCCCACACGCGCCGGCCCTTGACGCTGCTGATGGCGGTTTGCATCAGCAACGCTCCCTCTCCCCTTGCGCCCTTTGCGGGAGAGGGCCGGGCGGGCTGGGGTGAGGGGAACAACAAAGGGCAGTTCGCGACATTCGCATCATCCCCCTGGAAACCCCGCGCACCGCGCTTTCCAAGCACCACGGATCGCGCTCAAGCTGTTTGCGGGCGATTCGAGAAAGCCGCGCGCAACTTCCCGCACCGCGGTCCGCTGCCAATCCTGCGTGACGTACTCGACCGGCGACTTGCCGTCCACGCGCGCGAGGAGCAGACCGGGAAGCAGATGCGCGCTGCGTGCCTCGATGCGCACACGCGGCTCCCAGGTGGCGCCGTCGAGATACGCCGCGGCGAGCGCATCGAAGCACTCGAGATAGCGCGCCGCCCAGCGCGGGCGCCACACGCACTTGAGCAGCAGGTGATTCAGGCAGAAGGCCAGGTCGAAGGCGGGATCGCCGTACCACGCGCACTCGGCGTCCAGGAACACGGGTCCGCGCGGGCCGCACAGGATGTTCTTCGGGCTGACGTCGCCGTGCACCAGCGCGAGGCGCGTGTGCGCGGTGTCGCGCGCCAGCGTGTCGAGCTGCGGCGCGAGGTCGGGATGCGCGCGCCCGGTCGCCACCAGGTAGGGTTCGATGCGAATCAGATGGAAGATGTGATCGGTGGCGAAGCGCTCGCGCACAGTTGCGTCGCCCGCGGTCGCCGCGTGGATGTGTGCCACGCGGCTACCCACTTCGGCGGCGAACGCCGCTTCGATGTGACCATCGCGCAGCTGCGCTTTCCACACCGGGTGCTGTACCTCGTCCAGGTAGGCCATGGCGAACATACCGCCCTCGGCATCCTCGCCCAACACCGCTGGCACCGCGTCCGGCTCCACACGCGCGACCACGCGCATCCAGGCCACCTCCCAGCGGTTGCGCTCCACCGGCGCGCGCCAGTCGGCCGCGACCTTGAGCCTGGGCAGCGCGCGCTTGATGCACACCGGACCGCGGGCGAGATCGACGCGCACGATGTCCGAGGACACGCCGCCGGTGAGCCGCCGGATCCGCGGAGTCTCGCCGGGTTGCAGCAAGCCCATCCGGCTCAGCGCGGCGGCAAAGCCGTCGGCCGGGCCGGTGGTTTCCGCAGGCATGTGACTTGCGCGAACGGGTGTATGCTGAAGCCGGGCCCCGCTGCCGGGGCCGCGGGAAAGCGCTCGCACTCTAGCACAACCGCCATGCGTTACGTCCTCGCGCTCGACCAGGGCACCACCAGCTCGCGCGCGTTGCTGTTCGGCCGAACGGGCGAGCTGTGCGGCCTGGCGCAGCGCGAGACCACGCAGAGCTATCCGCAGCCGGGCTGGGTCGAGCAGGACCCCGAGGAGATCTGGCAGACGCAGCTCGCGGTGGCGCGCGACGCGATCGAGCGCGCCGGCGCCACGGCGCAGGACATCGTCGCGCTCGGCATCACCAATCAGCGCGAAACCGCGGTGGTGTGGGAGCGCGCCACCGGCCGCCCGGTGCATCCGGCCATCGTCTGGCAGGATCGCCGCACCGCGGCGCTGTGCGATCAGCTCAGGCAACAGGGGCTCGAGGCGCTGTTCACCGGCCGCACCGGCCTGCTGCTCGACCCGTACTTCTCGGGCACCAAGGTGCGCTGGATCCTGGATCACGTCGCCGGCGCCCGCGCCCGCGCCGAGGCCGGCGAGCTCGCCTTCGGCACCATCGACACGTGGCTGGTGTGGAAGCTGAGCGGCGCGCACCTCACCGATGCGAGCAACGCTTCGCGCACGCTGCTGTTCAACATTCACGCCGGCGACTGGGACGACAAGCTGCTGCAGCTGATGCGCGTGCCGCGTGCGATGCTGCCGAAGGTGGTGGCGTCCACCGGCACCGTGGCGGAAACCGACGCGGGCCTGTTCGGCCGGCCGCTGCCGATCGCCGGCATCGCAGGCGACCAGCAGGCGGCGTTGTTCGGGCAGCGCTGCGTGAGCCCCGGCATGGTCAAGAACACCTACGGGACCGGCTGTTTCATGCTGATGCACACCGGCGAGCGCTGCGTCGAGTCGCACAACCGGCTGCTCACCACCGTGGCCTGGCAGCAGGCCGGGCGCCGCGAGTTCGCCCTCGAGGGCAGTGTGTTCGTCGCCGGCGCGGCCGTGCAGTGGCTGCGCGACGGGTTGGGCCTGATCCGCTCCGCTGACGAGGTGGAGGCGGCGGCGGTGTCGGTGCCGGACACCGGCGGGGTGTATCTGGTGCCGGCCTTCACCGGGCTGGGGGCGCCGCACTGGGACCCCTATGCCCGCGGCGTGATCGCCGGGCTGACCCGCGGCACGACCGCGGCCCATCTGGCCCGGGCGACGCTGGAGGCGATCGCCTACCAGACCGCGGACCTCCTGGCGGCCATGCAGGGCGACTCGGGCATCGAGCTGAAGGAACTGCGCGTGGACGGCGGTGCGACCCGCAACAACCTGCTGATGCAGTTCCAGGCCGACATCCTCGGGGTGCCGGTGGTGCGCCCGCGGGTGCTGGAATCGACCGCTCTGGGCGCGGCCACGCTGGCCGGATTGGGGGTGGGGTGGTGGCGCAGCGCGTCGGAATTGGACGCGCAGTGGAATGCGGAGCGGGTGTTCGAGCCGACCATGGACCCGCAGCGCCGCGCTCGCCTGCGCGCAGGCTGGAGCCGTGCCCTGGAGCGCGCTAAAGAGTGGGAGACGCCGACCGTAAAACGATGAGAGGCAACAGCGGCCGTAAGACGATGAGAGGCAACAGCGGCCGTAAAACGATGAAAGGTTGCAGCGGCCGCAATGCGATGAGAGGCCACAGCGGGGCGCGCTTCACACGTTGCTGACATTCTTCGCCGCAGGCGCATTTGACAAACCGCTGATGACGCAAGTAGGGTAGGCAAACACCGGCGGAACGCCGAGGGCGCCGCAGCCGATTGTTCGTGGCCAAGATCGCGATCTTCAATCAGAAGGGCGGAGTGGGAAAGACCACCACCTCGCTCAATCTGTCCGCGGCTCTCACGCGGCGCGGGCACACCCCGCTCACCATCGATCTCGATCCGCAGGCGCACCTGTCCGCCATCACCGGCACCGCCGTCGAGCGCGCCGACGACAGCATCTTCGGCTTCTATCACGCGCAGAAACCGCTCGCCCAGCTCGCCCGCCAGAGCGTGGGCGGCTGGCCGGTGATCCCCGCGCACATGGAGCTGTCCAAGGTCGATTCCACCTACGGCAAGGGACCGCAGGTGCTTAACCGTCTGCACACCGGCATCGTGCGCGAGAATCTCAACACCGGCCGCCCGATCATCATCGACTGCTGCCCGATCCTGGGCGTGCTGAGCCTCAATGCGATCTTCGCCTGCGACCGCATCCTGATCCCGGTGTCGGCCGACTGGCTGGCGGTGAAGGGGGTGCTGCAGGTGGACAAGACGCTGCGCGCGCTGGAGCAGCATGTGTTCAAGCGCAAGCTGATGCGCCGCTTCGTGATCACCCGCTTCGACACGCGCCGGCGCATGTCGCACGACATCTACGAGCAGATCGGCGCGCGCTTCGGCGACGAGCTGTGCAAGACGCGCATTTCGGAGAACGTCAGCGTGGCCGAGAGCCCGGCCGCCAACGAGGACGTATTCACCCATTCCCCGGACAGCCGCGGCGCGCAGGATTACGACGCGCTGCTCGACGAGCTGATCGAGTCCGGCTTCGTGTCCTGAGCCGGGGCCCCTGCGAACCAAGACGAACGGCGAGCCGGGACGAACCGGCGCCACCCCGGCGATGGTTAGCGGCGGCGGCGGTTGCGGGCCGGAGCCTCGAGCTGCCCTCAGCCCTGCCGCTTCATTCCTGCCGGCTCATCCCTGCCGGGAGATCAGCGAGATGATGCCCTCCATGTCCATCGCCTCGTCCTTGAGCGGCTGCTGGACCGGCTTGGCTTCGAGGATCTCGCAGTAGCGGTAGATCTGCTGCAGCTTCTTCTCGGCGTCGGCCTGATCCCGGCCGGGGATCATCAGATTGTCGACGATCATGCCCCCGCGGGTGCGGATCTTGAACCCGAACTTCAGCATCCCGCGGTGCTCCTGGTGATGTGCCAGCAGCATTCTACCCCTCCATCGATCGGAAATTAATCGCACAACACGGGCGGCAGCGGCAGATTCCATGCCAGTTGCCGCGCGCGGCGTCGCGGCGCGTCTGCGGCAGGCGACGCCAGACGGCGATTGCGGCCGGGGGCCGCCGGATTCGTCAATTTTCTATCACGGGTGTACAAGGTCGGGTGGCGGTCGGCGACGAAGCGGCGTGCGGCGCGAGCGGATCCAGTTGCGCTGGCGCTCCGGGCGGAGCACAGTACAACTAACGCCCGGTGCGCGATGCAGGAGGGTATCGCGGGGACGTGAGAGGGAAGCAGCGGCCACGGTCCGATTGATGCTTGAGGGGCTGTAAGGGCTGCGGCAACTGCCGAGACGAGGTGAAGAAGGTGATCCGCCGAATTGGGAGCTCGATCGGACGGGCGATCGGGCGTTATCTGAGCGAGCCCGTCGCCAACTACCGGCCGCTGACCACCTGCCCCTCGGACTGGCTTGCTCCGATCCTCAAGCCGGGCGACGTGCTGCTGGTCGAGGGCAACACCCGGGTGAGCGCCGTCATCAAGTACCTCACCCAGTCGACCTGGTCGCACGCCTGCTTGTATATCGGTTCCGCGCTGGCGCCGGACGTCACCGCCGAGGATGCGCCGGTGCTGATCGAGGTCGACATGGTCGGCGGGGTGTGGGCGGTCCCGCTCAACAAATACGCGGCGTTTCACACACGCGTCTGCCGGCCGGCGCTGATCACCGCCGAGGATACGAAGCGGGTCGTCGACTATGCCCTGTCGCGCCTGGGCCATACCTACGACTTGAAGAACATGATCGACCTGGCGCGCTACCTGCTGCCGATGCTGCCGGTGCCGAGCCGCTGGCGCCGGCGCATGCTGGCGCTGGGCAGCGGCGACCCGAGCAAGGCGATCTGCTCCACTCTGATCGCGCAGGCCTTCCAGTCGGTCGGTTACCCGATCCTGCCGGCGATGCGCCGCCGCCACAGCGATCCCGGCGCCGAGGACCACAACCGCGAGATCCTCACCATCCGCCACTACAGCCTGTACACGCCGCGCGACTTCGACATCTCCCCGTATTTCGAGGTGGTCAAGCCCACCGTGCAGCACGGCTTCAGCTACCGCGGCATCGAGCGCGAGCGGGCCGCGGCCGCGCCGGCCGAGCCCGCGCGGGAGGCTGTTGCGACCGCCGCTGCCCGCGCACCGGCTGCGCCGGCGCAGCCCGCGCCGGCCGCAGCGGCGCCACCGGCCTCCGTCAACACCGGCGCGAGCGCGCCGGCTCCGCGCGAGAGCGAGCTCGATCTAGTCCCGCGACTGGACGCCGAATCCCCGGCGTAGCTCTCAGTCCTGCGGCTGCAGCCCGCGGTTGTAGCGCCTGAGCTTCTCGACGTAGTGCTCGGCGTTCCACAGCAGGAACGCGACCTCCTCGTCGGTGAGCTGGCGCATCACCTTGGCCGGCGACCCGACCACCAGGCTGCGGTCCGGGATCTCCTTGCCCTCGGTGATCAGCGAGTTGGCCCCGACCAGGCAGTTGCGCCCGATGCGGGCGCGGTTGAGGATCACGCTCTTGATGCCGATCAGGCTGCCGTCGCCGACGGTGCAGCCGTGCAGCATCACCAGGTGGCCGATGGTGCACTCGCGGCCCACGCTCAGCTCGATGCCCGGGTCGGTGTGCAGCACCGCGCCGTCCTGGATGTTGCTGCGCGCGCCCACGCGGATCAGGTCGTTGTCGCCGCGCAGCACGGCGTTGAACCACACGCTCACCTCGTTTTCCAGCACCACCGAGCCGATGACGGTGGCGTTGGGCGCGATGTAGTGCTCGCCGCGGCATTCCACGCGGCGCTCGCCGAGGACGTACTTCAAGGGCGGCTCCCTGGTCTTTCTCGAGGGCGGGGTTTCGAGTGCGATCGGATGCGGGCCATTATAGCGGGCTCGCGCGGCGCTCCCGGGCGCGCGATAATCCGGCTTTCGACCGGATCGAAGGAGGCAGGCCATGAGCGCCGTCATCGCACCCAAGGCATCCACCGACATCGAGGCCATGCTGGGCGAGGAGGCCCGCAGCCTGCTCGGCCACGTGTGCAAGGGCATCCCCAAGGAGGCGCTGCACCTGCCGGGGCCGGACTTCGTGGACCGCGTGGTGGCAGCGAGCGACCGCTCTCCGTCGGTGATGCGCAGCCTGCAGCAGATCTTCGGCCACGGGCGGCTGGCCGGCACCGGCTACCTGTCGATCCTGCCGGTGGACCAGGGCATCGAGCACAGCGCCGGGGCGTCCTTCGCCCGCAACCCGGCCATGTTCGATCCCGAGAACATCGTCAAGCTGGCGATCGAGGGGGGCTGCAATGCGGTGGCCTCCACCCTGGGCGTGCTCGGCGCGGCGGCGCGCAAGTACGCGCACAAGATCCCGTTCCTGCTCAAGTTCAACCACAACGAGTTCCTCACCTACCCGAACAAGTACGACCAGATCTTCTTCGCCGGCGTGAAGCAGGCGCGCGACATGGGCGCGGTCGCGGTGGGCGCGACCGTCTATTTCGGCTCGGCCGAGTCTTCGCGCCAGATCGTCGAGGTGAGCCAGGCCTTCGCCGTCGCGCACGAGATGGGCATGGCCACCGTGCTGTGGTGCTACCTGCGCAACAGCCGCTTCAAGACCGACAAGGACTACCACCTGTCCGCCGACCTCACCGGCCAAGCCAACCATCTGGGGGTGACGATCGAGGCCGACATCATCAAGCAGAAGCTGCCGGAGAACAACGGCGGCTACAACGCGCTCAGCACCAAGGAGAACCCGTACGGCAAGACCGACACGCGCGTGTACACCGAGCTGACCAGCGACCACCCGATCGATCTCACGCGCTATCAGGTCGCCAACTGCTTCATGGGGCGGGCGGGCCTGATCAACTCCGGCGGCGCCTCCGGCGAGAACGATTTCCGCGATGCGGTGCGCACCGCCGTGATCAACAAGCGCGCCGGCGGCACCGGCCTGATCTCGGGACGCAAGGCGTTCCAGCGCCCGATGGCCGAGGGGGTGCGGCTGCTCAACGCGATCCAGGACGTGTACCTGGACAAGCGCATCACCGTGGCCTGACGCGGCCACGCCGAGAAGCGGCGGAGGCGGGCATGGGCAGGCGCGCGCGCGGTTCGCTGGCCGCCTTGCTGGTCGCCTCGGTGGTCGTCCCGCTGGGGGGCGGCGCCGGCGCTGCCTGCGCGACCGCCGCCGACAGCGCTGCGCTGGAGGCCGAGATGCAAGCCCTGCGTGCCGAGATCGTGAAGGAGATCGGCAGCGCGCCGTGCGCGAACCTGGTGCATTGCCGTCTCCTCGCGCTCGGCGTGCGTCCCTGCGGGGGCCCGGACGAATACCTCGCGTACAGCAGCGTCACCGGCGACAAGACGCCGCTCGAGAACAAGGCGCTCGAGTACGCGTTGCTGCAGGAAGATCTGCACCGGGCGCAAGGCACGGTCGGTGCCTGCGTCATGCTTCCGGTGCCGCGGCTCATCTGCCTGGACAACCGCTGCCGGACCGAGTAGGCGTGCGCTGCGCGCACGCGAGCAGGCGACCTGCCGTGACCGCGACCAAGCTCATCCCCAGCCTCGGCGTCTCCGACATCGACCGCGCGGCCGCCTTCTACCGCGGCTTCTTCGGCCTGGAGGTGGTGGATTCCTACGACGAAGCCGGGCGCATGGCCTGGTGCTGGCTGCGCGCGCAAGGCGCCGAGCTGATGCTGCAGCAGTTGTCGGCCGACCAGCAGATCCGGCTTAACCCCGCGATTGGCCAGAGCTGGGTGGTCTATGTGCGCGTGGACGACCTCGACGCGCTGCACGCAAAGCTCGAGCGCGGCGGATTCCCGGTGTCGGAGATCGCGCACACCTCTTACGGCACGCGCGAGTTCTTCGTGCCCGATCCGGACGGCTACGAGCTGTGGGTGTCGGTGCCGCAGGAAGGCGAATCCGAAGCGGACTCCTGAACAGGATGCGCGCGGCTCGAGGCAGGACGGTAGAACGCGCCCGCTCGCGCCCGCGCAGGAGAACCGCAGGTGCGAGGGCAGCTACGAGACGGCCGTCTGTTGCGATCCCCAGTTGGCCTCCCGCAAGGCCTGCTCCAGCTTGTCGATGCTGCGCGCCAGTCCGCGGTCGCGCCCCTCTCCCACGAGCTGCTGGAGCTCTTCGCGCAGCGCCGCGCCGCGCTGTCCCTGGCCGATCGCGGCCAGCGCGCAGGCGCGCCGCGCGAGAAACTGCACCAACGCGGTCGGCTCCTGCGCGAACGCTCGTTCCAGCCGCTCGGCGTAGCGCAGCGCCTCTGCCGGCTGGCGCCGCTCGAGCGCCAGCTCGATCGCCTCCCAGCAGAAAAAGAGATTGTTGTGCGCCCCGGCGCCGGCGTTCAGGATCGTCTCCGCCTCGGCCAAGGCGTGCACCCTTTCCTCGCCGTCTTCGGTCAATCGTGCCAGAGCACCCAGGACCCAGGGCCCGCAGAAGGTGATGTTTTCGCGCGCCTTGCCGAGCGCTTCGCGCAGCAGCAGCAAGGCCTGCTCGCTTTGGCCCATCTGTCGCAGGCAGGCCGCGACCAGTCCCATGCCCTCGGGCTCGAAGCGGCTGGAACCGATCGCGCGCGCGACGTCGGTCGCGGCGCGCGCGTGCGGCAGAGCCCGCGCCGGCTGGTTGCTCTCGAGATGGACCAGCGCGAAGGCGTGATGGGCAATCATCTCGCCCCGCGGCTGCGCGACGCGGCGCGCAAGCTCGAGCGCCTGGCGCGCGTACTCCAGGGATTGGCCGAAATCGCCCAGGAAGATAGCGCTGAAAGCAACCATCGGCAGGTTCGCCGCCTCGATCTGCACGAAGCGGTGCTTGCGGCCCAGCGTCACGCACTCGCGGAAGTGCTCGTGGGAGGACACCAGCCGCCCGCCCGCGTAGTGCGCGTCCCCCAGCCCGCTGAGAGCGCGCAGCTGCAGCTCGATCGAGCCCGCGGCGCGTGCGTGCTCGAGCGCCCGCATCTGCTCCTGCAGGCAGCCGCGCACGTTGCCCAGGGGGAAGAACACGCTGCCGCGCAGGTAGTGGATCTCCGCGCGCTCGGCCTCGAATCCGGAACCGCGCGCCAGGTCCTGGGCCTCGTCCAGCGTCGCCAGCGCCTCGGGTTGTCGATCGCACGCGCGCATGCTGGCGGCCAGTCCGATCTTCGCCTGGCAGCGCAGCCGATCGTCGCCGGCGAGCGCAAGCAGCTGCTCGTGTACCGCGATCGCATCCCGCGGCCGTCCGATGCCGGGCAGCAGAGCGCCCAGCTCGATCAGCAGCTGCACCCGATCCTCGCTGGCCGCCGCCAGCTCCACACCGCGCTCCAGCAGCTGGGCGGCGCGCGCCATGTGGTGCAGCGCCTTCTCCGCGCGCGCCGCCTCCAGGTAGGCGCGCGGCGCGCGCGGGTCCTCGGCGCGCTCGAGGTGCTCCGCGCTCAACGCCGGGTCGCGGTGCGCGTACCACTGCGCGGCCGCGCCGTGCCACGCACGCTTCTGCTCGGTCAGCAAGGAGGCGTAGGTGCCCTCCCAGACCAACGCGTGGGCGAACAAGAACTCTTCGCCGAGCGGGCGTATCAGGTTCTCCGCGAGCAGCGCGTCGCAGGCGTACTCCGGCTCGTCCAGCAGGTGGCGTAGCAGCGGCAGGGAGAAGCACTGCCCGAGCGCGCTCGCGGCCTGGATCGCGCGCCGGTCGCGCGACGGCAACCGGTCCAGGCGCGACAGCACCAGGCTGTGGATCGAGCCGGGCAGGCTGTCCTCCTCGCCGGCGGCGGCGTTGCGCAGCAGCTGCTCGAGGAACAGCGGATTGCCGTCGGCGCGCGCCACGCAGCCGTCGAGCACGGCATCGCTCGCCGTGGCCAGCGAGCGCGCCAGCTCGCGCGCTTCCGCCGTGCGCAGCGGCCCCAGGTCGAGCGTGAGCATGCTCACGCGTGCGCCGATCAAGCTGCGCCACCGGCCGTTCAGGGGATCGCCTTCCGGTCGCGTGGTGACCGCCAGCAGGATCGGATACCCCTCGATGCCGGCGCCGATCTCGGTCAGCGTGTCCAGCAGCTCGCGCGCGGCCCAGTGGATATCCTCGACGATCACCAGCCGCGGCTGGCGCGCGCTCGCGCGCTGCAGCAACCGCAGCACCAGCTGGCGGCGCCCCAGCGTGCGCACCGCCTCGTCCATCGCGTCGTAGGTGGCCTGCATGTCGGCGTCGAGTGCGACATCCAGCGCGTCATGCGCGAACACCCGCTCCTCGGCGGCGATCATGCCCTGCTCGATCGCCGCGCGCAGCGCGCGTTTGCGCTCCTCGCCGTCGTTGCTGTCCGCGATGCCCAGCACGCCCGCCAGCACGCGCCCGATGGCGTCGCGCGCGCGGCCCAGGCCGAAGTCGAGCGTCAGTCCCTTGTGGCAGGCGAAGCCATCCTGCGCTGCAGCCAGCTCGAGCTCCTCGATCAGGCGCGTCTTGCCGATGCCGGCCTCGCCGCGCACCACCACCACGTGGCCGGTGTGCGCCTGCAGGCAGCTCGCGCACACCCCGCGCAGCTGGCGCAGCTCGCTGTCGCGCCCGACCAGAGGGGTGCGCGCGGCCGGGCGCGGGCCCGTGCGCCAGCCGCGCAGGCGCCAGGCCTGCACCGGCTGGTCGAAGCCCTTGACGCGCACCTCGCCGATCGGTTGCGCCTCGGCCAGACCGGCGACCGCCTGCAGCACGGCGCCGGCGATCACCGTTTCTCCGGCTTCGGCAACGGCGACCAGCCGCGCCGCCAGGTTGACGGCGTCGCCCACGATCGCGAAATCCTTGCCCGCCTCACCCCGGCTTGCCACCACCTGACCGCTGGCGATGCCCGCGTGCACCGACAACGGATGGCCCACTTCGTCGCTCAGGCTCGGCATCGCCGCGTGCACCGCCAGCGCGGCGCGCAGCGCCCGCTCGGCGTCGTTGCCATGCGCCACGGGCAGCCCGAACACCGCCATGACGGCGTCGCCGATATGCCGCTCGATGCTGCCGGAGTGGCCGCGCACGATCTCGCTCACGCGCTGGTAGAAGCGCTGCACCAGCCGATGCGTGGCTTCGGCGCCGAGCGCGCTGGTCAGGCGCGTGTAGCCGCTCAGGTCGGCGAACAGCACGGTCACGTGGCGGCGCTCGACCAGCGCCGGTGCGACCGCCCCGGCCTCGGGTGAGGTTGCGGCGAGCGCGGCGATGGCCTTGAGCAGCCGCTTGCGATCGCCCAGCGGCAGGCCGAGCGCCTCGAAGTCCTGCTCGGTCAGCTCGGGCAGCACGTCGAAGTCGATGCGATCGCGCTCGAAGCGCTCGGCAAGGGCGCCGAGTCCGATCGACTCCAGCCAGCTACGCAGGTGCGAGGCCAATCGCGTGCTCCGTCGGTCCCTCCGCCGGCGAGCTTATCACCCCCCGCCGGACGCGTCCTCGAAGAAACGCACCACGCTTGACGCCCCTGGAGCTCATCACCAGCTCCGCCGGGGAGGCAGCAGCTGTTCGACGATCGCGGGAGTGCGGCTTCTTCCCCGCTCGCGGGGACATCCCTCTCCCCTTGCGCGCCCTGCTCACCCTCACCCCAGCCCTTGTATGGTTGAGGCAGGTCGAGGAAGAGGGGGGCACACCCCCGCCTCGGCCCGACACCACCGCTTCCCGGCCCCATGCGCTCGCGCGATCGAATGCTCCCTACCGCGCCCGTCGGCAGGCCGGGCGCTCGGTGCAGCGCTTGAGCCAATTGGCCACGCGCGGGTGGGTGTCGAGCTTGATGCCGAACATGCTGCCCAACTGAAGCCAGCTCACGGCCGCAATATCGGCGAGCGAGAAGGCCCCCAGCAGGTACTCGCGACCGTTGAGCCGTGACTCCAGCGCATCCAGCCCGCGGATGAACTGCGAGCGGTTGTACTCCGCGCAGGCTTTACTGCGGTCCTCGGGCTTGTAGGAGACCGGCGAGTCGAGCCCGTGATACGCGTACTGCATCATGTAATTGCCGAAGTCAGCCACCGCCCACACCGTCCAACAAATCGCATCGGCTCGGGCCTGGCCGCCGCCGGCAGGCCACAGCTTCTTCTCGACGCCGTACTTGCCGCCGAGGTGCAGCAGTATCGCGCCCGACTCGAAGAGCGTGAGCTCGCCGTCCACCAGCCCCGGCACCTTCCCGTGCGGATTGATGGCGAGGTATTGCGGCGTGCGGTGCTCGTTCTTCTTGCCGTCCAGCTGGACGTACTCGTAGGGAACGCCCAGTTCTTCGAGCGCCCACGAGATGCGCGTGCCGGAGCTGTTCGGCCATGAATAGAGCCTGATTGCCATCTACGCCTCCTTATGCCATGCCGGGCGAGCTTATCACCCCCCGCCGGATGCGTCCTCGAAGAAGCGCAAGACGGCGGAGTTCACGCTCGGCCATTCGTGGTCCGCGTTGTCCACTTCGCAGTAGCGCGTGCGTACGCCTGGCGCGCAGGCGCGGTACTCCGCGCAGCCGTCGCCGTCGTGCGCGCCGGGAGCGGGGTCGCAGCGGTTGCAGTTGGCCCACCAGTGCGCGGCGTGCTCGCCGTAGACCGGTGGCGGGAACAGCGCGTCGGCGCGGCTCTGCACGATCATGACGGACAACGGCGGCGGGCAGGCGCAGCGCTGCAGGTCCTGCGCGCCGATGCCGGCCGCGCTGATCGCCAGGCCGCGCGGCGGCAGCCCGGATTCCCCAGGAAGGCCAACGCCGCCGCGGTGGTGCCCCGTCCGAGTGACCGGCCAGGTAGACGCGCGTGCGGTCCACGCACCAACGCTGCGCGACCAGCGCCGGTATCCGGCCCAGCTCGTCGAAGGCGCGCAGCGACAGCCTGAGGTGGTCGGGATGCACGACGATGAACCCAGCGGCGGTCGCTGCGCCCGTCAGCCGGTAGAACGCTTCCGAGGTGAACCGATGCCGTCCGGCGGGCCAGCTCCGGCGCGGCGCGCGAGCAGCCGGCGACCAGCAGGGCCAGGAACGCAGCGCCCACCACCGGAGGCGCGGGCGCACGCCGCGCCGTCGAGGCGGCGAAGTCGGCCGGCCGCGCTTCCATCGTCACTTGGGCTTGCGTTTCGCGGCCGCCAGCGGCTTGCCGTTGCGATCGATGCGGAACTTCGCACGCTGCGGATCCCTGCCCGGCAGCGCGAGCAGCACCGAGATGTCGTTCGCCTTGCCGAGCTTGAACTCCCCGGTCCCGCGCAGCAGGTTCTCGCCGGCGGGCGCGAGCACCACCACGTAGCGGTTGCGCTTGCCCCAGCGGATGATGACCTTGGCGCTGCCGTCCGCGGTGGCGATCGGATTGTCGGCATGGTCGTTCACGTACAGGGTCACCTCGGCGCCGGTCACGACAAGCTCGAGGTGGTAAGGGCCGGCCATGCGGACCTGTCCGCCGTGCGGCGTGCGCATCTGGTCGAAGTACTCGTCGGTGTGCGCGAGCGCGACGCCCGGCCTCGCAGCGAGCAGCCCTGCAGCCACCGCCGCGGCGATCAGTCCTGCGACGATCAGGCCCGCGACGATCGACCCCGGTGCGAACAGCCCCGGTGCGAGCAGTTGGCCGGCGAGCCGGACTCTCCTCATCGGTTGTCCTCTTGAACGCGACCCGCGGCCGTTCGGCGCCCGGAGTCGATGTAACTGGCGTCAATGTACCTGGCGTCAATGTACCTGGCGTCAAGGTAAGCGGGGTCAATGCACATGCTCTTCCGGGGGCGGCCGGATCTGCGGCTCGCGGGCGAGCGCGCCGAGTTCGGTCAGCAACGGTTCGATGCGCTGCCAGCCCTCGCCGTCGCCCATCACCCAGCGCGCGCGAATATACCCGAAGCGGTCGACCAGCATTTCCATGTGTGCGGGCACCGGCACGCTGTCGCGTGGGTCGAGGTTGGCCAGCGTGCGGCGCAGCAGCGCGTAAGTGCGCGCGGTTTCCGTCGCGCCGTCGGCGACCACTGGGAACGGTGCGTCCGGCGCCTCGGCTGCGTCGCCGGTGAGCGGGACCGCCAGGATCTGCGCCCCCACGTCGCGCACGCGCGCGTCCTCCAGCGCCAGCTGCGCCAGCCGCGCCGCGGAATCCGGCAGCGTGTAGAACACCAGCAGCACGGCGCTGCGGCCGCGGTAGTCCTTCAGGGAGCCGGCTTCGTCGCGCCCATCGACGAAGGCGAAATCCACCGCGGGAAGCCACGGCCGCATGCGCGCTACGCGCGCGTCCAGGATGCGCGCCTGGTAGCCGGCGGAGAGCGTGCGCACGAAGTTGATCAGATCCCAGCGCTCGTCCTCGTCCAGCACAGCCGCAAACCCGGGCATCACGCCCGGCGGCTTGCCGTGCGTCAGCCACCAGAAGATGTCGCCGGCGGTGTGCAGCGCGGTGTGCGGCTCGGTCAGGTCGGCGGGTGGGAGGGCCAGCGAGGCGGCCTGCGGGCCGTCGCCGTGGCCGCTGTTGCCGTGACACGCGGTGCAGTGCGCGGCGAACAGTTGCACGCCGTTGGCCACCGAGATCGCCTGATAGGGCACGCTGGGCTTGCGGTAGGTCCCGGGATAGGCCTCCACGGAGAGCGCCGGCAGGGCGAGCGCGGCTGCGCCCAGCGCCAGCGCTGCCGCGCCCACGACCCCCGGTCCGCGCGCGACGCGCCGGGCCAGCGCCAGGCCGCCAAGCAGCAGCGCGATGGCGAGCAGCACGGCGCCGCTCCAGGCCCGCACCGGCGTCCACGGGGTGTCCCAGGTGGCGTCGATCGACAAGCGAAATGGCAGCCACCAGTCGATCGCGTCGTGACGCGCTGGAACGGTCTGCGCGAGCTGCGCCGCGATCAGCACGATGAGGGCGGCGATGCCCCACTCCGCCAGCACCCAGGCGCTGCAACGACGGCTGCTGCCGGCGCGGCCCGCTTGCAGCGCGGGCAGCAGGCGCCAGCGCAGGTGCGCGGCGAGCCCCAGCACGGCCGCGAGCAGCAGCAGCTTCAGCAGCAGCAGCTGGCCGTAGCGAGTGCCCAGCAAGGCCGGCCAGCGCTGCACGTGGACCACCGCCAGCACGACGCCGCCGGCTGCGATCGCCGCCATGCAGGCGAGCGCGATGCCGGAGAAGCGTGCGAGCACAGGGGCCGCAGCGCTCGAGGAGGTGGTGCGCACCAGGGCAGCGAGCGCCGGCAGAGCGCCCCACCAGGCGCCGGCGGCGAGCAGATGCGACGCGTGCGCGGCCGCAGCGGGCCAGGCCGGCTCCACCGCGGCGGAGTGGCCGCCCAGCGGGGCCAGCGCCAGCCCGGCACCGGCGCACAGCAGGGCGAGCCATCCCGGGCTGGTCGAGCCGGAGCGCCACGCAGCGAGCGCGAGCAGCGCCACGGCGGCCAGCGCCAGACCTTGGCGCGCACCCCACACCGCGCCGAAGCGGGTTTCACGCAGCAGGCGCTCTGCCAGCGCGCGCCAGCTCTGCTCGCTCTCCAGCGCCAGCAGCTGCAGCGCGAGCACGGCGAAGCCGAGCACGAAAGCGGCCAGGGCGAAACCCAGGCAGTAGCCCAGCCAGTGCCTGCGCCAGCGCGAGGTGCCGCTGTGGTGGCCGCCGTGGCGATCGGCGCGGGGCAGGTGCAGGCACAGCAGCGTGCCGAACACGAGCAGGCTACAGGCGATGTACGACCCGCGCAGCACGGCCGCCAGTGCTTCGATCGCCCCTGGCGCTTCGATCACCGGCCCTTCACGGTGAACGGGAAGCTCGCCTTGACCGTGTGGCCGTCCACGGACAGCACCTTGTAGCGCACCGTGTACACACCGGGCGCCAGCGCGGGCAGCGCGAGCTCGAGCAGCTTCGGATCCTGCGGGGATACCCGCGCGGCCGCGGCCGCGACCAGCCGCCCGGTCCCATCCACCACCTCGAGCGACGAGAACGCAGGCTCCAGCCGCTCGTTGAACCACAGACGCACGGCGGCCGGCGGCTTGGCCAGCGTCGCGCGCCGGGCCGGCTCGGACTTGTCTAGCACGGCGTGGGCGCCGGCGACAAACGGCGCCAGCCACAGCAGCAGCGCTAGCATGCCGGGCAGGCGCCGCGATCGCATGCCGGCGGACCTCAAGAGGGCGCCGGCCGGGCGCGCGCGCGCCTGCGCAAGCCGAGCCGGTACAGGGCCACGCCGCCGGCGAGCAGCAGGAGCAGGGGGGCGGCGAAGTGCAGCCAGTCGCGGCCGGCGCCGACCGAGAACGGGAAGCGCGAGGTGAGCTTCTCCGAGTCGCCCACGGTCACCAGGCCGACGAACTTCCCCGCCTCGGTGAAGTTCAGCTCGAAGTGCAGCGATCCGGTCGGATAGCGCCTGGGCTCCAGATGCAGCACGGTGATCCGCTCCAGGTCGGCCTCGGAGCCGGTGTCGCGAATGATGCGCACCTCCGTGGGCAGGTCGCGCAGCTCGTCGGTCAGGTAATCCAGCACCACGATCGTGCGGCCGGTTTCGGGGATGTCCTCGCAGAACTCGCGCGGCCCCCTCGGGCTTTCGGGCTGGTAGCCGACGAAGTGCATCAGGTAGCGGCCCACCCGCAGCTTGCAGGTGTCCTCATCCATGGACAGCCCGCCGTGCGCGGCCGCGCTGCCGCAGCAGGCGATCCAGGCCGCGGCCGCGAGCCCGCGCGCGATGCTGCAGATGCCGTTCAAATGTCCTTGAACACCCGGTTCGAGATGTCCTTCAACACCGGTTCTAGATGTCCTTGAACACCGGCAGGATCGGCCCGCCCAGCTCGGCGATGTAGCGGTTGCCTTGGGTGTCGAAGAAGAACAGCAGCCCTCCGATCTTGCTGTCCGCGTCGGTGAGGAAGCTGGTCAGGCGCCCGATCTCCCAGGCCGCGTCGGTGGCCTCGATGCGCAGCCGGCGCGTCTCGCCCGGCCTGATGTCCGTGTCGTCGCTCAGCACCAGGCCGTTGCGCGCGACCACGTCCTGGGGACCGGGATCGACGCCGGCCACGGCCGCCGGCAGGTCCTGGTTCACGAAGCGGATGCTCGCGGTGGGCAACTCGCCGACCCGCACGGACCGCTTCCCGAGCGCGCCTCCTCCAGCCGCACCGTCCCACTGGCGGGCGTGCGAACAGCGCGGATCCTAGCGCAAGAGTCAACCCCTTGGCAATGACCCTGCCCATACCAGGGGCGAGGCCGGCGTCGTGCGTTGCGACGCGAGAGGGGTCCGGGTTGACGTCCACGTCGAGCGCCGATCAGTAAGCAAACTTCGGGATGATCGGCCCGGAGATGCTCGCCAGGCGCCGAACCCCGGCCGAGTCGTAGAAGAAGAGCAGCGCACCGAAACGGCTGTCCGGATCCTTGTGCAGCCCGATCAGACGCTCGATCTCCCAGGCCGCATCGGTCAGCTCGACATTCAGTCGCCTGGTCTCTCCGGGGGCGAGAGGACTGCGGTCGTCGACGATCAGCCCGTTCTCGGCGATCAGCTCACGCGGATAGCGCGGATCCACCCCGGCCCGCCCGGCGGACACTTGCCAGTCGATGAAGCGCACGTTGGCGGTGGCGATCTCGCCGAGCTGGACGGCCTGCGGCGTTTCGTTGGTCACCTCCAGCCGCGCCCGCATCGAACGCCCGGCTACATCGTAGTCGGCGCGCAGGACCTTCACCCTGACGCGTTCCGCTTCCGCAGGCAGAGGCTCAACCACCGCGCGTCCAGTCTGCAGCGGGATGGTGCGCGGGTATCGTGCCTGCGTCCAACCATAACCCGCCAATACCACGGCGACAGTTGCGAGCAGCAGCACCGCCGCCAGGCGCCGATCCGTGCGCGTGACCAGTTCCTTCTCCGCGCCCGCCTTGAGCGCCGCGTAGCGCGGGGCGAACAGCGGGCGGCGCAACCACCACAGCATCCACAACACCGCGGCCGTCATCCACAGGCCGTGCCACGCCAGCACCGTCGGCAACCCCCACGTTTGCAGATCGTCGATCTGCTGCCCGGTCAGCGTGGTGGCGGGCAGCTTGAAGTCGGCAGCGTCTCCGGCGACTTCGACCCACGCCCCGGGGCCGAGCAGCGGGCCGGCGCCCTTGACGTTGAGCATCGGGTGGACGTGGTGGCGGCCCGGAACGCGTCCGCGCAGGACCGTCTTGAACTCGTAGTCGCGCCCCGCTGCCAGCTCGGTCGATTGGATCATCGGCGTGCCGTTGATGTACGAGGCGATGCGCACGAACACCGGCCCGGGCGTGCCGCTGCCCAGGAACGCGGTTTCGGGCCTCGGCAGGTTGCGCGGCCAGTCCTCGAACAAGCGGAAGCGGCCGGTGATGGTGAGGTCGCCGTTCACCGGAACTCGGGTGGCGGACCAGGCGACGTCGTACCAGGCCACCGTTCGCATCCGGAGAAACGGTTCTTGACTGCGCTCTCCGTGCGCGACGGCCGCCCCGGACGACAGCGCGATCACCGCCGCCAGCAGCAGCGCGATGCAGGGCCGTTGCGACCGTGCCCGCGCGGCACGCCCGGCTACAGGCCCATGCTGGACTTGAGCCGGTTCGGAACCGTGACGACGTAAGTCGCCGCCTTGCCGAGGTACCACCATAGCAGGAACATCAGGATGCAGAGAAAGCCCGAGAAGAACGCGGCGACCGCCGAGGAATGTCCGCCGAGCGTGCGCAGCGTGCCGCGCTCGACCGTGCGCAGGTATTCGGGCGTGGTGGTGCGGGTGAAGGCGTAGCCGATCAAGTCTCCCAGCGAGACCACCTCGCTGCCCATCACCTCCACCGGCAGGCGGTAGGCGGCCAGCATTGTCCAGTTGGCAAGCGGGAACAGCAATCCGAACGCCATGCCGCCGAGGATCGCGGTCAGCAACGCGTTGCGGGTGAGCAGCAGAATCGCATCGATGACGAGCGCCCCGGGGATGATGGTGGCCGGCCACACCATGCTGATGGGGAAGTTGGACCACAGGTTGAAGGCGAAGTAACGGTCGATCCACTGACCGAGTGCCAGCGCCAGCGCACAGAACGTGGCGCCGAAGGGCAGGCGGAAATTCTCCCAGACGATGTAGGAGACGGCCGCCGGAAACGTGATCAGCAGCACCGGCGTGACCGTGAGCCAGTACTGCCGGTCCTTCCAGTCGACCCAGAAGTCCCAGTCGCCCACCGTGAGGACCATGTGCAGGTGGAATGCTGCGATCACCGCCAGGAACAGGGTGGTCGCCACCACCACGTCGAACACGCGCGAGACGCGCGCCATCTCGGCAGGCCAGCGCCGGCCGTAGAAGCGCAGGATAACGTCGGCTGAAGTGTTCACGCTGGCGGGCGGGACCATCGGCGCGGCGACGCACCGTGTGACGGGCGCGGAACGCTCAGGGCGCCGCACTCATGCGTCGAACGGCACTCCGCGCTGTGCTGCTAGACGCTGGAACAGATCCAGCAGGTACTGCACCAGTTGCACCAGCACGCCCCCGGCAGCGAGCAGTGACCAGCCGAACACCACGAAGCCCCAGTGCAGCGGCGTGGCGAAGACTTCCTCGGTCATCCAGAAGGCATGGCCCCACTCGTTGTAGCCGAGGTTGGGCAGGATCATGAACGGGCCCGCGACCGCGATCAGCAGCGGAATGGAGATGTGCTCCGCATAGCGCGGCAGGCGCGTCATGGAGTAGAGGAACGCGCCTACCCCGAACAGGATGAACAACGGAATGCAACCGTAGAACAGCACGATATGACTCGGGGTGAAGCTGGTGTCCCGCACCACGGTCTGGTGCCAGGCCGCGTCCCCCTCCACGAAGAAGCTGCCGGCGAAGTAGAAGGCGGTGCCGTAGCACAGCAGCCAGCCGATGAAGTAGAAACAGCGCCTGAGTTCCTCGGCCGGCCGCAGCGCGGGAAGGTTGCGGTCGCGCGTCCACCATAGCCAGGCCCAGACTACCGCCCACAGCAGCAGATTCACGCCCAGGTTGAGCTTGAGCAGCGGGATCCAGTGCTGCTCGAACTCCGCCGCAGTCGCGTCGAGCCCGGCGCTCCACGCGTACACCTGCTGGTACATCCGCCACGAGCCGTAGACCACCACCAAGACGACCAGCGTGAGCAAGGCAGGCCTGAGGTTGACCAGGCGAACGGCGCGCGCGCGCTCCACCTTCCGCGTGGTTCGCCCATGCGCTACTGCAGTGGACATGCGGTCTCCCTGAAGGGTACGGGCCTCGCCCGGTTACGGCGGCTCGGGCCGCTCTTGTTCGATTGCCGAGTGTTCGATTGCCAGGCGAATGTCGCTGATTCTAACAATCTACTTGTTTTGACAATGTACTTCACCCGAAAGGCGCGGTGAAGTCAAGTGCGGAGTGGCCCGCGCGGCGCGCCGGCCGAGATACCGCATGCGCGCGGCGAGGACGCTCGCGCACCGCGCGCGGCCCGCGCTCGGGGGCCTCCAGGAGGAGTCGGTTTCCCCTCGGATTCAGTGGCATGGAGCTTGCGCGGGAGCCCGGTGATGCAGGTCTAGCCCGGCGACGCTCGCCAGCGGATCGGTGCCGTCCACCAGCACTTCATTGAAATTAAAGGCTTGCCTTGGCCTGTCCGTTAATCGTGAAGCAGTATCGATGCTCCGCAAGGCCGGTTGCAGCCGAAGGCAAGGGAGGAGCGGGCGCGCGAGACTGGAAATGCGCGCTGCATGCCTAGGCAACATGATCATCACACCGCTCAGCAACGACCAACGACGCGCAAGCCCACGGCGGCCGATCCGGGTGCAGTGGCTGTTGCGCCCGCACCCGCCATGATCCCGTCCTCGGCGCCGTCCCCGGACACGCTGGCGACGCGCGTGGCCCAGGGCTTGCGACAACTGCTGCCGCTGCTCCCGGTGAGCCAGCGGCTGCTGCGGCTGATCTGGCCGTTCCTGGCTATCGTCGTTCTGCTGGTGGCGCTCGCCATCCAGGTGACCGACGTGCTGTCGGCCGCGCGCGCCTTCGTCGAAGGCGAGAGCCGCTGGTCCAAGGCGCAGAAAGACGCGGTGCTGCATCTGCTGCGCTACTCCGAGACCCATGCGGAGATCGAATACATCAAGTACCTTCAGGATATCTCGGTGCCGGTCTACCTGGGCAAAGCGCGGGTGGAGATGGAAAAACCGGACATGAACTACGAGATCACCTGGAGATACCTGCGACTCGGCGGCGACCACCCGGACGACATAGACGGCGTGATCAGGCTCTACCGCCGCTTCCGAAACATGTGGTTCATCCAGGAAGTGGTGCGTCTGTGGGAGCTCGGGGACCGTTACGTGGCGCAGCTGAATGAGGCCGCGGACGAGCTGAATGCCCTGATCCGGGTTGGCGATCGGGACCCGGCCCGCCTGCGCCCGATCGTGGACCGAATCCGCGCGATCAACGACGTGCTCACGCCCCAGGAGATCGAGTTCTCAGCGGTACTCGGCGATGCGAACCGCATCACCAAAGTCATTCTGGTGGTGCTGACCCTGGGCCTTCCGGGAGTCCTGGTGCCGATGGGTACCTACCTGTCCCGGCGAATGCTGCGGCACAGCGAGGAGTTCGAGCGCGCCCTGAAACTGAGCGAAGAACGGTTTCAGCTCGCCGTGAGCGGCAGCAGCGACGGGCTCTGGGACTGGAACATCACCGCCGACGACTGGTACTTCTCGCCCCGGTTCAAGCAGCTGCTGGGGTACGCCGACGACGAGTTGACCGCCTCGTTGTCGGCGCTGACCTCGCGCATGCATCCGCAGGAGCGCGACGGCGCCATGGCCGCGCTCAAATCGCACATGGACGCCGGGACGCCGTTCGACATCGACCTCAGGTTGCTGACTCGTGCCGAGGAGTGGCGTTGGTTCCGCGCGCGAGGCCAGGCGGTGCGGCGGACCGACGGCACTCCGGTGCGCATGGCGGGCGCGATTACCGATATCACCGACAAGCGGGTGGCCGCGGCCGAGCTGTTCGCCGAGAAGGAACGTGCGCAGGTCACGCTCGCGTCGATCGCCGACGGCGTCATCACCACCGATACCGACGGCTGGGTCGAATACCTCAATCCGGTGGCGGAGGAACTCACCGGCTGGAGCCTGGCCGACGCACGCGGCTTGCCGGTGCAGGCGCTGTTCCGCCTGGTGGACGAGGCCCGCCGCCGGCCCCTGGCGAGCCCCATCGAGGCGGTGCTCAACGAGGAGCGAACCATCGAGGGCCAGGCCAACATCCTGCTCCAACGCAACGACGGCATCGAGATCCCTGTCGTGCACTCCGCCGCGCCGATCCGCGAGCGGTCCGGGCGCATCATCGGTGTGGTGCTGGTGCTGCACGATGTGAGCCGCGAGCGCCAGTACGCCGCCAAGCTGTCCTATCAGGCGAGCCACGACTCGCTCACCGGACTGATCAACCGCGCCGAGTTCGAACGCCGTCTCGGCCTGGCGCTGCAATCCGCCGCGCAGCTGGGACGACACCACGCCGTCATGTATCTCGACCTCGACCAGTTCAAGGTGGTCAACGACACCTGCGGTCACGCCGCCGGCGACCAGCTGATGCGCCAGGTCAGCACCCTGCTGCAGCATTGCCTGCGCGAAGGCGACACGCTTGCGCGGATCGGGGGAGACGAGTTCGGCGTGCTGCTGGAGAATTGCCCGCCGGAAGCGGCGCTGCGTATCGCCGACAAGCTGCGCCAGACGGTCACCGACTTCCATTTCGCCTGGGCGCACTTGAGCTTCAACATCGGCGTCAGCATCGGTCTGGTCAACGTCGAGGACGGGCTGTTCACCCTGGCCGACGTGATGCGCGCCGCCGACACCGCCTGCTACATGGCGAAGGAGAATGGGCGCAATCGGGTGCAGGTCTACCACCCCGAAGACAGCGAGATCAACATCCGTCAGGGCGAGATGGAGTGGGTGGGGCGGCTGCAGAAGGCGCTGGACGAGAACCGCTTCGCGCTGTACGCGCAGGACATCGTGCGGGTCAACCCCCCCGAGCACGGCGGCACGCACTGCGAGCTGCTGGTCCGGATGCTGGACGAAAGCGGCAACACGGTCCCGCCGATGGCCTTCATTCCGGCGGCCGAGCGCTACAACCTGATGCCCGCCATCGATCGCTGGGTGGTGCGCACCGCGCTCGCGACCTTGTCGCGCCTGCGCGCGGATCCCGCGGAGGAGCAGATCGACCTGTGCGCGATCAATCTGTCCGGCGCCTCCATCGGCGACGAGCGCTTCCTCGACTTCGTCCGCGAGCAGCTCGCCCTGTTCGCGGTGCCCCCCCAGTGCATCTGCTTCGAGATCACCGAGACCGCGGCGATCGCCAAGCTGGACCGGGCTGCGCACTTCATCAACGAGATGCGGGCGCTCGGCTGCCGCTTCTCGCTGGACGACTTCGGCGCCGGCATGTCCTCCTTCGCCTACCTGAAGCACCTGCCGGTGGACTTTCTGAAGATCGACGGCGCGTTCGTGAAGGACATGGCCGACGACCCGATCGACCGTGCCATGGTGGAGGCGATCAACAGCGTGGGCCATGTCATGGGCAAGCAGACCATCGCCGAATTCGTCGACAGCGAGCGCGTGATGGCGGCGCTGCGCGAGATCGGCGTGGACTTCGCGCAGGGCTACGGTGTTGCCAAGCCCCGACCTTTCGCCGCGCGCCTGCAGGTGACGGCGCGGGTCGCCTGACCGCGCCATCCTGGGGACCGGCCGAACCTCACATTTTGAGAGGTTCGGCGATTACTTGAAGCCGTCATTCTTTCCGCCTACACTGGCCCCGGGCCGTGGAGGAGGGCTCCCATGCGGCCTGCACAGTGGCACTACCAGCCGAGGCTCGCCCAGGGGGACCACGACGGCCACAAGCCCGCCATCGAGCGCGCGGCCGGCGTCCGGGCGCCGCGGCCCTCGTGAAGAAGGACAGTTGGCGAAAATGGGCTCGATGTATGACGTCTCACCGCATCCTCAGTGGGTGACATCGCTGCACGAGTTTTTGCAGCCGTACTGGCAGGACTTGCTCGACAGCGAGTGGACGCAGGCCGTCGCCGAAGCGCGCATGACGGTTCCGGAAATGCAGGGCTGGATACTGCAGTTCTATCCGTTCATCCACGCTTTCCCGAAATTCCTCGCAGAGGCGCTGATCAAGGTGGAAGACGACTACGCGCGCTCTTTCCTGATCGACAACATCCGCGTGGAGAAAGCCCACGCCGAGCACTGGTTGTGGATGGGACACGGCTTCGGCATCCCCAGGAAGGATATGCTGGACCTCGCCGATGGTAACCGGCCGCTGCTGCGCGACGTGCAGTCGTTCACCGATTGGTTGTGGTACGTCAACACCAAATGCAGCCTCGCCGAGGCGGTGGCGGCGACCAGCTTCGCCGTCGAAGGGGTGATCGGCGAGATGTCGCGCAAGGTGCTGCACGGGTTCGAATCCTACCGTGGCCGGCCGGGCGTGGACATGAACCCGAAAACCTACAAGTGGATGCGCGAGCACGCACGCTACGACGAGGAACACCCCGCGATCGCGCTCGAGATCGTGAAGCGCTGCGCCACCAGCGAGCGGCTTCAGTACAAAGTCATGCTCGCCGCGAAGCGCAGTCTGCAGCTGCTGCACCTGGCCCTGCACAGCTGCTACCGCGCTTATGCCGTGGCAGAGGGGCCGGTGGTGGACGTCCCGGTCGAGCACCGTGCCGACGAGCGCCGCAAACTGCAGCGGGTGATCGCCTTCCCCGAGCGCCGCTTCGGCGAGCGGCGCGGACGCCGGCGGTATCTGAATTGACGCGCACCCGCCGGCGCGCGTCCCGGCTTCTCCGCGCAGCGGCCGTCTGAAAACGCAACGCCCCGCTTGCGCGGGGCGTTTTGCTCGGGCGTATGCCTGACGCTTACTGCGCCGGCATGGAAAGGCCGCCCGCAGCCGCCCGCGCCGCCCCCGGTTCGATCTGCTGCACTACCACCGCCGCCGGCACCGCCGACTGCGGCGCCGATTCGCTCGGCGCTCCCGCCGGCAGCACCGGCACCAGCAGCAGGGCGACGATGTTGATGATCTTGATCAGCGGGTTCACCGCCGGGCCGGCGGTGTCCTTGTAGGGGTCGCCGACCGTGTCGCCGGTCACCGCCGCCTTGTGCGCGTCCGAGCCCTTGCCGCCGAAGTTGCCGTCCTCGATGTACTTCTTGGCGTTGTCCCAGGCGCCGCCGCCGGTGGTCATCGAGATCGCCACGAACAGCCCGGTGACGATGGTGCCGATCAGCAAGCCCCCCAGCGCCTTGGTGCCCGCGCCCGGACCCATCAGCCAGTTCATCAGCACCACCAGCACGATCGGCACCAGGATCGGCAGCAGGCTGGGCACGATCATCTCCTTGATCGCGGCGCGCGTGAGCATGTCCACCGCGCGCGAGTAGTCCGGCTTGGCGCTGCCTTCCATGATGCCCTTGATCTCGCGGAACTGGCGGCGCACTTCGTTGACCACCGAGCCGGCTGCGCGTCCCACCGCCTCCATCGCCATGGCGCCGAACAGGTAGGGTACCAGTCCGCCGATGAACAGGCCGATGATCACCGCCGGATCGTCCAGGCTGAAGGCCACCAGCTTGCCCTGGGCCTGCAGGTTGTGCGTGTAATCGGCGAACAGCACCAGCGCAGCCAGGCCGGCCGAGCCGATGGCGTAGCCCTTGGTCACCGCCTTGGTGGTGTTGCCCACCGCGTCCAGCGGATCGGTGATATTGCGGATCTGCTTGGGCAGGTTGGCCATCTCGGCGATGCCCCCGGCGTTGTCGGTGATCGGCCCGTAGGCGTCCAGCGCCACGATCATGCCGGTCATCGACAGCATCGCGGTGGCGGCGATGGCGAGCCCGTACAGGCCGGCCAGCATGTAGGCCGCCCAGATCGCGATGCACACCGCGATCACCGGCAATGCGGTGGCCTTCATCGACACACCCAGGCCGGCGATGATATTGGTGGCATGCCCGGTCTGCGAGGCCGCGGCCACGTGGCGCACCGGCCCGTACTCGGTGGCGGTGTAGAACTCGGTGATCATCACCATCGCCGCGGTCAGCACCAGGCCGACCAGGGCCGCGCCGAACAGCGGCCAGACATGGCCCGGCATCAGCCAGGCGGTGATCGGGTAGAACGCGACGGCGGCGAGCACGCCGGACACGATCACCCCCTTGTACAGGGCGGTCATGATCTTGCCGCCCTCGGACGCGCGCACGAAGAAAGTGCCGACGATGGACGCGATGATCGACACGCCGCCCAGCACCAGAGGATAAAGTACCGCGTTCTGCCCGGCGTCCTGCATAATCAGGCCGCCGAGCAGCATGGTGGCGACGATGGTCACCGCGTAAGTCTCGAACAGGTCGGCGGCCATCCCGGCGCAGTCGCCCACGTTGTCGCCGACGTTGTCGGCGATCACCGCCGGATTGCGCGGGTCGTCCTCGGGAATGCCGGCCTCGACCTTGCCCACCAGGTCGGCGCCGACGTCCGCGCCCTTGGTGAAGATGCCTCCGCCCAGACGCGCAAAGATCGAGATCAGCGAGCCGCCGAAGGCGAGCCCCAGCAGCGCGTGCAGCGCCGTGTCGGCGCTGCCGGAGGCGGCCATCACGATCCAAAAGTAGCCCGCCACCCCGAGCAGGCCCAGGCCCACCACCAGCATGCCGGTGATCGCTCCGCCGCGGAAGGCGAGCGCGAGCGCGGCCTTCATGCCGTCGTGCGCGGCCTGCGCCGTGCGCACGTTGGCGCGCACCGAGATGTTCATGCCGATGTAACCGGCGGCTCCGGACAGCACCGCACCCACCGCGAAGCCCACCGCCGTGTACCAGTCGAGCCCCACGCCCAGCACCAGGAACAGCACCACGCCGACGATGGCGATGGTGGTGTACTGGCGATTGAGATAGGCCTTGGCGCCCTGCTGCACGGCCGCCGCGATCTCCTGCATGCGCTGATTGCCCGCCGGCTTGCTCAGCACCCAGCTGATCGAGACCACGCCGTAGGCGAGCGCCAGAATCGCGCACGCCAGCGCGATGATCAGTCCTGTTGCCATGGAGTCCCCCTGTTGCGCTGTATGTGATTGACGATGCGGCCGCCGCGGGATGCGCGAGCGGCGGCCCCAAGTGGGTCCGCCCGGCGCGGCGGCCCGCGATTTTACTACACCTGGAACGCGGTGCCGAGCTTCTTCGGCACCGGCGTGTTCTTCAGCCGCGCATAGTCGGGCAGACCGTTGCGGAACGGCGGGTAGTCCTCGCCCTGGATCAGGGGCAGCAGATACTGGCGGCACTTCGGCGTGATGTGGAAGCCGTCCGCGCTGATATAATCGCGCGGCATCTTCTTCTCGACGTTGGCCACGTCCTTCAGGTCCGCCACGCCGATGGCCCACTTGTAGGGTTTGTCCGATTTGCGCACGATGGTGGGCATCACCGCGTTGCGGCCTTTGAGCGCCAGCTCCACCGCCGCCTTGCCCACCGCATACGCCTGCGCCACGTCGGTCTTCGAGGCGATGTGGCGCGCAGCGCGCTGCAGGTAGTCGGCCACCGCCCAGTGATACTTGAGCTTCAGATTGTCCTTCACCACGCTGGCGAGCACCGGCGCCACCCCGCCGAGCTGCGCATGCCCGAAGGCGTCGCGCAGCCCGCTCTCGGCCACGAACTTGCCGTCGGGCGTATGCAGCCCTTCGGACACGCCCACCACGCAGTAGCCGTGCTGCTTCACCGTCTGATCCACCCGCGCGAGGAACTTGTCCTGCTCGAACGCGATCTCGGGAAACAGCAGCAGGTGCGGCGCCTCGCCCGGATTCTCGGCCGCCAGCCCGAAGGCGGCGGTGGTCCAGCCGGCGTGGCGCCCCATCGCCTCCAGGATGAACACGCGCGTCGAGGTCTTGGCCATCGAGGCCACGTCGTAGCCCGCTTCGCGGATGCTGGTGGCCAGGTACTTGGCCACCGAGCCGAAGCCGGGGGAGCAGTCGGTCAGCGGCAGGTCGTTGTCCATCGTCTTGGGCACGTGCACGCAGGCGATGGGATAGCCCATCTGCTGCGACAGCTGCGACACCTTGAGGCAGGTGTCGGCCGAGTCGCCGCCGCCGTTGTAGAAGAAATAGCCGATGTCGTGCGCGCGGAAGACTTCGATCAGGCGCTCGTATTGCGCGCGGTTCTCCTCGAACTTCTTCAGCTTGTAGCGCGCCGAGCCGAACGCTCCGCCGGGCGTGTGGCGCAGCGCGGCGACGGCGCGCGCCGTTTCCTTGCCGGTGTCGATCAGATCCTCGGTGAGCGCGCCGATGATGCCGTCGCGCCCGGCGTACACCTTGCCGATCTTGTCCTTGTGCTTGCGCGCGGTCTCGATCACGCCGCAGGCGCTGGCGTTGATCACCGCGGTGACCCCGCCCGACTGGGCGTAAAGCGCGTTCTTCCTGGCCATGTCCTGACTCCTTGAAACGCTTGCTTCGAACCGCAGAGGACGCGGAGGGAATCCAGACCAAGTGCCTCTAAGGAGAGCCCGCTATCCAGAGCCTTTCCTCCGCGTTCTCCGCGTCCTCCGCGGTTGAATCATGAGGCTAGCGCGGCGAAGATGCGGCCGCGGATCTCGTCCACGCTACCGGTGCCGGACACCTTGCGGTACTTGGGCGCGCGCGGGTCGCCGCTGGCGGCCCAGCGCGTGTAGTACTCGACGAGCGGCCGGGTCTGCGCGCGATACACCTCGAGGCGCTTGCGCACCGTCTGCTCCTTGTCGTCGTCGCGCTGGATCAGATCCTCGCCGGTGACGTCGTCCTTGCCCGCGACCTTCGGCGGCTGGAACTGGATGTGGTAAGTGCGCCCCGAGGCCGGGTGCACGCGCCGCCCCGACAGCCGCCGCACGATCTCGGCGTCCTCCACGTCGATCTCCACCACGTGGTCCAGGTCCACGCCGGCCCGCTTCATGGCGTCCGCCTGCGGGATGGTGCGCGGGAAGCCGTCGAACAGGAAGCCGTTGGCGCAGTCGGGCCGCGCGATGCGGTCCTTCACCAGGCCGATGATCACCGCGTCGGGCACCAGCCGCCCCGCGTTCATGAACTTCTGCGCTTCCCGGCCGAGCGGCGTGCCGGCGCGCACCGCCGCGCGCAGCATGTCGCCGGTGGAGATCTGCGGGATGCCGTAGTGCTGCGCGATGGCGACGGCCTGCGTGCCCTTGCCCGCGCCCGGAGCGCCCAGCAGGATCAGTCTCATCGTGTGTCTTCGCTTGATCTGCCCGTGGCGACGGGCCGGAGAGTCGCGATCATACGGCCTCTACGCTCCCTCTCCCTGTGGCGCTTCGCACGCGACCCGAGATTCGCTCCCCGCCTCTCACGAGGCGGGGTGGCGCCGCAGGCGCCGGGGCGGTGTGGTGTACGGCGCTCGTCATCGCGCGACCGTCATGCAATGGACCGGGCTAGCGGCCCGCCGCGAACAGCCGCCGCACGGCGTCGAGATCCTCGGGCGTGTCCACGCCCGGCTCGGGCGACTGGTCGGTGACCGCCACACAGATACGGTGACCGTGCCACAGCGCGCGCAGTTGCTCCAGTGCCTCGAACCGCTCGATCGCCGGGACCGGGAGCGTCGGGTACGCGCGCAGAAAGGCGCAGCGGTAGGCGTAGATGCCGATGTGGCGATACACCGGCAGACCGTCTGGCACGCTCTCGCGGTCGCGCGCGAAGGCGTCGCGCGCCCAGGGAATCGTGGCGCGGCTGAAATACAACGCGTCGCCGGCCTGGTCCAGCACCACCTTGACACAGTTGGGGTCGAACAGCTCTGCGGGACTGCGGATCGGATGGCAGGCCGTGGACATGGACGCTTTCGCGTGCTGCGCCAGCATCCGCGCGACCTCGCGGATCAGCTCGGGCGCGATGCGCGGCTCGTCGCCCTGCACGTTGACCACGATGCGCTCGTCCGCCCAGCCGCGCAGCCGCGCGACCTGCGCGATGCGGTCGGTGCCGGAAGCGTGACCGGCCTCGGTCATCACCGCCTGCTGTCCGTGCGTGCGGGCCGCGTTCAGGATGCGTTCGTCGTCGGTGGCGATACACACCTCCGCCGCGCCGCTCGCCTGCGCGCGCTCGGCCACGTGCACCACCATCGGCTTGCCCGCGATGTCGAGCAGCGCCTTGCCGGGCAGGCGGGTCGAGGCATAGCGCGCCGGGATGACGACGACGAAGTCGGGCGCAGATCGGCTCAGCGCTTGGCGCGCCATCGCTCCAGCTCCTCCGGCGAGAGCTTGCGCGCCTCCTCTTCCAGCATCACCGGAATGTCGTCCTTCACCGGGTAGGCCAGGCCGGCCTGCACCGAGATCAGCTCTTGGGCGGCCTTGTCGTAGATCAACGTACCCTTGGTGACCGGGCACACCAGAATGTCGAGCAGCTTAGGGTCCATGGCGGCGTTTGAGCTTGTCGAGGACGAGCGGGGCGAGGGCCGGATCGATCTGCGCGGTGACCGGCAGGTACCACCAGCTCTCGCGGGCGAACGCACGGCATTTTACTGCATCCTTCTCGGTCATCAGCACCGGCGCGTCCTGCGCGAAGGCGAGATCGTCAGGTGTGAAGGCGTGGTGGTCCGGGAAGGGATGCCCGCGCACGGTCAGTCCCAGCCGGCGCAGCTGCGCGAAGAAGCGCTGCGGGTCGCCGGTGCCGGCCACCGCGTGCACCGGCCCGCCCGCAAAGGCTGCGGGAGCGGCTGCGCGCTGCGGATCGCGCACGTTGACGAGACCGGTGCCGTGCAAGGTCATGTCGTGCTGGGGCACGCGCGGTTTGGTCAGCACGCCGCCGCCGTTGACCACCACCGCGTCCACCTCATGCAGGCGCCGCACCGGCTCGCGCAGCGGGCCGGCCGGCAGCAGCCAGCCATTGCCGAAGCGGCGCTCGCCGTCCACCACGGCGAGCTCGATGTCGCGCGCGAGCGCATAGTGCTGCAGTCCGTCGTCGCTGATCAGCATGTCGCATTCGGGATGCGCGGCGAGAAGCGCACGCGCGGCGGCTGTGCGCCGCCGTCCGGCGAATACCGGCACACCCGAGCGCCGTGCGAGCAGCACGGGCTCGTCGCCGGCGCTGACCGGGTCGCTGTTCACGGTGACCTCCTGCACTTGCTGCGTTCCGCCATAGCCGCGCGTGACGATCCCCGGGCGCCATCCCTGCGACCGCACCAGTTCGGCCAGCCACAGCACCAGCGGCGTCTTGCCGGTGCCGCCGACGGTGATATTGCCCACCACCACCACCGGCACCGCCGGCCGCTCGCTGCGCAGGATGCCGCGCGCATAGAGCGCGCGCCGCGTCCACACCGCGGCGCCGAACAGCAGGCTCAGCGGGATCAGCACCAGATGCGCCGGGCGCAGTCGGTACCAGAAATGCTCGATGACGGACAATGCGCCCGGCGCCGGACGGCTCAACAGCCCAGCGCGATGCCGAAAGACGCCGCCGCGGCGAGCGACGCCACGGTCCGCACGTGGTTCCAGGCCGTCCACCCGACGAGGTAGTCGGCCCAGAGCTTTGCCCCCTCGGGAGCGGTGCGCGCGACCGACGCCAGCGCCTGGTTCCTCGGCACGTTGAACGCGATCGTCACCGCCAGGCTGCCGGCCAGATAGAGCACTCCGCCCGCGAACAGGTAAACGGCGCCCGGGTCGTTCCACCGTGACAGCGAGTACAACACCGCCAGCACGCAAAGCACGGCGGTCCCGAAGAAGGCCGTCATGAACCAGGGATTCAGAACCGTGACGTTGACCGTTTGCATCGCGGCGATCCCCTCTGCCGGGGGCAGGCGCGCGAAGGCTTTCATCACGAAGGTGGAGAAGGCAAAGAAGACGCCGGCGATCAAACCGCTGCCGAGGGCCGCGCAAAGCGTCAAGGTGAACAGCAATCGGTCAGGCACGACGCGTGCCGTGGGGAAGGTGGCCCGCCTCCGGCGTAACGTGGATTACGTGGCGAACCACGCAGAGCCACCCGTTGAACACGACGATCTCAACCGAGAACGGGAGGCAGGCCATGAACGCCAAGTCTACTCGCAACTCGAACAGACGGCTCGGCCGGCGGCTCCCCTCCCAGCGGGGATCTGCTTCCGTGTCCTGAGCCTCTCGAGCACCTGGTCACCCAAGCCGCTAGAGCATCTTTCCGGAAGAGAACGAAGCCAAGGATCAGCAGCCATAGCGTGCAGCCGAACTGCGCGCCAAACCAAGCTCCTGGGTACCACGCGAACGCAGACGGTGTGCTGTTTTCGTGGGTGGTCACGTCGCTCCTCTACGGGGCCCAACGACCTGCATGACCGGGCGCCGGCGCGCGAAGCGCGACGGGAACCCAACAGCGAGCGAAGCGATGCTGTTGGGCGCTCCGGTCGATGCAGAAGTT
>Ga0187892_10000304_pt1 | contig 130107 bp, 107 predicted proteins | sample MA1701073metaG_FD_139345 | JGI IMG/M metagenome (GOLD analysis project Ga0187892, IMG submission 139345) | Bio-ooze microbial communities from a basaltic lava cave in the Kipuka Kanohina Cave System on the Island of Hawaii, USA - MA170107-3 metaG ... | reverse complement strand
TCCTCGAGGGTCATCGAGGCATCCCCCTTGTTCTGGTTTGGCAACAAGAACGTAGGGGAAAAACCTCTTTGGCCCTCTCCTCTTCCCGCTCAAAGGTGTCTACACCTTTGAGACACAGCGCACGCTAGGCCCGCGAAGCCGAGGCGCCCCCGCGCCGCGCGTCGAGTGCCGCGCGGATCCGCACGTGCTCGGCCTCGTCGAGCCGGAAGCGCCAGAAGATCGCGATCCCGGCGGCGTAGAAGGAGCACGGGAGCAGGCTCAGCAGCGCCCGGATGGTGAACTTCGCGTCCTCGGACTGCTCGGCGTTGGGCTCGAAGCCCACCAGCTGGAGCGCCACGCCCGCGAGCATCGCGACCACGCCCCCCGCGCTCTTCTGCACGAAGTTCCAGGTGGCGAAATAGGCCCCCTCCTTGCGCTCGCCGGTGCGGAGCTCGTCCCAGTCGATCACGTCGGCCTTGAGCGAGGGCCCGAGGATCTGCCCGCAGCCCCCGGCGAAGCCGGCCAGCGCCGCGATGCCCCCCAGCACCGCCACGGGGACGAGCCCGACCGCGAAGAAGGACCCGAAGGCGATGGTCTGGAGCAGCATCGCCGCGAGCCAGAGCTCCTTCTTCCCGAAGCGGCGGCCGAGGCGGATCCAGACCGGGATCGAGAGGAGCGAGGGGATCAGGTAGAGCGGGAGGACGGGGGCCAGCAGCTCGGGCGAGCCCAGGACGTACTCGACCACGTAGGGCGAGAGAACGGACATGGCCCCGTTGCCGAGGTGCTCGATGAAGATGACCATGAGGAGGATGCGCGCGTGGGGATTGCGCCAGATGTCGGCCAGGGCCGAGAAGGGGCTCGCCGGCCCCCGCCCCGCGTGGTCCGCCCGCTCGCGCAGGCGCGCTGCGGAGAAGCCGATGGTCCCCGCGACGAACAGCGATGCCGCGCAGGCGATGCCGAAGGCCATGGCGCGCGGATCGGGCGCCCCCGCGAGCAGATGGAGGGCCAACGGGACGAGGAGCACGGAGCCGATCCCGAAGCCCAGGTAGCGGGCGCCGAACACGCGGTTGCGCTCGGCGTAGTCCCTGCTCAGCTCGGCGCCCAGGGCGTAGTGCGGGACGGAGAAGATCGTGAGCCCGGTGTACAGGCCGAAGACCGCGACGGCGATCCAGGCGACGAGGGCTCCCTCGCCGAGCCCCGTCGGCGGGCTCCACAACATCACGTTGAAGGCGGCGATCGGGAGCAGCGAAGCCAGGAGCCAGGGGCGCCTTCGGCCCAGGCGGGTGCGCGTGCGATCGCTCAGGTAGCCGGCGACGGGATCGCTGACGGCGTCCCAGATGCGCGAAAGCCCGAAGATCACGCCGACGGCGGCGGGCTGGAGCAGGAGCACGTCCGTCGAGAACTTCATCAGGTAGATGAGGATCAGGATCATCAGGAAGCCGCTGCCGGATGCCGGCAGTCCGTAGGCGACGAGGGATGCGAGGGGGACGCGCTCTTCCGCTCCCGAGGCGGTGGATACGGCCGGGGCAGCGCTCACGGCGTCATGATACCTCGCCCGGGGGAGAGACCGTGTGGTAGAGTGCGGCCACGCGCGGAGGGAGCCATGGGCTGGGACTTCTCGACGGAGCCCGAATTCCAGCAGAAGCTCGACTGGATGGACTCGTTCGTCCGCGAAGAGATCGAGCCCCTCGACGTGCTCTTCGGGAGGTTCGCGTACCAAAGGATCGAGGAGCCGCTCAGGAGCGTCATCGATCCGCTGAAGCGGGAGGTGAAGGAGCGGGGGCTCTGGGCGTGTCACCTGGATCCCGACCTCGGCGGACAGGGATTCGGGCAGCTGAAGCTCGCCCTGATGAACGAGATCCTCGGGCGATCCGGCTGGGCCCCGATCCTCTTCGGGACGCAGGCGCCGGACACCGGCAACGCGGAGATCATCGCCGCCTACGGGACCCCCGCGCAGAAGGCCCGCTGGCTGCGGCCGCTCCTCGATGGAGAGGTCTTCTCCTGCTACTCGATGACGGAGCCCCACGCCGGATCCGACCCCACGCTCATCAAGACCCGCGCGGTGAGGGACGGCGATGACTGGCTGATCAACGGCGACAAGTTCTTCTCCTCGAACCTGCGCTCGAGCTCCTTCATCATCGTGATGGCGGTCACGAATCCCGAGGCGGGCCCCTACCGGGGCATGTCGATGTTCCTGGTGCCGTCGGATACGCCGGGGATCGACGTGCTCCAGAACGTCGGGCTCCCGGGTGAGCCGCTCGGCGAGGGAATGCACGCCTACATCCGCTATCGGAACGTGCGCGTCCCGGCCGAGAACCTGCTCGGGGGCGAGGGGAAGGCCTTCGAGGTGGCGCAGCGGCGCCTGGGCGGCGGGCGCATCCACCACGCCATGCGCACGGTGGCCACCTGCAAGAAGTCCTTCGACATGATGGCCGAGCGCGCCCTCAGCCGCTTCACCCAGGGCAGCCTGCTCGCCGAGAAGCAGATGGTGCAGGAGGCGATCGCGGATTCCTGGATCCAGATGCAGCAGTTCCGGCTGCTCGTCCTGCACACGGCCTGGCTGATCGATCAGTCGAGCACGCGGGAGGCGCGCATGCAGATCGCGGCCTGCAAGGTGGTGGCCGCCCAGGTGATGCACGACATCTCGAACCGCTGCGCCCACCTGCACGGGGCGCTGGGCGTCTCGAACCTGATGCCCTTCGGGGCCGCCGGGATCGGGGCCATGGGAATCGTGGACGGCCCCACCGAGGTCCACAAGATCACGGTGGCCAAGCGCGTGCTGAAGCGATACAAGGCGTCACCGGACCTCTGGCCCAGCGAGTTCCGGCCGCGCAAGATCGTGGAGGCGCGCAAGAAGTTCGACGGCCTCCTCGAGCGCCGGGTTCCCGACGAGGCCACGCGCCTGGCCTTCGGCGAGCTCCTGCAGCAGACCTCCGGCAACGACGCCTCGGTCAAGCGCTTCGAGGAGTTCCTGGAGCACACGACCGGGAATCTCTGAGCCAGCGAAGACCCGGCGCTCCGCTCAGGCTCCGGGTGTTTCGCCCGCGCTGCTCCCGAGCGGTTCGAAGCGCAGCCGCTCGATGCGGCGCCGCAGCAGGGACGTCACGGTCACCCGCCAGGGGCCGATCTCGAGCTGGTCCCCCTTGCGGGGGAGGCGCCCGAGCTGCGCCACCACGAAGCCGCCGATCGTGTCGGACTCCTCGTCGAGCTCGCCGAGCCGGAGCTCGTCGGCCGCCTCGGGGAGCGCCATCGAGCCCGGCATCTCGATGGCCCCGGAGCCCAGGCGCTCGACCCCCTTCGGCGCCTCGTCGAACTCGTCGTGGATCGGCCCCACGATCTCCTCGAGGGCGTCCTCCAGGAAGGCCAATCCGATCGTGGTCCCGTGCTCGTCGAGGACGACGCAGCAATGGCTTCCGCTCTGCTGGAGCTGCCGGATCAGGCGCGCCAGCGGCTGGGTGTCCGAGACGAAGACGGGGGTGCGCGCCAGACTCTGCAGATCCGGGGTGGAGCCCTGCACGAGCGCCGCCAGGACCTCCTTGGTATGGACGATGCCGATCACCGTATCGAGGCCCACGCTGCACAGGGGAAAGCGCGAGTGCCCGCTCTCCCGCACGATGCGTTGGTTCTCCTCCGGCTCGTTCTGGAGCGAGAGGAAGACCACGTCCACGCGGGGCACCAGGATGTGCCGGACCTCGAGCTCGATGATGTCGATCACGTTCTTCGTGAGCTCGAGCTGGCGGGCCGTGATGTGCCCCGCCTGGGCCGAGGTGACGAGGATCCTCTTGATCTCGTCGGCGCTGTGGGAGGCGACCTCCGAGATCTCCTCCGCCGAGAGCCCGCCGAGCCGCAGGAGCGCGTTCGAGATCCCGTTCACCGCCCAGATCAGGGGCCGGAACAGGTTGGCGAAGAGGCGCAGGGGATAGGCCACCGCGAGCGCGGTGGCCTCCGCCCGCTGGATGGCCCAGAGCTTGGGCGCCTGCTCGCCCACCGTCATGTGCAGCACCGTGACCACGGCGAGGGCCAGGCCGAGCGCCACGCCGTGGAGCAGGGGATCGGTGGGGTCGAGCGCGAATCCCAGGCTCGGCGCCAGGGCCAGCAGGAGCTGCGCCACCGCGGGCTCCGCCAGCCAGCCGAGGATCAGGCTCGCGATCGTGATGCCGAGCTGGCAGGCCGAGAGGTAGTGGTCGAGGTGCCCCAGGATGTGCTGCGCCACGCCCGCGCGTCCGCTTCCCGCCGCCGCGTGGCTCTCGAGCTGGCTGCTCCGCACCTTCACGAGCGCGAACTCGGCAGCCACGAAGAAGCCGTTCAGCAGCACGAAGAAGAGGGTGGCCAGGAGCCGCCACGCGAAGGTCCCGAGATCGAGCGCCGAATGCGCGTCTTCCATCGCTGGGGCGGGAGGTTACCACGGGGCCCCGGGGGCGCGAGACTCGTCCAGCAGCCGCACCAGGGCCGACTCGAGGGCGCGGCCCAGCCGCTCCCGCGGACCGCGTCCGGCGCGGAAGAAGCGCTGGCTCACCTCGAGCTCGATGCCCAGGTAGCGGCGCGCCGGGTGGAGCCGCCGCAGCGAGGTGGTGAGCCCGTCCGAGCGACCGCGGTAGGGGAAGTTCCGCCTCACGCGCAGCGCGGGCGCCTCCTCCTCGAGGAGCTCCGCGAGGCGCGCGCAGAGCGCGCGCTCAGCGGCGCGGGCCGGGTCGTAGAGGAGGCCCACGTCGACGCGCCTCCTCTCCCCGCGCCGCACGGGCGTGAAGCTGTGCACGGCCAGGTGCAGCACGCGCCCCCCACCCGCGCCGGCGCGGACCACCGCGCGCTCGACGCGCCGGCGATGGGGCCAGTAGTGGCGCTCCAGGATGCGGCGCCGCTCCGCCTCCGGGAGCCCGCGCGTGTAGCGCGAGAAGCAGCCCGGATGCCGCGGCGAGCGGTTGAGATCGACGAGCAGCCGGCTCGCGGTGGCGGCGAAGAGCTCGGCCTCGAACCGCCGGGCCAGGCGCCGGGCCAGCGGCAGCGCCCCGCGGTCGAAGCCGCGGTGGCTGGCCAGCACGCGCTCCGCGCCGCAGAAGCAGCCCGCGTAGCGCGCCGGGATGCGGTTCCCGCCGTGCTCGCAGGAGAGGATCAGCCGCTCAATCCGGAGCGTGGAAGAGCCCCCCCGATGCGAGGCACGCGCAGAGCTCGCGGTAGACGGCCTCGATGCGGGCGCGCTCGGGCCGCGCGCCCAGGCGCCTCGCGATGCGCCGGGCCAGGCAGCCCTCCGCGAGGATCAGCTCGAGGACGGCCCGCGTCCCCTTCGCGTCGGAGAACGCCGGCTCGCTGGCGCGCGCCAGGTGGCGCCACAGCTCGCCGGCGGTACAGGGGGCCGGGCCCGGCCAGGAGAGCGCGCGCAGGTAGTCCGCGTCGCGCACCAGCGCCTCCCCGGCGTGGCGCATCACCTCGAGCAGGATCGGCGCGAGCCGCTCCGCGGGCCAGCCCCGCTGGGCCTCGGGGCTCGTCAGGCGGCCCAGGACCAGCGCGCGGAGGAGAGCCTGCACGGCGTCGGCGATGGCCAGGTCCGCCCGCGGCGACTCGGCGACGTCCAGCAGGCGGATCTCGATCGCCGAGCGGTCGAAGCGAGCGATGCAGCCGCGCGCGTTCGCCCACTCGTGACGCAGGACGCCCTCGGGGTCGTGGGGAGCGAGGTCCGCGTAGAGCGGGGCCAGGATCTCGGCCTCGTACTGCGCGCGGGTGAAGGCCGCCTCCGGGACCACGCAGCCCGTCACGGAGGGGATGCGCCGGGCGTTGGTCCGGTAGTGCTCGAGGCGCGTGTCGAGGAGCCCGGTGAGCCGACCCCCCTCGAGGGGCGAGCTCGCCGCCAGCGCGGGCAGCAGCGGAAGCAGCAGCCGGATCGCCGCGTGGAGCCTTCCGAACTCCTCGTCGCCGGCGAAGGGGAGGTTCAGGTGGACGCTCTGGAGGTTTGCCCAGCCGTGGCCGCGGCAGCCGAAGATGCGGTCGAAGGTCTGGTAGACGCGCCCGTGCTCGTGAGGCCAGAGCCGGACCTCCGAGTCCGGGTCCATGAAGGGGTGCATGCCGGTCGGCATGAGCATGGCGCCCGCGGCCCCGAGGCGCGCGTTGATCCGCTCGACGCTGGCCTGGAAGGCGCCCGCGAGTCCAGCGAGGCTCCGCGCCGGTCCATTGGTCTTGAGCTCGATCACGTGGAGGACGAGCTCGTTCGACCACGCGATCTCGCCCGCCTCGACCTCGCTGGCGACGCTCCCGTCCTCCCCGCGCAGGAGCAGGTCGGCGATCGGCCGGACCGCGAGGCTCTCGCGGTCGACGATCATGTACTCGAGCTCGACGCCGACGACCTCGAAGAGGTGGTAGGGAGCGCCCGGGGCCATGGCGCCTCAGGTGCCCCGGGCCTCGAGGCGCCGGCGGAAGTAGCGCATGACCGAGAGATAGAGCTCCTCGCCGATCAGGGCGTCCTCGTAGCCGGACTCGACGCTGGGGTTGTCGTTCACCTCGATCACGAGGGCGCGCTCGCCGGACTGCTTGATGTCCACGCCGTAGAAGCCCGTCCCCACCTGGGCGGCGCTGCGGACGGCCAGGTCGAGCACCTCCTGGGGCACCTTCTCGACGGGGACGTTCTCCACGCGACCCCAGCGCAGGCGGCTCCCCCTCCCGCGCTCCACCACCTGCCAATGGCCGGGTGCCATGAAGTATCGGCACGCGTAGAGCGGCCAGCCCTCGAGCACGCCGATGCGCCAGTCGAAGTCGGAAGGGGTGAACTCCTGGGCCACTGCGAGCTGCGACTCCTCGAGGGCCAGGGCCAGACAGCGGCGCAGCTCCTCGGGGGTCTCCGCCCGGGTCACGCCCTTGGAGAACGAGCTGTCGGGCTGCTTGATCACGCAGGGGAGCCCGATCCGCTCGAGAATCAGGTCGGCATCGTCGGAATCGACCACGAGCGTGCGCGGGCAGGCGATTCCCTGGCGCGCGAACACCTCCGCCAGGTAGACCTTGTTGGTGCAGCGCAGGATGGACTCCGGGTCGTCCACGACGACGAGCCCCTCGGCCGCGGCGCGCTGCGAGAAGCGGAAGGTGTGGTGGTCCACCGACGTGGTCTCGCGGATGAAGAGCGCGTCGAACTCCGCGACGCGGCCGAAGTCCTCCGGGTGGATCACGGTGGCCTCGAGATCGAGGCGCCCCGCAGCCCGCACGAAGCTCCGGATGGCGCGCCGGTTGGAGGGGGGCTCGGCCTCTGCCGGGTTCACCAGGATCGCGATGTCGAAGCGCGAGACGCGCCGGCTCCGGGAGCGACGCCGCGGACGCGCCAGGTACTCCGTCGCCCGCTCGATCACGAAGTCGCGGTGCGCGTCCGGGATCTCGCTGGTGGCGATGGGCCGCAGTCGCTCGAGCTCCCAGCGCCGATTGCGCTTGAAGCGAGCGCGCAGCAGCGGCGCCGGGAACTGGTTGAAGAGCGCGAGGCTCAAACGGTCGTAGCGCTTGGCCAGGTTGCGGCCGAAGTAGATGCTGAGCTCGAAGGTCTGGCTCGCGAGGCGGGCGAGGCTGCTCTCGATCAGCTCGTCGAGGTCCTCGGAGGCGAGCCGCACCAGGTGCGGCAGGCGCAGGTCCTGGAGCGTGGACACGGCAGGCAGCGGGCGGTGTCCGCGGGCCGCGGCGAGCAGCGAGACGTAGTAGCCGAGGGTCTGGTAGCCGTAGGTGCGGCACAGGTTGAAGACGGCCGTGCCACGCCGCCGGGCGAAGTCCGGGTCGGTGAGGTAGGAACGCGCCGACACCACCTCCACGCCGGGGATGGCCAGGGGCCAGCGCTTCGTGTTCTCGACCACCACGAGCTGGCTCATCGGGGGGCCCCGCCGGGTCCCGCCGGGCGGGACGGGGGCTCCACCAGGAGGAGGTTCGCGTCGTAGGTGAGGACGCCGAGCAGGATCGCGCCCAGGACGCGGTCGAGGCCCACGGCGTAGTGGCGGCGCTCGAAGGCCGGGTTGTCGTGGAAGGGGTCCGCGATGTGCACGAGGCGCTGCTCGGGGTCGTAGGCGTGGATCACGACGAAGTGGCCGACGGGCTGGCCGCGCGCGTCGTCGTAGTCGAGCTCCAGGGTCCCGACCTCCCGCGCGCAGCCGTACAGGTAGGTCCCCGAGAGGCCGGTCAGGAGCGGCTGGCCCCGGCGCAGGTGGCGGCGCAGCAGGCGCGCGGAGAGCTCTTCGAACCGCACCCGGCCGCCGAGCGAGAGGAACTCGAGGTAGAACCCCGTCTCGGCCCGAAGCTTGGGGTCCGCCTTGAGCGCGGCCTGGGTGCGCAGGCGCTCGGCGAGGTCCGGCTGCGGCGGCGCGAACCAGGTCGGGTCGAAGACCGTGAGGTTGTAGGTGTAGAGGGTGGCCCGGTAGCCGCGCCGCAGCGCGTGGCAGCCGAGCTGCACGGCGAGCGTCCCGCCCCCCTCGAGGGGCACCACCTCCCGGATCACCTGAGCGAGCTCGATCGGGTCGCCATAGAAGCGGTAGACCCCGTGCAGGCAGGTGGGCCCGCAGGTCGTATCGTCGGGCTGGGGAAGGATCTCGAAGTCGAAGGGGGCGGCGTCCGCCCGCGCGTCTCTCATGGCCGTCTCGGCTCCGGAGGATCGTCCCCCTCCGCCAGGCTCGCCAGAACCGGGCGCTGGATGGCCCCCAGCGAGGGCCGCACCGCCAGCGTGCGCGGCACGAGGGAATGGGGGCCCGGCGGCAGGGAGGACACCCGGCGCAGGAGGCCCAGGCAGAGCAGGCGCGAGCCGGTCGAGAGCAGGAAGAGCGCCGCGTAGGCCGCGGGGAGCCCGCCCAGGGACCGGAACAGGAGCCCGCCCGCCGCAGAGCCCAGGGCCAGCGCGATGGCGTTCGCGAGGTTGTAGGCCGTGAGGAGGCTCGCGCGCTCGCGCTGCCCGATCGACTCGAAGAACGAGAGCAGCGTCGCGAGCTCCAGGGCCGCCCAGGCGGTGCCGGCCAGGAGCTGGAGCCCGAGCAGGTAGGCGAAGGAGTCCGAGACGAGCCAGAGGGCGGGGAGCGGGCAGGTCCCGAGCGCCCCCACCCACAGGACGCGCCGGGTGCCGCGGTGCTGCGCGATCCTCCCGATCCAGGGCAGCGCCGCGATGCGCGCCAGGAACGACGCCCCGGTGAGGATCGTGAACCCGCCGTAGGAGAGGCCGAGCGGTCCCAGCATGTAGGGCGTGAAGAAGGGCGCTGCCAGGTGGACGGCCGCCTGCATGGTGAGCAGGTAGGCCAGGAGCCGCCCCTCGGCGCCGCGCGTGAGCGTCGCGAGCACCTGGCGCGCGGGCAGGAGTCGCAGCTGGGCGGCCAGACCCGGGGGCTCGCTCTGGGCGGCGAGGAAGGCCGAGGAGACCAGCCGGGCGCAGGCCGCGATCCCGAAGACGAGTGCGAAGATGCGCAGCGGCTCCTGCGGGCTGGCGCCCAGGGAGAGGCACCCGCCGCCGGCCAGGATCGAGGCGAAGAGCGCCGCCTGGGCGAGGCGGGCGCGCCGGGCGAAGAAGCGCGCGCGCACCTCGCGCGACACCAGGGACTCCACCCAGGCGTTCCAGGCGGGGCCCGTCGCCATGCCGAAGCCCCAATAGGCCGCCGCCGCGGCGAACACGACCGCCAGGGGGATCCTCCCGGCCAGGGCGCCCGCGATGAGGGGGAGGAAGCAGAGGGCCTGGAGCCGGGCGCAGGCCACCACCCAGCGGCGGTAGGAGCCGAGGTGTCGGACACCCACCGGGGTGGCGAGCTGGAGCAGCGCGCCGGCCAGCAAGGGCAGCGTGGCGACGAGGCCCGCCGCGAGCTCGCCGAGGCCCGCCGCCAGCGCGAAGGCGGAGAGGTAGGTCTCGCCGACGCCCACCATCACGCTGAAGGCGACGCCGTCGCCGACCATGGCCCGGAAGTCCCGGCGCTGTCGGTCCGGGTCGTGGCCCATCGGGCGGCGACCTTAGCAGGCGCGGCCTCCATCCGAGCCGGCGGTCCGCCGTTATCCTCACGGGTGGGGGCAGCTGCGAGGGAGTCGGGGACGCCATGGGCTCCACGGGCGTCGAGGAGCGGACGCAAGAGCTCGGGCGCGCGCTGCTCGCCGCCGCCGCCCGCTACCGGCCGGGGCCCGGGGAGCGCCTCGAGGACTGGCTGCTCACCCACGCGGTGGCCGACGAGCGCTTCCGCGGCCGCGCGCTGCGCTACCTCGACGTGCTGGCCGCCCTCGACTTCGACCGCGGCGGGCGCCGGGCCCGGGCGCTCGCCGTGGAGTACCTGGGCGCGCCGTTCCCCGGCCTTCCCGGCGGCCTGCGCGCGGCGCTCCGCCTCGCCACCGACCCGCGCCTGCCGGCGCCCCTGGTGGGCGCCCTGGCCCGGCGCTTCGCCGCCGCCCTCGCGCGCCGCTTCATCACCCGGCCGGGGGCGGGGAGCATCCGCCGGGCCAGCGCCATCCTGGCCCGGCGCGGCCGCCTCCCGTCCTTCGACCTGCTCGGCGAGGCCGTGCTCTCGGAACGGGAGGCGCAGGCGACCCTGCAGCGCTACCTGGCCCTCGTCGGGGAGCTGGCCCGCGATCCCGCCGCGGGGCGCCTCTCGCCGGCGGGCGCAGCCGAGCTCCAGATCTCGCTCAAGCTCTCGTCGCTCACCGCGCACTTCAGCCCCCTCGATCCGGCGGGGACGGCCCGGCGCGTGCGCGAGCCCCTGGAGGCGATCTGCGAGGCCGCCCGGCGCGCCGGCGTGGGCGTGACCCTCGACCTGGAGCAGCACGCGCTGCGCGACCTCACCTGGCGGATCTTCCGGGAGACCTTCGCGCGCGGCGAACGCCTCGGGGCCTGGCCCCACGCGGGCATCGTGCTGCAAGGCTACCTGCGCGACGCGGAGCCCCACGCCCGCGAGATGCTGGACTTCGCACGCCAGCGCGGCTCGCCCTTCCAGGTCCGGCTCGTGAAGGGCGCCTATTGGGACTACGAGGTCCTCCTCGCCCACGAGCAGCGCTGGCGACCCGCCGTGCTGACCGAGAAGAGCGCCACCGACGCGCAGTTCGAGCGGCTCCTCGAGCTCTTCGCGGCCGCGAGCCCGGCGCTCCAGCTCGCGGTCGGGAGCCACAACGCCCGCGCCCACGCCCGCGCCGAGGCGCTCGCCGAGGCCCGCGGCCTCCCGCCCGGCGCGATCGAGCACCAGACCCTCTTTCGCACGGCGGAGGGGACGAGCCGCGCGCTGGTGGAGCTCGGCTGGGTGGCGCGCGACTACGTCCCGGTGGGCGAGCTCCTCCCGGGCATGGCCTACCTGGTGCGGCGCGTGCTCGAGAACTCCTCCCAGGTGGGGTTCCTCCTGCGCAGCCGCGGCGGCGTCGCGCCGGAGGAGCTCCTGCGCCCGCCCGGGGCGGAGCCGGCGGGCGGGCCGGAGGCCGGGCCGGAGCCCGCCCGGGGCGGCGCGGGCTTCGAGCGCGCGCCCGGGGCGCGCTGGTTCGAGCGCGATTTCCGCGAGGGCTTCGAGGCGGCGCTCGCCGCTGCGCGCGCGCGCTTCGGCGAGCGCTTTCCCCTCGAGCTCGCCGGCGCTCCGGTGCGCGCAGGGCCCTGGGTCGCGACCCACAGCCCCTCGGAGCCGGCGGGCGACCCGCTGGGCTACGCCGAATTCGGAGACGCCGAGGCGGCCGAGCGCGCCGTGGAGGTGGCCCTCCACTCCCCCTGGCCCGCCACCCCGGTCGCGAAGCGCGCGGAGGCGCTGCGGCGCGCGGCGGACCTCGCCCAGGCGCGCGCCCCGGAGCTCGCCGCCTGGATCGTCCACGAGGGCGGGCGCGACCGCGCCGACGCCTGCGCCGAGGTGGAGGAGGCCATCGACTTCCTGCGCTACTACGCCGCCGAGGCCCTGCGCCTGCTCTCGGAGCACGCGCCGCGCGTGGCCCCGCGCGGCGTCGTCGGCGTGATCCCCCCCTGGAACTTCCCGCTCTCGATCCCCTGCGGCCTGTGCGCGGCGGCCCTCGCGGCCGGCAACACCGTGGTGCTGAAGCCCGCCGAGCAGACGCCCCTCGTGGCGCAGCGGCTGGCGCGGCTCCTGCACGAGGCCGGCGTCCCCGCCGACGCCCTCGTCTGCCTGCCCGGGCGCGGCGAGGAGGTGGGAGCGGCGCTGGCCACCGACTCGCGCGTGGCCATGATCGCCTTCACGGGATCGCGTCAGGTGGGCACGCTGCTCCACGAGGCGGTGGCGGGGGTCGCCCTCGACGGCGGGGGCGTGAAGGCCCTGGTGGCCGAGATGGGCGGCAAGAACCCGATCCTCGTCTTCGCCGACGCCGACCTCGACGAGGCCGTCGAGGCGGTCCTGCGCTCCGCCTTCGGCCACGCGGGCCAGAAGTGCTCCGCCGCCTCGCGCGTGCTGGTGGAGGCGCCCATCGCCGCTCGCTTCCGCGAGCGGCTCGTCGAGGCCTGCCGCAGCCTCCAGGTGGGCCGCGCCGACCACCCGGGCACCCAGGTGAATCCGATCATCGACCGGGAGGCGGCGGCGCGCCTGGCCGGGGCCGCCGCCACCGCGCGCGCGGAGGGGAGCGTGCTCTTCGACCGCTTCGACCCCGGCGACCCGGCGAACCCGCTCGGGCGCGGGCCGCTCGTAGTGGAGATCCCGCCCGAGCGCCTGGCCAGGACGCGCACCGGGACCGAGGAGCTCTTCGGTCCGATCCTGGTCCTCACGCCCTTCGCCGACGAGGAGGAGGGCCTGCGCCTGGCGAACGCGAGCGCCTTCGGCCTCACGGCGGGGATCTTCTCGCGCAGCCCGGGCCGCATCGCGCGCGCGGTGCGGCGCCTGGACGCGGGCAACGTCTACGTGAACCGCCCCATCACGGGCGCCCGGGTAGGGATCGAGCCCTTTGGCGGGCGGGGCTTCTCGGGGACGGGGCCCAAGGCCGGGGGCGCCGACACCCTGTGGGCCTTCCTGCGCCGCCTCGACGCGCCGGGGGATGCGCCGGAGGAGCTCGCCGCCCTGGCGGCCGCGGGCCGCGCGTTCCTCGCCGGGGACCCGCCCCGCCAGCTTCCCGCGGGCTTGCGGGAGCGCTGGGAGGTGCCCCTCGCGGCCCGCCTCCTGCCCATCGAGCGCGCCGCGGAGCTCCTCGCGCGGCGCGCGCACCCCGCCGCGGAGCCCCTGGCGAAGGCGGCGCGCGCCGCCCGCCGCGAGCTCGCGCGGCCGCAGCGCAGCCTTCCCGTGGCCGGCCAGCGCACGGAGCTCTGGTACGACACGCCGCGCGGGCTCGGGCTCCTCCACCTCTCGGGAGCGCAGGCCGGCGCCTGGCTCGGCGCGGCGCTGCTGGCGGGCAACGCCTGCCTCGCCTGCGGGGGAGAGGCCCTGGCGGAGGTGCTCCCGGCCCTGCGCGAGTCGGGCGTGCCGGGCGAGGTGCTCGGCGGGTGGCAGGACGGGAGCGGCCTGGCGGCGCTCCTCGAGCTGGCTCGGGAGCCGCGCGTGGCCTTCGCCGCCGTCGACGCGGGGCCGGCCCTGGCGCGGGCGCTCGCCCCGCGCCTGGGACCGACGGCGCCGGGCCAGCGCGGCCTGAAGGCGCTCCTCTCGCCCCTCGACGGCCCGCAGCCCGGCGAGGAGGGCTTCCTGCTCCGCTTCGCCTGGCCCAAGCTCGTCGCCGTCCGCACCCTCCGGCACGGGACGGAGCTCGAGCTCGGCGCCTAGAAGTCCATGTCCCCCATGTCGGGCATGCCGCCGCCGCCCCCCATGCCGCCCATCCCGCCCATGCCGCCCGGCATGCCGCCGCCCTTCTTCTTCTCGGGCTTCTCCGCCACCATGGCCTCGGTGGTGAGGAGCAGGGAGGCCACGCTCGCGGCGTTCTGGAGGGCCGTGCGCACGACCTTGGTCGGGTCGATGATGCCGGCCTTGAGCAGATCGGCGTACTGCTCCTTCTGCGCGTCGAAGCCGAAGGCGCCGGACCCCTGCGAGACCTTGTCGACCACGATTCCGCCGTCGACGCCCGCGTTCTGGGCGATCCAGCGCAGCGGCTCCTCCACGGCCCGCCGCACCAGCCGCACGCCGGCGGCCTGTTCCTCGGAGAGCCCGGCCTCGAGGCCGTCGAGGGCCTTGCGCGCCCGCAGCAGCGCCACTCCGCCGCCCGGGACGATGCCCTCCTCCACGGCCGCGCGCGTCGCGTGCAGCGCGTCCTCGACCCGCGCCTTGCGCTCCTTCATCTCGGCCTCGCTGGCCGCGCCGACCTTCACCACGGCTACGCCGCCCGCGAGCTTCGCGAGCCGCTCCTCGAGCTTCTCGCGGTCGTAGTCCGAGGTCGTCTTCTCGATCTGCTGGCGGATCTCGTTGCAGCGGCCCTCGATGTCCTTCTTCTTGCCCCCGCCCTCGACGATCGTGGTGTTGTCCTTGTCCACCACCACCTTCTTGGCGCGGCCCAGGTCCTTCACCGTCACGTTCTCGAGCTTGAGGCCGAGCTCCTCGGCGATCAGCTGCCCGCCGGTCAGGGTCGCCATGTCCTGGAGCATGGCCTTGCGGCGGTCGCCGAAGCCCGGCGCCTTGACCGCCACCACCTTGAGCGTGCCGCGGATCTTGTTCACGACCAGGGTGGCGAGCGCCTCGCCCTCCACGTCCTCGGCCACCAGCACGAGAGGCTTGCCCTGGCGCGCCACCTCCTCGAGCAGCGGGAGGAGGTCCTTCATGTTGGTGATCTTCTTCTCGTGGAGCAGGATCAGGGCCTGCTCGAGCACCGCCTCCATCCGCTCCGTGTCCGTCGCGAAGTAGGGCGAGATGTAGCCCCGGTCGAACTGCATTCCCTCGACCACGTCGAGGGTGGTCTCCATCCCCTTCGCCTCCTCGACGGTGACGACGCCCTCCTTGCCGACCTTCTCCATGGCCTCGGAGAGGATCCTGCCGATGGTCTCGTCGCCGTTGGCGGAGATGGTGCCGACCTGGGCGATCTCCTCGCTCTGGCGGGTCGGCTTCGAGAGCTTCTCGAGCTCTTCGACGATGGCGGGCACCGCCTTGTCGATGCCGCGCTTGAGCTCCATCGGGTCCATCCCGGCCGCGACGTACTTGCAGCCCTCGCGGAACATGGCCTGCGCCAGCACGGTGGCCGTGGTGGTTCCGTCGCCGGCCACGTCCGAGGTCTTGCTGGCGACCTCCTTCACCATCTTGGCGCCCATGTTCTCGAAGCGGTCGGCGAGATCGATCTCCTTCGCGACCGTGACGCCGTCCTTGGTGACCGTGGGGGCGCCCCAGCTCTTCTCGATCAGGACGTTGCGGCCCTTGGGGCCGAGCGTCACGCGCACGGCGTTGGCGAGCTGGTTCACCCCCGCCAGCATGCGCTCCCGCGCGGCCTGCTCGTAGCGAATCTCCTTGGCTGCCATGATCTCCCTCCTGAGCTTGTGGGTCCCGGCGCGGGTGCTGCCCGGGCCGGCTAGTCCAGAACCGCGAGGATATCCTCCTCGCGCAGGATGAGGCGGTCGTTTCCGTCGATCCGGATCTCGGTGCCGGCGTACTTCCCGAACAGCACCCGGTCCCCCTTGCGGATCTCGAGGGGCCGGAGCTTGCCATTCTCGTCGATCCGCCCGGGTCCCGCCGCCAGGACCAGCCCCTGGAGCGGCTTCTCCTGGGCCGTGTCGGGGATCACGATCCCCCCCTTGCTCTTCTCCTCCCCGCCGAGGCGCTCGACGAGGACGCGGTCGTGCAGCGGTCGGAACTTCATGCTCCCCTCCGGGGGTCGGCACGTGGGGGCCCGCGGCCCCGGCCGGCGGCCGACTCGAGCGCTTCCGAATAATCACCGGAAGGAGGGACGTCAAGGGGGGGCCCGGCTTCGGGAGGCGCGTACCCCCGGGGCAGGCCCGTCCTGTATCCTCGCCGGGGATGGAGGAGAAAGACCTCTACGGCGTGCTCGGGGTCTCCCGAGACGTCTCCAAGGAGGAGCTCCGGAAGGCCTACCGGAAGCTCGCCCGCGAGACCCATCCCGACGTCAACCCCAACGATCCCCGGGCCGAGGAGCGCTTCAAAGACGCCTCCTTCGCCTGGGACGTGCTCTCGGACCCCGAGAAGCGGAAGCTCTACGACGAGTTCGGGCTGCGCGGGCTCTCGGAGGGCTTCGACCCCCAGCAGGCCCGGGCCTATCGGCAGTGGTCGGAGGGGGCGCGGCGCAGCCCGGACTTCGAGTCCTACACCTCCGACGTCGATCTCGAGGACCTGCTGGGCGGCCTCTTCGGCGCGCGCCGGCCGCGGGGCCAGCGCCGCGGCTTCGACGTCGAGGGCGAGGTCTCCGTCGATCTGCTCGACGCCGTGCGGGGCAGCGAGGTGCGGGTCGAGGTGGCGGGGCGCGCGCTCTCGGTGCGGATCCCGCCGGGCTCCGACGACGGCTCGCGCATCCGGCTCCGGGGCCAGGGGGAGCCGGGCCCGGGAGGCGGCTCGCCCGGAGACCTCTACCTCACGCTGCGCGTGCGCCCCCACCCGCTCTTCCGCCGCGAGGGAGCCGACCTCCACCTCGAGGTTCCCGTGACGCTGCCCGAGCTCGTGCTCGGCGCCTCGATCGAGGTACCGACCCCGGACGGGGGCGTCCAGATGAAGGTGCCGCCGCGCTCCCAGAGCGGACGCCGGCTGCGGCTGCGCGGCAAGGGGGTCCCGCGGCGCCGGGGCGGGGGGCGCGGAGACCTGTACGTGACCCTGGTGGCGCAGCTCCCGGCCAGCGACGATCCGCGCCTGGAGCGGCTCGCCAAGGAGATGGAGCCGCTCTACGGCGCCGCCGACGTGCGCGCGCGGCTCAAGGGGGCCCCATGACCTGGTTCACCCGCAAGCAGGTGATCGAGCTGCTCGAGATCGACGAGAGCTTCCTGGTCCAGCTCGAGGAGGAGGAGATCGTCGCGGGCGATCCGTCGGCGGCTGCGCCCGGATGCTACTCCGAGCAGATGCTCGAGCGCGCCCGCGTCGCCCACAACCTGGTCGCGGTGCTCGAGGTGAACCTGCCCGGGGCGGCCATCATCCTGCGCATGCGCGACGAGATGGCCGAGCTCCGGCGCCGCGTCGAGGAGCTGGTAGCCGAGCTCGAGGAGCGCCGCCGCTGAGCGTGAGCGGGGACGTTCCTTGCGAGATTGCGTTTCGCAGGGAGCGCTCACGGGACGGGAATCGACTCGCGAAACGCAATCTCGCAAGGAACGTCCCCGTCAGGCGTCAGGCGAGGAAGGCCGCGATCTCGTCGGAGCGGGCCTGCGCGTCGGCCTCGCCGAGCTCGATCAGCCGCTGGAGATAGTCGCACTGGAACATCAGCATGCTGATCAGGTCCTGGCTGCGGCTGTCGCGCGTCCCCAGCCGCCGGGTCAGGAAGCGGAAGGCCCGGGGCAGGCGGGGCTCGAACTCGCCGGCCACGAGGCCCAGGTCGAGGGAGGGGCGCATCACGAGGAGATCGATCCGGCGCTCCCCCGCCCGCCGCTCGGAAGCCGCGCCGGCCAGGAGGCGGTTGACGCGCTCGAGGTGGATCGCGTCCTGGTCGAGCAGGTCCAGGAAGACCGCGTGGTAGAGGACCCCGAGGATCTGGGCGGGCGGCGGGTAGCCAGGGCTCTCCCCGCGCCGGACCTCCTGGGCCGAGGGCGCGTGGCGCGTGGAGACGGCCAGGATGCGGCCCGCGCCCAGGTGAGCCGCCGGCGAGAGGGGCGAGTGGAGCCGCACGCCCCCGTCCCCGTACCAGCCGCCCTCGATCTGCACCGCCGGGAAGAAGAGGGGCAGGGCAGAGGAGGCCAGCACGTGCTCGACGCGCAGCGGCGCCAGCACGCTCCGGCGCTGGGGCCGGTCCCAGGCCGCGAGGGAGCGCCCCTGGCACCAGGTGATGGTCTCCCCCGTCGCGTAGTTCGTGGTGGTGACGGCCACGGCCCGCAGGGCCCCGCCCTCCAGGTTGGCGGCGATCCCGGGCAGGCCGCCGTCGGGGCTCCCGAAGGCGCGCCGCAGGAGCTCCTCTAGGGGGCTCGCGTCCACGAGGCCTCGCACCTGGGGCACGCCCCGTCGGCCGCCGAGCAGCGAGAGCTGCGCGAGCCAGCGGGCCCCGTGGAAGAAGAGCGAGGCCGGATCAACGCGGAACACCTGGTCGACGCTCAGCTCGCGCCAGAGCCGGGCGAGCGCCTCGACCCGGCCGGGCAGGTCGCCGGCCTGGCTGGCCAGGTGAACCGCGTTGATCGCACCCGCCGACACACCCGTGAGGATCGGGATCTCGAGCTGTGGGTGGCGCCGGGCCAGGTGGCGCAGCAGGCCCACCTGGTAGGCCCCGCGCGCGCCGCCGCCCGTGAGCACGACCGCGAGCTCGTGGGATTCGGGACCGGGCGGCGTGGCTCGTTCGCTGGGCATCGGGCGCCCTCGCGGCGGCGCGAATCGGAGGCGATCCGCGGGCTAGGATACCGCCTGGGGATCGCCGCGCGGGGCCGAGGAGGCTCGAGATGAAGCGCCAGGTAAGGCGGGTTCGCGGCTCGCGCACCGGTTTCCGGCGGCGTGCCCCGCCGGCGGGCACGTCGCCCGGCTCCTTCCGCGTCCCGGAGGATGCGCCCCCGCCCCGGATCCGCGTCTTCGCCTACGGCCCGGACCGCTGCAAGGAGCGGGAGACGACCGACGTCGCCTCGCTCCGCCCCGCCTCCGGCACGCCCGGGGTGACCTGGATCGACGTGGAGGGCTTCGGCGATCAGCGCACCCTGGAGGCGATCCAGGAGGCCTTCGGCGTCCATCCGCTGGCGATGGCGGACGTGGTGAACGTGCCTCAGCGCCCCAAGATCGAGGACTACGACGAGCAGCACCTGATCATCACGCGCATGGCCCGCGTCACCGAGCAGCACGACATCGACCTCGAGCAGGTGAGCCTGATCCACGGCCCGGGCTGGGTCCTGACCTTCCAGGAGCGCCCGGGGGACGTCTTCGATCCGATCCGGGAGCGCCTGCGCAACGGGGCCGGGTCGCTTCGGCGCGCCGGCTCCGACTACCTGGCCTACGCCCTCCTCGACGCCGTCGTCGACGGGTACTTCGGCGTCCTCGAGCAGCTCGGCTCCCAGCTCGAGGGCCTCGAAGAGGAGGTCATCGCGAGGCCCTCGCGCAGCGCGCTGGCGCGCATCCACGCCGTGCGTCGCACGCTGCTCAACCTGCACCGGATCCAGTGGGGCCAGCGAGACATGCTGAACCGGGCCCTGCGCGATGAGGGGGGACCCTTCGGCGACCCCGTGCGCGTCTACCTGCGCGACGTCCACGATCACGCCATCCAGATCCTCGACGTGATCGAGACCTACCGCGAGACCGTCGCAGCGCTCATGGAGATCTACCTCTCGAGCGTGAGCAACCGCCTGAACGAGGTCATGAAGACACTGACGGTGATGGCCACCATCTTCATCCCGCTGACCTTCATCGTCGGAGTCTATGGCATGAACTTCGAGCACATGCCGGAGCTCCACTGGCGCCGGGGCTACGCAGTGGTGTGGGGCGTGATGCTGGTGGTGGCGGCGGGGCTCTTCGCGTGGTTCTGGCGGCGCGGCTGGCTCGGCGGCGGGGACGGCTCGTAGGCCCCGCGGGAGGAGCAACGCCCGGCTCGGCCGGCCAGCGCACGGGTGTTAAGCTAGGGCATCCCCGTGCGCAAGTGGATCGCCGCCGCACTCGTCCTCCTCGCGCTGGCCGCCGGCGCCGTCGCCCTCGCCGCCGCGAATCTGAACTCCTATCTGAACGCCAACCGGGACTGGATCTCGCGGCAGGTGGAGGCGGCGCTGGGGCGGCGCGTCGCCTTCGACGAGGTGGAGCTCTCGCTGTGGGGCGGCCTCGGCGTGCGCGTCGCGAACCTGCGCGTCGGCGACGACCCGGGCTTCTCCCGCGAGGACTTCCTCGAGGCCCGGGAGGTGCGCGTGAACGTCGGGATCCTCCCGGCGCTGCGCGGCCGCTTCGACGTGAGCCGCGTGGTGGTGGACTCCCCTGCGATCGCGCTGATCCGCACCGGGAAGGGGCTGAACCTCGCCAGCTTCGGGGGCGGCGCGGCCGAGGAGGGCGAGAAGAAGGGCGAGGCCGGGAGCGGCGCCGGGGCCCTGCTGCTCGGTCTGCTCGAGATCCAGGACGGGGAGGTCCGCTTCGTCGACCGCACGACGCGGCCGCCCCGCGAGCTCGTCGCGAGCCGGCTGGACCTGGCCGCCTCCGACCTCTCGCTCGAGGCGCCGATCGGGATCCGGCTCGACGCCGCCGTGCTGGGCGCCGACCGCGAGAACCTGCGCGTCGAGGGACGCATCGGCCCCCTCGACCGCGGAGAGATCGCGCGCACTCCCATCGAGCTCGAGCTCTCCCTCGAGCCCGCGGACCTGGCCGAGCTCGCCCGCGCCGCGGGCCCCTTCCCGCCGGAGCTCGCGGCGCAGGGGGCGCTGGCCCTGGAGGCCAGCCTCGAGGGCAGCCTCGAGCGACTCGTCACCCGGGCCTCCCTCGACGCCTCCGCTGCGGCACTCGCCTGGGGCGAGAGCTTCTCCAAGCCGAAGGACGTACCCCTGCGCCTCTCCCTGGCGGGGGTCTACCAGGGGGAGGAACTCGCGATCGAGCAGGCCGAGCTGCGCCTGGCGAAGGGGGCGCTGCGGGCCAGCGGGAAGCTCGGCCTGGCCGGGCGCCAGGCCTACGACCTCGTCGTCGAGGGGGACGGCATCGAGCTCGCCGACTGGAAGCGCCTGGCCCCGGCCGTCGCGGACCTCGACCTCGCGGGCAGGCTGCGCGCGCGGGCGCGCGCGGTGGGCGCCCTGGCGCAGCCCGGCCTCCCGAAGCTCGACGGAACGGCGGGCCTCGAGGAGCTGGCGCTGCGGCCGGAGGGGGGCCCCGCCCTCGAGGGCCGGGCGGTCCAGGTGACCCTGCGCGGGAACACCCTGGAGCTCCCGGCGACCCCGCTCTCCCTGGACGGGTCGCCCGTGGAGCTCGAGGCGAAGGCCCAGCTCGGAGCGGGAGAGCCGACGCTCATGGCGAAGCTGCGGTCGCCGGAGGGAAGGCTGCGGGGCTTCGACTACCGGAACCTCGCCGCCGACCTGCGCTACCAGGGCGGGCGCGCGACGATCGAGCGGCTCGTGGCCCGAACCCTCGACGGCGAGCTCCAGGCGAGCGGCAGCTACGATCGGCGGGACCCGGGGCGGCCGGTCTTCGATCTCAGCACCACCCTTCGCGACACGCGCATCGAGCGCCTCGTCGGCGGCTTCGCGCCGGGGGCGGCGCGCGTGCTCCAGGGGCGCCTGGGCGGCGACGTGTCGCTTTCCGGCAGCGGCAGCGACTGGAACGCGATCAAGCAGGCCCTCACGGGCAATGGCAAGGTTCGCCTCGAGGACGCGCAGCTCGCCGACGTGAACCTGGCCGAGGGCGTGCTCAGCGGGGCCACGGGCGTCCAGGGCCTCTCGGGCCTCCTCTCGCCGAAGGTCCGCGCGCGTTACCCGTCCCTCTTCGGGACCGGGAAGACGGAGTTCGACGCCCTCGATGCGAAGCTCGCGATCGCGGGCGGGCGCGTGCTCGCGCAGGACCTCCGGCTCGCCGCCCGGGACTTCGCCGTCCTGGGCGACGGCGGCATCAGCCTCGACGGCGAGGTCGACCTCAAGGGCACCTTCACGGCGTCGGAGGCGCTGACCGTCCAGCTGGTCGAGGAGGTGAAGCAGGCCCGCCTGCTCACGGGGGACAGCGGACGGCTCGAGGTCCCCTTCCGGCTCTCGGGACCGGCCTCGAAGCTGCGGGTGCAGCCCGACGCGAACGCCCTGGCCAGGACCCTGCTGGGCCACGGGCTCGCCGAGGGGCTCCGCAAGCTGGTCCCCGGGGCGGCCCGGCCGGCGGCACCCGCCCCGCAGGCCGGCGAGCCGGCGCCGGGCGCGGAGGGCGAGCCGGCGCCGGGGGCGGAGGCCGCGAGCCCGCCGGTGCAGAAGAAGCCGCTCGACGCGGAGGATCTCCTCCGAAAGGGCCGCGATCTGCTGCGCGGCCGCTGACCCGGGAGACCGCCGCGCGCGAAGCGCAGAGGAGGAACCCATGGCGACGATCCTGATCCTCGGCGCCCTCGCCGGGGCGCTGGCCCTGGTCCTGGGCACCCCGAAGCTGCGCCGGCGCCTGGTGACCGCGCGCCTCATGCCGCGCCTCGCGGCCATCCTGCCCCGCCTGGGCGAGACGGAGCGCGTCGCCCTCGAAGCCGGCACGGTCTGGTGGGATGGAGAGCTCTTCTCGGGACGTCCCGACTGGAAGAAGCTCCTGCGCTTCGAGCCCCGGCGCCTGAGCCCGCGCGAGCGGGAGTTCCTGGAGGGCCCCGTCGAGGAGCTCTGCGCGCGGCTGGACGACTGGCAGATCAGCCAGGCGGGAGACCTCCCGAAGGAGATCTGGGAGCTCCTCGCCCGGGAGCGCTTCTTCGGGATGATCATCCCCGAGGAGTACGGCGGGCTCGGCTTCTCCGCGATCGCCCACTCCGCGGTGGTGACGAAGATCTCGAGCCGCTGCGTCGCCGCGGCGGTGACGGTCATGGTCCCCAATTCGCTGGGCCCCGCCGAGCTCCTGTTGCACTACGGGACCGAGGAGCAGAAGCGGCGCATGCTGCCGCGGCTCGCCAGCGGGGCCGAGATCCCGTGCTTCGGGCTCACGGGCCCCGAGGCGGGCAGCGACGCCGCCGCGACCCAGAGCGAGGGCGTCGTGTGCCGCGGGACCTTCCGGGGCGAGGAGCTGCTCGGCATGCGCCTCAACTGGCGCAAGCGCTACATCACCCTGGGCCCGGTCTCGTCCCTGATCGGGCTCGCCTTCCGCCTGCGCGACCCGTCCCGGCTCCTCGGAGGGGAGGAGGACCTCGGCATCACGCTCGCCCTCGTCCCGTCGGACCTGCCGGGCGTCGAGATCGGCCAGCGCCACGACCCCCTGGGCGTGCCCTTCCAGAACGGGCCCAACCAGGGCCGCGACGTCTTCGTTCCCCTCGATGCGATCGTGGGCGGCCCGGCGCGGGCCGGCCAGGGCTGGCGCATGATCATGGAGAGCCTCGCCGCCGGGCGCTCGATCTCGCTGCCGGCGGTCTCGGTGGGGGGCGCCGAGCTCGCCGCGCGGGTGGTGAGCGCGTACGCCATGGTGCGCGAGCAGTTCGACACGCCGATCGGGCGCTTCGAGGGGATCGAGGAGCCGCTGGCGCGCATCGGCGGCCTCACCTACCTGATGAACGCCGCGCGCTGGCTCACGGCGGGGGCGGTGGACGCCGGGGAGAAGCCCGCCGTGGTCTCGGCGATCGCAAAGGCCTACCTGACGGAGTCCATGCGGCGGGTCGTGGCCGACGCGATGGACATCCGGGCGGGCGCCGCGATCTGCCGCGGCCCGCGCAACGTCCTGGCGCGGGCCTGGGACGCCGCGCCCATCGGGATCACCGTCGAGGGCGCGAACATCCTCACGCGCTCGATGATCATCTACGGGCAGGGCGCCATCCGCTGCCATCCCTTCGCGCTCGAGGAGATCGAAGCAGTGGGAGAAGGCGACCTCGCGCGCTTCGACCGCGCCTTCTTCGGGCACCTGGGCTTCGTCGTGAGCTCGGCGGCGCGGGCGCTGCTGCTCGGCCTCTCCGGCGGCCGCCTGCGGCGCCCTCCGGCCCCGGGGCCCGCGGCGCCCTTCTTCGGGGAGCTCTCGCGCTGGAGCGCGGCCTTCGCACTGGTCTCCGACGCGGCCATGGTCACGCTCGGGGGCTCCCTCAAGCGGCGCGAGAAGCTGACCGGGCGCCTGGCCGACGCCCTGGCCTGGCTCTACCTGGCCTCGGCGGCCCTCAAGCGCTTCTACGCCGACGGCCAGCCGGAGGGGGACCTCTCCTTCGTGCGCTGGAGCTGCCGGCACGCGACCCGCGAGATCCAGGAGGCGCTGCGCGGCGTGCTCGACAACCTGCCGGCCCGACCCGTGGCCTGGGGCCTGCGGCCGCTCGTCTTCCCGCTCGGAGCCCGGGAGCGCGGGCCCGACGACGCGCTCGGGAGCCAGGTGGCCTCGGCGCTGCTCGACGACCCGGAGGCGCGCCAGCGCCTTACCGCCGACATCTACCTGCCGCCGGAGGAGGAGGTCGGGCTGGGTCGGCTCGAGGCGGCGCTCGGGCACGCCCGGGCGGGGCTCGCCGTCGAGGCCACGATCCGCGCCGCCGTCCGGGCCGGGCGCCTGGACCGCGCCCCGGGCGACGCGCTGGCCGACCTGGCCCTGGCGGCCGGCGTGATCGGCGAGGCGGAGCGCCAGCAGATCCGCGAGGCCGACGCGGCGCGCGACGAGGCGATCGAGGTCGACGCCTTCGACCCGGGGTCCTTCGCGCTGCGGGGGCGGGGCTAGGAGAGGGTCCCGGAGCGCTCCGGCTCCGTCTCGCGGCGCCACTCCTCCGGGGCCTGCTCCGGGGGGGACGCCCCGACCGGCGGCGGCGCCGGCGCGGAGCTCGCCGCCGCCTCGCGCCGGGAGACGAGGATCGAGGCGGCCACGCCCACGACGAGGATGCCCGCGATCATCGCCAGCGAGACCGCCGTGGGGATCGGGTAGTGGTGGCTGAGCAGCATCTTCATGCCGACGAAGGCGAGGATGAAGACGAGGCTCGTCTTCAGGTACAGGAAGCGCTCGATCAGGGGCGCCAGGGCGAAATAGAGGCTCCGCAGGCCCAGGATCGCGAAGATGTTCGAGGTGAAGACCAGGAAGGGGTCCCGCGTCACCGCGAAGATCGCGGGGATGGAATCGACGGCGAAGATCACGTCGCTGCTCTCCACCACCAGCACCACCAGGAAGAGCGGCGTCATCATGAGTCGCCCGCCCACCCGGACGAAGAAGCGATCGCCGTGCATCTCGGGGGTCAAGGGGAAGATCCGGCGAGCCACCCGGACGAGCAGACTCCGCTCCGGATCGATGGTGTCCTGGCGCGCCACCAGGAGCTTCACGGCGGTGCCGACGAGGAAGAGCCCGAAGAGGTAGATCGTCCAGTGGAAGCGGGCGATCAGCGCAGCGCCGGCCGCGATCATGGCCCCGCGCAGCACCAGGGCGCCGAGGACGCCCCAGAAGAGCACGCGGTGCTGATAGGCGAGGGGCACCGAGAAGTAGGAGATCACGAGCCCGATCACGAACACGTTGTCGAGGGAGAGCGAGAGCTCGATCAGGTAGCCGGTGAAGAACTGGAGCGCGGCGGTCGACCCGTCGAGATCCAGCCCGATCTCGGTCCCCACGCCGAGCCAGTTGCGCTCGTAGAGGAAGTAGACCAGGGCGTTGAACGAGAGCGAGAGCCCGACCCAGAGCCCGCTCCAGCAGAGCGCCTCCCGGGGGCTCTGGGCGTGGGGCCGGCGGTGGAAGACGCCCAGGTCGAAGGCCAGCAGCGCGAGGATCAGGAGCAGGAACCCGACCCAGGGCAGCGGGATCACGGCGCGTTCGCCGCCGCGGGCTCCCGGGTGATCTTCTCGAAGAGGATCCGCAGGTCCTCCTCGGCGAGGGTCTCCCGGGCCAGCAGGAGCTCCGCGCTCTCCTCGAGCAGCGCCCGGTTGCGCTCCAGGACGCCCCGGGCCCGGAAGAAGGAGCCATCGACCAGCTCCCGCACCGCGCGGTCGATCTCGCGCGCGGTCGCCTCGCTGTAGTGCCGACCCTGGGCGCCCGGGAGCGCCTGCCCCAGGAAGGAGCCGGGCTCGTCCTCGTAGGTCGCGTGGCCGAGCTCCGGCACCATCGCGTAGCGCGTCGCCATGCTGCGTGCGATGTCCGTGGCGCGCGCCAGGTCGTCCGCGGCGCCCGTGGAGAGGTGGCCGAAGGCCAGGTGCTCGGCGGCTCGGCCCCCGAGGAGCACGGCGAGCTTGTTCTCCAGCTCCTCGCGCGTCATCAGGAAACGGTCCTCGGTGGGCCTCTGAAGAGTATACCCGAGGGCCCCGATGCCGCGAGGAATGATCGACACCTTGTGCACCGCGTCGCTGCCTGGAAGTGCGGTGGCGACGATCGCGTGCCCCATCTCGTGGTGCGCCACGATCTCGCGCTCGCGCGGGTTCAGGAGGCGGTTCTTCTTCTCGAGGCCCGCCACGATGCGCTCGATCGCGGCGGTGAAGTCCGCGAGCGCCACCTCCGCGGCGCCGCGGCGCGTCGCCACCAGGGCCGCCTCGTTGACGAGGTTGGCCAGGTCCGCTCCGGTGAAGCCCGGCGTGAGCGCCGCGACCTGCTCGGGATCGAAGTCCGGCGCGAGCCTCACCTTGCGCAGGTGCACCCCCAGGATCTGCACGCGCCCGATCCGGTCGGGGCGGTCCACCAGCACCTGGCGGTCGAAGCGGCCCGCCCGCAGCAGCGCCGGGTCGAGGATCTCGGGCCGGTTGGTGGCGGCCAGCAGCACGATCCCGCTGGCGGGGTCGAAGCCGTCGAGCTCGACCAGGAGCTGGTTCAGGGTCTGCTCCTTCTCGTCGTGGCCGCCGAGCCCGGGCTGGATGCCGCGCGCCTTTCCGAGCGCGTCGAGCTCGTCGATGAAGATGATGCAGGGGGCCTTTCCCCGCGCCTGCTCGAAGAGGTCGCGCACGCGCGCCGCGCCCACGCCCACGAACATCTCGACGAACTCCGAGCCGCTGATCGAGAAGAAGGGCACGCCGGCCTCGCCGGCCACGGCCCGGGCCAGGAGCGTCTTGCCGGTGCCCGGGGGGCCCACCAGCAGCACGCCCCTCGGCATGCGCGCCCCCAGCCGCCCGTAGGAGATCGGGTCCTTCAGGAAGGACACGATCTCCTGGAGCTCGGCCTTGGCCTCGTCCACCCCGGCCACGTCCGCGAAGGTGACCTTCGTGTCGGTCTCCACGTAGACCTTGGCCTTGCTCTTGCCGACCGCGAGGAAGCCCCCGCCCTGGCCCATGCGGCCGGCCACGCGCCGCATCAGGAACATCCAGATCGCGAAGAAGAAGAGCACCGGAAGGACCCAGGAGAGGAGGGCGGGGAAGATGCGATCCTCGACCTCGCCCGAGAAGCGGACGCCCTGCTGCTCCAGCGCGTCGGCGAGCTCGGGCTCGACGCGCGTGGTCACGAAGAGGGTCTTCCCGTCCCGCGCCTCCTTGAGCTCCCCCCGGATCTGGTCCGCGCTGATCACCACCTCGGCCACCTTCCCCTGCTCGAGGAGCGCGCGGAATTCGCTGTAGGGGATGCGCGCCACGGTCTGGTAGCCGGTCCAGAGATCGCGGAGCAGCATCACGCCGACCAGCGCGACGAAGAGATAGGCGACGTTGAAGCGGGTGGTCTTCTCAATCGGCATCGGCGCGCAAGATCGTAGCGCGGCAGAAGAGGGTGGCGTAGAGCGAGCCGCGCGCGAACACCGCCGTGTAGAGCAGGGAGGGGCCCCGGGGAGGAGCGCAGTCCGGGGGGAGCTCGAAGCGGACCTCGCGGACCCGAAGCTCCCCTCCCGCGAGGCGCGCCACGAAGGCGCGCGCCGCCCAGGAGGCGAGGATCGCCGCGCCGTCGGGCGCGAAGCGGATGTCCTGCACGAAGTCCACCGGGCGCCGCGCGCCGAGGGACGCCGCGGCGATCTCCCGGCCCGCCGCGACCACCCGCAGGCGGAGATCCCGACCCTCCGCCTCCGCGAACCAGCCGCGCCCGCTCGCGTCGAAGGCGACGAAGTGGAGCTCCGGAGGCGACGGGCTCCGCTCGAGGACCTGCCCACCCGGGGCGAGCCGCAGCGCCTCGTAGGCCACGTCGCCGGCGGCGGAGAAGGAGTCGACGTTGACCCAGATCTCGCCGCTCGCGGGGTCCACGGCGAGGCTCTTGGGAGCCCGGAAGCTCCCCTCGCGCGGCTCGATGGGGAGCTCGCGCAGGAGCCGGCCCTCGGGCGTGAAGACTCCGACGGAGCCGCGCCGCTGGGCGCCGGGGTCCTCGGGCGCATCGCTGTAGCGCGTGACGTAGAGGAGGCCGGCGGGCCCCTCGACCAGCTCGTTCCAGCCGGCGCCGACTCCCGCGAAGTGGCGCACGTCGCTCCCGTCCGGGGCGACGCGGCCGATCTCCTCGAAGTAGGTCGTGTAGTAGATGCGCCCGTTCGAGTGGACCAGGACGTCCCACACCGAGCCGCGGGAGTCCGGCCCGGCGCGCCGCACCAGGAGCGGCGCCAGGAAGCGCTCGCGCTCCAGGTCGAAGCGCCCGATCAGGTGGTCGCCGGCCTCGCGAAGGTCGGCGCGCGGGTCCCGGGCCGTCTGCCACCAGAGGCTCCAGAAGGGGCTCAGGCCGAAGTAGAGGATCCGCCCGTCGCTGTCGGCGAACCAGGCCGAGTAGGGCTCGGGGCCCGCGTTCCAGGGCCCGGCCCGGTACCAGGCCCGCTCCGGCGCGGCGGGAAGGCCCGCGCGCCCGCAGGCCGCCAGCGCGGCGAGCGCCAGGGCGAGGAGCGCGCGCCGGCGCCGCATCCACCGCATCGGCTGGTATCATCGCGCAGAACGAGGGGGGAGGGCGAGGTGATCTCCGACGCTTCCGAGGTGGTCTACCTGTCGATGGAGATCGCCCTCGAGCCGGCCATGCCGACCTACTCGGGGGGCCTGGGCGTGCTGGCGGGAGACACGCTGCGGTCTGCCGCCGACCTGGAGATTCCGCTGGTGGGGGTGACGCTCGCCCACCGCAAGGGCTACTTCCAACAGACCCTCGATCCGGAGGGGCGCCAGCGCGAGGAGCCGGAGGACTGGCAGATCGGCGACTTCGCGGAGCTCCTCGAGGCGCGCGCGGAGATCGAGATCGAGGGGCAACCGCTGCGGATCGCGGCCTGGCGCTATTGGATCGAGGGCGCGACGGGCTTTCGGGTGCCCGTCTACCTGCTCGACGCGGACCTGCCCGAGAACGGGGACTCCGCCCGCCGCCTGACCGACGTGCTCTACGGAGGCGATGGCCGCCACCGCCTGTCCCAGGAGGCGATCCTCGGCCTCGGGGGGCTCCGGCTGCTGCGGGCCCTCGGCCACCGGAACGTGCTCCGCTTCCACATGAACGAGGGGCACGCGGCGTTGGTCGTCCTGGGCCTCCTCGAGGAGGAGGCGGCCGCGCGCGCCGGCCGCGCCGGCGCCCGGGGGCTCGAGCTCGCGCGGGACCACTGCGTCTTCACCACGCACACCCCCGTCCCGGCCGGGCACGACCGCTTTCCGCCGGAGCTCGTGGCCGCTGTGCTCGGCGAGGCGCGCTACAAGCTGCTGCACGAGTGCCTGGGCGACGGCGAGATCAACATGACCGAGCTGGCCCTGCGGGGATCCCGCTTCGTCAACGGCGTCGCCATGCGCCACGGCGAGATCTCGCGCGGCATGTTCCCGAGCTACCCGATCCACTCGATCACGAACGGCGTCCACGTGCAGACCTGGGCGGCGCAGCCCTTCCAGGTCCTCTTCGACCGCTTCCTGCCCGACTGGAGGCGCGACGCCCTCTCCCTGCGCTACGCGATCTCGATCCCGCACGAGGAGATCTGGAGCGCACACCAGACGGCGAAGCGCGTGCTCCTCGAAGCCCTGAGCCGACTGGCCGGCGCCCACTTCGACCCGGATGTTCTGACGCTGGGCTTCGCCCGGCGCGCCACCGCCTACAAGCGCGCGACCCTGCTCTTCCACGACCTGGAGCGTCTGCGCGCCCTGGTGCAGGGCGCGGGCCGGCTGCAGATCGCCTTCGCGGGCAAGGCCCACCCCCGCGACGAGGAGGGCAAGGGCATCATCGAGCAGGTCCACCGGGCCCGCGACGCCCTCGCCGGGGAGATCGCCATCGCCTGGCTCCCGGACTACGACCTGGCCCTGGGGAAGCTCCTGTGCGCCGGCTGCGACGTCTGGCTCAACACCCCGATCCCACCCCTCGAGGCCTCCGGGACGAGCGGCATGAAGGCCGCCGTCAACGGCGTCCCGAGCCTCAGCATCCTGGACGGCTGGTGGGTCGAGGGCCACATCGAAGGGCATACGGGCTGGGCGTTCGGCGCGCGCGAGCCCTCCGAGCAGGGGGTTCGGAGCGACGACGCGGATGCGGATTCGCTCTACGAGGTGCTGGGCCAGTCGGTGATCCCCTGCTTCTACGGCCGGCGCGCCGAGTTCGTCGAGATGATGCGCCAGTCCATCGCCATCAACGGCTCGTTCTTCAACACCGAGCGGATGCTCTGGCAGTACCTGCACGGCGCCTACCGGATCCCCCGCGGCGTCCCGTCGCGCGAGGCCAATTCGGCGGAGGGGTGAGGCGTGGCTACGGAGCAGCGCGGCGGGCCGGAGCCGGACGCGGAGCGGCGCCGGGAGCGGATCGTCGCCCATCCGAGCTACCGGCCCGCGGACCGGGACCCCGACCTCCTCGAGCTGGACGAGCTGCGCCCGGTGCGGCTCGTGCTCGAGTACCTGAAGCCCGAGCTCGCGCTGCGCGACCTCGGCGTGCAGGCCACCATCGTGGTGTTCGGGAGCACGCGCATTCGGAAGCCCGGCCTGGCCCGCGAGGGCGTGGAGCGCGCCCGCGCGGCGCTGCTCGCGCGGCCCGGCGACCGCGAGCTCGAGCGGCGGCTCCGCGTGGCGGAGCAGATCCTGGCCCGCAGCCCCGCCTACGAGGTGGCCCGGGAGCTGGGCCGGATCGTGGGACGCTTCGGGAAGGGCCCTCCCGACGGCCGCCTCGCGATCATGACCGGCGGCGGGCCGGGGCTCATGGAGGCGGCAAACCGCGGCGCCGACGAGACCGGCGCCCGGTCCGCCGGCCTCAACATTGCGCTGCCGCGGGAGCAGTCCCCGAACCCCTACATCGCGCCGGAGCTCTGCTTCCGGTTCCGCTACTTCGCCATGCGCAAGATGCACTTCATGCTGCGCGCCCGGGCCTTCGTGGCGTTCCCCGGCGGCTTCGGGACCTTCGACGAGCTCTTCGAGACGCTCTGCCTGATCCAGACCGGCAAGCGCGAGCCGCTGCCGGTGGTCCTCGTCGGGGAGGAGTTCTGGCGCCGGGCCTTCGACGCCGGCTTCCTCGCCGCCGAGGGGATGATCGACCCCGGCGACCTCGAGCTCTTCCGCTACGCCGAGAGCGCCGAGGAGATCTGGCGCGCCATCTGCGGCTGGTACGAGGAGCGGGGCCTCTCCGTCCTCCCGTGAAGGTCGCGACCTTGAACGCCGGCGCCAGCACCGTGAAGGCGGCGCTGGTCGAGGTGAGCGGGGACCGGGCGGCTCTGCTCACGCGCGCCCTGCGCGAGCTCCCGGAGGACGGGGACCGCGCCGAAGCGCTCGCGGGCGCGCTGGCGGACCTGGCTGCGCGCCCGGGTGACGTCGCTGCCGTGGGGCATCGCGTGGTCCACGGCGGGAGCTTCTTCCGGGAGCCGGTGCGCATCGACGCGGGCGTCGAGGAGCGCCTCGCGGCCCTCGTCCCGCTGGCCCCGCTGCACCTGCCCCCCGCTCTCGAGGGCATCCGGATCGCGCGCGGGGCCTTCCCCGGGCGGCCCCAGGTCGCCATCTTCGACACGGCCTTCCACGCCGGGCGGCCCGCCGAGTCCCGGCTCTACGCCCTGCCGCGGGAGCTCGCCGATTCGCTGGGCCTCTACCGCTACGGCTTCCACGGGATCGCCCACGCCGCGCTGGTCGAGTCGCTGGCCGAGGCGCTGGGCACGCACGCGAGCCAGGTGACCGCGGTGACCCTCCAGCTCGGCGCGGGCTGCTCCGCCTGCGCGGTGGAGGGCGGTCGCTCCCTCGAGACCTCCATGGGCTTCACGCCGCTCGAGGGCCTCGTGATGGCCACCCGCTCCGGGGACCTGGATCCCGGCGCGGTGCTCCACCTGCTGCGCCAGGGCTACGCGCCCGAGGCGGTCGAGGAGCTCCTCACGCGCCGCTCGGGCCTCCTGGGGCTGGCCGGCTCCCCGGACCTGCGCCGCGTGCTGGCCGCCGAGGCGCGCGGCGACGAGCGGGCTGCGCTGGCGGTGGCCCTCTTCGTGCGCCGCGTGGTGGCGACGGTGGGCGCCTACTGGACGCTGCTCTCCGGGCTCGGCGCCCTCGTCTTCGGCGGCGGCATCGGCACGCACTCGGCGGAGATCCGCCGGCGGGTGGCCGCGGGGCTCCGCGCCTGGGGCGTGGCCCTCGATCCGGACCGCAACGCGACGGGGGGCCCGGGGCTCCTGTCGGCGCCGGGCTCCCGGCCCGTCCACGTCTTCGAGACCGACGAGGAGCGGCAGATCGCGCGGAGCGCCGCGCGGCTGCTCGAGGAGGGTCCATGAGCGACGCGAGCCCCCTGACCGACCACCCCCTCGACGCGGCCGTGGCTGCCGAAGAGGCGCGCCACTGCCGGGAGTCGGATCCCGACTTCGCCCGCTGGGCGGCGGGCTACGGGCCGATCCGTCACGCGGACCTCACCCAGTGGCGCATGTACCGGGCCGTGAATCGACTGCAGCGCGCGGGAATCCGCGGCGACGGCGTCGCTGCCTGGGAGCTCCTGCGGGCGGCGGATCACGTCGCCGCGGCCGGGATGTGGCTCACGGCCCACCAGACCTACGCCACCCGCGTCCACCTCGACGGGCGCGACCTCGCGTCCCTCGACTTCAAGCGCGACCCCCAGGGCCACCTGGGAGGCTCGCTCAACATGGTGGTGGCCTACGTGGGCTACCTCGCGGCCAACGCGCTGACCGGGGACACGCGAGCCTGGCTGATGGGCCAGGGGCACTGCGTGGGCGGGATCGACAGCGTGAACGTCCTGCTGGGAAACCTCACGCCGGCCCACGCGAAGCGCTACGACGCCAGCGACGAGGGCCTCACGCGCTTCGTGCGCGATTTCTACTCCACCACCCTCGACGCCCGGGGGCGGCCGGAGTCTCCGGTCGGAAGCCACGTGAACGCCCACACGGCCGGAGGCATCTCCGAGGGCGGCTACCTGGGCTTCGCGGAGCTCCAGTACGTGCACATGCCGCTTCCCGGGGAGCGGCTCGTGGCCTTCCTCTCGGATGGAGCCTTCGAGGAGCAGCGCGGGAGCGACTGGGCGCCGCGCTGGTGGCGGCCCACCGACTGCGGGCTGGTGGCGCCGATCATGATCTCGAACGGCCGCCGCATCGACCAGCGCACGACCATGGCTCAATCGGGGGGAACCGACTGGTTCGTGCGGCATCTGCGGGTCCACAACTTCGACCCGCTGGTCTTCGACGGACGCGACCCGGCGGCCTTCGTCTGGACGATCCTCGAGATCGAGCGCCGCGAGAAGGCGGCGGCGCGGGCCTGGCGCGAGCACCCGGTGCCGCCCTACCTGTTGCCGCTGCCCTACGGGGTGGCCGTCACGGTCAAGGGCTGGGGCTTCCACGGGGAGGGGACCCTGGCCGCCCACAACCTGCCGCTTCCCGGGAATCCGCGCACGAGCCCCGAGGCGGCGCGGCTGTTCCACGAGTCGGCCCGCCGGCTCTGGGTCCCCCCCGCGGCGCTCGCCGAGGCCAGCGCGCGCTTCGGGCAGCACGCCGCAAGCCAGCGGCCGCGGGAGCGCGATCACGCCCTGGCGCGCCGCTCCGTCGAGCTCCGGGAGCTGCCCCGGGTCCCCGAGCGAGCCGTCCCGGCGCGGCGCGGAGATCCGACGGCCTGGACGCGCTCCTGCCCCATGGCCGCGGTGGACGAGGCCTTCGTCTCGGCCGTCGAGCGCAATCCGGAGCTCCGGCCCCGGGTGGGGAACCCGGACGAGATGCGCTCGAACCGGCTCACGCGGACGCTCGAGCGCCTGCACTTCCGGGTCACCGACCCGGAGCCGGGCGGGCCCGAGTCCGTCGAGGGCGCCGTCATCACGGCCCTGAACGAGGAGGCGGTGGTCTCGGCCGCGCTCGGCAACAAGGGCGGCATCAACCTGGTCCACACCTACGAGGCCTTCGGGCCGAAGATGCTGGGCGTGCTCCGGCAGGAGCTCGTCTTCACCGACCACCTGCTCGAGGCGGGGCGGCCGGTGGGCTGGCTCTCGCTGCCGCTGCTCCTCACGTCGCACACCTGGGAGAACGCCAAGAACGAGCAGTCGCACCAGGATCCGGCGCTGTGCGAGGCGCTGCTGGGCGAGCTCTCCCACCTCTCCCGCGTGCTCTTCCCCGCCGACGCGAACGGCGCCGCCGCCTTGATGGAGGCGGTCTACCAGAGCCACGGACAGCTCTGGACCCTGGTGGTCCCGAAGGGCGAGGTCCCGGACCTCTTCACGCGGGCGGAGAGCCAGGCGTTGCTGCGCGACGGGGCCCTCTCGGTCCCCTTCGCGGGGCACCGGCCCGAGCAGGCGGATGCGCTGCTGGTCGCGATCGGCGCCTACCAGCTCGGGGAGGTGCTGCGCGCCTCGCGGCGCCTGGCGGAGCGGGACGCGCCCCACCGGGTGGTGAGCCTGCTCGAGCCCGGGCGCTTCCGCCGGCCCCGGTCCGAGCGCGAGGCGGCCCACGCGGCCCCGGCCGCGCTCCAGGGCGAGCTCTTCCCGGAGCAGGCGCCCCACCGGGTCTTCCTCTGCCATTCGAGGCCCGAGCCCATGCTGGGTGCGCTCGGACCGCTTTGCACGGGGCCGCGCACGGCGGGGCTCGGCTACATCTCCCGCGGCGGGACGCTCACCGTCGAAGGTCTGCTGTTCCGGAACGAGTGCAGCTGGGCGCACGTGCTGCGGGCGCTGGCCCGGGTGCGGGGCACCGACGAGGCCCTCCTCCTCGGGCCCGAGGAGCGCGACGCGCTGGATGGGCGCAGGTCACCGGAGGGAATCGTGATCCCGCGGCCGCGCGGCGAGCTCGGGGCGTGAGGCTCACCTTCCTCGGCGCGGCCGGGACGGTGACCGGCTCGAAGTTCCTGGTGGAGGCCCCGGGTGCGCGGGTGCTGGTGGACTGCGGCGTATACCAGGGCGTGAAGAAGCTGCGCCTGCGCAACTGGGAGCCCCTGCCCTTCGAGCCCTCGAGCCTCGACGCGGTGGTCCTGACCCACGCCCACATCGACCACAGCGGCTATCTGCCCGCCCTGGTGCGGGACGGCTTTCGCGGGAGCGTCCACTGCACGCCCCCCACCCGGGAGCTCCTGGAGATCCTGCTCCCGGACAGCGGCAAGCTCCACGAGGAGGATGCCGCCTACGCCAATCGCAAGCACTTCTCCAAGCACGAGCCGGCGCTTCCGCTCTACCGGGAGGAGGATGCGCGGAACGTCTTCCCCCAGCTCCACGCCGTGGGCTTCGGCGAGCGCGTCCGGATCGCGGGGCTCTCGCTGCGCTTCGTCCCCGCCGGACACATCCTCGGCGCCGCCAGCGCCGAGCTCGAGGCAGCGGGCGGGCGGCTGCTCTTCTCGGGCGACCTGGGGCGCTGGAACGATCCCCTGATGCACCCCCCGGCGGCGCCCGCCCCGGCCGACTGGATCGTGCTGGAATCCACCTACGGGGACCGACGGCACCCCGACCAGGATCCGGTCGCGGCCGTGGCGGAGGTCCTGCGCCGCACGGTGCTCCGCGGCGGCATCCTGCTCCTGCCGTCCTTCGCCGTGGGCCGGGCGCAGTCGCTCCTCTATTGCCTTCACGAGTCCTTCCGCCGCGAGCTCGCTCCGCGGGTCCCCGTCTACGTGAACAGCCCCATGGCCACCAGCGCCACGCGGCTCTATCAGCGCTTCTCCTCGTACCACCGGCTCTCCGAGGGCGAGTGCGAGGCGGTCTTCGAGGTCGCGAGCTTCGTGCGCAGCGTCGAGGAATCGAAGCGCCTGAACGAGCGCCGCGAGCCGCTCGTCATCGTCTCCGCCAGCGGGATGGCCACCGGCGGGCGGGTGCTGCACCACCTGCGGGCGCTCCTCCCGGACCCGCGCAACACGGTGCTCCTGCCCGGCTTCCAGGCCCCGGGGACACGGGGCGCGGACCTGGCGGCGGGGGCGGAGTCCATCAAGATCCACGGGGGGAGGGTTCCCGTGCGGGCGGAGGTGGCCCAGCTGAACCTCCTCTCCGCCCATGCCGATCAGCGCGACCTCCTGCGCTGGCTCGGGAGCTGCGGCGCCGGGGCCCGTCGGGTCTTCGTGGTGCACGGGGAGCCCGCCGCCTCCGATGCGCTGCGCGTGCGCGTGCGGGATGATCTCGGGCTCGCCGTGACGGTGCCCGACCACCTGGAGGCGGTGGAGCTCGCCTGAGCGCGGGGCTAGCTCGCGGCCTCGCCCTGGCTCACCTTCAGGCGCACGCGGCCGGGCTTCACCTCGACGACGCTGAGGCCGCGGGGGCGCTCCACGTCGGCGGGCGAGAGCTCGAAGGTGCGCCGACCGAGCTTCACCAGGAAGGCGTCCAGCCGCACGCTGGGCTCCGCGCTCCCGGCCAGGTAGTGGTCCCGGATCCTCCCCGAGACCGTCACCTCCACCTGCGCCGGGTCCACCTCGAGGAGCGAGTAGCCCTCGGGCAGGTTCTGGACCTGGACCGGGACCGTGCGCGTGACCTCGGTCACGCGCGAGCCGGGGACGATCACCACCCACAGAACGACCGCGAGCGTGGCGCCGAGCAGTCCCTCGCGCCAGCGCGGGAGCACCTGGGCGAGGCTCGACCCGCCCGGCGTCGCCTCCGGCTGGAGGGTGTCGAGGAAGCTCCGCAGCTCGGGGATCAGCCCCTCCGGCCCGCTGAGCTGGCGCAGGGCTCCGGCCCGCGCCACCGACACCCTTCCGCGCTCCTCCGACACCACGACGCAGAGCGCGCTGGTGCGCTCCGCGATGCCCAGCGCCGCGGCGTGGCGGGTGCCGCGGCCCCGCAGCTGGACCGCGTCGTTCGAGAGCGGGAGGTGGACCGCGAAGTGGGTCAGGCGGTCCCCCTGCACGATCACCGCCCCGTCGTGGCCCGGCGAGTGAGGGTCGAAGAGGCTGAGGAGCAGCGGCTCGGAGAGGCGCGCGTCGAGGGCCACCCCGCCCTCCACGTGGGCCTCGATGGGCTCGCGACCGGGGAAGACCAGCAGCGCGCCCCGCCTCTCGGCGACCAGCTGGGTCACGGCCCGCACCACGGTCTCCACCGCGCCGCTCGAGGGAACCGGGGGGCGGCGCCGCAGCCCCCAGAGCGCCAGCTGCTCGAAGAACTGGCGCAGGTCCTCCTGGAAGATCACCACCAGCACGATCACGAAGACCGCGAAGAAGCCCTGGAGCACCCAGGCCGTGAGCTCGAGCTCGAGCTCCCGCGCGACCGCGTAGACGATCCCGAGGCCGCCCAGGCCCAGGAGCGCCAGGAGCGCCCGCGAGCGCCGCAGCCACACGATCCCCGCCGTGAGCAGCAACGCCACGATCACGACGTCGATCGCGTCGGCGAGTACGATCTCGAGCTGCATGCCGTCCGGTAGCGCGGCTCACCCCCTGCGGCCGAATCGCTGCGGGAGGAGCATACGCCATCCAGCCCGGAGGGAAATCCGCCCGCAGCGGCGCGCGGGGATCTTTTCCTCGCGCCCGCTTCGCCGTACCATAGGCGCCCGCCGGATCGCACGGAGGGAATTTCATGCGGCTCGTGATGGCCTTTCTCCTGCTCACGTCGAGCATCCTCGCCTGTGGCGGCGAGGAGCGAGCGGCGGCGCCCAAGCCCGCCGCCCCGCCCGTCGAAGCCACCCGCCCCCAGAGCGACGCCAAGGCGGCGCCGAGCCCCGCGCAAGAGGCCCCGAGCCCTGCGGAAGAGGATGCGGAGCTCGAGTTCCTCGGCGACGAGACCAACGCGGCCGACGAGGGCGGCGACTACTGACCCGGATCGGAGTCGCGGGGCGGGCGCGGGGAGAGCCCGCGTCCGCCCCGCGCGACCGGCGAGAGCGGCAAGGGCGGCTCAGGGACCGCCTCGACCCCCGGCGCCGCGCTTCTCCCGGGCGGCGTACTCCTGGATCGAGGCCACGCCGAGCCTCTTGGCCTCGAACAGGCTCTCCAGATGCTCGCGCGAGTTCACGAGGCCCCGGGCGGCCAGGCGGCCCCGCTCGTCGATCAGCACGGCATAGGGGAGCTGTCCCACCTGGAAGCGCATCCCGAGCTCGCTCGAGAGCACGTAGGGGCTCTCGCCCAGGCCCTTCTCGGCGGCGAAGGCGCGCTGCTCGGCCGGCTCGCCGTCGCTCGCGAAGAGCACGTCGAGCCAGTGGCGCTCCGAGCGGCGCACGGACTCCAGGGCGGGGAGCAGCGCGTCGCAGACGGGGCAGCGCGGGGAGAGGAAGAAGACCAGGGTGCTGCGCCCCTCGGAGGACTCGCCCCCGATCCGCACGGGCCGCCCCGCCAGGTCCTGGAGCTCGAAGCGGGGGACGGGCTCGCCCACCGCCGGCCCGACCCCGGTGAGGAGCGCCCCGGCCGGAGCCACCCGCTCGTAGAGGACGCCGATCTGACGCACCAGGGCCACCACCACCGCGCAGAGCCCCAGCACGACCACCCAGAGCACGGCATTCGAGACGAGGAGCGCCTGCTCCATCAGCGGGCCCGGAGTCCGCGCAGCCGCGCCTGGTTGGACAGCAGCCGGTCGCAGGCCAGGTAGAGCGCGGCGCAGGCCGCGGCGCCGAGCGCCGTGGTGCCCTGGTCCACCCAGTGGAGCGGGCGCCCGGTCACGGGCAGGAGGCCCGCCGCGGCCGCGAGCCCGAGCGCCAGGTTGCGCAGCAGGAGCCACTCGCTGAGCGGCTGGCGCGCCGCCGGTCCCGCGCAGCCGCAGTCGATCTCCCGGCGGCCGCGCAGCAGGTTGGCGCCGATGGCGAGGGTGTAGACCCCGAGCAGGATCAGCGCGAGCCCGAGGGCGCGGCGGCGCAGCGAGGGCACCAGGACGCCCGCTCCGGCCGCCGCCTCGGCCAGGGCCAGCGCCGCGGCAGCGGGGGCCAGCAGGCGTCGGGGCAGGAGCTCGTAGCCCGCCAGGGCGGCGCGGAAGCCCGCCCGGTCCCGCAGCTTGTGGAGCGCTGCGCCGAGGAAGAGGAGCGCGAGGCCCAGCGAGAGGATCCCGCCCACCACCGGATCCAGCCCCGTCACGGGCGCCCGCGCTGGCCGACCTGCTCCCCGAGCTCGCCGCGGGCGAGGAGCTCGACCGGATCCTGGAGCCGCACCATGCCGAGGTAGCCCCCGCCGCGACCGATGCCGTCGTGGATGGCGTAGCCGAGCAGCTCCTGCGCCCTGCGCGGGAGCGCCGCCGCCACGGCGGGCGGAACCGAGAGGACGTTGTTCTCCTCGGTGCGCAGCCAGCCGAGGCAGTAGCTCAGGTGCGCGCCGCGGCGCGGCGCAGTGGTGGTGTTGGCCCCTCCCGCGTGGATCGTGCCCCCGGAGTAGACGACGGCCGAGCCCGCCGGCATCTCGGCACAGGCGATCTCGTCGGGGGCGGGGGCGGGCCGCGCGTGCTGCTCCGCCGGTGAGAGCCACCGGTCGGGCCAGCGCTGACTCCCGGGCACGACGCGGGTCGCGCCGTTCTCCCCGCTGAAGTCGACGAACGCGATCACCGACGCGAGCTGGAGCTCGGGATGCGGGCGCGGAACGTCGCTCCAGACGGCCTCGTCGCGGTGCAGCCATTGCGGGCCGGCGCCGGGCCCGCGCTGGAGGAGGTGGCCGAGGTTCAGCTGGTAGCGCGCACAAGAGGGCAGCAGGATGCGGTCGCAGAGCGCGAGCAGCAACGGGTGACACATCACCTCGGTCGCGAACGTGCGCGAGATGCCGGGCACGCCGGTCACCTGCTTCGTGTGGGGCCCGTGGAAGGCCTGGAGGATCGGGTGGAAGAGCGCCGCGTGGGGGTCGGCTGCCCCGACCGCGGCCTCCACCTCCTCGTTCACCCGGTCGACGACGTCGGAGGCCAGGAGCCCCTCGACGATGGCGACGCCATCGCGCTCGATGGCCAGGCCGATGGAGTCGGGATCGCTGGCCGCGTCGAAGCGCTGGATCCTCGCGCCCATCGCTCTAGCGCTCCCCGGCGCGCTTCTCGCCGCCGCTCGTCCCCGCGTCGAGCAGCACATCGACCAGGCGGTCCTCGGGCACTCCGGCGAGGCGGGCCGGAAGGAGCAGGAGCCGGGCCGTCAGCTCGAGGGAGGAGCGCGCGTCGAGCCGCCAGGCGCCCCGGGTCTGCGCGAAGGCGAGCACCCAGGGAGTGGGAACACCGCCCAGCGCCAGGAGCCCGCGCGCGCGCCCGTCCGAGGACTCGAAGCCCCGCAGCTCCGCGCCGGCCAGCGCCGCGGGGTCCGGCGCCGAGCGCCCCAGGGCGTGGCGCAGGAAGCCCGCGCAGTCCCCGGCGCGCAGGACCTCCGGCGGCACCTCGCGCCGCAGGGCCAGGACCGCGAGCCGATCCGAGGCCTCGAGGCGCGCGAGCTCCTCCGACGAGCCCCGCCCGGCGAGGGCCAGGAGCTCCTGGCAGTAGGCCCGCGAGTCCCCGCTGGCGAGCCCGAGCAGGGCTGCCGCGTCCCGCTTCGCGAGGGCCCCCTTGAGCCCGGCGAAGTTCGCCCGGACCGCCGCCTCCTCAGCGACCGTCGCGGCGGGGGCCGCGCCCGCCCCGAGCAGGGCGGCGAGGAGCCCGAGCGCCGCGCGCCTCACGGGAGCACGAGCACCATTCCCGGCGCCACGCGGTCGGGGCTCTCGAGCTGCTGCCGGTTCGCCTCGAAGATGGCGTGGACCTTCGACGGGTTCCCGTACTGGGAGCGCGCGATGCCGATCAGGGTGTCCCCGCGCCGGACCGTGTAGGTCCGGCCGGAGGCTCGGCTGGCCGCCGGCGCGGCCTTCGCCCCCGCGGACGGGGAGGGAGCCGGGGAGGCCGCCGGGAGCGCGGGCTCCGGGCGCGGGGCCTCTGCGGCCTCCGCGTGCTCGAGCGGCTCCGCGGCGAGCGGCTCGGGCTCGCCGGGCTGCGCCCGCTCGATCTCCTCGAGCAGGCCCCGGGGCGAGATCGGGCCCTCCTCCGCGCCGGCCGCGGGGAGGGCCGGCGGGGCCGCGCCCACGTCGGGAGCCGTGGGTTCCTGCGAACCGCAGCCCGCGCCCACCAGGGCCAGCGCCGCCGCCGCGCTCGGAATCCAGCACCTCCGGGTCTTCATGGGCGTACCTCCTGCCGGGAGAACGGGAGCCCTCGGATCCGGGGCCCCCTCCCCCCGGGCCAGCTTCGCCGCCACGGGGGGTCTCCGCAAGGGCCCGCTCAGGCGAGCTCCTTCACGTAGATGGCCTTGGCGTCGCCCGGCGCGTAGTAATCGGCGAGCGTGGCCTCGCACCGGTAGCCCGCGCCCTCGTAGAAGGCCCGGGTGCCTGCGTAGTCCGGGCGCGCGGAGGTGTCCACGTAGAGCCGCCTCCCGCCGGCCCTCGCGACCCGCGCCTCGGTGGCGGCCAGCAGCCGGCGCCCGAGGCCGCGGCCCTGGAGCTTCGGATCCACCGCGATCCAGTAGAGGTCGAAGCTCGACCGGGTGCCGTCGATGTGGCCGTAGCAGGTGTAGGCCGCGAGCGCGTGGGGCGCACGCGCCACGAGGAAGCGGTAGTCGCCCGCCTCGCCCTCCCGCGCGGCGATCTGGGCGAGCTCCGCCGCGATCTCGACCTCGGCCGGCGAGAAGAGCCCCGTGGCCGCCACGAGCTCGCGGATGGCGCGGACGTCGCCGGGCTCCACGCCCTCGCGCAGCACGAGCTCGCCCCAGCCCGGAAGCGCGAGCGCGGGCCTCACGGGCCCGCCGCCGGGCCCCGGGACGCCGGCCGCGCGCCCCGCCCCAGGGCCGCGTCGGCGAGGCCGCTGAAGAAGGCCAGCGCGTTCGCGCCGAGGGTCCGGGTCCGGTAGCCGCCCTCCTGGACCACGAGGGTCGGGAGCCCGAGGGAGCCGATCAGGCGGCCGTTCGCCTCGAAGTCGGCGGCCCCGAGCTCCCAGGTCCCGGTCGGGTCTCCCCGGGCCGTGTCGAGGCCCAGCGCCACGACGAGGTAGGTGGGGCGGAAGCGGCGGATCCGGGCCAGCGCCTTCGCGAGGGTCGCGCGGAAGCCGGCCCCCGTGAGCTTCTCGCGCAGCGGGTAGTTCACGTTGTGGCCCTGGCCGGGTCCCGCCCCGCGCTCGTCCTCGAAGCCGCTGAAGTAGGGGTAGGCGAAGCGCGGATGGCCGTGGAGCGAGATCGTGAGCACGTCGGACCGCTCGTAGAAGATGTCCTGCTGGCCGTTGCCGTGATGGTAGTCCACGTCCAGGATCGCGACGCGGTCGTGCCGGCTCAGGTGATGGGCGGCGATGGCCGTCGAGTTGAAGTAGCAGAAGCCCCCGAAGACGCGCCGCTCGGCGTGGTGGCCCGGCGGCCGCACCAGGGCGTAGGCCAGCCGCTGGCCTCCCACCAGGCTCTCCGCGCCGGTGAGCGCGCAGTCCACGGCCCGGCGCGCCGCCAGGTACGCGTTGCGGTTCAGCGGGGTGAAGGTGTCGATGCAGTAGTAGCCGGCGCGCACGGAGAGGTCCTGGGGCGGGCGCGCGGCATTCCGGATCGGGAACACGTAGGGGTACACGGACCTGCCCGGCGGTAGCCCCTCGCAGCAGCGGCGCAGGTAGCCCACGTAGCCCCGGTCGTGGACGGCGGTGACGTGCGCGTCCGGAAAGCGCCGCGGCTCCACGCGCCGGAAGAGCCCCGCGGGCTCGAGCCGGCGCAGGATGGCGTCGATCCGAACGGGGGCCTCGACGTAGCCGCGCTCGCGCACGTGGTGGATGTCGTGCTTCTCGTTCACCACGAGCAGGATCGCGGCGTCGCTGGAGCGCGGCGGCGGGCGGCGCGGCTCGTCGCGAACGTAGCGAGGCGGGCGAAGTTGCACCGGGTCGTCCCGGAACGAGGCCACCACGCGCTCGACGTACGGCGCGGGACACAGCTCGCGGTACTTGTGCTCCAGGATGAAGCGCGCGACGGAGCGAGCCTCCCGGCGCGAGAGGGGCGCCGCGCGCCCACAGGCGTCGTAGCACAGGTACGGGAAGCCGCTACCGCCCGGCTTCACGGGCTCGCGCCAGCCCGTGTTCGCGATCGGAAGGGCTCCGAAGCGCTCGTAGAAGCGCAGCCGCGCCACGTTCTGGCGGAAGACCTCCTCGCTCGGGCACTCCTCCCGCACGTCGGGGGGACACTCGAAGAAGAGGCCCAGGGCGCCGAGCGCGTGGGTCTCCTCGCGCACGCGCTCGTAAAGCGCGCCGCCCACGCCACCCCCGGTGCCTCCCCGCGCGCTCGCCAGGTAGTCGAGGAAGAGGAACTCGTGCTCGGGGTCGTGGGAGACCAGGGCGAAGCCGCGCACGCCCCCGCGCCCGTCGTCGGCGACGAAGAGCAGCGTGCGGAAGTGATAGCGGAGCGGATCGCGCAGCCGGCCGGGCAGGCTGGCGACGTCGCGCTCGGGCGCGCCCGGGAACTGGGCGCGCAGGATCTGCTGGACCTGGGCGATTTCCGCCCGGTCCAGGGGAAGCACGTCGTCGAGGATGCGCCGGACGCGGAGCAAGGCGCTCTACTCCGTGGGCGGGAGCGAGGCCTCGAGGATGCGCTGGGCCAGCTGCGGGAGCCCGAGGTTCGCCCGTCCGGCGGCCGCCAGGAAGCCCGCGTCCGGCGACAGGCAGGGGTTGGCGTTGACCTCGAGGATCCGAGGCCCGCGCTCCGCATCGACGCGGAAGTCGACCCGCGCGTAGCCGCGCAGCCCGAAGATCTCGAAGCAGCGCCGGGCCAGGGACTCGAGCTCTCGCAGGAGCTCCGCGTCGCTCGCGGCGAACTGGAAGCTGCGCGGCGTGTGCTCGTATTCGAAGGAACCGGGCTGCCACTTGGCGGCGTAGCCGACGATGCGGGGCTTGCCGGGCGGGAAGGCGGAGAAGAGGATCTCCGCCGGGGGCAGCACCTCGACGTCGCGGCCCTTGGCGAGGAGCGAGAGGTTGAACTCGCGGCCCTCGACGAAGGCCTCGGCGAAGGCGGCGCCCCCCAGTGCCGGCGCGCGCGCCGCGATCTCGCCCGTGAGCTCGCGCTCGTCCCGCGCCTCCACGACGCTCGCGTCGCAGAGGCCGAGCGAGGCGTCCTCCCAGATCGACTTCACCAGGTAGCGGCCGGGGCGCGGTGCGCAGGGGCGCGGTTCCCCGGCCTCGAACCACTCCGGTGTGGGGAGGCCGTGCTGGACGAGCCAGCGCTTGGCGAGGCACTTGTGCGAGGTGAGGACGAGGCCCTCGGCGGGAGCTCCCGTGTAGGGGAGGCGGAGGGCGTCCAGCAGCGAGGGAGCCAGGGAGATCAGCCGCCCCTGCCCCGCCACGGACTCGACGAGGTTGAAGACCAGATCCGGCGCGAGCTCGCGCAGGGCGCGGGAGACGCGCGCGAGGTCGAGCCCGAAGCCCACCGGATGGGATTCGTGGCCGCAGGCCTCGAGCGCCGCGCCGACCGCGCGAGCCTGGGCCAGCCCGTCCTGCTCGTCGGGGCGCTCGAGGTCCGGCGCCGCGTCGTGGAGGACGGCGATCCTCATGGGGCGGGCGGGCCGGCGCGCAGGGGCGCGGCCCGGCGCCGCCCCGCTGCCCGGGGGGGGGCGCGGCGGCGGACCGGCTCGGGGACGCGCGCGGCGGCGGAGTCCAGCACGCGGCGGATCAGCTCCCGATAGGGCAGGCCCACCGCCGTCGCGATCATGGGCAGATCCGAGTGGCTGGGGTGGAGGCCCGGGAGGGGGTTCACCTCGAGCACCGAGAGCCGACCGTCGCTCCCCGCGCGCAGGTCCACGCGCCCGGCGTCCCGGCCGCCCAGGCCGCGCCAGGCCCGCAGGGCCAGCTCCTCGGCCTCCCGGGCGCTCGCGGGATCCGCCAGCGGAAAGTGGCACAGCTCCTCGCAGCGCTCCTTGTTCCGGTAGGTGTAGGAGTGCGGCTCCGCGGCCTCGCGCAGCACGATCTCGAGGGTCCCGAGCGCCAGCGCCGCGCTCCCGGTCCCGGTGATCCCCACCGTGAACTCGCGCCCCGGGAGGTACGGCTCGACCAGCGCGGGCTGCCGGTAGCGGGCCAGGACCTCGCGGCAGCGCCGGGCGAGATCGCGGGGCGTCTCGACCCGGGAGCGCGCGTCGATCCCCTTCGCGGTCCCCTCGGCCAGGGGCTTCACGAAGAGCGGGAAGGGCAGGTCCAGGTCGGCGAGATCCGCGGGGCACTCCACCACGCGGAAGTCCGCAGTGCGCACGCCGAGGTCGCGCAGCACCCGCTTGGCCATCGCCTTGTGCAGGGTGAGGGCCGAGACGAGCGGGTCCGAGAAGGTGTAGGGGATCGCGAAGGCCTCGAGGATCGCCGGCACCTGCGCCTCGCGTCCGACTCCCGCGAGCCCTTCCGCGGTATTGAAGACGAGGTCGAAGCGCGCCCCCCGGGCCAGCTGCTCGACCAGCTGGCGGGCGTTCCCGATGCGCTCCGTCTCGTGGCCCAGCGCCCGGAGCGCCGCCTCGATGGCGTCGATGGTGCCGGGCTGGTCGAACTCGGCGGTCTCCTCCTCGCCGTAGCCCGCGGCCAGGTACTCGTCGCGCAGGTCGTAGCTGAGGCCGATCTTCACGGGAGGCGGGGGGGTGGCGAGGGATAGCGGAACACCTGGCCCTCGTAGTTGCGCAGGAGCAGGTCGTCGCCGTCGCGGCCCACCACCGGGTCCGGCATCAGGGCGATCTTGCCGCCGCCGCCGGGCGCGTCCACCACGAAGGTGGGGCAGGCGTATCCGGTGGTGTGCCCGCGCAGCCCCGCGATGATCTCGAGCCCCTTCTCCACAGGCGTGCGCAGGTGCTCCGAGCCCGCGATCGGGTCGCACTGGTAGAGGTAGTAGGGCCGCACGCGGATCCGGAGCAGAGCGTGCACCAGGCGCTTCATGGTGTCCACGTCGTCGTTCACGCCGCGCACCAGCACCGTCTGGCTCCCCAGCGGGATCCCCGCGTCGGCCAGCCGCTCGCAGGCCCGCGCCACCTCGGGCGTGACCTCGTCCGGGTGCATGAAGTGGAGGCTCATCCAGAGAGGGTGGTGGCGGCGCAGCATCCCGGCGAGCTCGGGGGTGATGCGCTGGGGCAGCACCGCCGGGATCTTGGTCCCGAGGCGCACGAACTCGACGTGCGGGATCGCGCGCAGCCGCCCGAGCAGCCAGTCGAGGCGGTCGTCGGAGAGCGAGAGCGGGTCGCCCCCGGAGATCAGCACGTCCCGGATCTGCGGCCGCTCGGCGATGTAGCGCAGGGCCTGCTCGTACTGCGCGTTGTTGAAGTGGTGCTCGCCGGTGTGGCCCACCATGCGCGCGCGGGTGCAGTAGCGGCAGTAGGTGGCGCAGAAGACCGTGACGAGGAAGAGGACGCGGTCGGGATAGCGGTGGACCAGACCCGGCACCGGGCTGTCGCCGTCCTCGTCGAGCGGGTCGAGGGCCTCCCCGGGCCCGCGCACGAGCTCCCCCGCCACCGGGATCATGGTGCGGCGGATCGGCTCGTTCGGGTCCCGCGGGTCCATGAGCGACGCGTAGTAGGGCGTGATGCCCACCGGGAGGCGGCCGCCGATCTGCTCGATCGCCTTGAGCTCGCTCTCGGAGAGCTCCAGGATCCGTTCCAGCGCCGCGCGGTCGCGCAAGCGGTGGCGGAGCTGCCAGCGCCAGTCGTCCCAATCCCGCTCCGTCGCGTCCGGGAAGAAGCGCGCGCGAAAGCGGTGCGAGCGCTCCACGGCGGTCGAGGCCCCGGCCAGGGGCTCTGGCCGGGGTGGCGGGGCTTCGCCCGGGTCTGGCTGGGGGGAGGTGGAGAGCGCCAACGAGGTGGCCTCCCGCCGGGAGTCACGCAGACCGTCTCCGGGCCCGGGCACGAGGCGTCGGGCGGCTCTTCTTCGCACCTTGGGCACCCCCCTTCGCGCCCGCGCCGCGGCGGGCTGCGCAATGCGCGCAGAAAATACGGGATCTGTCGCGTTGTCAAGACCCGACCGCGCTGCGGGTCTCCCGGAGCGGGACCGGGGTGGCGGCGACCGACGCGCAAACGCCGTTTGCCGCTGTCCTCGCTGGGGTGGCGTGGGTTCAGTGGGCGGCCAGGCGCCCGGGCGAGCCGCCCGCGGAGGCCCGCGCGAAGCGCTCCGCCAGCGCGCCGTCACAGCTGCGGTCCGCGCAGAAGATCTCGGCCAGGACGTCGGCGGCGATCTGGGAGGCGGAGCGCCACCAGCGCTGGCTCTGCACGACGACCACGGCCACCGCGATCGTCGGGCGCTCGGCCGGCGCGGCGCCGGTGAACCACTCGTAACGACCGCGCGGGTCCGTGCCGGAGAGGCTCCCGGTCTTGCCGGCGACGCGCACGGCGCCCAGGCGGGGGCGCCCGCGGCGGTCGCGGAAGGCGCTCCGGGCGGTGCCCCGCGCCGTGGTCTCCGCCAGCATCTGCCGCAGCTCCGCGGCGCGCTCGGAGGAGACCACCCGGCGCGGGGCGCCGCGCGCCGGGAGGGGGACTTCCCGGCCGTCGGCGTCGAGGATGCGATCGATCCAGCGCGGAGCGACCCGCTCGCCGTGGGCCAGGACCGCCGCCAGCTGCGCGGCGTGCAGCGGCGTGATGCGGCAGCCCTCGAGTCCGCAGCCCAGGCGGCCGAGGGCATAGCGGTCCTCCCCCGCCTCGAGCAGCTCCCCGGCCTCGTGGCCCGGCGCGGGCGCCGCCAGCCAGCCGAAGCGAGCGATCGCCTCCCGCAGCGGGCCCGACCCGAGCGCGTGCACCGCGAGCTGTGCGAAACACTGGTTGTTGGAGGTGGCGAGGGCGTGCTCCAGGGACACCGTGTTGCCGCTGCGGGGCGGGTCGAGCCGGCCCCGCGTGAGGCGGTAGGGGCTCCCCTGGAAGCGGCAGGGGAGCCGGGCGCGCTCCGGATCGCGCTCCAGGGCCGCCGCCGCCGTGATCACCTTGACGAGCGAGGCGGCCGGGTAGGTGCGCGTGGGGGGGAAGCGCTCGATGTCGGTCGAGGCGTAGGCGAGGACCCGGCCGCTGGCCGGCTCGAGCACGATCACGTGGCCGAGCTCCACGCGGCCGCGCTCGAGCACGCCGAAGACGCGCTCCGTGAGCTCCGCGTCGAGGCTGTACTCGACGCGCAGGGGGCCCGCGAGGCCGGCCGGGAGCTCAGAGGCGGGGACCAGCTCGTAGAGCCGGCCGCGCGAGCTGCCGCCCGCCTCGGCGCCGGGGATGCCCTCGGGCGGGCGCACCGGAAGGGCGAGGGCCGCCCGCGTGACCGGGAGCCGCGCCAGGAGCACCGCCGGCAGGGCCGCGGCCTCCTCGCCCGCCGCCAGGTCCGCCGCGCGGAAGGGCGTGGGCCGGCGGCTGGCGGGCTCGTCCGCGATGGGACCCGCCGCGGGGTCGGCGTCGGCCGTTCCAGCGCCGGGGGCCTCCCCGGGGGGCCGCAGGGCGAGCGTGGTGCTGCACGCGATGACGAGGGCCAGGCTGGCCAGCGTGGTCTGGCCGCGCCGCGTCATCTGCCGCCCCTGGCTCTGGTGGCGCCGCCAGCCGCCCTCTCCGCCCAGGACCGCCCCCGCGCGCAGCGCGCGCCGCCGCTCCCCGCTCGCTCTCACACCATCCCCTTCGGCCTGGCGGGCCGCTCGCTTGGGGGGCAAGCCTCGCATCGTCGGGGGGTGGGAAGGGGGCGCGGGACGGGTGGGCTAGAGGGCCTCGACCCCCTGGACCTCGGGGACCGCCTCGCGCAGGCGGACCTCGATCCCGTGCCGGAGCGTCGCCGTCGAGCTCGGGCAGCCGCTGCACGAGCCCTGCATGTAGAGCTCGACGATGCCGTCCCGGAAGCCGGCGAAGACGACGTCGCCGCCGTCCCTGGCCACCGCCGGGCGGATCTCCTGGTCGAGGACGCGGCGGATCCGGTCCACGACCTCGGACCCGCTCGCCCGCTGCTCGGCTTCGAAGGCCGGGCCCAGGGCGGCGCCGCCCCCGGCCAGGCAGGCCTTGAGCGCGTCCACGATGGGCTGGGCGAGGTCGGTCCACTCCACCTCGTCGCGCTTCGTCACGGTCACGAAGTTCGAGGCGAGGAAGACCCCCGCGACCCCCTCCACGCCGAAGAGCCGGTGGGCGAGCGGCGAGACCTCCGCGGGGGGGGGCGCGTCGAAATGGGCCGAGGCGCCCCCCTCGACCAGCGGCCGCCCCAGCACCCACTTGATGCTGTTGGGGTTGGGAGTGCGTTCGGCGTGCATGCGGAAGCCAAGGTCCAGGTTGCCGGCCATGTTCGCGTCCTGCTCGTCTCGTCCGTCGAAGAGAGTGTAGGCCGGCGCGGCGGAGCGGGCCAACCCCCTCAGGAGAAGAGCAACGCCTCGGCGTCCGCGAGCGCGCAGACCAGGTAGCCGCGGGCGCGGGCCGCCTGGACCTCGCGCGGCCCGTTGTAGCCCCAGCTGGCGAGGCCGCAGCGGACGCCGAGGGACCGCACCCGGTCCAGGTGGTTCACCTTGTCGTCGAGGAAGGTGATCTCGGAGAAGGGGACGCCTTCGGCGCGCTGCAGGTGCACGAGGTGCTCCACCTTGCTCACGCCGGTCTCCTTGTCGAGGATGCGCCGCTCCGGGAACAGGTGCCCGATCCCGTAGCTCGAGAGGAGCGCGGCCACCGAGCGGCGATCCTTCGCCGTCGCGATGGCCAGGAGGGCGTCCCCGGCGCGGCGCCGCAGGAGGTCGAGGAAGGGCGCGTAGGGGGCGGTGAGCGCGTGCCAGCCCCGGGGATCCGCCGCGCAGAGCTCCTCGCGGATGCGGTAGAAGCGGTCGTGGTAGTCGCGCAGCCAGGACCCGCTCTGGCGGGCGCGAAAGGCGTCGTAGCGGGGCTGGTCCGGGAGCGCCGCTCCCCCTTCGAGGGCGAGCAGGGCCACCCCGAAGTCCTCGGCGCGGTTTCCGAGCGGCATGAGGGCCAGGAAGGGCGCGTAGAGGGGATCCTCCGCCACGGCGCCGGGGGAGGGCGCCTGCCGCTCGGCCAGGAGCGCCGCGCGCCCCGCGGCGAGCCTCGTTTCGGGACGCAGCGCGGCGAAGGTGCGCAGCGCCACCCAGAAGGCCTCGGGCGCGCTGTCGGCGATGACGCCGTCGAAGTCCAGGGCCAGGAGCTTCACGGCGGCGGCCTAGCCGCGCTGGGGGTGCGCCGGCTCCGCGCAGCCCAGCGCGCCGCGCAGCAGGCCGAAGAGCGCGTGCACGTCCGGGTGGTGCTCGTCCTCGCGCGTGGCCTGCGCGATGCGCGCGAGCGAGGGCGGGCGCCCGAGCGCGCGGGCCAGCGGCCCCCGGGGCCCGAGCAGGCGCTTGGCGTCGAGCTTGCGGTGCGCCTCCTCGTCGGCCGGGGCCGGCAGGAGATCGCGCAGCACCCGGTCCAGGCGCGCCTCCTCGGCGCCGCCGCGGAGCGCCCGGCGCAGGGCCGCCGGGACGAGCAGATAGCTCTCGATGTGGCGGCGGCTCCAGGTGAAGAACTCGAGGCCCTCCGGCCCGCTGGGAGGCCCGGCGCCATCGTCGTCGCGGTCCAGGACGCACAGACCGCGCGCCCCGGGGCCCGTGTGGGCCGCCCCCGCGAAGTGCTCGAGCGCCCGGGCGGGCTGGCGGCCGCCCAGGATCACCACCCGCTCGAAGACGTGGTGGGCCGAGCGGGGCAGCAGCCGATGCGCCCAGGCGCGCAGGATTCCCCGGTCCCCGGGGCCCTCGACGTAGAGGACGAAGCCGGCGCCGTTCCGCGATCCGCCGTTCTGCGGGGCGCCATCGAGCATCCGCACGGCGCTCCCGAGGCTAGCGCGTGTGCTCCCGCTCGGCCCCCCGGAGGCGCCCGCCGCGGCGCGGGCTGTTGCGGCCCGGCCCGGGGAGGTAAGGTCCCCCCCGTGATCTCCGTCCTGATCGCCGATGACCACGGCCTGGTGCGCGAGGGACTGCGGCGCGTGATCGAGGGCGAGAGCGGCGTCGCGGTCTGCGCCGAGGCCGCCGATGGCGAGGAGGTCCTGGCCCAGGTCGAGCGCCAGCGGCCCGACGTCGTGCTGCTCGACGTCCAGATGCCGCGCCTCGGGGGGCTCGAGACCCTGGGGCGCCTGCGCGCGCAGCATCCCGCGGTGAAGGTGATCCTGCTCTCGGTGCGATCCGAGGCCCCGCTGGTCCGGAGCGCGCTCGCGCTGGGCGCCGATGGCTACCTGGAGAAGAGCGTCGACCCCTCGGCCATCCCGCGGGCGGTACGCGAGGTGATGCGGGGCGGGAGCTCCTTCAGCCCCGCCGTGCAGCGCGAGATGGTGGCCCGGATCCGCGAGCCCGGGGCGAGCGGAGACCGCCTGGCGAGCCTCTCGGCGCGCGAGCGCGAGGTGCTGCGGCTCCTGGCCGAGGGCCTCTCGGCCAAGGAGGTGGCGGCGCGCCTGGGCGTCGCGCCCAAGACCTGCGAGGCCCACCGGGCGAGCCTCATGCGCAAGCTCGGCGTCCGCAAGGCCACCGAGCTGGTGCGGATCGCCCTGCGCTACGGCCTGATCGAGGCGTAGCCTTGTGGTCCCGGCCCGGGCGAAGCCCGGGCCACCCCGCTTCGCTCGCCGGCAGCTCGCTGCGCGCGCCTTCGGCGCTTGCGGCCTTGTGGTCCCGGCCCGGGCGAAGCCCGGGCCACCCCGCTTCGCTCGCCGGCAGCTCGCTGCGCGCGCCTTCGGCGCTTGCGGCCTTGTGGTCCCGGCCCCGGCGAAGCCCTAGAGCTCGAGCAGGGCGAGGGCCTCCACGTGGGGCGTCTGGGGGAAGAGGTCGAAGCCGCGCACGGCGCGCAGCGCGTACCCCCGCGCGCCGAGCGCGGCCAGATCCCGCGCCAGGGTGGCCGGGTCGCAGGAGAGGTAGGCCAGGCGGGGAGCGCGGAGCTCCGCCAGGGCGGCGGCGGCCCCGGGGCCGAGGCCCGCGCGCGGCGGGTCGAGCACGATGACGTCGGGGCGCGGGGCGGCGAGCCCCCCCCGGGCGAGGGCGGCCTCGAGGGTCCCGGGCCGGATCTCGGCGTTGCCAAGCCCCGCGGCGCGCAGGTTCTCCGCCAGATCGGCCCGGGCGGCGCGGCTCGACTCGATGGCGATCACGCGCTCGAAGCGGCGCGCGAGGCCCAGGGTGAAGAGACCGGCGCCGCAGAAGGCCTCGAGGGCGAGCTCCCCGTGGCCCGCGGCGGCGGCCACGGCCACCGCCAGGCTCTCGAGGAGGAGGGCGTTCGACTGGGCGAAGACGCCCGGGGAGACCCGCAGGAGGTCCGGGCCGACGCGCAGCCAGACCGGCTCCCCGCCCCGGGCGGGGAGCGGCAGCGCCCGCACGCCGCCCGCGCCCGCCGCGAGCTCCCACTCCCCGTCCTCCGGGGGGCGCGCCGCGAGCTCCCGGCGCCGCTCCTCCAGCTCGGGGAGCAGGATCGGGCAGCGCTCGGTCGCGACCGGCCGGTGCGAGCGCCGGCCCCGGAAGCCCACGCGGCCCCCGCGCACCAGCAGCCGGGCGCGGCCGCGGTAGCCGAAGGGCGCCGGCGAGGGCTCGAGCTCGATGCCGGCGGCGGGGAGCGGGAGGCCCCCGATCCGAGCCAGGGCATCGCCCAGGATGCGCGCCTTGGCGGCGAGCTGGACCGGGTAGGGAAGGTGCTGCCAGGCACAGCCGCCGCAGGTACCGAAGACCGGGCAGGCGGGCGCCACCCGCCCCGGGCCCGGCTCGAGGAGCTCCAGGATCTCGCCGCGCAGGTAGCGCGCCCGCGCCTCCACCACGCGCACGCGCAGCCGGTCGCCCGGCGCCGCGAGGGGCACGAAGACGACGCGGCCATCCGGCGCGTGCGCGACGCCGTCGCCGCCCGCGGCGAGGGCCTCGATCCGGAGCACGAGCGCTTCGCCGGGGTCCGGGCGCACCGCGGGGGGGCTGGCCTGCACGCCGCGATGGTACCGTGCGGCCCATGGCACCCGCCGTGGCCGGGCTCGGCGCGCTCGTCCTCGCCCTCGCCGCCTCGCTCTCCGCTGCGGCGGGCGAGGAGCTACTGGTGGCCGCGGCGGCGAGCCTGCGCGAGCCGCTGCTCGAGATCGCGCGCCTCCACGAGAGCGCGCATCCGGGCCTGCGGGTCCGGCTGAGCTTCGGCGCGTCGAGCGCGCTGGCGGCCCAGATCCGGGCCGGCGCCCCCGTCGACGCCTTCCTCACCGCCGACGAGGAGATCGCGCAGGCGCTGGCGGCCGAGGGGCTCGTCACGGGCGTGCGCGCCTTCGCGGCGAATCGGCTGGTCGTGGTCGCGGCGCCCGGGCTCCAGGCACCCCTCCTGCGCCCCGAGGACCTGCTCCGGCCGGAGGTCCGGCGCATCGCGCTCCCCGCCGCCGCGGTGCCCCTGGGCCGCTACGCGCGCGAGTGGCTCCTGGGGGTGGGCCTCCTCCCGGAGCTCGCGCCGCGCCTGGTGCAGACCGAGGACGCGCGCGCCACCCTGGCCAGCGTGGAGCGCGGGAGCGCGCAGGCCGCCATCGTCTACGCCAGCGACGCCCGCCTGGCGCGGGCGGGGCGCGTGGCCTTCGCGCCGCCCGAGGCGCAGCAGCCCCGCATCGCCTACGCGGCGGCGCGGCGGCGCGAGACGCCCCGCGCGGCCTCCGCCCTGCGCTTCCTGGCGGACCTCGAGAGCCCCGCGAGCCGCGCGGCGCTGCGGGCGGCGGGCTTGGCGGAGGCGCCGCCGGCCCGCGCGCCGTGAGCGGACCGGAGCTGCTCGAGATCACGGCGCTGAGCCTGCGCGTCGCCGCGACGGCGACGCTCGCCAGCCTCGCGCCCGGGGTGGCGCTCGGCTACTGGCTCGCGCGCCGCGACTTCCCCGGCCGCACGGCGCTCCAGGCCGCGGTGGCGCTTCCCATGGTGCTCCCGCCGGTGGCGGTGGGGCTCGCCCTGCTCCTGCTCCTGGCGCGGCGCGGCCCGCTGGGTCCCCTGTGGGCGGCCCTCGACCTCGAGCTCGTCTTCACCTGGTGGGCGGCGGCGCTGGCCGCGGCGCTGGTGGGCTTCCCCCTCCTGGTCCGGGCCAGCGAGCAGGCCTTCGCCGAGGTCGCGGTGCAGTACGAGCAGGTGGCTCGCACCCTGGGCCTCGGCCCCGCGCGCACCTTCTTCCGCGTGACGCTGCCGCTCGCGCGCCGCGGCGTGCTCTACGGCGCGCTCCTGGCCTTCACGCGCGCGCTCGGCGAGTTCGGGGCCACGGCGGTGGTGGCGGGGATCGTCCCCGGGCGCACCGAGACGCTGGCGCTCGGGATCTGGTCCCGGGTGCAGCTCGGCGACGACGCGGGGGCCCTGGCGCTCTGCGGCGCCTCCTTCGCCATCGCGCTGCTGGCCATGCTGGTGGCCGAGGGCTGGCTCGGGCGGCGGAGGGGTCGCGGATGAGCGAGCGGGCGACGCAGATCTGCGTCGAGACCCGGCGCGGGGGGTTCCGGCTCGCGGTCGACGCGGCCTGGGACGCCCGCGTGGTGGTGATCTTCGGCCCGAGCGGCTCGGGCAAGTCGACGCTCTTCCGCGCGATCCTGGGCCTGCTGCCGGGGACTCGGGCCCGGGTGCGGCTCGGCGGGCGCTGGCTCGAGGACGCGGAGCGCGGCCTGCGGCTTCCCAGCGAGGCGCGCGAGCTCGGCTGGGCGCCCCAGGATCCTGCGCTCTTCCCCCACCTCTCCGTGCGCGGCAACCTCGAGCTCGGCGCGGCCCGGGCGCGCGGGCGGCAGGGACCCTCGCTCTTGCGCGCGGCGGAGATGCTCGAGATCGAGGGCCTGCTCGAGCGCGGGGTGGGGGATCTCTCGGGGGGAGAGCGGCAGCGGGTCGCCATCGCGCGCGCCCTGGCCGCGCGCCCGCGCGCCCTGCTCCTCGACGAGCCCCTGGCCTCCCTCGACCTGCCCCTGCGCGCCCGCGTGCTCCCCACCCTGCTCCGGCTGCGCGACGAGCTCGACCTCCCGATCCTCTACATCACCCACGACCCCGACGAGGCCATGCTGATCGGCGAGCTGGCGCTCGTGCTCGACGCCGGGCGCGTGGTGGCGAGCGGACCGCCGCGGGAGGTGCTCTGGAGCCGCGCGGTGCTTCCGCTCTCGGAGGCCCTCGGCGTCGAGAACGTCGTGCTCGGGCGCGTGCTGGCGAGCCGGGCGGGGGGATCCACGGTGGAGAGCCGCGGGGGGCTGCGCCTCGAGGTGGCGGCGTCGCTCCTCCCCGGCGACTCCGTGCGCCTCGGCGTGCGGGCCGAGGACCTGCTGCTCTCGCTCGACCCGCCCGGCCGCATCTCGGCGCGCAACGTCTTCGAGGCGCGCGTGGCGAGCTGCGAGCGCCGCGGCGGCGACGCCCTCGTCGCGCTCGACGCGGGCCCGGAAGGCCGCGAGCGGCTGGTGGCCAAGGTAACGCCCGCCGCGGTCGAGAAGCTCCTGCTCTCCCCCGGCGCCCGCGTGCACGTGATCCTCAAGGCCCAGGCCATCCGGGGGCGTTGGTTGACGGGTTGAGTGCAAGCCCGAAGGGCGCGCAGCGAGCCGAAGGCGAGCGGAGATCGAGGGAACGGCCCCGGAGCCGGTCAGCGGCGCGAGCCCCGTCCCCGCGTGAAGGAGCCGGCGCGGGGCTCGCGGCGGCTGCACCAGGGGCAGAAGCGGAAGAACTCCGGCGAGCTGGGCCAGCGGCAGCGCGGGCAGCGCTTCGGCAGCTCGGGATGGGACCAGGGGCGGCGCACCTTGCGCTTGCACAGGGGGCAGTAGCGCATGAAGGGGCGCAGCTGGCCGGCGCAGCCCCTGCGCGAGCAGCGGCGCAGGGCCCGCGGGTCCGGCGGCGGGGTGCGGCCGTTGCTCTCGAAGCGCCCCTCGTAGCACCAGGGGCAGAACCTCCACTCGGGCCGGACCCCGCGCTCGCAGTCGGGGCAGACGAGCGGAAGGCGCGAGAGGTCGCGGAAGGAGTTCTCGCCCGACCCGCACCAGGGGCAGAAGGGCATCTCCTCGGCGATCGGCCCCTCGCAGCGGTGGCAGGCGAAGCCCATGGCGAGGCTCTTGCCGTGGGCGCGCCGGAAGGCGTCGGCCTGCACGGTGAGCGGCGAGGGCGGGCTGCTGCGCCGGCGCCGGCGCAGCGGGCGCCGGGGGGCCGGCGGCTCCAGCTTCGCGAAGGCCCGCTCGAGGGCCCGGGAGAGCTCCTCCGCGTCGGCGAACCTCCGCCGCGGCTCGAACTCCGCGGCCTTGCGCAGCACGGGCTGGAGGGGCTCGGGCACGCGGGCCGCGAAGCGCGGGTAGTTCTCCGGGGGCCACTCGAAGGGCCAGGAGAGGAGCACGCCCGCCAGGAGCTCGTAGGCGATCAGGCCCAGCGAGAAGACGTCGGAGGAGAAGCGCGGCCGGCCGTAGGCCTGCTCCGGGGCCATGTAGCCCAGGGTACCCGCCTCGGTGTAGGCCCGGCTCACGCCCTCCGCGAAGCGCGAGGCGCCGAAGTCCGCGAGGCCGGCGCGGCCGTCGGAGAAGATCAGGATGTTCTCGGGCTTGACGTCCCGGTGCAGGACGCCCTGGGCGTGGGCGTAGCCCAGGCCCGCCGCCACCTGGCGGACGATCTCGAGGGCGGCCCGGGGCGAGCGCCGGGCCCGCGGATAGCTCGCCAGGCTCCGCTCGGCCAGATCCGTGGCCAGCACGAAGCGCCCGTCGATCCAGTCGGCGTTGCGCACCGGCACGATGTTCGGGTGGTGCAGCCGGCTCGCGATGCGCGCCTCCTGCTCCAGGGCCTCGCGCCCGAACTCCGCCACGGCGCCCGGCTCGGTGATCTTGAGGGCCACGTCGCGGTGCTCGACCCGGTCGCGCGCCTTCCACACCTGCGCGAAGGCGCCGCGGCCGAGCCGCCGATCCAGGCGGTACTTCCCGAGCCGCGATCCCCGGCGCAGCACCACGGCCACGGCCTTCCTACCCCGCCCCCGGCGCGCGGCGCGCGCCTCCTGCCGCCGGCGGCGAGCCGGCGGGCGCCCGGAAGCCCATGGCCTCGAGGCGGGCCCGCAGCGCGCTGCCCGGCTCGAGGAGCCGGCGCAGGGCCCGCACGGCCGGGCGCTCGAAGCGCTCCTCGGGCACCGCGAAGTCGTAGCGCTCGGGCGTGAGCGGCCGGAAGCGCAGGCCCTGCTCCCGGGCCACGGTCTCGATCGCAACGCCCCAGTCGGCGCGCCCCTGCGCCACCGCCGCGGCCACCGCGTAGTGGGAGCGCGGCTCGTAGACGTGGCCCGGCGGCCTCCGCTCCCCCAGGAGCTGGTCGAGCAGGATGCGCGTGCCGCTGCCGCGGTTGCGGTTCACCATGCGGAGCGCGGGATCCGCCAGCAGCGCCGCGGTCTCGCGGGTCTCGCCGGAGCGCGTCACCACGCCCTGCAGGCGCTCGTAGCCGGGAACCAGGCGCAGGCCGGCGCCCAGGAAGGGGGCGTTGTAGACGCCCGTCTCGGGCTCGAGCAGGTGGATGGGCGCCACGTCGCACTCGCCGCGGCGCGCCGCCGCGAGCCCGCCGAGGCTCCCGATCGCCAGCACCTTCACCGAGAACCCCTCGCGGGTGAGCGCGCCGGCGATCGCATCGAGGCCCGCGCAGTGGCTGCCGATCACCACGAGGTCCGGCACCGCGACCTCGGGCGAGAGGAGGGTCACCTCCACGCGGGTCCCCGCGGCCACGAGCTCGGTGTTGCGCGGGATCCGCACGAAGCCGTCGGCGCGGCTGAAGGCGGTGACGCTGCCGCTGCCCTTCCCCATCGGATAGGCCGCGAGCTCGCCCTCCCGCCCGCGGGAGAGCCCCACCAGCAGGTACTCGAGGCGCCCGCGCTCGGAGACCGTCTCGAGCGCCAGCCGCGCGGGGCGGATCTCGCGCCGGCCCTGGGGCTGCCCGGCCAGCGCGCGGATCACGGGGGCCACGAACTCGTGGAAGGTGAAGACGGCCGAGGTGGGGAAGCCCGGGAGGAGCGCCACGGGCCGGCCGCCAGCTGCCGCCAGGCAGATGGGCTTGCCGGGCTTGAGCGCCACGCCATGCACCACCACCCCCGGGTCGAGCTCCGCGAGGGCCCGGCCCGAGAGGTCTCCCTCGCCCTTCGAGGTGCCGCCCGAGAGCAGCACCAGGTCGGCCCCGGCGAGGGCGCGCTGGAGCGCGTGCCGCAGGGCGCCCTCGTCGTCCCCGAAGGCGCCCAGGAACTCGGGCTCGCCGCCGAGCTCCGCCACCGCGTCGGCCAGGATGCGGCCGTTGCTGTCGTAGACCTGGCCCGGCCGCAGGGGCGCGCCGGGCTGCACGATCTCGTCGCCCGTCGAGAGGATCGCGACCCGCGGCCGGCGCACCAGCGCAACCTCGGAGCGACCGATCGCCGCCAGCACCCCCGTCTCCCGCGAGCCGAGCCTCGCGCCGGCGAAGAGCAGCGTCTCTCCCCTCCCGATGTCGGTGCCGGCGAAGGAGACCGCGTGCCCCGGGACGACCGCGCGGCGCACCACGACCCGGTCCCCCTCGAGATCCGTGTCCTCCACCGCGACCACGGCGTCGGCGCCGCGCGGGAGCATCCCCCCGGTGGCGATGGCGCTGGCGGAGCCGGGCTTCACCTCCTCGAGGGGAGCCACGCCGGTGGCGATGCTCTCGCCGGAGAGCCGCAGCCGCACCGGCTCCTCCTCCGTGGCGCCCCAGGTGTCCGCCGAGCGCACGGCGAAGCCATCCAGGTTGGAGCGGTCGAAGCCCGGGACGTCGACCCCGGCGCGCACGTCCTCGGCCAGCACGCGGCCGAGGGCGCCCGCGAGCGGCACGACCTCCGTCTCGAGGGGTCCGAGGCGGAGCGCCGCGTGCCAGCGCCGCTCCGCCTCGTCGCGGTCCAGCACCTCGAGGAACTGGCGCTGCTTCACGCCGCGCCCTCCCCGGGCTCCTCGTCGTAGAGCAGCACCTCCACCTCCGCGCCCTCGGGCATGCCCTCGAGCGCGCGCGGGACGATGACACAGCCGGCCGCGCGCACCGTCGACGAGAGGATCGACGCACCGGAGGTGGAGACCGGGTAGACCCGCCCGCCCTCGATCCCGACCCGCACGTAGTCCGTGCGCCCCACGGCGGAGCTGAGCTTGCGCCCCAGCGGGAGTCGCACGCGCCGGTGGGGCCAGCGGCGCGGGCGCCCGCCGAGGGCGCGCAGGGCGGGGCCGGCGAAGAACTCGTAGGCGCACAGGCAGCTCACGGGGTTCCCCGGGAGCAGGAAGACCAGGCGGCCGCCGATGCGGCCCACGCCGGCGGGGCTCGAGGGGCGCATGGCGATGCCGTGGAAGTCGAGGTGCCCGAGCTCGGCCAGCAGGCGCGGCGCGTGATCCTCCTCGCCGACGGAGCTGCCGCCGGAGACCAGGAGCAGGTCCGCGCCCGGCGCCTCCAGGGCCTTGCGCAGGAGCTCGGGCTGGTCCGGCAGGAGCTCGAAGGGGAGGCACTCGCCGCCGTCGCGCTCCAGGAGGGCGCGCAGCATCACGGAGTTGCTGTCGACGATGCGCGCGCCCTCGGGTCGGCTCCCGGCGGGCAGGAGCTCGTCGCCGGTCACGAGGAGCGCCACCCGGGGCCGGCGGACGCAGCGCGGGGCCGAGAGACCCAGGGACGCCAGGAGGGCTGCGTCCTGGGGGCGCAGCCGGCGGCCGGCGCGCAGCACGAGGTCGCCGCGGCGGATGTCCTCGCCCACCGCGCCTGCGTTCTTGCGGGGCGCAACCGCCTCGCGCACCTCGACCCGGCCCTCCCGCTCGCTACAGACCTCTGCCATCACCACCGCGTCGGCGCCCTCGGGGAGCGGCGCCCCGGTCATGACGCGCACCGCCGCACCCGGATCCACGCGGCCGGCGAAGGGGCGGCCGGGGAGCGCCACGCCGCGCACCTCGAAGGTGAGCGGCTCGAAGGCCGAGGCCCCGAAGGTGTCCTCCCCGCGCACGGCGTAGCCGTCCATGGCGGCCCGCCGGAAGCCCGGCACGTCGATCCCGGCGCGCACGTCCTCGGCCAGGACGCGCCCCGCGCAGCTCGCGAGCGGGACGGGCTCGGGCTCGAGGGGGCGGGCCTGCGCCGCGAGGAAGCGCTCCACCTCCTCCACGTCGGCCCGCTCGGCGAAGCCCCTCATGCGCACGTCGCGCGGCATCACCGGCATCGGAGACGGAGTCCGCCGCGGTGCATCAGCCCCCGGCGACGGCGGCGAGGATCTCGACGCGGTCGCCCGGCCGGATCGCCGTCTCGACGGCGCCGCGGTCGATCTCGTCCCCGTTCACGAAGAGCTGGACGAAGCGGTGGACGCGGCCGCTCGCGTCGAAGACCTGGCACCGGAAGCCGGGGTAGCGCTCCTCGACGGCGTCGATGCACTCGGCCACGGTGCGGCCCTCGACGTCGATGCGCTCGCAGCCTCGGGTGGGGCCCTGGTAGGCGGGCGGCACGATGACCTGCGGCATCCCCCCCAGTGTAGCAGCGGGGACGTTCCTTGCGTTCTTGCGTTGTTGAGCGGATTCCCGGGTGGGGCGACACGAGGCGCGCCAACAACGCAAGAACGCAAGGAACGTCCCCGCTAGTAGGGTTCGCGCCGCGCGACCTTCACGAGGGCGCCGGCCTCGAGCGCGGGCCCGGGAGCAAGGGCGTTCGCCACCGCGATCTCCTCCGCGGACCAGGCGCTCGCGCTGCGCGTGGCGAGCTCCTCGAGCTTCTCGCCGCCCCGGGCCGCGACCAGCCGCAGCGCGGTCGCCTGGATCGCCGCGCGCTGGGCCGGCAGGAGCTCCCGGAAGCTTCCCGCCGTGGCGGCGAAGGGCGCTTCGAAGGCCGGGGCGACGCGCGGGGCGGCGGCTCCGGCAATCCGGTAGACGCGGCCCCCGTGCGCGATCCAGGTGAGGTGCAGCGCCAGGCTCCCGCTGCGGCCGCTCGCCACGGCGCGCGCACGCGCGCCCGGGAGCCCGCCCACCGAGAGCGGCGCGAGCCTCTCCTGCACCGAGAGCGGGATCTCGCCCGCCAGCGCCTCCAGGAAGGCCCGGGCCGACGCGAGCGGGTCGTCGCCCTCCGCCTCGATCTCGAGCACCACCCGGGCCTGGCCCCCGGGCGCCCCCGCCCCGACGGCGGAGCGCGTATTCACCAGCTCCCAGCCCTCGGGGAGCTCCAGCGCGAAGCCCAGGTCCGGGTGCAGGAAGCGCCGCCCCTCGAAGACCCCCTCGGCGGGGCTCTTGCCCAGGCGCAGGCCGTCGAGCCGCTTCAGGAAGGCGCCGCGCTCCCCCGCCACGCCGGGGCCCCGGACGAAGCCCAGCTGGCGCCCCGACGCCTCGGCCAGGGCGACGCGTTCCGGTGTCGCAGGGTGGGTGTCGAAGAAGCTCGGGCGGCGTTCGCGCCCGGCGCCCTTCGGGCTCGCGCGTTCGAGCGTACCGAGCAGGCGCGGGAGCCCCGCCGGGTCGAAGCCCGCCGCGGCCGCGAGCTCCTGGCCGACCCGGTCCGCCTCGCGCTCCTGATCGCGCCCGTAGGCCGCGATGAGACCTCCGCCCAGCACGTCGAAGGGCGCGCGCAGGAGCTGGGCGGGACCGCCCAGGATCGCGCCCACGAGGGCGGGTCCGATGGTGAGCAGGCCCACCCCGGCCGCGCGGGTCTCGAGGCGCGCGTGATGCCGCGCCGCCACGTGGGCGATCTCATGGGCGAGGACGCCCGCGAGCTCGTCCTCGGAATTCGCGAGGGCCAGGAGCCCGCGCGAGAGGTAGACGTAGCCCCCCGGCAGCGCGAAGGCGTTGGGCTCCTCCATGTCGGCCAGGAAGAAGGAGTAGGAGACCTCCCGGTAGGGGGACCCGCGTGCGATCCGCTCGCCGAGTGCGCGCAGGTAGGCCGCGGCCTCGCCGTCCGCGACGAGGCCGATCTCGCGCTCCACCAGCTCCGCCGCCCGGCGGCCCTCCGCCTTCTCCCGCTCGGTCGAGACGAAGATGATCTCGCGCCGTCCCGTCACCGGGTTGGTGGCGCAGGCCGCAGCGAGGAGCGCGGCGGCGACGACGCCACCCAGGGCGGCGCGGGGCCGCGGAGCGGGGAGGGTCGGCATCGCCCGGGAGGGTAGCCGCTAGGCTCTCCGACATGCGGGCGGTGCGGAGGTGGGTCGCGCTCCTGGCCGCGGCGCCGGTGGCGCTGGCCCCGGCCGCGCCGGTGGGGGCGCAGTCGGCGGGGCCCCTGGACTTCCTGGCGCAGCGGCCGCTTCACGCGCGGGTGGCCCTGGCCGACGCGGCGGCGATCGCCAGCGTGGAGCGCGTGGATCTCGGGCGCGTGCGGCTGCGCGACGCGGAGGCGCTCTTCGGCGCCGTGCCCGACTCCTTCGAGATCAAGCGCGCGCCCTCGAGGCCGCCCCCGCTCGCCGAGGGCGAGCGCGCGCTGCTCTTCTTGCGGGGGGCGCGCCCGCCCTTCGTGCTGGTCGACGGGCCCGAGGAGCTCACGAAGCTCCCGGACGCGCGCGTCGAGAGCCGCTGGCGCGGTGCCATCCTCGCGCTGGTGGAGAGGCGCGGGGAGCCTCCCGCCCTGCTCGAGCTCTACCGGAGCTGGCTCGAGACGGGCGATTCCGATCTGCAACGGGCCGCCGTGCTCGGGCTCGGGGACGGGACGGCGGCCTTCCACCCCCTGCCCGAGCGCGCGCTCCTGGGCCTGGTCGGCCTGGCACGCGATGCGCGCGTCCCGGAGCCCCTGCGGCGCGGGGCGCTCCTGGTGGCCAGGCTGAGCCTGGCGGGTCGCGCGGAGCCGGGCGCCCTGCTGCGGCGCGAGCTCGAACGGGCGGGCCGCGAGCTCCCCTGAGCGCCCGCGCGCGTCACCGAGGTTGCGGGGCCCTCCCGGGCCTCCGACGGGGCAGGCCCTTGAAGGTGCGTCGAAGTGGCAAGCGCCTTTTTCAGTCTCGAGCCCCCCGCATCGGCGGGGAGACGACCCTGGGCTTTCCTGCCTTCGGGGAATCCCTGCACCCTCCGGCGATCCGGAACCGCCGAGGGGATGCCCGGGAAGGCTCCCCTGTGCTTCGCGCGGTGTTTGGAAGCTCCCGGGTCCGGGAGAGCTCCCCGCACCGTGGCCCACCGGACTCCGCCGCCGGCCTGCGCCCCGGGCTCGCGCCGCTCACTCGCGGCACCCGCAGGCACCGACCATCGCGGCGCCCGGTGGACCTTCTGCCTGCTCCCTCCGACCTCCGATCGTCGGTGCGTGGCGCGAGCGGCGGGTCGTCTGGTCGGTGGAAGCGGGACCTCGGCTCCTCACGGCCGCTGCCCATCGCACCTCCTCGATCGTACTCCTCCGGGAGCGCGAGTCAATCGGATTCCGCCCCACGCCGGGCCGGCGATTCCGCGGAAGCGACGCACTCGGGTGTAGACCCACGGAGCGCGGGGCACCTGCGCGGCCCCGGGGGATCCCGGGCGCGGGACCACGGCGCTGCCCCTCGGGGAGCTCTACGGGGACCGGTTCCCAGGGACTTCGGGCCCCGCCGGGTGCCGGGCCCCGGGTCCGGCTACACTGGCTCCCCGGTCTCCGGCCCCATCCGACCCGCGGAGTGCGCGCGGCCGACCCGGAAGCGGGGGTGCCGGAGGCATCTCGACGACGGGGGCCCGCGGTGGCGCGCCGCATCATCCTGTGCGACGGGGCCGAGCTCGCCCGCCTCTGGGGCCAGATCGGGGCGGGGCCGGAGGAGCTCCTGACCTGGGTGCCCCGGGAGGACGAGGGCCGCACCCGCCCCCGCGGCTTCCAGTCCCTCTCTGGCGGCCTCTCGCGGGAGTCCCTCGAGAAGCTCGGCGCGAAGCCCGGCGAGGAGCTCGCCCTCGTGACCGAGGACGCGCCCTTCGCCCGCGCGGCCGCCACGCTGCTGCGCGAGGTGCTCCCCGACTCGCCCATCCTCCTGCTCTCGGACCGGGTCGAGCAGGACGACCTCCCGGAGCACCCCTGCCTGCTCCTGGCCGGCCTGCGCTCGCTGATCCGCGACGACATCGACGAGGAGTTCGCGCACCTGGGCAACCTGCGGCGCGTGGTGGACGCGCGCCAGCTCCTCGGGCCCCGCGAGAAGGTGGGGATCCTGCTCCAGCCGGACCCGGACCCGGACGGCCTCGCCTGCGGCTACGCGCTCCGCGCGCTGCTCGGGCGCAAGCGGCCGACGGCACCGCTGATCTCCTTCGGCGAGATCAAGCGCCCGGAGAACCGCGCCATGGCCGACGCACTGGCCATCGACCTGCGCACGGTCACGCCGGAGGAGCTCGAAGAGTTCGACGGGCTCGCCCTCGTCGACGTCCAGCCCACCGTGTTCGGCGAGAGCCCACCCGCCCGCGTGCGCTCGGTGGACCTCGTGATCGACCACCACCCCGAGCGCCCGGGCTACGACGCCGTGATCCGCGACATCCGACCGACCTACGGCGCGACTTCGACGATCCTCACGGAGTACATCCGCGCGGCCGGCATGGAGCTGGGCCCGCGCCTCGCCACCGCGCTGGTCTACGGCATCAAGAGCGACACCCAGCTCCTCGGCCGCGAGACGAGCCGCAACGACATGGCCGCCTTCGCCTTCCTGCACGCCTGCCACAGCCCCGCGCTGCTGCGGCGCATCGAGCGCCCCGCGCTCCCGACCGACGGGCTGCGCGCGCTCGGCCGCGCGCTGGCGCAGACCAGCGTCGAGGAGGGGATCCACCTGCTGGTGCTGGGCCGGGTGCGCGAGGACGTGATCCCGCAGGTGGCGGACCTGGGCCTCCAGGCCGAGGGCGCCGAGTGGGCGATCGCGGCCGGGATCGTGAACTCCGACCTCGTCTTCTCGGTGCGCAACGTCGGCTACGTGCGCGCCGCCGGCGACGTGGTGCGGGCGGTGGTGGAGGGGCTCGGGGTCGGGGGGGGGCATCGCACCATGGCCAAGGGGATCATCCCGCTGAAGGCCTTCCGCGAGGTCTACGGCAGCGCCTCGCGCGCGCGCATCCGCACCGCCCTGCGCGACGCCTTCGTCGCCGCCATCCACGGCGACCTGGCCTGACCGGCGCCGGGGGGTCCCGGCGGCCGGCGAGGCGCCGGCGGGACCCGCGGCTCAGCCCAGCGTCAGGAGCTCATGAGCGCCGGTGGTGCGCTCGCGGATCGGGATGCCCACCGGGCAGCTCCCCGCGCAGGGCGCGCTGCACACGAGGCACACGGACGCGTTCCGCTCGAGCTGCGAGTAGAGGCGGATTCCCTCCTTCTCCCAGCCGTAGTCCTCGAAGTACATGCGGTAGCGCAGGATGTCGTGGATCTTCAGCTCCTCCGGGCAGCTGTCCAGGCAGGCCCCGCAGTGGGGGACGCAGTAGCTGCCCTGGATGCGGCGGTCGTACTCGCGCAGGGCCGCCAGGTCCCGCGCTCCGAAGGGCTGGCCCGAGGCGTACAGGTACTCGTCCACGTGCTGCGGCGTGAAGAAGGAGATCACCGCGCAGGAGACGTCGGGATTCGAGAGCACCCACTTGAGGGCCGCCTGGGCGTAGGAGTCTGCGAACTCCGCGTAGTCGGTGAGACCGCGGTGCTTGGCGCCCTTCAGGGTCTTCATGGCCACGACCCCCATGTCCTGCTCGCGCCGCGCGCGCGCGATCACGTCGGCCAGCGCGGGCCAGATCCCGTGGTGGTAGGCCAGCATCATCACGTCGAAGTGACCGGACCCGATCGCCCGGTTCGCGACCTCCACGAGGTTGGGCGTGTGGGTCGAGAAGCCGAGGAAGCGCACCTTGCCCTGCTCCTTCAGGCGGTCGAAGGCCTCGTGCACGTTCGGGTCCGTGAGCCGCGCGAGCTCATCGCAGGAGTGGATGTGCACGAGGTCCACGTAGTCGGTGCCGAGCCGCGAGAGGCTCGACTCCACCGCCTCCACGTAGCGGGCCACCGGGGTGCCCGCAGGCAGGTGGCCGACGGGCGTGCAGAACTTGGTGGCGATGAAGAGCTGGTCGCGCACGCCCCGGATCGCGCGGCCCATGGCCTGCTCGCTGCCGGCGCCCGAATAGTCCGGCGAGGTGTCGAAGTAGTTGACGCCGCGCTCGATGGCCTCGCGGGCGATCCGCTCGCCGTTCTCGCCGGTGATGCGGCCGGTCCCGAGCACGATGTCGGAGACGTTCCAGCCGGTGCGCCCGAAGCGCCGGTGGTCCCGGATCCGGGCGCCCCGCCAGTCGGCCCTCCACTCGGGATGGGTGGTGACGACGCTCGAGTCCGTGATCTGGGTCCCGATCCTCCAGCCCTTGTTGCCCTCTCCGACGCCGAAGACGGCGCGCGCCGCGCCGGCCAGCGCAGCCAGCAGCGCGGAGGCAAGGGCCGCGCCGGCGCCCGCCCCCGCGCCGGTGAGGAAGCTGCGGCGCTCGGGGTCGACGGCGGCGCGTTGCGCGCGCACCCCCGCGCGCACGAGGGCGAAGCCGGCGGCCGCGACCGCGAGCAGGGAGGCGACGATCCACGCGGCCGGCCCGAGCGGGACGTGCGCGGCGAGCCAGGGACCCCACAGGAAGCCGCTCGGATCGAGTCCGATCGGGAGCTTGTACATGGTGTGGCCGGTCACGAGGTAGCCGGCCAGGAGCGCGAAGCTCAACGCCAGGAGCAGCGCGCGGCGCGTGGTGCGAAGCATGGCGACCCTCCGGGCGGAGCCTCGCCGGCGCGACCCCTTGGGTCCGGGCTCGCGGCAGGCGGGGCACCGCTCCCGGGGGAGCATACACCGCGGGCCGGCTCCCGTCGGGTGGGGCTCCCGGCGGCGGCCCGCGCTACGGTTCGCGCGCATGGCCCAGCCCACCATCATCGAGAGCGTCGGGGCGCTCCGCGACTACGTGGGCAAGCCCCTCGGCGCGAGCGATTGGACCGTGATCACCCAGGAGCGCATCGACGCCTTCGCAGCGGCCACCGGGGACCACCAGTGGATCCACTGCGACGCGGAGCGCGCGCGGCGCGACTCGCCCTGGGGAGGCACCATCGCCCACGGCTACCTGACCCTCTCCCTGGCCCCCGTCCTGCTGGCCCAGATCGTCGTCGTCCGCGACATCAAGACGGTCGTGAACACGGGAGCCGACAAGGTGCGCCTCTCCTCGCCGGTGCCGGCGGGCTCCCGCGTCCGCATGCTGGCGGAGTTCAAGGACGTGCGAGACGTGCCGGGCGGCGGGGTGCGGGTCAGCATGGCCCTGCGCTTCGAAGTGGAGGGCAACCCGAAGCCCGCCTGCCTGGCCACGGTCAACTACGTCTACTTCGCCTGAGTTATCCTCCGGCCATGCCGCTCCTGCGCGTCGCCATCGCCCAGGTGAATCCCACGGTGGGCGACCTCTCGGGCAACCGCCGGCTCGTCGAGGAGGCGGCGGCCAAGGCGGCGGGGGCCGGGGCGGATCTCGTCGTGCTGCCGGAGATGGTGCTCACCGGCTACCCGCCCATGGACCTGCTCGAGCGCCCTGGCTTCGTGCGGGACCAGCTGCGCGAGCTCGAGGCGCTGGCGCCCGCCTCGGAGCGCGTCGCGATCGCGCTCGGCGCGGCGCTTCCCGTGGCGGGCGAGGGGCGCGCGCGCCTCGCGAACGCGGCGGTGCTCCTGGCCGGCGGGCGGCAGCTGGCCTCCCAGGCCAAGACGCTGCTCCCCACCTACGACGTTTTCGACGAGAAGCGCTGGTTCGCGCCGGCCCGGGAGCGCGTCCCCGTGTGGCTCGGCCCGACCTGCCTGGGGCTCAGCGTCTGCGAGGACGCCTGGGTGGAGGAGATCGGCTATCCGGTGGATCCGGTGGAGGAGCTCGCGCGGGCGGGCGCCCGGATCGTCGTGAACCTCTCGGCCTCCCCGTGGCACGTGGGCAAGGCGCGCGAGCGCCGCCGCATGGTGGCGCGGCTCGCCGCGCGCCACCGCGTGCCGATCGTCTTCGCGAACCAGGTGGGGGGAAACGACGAGCTCGTCTTCGACGGCGGCTCCTTCGCGGTGGACGAGGCCGGGCGCATCCGCGCCGCGCTCCCGCTCTTCGACGCGGCCTTCGAGATGGTGGATCTCGACGCTCCGGGCCACGGCCTCGCCCCGGAGGAGGTCGCGGACCCGGACGCCACCGCCCAGCTCGAAATGGGCCTCGTGCTCGGGATCCGGGACTACTTCCGCAAGCAGGGGCTCCCGCCGGGCGCGGTGGTGGGGCTCTCGGGTGGCGTCGACTCGGCGGTGACGGCCTGGCTGGCGGTGCAGGCGCTCGGCCCGGACCGCGTCCTCGGCGTGGCCATGCCCGGGCCCTTCTCCTCGGACCACAGCCTGGCCGACGCCCTGCACCTCGGGCGCAACCTCGGGATCGACGTGCGGCAGGTCGACGTCCGGCGGATCTACGAGAGCTACCTGGCCGCCTTCCGCCAGCTCTTCGGCGAGCGCCCCGACTTCGGCATCGCCCAGCAGAACATCCAGTCGCGCATCCGCGGGGCCATCCTGATGGCGGTCTCGAACGCGGAGGGCCGGCTCGTGCTCGCGACGGGCAACAAGAGCGAGCTCTCGATGGGCTACTGCACGCTGTACGGAGACACGGTGGGGGGGCTCTGCGTGCTCGGGGACGTCTTCAAGCGCGACGTCTACGCGCTGGCGCGGCGCGCCAACGCCGCTGGCGAACGCATCCCGCATCGCACGCTCGAGAAGCCCCCGTCGGCGGAACTCGCGCCGGGCCAGCTCGACAGCGACGACCTGCCGCCCTACGAGATCCTCGATCCGATCCTGGAGCAGGTGGTGGAGCGCGGGCGCGATCCGGCCGGCCTCGAGCTCCCGCCGCGCGCCACCCGGGAGGTCGCGCGGCAGATCTTCGCGCGCGTGGACCGCAACGAGTACAAGCGGCGCCAGGCGCCGCTCGTGCTGCGGACCTCCCGCAAGGCCTTCGGCTCCGGCCGCCGGCTCCCGATCGTGCATCGCTACCGCGGTAGCGGGGACGTTGGTTGAGTGGACTTGCGGGGGGGGAATTCCAGTGGCGAGGCCTACGAGGACTGCACCCCGCGCTCAACTACTCAGCCAACGTCCCCGACGGCTCGCACGTTCTCGGCGCGGGCGCCGCGCGGGCCCTCCTGCACCACGTATTCGACGACGTCGCCCTCGGAGAGCGAATCGTAGTCGGTGGGGCCGAGGCCCGAGCGGTGGAAGAAGACCTCCTTGCCGTCGTCGCCGCGCACGAAGCCGAAGCCGCGGTCCCGGACGAGCTTCTTGATGCGGCCTTTGACCTTGGGCCCGCTGGGGACCGCCCGGGCGGCGGTTCCGCTGCGGCGGCCCTTGGGGCGGCCGCGCCCGCGGCCGGCGCTGTAGCGATCGGTGAGCACGAACTCGTCGCGGAAGAGCTTGAGCGGCACCACGAGGTCCTGGAGCTCCGCGGACTCGGGGCTCAGCAGCACCTCCTCGTCGCCCGCCTCGACCACGGCGTAGCGGAGACCGGTGTTCCGGTGGGTGACTCGCGCGCCCGCCTGGATCTCGTCGCTGGACAGCATGGCGCCACCCTCTTCCCCGGAACCTGTTCCCCGGAACGCCGGGCCCGGGCCGCTGGGACTCGGCTCGCCCCCCACGGGCCCTCGCCGCGGCCACGGGGGCCCGCGGCGCCCGGCCGCGCCCCGATCCAGGCCCCGATCCGCTCCGCGGGGGACGCCTCTGGCGACCACCAGAAACGCAATGAAGCCGGAAGCTTAGGAAATCCGATGGGCGCGGTCAAATGGACCCCGGGCGGGGCCCTCGGGCGCGTCGCCGCGGCGGCGCTCCTGGGGCTGGCCCTCGCGCTGGCGGCGCCCGCCGCGGCCGCGCCCGAGGCCGGCGCGCTGCGCGTGGGGACGAGCGGCGACTACGCCCCCTTCAGCCTGGGCGCCGGCGCGGATCCCGCCGCCCTCGAGGGCTTCGACGTGGCCCTGGCCAGGGCCTTCGCCGCCGACCGCGGGCGGGAGCTCGAGCTCGTGCGCTTCCGCTGGCCGGAGCTCCTGGAGGCGCTGGCGCGCGGGCGCTTCGAGCTGGCCGCGGGAGGGATCAGCGTGAACCCGGAGCGCTCCGCCGCGGGCCTCTTCAGCGTCCCCGTGGCGGAGAGCGGAGCCGTGCTCCTGGCGCCCGCGTCGCGCCACTGGCGCGAGCCCGGCGAGGCCGACCGGGGCGGGCTGCGGATCGGCGTGAATGCCGGCGGCCAGCTCGAGCGCGTGGCCCGGGCCCGCTTCCGCCTCGCCACGCTGGTGGCCATCCCCGACAACCGCGCCGTGCTCGAGGCGCTGCGGGCGGCGCGCGTCGACGCGGCGATCAGCGACACGTTGGAGCAGGCCCACTGGCTCCCGCAGCTCGAGGATCACGTGGCCCTCGGACCCTTCAGCCGGGAGCGCAAGGCCTGGCTGGTGCGCTCCGACCGGCCCGCCCTGGCGGCGGAGCTCGACGCCTGGCTCCTGGAGCGCGAGGCCGATGGCACGCTCGCGCGCCTGCGCGGCGAGCTCCTGGGAGAGGGCGCGGGCCCGCCCACCGCGACCCCGCTGCGCGCGCTGCTGGCGGCCTGCGACGAGCGCCTCTCGCTCATGCCCCTCGTGGGAGCGGCGAAGCGCCGCGAGGGCCTGCCCCTCGAGGTCCCCGAGCGCGAGGCCGCGGTGCTCGATGCCGCCCTCGAGTCGGCGCGCCGCGCCGCCGAGGCAGCGCACCTGCCCGCACCCCCGGAGGCGGGGCTGCGGCGCGTGTTCGAGGCCCTCCTCGACGCCGCGAAGGAGGTGCAGTGGGCCTCGGTCCAGGCCGGGGAGATCGGCGAGGAGGAGCCGGTGCCCGACCTCGAGAGCGCCCTGCGGCCGGCCCTGCTGCGCATCGGGGAACGCATCGCCCGCCTGCTCCTGCTCCTGCCGCGGGAGCTCGAGGCCGAGGCCCTCCGCGCCGCCGCCCTCGAGGAGCTGCGCTCCCCCCACCTCTCCGAGCGCTCGAAGCTCGCCCTCGCCGATGCCCTGTCCACCTGGTAGCGGGGACGTTCCTTGCGTTATTGCGTTTCGGCGCCCGAGTCTCGGCGGCACCGCAAAGGGCGGCTCCCCGAAACGAAATAACGCAAGGAACGTCCCCGCTTTCCGCTTCAGCGGAGGGAGCCGGCCAGGGCGCGGGCGGCGAGGCCCGCGACGAGCGGGAGCGCCAGGCAGACCCCGTAGCGCAGGAGCGCGAGCCGCAGGCCCAGGATCGGGATCTCCCAGGCCACCAGGCGGTGGAGCGCGAGCAGCGACCAGCCGGTCACGAAGGCGACCACCGGGCCCGCGCCGGCGCCGGCCCGCACCATCACTGCGGCGATCGGCAGCGAGACGAAGGGGCCGGCCGGCGTGAGAACACCGGCGAGCGTCGCGATCCCGATGCCGCGCAGGCCCGAGTGCTCGCCCAGGCTGTCGCGCACCCAGGCGAGGGGGATCAGCGCCTCGGCGAAGCCGGCCGCCAGGAAGGAGATCGCCACCAGGGGCCCGAAGCGGAGCAGGACCCCGAAGCCGTCGCCGAGGCCCCGGGTCAGGAGCTCCGGCCCCCCGCGCAGCCAGGCCAGGGCCCCGAGGGCCGCCAGCAGGGCCAGCATCGCGAAGAGGGTTCCGTTCATCGGGCTGGGCCTCCCGGGCCTGGGCATCAGTAGGCGGTGGTGCGCGTGCGATGGCGCGGGCGCGCCTTGATGCGCGGGCTCTGCCCGCGCTGCCAGAGGGCGAGGTCGAGGGCGCGGGCCGTGGCCGCACCGCCCTCCCGGCGCAGCGAGGCCAGGCCGAGCTCCACGGCCTGCACCGCACAGGCGCGGATCTCCACCTCCTCCTCGCAGCCCGCGGGCAGGAGCAGGCCCGCCTCGATGCGCCGCGCGAGCTCCGGCGCGTAGACCAGGGCGCCCTCGCAGCGCAGCACGTGGGGGACGAGGTTGTCGGCGAAGATCGTGAGCTGGTGAAGGTCGTGGAAGCAGCCGGGCCCGCGGCCGCGGAAGGCCACCTCCAGGTCCGCGGCCGTGAGCTGCGCGCGCTTGTAGAAGGGGACCTCGAGCTCCTGGTAGGGGGAGACGTCGCGGTAGAGGGGCATCCCGGCCAGCAGCTCGACCAGGCGGGCGGCCGATCCCGCGGCCTCCCGGACCGGGCCCGCGAAGTCCCCGGCGTGGCGCGTCAGCAGGAATTCCCCGAGCTCGCGCAGGGCCCGCGCGAAGAGCTCCATGAGCTCCGCCAGCGGCGGCCGCCCGAGGTCCTGACCGAAGAGGCGGGCGCAGTCCGCGGCCGCGAGCTCGCGGAGCTCCCGCGCCTCGAAGGCGCCCTCCTTCTCGAAGTGCTCGGCCAGGGCGGTGGCGAGGGTGAAGTAGCCGGACAGGCCCGGGCGCTTCCGGAGCTCTGGAAACCAGCCCGAGCCGAAGTTCACGGCGTCCAGGGTGAGGACGAAGGCCAGCGCCGTGGGCTCGTCGCCGGGCGGGCGGTGGACCGGGTCCTCTCCCGGGGGCGGCGCCGGCCCCCGGGCGATCTCCCGGACCAGCTCCGCGGCCCGCCCCGCCTCGATCCGCACGCAGCGCGCGCGCCGAGCCACCTCGGCGCAGCCCGCGCGCACGCGCGCGAGCGCGTCGGCGCTCACGCGGAGGGACCCAGGAGCGTGACGGCGTCGGGCAGTACCTCGACCAGGGCGGGTGCAAAGCCCAGCGGCTCGCCGTCGAGCTCGAGGCCCAGCGCGCCCGGCGCCGCCTCGAGCTCGAGGCGGCGCCCGCGGGCCGAGAACACGCCGGGGATCCCCAGGTGGGTGCCGCGGTAGAGCGCCGGCAGGTGGCGCAGGAGCCGGGCCCGCGAGAAATCGCCCACCACCACGACGTCGAGGAGCCCGTCGTCGGGCCGCGCCTCGGGCGCGATCTGCATGCCGCCGCCGAAGGTGCGGCCGTTCGCCGCGGCCACCAGCACCGCGGGGCCCTGGTACAGGAGCTCGCCGTCGAGGCGCGCGGAGAGCACGGGGCTGCGGTACTGGAGGAGCCCCCGCACGGCGCCCAGGGCGAACGCGAACCGGCCGCCCAGGAGCTTGCTGCCGCGGTTCACGAGCCGGGTGATGGGAGCGCTCACCCCGGCGCTCGCCACGTTCACGAAATGGGTGGTCACCTCGCGACCGCCCTGCGCGAAGCGCGCGCGGCCGGCGTCGATGCGGCGCTGCTTGCCGCCGGCGATGCAGGCCAGGGCCTCCTCGAGTCCGTTCGGGATGCCGAGGCTGCGCGCCAGGTCGCCGCCGCTCCCGAGCGGGAGGACTCCGATCTCCGCGTAGCTGCCCAGTCCGGCCGAGAGGAGCCCGCTCACCACCTCCGAGAGCGTGCCGTCTCCGCCGGCCACGACGAGCCGATCGGCCCCGGCCCGCACCCCCTCGCGCGCGATCCGCTCCGCGTCGCGCGGGCCTCCCGTGTGGGCCACGTCCAGGGGGCCCAGCACGGCGCGCAGCCGCGCCTCCACCGGGCCCCAGCCGCGGCCGGTGGCGCCGCCGGCGCTGCTCGGGTTCGCGATGACGAGGGTCCGCGCGGGCACGGCCGGGTCGCGGTCTAGCCGCCCGCGCGCAGCAGGTTCAGGGCCGAGCCGGCGCGGAACCAGGCGATCTGCTCCGGCGAGAGCGAGTGCAGCGCAGCGATCTCGTCCTCCGGGCCCTCGGCGTGGTGCAGGACGACGCGCACCGGCCGGCCCGGCGCGAGGGAGGCGAGCTCCTGCACGCTCACCCGGTCGCCCTCCCGCACCTTCTCGTAGTCGGCGGGATCCTCGAAGCAGAGCGGCAGCACGCCCTGCTTCTTGAGGTTCGATTCGTGGATGCGCGCGAAGCTCCGCACGATCACCGCGGCGCAGCCGAGCCAGCGCGGGCTCATGGCGGCGTGCTCGCGGCTCGAGCCCTCGCCGTAGTTCTCGTCTCCCACCACCACCCAGCGCAGGCCCTGGTCCCGGTAGCGGCGCGCGATCTCCGAGAGCTTCGCCGTCCCCCCCTGGAGCGCGTCCCGACCCTCGCCGCTCGCGCCGCCGAAGGCGTTGACCGCTCCCGAGAACATGTTGTCGCTGATGCGATCCAGGTGGCCGCGGAAACGCAGCCAGGGCCCCGCCGGCGAGATGTGGTCGGTGGTGCACTTGCCCCGGGCCTTGAGGAGCAGCGGCAGGCGCTCGAAGTCGCGGCCGTCCCAGGCCGGGAAGGGCTCGAGGAGCTGCAGCCGCTCGCTCGTGGGCGAGACCAGGACCTCGACGCCGGAGCCCGTCGCGGGCGGCGGGAGGTAGCCCTCGAAGCTCGTGACGAAGCCCCGGCGCGGGATCTCCGGGGCCGGCGCCGGGGGCTCGAGTCGGAAGCGGCGCCCCCCCTCGCCCTCGAGCTCGTCCGTGAGCGGGTCGAAGGAGAGGCGCCCGGCCAGGGCGTAGGCCACCACGATCTCCGGGCTCCCGATGAAGGCGTGGGTGTTCTCGTTGCCGTCGTTGCGGCGCCGGAAGTTCCGGTTGTAGGAGGTGAGGATCGAGTTGGCCTCCCCCGCCGCCACGTCGTCGCGCTTCCACTGGCCGATGCAAGGGCCGCAGGCGTTTGCGAGCACCACCGCGCCGATGGCCTCGAAGTCCGCCAGCTGCCCGTCGCGCCGGATCGTCTGGTGGATCTGCTCGGAGCCGGGCGTCACCCAGAGCTTCGTCTTTGCCGTGAGGCCGTGCCGGCGCGCCTGGCGCGCCACGTCGGCGGCGCGCTCCAGGTCCTCGTAGGACGAGTTCGTGCAGCTCCCGATCAGGGCCGAGGTGAGCGCGTCGGGGTAGCCGTGCTCCGCCACGTCGCGGGCGATGCGGGAGACGGGCCGGGCCAGGTCGGGGGTGTGGGGCCCGACCAGATGCGGCGCGAGGGCCGAGAGGTCGATCTCGATCACCTCGTCGAAGAAGCGCCCCGGGTCGCCCTCCACCTCCGGGTCCGCGCGCAGGAGCTCCGCGTGCCCGCGCGCGAGGTTCGCGATCTCGGCGCGCCCGGTGGCCTCGAGGTAGATCGCCATGCGCTCGTCGAAGGGGAAGATCGAGGTGGTCGCCCCCAGCTCCGCGCCCATGTTCGCAATGGTGGCCTTGCCGGTGGCGCTGATCGCGCTCGTCCCGGGGCCGAAGTACTCGATCACGCGGTTGGTGCCGCCCTTCACCGTGAGGAGCTCGCAGACCTTGAGGATCACGTCCTTGGGCGCGGTCCAGCCCGAGAGCGCGCCGGTGAGCCGAACGCCCACGAGGCGCGGCTGGAGCACCTCCCAGGGAAAGCCCGCCATCACGTCGACGGCGTCGGCGCCTCCCACGCCGCAGGCGAACATGCCGAGGCCCCCGGCGTTGGGCGTGTGGGAGTCGGTGCCGATCATCATGCCGCCCGGGAAGGCGTACTTCTCGAGCACCACCTGGTGGATGATCCCGGCGCCCGGGCCCCAGAAGCCGATCCCGTAGCGCGCCGAGGCGGTGCGCAGGAAGTCGTAGACCTCGCCGTTCGTGCGGCCCGCCGCCTGCGTGTCGGCGCGGGCGCCGACGTGGGCCTGGATCAGGTGGTCGCAGTGGATCGTCGTGGGAACGGAGGTCTCGCCGCGACCCGCCAGCATGAACTGGAGCACCGCCATCTGCGCGGTGGCGTCCTGCATGGCCACCCGGTCCGGGCGCGTCTCCGCGTAGCTCTTGCCGGGCTCGAGGGGGGCGTTCCCGGGGTCCGCGAGGTGGCCGAGGAAGACCTTCTCCGCGTAGCTGAGCGGCCGCGCGAGCCGCGCGCGCAGGGTCTCGAGGTTTCGCGCGAGCGTCCCGTAGCTGCGCCGGACCAGCGCGGGAGTGGTCTCGATCTCGGGCATGCTTCCTCCGGGGCGCGGCGAACCTTAGCGCGGCACGCGGCGCAGCTCCTCCAGCAGGTGCGCGGAGGCGCGCGCGGCCTTGCGGAAGTCGGCCAGGTCGAGGCTCTCGTTCTCGCCGTGGGCGTTGCAGGGCGGATCCTCGAGCCCGAGGAGCAGCGCCGGCGCGCCTCCCAGCACCTCGACGAAGGGACCCACGAAGGGGATCGATCCCCCGCAGCCGACCAGCGCCGCCTCGCAGCCGAAGCCCGCTGCCAGCGCGCGCCGGGCGGCGTCGAAGGCGGGGCCCTCGGGCGTGGTCTTCCAGCCCGGAACCAGGGCCGAGATCTCGAGCTCGAGCTCCACGCCCCAGGGCGGGTCGCTGCGCAGGAAGTCCAGCAGGAGGTCGCGCACGCGCTCGGGCGACTGGCCGGGGGCGAGCCGCACGCCCACCCGCGCGCGGGCCTCGGCCAGGAGCTGGTTCGCGGCGCTTGCGAGCGGCATGCCTTCCAGGGCGGTGAGCGCCAGGGCCGGGCGGTACCAGAGGCGCTCGTAGACGCTGCGGCGGGGATCCCCCGCCAGCGCGGCGCCCGGCACGAGGCCCGCCTCGGCGCGGAAGCGCGCCTCGTCGAAGGGCAGCGCCGCGAGACCCGCGCGCTCGTGGCGCGAGAGCGCCGGGACGTCCGCGTCGAGGCCGGGCACGGCGATCGCGCCGCGCGCGTCCACCAGGCGGCCGAGCAGGCGCGCGAGCGCCGTGGCCGCGTCGGGGACCGGACCGCCCCACATCCCGCTGTGGAGCGGGTGGTCGAGGGCGCGCACCGTGACGTCGACGGCCACGAGCCCGCGCAGGCTCGTGGTGAGCGAGGGCACTCCGGTGGCCAGGTTGGCCGTGTCCGAGAGCACCACGACGTCGGCGGCCAGCCGCTCGCGATGGGCGCGCAGGAAGTCGGCCAGGTGGCCGGAGCCGATCTCCTCCTCGCCCTCCACCACCAGCTTGAGGTTCAAGGGCAGCCGGCCCTCGGCCTCGAGCCAGGCGCGCAGCGCGGCCACGTGGAGCAGGATCCCGGCCTTGTCGTCGACGACCCCGCGCCCGTAGAGGCGCCCGTCGGCGCGCACCTGGGGCTCGAAGGCGGGCGTCTCCCAGCGCTCGGGCCGACCGGGGGGCTGCACGTCGTGGTGGGCGTAGACGATGGCGGTGGGGGCCTCGGGGCCGGCCCCGAGCCACTCGCCCACCACATAGGGATGGGCGTCGCCCAGGCGCAGCAGCTCGACCCGCTCGAGCCCCGCCTCCGCCAGCAGCTCCGCGACGCGCTCGGCCGAGCGCACCAGCTCTTTCGGGTCGAAGCCCGCCGCCGAGACGCTGGGGATGCGCGCCAGCTCGACGAGCTCGGAGAGCGTGCGGTCGAAGCGGCGCTCGAGCGCCTCGAGCACCGGGGGCGGGGCACCCATCGGGCTCGAGGGTAGCCCGGCCACCCGCGGGGCGCGCCGCCCGGGCGACGCCCGGCGGGCCGGGAATTCCTGGTAGGATCGGCGCCATGCAGCCCCGCTCCCTGCGCGCGAAGGGCGCCCACGGGATCCCCCTGCACCTGCTCGAGTGGAGCCGCGAGGGGGTGCCCCTCCTGCTGCTCCACGGCTTCGGCAACGAGGCCCACCTGTGGGACGACTGGGCGCCTGCGGTGGCGCCCTATTACCGGGTGCTGGCCCTCGACCTGCGCGGCCACGGCGACTCGGGCTGGGATCCCGAGCGCCGCTACGACCTCGCGACCCTGGTGCTGGACGTGGAGGCGGTGACCCTGGCCCTCGGGATCGAGCGCCTCGTGCTGGTCGGCTTCTCGCTGGGGGGCCGCGTGGCCACGCTCTTCGCCGGGAGGAACCCCGAGCGACTCGCCGGCCTCGTGCTGGTCGACGTGGGCCCGGAGATCGACCTGCGCGGTGCGCTCCGGATCCGCGGGGAGGTCGAGTCCCAGCGCAGCCCCGTCTTCGCCTCCGTCGAGGAGTACGCGGAGCTCTTGTCCCTCAACTACCCGGCCGGGCGGCGCGAGGCCCTGCTGCGCATGGCGCGCTTCGGCCTGCGCCAGCGCCAGGACGGCCTCTACGAGCTCAAGATGGATCCCTGCCTGCGCGGCGGGCAGGGCCCCGCGCCGGCCGCCGACGCGGCCAGCGCCGAGCGCACGTCGGTCGAGGCCCAGTGGGAGGCGCTCGCCCGGGTGCCCTGCCCCACCCTCGTGGTGCGGGGCGCCGCCTCCGACGTGCTGGCGCCCGAGACGGCGGACCGGATGGTGGAGGAGGTGCTGCGGGATGGCCGGCTCGCGGTCGTGCCGCAGGCCGCCCACTCGGTCATGACGGACAACCCCGAGGGCTTCGAGCAGGCGCTCTGCGGCTTCGTCCTGGCCGGCGCCTGAGGTCCGTGCGGGTCACGAGCCCGAGCGCGAAGCGCGCCTGCTAGCCCCCCATCCCGGCCCGGCGCTGGTGCGGCGGGGCCTGGGCCCTGGGGGGGCGCCCGCGCCGCCGTCGGAGGGCGGGCCTCCGCCGGAGCTCGATCAGCGCCGGCAGCACCACCAGGTTGCAGAACAGGGTGAGGATCACGCCGACGTTCAGCAGCTGGCCCATGGTGGCGAGGCCCCGGTGGGAGGCCAGGCCCATGGTGCCGAAGCTCGCGATGTTGGTGAGCGAGCCGTAGGCGATGGCCCGGGCGGTGCTGGTGGCGAGCAGCTCCGCGCTGAGCCCGCCCAGAGCGCGGGCCCGGTGCACCATGTGGATCGCGCTGTCGACGCCGATTCCGACCAGCAGCGGCAGCACGATCACGTCGGCGAAGTTGAAGGGGATCTGGAAGAGCACCGCCGCCCCGACGGTCAGGGCGGCCGCGAGGAGCAGGGGGACGAGGACCAGGGCCGTGTCGCCGACCCGGCGCCAGACCAGCAGGAGCACCAGGGTCATGGTGGTCAGGGCGAGCAGCAGGGCCTGGGTCAGCGCCCTCTCCACGGCGCGCCCGGATTCCAGGATCTCCGCGGCGCTCCCGGCGACCTCCGGCACCGCGTCCCGCACGCCGTCCACGAAGGCCGCCAGGGCGGCGTGGTCCTTCAGGTCGTGCTCCGGGAAGATCTCGAGGCGGACCCGGCCGTCGGCCGTGACCATGCGCTCGACCAGGGCGTCGGGGAGGTTCTGGAGCGTGATGTGGCCGGCCTCCAGGGCCCGGGAGAGGATGCGCAGCTGCTCGGGCAGGGTCCCGAGGAGCCCCTCCTCCAGGCCCGCCACCGACTCCGCCGCGGCGCCCGAGGTGGCGAGGGAGGCCAGGTAGAGCTGGAGCCCGCCGCGCAGGCGCTCCGCCGAGGCGCCGAGCACGGGCGGGGCGCCGTCGGAGAGCAGGCGCCCGAGCTCCTCCTCGAGGCGGTGGAGCGCGGCGACCTGCTCCCCCGGGGTCGGCGGGGGCACGCGCCCATCGGGTCCCGGATTGGGGGCCAGGAACATGGCCACGTCCTCGATGATGCCGAGCTTCTCCTCCTGATCGGAGGGGACGAAGTCGGCCACCGTGACGACCCGCCCGACCTCGTCCAGGGCGCGCAGGCGGCGCGCCAGCTCCTGGGCGTGGGCGAGGTCCGGCGCCACGGCGTTGAGCGTCCAGGGGGTGGTGGTGCTGCCCTCGAGGAGCTCGGAGAAGGTCTGGACCGACTCGGTGGAGGGGTCCCGCACCGCCAGGGGGTTGTTGTCGAAGCGCACCCGGGGCAGCACGAAGATGGCGCCGAGCCCCAGCACCAGCGCCGTCCAGCGCACCGCGCCCGGATGGCGCAGCGGGAGGTCCGTCAGGCGCTGCGCGGTCCAGGCGAAGCTCCGGGGGGTCGCGCGGGGCGCCCGCGGGGACCAGACGCTCATCAGCGCGGGCAGGAAGGTCATCGTGCCCAGGAAGCCGATGAAGATCCCCGCCCCGGAGATCAGACCGAGCTCGGCGACGCCCACGAAGGAGGTGGGCATGAAGGAGAAGAAGCCGATGGCGGTGGTGACCGCGGTCAGGAAGAGGGAGCTCCCGACGTCGCCGGCCGTCTCGCGCAGGGCCGCTGCGTGGTCGCGCCCCTGGGTCAGGAGTTCCTGGTAGCGCATGCTGAAGTGGATCTCGAGCTCGACGCCGAGGCCGATGAAGAGCACCGCGAAGGCGGCCGAGATCATGTTCAGGTGGCCGACCGCGAGGGTGGTGAAGCCCAGGTTCAGGGACAGGCCCACGAGCAGCGTGGCGATCACGGCCAGGATCAGGGACAGCGAGCGCAGCCCGACCCAGAGCACGACCGAGACCAGCACGAGCGAGCCCAGCGCCGACGCGGCGGCCTGGGACTTCACGGCCCCGATCTCCTCGTAGGAGAGCGCCGCATCGCCGGTGATGCGCACGCTGACTCCCCCCTTCGCGTTCAGCCCCAGGTTGTTCGCCAGGCGCCGGATCTCGAGGATCGCCCCCTTGGCGGGCTGCAGGTCCGAGACGTCGAGGACCGGCTGGACCAAGAGGAAGCGCCGGCGCGCGTCCCCCTCGAAGTCCCCCTCCGAGAGGATCTCGGCCCAGGAGAGGGGATGGGAGCGGCCCTCCAGGCGCGCCGCGAGCACCGCCTGGAACGCCTCGAAGATCGGGCGCAGGCGCTCGGGGCTCACGTCCCCGTCGCGCACGGCGCGCACCCCGCGGCCGAGCATGGAGGCCAGGCCCCGCAGGGTGCCGTCGCGGGAGAGCTCCGCCAGGTAGGGCTGCACCCGGGCCAGATGGTCGGCGAGGCTCTGGAGCTTCTCCTTCTCCAGGTAGAGGAAGGCGTGCTGCTCGAAGAACTCGCCGCCCCCGGGGAGATAGGCGCTGTGAAAGAACTGGGGCCGGTCCTGGAGACGCGCCGCCAGCGCCGACGCGGCCTCTCCCGCCTGCTCGGGCGTCGCGGCGTCGATCACCACGAAGATGTTGTCGTAGGCGATCGGGAAGGCCTCCCGGTAGCTCCGCTCGTGCTGCTTGAAGGGGAGATCCTGGGAGAGGAGATAATCGCTGTCGCCCCGGATCCCGAGGTTCCTCGCGGTGTAGACGAGGGAGGCGGCGCAGAGGGCCAGGGTCCCCAGGATCACCAGGAGGGGCCGCCGGCGACAGGCGTCGGTGCAGCGGGCCAGCTGCGCGCCGAGCTTCGCCTCGAAATCCTCGTGCACCTTCCCTCCCCCCGGGCTCCCGGGGAATTTTCCGCCTCCCGGGACGTCTCAAGGGGTAGCAGAAAATCCGGGGGGGCCGTGGGCCACCGGCCTCGCCGAGGCTCGGCTAAGCTTCGCGCCGGTTTCCCCGTGGGAGGTCGCAGTGAGGAAGCTCTCCGCCTTGGTGCGCCGCTCGGCCTGCCTCTCCGGGCTGGCGCTCGCGCTGACCCTGACCGCCCCCGGCGCGCAGGCCGCCGAGTCGCCCCGCGCGACGATCGACCGCTTCCACGCCGGGCTCCTCGACGTGATGAAGCGGGCTTCCGAGCTCGGCTACGAGGGCCGCTACCGCCAGCTCGAGGCGATCATCGGCCGGCACTTCGACACGCCCTTCATGGCCTCCAAGGCCGTGGGCCGCTACTGGAAGGAGATGGGGGAGGTCGACCAGGGGCGACTGGTCCAGGCCTTCGGCCGCTTCACCGTGGCCAACTACGCCGGGCGATTCGACGGCTGGAGCGGCCAGAGCTTCGAGAGCGAGCGCGAGGAGCCCTCGCTCTACGAGACGGTGCTCGTCTACACGCGGCTGGCCGAGCCTGCGGGGGACGTGATCGAGATCAACTACCGCCTGCGCGCGATCGATGGGCAGTGGAGGATCATCGACGTCTACCTGAACGGGACCGTGAGCGAGATCGCGCTGCGCCGGTCGGAGTACTCGTCGATCCTGGGCCGGGAGGGCGTGGACGGGCTCATCTCCGCCCTGGAGGGGAAGATCCGCGAGCTGGCGGCCGCGAAGCCCGCCGCGGGACACCCGGCTTCCGCACCCTGACGGCGACCCGGTCGCGGACTCAATCCGCGCGGAGCTGCGCGGTCCGGTGCTGGAGATAGGCGCTGCGAAGCGCCGCGTAGAAATCCACCGAGGACTCCCGCAGGGCCCGCAGCTGGTCGGCGCTCTCGTCGAGCTTGGAGAGTCCCACTCCGCCCCCCACGAGGCCGTTGAAGTACAGGGTCGGGCCCGGGCCCAGCACGTACGACAGGGGATGGAAGAGCTGGTCGACCACGTCGCCCACGCCGTCGCGCACGGTGCTCGGGCCGAAGATGGGAAGGACCAGGTAGGGGCCGCTCGCCACGCCCGCCTTGGCCAGCGTCTGCCCGAAATCCGCCGGGCGCATCTCCCAGCCCACCTCGCGGGCCGCGTCGAAGAGACCCGCCCAGCCCACGCTGGAGTTGAGGGCGAAGCAACCCACTGCCTCCGCCGCGTCCAGGAACCTCCCCTGGAGGACGTCATTGACCACGATGACGGGCGCGTTCAGGTTCACGAAGGCGCGGCTCAGGCTGCGGCGGACCTCCTCGGGGAGGAGGAAGCGGTAACCGCGCAGCATGGGCTCGAAGGCGAACCGGTCCAGCAGTTCGTTGAAGGCGAAGAGCTTGCGGTTGGCCCGCTCGAAGGGGTCGGGCGGCAGCTCCTGGTCCCCGAAATCGAGCTGGTCCCCCGCGAGCGCTCCCGGCGCAGCATCCTCGAGGGAGTGGCGCGCTGCACCGACGGCCGGGAGATCGAGCGCGCGCGCGGCGCCCTCGCTCTCCCCGAGCGCGGGGCTCGGGAGCGCGAGCGATGCCAGGGCGATCGCGAAGGTGGCCACCCCGGAAGCCCGCAGAAGCTGCACGACCATCGGGCCTCCAGACTCGAAGGGGGGAACACCCGGAAACGCCCGGATCCAGGAAGGTCCAGGGGCTGGCCGCGGCCGGACCGGATTCGGGATCGGGTTGGCAGATGGTACAGGACGGGGCCGGGGCGTGGAAAGCCGGGCCGCCTGGAGCCCGAGGCCCTGATATTGGGGTTTTTAAGACCCGTTATTCTTCAACCCCGGGCAGGGACGCTCGAGGGGGGCTCTGGTAAGCTTGGCCGCCGATCGGGGCGGATCGCTTCGCCACCCTGCCCGCCCCGAGACAGGCCTCCCCCTCCCCCCAAGAGCCACAGGAGGGCCGAGCCGCCGGCCGATAGGGAAAAGGGCGCGCCATGCGGGATCCGCGCGCCAGCGCCCGCCGGACGGGCTTTCGGGTACCCAGATCCGGATCCAGCGGGGTAACATCCGCCGCCGGTCCGGCCCCAGGGAGGCCATGAGCGTGGACGTCTTCGAGAAGTGCAGACAGTACGTGCGCTCCCATGAGGCGCGGCGGGAGGGGCTCTACCCCTACTACCGCGTGATCAGCTCCGCCCAGGAGCCCCTCGTGATCCACGACGGCCGCGAGCTGGTGATGCTGGGCTCCAACAACTACCTGGGCCTCACGAACCACCCGGAGGTGAAGGAGGCGTCGGCGCTGGCCCTGGCCCGCTACGGGACGGGCTGCGCTGGCTCCCGGCTCCTCAACGGCACCCTCGACATCCACGTCCAGCTCGAGGAGCGCATCGCCGGGTTCCTGGGCCGCGAGGCGGCGCTCACCTTCTCGACCGGGTTCCAGGTGAACCTCGGCGTGCTCTCCTGCCTGCTGGGCCGCTCGGACGTGGCGTTTCTCGACAGCCTGGACCACGCCTGCATCATCGACGGCTGCCGGCTGGGCTTCGGGCGCGACTACAAGTTCCGGCACAACGACATGGAGGACCTCGAGAAGAAGCTGAAGGCCGCCCCCGCGGACCGGGGGCGCCTCATCGTGGTGGACGGCGTCTTCTCCATGGAGGGCGACCTCGCCGACCTCCCCCGGATCGTGGAGCTCAAGCGCCGCCACGAGGCGCGGCTCATGGTCGACGATGCCCACGGCCTGGGCGTCTTCGGCGAGAACGGCCGCGGTACCCCCGAGCACTTCGGCCTCGAGCACGAGGTGGACCTCCTGATGGGGACCTTCTCCAAGTCCCTGGCCACGGTGGGCGGCTTCATCGCCGGCGCCCCGCAGGTGATCGAGTACATCAAGCACCATGCCCGTTCGGAGATCTTCTCCGCGGCCCCTCCCCCGGCCTCGGTGGCGGCGGCGATGAAGGCGATCGAGATCGTCGAACGCGAGCCGGACCGGCGCAAGCAGCTGTGGGAGAACACGAACTACATGAAGCAGGAGCTCGAGGCCCTGGGCTTCGACACCGGCAGCACCGCCTCGCCGGTGGTGCCCGTGGTGGTGGGCTCCGACGAGGCTGCCTTCCTGATGACCATGCGGCTCCAGGACGAGGGGGTCTTCGTGAACCCGGTGGTGGCCCCGGCCGTGCCGCCCGGTCGCTCGATGATCCGGACCTCCTACATGGCGACCCACACGCGCGAGCACCTGGATCGGGCGCTCGGCGCCCTGCGCAGCGTGGGCCGGGAGCTCGGCCTCATCGCCTAGGCGGGGCCTCCCTCCCCCGCAGAGCCTGGCGGCCCGCGAAGTCGTCCACGAACTGCCGCGCGCTGCGGCCAGACCGGCTCGCCCGGCCCAGGGCCCAGCGCAGCGCCTCCGCATGGAGGACCTCGCGTGCGGCCACGAGCCCCGCCCTGGCCGCATAGCGGTCGACGATCGCCAGGTAGGTCTGCTGGTCGAAGCCGTAGAAGCCGAGGACCAGCCCGAAGCGGTCCGAGAGGGCGAGCTTCTCCTCCACCGCCTCGCCCATGTGGAGCTCCCCCGAGGGGTCGAGCCGGGCCTCGCGACTGTCCGCGAGGCTCTCGGGCAGGAGGTGGCGCCGGTTGCTGGTGGCGAAGATCCGCAGGTTCTCCGGCGGGGCCACCAGGCTCCCCTCGAGAGCCGCCTTGAGCTCCCGGAAGCGGGGCTCACCGGCGTCGAAGGAGAGGTCGTCGCAGAAGAGGATGAAGCGGTAGGGAGCTCCCCGGAGAGCCCTCAGGATCCGGGGCAGCTCGAGGAGGTCGGCCTTCCCCACCTCCAGCATGCGCAGGCCGCGGCCGCCGAAGCGGGTCAGGAGACCCTTCACCGCCGAGGACTTGCCGGTGCCGCGCTCTCCGTGCAGCAGCACGTGGTTCGAGGGCAGGCCGCGGAGGAACTGCTCGGTGTTCGCGATGAGCCGCTCGAGGGGTCGTTCCACCCCGACGAGGTCCCCCAGGTCGAAGAGATGCGGGGCCTCGATGGGCTCGAGCCGCCCCCGGCCGCCGCCACCCTCCCAGCGGAAGGCCAGGTGGCGCTCGAAGAGCGCGGGGTCCGGGGGCTCCCCCGACTCCCGCTCGAGGACGCGCTCGAGCAGGCCGAGCACGCGCTCGAGGCGCGCGAAGAGAGCCGACGCCCGACCCATGGGGCGATTGTAGACTCCCGCCGTGGACGCGGATCGAAGCGCCCCCGGGCCCGCGCTCGACCCGGCGGTGGGCCTCTGCTCGGCCTGCCGCCACGCCTGCCCTCAGCGCAGCCGCCGGGGGAGCCGCTTCTGGCGCTGCGGGAGGGCGGAATCCGATCCCGCCTATCGGCGCTATCCAGCGCTTCCCGTCAGCGGCTGCGCCGGCTTCGAGCCCGGAGCGCCGCGCCCGCCGGGGGCTCGCCGGCGGGGAGCTCCCCGGTGCGATCCGGCAGGGGAGAGCCCAGCACCTGGAAGAACACCTCGAGGAAGCGGTAGGTGAGGCCCCACACCACGTGGCGCCCGGGCTCTCCCACCAGGATCCCCGGCAGGCTCCCCAGCCCGGCGCGGTTCACGCGGTACTCGACCTGGCGCTGCGGGTCGCGGAGCTCCCGGAGCGGAAACCAGAAGGCCTCTTCCACCTCGTGATTCGTCGCCAGCGGCGGGGCCACCGGCAGGTGGTAGACGAAGCCCGAGATCACGAGACGCGGAACGGCGGCCTGGTGACCCTCCAGGTCGTCGAGGCGGCCCAGGCGCTCGGCCCCGCGCAGGTCGAGCCCCACCTCCTCCAGCGCCTCGCGCTCGGCAGCGCTCTCGAGGCCCGGGTCCCCGGGGTCCACGCGGCCCCCCGGGAAGGCCATGTGTCCCGACCAGGGATCCCCGGAGCGCTGCGCGCGCTCGATCAGGAGCAGCTCCGGCAGCGGCCGGTCTCCCCCCAGGATCATCGCCACCGCGGCGCGGCGCCGCCCGTCGGAGCGCACCAGGCGGGGCTCGTGGCGCGCGAAGGCGGCGCGGATCTGCTCGAGCGTCGGCACGCTCGGATCATAGCCGGCAGTCGAGCTCGACCTCGAGGAGGCGCTCCTCGAACGCTCCCGCGATCACGCGCCGCTGCCCGAGGACGAGCCGGGTGCCGTCGGGCGCGAGGGCGAGCCCCGTCGGCGCCCCCCACTCCGCGACCGGGCCGAGCTCCAGGGCAGCGCCCTCGCCGCGGGGCTCGGCCAGGCGGAGCTCCGAGCCCTCCGCCAGCGGCCCCGTGTGCTCCGCGGCGCCCGCCAGCGGCGCGAGCAGGAAGCCCGCGGCCGGCGGAAGCCAGCCCAGGGCGCCCGCGCGCCGCGCTCCCGCCACGCCCAGGAACCCCCCGTCGGCGTCGAAGTCCGCTCCGCCGCCGCGCAGGGAGCCCAGAGCAATCCACTCGCCGGTCGCCGGATCGAAGCTCTGCGCCCGGAGGGCTCCCCAGGGATTTCCCCGCAGCAGCACCAGCGAGCGCGCGTCCGGCGACCAGGCCGCCGCCGCGATCCAGGCGGCGCCGCCCGAGACGAGCGGGGTCGGCTCCCCGAGCCGGATCCCGCCCCGGGCGTTCTCCAGCGGGGCGGAGACCACCGCGAAGCGCCCCCGCAGGCGGCGCGTCCACACCACGAGCCCCGCCCCCGGCGCGAGCGCCGGGTGCTCGTCGGGTCCCGGGTGATGGGTCAGGCGCTGGGACGGCTCGGCGGGGCGCGCGCCGCGGCCTCGGATCAGGTGGAGCTCGCTGTTGGTCGGATCCCACCAGCGGGCGTGCCGCGTGGTCTCGAAGAGGACGCCCGCGCCCTCGCCCAGCGGCGCCGGCCGCAGGTTGTCGCCGGGCTCCGCGCAGGTCCAGCACTCCTCGCGGAGCGAGGCCCGCTCGAGCCGGTAGATCTGGCGCGGGCCCGCTTCCGAGCGGGCGTCGAGCCAGAGGACGTCCCCGCCCTCCGAGAGGCGCGGATGGGCGCCGCGCTCGAGCAGGACCCGGGTGCCGCGCGGCCGGGCGGCGCAGCGCGGGATCGGCCGCGTCACGACCCGGGCATCGAGATCGAGGACCGCCGCGGTGCGCGACGCGTCGAGGGCGGGCCGCGGCGCCGCGAGCTCCGAGACCGCGCCGACGAGTGCCGCGATCGCGAGCGCGCCGCCGGCCAGGTACGCCAGCGCTGCGCGGATCTGGCGCCGGGGTCCGGCGGCGGGCGCCCGCGTGAGCGCCGCGCGCGCGAGGGCGAGGAGCGGGACGGCGAGGCTGAGCCCGAGGAGCCAGACCCCCCCGGGCCCCAGCTGGAGGAGGGCGGCGGCCAGGGCGGGAAGGGCGAGCAAGCCCGCGCTCGCCGCCTGCGCCAGGTGCGCGCCGCGGGCGGGATCGCGGTCGCGGGCCAGCGCCACCATCGAGAGGGCGAGGAGCCACACCAGCCCGCCGCCCACGCCGCAGAGCACGAGCTTCGGCAGCGAGGGCGGCAGCCCCAGGCCGACGAAGCCGCCGAGCAGGCCCACGGGTGCCCCGGCAATGAGCGCCCAAACGCGCCAGATCACGTGCGCTCCCCCGACCCGCGCCGCGCGCTTTGCGCGCCGATCGATGCTACCGCAGGCCTGCTACCGTCCTCGGGGATGCTCCGCCCCCTGCTCCCTCCCCAGGCCCGGCGCGTGCTGGACCTGGCGCGGCGGGACCGCGCCGCGGCCACCCGCGCCCTGGCGGAGCTCTCGCTCGACGCCCAGGTGGCCCTCGTCTGCGAGACGCCGCTCGCGCGGCGCGCCGAGCTCCTGGCCCTGGCGAGCGAGCCGGAGGCCGTGATCCCGAGGCTCCCGGAGGCGGAGCTCTGCTTCACGCTCAAGGCCGCGGGGCTCGCCGACTCGGCCTGGATCCTCGCCCAGGCCAGCCCCGAGCAGCTCGTGGCCTGCGTCGACCTGGACGCCTGGCGCGCCGGCCGGCCCGACCGCGCCGCCCTCGGCGCCTGGCTGGAGGCATTGGCGGAGGCCGGCGACGAGGCGCTCCTGCTCGGCGTGCGCGCCCTCGACCCCGAGCTCCTCGTGCTCCTGCTGCGCTCCCGGCTCGAGGTGGAGATGCGGCCCAGCGGCGACGATGGCTGGCAGCCGCCCGAGGGTGCGCACACGCTGGAGGGACAGTTCTACCTGCTGCCCCTCCAGCCGGGCGACGACCTCGCGGCCGTCCTGCGCATGCTCCAGGTGCTCCTCACCCAGGACTACTGGACCTACTTCCGCCTGCTCCAGGGGGTGATCCACGAGCTCGAGCTGGACTGCGAGGAATTCGCGCTGCGCTGGCGCAGCGGGCGCCTCGAGGATCTCGGGTTTCCGCCCTGGGAGGAGGCCCTCGCGATCTACGGCACCCTGCGCCCGGCCGAGCGGGCGCAGGTCCCGGAAGAGGCGCGCGCCCTGGAGGTCGAGCCCTGGCGCCTCCCGGTCTGGATTCCGCAGCTCCCGCTGGAGACCGGGTCGCCCCACTCCGTGTTCCGCGCCATCGCGGCGCTCTCGGAGGAGGAGCGCCGGGCCGCCTTCTATGCCCTGGTCGGGCTCGCGAACAAGGTAGCGGTGGCGGACGGGTTCGAGCTCTCCGACGCCGAGTCCTCGCCGCGGGCGATCGAGAAGGCCGCGCGCTTCGCGAGCCTGGGCCTCGATTTCGTCGCAGGCGAGCGGGGCCTCGCGCCGGCGGAGGTGATGCGCCGGGTCCCCTTGCAGCGCCTGTTCTCGGTGGGCGCCAACCTGGACCCGGCGGCGGCGAAGCCGCCGCTGCGGGAGGCGGCGGGGTGAGGCACAGGGGGCCCGCCGGACGGAGTCCGGCGGGCCCTCCCGGTCAGAGGTCGACGGCCTTCAGGGTCTTTCGCTTGTTGCCGACCGCGCGATCCTCGGCGGCCTTGATGATCTGGCGAACCGCGGCGTCGAGGGCCCCGTAGAACTCGCTGCCCACGTTGCACCGCTTGGCTGCCGCCTTCGTGCGCGACTTGGAGATGATGAGCTCCCCCCCGGAGCCCTTCTTCGCCGCCGCCTTCTTCTTCCGAGCTGCCATGTTTCCCCTCTCCTCCCATTCCCCATCCATCGGGAATGATTCGTCGGGAATCCGCCGGGACGTCGATTCGACGCGAAACTGCCCGGCGCACCCCCGGCTTCGAACCGAGGCGGGATCATAGGCGCATTCTCCCGTCGGTGACAATCGAAAAAGCGGCGGAATCGGGCTCGGGAGGCCCCGGGGGCCTGCCGCGAGGGGCCGATCTTCGCGATCTTCTCCTTCCCCGAGTAGGGCGGAGGCCCCATGTCCGAGCTCCTGGCGCGCCCCCTGACCGAGATCGCCGGGCTCCTCGCGCGCCGCGAGCTCTCCCCGGTCGAGCTGATGCGCACGGTCCTCGCCCGCATCGCCGCGACGAATCCGACCCTGGGCGCCTTCGTGGCCCTGCGCGAGGAGGACGAGCTCGTGGCCGACGCGCGCCGCGCCGCGGAGCGGATCGCCGCGGGGCGGGGGCGCCCCCTCGAGGGCATTCCCTTCGGCGTGAAGGACCTCGAGGACGTGGCGGGCCTCGTCACCTCCCACGGCTCGCTGCCCTTCCGCGAGAACCGGGCCGAGCGAAGCTCGGTGCAGGTGGAGCGTCTGCTCCTGGCGGGCGCGATCCCGGTGGGGAAGACCAACACGCCGGAGTTCGGCTACACGGCGATCACGAAGAACCTGCTCTTCGGCGTGACGCGCAACCCCTGGGACCTCGAGCGCACGCCGGGCGGCTCGAGCGGCGGGTCCGCCGCCGCGATCGCGGCCGGCGTGATCCCCCTCGCGACCGCCAGCGACGGGGGCGGCTCGATCCGGCTCCCCGCGAGCTTCACCGGCTGCTTCGGGCTGAAGCCCAGCTACGGCCGCGTCCCCCACGAGGGCGGGAGCCTCTGGGTGATGGACGACACCTCGGTGGTGGGACCGCTCACGCGAGGCGTCGAGGACGCGGCGCTGCTCCTCGACCTGACCGCCGGCGCGCATCCCCTCGACCCGAACTCGCTCCCGCATCCCGGGATCTCCTACCGCGGGACCCTGCGGGACCTCCCGGCGGCGGCGCGGATCGCCTTCGCGCCGGACCTGGGCTACGCGGTGGTGCAGAGCGACGTGGCGCGCGTGGCCGCGCAGGCGGCGCGCGCCTTCGAGGAGCTCGGGCACTCGGTGGAGGAGCTCCCGGGCGGACCGCCGGAGCTCGGCACCGAGTGGGGGATCGTCGGCGCCTTCGAGCTCCTGGCACGGCTGGGGTCGCTCCTGCCGGAGCGGGAGCACGAGCTCGGGCGCGCCTTCCGCCGGGGCCTCGAGTTCGGCCGCTTTGTCACCCCCGACCTCTGGGGCCGCATGCGCGCCCGCCGGGAAGAGCTGAACCGCTGGTGCGCGGAGCTCTTCCTGCGCTACGACCTGCTCCTCACCCCCACGGCGCCCTTCGACCCGCCGCCGGCGAAGGGGCCGCTGCCCCAGGTGACCGAGGGGCGCTCCCAGCCCGTCGCCGGAGCCGGGAGCTTCACCATTCCCTTCAACCTCTCCTGGCACCCCGCCGCCACCGTGCGGGCGGGCTTCTCCGACGCGGGGCTCCCGGTGGGGCTCCAGATCGTGGGACCCCGCCACCGGGACGACCGGGTGCTCCAGGCCGCCTTCGCCTTCGAGCAGGCCCGGCCCTGGCACAACCGCTGGCCCGCGACCTGAGCGTGAGCGGGGACGTTCCTTGCGTTTTTTCGTTTCGCGTTGCATCCCCGCCGCGCGAGTCCTCGACGTGCGCCGCGAAACGAAAAAACGCAAGGAACGTCCCCGCTACAGCACGCGGCGCGCGAGCTCCGGCAGCACCCGCTCGACGGGGCCGGCGAGCTTCCAGTGGCAGCGGTCGTCGTAGGGTGTCTCGGAGGCGGTTGCGATCGCGGTGGCGGCGCCCGCGCGCAGCGCCTGGTCGAACATCCGGTTGATGGGGCCCACCACGAGCGAGGTGCCCGCCGCCACGAAGAGCGCGCAGGAGGCCGCCGCGCTCATCGCCCTCTCGAGATCCTCCGGCACCAGGTTCTGGCCGAAGGAGATGGTGGCCGGCTTGAGCGGACCGCCGCAGCCGCAGCGCGGCACCGGCGTGCCGGTCTCCCACTGGCGCTGGGCCAGCTCGCGCGGGAAGCGCGCGCCGCAGCTCGTGCAGACCACGGCGCCGTCGCTGCCGTGGACGCTCACGAGCCGCTCCGGCGGAAATCCGCTCCGCTCGTGGAGCCCGTCCACGTTCTGGGTGACGAGGAGGTCGATGGACCCGGCGCGCGCCAGCAGGGCGAGCGCCGCGTGGGCCGCGTTGGGCTCCGCCTTCTCGATCAGCTTCCAGGTCGCGCCCTTGTACTCCCAGTAGGCGCGCCGCGAATCCTCCGACGCCAGGAAGTCCTGGATCGGGACCGGCCGGTAGCGCGCCCAGCGCCCCCCCGGCGAGCGGAAGTCGGGGATGCCCGAGGCGGTGGAGAGGCCGGCGCCGGTCAGCACCACGACGCTGGCAGCGCCCCGCCAGACCCGGGCCAGCTCGCTCTGCGCCCGCTCCGCCTCCGCTTCCATCGCGTCTCCTCCCCCGTCGCAGCATAGCGTCGGCGGGCGGGGCGGCAGCACGCCCGTGATAGACTCGCGCGCGTGAAGGCGATCGACCTGCGCAGCGACACGGTCACGCGCCCCACGCCCGCCATGCGCGAGGCCATGGCGCGGGCCGAGGTGGGCGACGACGTCTACGGCGAGGACCCGACCGTGAACCGCCTGCAGGAGGCGGCCGCTCGGCTGCTCGGGAAGGAGGCGGCGCTCTTCGTGCCCTCGGGCACCATGGCGAACCAGGCCTCGCTGCGCGCGCTGGCCGGGCCCGGCGACGTGGTGCTGGCCGGCGAGGGCGCGCACCTGCTGGTCTACGAGGCGGCGGCGCCGGCGGCGCTCTCGGGCCTCCACGTGCAGACGATCGGGCGGGGCGGCCTCTTCGAGGGCGCCGATGTGGAGGCCGCCATCGCCCCGGACGAGTCGCACTTCGCGCCGACCCGAGTCGCAGCCTTCGAGAACACCCACAACCGCGCCGGCGGGCGCGTCTTCCCGCTGGCCCAGCTGAAGGGCGCGGCCGCGGCGGCCCGCGCCCGGGGCCTCGCGCTCCACCTGGACGGGGCGCGGCTGTGGAATGCGGTGGTGGCGACGGGCACACCGGCCCCCGTCTGGGCCGAGCCCTTCGACACGGTGAGCTTCTGCCTCTCCAAGGGCCTGGGCGCGCCGGTGGGCTCGCTGGTCTGCGGCGCGGCGGCCCTGATCCGGCGCGTGCACCGGGCGCGCAAGCTCCTGGGCGGCGGCATGCGCCAGGCGGGGATCCTGGCCGCCGCGGGCCTGTACGCCCTCGAGCACCACGTGGAGCGCCTGGCCCTGGACCACGAGAACGCGCGGCGTCTCGCCCGGGGTCTCGCGCGGCTGGGCTTCCCGGTCGAGCCGCCCCCGGAGACCAACATGGTGCTCTTCGCCGTGGAGGACACGCCCCGCTTCCTGCGCGAGACGCGCGCCCGCGCCCTGCTGGTCAACCCGGTGACCGAGGGGCGCTTCCGCGCCGTCACCCACCTCGACGTCTCCGAGGCCGACATCGACGAGGCCCTGGGGCGGCTCGAGGAGGTGGTCCGCCTGGGCGTGCGCTGAGCGCCACCCCGCCGAGGCCCTGCGCCCGCTCAGCGGCGCAGCCAGGAGTACATTGTACTCCTGGGCAAGGAAGGCGTGAGTCGGCTACGGATGCCTGGCGCAGACCAGCACCAGGCGGTGGCTCCCCAGGTGCAGGGCACTTCCGTCTAGGCCGCCGTAACAGGCCGTAGCTTCCAGGCCCGCCTCCCGCGCGAGAGCCAGTAGCTCGTGAAGGGACCGCACACGAACGGAGGTCGTGTATTCGGTGCGCGTGCCATCCGGACGGATCACGGTGACGTCCTCGGCGATCAGGTTGCGCGCGAGGTCCCAGGCGCGTTCTCGGGACACAATCGTGCCGTTCGACGTCCTCTCCACGGTCTGGGGTTGGAACCTGGCGGGAAGCCCGTCTCGGTGCACGGCCTCCAGGAGGAACCGCCCGCCCAGCTTGAGCGCCTCACGGATCCCGCGGAGGGTTTCGAAGTCGTCCTGCGGATCCTCGAAATAGCCGAAGGCCGTGAAGAGATTGATCACGGCATCGAACTCATCTTCGAAAGGCAACTCGCGCATATCGCCGCGTACCCACCGGACGGTGGCCTGCTGGGTCTGGGCGTCCGTCTTCGCTCGGTCGAGCAACACCTCGCTGAGGTCGAAGCCAGTCACGTCGAAGCCTCGCCTCGCGAGGGCGATGGCGTGGCGCCCGTGGCCGCAGGCCAGATCCAGGATTCGGGCACCGGCTTCCAGATCGAGGAGCGACACGATCCCGTCGACTTCCGCGAGGGTGCGCTCGACCGGGAATGCGTCCCGGTAGATTTCGAAGTAGTCCTCCCTGAAGAAGGATTCGAACCAGGCGGTGTCGGCCATGGCGTGATGATACGGCGCGATTCGTCGGTCGCGACCAGGAACAGCATTCCACGCCAGCTCGACCCGCGGGCCGGAGCGGGTGCGTTCTCGCGCAGCGACCCGGTGATCCTACGTGACACGATGACCCGAGCGGGCGAGGCGGCTCACGCGGGAGGGGAGGCAGGCGCGACCTCGGTGCCACAGGGGAGCGGAGCGGGAAGCACACCCGTCCGGCCCGCGCGCAGGGCCTCGGTCTGTCACGGCCCGGCCGCCATCTCAGCGGCGCAGGTTGTACTTGAGGATGCACCAGACGGCGCGCAGGCCGTCGCGCCAGGCGATCTTCTTGCCCTCGGCGTAGGTGCGGCCCGAGTAGGAGATGCCCACCTCGTAGATCCGGCAGCCCAGCCGCGCCACCTTGGCCGTGATCTCCGGCTCGAAGCCGAAGCGGTCCTCCTGGAGGTCGATCTGCTGGAGCACCTCGCGCCGGAACGCCTTGTAGCAGACCTCCATGTCCGTGAGGTTCAGGTCCGTCAGCATGTTGGACAGCAGCGTGAGGAGCCGGTTCACCACCGAGTGCCAGAAGTAGAGCACGCGGTGCGAGTCGCCTCCCGTGAAGCGCGAGCCGAACACCACGTCGGCCCGCCCCTCCAGGATCGGGGCCAGGAGCTTCCCGTAGTCCCGGGGGTCGTACTCGAGGTCGGCGTCCTGGATCAGCACGATGTCGCCAGTGGCGGCCCCGAAGCCCGTGCGCAGGGCTGCCCCCTTGCCGCGATTCCGGTCGTGGAAGATCACCTTCGAGACGCGCGGCTCGACACGCGAGACGAGGACCTCGCGGGTCCCATCGCTCGAGGCGTCGTCCACGACGATCACCTCCTTGCCGGCGACAGGAGACGCCAGCACGGCGTCGATCAGAGCCTCGATGGTGTGGCGCTCGTTGTAGCAGGGGATGACGATGGAGATGCTCGGCATCGGGGGCCGCCGCGTCACTCGTCGGTGACGCAGCCCTCCGAGGCCGGCTTCACGCTCTTGATGTACTTGTAGAGGGTTCCGCTCGTGGCCTTGAGGGGGGGCGGGGTCCAGCGCTCCCGCCGGCGCGCGAGCTCCGCCTCGCCCACCTCGAGCTCGATGGTGCGCTTCTTGGCGTCGATGGCGACGACGTCGCCATCGCGCAGGAGCGCCAGGGGGCCGCCCTCCTGGGCCTCGGGCGTCACGTGCCCGATCAGGAAGCCGTGGGAGCCTCCGGAGAAGCGCCCGTCGGTGACGAGAGCCACGGAGCCGCCGAGGCCGGCGCCCATCAGGGCCGAGGTCGGCGTCAGCATCTCGGGCATGCCGGGCCCCCCCTTGGGCCCCTCGTAGCGGATCACGAGCACCTGGCCGGCCTCGATCCCGCCGCGCTCGAGGGCGGCCAGCATCTCCTCCTCGCAGTCGAAGACGCGGGCCGGGCCCGAGAAGGAGAGCCCCTCCTTGCCGGTCAGCTTGGCCACGGCGCCGCCGGGCGCGAGGCTCCCGCGCAGGATCTGGATGTGGCCCGTCGACTGGATCGGATCGTCCCAGGAGCGGATCACGCGCTGCCCCTGGGCCAGGGCCGGAGCGGAGGCCAGGTTCTCGGCCAGCGTCCGGCCGGTCACGGTGAGGCAGTCTCCGTGCAGCGCGCCGCGCTCGAGCAGGTAGCGCAGGAGCGCCGGAGTCCCGCCCACCTCGTGCAGGTCCTCCATCACGTGCGATCCGCTCGGCTTCAGGTCCGCGAGGTACGGCGTCCGGTCGCTCACCGCCTGGAAGTCGTCGAGGCCGAGCGGCACTCCGACGGCGCGCGCCATGGCGATCAGGTGCAGCACCGCGTTCGTGGATCCGCCGAGCACGGTCACCGTCACCATGGCGTTCTCGAAGGCCTCGCGGGTCATGATCTGGCGCGGCCGCAGGTCGCGCTCGAGCAGGCCGTGGATCGCCGCCCCGGCCCGCCGGCACTCGTCGCGCTTGGCGGGGTCCACGGCGGGCGTGGAGGAGCTCCCGGGCAGCGACATGCCGAGCGCCTCGATGGCCGAGGCCATCGTGTTGGCCGTGTACATGCCGCCGCAGGCCCCGGCCCCCGGGCAGGCGTGGCGCAGCACGTCGCGGCGCGCCTCCTCGTCGATGCGCCCGGCCACGTACTCGCCGTAGGACTGGAATGCCGAGACGATGTCGAGCTTCTCGCCGCTCCTGCTGCGGCCCGGCTTGATGGTGCCGCCGTAGACCATCAGCGAGGGCCGGTCGAGGCGCCCCATGGCGATCAGGCAGCCGGGCATGTTCTTGTCGCAGCCGGGGATCGAGATGTTGGCGTCGTACCACTGGGCCGCCATCACGGTCTCGATCGAGTCGGCGATGAGATCCCGCGACTGGAGCGAGTAGCTCATGCCCTCGGTGCCCATGGAGATGCCGTCGGAGACGCCGATCGTGTTGAAGCGCATCCCCACGAGGCCCGCCTGGACGACCCCGCGCTTCACCTCCTCCGCGAGCTCGAGCAGGTGCATGTTGCAGGGGTTGCCCTCGAACCAGACGCTGGCGATCCCCACCTGCGCCTTGTCCATGTCCGAGTCGGTCAGGCCCGTGGCGTAGAGCTGGGCCTGGGAGGCCCCCTGGGACCGGGGCCCGGTGATGCGCGCGCTGATCCGGTTGAGCGGCCTGGCCATCTCGAGACGATAGCGACTCGGGCCGGTCAGCCGCGAGCGGCGGCTCAGGTGCCCCGCCGGCGCAGGCCCGCCGCCTCGTAGATGGCGTCGATCACGCGCATGTTGGCGACGCCGTGGGCGGCGTCGGTGGGCAGGGACCGGCCCTCGCGCACGGCGCGCGCGAAGGCGCGCAGCTGGCCCTGGTAGCTGCCCTCGCCCGCGACGCGCTCGACGCGCCGGCCCGCGGGCGTCCGCACCGAGAGGCGATGGAAGAGCTGCGGGGCCACCGGGTTCAGCACGTGGAGGCGGCCCCGCTCGCCCAGGACGCGGGCGGAGACGTCGAGGAGTCGCGCGGAGAAGAGCGAGCAGGTGATGCGCCCGGTGGCGCCGCCGGGGAAGCGCAGCTCCGCGCGCATGGCGCGGTCCACCTGGGGGGAGGCGAGGCGCGCCCGGGCCGACACCACCTCGGGCTCCTCCCCCGCCAGGAAGCGCACCAGGCTCACCGCGTAGCAGCCGGTGTCCATGGTGGCGCCGCCGCCGAGCTCGAAGCGGTAGCGGATGTTGCCGGGGATCGCGAAGGGGATGCACAGGCTCGCCTCGACGTGCAGCAGCCGCCCGAGCTCGCCGCTCGCCAGGATCTGGCCCAGGCGCTCGGCCAGCGCGTGGTAGCGCCAGTGGAAGGCCTCGGCCAGCACGCGGCCCGCCTGCTCGGAGGCCCGGGCCATGCGCTCCGCCTCGACCCGGTTGGCGGCGAGGGGCTTCTCGCAGAGCACGTGCTTGCCGGCCTCCAGGGCGCGCACGCTCCACTCGCAGTGGAGGGCGTTCGGCAGCGGCACGTAGACCGCGTCGACCTCCGGATCCGCCAGCAGGTCCCGGTAGCGGCCGTGGACGCGGGGGATGCCGTGGCGGGCGGCGAAGCGGTGGGCGCGCCCGGGATCGCGGGCCGCGACCGCCCGGAGCTCGACCCCGGCCAGCGCGCGGGCCGGCCGCACCAGGGCCGTGGGCGCGATGCGCGCGGCGCCGAGGATCCCGATCCGCAGCGGGGGGCGCGCGGGGAGCCCGGGCTCCCGACCCGGCGCCCCCTCCCCGCTCCGTCGCTCCCCTCCCGGCGCCAGCGGCATCGCGTCCCGGCCCCCCTGCCCGCCCGCTGTCCTCCCTACCACCCGGGCCGCGCTCCCGGCAAGGGCAGCGCCCGAGGTCGGGGGCGGGAGCTTCAGGCTTCCCCGCGGGCGGTCGATCCACCCGCAAGCCCCCTGCCAGCTCCTGGGAGTGCCCGTGCCGTCCCCGCAGCCGATGATCCTGCTGCTCCACGAGGGGGAGCTCGAGGACGTGCGCGCGCTCCTCGACCGGATGGCCGTCGCCTACGTGGAGTGGCGCGGGAGCTCCACCCGCGTCTACGAGCAGAGCGCCTGGGGGCTCGTCATCGCCACGCCCCAGCGCTTCGCCGCGGCCGATTTCGGCGCTGCGGGGAGACGGCCCGCCGGCATCGCGATCCTCGACCAGGAGTCGCGCCCGCTGGGCGCGCTGCTGGGCCGCAGCGGCGTCGACTACCTGGTGCGCCGCCCGGTCCACGCCGCGGCGCTCCGGCTCCTGATCCTGCGCCTGCTCTACCAGGGACCGGAGCGGCGCGGAGCCCTGCGCGTGAGCGTCGGCTTTCCGGTCGAGCTCCGCGCCCCGCTGCGCTGGCGGCCGGCCTACCTGCTCGACCTCTCGCTGCTGGGCTGCCGGCTCCTCTCGAGCCGCGCGGCGGGCTTCGGCCGCCGGGCGAGCGTGCGCCTGCCCTCGGCCCTGACCGGCGGACGGGACCTCGTGCTGGGGGGCCACATCTCGCGGGTGGGCCCCTGCGAGGAGGGCGAGGCCGGTGCCGAGGAGATCGCCGTGCGCTTCGGCGCGCTTCCGACCCGCGAGCTGCGGGCGCTCGAGGCGCTGCTCGGGCAGCTCTCGGAAGCGCCGGGCCTGTTCGAAGCCGACGGGGAGGGGAGCCCCGCTGCGGCGGACGCCGCGGGCGCGGGCCCGGCTGCCCGCGAGCCGGAGGCCCCGGCCGGCGAGCGGCGGCGGAGGGATCGCCGCGCCTACCCGCTGCGCGTGATCGCCCTCGGGAACGAGCCGGCCCGCGTCGTCCTGGGCCGCGACCTCTCGGCCGGGGGGATGCGGATCGAGCCCACCGAGAAGCTCTCGCTGGGAGAGGAGCTGCGGCTCGCCCTCCACATCGGCGCGGAGCGCGAGCCCCTCGTCGTCGGCGCCCGCGTGGAGCGGGACGACGGGGCCGAGGGCCTCATGCTCCGGTTCGAGGAGCTCCCCCCGGAGGCCGCGGCCCACCTGGCCGGGATGCTCGACTGCCTGCCCGTCATGAGCAGCCTGGGGGAGGGGGAGGAGGGCGTGCCCCTCGTCGTCTCCGAGATCCTGCCCGGCGCGCGCGCCGACGGGGAGCCGGGGACGCCCGCCCCCTAGCCCGCGCGCCCCGCGCGGACCACGCTATCCTGCACCCCTCGCGGGCGCTCTCCCGCCCGAGGTCTGGTTGCAATAAAGGTGACCCTGGGTCATGCTAGGGGCTGGGGTGACATGACTCCAAGTCACTTTTTCCCCGCGGCGTCCACCCGAGGCCCCGGGCTCGGGCAGCGGAGCGCCGCGGCCACCTTTTCCGGGGGCGCGCCTTGACGGCTTTCCTGCACGGGCTCGGCCACTTCCATCCCGAGACCGAGATCACGAACCGCTTCCTCGAGGAGCTCGACATCGGGACCAACGACGAGTGGATCCTCGAGCGGGTGGGCATCCGCTCGCGCCGCACCGTGCTCCCCCTCGACTACATCCGCGCCACCCACAACGCCGATCCGCGCCAGGCCCAGGAGGCGGCGGTGCTCTCGACCGCCGACCTGGGCGTGCGCGCCGCCGCCCTCGCCATCGAGCGGGCCGGGGTCCCTCGCGAGGAGATCGGCCTCGTGATCGCTGGCGGCTCCGCCCCGGACTACCAGTCGCCCGCCGAGGCCTGCAAGGTGGCCCAGGGCCTGGGCCTCGAGGTGCCGGCCTTCGACGTGAACTCCGCCTGCACGAGCTTCCTGGTGCAGCTGCACCTGCTCTCGCTGATGCGGCCCGAGGCCATGCCCCCCTTCGCGCTGCTCGTGGCGAGCGACGCCCTCACCCAGACCGTCGACTACTCGGACCGCAGCGCGGCGGTGCTCTGGGGCGACGGCGCAGCGGCCGCCGTGGTCTCGCTGCGGGTCCCCAGCCGGGCCCGGATCCTGGGCAGCGCGGTCGAGTCGAGCCCGGCGGGCGCGGACAAGGTGATCGTGAAGCGCGCCGGCCACTTCGCCCAGGAGGGCCGCACGGTCCAGACCTTCGCCATCAAGAAGACCACCCGCTTCCTGGCGGCGCTGCAGGAGGAGTTCGAGGAGCCCGGGCGGCGCTTCCACTTCGTGGGCCATCAGGCCAACCTGCGCATGCTCGAGAACGTGTGCAGGCGCTGCGAGATCCCGCCCGAGCGCCACCACACGAACTGCGAGTGGTACGGCAACACCGGCTGCGCGAGCTCGGCCTCGGTGCTCTCGATGAGCTGGGAGAAGTGGAGCCCGCGGGACGACGTGGCGGTGGTGGGCGTCGGCGCCGGCCTCACCTGGGCGCGCTATCTGGTCCGCTTCGAGGAAGCCCCGTGAAGTACGCGGAATTCCTGGGCCGCGACCACTTCCGCCGGGAGGAGCTCCTGGCCTTCGCCCACGGGACCCTGGTCGAGGACCCGCCGGAGGGCTTCGTCGCGCGCCTGCCCGTGCCGCCGCTGCTCATGCTGGACCGGGTGACCCGGGTCGAGCGCGAAGGCAGTCGCGGCCGCATCGTCGGGGAGCGCGACGTGCGCCTGGACGACTGGTTCTTCCAGTGCCACTTCCTGGGCGACCCGGTGCAGCCGGGCTGTCTGGGCCTCGATGGCGTGTGGCAGCTGATCGGCTTCTACTGCAACTGGGCCGGCGGAGTCGGGGCCGGCCGCGCGCTCGGCGTGGGAGAGGTGGAGTTCTTCGGCCAGATCCGGCCCCACGACGGCCTGGTCCGCACCGAGGTGGAGATCCGCCGCTACTCGGAGCTCCCGGAGTCGGGCTCGGCCATCGCCATCGGCGACGCCACCGTCTCCGTGGACGGAGCGCCCATCTACTCGGTGAAGCGCGCGAAGGTGGGGCTCTTCCAAGGCATCGCCTACCGCGACTACCCGAACGCGTCGGAGCACGCGCGCGGCGGGAGCCTGGAGCGATGAGCGGCGCGGGGAGCGAGGTGACGCTGACGCCGGCGCAGGTCCTTGCCGCGATCCCCCAGCGGGAGCCCTTCCGCTTCGTCGACGAGATCCTCGAGATCGACGACGAGCACGTGGTGGCGAGCTACCGCTGGCGCGAGGACGCGGACTTCTACCGCGGCCACTTCCCCGGAAACCCCGTGACGCCGGGCGTGCTCCTCGTCGAGTCCATGGCCCAGGCCGGGGTCGTGGCGCTCGGGATCTTCCTGCTCGCCCGGCACGGCTCCCCCGCCGACGTCGAGAAGCTCGTCACGGTCTTCACCGACGCGAGCGTCGAGTTCAGCGGTCTGGTGCGGCCGGGGGATCGGGTGCAGATCACGGGCCGGAAGGTCTTCTACCGCCGGCGCAAGCTGCGCTCCCAGGTCGAGATGCGCCTCGAGGACGGCGCCGTCGTGTGCGCGGGGGTGCTCTCGGGCATGGGGGTTCCGCGATGAGCCGGCGCGTCGTGATCACCGGCATGGGCGTGGTGGCGCCCAACGCGACCGGGCTCCAGGACTTCGAGCTGGCGCTCCGCAAGGGCCGCTCGGGCCTGCGCCGCCACGCGCTCATGCAGGAGCAGGGCTTCGGCTGCACCGTGGCCGGCGTGCCCCAGGGCGTGGAGGAGCTCGCGGCGGCGAGCTTCGACGAGGACCTCCTCCTGGCCATGAACTCCGGCCACCGCTTTGCTTCGCTGGCCGCCGTCGACGCCTGGCAGGACGCCGGCCTCGCGCGCCCGGAGCGCGGGGACGACCGCGTGGACTGGGACAGCGGCGCCGTGCTGGGCACCGGGATCGGCGGCATGGACACGATCGGCACGCGCATCGTGCCGCTGGTCGACGCGGCGAAGGTGCGCCGCCTCGGGAGCACCTGCGTCGAGCAGGTGATGGCGAGCGGGATCTCCGCGCGGGTCTCGGGCCTGCTGGCCCTGGGAAACCAGGTGACGACCAACTCGAGCGCCTGCAGCACGGGCACCGAGGCGCTCGTCCTGGGGATGCTGCGCATCCGGCACGGCCTGGCGGAGCGCATGCTGTGCGGCGGCGCCGAGGGCGAGAGCCACTACATCTGGGCGGGCTTCGACGCCATGCGGGTGCTCTGCCGGACCTTCAACGACGAGCCCGAGAAGGCGTCGCGGCCCATGAGCGAGACCGCCGGGGGCTTCGTTCCCGCCGCCGGCGCCGGCGTGCTCGTGCTCGAGAGCCTCGAGAGCGCCCGGGCGCGCGGCGCGCGAATCTACGCCGAGCTGCTGGGCGGGGCGGTGAACTGCGGCGGGCATCGGAGCGGCGGCAGCATGACGGCTCCGAACCCGAGCGGCGTGGTGCGCTGCGTGCGGGCGGCGCTGGCGGATGCGGCCTGCGAGCCCGGCGAGATCGACCTCGTCAACGGGCACCTCACCGCCACCGGCGCCGACCCGAAGGAGGTCCTGGCCTGGTCCGAGGCCCTCCGGCGCGGGCCCGAGAGCTTCCCCCTCATCCTCTCCACCAAGTCCATGATCGGCCACTCGCTGGGGGCCGCGGGCGCGATCGAGAGCATCGCCTGCGTCCTCATGCTGCAGCGCGGCTTCGCGCACCCGTCGATCAACTGCGAGGACGTGCACCCGGAGATCGCCCCCTTCGAGGCTTCGATTCCGCGCGAGGCGTGCGAGCTCCCGGAGCTGCGCACGATCGTCAAGGCGGGCTTCGGCTTCGGAGACGTGAACGCCTGCGCCGTGTTTCGAGCCTGGAAGGAGTGAGCGGTCCCCCTGGACCCTGAAGAGGAAGGAGAACGCGAGATCATGACGGAAGCGGAGATTTTCGAGCGGATCGTGAAGATTCTGACCCCCCACGTGCGGAACCAGGAGGCCCTGGCGCAGGTGGGGAACGCCACCAACATCCTGGACGACCTGAAGGTCAACTCCGCGCGCCTCGTGGACGTGGTGCTCGCCTTCGAGGACGAGTTCGACATCGAGATCCCCGACGAGGACGTGGACACGGTGAACACGGTGGGCGACTGCGTCCGGCTGATCCTCGAGAAGACGAGCTAGCCGGCCCAGGGCTTCGTGGCCCCCGGCCTCCCGCGCCGCGACCGGCTCGCGCTCCTCCTCCAGCGCGAGGTGGGGAGAGTGCTGTCTCCGCTCTGGATTCCCCTCGTGATGGGAATCATGCGCTTCGGCTTCGGCTGGCGCATCGAGGGTGCGCGGGCCACCCGCCGGGAGTTCCGGCGGCTGCGCCGCGCGTCGGCGAGCCCGCTCCTCGTGTGCGCCAACCATCTGACGATGCTGGACTCGTTCCTGGTCGCCTGGGCGCTGGCGCCGGCCTCCTGGTACGTGCGCCACTACGCGTCGCTGCCCTGGAACACCCCGGAGCGCATCCACTTCGCGCGGACCCGCGCCATGCGGGCCCTGATCTACGTGATGAAGTGCATCCCGGTGCGGCGGGGCGGAGATCGCGGCGAGGTGGGTCGGGTGCTCGGGCGCGTGGCCTGGCTCCTCGCGCGGGGCGAGGTGGCTCTCGTCTTCCCGGAGGGCGGGCGCAGCCGGACCGGGCGCGTGGACACCGAGGCGGTCACCTACGGGGTGGGCCGGCTCGTGAAGGAGGTCCCGGGCTGCCGCGTGCTGTGCGTCTACCTGCGCGGCCAGGGCCAGGCGGGGTATACGGCGGCGCCCGCGCGGGGGGAGCGCTTCCGCGTGGAGCTCGCCTGCCTCGAGCCCAAATCGGCCCACGCGGGACTGCGGGGATCGCTGGATCTCTCGCGCCAGATCCTGAGCTGCCTGGCGGAGCTCGAGCGGCGGCACTTCGAGGGGAGGGCCGCGTGATCGGAAACGACGTCGTCGACCTCGGCGACCCCGAGACCCGGCCGGGCGCCCGCCATCCCCGTTTCGACGCGCGCGTCTTCGACCGGGCCGAGCTCGCCCTGCTGGCGGGAAGCGGCGCGCCGGAGCGGCTGCGCTGGATCCTGTGGGCCGCCAAGGAGGCGGCCTACAAGGTGGCGCGCAAGCTCGACCCGCGCGCCGCCTTCGCCCCGGCGCGCTTCGGCGTGCGCCTGGACGCGGGGCTGCGCGGGCGCGTGGAGCACGCGGGTCGCGCGCTCCCCTGCCTGGTCCGGGCGGGCCCGGACTCCGTCCACGCCGTCGCCGCCGACGCCGAGCTCGACCCCGAGCGCCTGCTCCTGGGCGAGGCCCGGCTCGGCGAGGCCGGAGCCGGCGGCGGCGCCGAGCCGGGCCTGGCCGTGCGCCGCCTCGCCATCGCGAGGCTGGCCCGGCACCTCCGGGCCGCGCCCGCGGAGCTCGCGATCGCCCGGCGCGGCCGCATCCCGGAGCTCCTGCGCCGCGGCGAGGCCACGGGACTCGACCTCTCGCTCTCGCACCACGGAGAGCTCGTCGCCTTCGCCTGCCAGGTGGATCGCGCGGGGCGGAACCCGTGAGCCCGGCGCGGCGCGAGATCCGGCGGCTCGCCATCCTGAACCGGGGCGAGGCGGCCATGCGCGCCGTCCGCGCGGTGAAGGCGCTGCGGGCCCGCGAGGGCAGCGACCTCCAGGCCATCGCCCTCTACACCGCCGTGGACCGGGACGCACCCTTCGTGCGCCACGCCGACTCGGCGGTGGAGATCACCTCCTCCCGCGGCGACGTGGCGGCCTACCTGGATCACGAGATCCTGCTGGCCGCGCTGCGCCGGTCCGGCGCCGACGCCGCCTGGCCCGGCTGGGGCTTCGTGGCGGAGGACCCGATCTTCGCGGAGCGCCTCGAGAAGGCCGGGATCACCTTCCTCGGTCCCTCGGCCCGGGCCATGCGGGAGCTCGGCGACAAGATCTCCGCCAAGCGCATCGCGATGCAGGTCGGCGTGCCGGTCACCCCCTGGAGCGAGGGACCCGTCGAGGGCGACCTCGAGGCCCGTCGCGCCGCCCGGCGCCTGGGCTACCCCCTCGTGATCAAGGCCTCGGCGGGGGGCGGCGGGCGCGGGATCCGCAAGGTCGCCGGTCCGGAAGAGCTGGCGGAGGCGCTGCGCGCGGCGCGCGCCGAGGCGGCGGCCGCCTTCGGAGACCCGCGCGTCTTCCTGGAGCGGAAGGTCGAGCGGGGGCGCCACCTGGAGGTGCAGGTGCTGGCGGACCTCCACGGCGCGGTCCTCGCCCTGGGGAGCCGCGACTGCTCGGTGCAGCGCCGCCACCAGAAGGTGCTGGAGGAGGCGCCGCCGCCGGGCCTCTCCCGCGAGCGCCGCGCGGAGCTCGAGGCCGCCGCCGTGCGACTGGCCCGGCACGTGGGCTACGCCTCCGCCGGGACCGTCGAGTTCCTGGTGACCGACGCCGGCTGGCACTTCCTCGAGATGAACCCGCGGCTCCAGGTCGAGCACGGCATCACCGAGGCGATCACGGGCCTCGACCTCGTGGAGCTCCAGATCCGCGTGGCGCGCGGGGAGTCCCTGGCAGGCCTCGCGGCCGAGGAGCGCGGCGTCGCGATCGAGGCGCGCGTCTGCGCCGAGGACCCGGACGCGGGCTTCCTGCCCGCGCCGGGCCGGATCGCGCGCTTCGAGCCGGCCCTGGGCCCCCGCGTGCGCGTCGACAGCGGCGTCAGCACCGGCTCCCAGGTCCCCGCCAGCTTCGACTCGCTCGTGGCCAAGGTGATCGCGACGGGCGAGAACCGCGCCGAGGCGCTGGCGCGACTCGCCTGCGCGCTGGCGGACTTCGAGCTCGTGATCGCGGGGGGCTCTACCAACAAGGGCTTCCTGCTCGAGGTGCTCGCGGCTCCCGAGCTCCAGAGCGGGAGCGTGGACACGGAGTGGCTCGACCGCTTCGCCGCCCTGCGCAGCGGCCGGACCGAGTTCGCGGAGGAGGCGCTCGTCGCCGCCGGCATCCTGGCCTATCAGGCGGCGCGGCGCACCGCGCGGCTCAACTTCTACGCAGACCCCAGCGCTCCGCTCCCCTCCCGCGTCCCGCCCTCGCGCGGCCAGCAGATCGACCTCACCACCGGCGCCGAGCAGTACCGCCTCGAGGTCTACGCCATGGGCAGCTGGCGCTACCGGGTCCACGAGCGCGGCCGGGTGGCGGAGGCGCGCCTGCGCGAGGAGGGAGGCGGTGCCGCGCGCCTCGAGCTCGGCGGGCGCTCCCTGCGCGTGCTCTACGACGCGGGGGAGACGGGTCTCCGGGTGGAGGTGGAGGGGCGACCCCACCGCTTCGGGCTCCAGACCGTGGGCCAGGTGCGCGCGGGCACCCCCGCCATGGTGGTGACCATCCACGTGGAGCCGGGCCAGGCCGTGCGGGCGGGGCAGACCCTGGGCGTCCTCGAGGCCATGAAGATGGAGATCGGCTTCGAGGCGCCGGTCTCCGGCGTGGTCCAGGAGGTGCGGGCGCGCCGCGGCCAGCAGGTGGCGGCGGGCGAGGTGCTGCTCGTGATCGACCCGGCGCCGGAGGCGACCGCGGGGGCCCCGGAGCGCGCGCGGCTGCGCCTGCCCGAGCAGCCCGATCCGCTGGCCCCGCTCTTCGCCGCCGGCCCGGAGGGCGGGCTCGGCGCCCCGGACCTGGCCGGGGCGGACCGCCTGCCCGCCGACTCGCGCCGCGCAGCCCTCGAGGCGGCCCGCGGCGAGGTGAAGCGCGTGCTCCTGGGCTACGACGCGAACCCCGAGCGCGCCGAGCTCCTGGCTTCCTTCCTGGACGCGAAGCTGCCCCCGGGCCTCTCCGAGCCCTTCCTGCGCGAGCTGGCCGATGTGAGCCGCGAGCTCGTGCTCTTCGCCGACGTGGAGCAGCTCTTCATCCGCGCCCCCCGCGCCTCGGTCTCCGGGGAGCCCGGCCCCAGCAACAGCGCGCGCCTGCGCATGTACGTGCGGCGGCTGCGCGCCGGCGGCGCCGGCATCGCCGAGGAGTTCCTGAGCCTGGTGCACGCGGCGCTGTCCCACTACGGCGTCGACTCCCTGGAGGACGGCGATGCGCTCGAGCGCGCCGTCCTGCGCCTGCTCTCCACGCAGCACGCGGCGCCGCTTCGCGGGCGCCTGGTCTCGGCCCTCTTGCGCCGCGTCACCGGGCTCGCGGAACGCGGCGTGTCCCTCGGCGGCGATGGCCTGGAGGACGCGCTGGCGCGCATCGCCGCCATGCGCGGACTCGTGAGCAACGCCGTGGCGGACGGCGCCGTCGATGCGCGCTACACGATCTTCGAGCGACCGCGCATCGAGCGCCTGGCCGAGCGCACCGACCAGGAGCTCGAGCGGTGGCTGGCAGACGCGGAGTCGGAGCCCCGCCAGCCTCCCGAGGAGGTGCTGTGCCACCTGGCCGACGCGCCGCGCGGCGTCTTCGAGCGCGTCGGGCGCTGGCTCAGCGACCCGCATCCGAGCCGCCGCGCCATCGCCGTGGCCGCCCACCTGCGCCGGATCTACGCGCGGGAGACCCCGCTCGCGGGCTGCCCGGCCCCGGCCGAGGGGGGGCGCTTCGAGCGCATCGCGTTCGAGGGCGGCCGCGTGGTGCTGGGCGCCGCCTGCCGCCCCGACGAGATCGACCGGGACGGCAAGTGGCTCGCCGAGGTGCTGGGGGGAGCGCGCGGCGGGCCGGGCTGGCCCGCCGCGGACTCGGTCGAGCTCTTCGTGCCGGTCGACGACATGGCGCAGCTCCGGGCGCTCTCCCCGCGCATCGACTCGGCGCTCCGCGCCCGGCCCGGGAACGTCCGACTCACGCTGATCTTCGCAACCCCGGGCGGCCCCGACGTGCACCGGACCTTCGTGCCCAGCGCGGGGCTCCTCACCGAGGACCGGCGCACCCACGGCATCCATCCCGAGACGGCGCGGCGCATCGAGGTCGACCGCCTGGCGAACTTCGAGCTCGAGCGCCTGCCCGGAAGCGAGGGCATCCACTGCTTCCAGGGGCGCAGCCGGAGCATTCCCTCCGACGAGCGCATCTTCGTGCTAGCCGACGTGCGCGGGCGCTCGCCGGACGGGGGGAGCGAGGCGACCCTGCACCTGCCGGCCTTCGAGCACGCCTTCTACGAGGCCACGCGCAGCCTGCGCGCGATCCTGGCCGAGCGCGATCCCAAGCGGCGCCTGCACTGGAACCGCATCGCGCTGACCGTCGAGCCGGAGATGTTCCTCGACCCGCAGACGACGAAGCTCCTGGCCCGGCGCCTGGCCCCCGCCACGCGCAACCTCGGCCTCGAGAAGGTGGTCGTGCGCATCAAGCTGCTCGATCGCACGGCGCCCGAGCGCCCCGCCGAGCCCGTCGACATCGTGATCTCGGACCTGACCGGCTCGAGCATGCAGATCCACACGCGCCAGCCCCACACGAAGCGCCTCGAGCCCGTGAGCGAGTATGAGCGCAGGGTGGTGGAGGCGCGGCGCCGGCGGCTCGTCTACCCCTACGAGATCATCCGCATGCTGACCGGGAGCGACCGCGGGCCCGCGGACGGCGAGCTCGGCCCGGGCATGTCGCTCCCGGCCGGGAGCTTCGAGGAGTACGACCTCGACCCGACCGCCGCGACGCCGCGGGCGCGCTGCGTCGCGGGGCGGCCCTACGGCGAGAACGTGAGCGCCGTGGTCTTCGGGATCATCAGCACGCCCACCGAGAAGGTGCCCGAGGGCATGCGCCGCGTGCTCGTGCTCTCGGATCCGACCCTCGGCATGGGCTCGCTGGCGGCGGCCGAGTGCGAGCGCCTGGAGGCCGCCATCGACCTGGCCGACGAGCAGTGCGTACCCGTCGAGTGGATCCCGGTCTCGAGCGGCGCGCGCATCGCGCTGGAGAGCGGCACCGAGAACCTCGACGCCACGGCGCGCGTGGTGAGGAGGATCGTCCGGTTCACCCAGGCGGGCGGCGTGATCCATCTGATCGTGCACGGCGTGAACGTCGGCGCCCAGAGCTATTTCGACGCACTCTCGACCATGCTCATGCACACGCGGGGCGCCCTCATCATGACGCCGCGCGCCTCCATGGTGCTGACGGGCCGCGCGGCGCTGGAGGCCTCGGGGGCGGTCTCCGCCGAGGACGAGGAGGCGATCGGCGGATTCGAGCGCATCATGGGACCCAACGGCGAGGCCCAGTACTTCGCCACCGACCTCTCCGACGCCTATCGCATCCTCTACGAGCACTACCGCTACACCTACGTGGTTCCGGGAGAGCGGGGACCCCGGCCCTTCGCCAGCTCCGACCCGAAGGAGCGCTCGATCTGCGAGCTTCCCTGCAGCGAGTCCGAGAACGGCAACGGCTTCCGCACGGTGGGCGAGATCTTCGACGACGCGACCAACCCGGGCCGCAAGCGGCCCTTCCCCATGCGCGCCGTGATGGAGGCGCTGGTGGACCGGGACGGCGGGCGCCTGGAGCGCTGGCGCTCCATGGCCGGCGCCGAGACCTCGATCGTGTGGGACGCCCATCTGGGCGGGATCCCGGTGTGCCTGATCGGGATCGAGAGCCGCAACATCGAGCGGATCGGCTACCGCCCCTTCGATGGGCCCGAGAGCTGGACCGGGGGCACCCTCTTCCCCCTCTCCTCCAAGAAGACCGCGCGCGCCATCCAGGCCGCCTCGGGCAACCGACCGGTGCTGGTGCTCGCGAACCTCTCGGGCTTCGACGGCTCGCCGGAGTCCATGCGCAAGCTCCAGCTCGAGTACGGGGCCGAGATCGCGCGGGCGGTGGTCAATTTCGATGGGCCGATCCTCTTCCTCGTGGTCTCCCGCTACCACGGCGGCGCCTACGTGGTCTTCTCCCAGGAGCTCAACCCGGGCCTGCGCGCCTTCGCGCTGGCGGGCTCCTACGCCTCGGTGATCGGCGGCGGGCCCGCCGCCTCCGTGATCTTCACCCGCGAGGTGCGCGCGCGCGCCGCCGCGGATCCGCGGGTGGCCGAGCTCGAGCGGCGCCTGCGCGCGGGCCCGCGGACCGAGCTGCGCGAGGAGCTCGACCGCGTGCTCGGCGAGGTGATCCTGGAGAAGCAGGCCGAGATCGCCGCCGAGTTCGACGCCGTCCACACGGTCGAGCGCGCGCAGCGCGTGGGCTCCCTCTCCGGCATCCTCGCGCCCGAGGCCCTCCGCTCCTTTGCCATCGAGCAGCTGCGGGCGGCGCTGCGGGAGCCCCCGCGGAGCTAGAGGGCGGGCGTATGGCACTCCGCTCGTTGCCGTGACCCCCCTCACACACTGCGCCCCGGGCTCTTCCGACCGGTTCCCTACGCGCACGCGGCGCGGGGGGGATCCCTTTCATGAAGAGCCTCTATCTCTGGCCCGAGAGCCCGGCGCTCTCGCTGCTCGCCCTCTGGCTCGCCTCGGTCGTGCTGCTCTGGGCGGCGCGCGAGCCCATGCTCCAGGTTCTCAAGGGCCTGGGGAAGGGCCTCGAGGCGGGGCTGCGGGGGCTGGCCCTCTGGTGCCAGGAGACCGCCGAGAGGCTGGCGCAGAAGAGCCGCACGGCGCTTCTCGCGGCGGGCGAGCTCGAGCTCCAGAGCCGGATCTCGCGGGAGCTCCTGCGCATCGACGCCTGCTTCTCCGAGAAGCTCGGGCAGTACTCGACGCTCCACCGCAGGCTCGACGACCTGCTCCTGCGCCTGGAAGCCGACTACGAGAGCTGCGGGAACTCGCCGCCGGAGGTGCCGGGCTGGGCGGGCGCGGTGGAGGCCGTGGCCGCCATCCCCGACTCCGCGGACCCGAACGTGCGCAAGGTGCTGGAGGGCATCCGCGAGTCCATGCAGGACGCGGAGCGCCGCGCCCTCAAGAGCTATCGGGAGGACACCTCCCGGCGCCACGGCATCCTGGGCAAGATGCGCCCGGACTGGAAGCAGGTGCGCTCGCTCGGGGCCCGCATGCGCGACGCCGTGGCCCGCGCCATCCAGACCACGGCCAAGATCGACCGCTACGTGGACGAGTACCAGGGGCTGGTGAAGGACCGGGAGGCGGCGGCCCATTCCCAGACCTACTCGGCGATCAAGCCCTTCCTGGTCTCCCTGCTGGTGATCGGCGTGGCGCTGGGCGGCGCCTTCATCAACTTCCAGCTGATCGCGCTCCCCATGGCGGAGCTGGTGCCCGCCGGCGCGCGCCTGGGCGGGGTCCCGGTCGCGACGGTCTCGGCCCTCGTGATCGTGCTGATGGAGGTGGCCCTCGGCATCTTCCTGATGGACATGCTGGGGATCACGGACCTCTTCCCGAAGCTCGCGACGCTGGCGCCCTCGCGCCGGCGCCTGATCCTGGGGCTCTCGCTCTCCGGCCTCTTCTTCCTGGCCGGCGTCGAGAGCTCGCTCGCCGTCCTGCGCGAGCAGATCGTGGCCGCCGACGCGGCGCTGAAGCTCTCGCTGGCCGGCGCGGCCGGGCAGGTCGTGGCCGAGCCGGCCACCTCGAAGGTGCCCGTGATCGGCCAGGCGGTGCTGGGCTTCGTGCTGCCCTGGATCCTGGCGCTGGTGGCCATCCCCCTGGAGATGCTGCTGGAGAGCGGGCGCCACGTGCTCGCGAGCCTGGCGGTGCTCGCGCTGCTCGCGGTGGGGAGCGGCGTGCGCGTCGCGGCCCACGCAGCGACCTCCCTGGCCAGCGCGCTCCCCGGCGTCTACGACGTCTACGTGGCGATCCCGCTGCGCCTCGAGCGCCTGGCGCGGGAGGCGGGGGCGGGCGCCGCGGGGCGCAGGGCGAGGCCCCGCGCGGGTTCCCGGGGCGGAAGCGCCGACCCGGACGTCGACGACGCCGAGGTGGCGTGATGGCCCCGGGACTCGTCTGCGCCCTCGCCCTGGCGCTGCTGGCGCTCCTCCCCGGCTGCGGGGCGGGCCAGCGCTACGACCAGGCCATCGGCGTCCTCGTCGACGTCTCGGGCACCTACGCCGACCGGAAGGGGGCGACGGTGGATCTCATCAAGCGCGAGATCCTCCCGCACCTCGAGCCCGGCGACACGCTCCTCGTGGTGCGCATCGACAGCGAGAGCTATGGCGACGAGAACCTGGAGGCGCTCCTCACCCTCGACCGGCGCCCCTCCCACGCCAACGCCCAGAAGCTCGCCGTGGCGGCCAGGCTCGACGAGTTCGCGGCGCGGCCCGAGTCCTCGCGCCACACGGACATCCCCGGGGCGCTCATGCTGGCCTCCGAGTACCTGCGCGAGATCGGCGCCGGGAGCAGCGCCCTCGTGGTCTTCAGCGACCTCGAGGAGGACCTCCCGCGGGGCGCGCGGCGCACCCTGCGCGCCGACGAGCTCGCCGGCACGCGCGTGGTCGCCATGAACGTGAAGCGCCTGGCCGCCGACACGGTGGACCCGGACGTCTTCCGCCGGCGCCTGGCGAGCTGGGAGGAGCGCGCGAAGGACGCCGGCGCCCTCGAGTGGCGCACGCTGATGGACGCCTCGAAGCTCCCCGACTACCTGGAAGCGATCCGCAGCTGAGCGGCGGCTGGCCCGGGCTACGCCCGGGCCGGGACCCCCGGGCCCGGGTCGAAGAGGACCGGCAGGGCCTCGGGGCCGCGGAAGGCCAGGCCCGTGATCTGCGGCGGCGGCGCCTCGGGATCCAGGCGCAGGTTCGGGAGCCGGTCCAGGATGGCGTTCAGACCCACGCGCAGCTCGAGCCGCGCCAGGTGCATGCCGAGGCAGAGGTGGCGGCCCCAGCCGAAGGAGAGGTGCGGCTCCGGGAGCTCCCGGTCCAGGTCCCAGGTGTCCGCGTCGGCGTAGACGGCCTCGTCGCGGTTGGCGGAGGCCACCAGCGCCGCGACCGACGTGCCCTTCTGGATGGGGCAGCCGCGCAGCTCCGTGTCGCGCGTCGCGATCCGGCTCACCATGGTGACCGAGGTCTCCCAGCGCAGCGTCTCCTCGATCGCCCGGGGGACCAGCGAGCGGTCGCGCCGCACCCGCTCGAGCTCCGCGGGCCGCGTGAGGAGCGCGGCGAGGCAGTTCCCCATGGCCCGGAAGGTCGTCTCGGCCCCCGCCGGCATGAGCAGGCGCAGGAAGCCGTAGATGTGCTCGTCGTCCAGGCGCTGGCCATCGACCTCGGCCGTTGCGATGTCGCTGATCACGTCGTCCCGGGGGTTCCGCTTGCGGTCCTCCACGATCGGGGTCAGGTATTCGCGCATGGCCCTCGAGGCGGCGAGGCCGCGCTCCGGGTGGAGCGGTCCCCCGTTGATGTCCTCGGCCCAGGCGTGGAAGCGGGCGTGGTCCTGCACCGGGACGCCGATGATCCCCGCGATCACCTGGACCGGGTACTGGCTCGTCACGTCCCGCACCAGGTCGGCGCGCCCGCGCGGCGCGACGGCGTCCAGCAGGGCCTCGATGGTGGGGCGGATCAGCTCCCGGTCCCAGCGCTCGAGGGCGGAGGCGCGGAAGGCGTGGGAGACGAGGTTGCGGTAGCTCGTGTGCTCCTTGCCGTTCTTGCCGAGCAGCACCGTGCCCATGTAGGGGCCCATGGTGTCCTGGTTGATGCTGGAGGAGAAGAGCTCGTCCTGGCGCAGCACCGCCTCGACGTCCTCGCGGAGCACCACGCGCACCGTCTCGCCGCCGAAGAGGCTGCGCTTCCCGACGGGGCACTCGGCGCGCGCCTGCTTCCAGTCGGGATAGGGATCCAGGGTCTCGTCGCCGCTCCCCGCGCCCCCGCTGCCCTTCATCTCGTTCGCCCTCCGAAGCTCCCGGATCCGACGTCGAGCCTATCAGATCACTCCATCCGCCCGCAGGGCCGCGCGCTCGGCGGGGGAGAGGCCCAGGACCCCGCCGTAGATCTCGTCGTTGTGGGCGCCGAGCTCCGGTCCCGCCCAGCGGGTGGTGGCGGGGGTCTCCGAGAGGAGCGGCACCAGGCGCGGGACCCGCAGCCGGCTCCCGTCGGGGAGCCCGACCGACTCGAACATGCCGCGCGCCGCGTAGTGCGGGTCCGCGGCGATGTCGGCGATGCTGTAGATGGGGCCGGCGGGCACGTCGGCCCGCTCGAGGGCCGCGAGCACCTCGGCGTAGGGGCGCTCGGCGGTGAAGGCCTCGATGGCGGCGTCGATCTCCGCCTCGTGCTCGACCCGCCCCGGGTTCCTCGCGAGGCGCGGGTCGCGGGCCAGGTCCTCGCGCCCGATGGCTTCCATCAGCCGGCGGAAGATGCTGTCGCCGTTGCCCCCGACGATGACGAAGCGGCCGTCCCGGCAGCGGTAGGTGCTGGAGGGGACGATTCCCTCGAGCTTCGCCCCGCTGCGCTCGCGCACGTGGCCCTGGCGGTCGTACTCCGGGAGCAGGCTCTCCATCAGGTTGAAGACGGACTCGTAGATGGCCGCGTCCACGAGCTGGCCGCGCCCGCTCCCCCCCGCGTCGCGCCGGTAGATGGCGACGAGCACGCCGAGCGCGGCGTGGAGCGCGGCCAGGGAATCGCCCAGGCTGATGCCGGCGCGCACGGGCGGGCGGTCCGGCTCGCCCGTGACGTAGCGCAGGCCGCCGATCCCCTCGGCCACGCTGGCGAAGCCGGGCCGCCCGGCATAGGGCCCCGTCTGCCCGTAGCCGGAGAGGCGCGCCATCACGAGGCGCGGGTTCAGCGCCCGGAGCTCCTCGAAGCCCAGGCCCCAGGCCTCCAGGCGTCCCGGCCGGAAGTTCTCGACCAGGACGTCCACGCCGCCAGCGACCAGCCGGCGCACCAGCTCGGCGCCGCGCGGGTCTCGCAGGTCCAGGGTGATCGACTTCTTGTTGCGCCCGATGCTGTACCACCAGAGCGAGGTGCCCGCCTCGAGCCGGCGCCAGCTGCGCATGGGGTCGCCGCCCCCCGGCGGCTCGACCTTGATCACCTCGGCGCCGAAGCCGGCCAGGAGGCAGCCGGCGAAGGGGCCCGCGAGGAGCTGGCCGAGCTCGAGGACGCGGACGCCCGCGAGGGGGAGGGGGGTCGCTTCGCCGGCGCTCTGCACGGTGGCCTCTCCGCGTCCGATGATAGCCAGCGCGCCCGTTTCGAACTGAAATGGCCGCCCGTGCAGCGTGCAAGCCCGCGCCGGACGCGGCGCGCGACGCGCGCCCCGGGGTGGCCCGCCGCACGGGCTGGCGGGTACGGGTCTTGCACGAGGCGAGGAACCTGACGAGGGGAAGCCCGTGAGAACCCTGAGCCGCCAGGCCCTCGAGCCGGGCATGGTGACCGGGCGCGACGTCGTGGACCGCGCCGGGCGGGTCCTCGTCCCGGCCGGGACCCCCCTCGACGAGAAGCACCTGCGCGTGCTCAAGACCTGGGGCATCGACGCGGTCTGGGTGGAGGGGAGCGCGCCGCGGTCCGCGCCGGAGCTCCCGCCCCGGGAGGAGGAGCGCCTGCGCGCCCGCTTCCGGCACGCGGACCTCGCCCATCCCCTGATCTCCGAGCTCCTGGAGCAGGCCCGGCTCGGGGCTCGCAGCCGGGTCGCCGCCGAGGATGCCGATGTCTCGTGAGGCGGCGGAGATCGTCCGAGGCACCATCTCGCTGCGCTCGCTCCCCGAGATCTACCAGCGCCTGACGCGGGTGATCGACCATCCGAGAAGCTGCGTAGCGGACATCGCGGAGGTCGTGAGCGAGGACCCGGGGCTCACGGCGCGCCTGCTCGGGCTCGTGAACAGCTCCTTCCTGGGATTCCCGGGCCGGATCGAGGCGGTCTCCCAGGCGGTCGACCTGGTGGGAACCGCTCAGCTCAGGGACCTGGCCCTCGCCACTTCCGTGCTGCGGGTCTTCGAGGATGTGCCCCAGGAGCTCGTCGACATGGACTCCTTCTGGCGCCACGCGCTCGCCAGCGCGCTCCTCGCGCGCCTGCTCGCCGCACGGCGCCGCGAGAGCAACCTCGAGCGCTTCTTCGTGGCCGGCCTGCTGCACGACGTGGGGAGCCTCGTGCTCTACATGCAGCGCCCGAACCAGGCGCGCCGCTTCCTGCGCCACGCGGCCGGCGGCGAGGTCCTGCTGCACGAGGCCGAGCTCAAGGTGCTGGGATGCGATCACGCGGAGGTGGGCCGCGCGCTGCTGGCGGCCTGGCACCTGCCGCTCTCGCTCCAGGACGCGGTCGGCTCCCACCACGCCCCGTCGGCGGCCTTCTGCTTCCCGAGCGAGGCGGCCGTCGTCCACGTGGCGGATCTGATGGCCGACGCCCTCGAGCTCGGCAGCAACGGCGAGCGCTCCGTCCCGACCCTCGACCCGGTGGCCTGGTCCCGGCTCGGGATCGCGATCTCGGAGATCCCGGGCATCGCCGCCGAGGCCCTGCACCAGCTGGACGAGGTCGCGGGCGTGCTGTTCCGGCGCGCCGCATGAGCGGCGGCCCGGCGCACGGGTCGGCCGGCCGGCGGTCGGCCCCCAGCGCCCTCGACCCCTGGATCTTCGAGCGCCTGGGCGCTCTCGCCCGGCTGCGCGAGCAGCTCGCGGCGGGCGCCGGGGCCCCGGGCCAGGATCGCCTCCTCGAGGCGGTGCGCGCCGTGCTGGTCGAGATCCTCCCCTTCGAGGCCAGCGGCTTCCTGCTCGTGGCGGACGACCTCGACTTCGAGCTCGCGAGCTGCGCGCCCGCGCAGGCCTCCGAAGAGCTCCTCTCCGAGGTGGCCCGCAGCATCGAGACCGGGAGCTTCGGCTGGGCGCTCGGGCGCAACCGCGCCGTGCTGCTGCCCGCGGCCGGTGGGCCGCGCACGCTGCTGCTCCACGCGCTCGCGACCCCGGGCTCGACCCTCGGCATGTTCGCGGGCCTGCTCGAAGGCGAGGGGCCCACGCTGGCCCGCGCAGAGCGGGACCTCCTGTCGATCGCGCTCCACCAGTGCGCCGCGGCCCTCGAGACGGCGCTCTTGCAGCGCGACCGGGAGGGGCAGGCCCGCCGGCTCGAGGCGCAGGAGGCCCGGCAGGAGCCCGCCCTCCCGCGTCAGCGCCCGCCGGGCTCGGATCCGACGCGCGGCCCGCGCGAGCTCCTGGCCGCGCTCTGCGGGGAGCTGCGCTGGCCCCTGGCGGGGCTGCGCGCGCTGGCCGAGCGACTGCTCGCGACGCCGGCCCTCGAGGCAGAGGAGGCCCGCGGGTTGGCCCAGCGGATCCGGGGCGGAGCGCAGGCCCTCGAGACCCTGGCGGCGGACGCCCGCGAGTGGGCGGCGGCCCCGGCGGCCTGGACCGCGCCCCGGGCGGAGCCCTTCGACCCCCGCGCCCTGGCCCGCGAGCTCGGCGATCTCCTGCGCGCCGGCTGCGCGGCGCGCGGCCTCGAGGCCGCCGTCGAGATCGCGCCGGACCTGCCGGCGCAGCTCCTGGGCGACGACCGGTGCCTGCGCCAGGTCCTGCTCCTGCTGCTCGGGAGCGCGCTCGCGTCGACGAGGAGCGGCAGCGTGGAGCTGCGCGCCGAGCTGGAGGAACGCGGCCCCGAGACGGCGCGGCTTCGCCTCTCGGTGACCGACGCGGGTCCGGGGCTCTCGGAGGCCGCGCTGGAGCGGCTGCGCGCGCCGGACCCGGGGGAGCCGGGGAGTGCGCCGGAGGGCCTCGCCCTCGCGCGCCTGCTCCTGGAGGAGATGGGGGGCGAGCTCCGCCTCGAGAGCCGGCTCGGGCTGGGCGTGCGCTCCTCGATGTCGCTCACCCTGCCGGCTCCCGCCGATCCGGGCCACCCCGGGCGGGCGCGGGACCGCGCTCGGGGGGAGCAGGCGGCGCCGCGGGGCCCGGGCGGCCCCCGCGTGCTCGTGCTCGAGGACAACGCCGTCAACCAGAAGGTCATGGGGAGGATCCTCGAGAAGCTCGGCTGCCGCGTCGCCCTGGTGGCCGATGGCGTCGCGGCCCTCGACTGCCTCGAGCGCGAGAGCTACGAGCTCGTCTTCCTGGACTGCCGCCTGTCGGAGATGGACGGCTTCGAGACGACGACCGCCATCCGCCGCCGCGAGCGCGCCGGGGCGCACACACCCATCGTGGCCGTCACGGCCGACGCCTCGGGCCGCGATCGCGAGCGCTGCCTGGCCTCCGGCATGGACGACCACGTGAGCAAGCCCGTCCGCAGCGCCGATCTGCGCCGCATCCTGGAGCGCTGGGTCCCCTCCTGAGGCACCCTTCCCGCCGGAGGCCAGTGCCGGTTGGGAGTCTCGGCTGCCGCGGAGCTCGCTTGGCGCGTCCTCCCCGACGTGCGCCCCCGCGAGCGCAGGCGCTTCCTCTTCTTCGCGGGTCTCTCGACGCTGATCGGCCTGGCGCAGACGCTGGGCTTCGTGGGCGCCGAGGCGATCTTCCTGGCCCGGCTCGGTGCGGCGGAGCTCCCGCGCACCTTCGTGGCGGCCTCCCTCGCGACGGTGCTGGGCTCCCTGCTCTACGGGCTCGCGGTCGGGCGCCAGCGCAACGACTCCCTCTTCGCGCAGATGCTCCTCGGCTCGGGCCTGCTGCTGCTCGCGGCCAGCGCCGCCACCGCCGCCGGCCTCCCGGGGATCCTCCCGCTCCCCTACGGATTCTTCTATCTGACCCAGGCCATCTTCCTGAACCACTTCTGGACCTTCGCGAGCGACTACTTCGACACACCCAGCTGCAAGCGGCTCTTCCCGCTCTTCACCGTGGGCGCGAGCCTGGGGGGCGCGGCGGGAGGCGGGCTCGCGCTGCTGGCCACGCGGTTCGCGGGCTCCGCGAGCCTCCTGGCGGGCTGGGGCGTCGGGCTCGCCGCGGCGGCTCTGCTCCTGCGGCTCGGCCGGCGCAGCCTGCGCCGCTGGGGGCCCCTCGAGGTCGAGGAGCTCGACGAGACCTCGGTGGCAGGCCTGGGCACGGCGCTCCGCTACCTGCGCGGCTCGCCGCTCGGGCGCTGGCTCGCGGCGAGCGCGCTGACCATGGTGCTCGCGCTCTTCGTGGCGCAGTACCTCTACTCGGGAATCTTCGCGGAGAGCTTCCCGAGCGAGGCCGATCTCGCGGCCTTCTTCGGCATCTACCTGCTCGCCACCAACGCCGTGGAGATCGCGATCGAGCTCGCTCTGACGCCGTGGCTGATCCGCCGCTTCGGCGTGCCGAGCGCGAACCTGGTCCACCCGCTGCTCACGCTCGCGAGCTTCGCCGGGCTGGCCGCCCGGCCCGCCCTGGCCGCGGCGGTGCTGGCCCGCGTGAACCGCGAGCTCTTCGAGAACGCGCTGGCGGGACCCGTCCGCTCGCTCGTCTACAACGCCCTGCCCCTGCGCCTGCGCGGCCGCAGCCGCGCCTTCCTGGAGGGCATCGTCGTCTACGGCGGGATGTCGCTGGCGGGCCTGCTGCTCCTCGGGCTCGGCGACCCCGACCCGATCTGGCTCTGCGCCGCCGGCGGCGCCGCCTCGCTCGTCTACTGCGTCGCCAACCTGCGGGTGCGCCGCCAGTACCTGGAGGCTCTGCTGGAGGGGATCCGCGCCGGCCGCCTCGACCTGGACGAGGTCGGCGGCGAGATCGGGGGCTTCGAGGCGACGCGCCTGGCGAGCGCCTGGGAGCAGCTGCTCGAGGAGGAGAGGCAGCGGCCCTCGCGCTCGCTCCTCGAGCTGATTCCGCGCCTGGCCGAGCGCGGCGTCACCGCGCCGCTCCTGCGCGCCACCCTGCACCCGAGCCCGGAGGTGCGGGCCACCTGCCTCCTGGCCCTGGCCCGGAGCGATCCCGGCCCGTTCGAGACGAGCTTCGCGCACGCCCTGGGCGATCCCGAGCCCGCCGTGCGGCGGGCCGCGCTGCGGGCGCTGCGGGAGCTCCCGGAACCGGCGCGGACCCGGGCGCTGCGCACCCGCGACCTGCTCGCGGATCCCGAGCCCGGCGTCCGCGCCGAGGCGGCGCTCCTGGCCGGCGCGGCGGGGGCGGCGCTGCTCGAGAAGATGATCCGCTCGCCGCGCGCCGCCGAGGCGACGGCGGCCCTGGCCGTGGCCGACGGCGCCCTCGCGGAGGCCGCCCTGGCGCGCCTGGCCCGGGGGGAGCCTGCGGTGCGCGCCGCCGCCCTCGCCTTCCTGGCCCGGGAGGCGCCCGGCGCAGCGGTCCCCCCCGAGCAGCTCGAGGCCGCGCGCGGGGATCCGGAGGCGAGAGTGCGCGCTCCCGCCGTGGCGCTCCTCGAGCGGTGTCCCGGCGAGGCGGCGCTCGCGGCCCTGGCCGAGGCGCTCTTCGATCCCGCCCGGGAGGTCCGCAGCGCCGCCGCGCAGGCCCTGGCGGCCCGGGGAGACGAGGGCGTGGCGGCGGCCCGCTGGGCCCTGGAAGCCGACCGCGAGGGCGCCGTCGAGGCGGCCCTGCGCGTGGTGGCGGAGGGAGCGGGCCGGCGGGCGCAGGGCATCCTCTACGGGGAGCTGCGGCGGCGGGTGCGGGCGCTCTGGAGCTCGCTCCTCGCCCGGGAAGGGCTCCCCGAGGAGGCAACCCTCGCCGCCCGCTTCCTGCGCGCGGCCCTGGCCGACGACGTGGAGCGCAACCGGCGCCTGGCCTTTCGCATCCTCGAGCTCGCGGAGGACGAGAAGGTGATCGCGCGGGTGGAGCGCGCCCTGCGCTTCGGCTCGTCGCGCACCCGCGGCGACGCCCTCGAGGTGCTCTCGAACCTGGGCGACCGCGAGGCGGCCGAGCTGCTCGTTCTGCTCCACGACGCCGGTCCCCTCGAGGATCGCGCCGGCCAGGCCCGGCGCTTCCTCCGCGCGCCCCAGCACCCGGAGGAGATCGCCCTTGCGGCGCACCGCTCGGAGGTGCGCTGGATCCGCCTGGGAGCCGCCGCCGCTCCGCCGGGCTCCGCCCCGCAAGAGGAGGAGGATGTCATGGAACGCCTGCTCGCCCTCAAACGCGTCCCGCTCTTCTCCCAGCTGAGCCTCGAGCAGCTCGACGCCGTGGACCGCATCGCTCGCGAGGCGAGCTACCTGGCCGGCGAGGTGATCGTGCGCGAGGGCAACCCGGGCCACGAGCTCTTCCTGCTGCTCGAGGGCGAGGTCCGCGTGATCAAGGGCCTCGGCACGCCGGGCGAGACGCTGCTCAGCACGCTCGCGGCCGTGAGCTACTTCGGGGAGATGGCCATCCTCGACGCGAATCCGCGCAGCGCGAGCGTCGTGGCCGCGGCGCCGGCCCGGCTCCTCTCCCTCGAGGGCCGCAGCCTCGAGGAGCTGATCCTGCAGCGGCCCGAGATCTCGTTCGAGATCCTGCGGGTGCTGACGGCTCGGGTGCGGGCGGCCGAGCGCCGCCTCGAGGAGGGGCGCTGAGCGGCGGCGGGGGAATTCCCGAAGAAGGCTCCGGGAATCGCCCCAGGGCCTCGCGCCTCAAGCCGGGGGGGCGCCGCATCCGACAAGCTCGCGGAGGCCCAGCATTGGACGACGTCCCGATCTCCAGCATCATGACCCGGGAGATCGCCGCGGTCCCTCCGGACTGCCCGATCCGGGAGCTCGTCGCGACGCTGCGCGGCCGGAGCAGCGGCTGCGCCGTGGTCTGCGAGGAAGGGCTCCCGATCGGGATCGTGACGCTCCGGGACCTGGCCCAGCTGCTCGAGGATGCGCTCCGCGGCGCCGATCCGGCGGCCCTCACGGCCCTCGACGTCATGGCCTTCCCTCCCTTCACGCTCCGCGACAGCGAATCCATGTCCGACGCCATGGCGCTGGTCCAGGAGCGCGGCTTCGCCCAGGTCCCGGTCGTGGACGCGAAGGGTGCCGTCGTCGGGATGGTCAAGCAGAGCGATCTCCTGCGCGCCCACTCCCGAGAGCTCGACGAGAGGAGCGAGTCGCTTCAGCGGCTGGTGGCGGAGCGCACCGGGGAGCTCGTGCGCGCGAACGAGCGCCTGGAGCAGCTCTCCCGGGAGGATCCGCTCACCGGAATCGGGAACCGGCGCGCCATGCACGAGAGCCTGGAGGAGATCCACGGGATCGCCCGTCGCTTCGGCACACCCTACTCGCTGGTGATGCTCGACATCGACCACTTCAAGGCCTACAACGACCTGTGTGGGCATCCGCGCGGGGACGAGGTGCTGCGCGGCGTGGCGGAGGCGCTGCGCGGAGGTCTGCGCCAGGTGGATCAGCTCTACCGCTACGGCGGCGAGGAGCTCCTGGCGGTCCTGCCCCAGACGGGGCTCGAGGGCGCGCTGGACGCCGCCGAGCGCTTCCGGGCCCGGGTGGAGAGCCGCGCCGTCCCCCACCCCGGCTCGCCGCACCGGAGCGTCACCGTGAGCGCGGGGGTGGCCTCGGTGTTCGGGGAGCGCGGCCTCGTCCGCGACTGGAGTCAGGTGGTCGATCTGGCCGACCAGGCGCTCTACCGCGCCAAGCAGGCCGGGCGCAACCGCGTCGCCGGCTAGGCCGGGTTGCACTCCGGGCGGGTGCAGTCCATTCTCTGGGCCGTGGTGGGGGGAGGGCGTCCGTCCACGTGATCACCATCGCGCTCTCGACGGTGATCGGCGCGGAGCGAGAGCGGGTCTGGCGCGCCCTCACCCGTCCCGCCGAGCGGATCCGCTGGGACGAGCGCCTGGTCGAGCGGCTCGATCCGGCCAGCGGCGACCCGGCGCCGGGCCAGCGGATGCGCTGGCGCTACCGGCTCGGCGCCATCTGCGTCGAGCTCCTCGAGCGGCCCCTCCAGGTGAGGGCCCCGGAGCGCCTGCACTGCGAGCAGGCTCTGGGGCTCTTCCGCTTCTCGGTGATCTACACGCTCGGCGTGGAGTCCGGCCTCCCGGACCGGACCTCCGACCGGACCAAGCTCTCGCTCCGCCTCACGACGCCGAACTCCGTGGCCGTGGTGGGGGGCACGCTGGATCGCTTCCACGTGCGGCGGGTGGCCTCCGAGTTCCTGGACTCGCAGCTGCGCGGGCTCCAGAAGTGGTGCGAGAGCGCAGCCGAGCCGGGCCTCCCGCCCGCCCCCTGATCCGCCGCGCGGCCGGGATGCTGACGATCTGCGGCGCGGGCTCCGTGGGGCTCGCGATCGGCGCGCGCCTGGCGCGCGTCGGCGAGCCGGTGCTCTTCGTCACGCGCCGGGCCGAGGTGGCGGAACGGATCGAGCGCGAGGGGGTGCGCGTCGAAGACCCGGGGAGCGGCGAGGCGTGGACCGCGCGGGCCGCGGCGCGGGCCGGAGCCGCCGCTGCTGCGGATCGGATCGGCGCGGGCCCGCTGCTCTTCTGCGTGCGCACCTCCCAGCTGGAGGCCGCCGCCGCCGAGCTCGCGGCCGCCGCGCCGGGCGCCAGCGCCGTCTGCCTGCTCAACGACGTGCACAACGAGGCGGCGCTCGCGCGGCGCTTTCGGCGCGTGATGGGCGGCGTCGTGCGCCAGACGACCACGCGCACGACGCCGAACGCCGTGCTGGCCTCCGGGCCCGGGCGCCTCGTGCTGGGCGGCTTTCCCCAGGGCCTGGGGCCCGAACCGGAGGCCCTGGCCGGGCTGCTGCGCGCGGCCGGCTACGACGTGGGACTCTCGGAGCGGATCCTGGAGGACAAGTGGCTCAAGCTCTGCATCAACCTGATGAGCGCGCCGAATGCGCTCATCCGGCGCGAGGACCACGAGTCGCACGCCTTCGTCGAGGGCAAGGCGCGGCTCCTCGAGGAGGCGGGGGCGGCGCTCGCGGCGGCGGGGATCGCCGCCCGCTCCTGCGACGGCCGCGACCGCTCCCTCGAGGCGGAGATCGCCTGGCAGCGCGCCTCCCTGGCGCGCGGGACCAGCGCGCGGCGCCTGCCCCTCTACAACCAGGTGTGGTCGGCGCTCCGGCGCGGGGGGGCCGTCGAGGCGGACGGCTACCACCGGCGCATCGCCGAGCTGGCGGCGCGCCACGGGCTCGCCGCGCCGCTCAACGAGCGCGTGCTCGCGGCGCTGGAGCGGGCGGCGGCGCTCGCCTCGGGCCCCGAGTGCCTGAGCGCCCGGGAGCTCCTCGGCGATCTCTGACGGGGCTTGCGTTTCTCCGCGGTCCGGGCGTAGCCTGGCAGCCACCACCCAGGGAGGCCGGTCATGCCCAAGTATCTCCTCAGGGCGTCCTACACCGTCGAAGGAGCGCGCGGTCTGCTCAAGGAGGGCGGCTCCGGTCGCCGGACGGCGGTCGAGAAGCTGGTCCGGAAGCTGGGCGGGGAGCTCGAGGGCTTCTACTACGCCTTCGGCGACGCCGACGCGATCGCGATCGTCGACGTGCCCGACGCCGCCACCGTCACGGCGCTGAGCCTCGCCATCAACTCCTCGGGGGCCGTGAACGTCGCGACGACCGCTCTCGTGACCCCTGAAGAGGTGGACGCGGCCTGCAAGAAGTCGGTCCCCTATCGGGCGCCCGGGGCCTGACCCGACCGGGGATCAGCCGGCGCGCGCGGCGAGCAGGCTCTCGCGCAGGATCTCGAGGAGGGCGTCCAGGTCCGCGTCGGGGATGTTGAGCGAGGGGGTCACGTAGACCACGTTGCCGAGCGGGCGCAGGTAGGCGCCGCGCTCGAGGGCCTGCTCGTAGACGCGCCAGCCCGCGTCGGCCAGGTAGCCCGACGGACCGGCCAGGTCGAGGGCCCCGATCATCCCCAGCGAGCGCACCCGCTCCACCCCGTCGAGGGCGGCCAGCCCCTCGAAGGCGCGGGCGATGCGCTCCGCCTTCGGCCGCGCGCGCTCCAGGACCTCCTCGTCCTCGAAGACGCGCAGCACCTCGCGGGCCACGGCGGCGCCGAGCGGGTTCCCGCAGAAGGTGTGCCCGTAATGGAAGGCGCGCGCGGATTCGCCGAGGAAGCCCTGGAACACGCGCTCGCTCGCGAGCGTGGCCGCCATGGGGAGCATCCCGCCGGTGAAGCCCTTGGCGGTGCACAGGAGGTCCGGCGCCACGCCGGCGTGCTCCGCGGCCCAGCGGGGGCCGGTGCGCCCGTAGCCGCTGAAGACCTCGTCGAAGATCAGGAAGAGGTCGTGCCGGTCGCACAGCTCGCGGGCGGCGCGCAGGTAGGCGGGATCGTAGAGCTGCATCCCCGCCGCGCCCTGCACCACCGGCTCGAGCACCAGCGCCGCGAGGGCATCGGCGTGCTCCGCCACCCGCTCCGCCAGGACCTCGAAGGCGCGGGGCGCGCTCGCCGCGTCGCGGGGCGGGGGCACGTGGATCGCGGCGGGGAGGACCGCCTCGAAGGGGCGCCGGAAGAGCTCGACACCGCCGAGCGCGCTGGCGCCCAGGGTCTCGCCGTGGAAGGCGCCCTCGAGGGCCAGGAAGCGGGTGCGGCCGGGGCGGCCGTTCTGCGCCCAGTATTGGAGCGCGAGCTTCAGCGCCACCTCGACCGCGGTCGAGCCGTCGTCGCTGTAGAAGACGTGCTCGAGGCCCGCCGGGGCCACCCGGCAGAGCTCCTCGGCGAGCTCCGCCGCCTGCTCGTGGGCGATCCCGGCGAGGGCCACGTGGCACAGGCGCTCGGACTGCCGGCGCAGGGCCTCGACCAGACGCGGATGCCCGTGGCCCAGGGTCGAGGACCACCAGGAGGCGTTTCCGTCCAGGTACTCCCGGCCGCGGGCATCGAGCAGCCGCGAGCCGCGCGCCGCCACCACGACGAGCGGCTCCCGGCCCTCGCGGGCGCTCCGCATGGGCGTGTAGGGGTGCCAGACGCGGCGCCGGTCGAGGGCGACGATCCGCTCGCGCGCCGGCCTCCCCGAGGAGGCGCCTCCCCAGGCCGCGCGCTCAGACCCGGGCAGGGGCCGCCTCCAGGGGCAGCTCGATCGCGAAGCGGGCGCCCCGGCCGGGGCTCGATTCCGCCTGGATCCGCCCCCCGTGGCGCTCGACGATGCCGTGGGAGAGGGAGAGCCCGAGCCCGGTCCCCTGGCCCACCGCCTTGGTGGTGAAGAAGGGGTCGAAGAGCCGGCCCTTCGCCTCCTCCGCGATCCCCGGGCCGTCGTCCTCGAACTCGAGCCTCACGCCCTCCGGCGTGCGCCGGGTCGAGATGCGGATCGAGCCCGGCCTCTTCTGGCTCTCGATCGCGTCGCAGGCGTTCATCAGCAGGTTCAGGAACACCTGATTCAGCTGGCCGGGATAGCAGCGCACGCGGGGGAGCGCCCCGTAGTCCCGCTCCACGCGGATCCCGTTCTTGAAGCGCGGCTCCATGAGCGCCAGGGTGCGGTCGATCTCCTCGTGCAGATCGGCGTCCTGGAGCTCCGCCTGGTCCATGCGCGAGAAGGTGCGCAGGTCCTGCACGATCTTCTTCACCCGCTCGGTGCCCTCCCGGCTGCGCCGCAGGAGCTTCTCGATCGCCTCCTGCACCTGCCTGGTGTCGGACTCGCTGCGCTGGCCCAGGGTCAGCTTCCGCACGTACTCGTCGAGCAGCTGCAGGTTGGCGTGGACGAAACCGATCGGGTTGTTGAGCTCGTGGGCGACGCCCGCCACGAGCTGGCCTAGCGACTTCATCTTCTCGGCCTGGATCAGCTGGGCCTGCGTATCCCGCAGCTCCGCCGTGCGCTCCTCCACGCGCGCCTCCAGCGTCTCGTTCAGCTGGGCGATCTCGTCGAAGGCCTTGGCGTTCTCGATGGCGATGGAGCTCTGATTCGCCAGGGTGCGCAGCAGCGTGCGGTCGTCCGCCTCCAGCCGATCCCCGGAGATCTTGCGGCCCACGGCGATCACGCCCAGCAGGTCGACGCCGTAGAGGATGGGCACGAGCAGCTGCACCTCGAGGGTGTCGAAGACGTCGCGGCAGGCCTCGCGCACCTCGGGGTCCAGCTCGTCGTCGAAATCGGCGCGAGAGAGCTCTTCGCGGCGGAGCCAGAGCTGCTTCCAGATCGCGTGCTGCGCGGGAATCTCGAAGGAGAGCGCGTCCTCGTCCCATTCGCCGCGGCGGGACGTGGGCCTCAGCAGCTTCTCCTCATCGTCGACGAGCAGCACCATGGCGCGCTCGACGCCCATCGTGTCCGTGAGCGCCACGAGGATCCGGTCGGCGATCTCCGAGAGCGAGAGCATCGAGACCATGGCCTCGGAGATCTCCCGCACCGCCACGCGGTAGGCCGCTCGGTCGCGGTCGAAGAAGCGGTCCACCAGGGCCTGCATGCGGTTGCGGAGCGGATTGAAGAGCAGGATCGCGAAGAAGAGGAAGATCACCTGGAACCAGCGGAAGCTCATGCCGAGCCGCCAGACCAGCGCGTCCGCGAAGGTGATGAGGAAGGCGAAGGCGCCGGTGATCGAGAGCGTGGCGACGCCGTAGGCCGCCGAGGACTTGGCCAGGGACCGGATCCCGAAGAGCTGGCGGCGCACGATCCCGTAGCCCACCGCCACCGGGAAGAGGAAGACCCAGAGCAGCGCCAGGTAGTAGGGGAAGGGGCGCAGGGTGATCCACTGGGCGAGGAGGACCAGGATCACGGGCAGGAAGCTCACCAGCGCGCCGTAGAACATGAGGTCCGCGCGCTCCCGCAGCGCCCCCTCCAGGTGGCGGCGCCGCTCCGCACCGGCAATGGCGAAGGAGACCAGGATCAGCCCGAGCGTGAAGAAGAAGCTCAGGTTGAAGGCGACGCCCGCCGGGAGCCCCAGCGTTCCTCCCAGGAGGGAGAGCGCCGCGAGGCCGAAGGCCGCGAGGTACGGCAGGAGCTGGGTGCGCCGGTGGCGGACGATCCAATCGGGCTCGATGGGATAGGTGGTGAAGAGGTGGAAGGTGGTGGCGCCCAGCAGGGGCAGGTTGATGTCGAGGCGCGGCCACGCCCAGGCGATCAGGTCCGTCGACATGGTGGAGGAGACCTCCACGGCGAGGACGCAGGAGAAGAGCAGGAGCGCCCAGGCGGAGGGGCGATCGGGCTTGAGCCACCACACGATCCCCCCGGTGGCGAGGTAGACGCAGGCCACGAGCAGGAGCAGGCCCTGGAGGGCGAGCATGGCCGGCGTCAGGTACCACGAGACGGGCTCGGGGGGGAGCGTCACCTCGATGCGACGGCCGTCGCTCTTCCCGATCAGGTAGGTGTTGGGGACGCCGGGCCGGAGCCAGTCGAGCCCGCGCTGGTTGGCGCGCGGGTAGGGCTGGCCATTGACCTCGAGCAGGAGGTCCCCCGGCTCGGGCCCGCTGCCCACCGCCGCCGGGCTCAGCGTCTGGATGACGGCGCGGTCGCCGATGCGCGTATCGCTGAACGGGTGGCAGAGCACGTCCTCGCGCGACCGGAGCGCGGAGAAGGAGAGCAGGATCGCGAGCAACGCCCAGGCCACGGCGAGGAGCGCCGTGGCGCGGCGGAAGCGCAGGGTGGACGTCGGGTTCATCGGGCTCCCGGAACCCACCGGATGCTAGCGCGGGAGCGGGGGGGCCCGGGCGGCGCGCGGCCTGGACCTAGCGCGCCTCGAGCTCCTGCCGGAGAGCCGCCGCGTCGCCGCTGGGAGCGGCGCCGTAGTTGTAGCCGCGGCCGTTGAGCGGGACGAGGGACTCGCCTTCCGCACCGGCCGCCGCGAGCGGGGGGCCGGCGGCGGCCTCGCGGCGCAGCCGCTCGAGGAGCTCCGCGACCTCGAGGGCTCCGTCCCGGCCCGCCTCTGCGGCGCAGACCGGGGCCTCGGGAGCGGCGGGCTCGGCGCGCGCCACCCGCACGCCGGGGGAGGCCAGGAGCAGGAGAGCTGCCAGGGCCAGGAGCCCGAGCGCCGTCTTCCAGTCCAGCGGTCGCAGGGCAGGAGAGTCCATGCTCGCTCGCGGGGCGGGGAGGGGGAGCCGCCGGGGGAGTTATCGGCCCACCGGCCTGCGCGCTTGAGCGCGGCAAGGGCGAATGAAAAGCGAATACGCGCTCCGCGGCGGGGCCTGTATCGTGGCGGGGCGAGGGCGCATGCGTCTCGTGACCTTCGAGAGGGCGGGGCCGGGCGGCGCGGAGGCAGCGCGGCGCTCGCGCTCCCGGCGCCGCGCGGACGCTCTCGGCGAGACGGTGCTCGGCTTCGAGAGCCTGGCGTCGCTGCGCCCGGGCCTCCCGCGGCTGGGCGCCCTGCTGCCCGGGGGCGAGCACGCCGGCTGCGTGGTCGACCTCGGCCGCGCGCTGGCCGTGAAGCTCGCCGGCGAGGACGCGGGAGCCCCGGAGGCCGAGGCGGCCTCCCTCGTCCCGCCCGACGTGCTCTGCTTCCTGCGGCGCCTGCCGGAGTCCGCGGCCGCCGCCCGCGAGGCCCTGGAGTTCGCCGCCGCCGCCCTCGAGCGCTACGACGCCCCGGATCTGCTGCGCGCAGGGGTCGTCGCGACGCGCGAGAGCGTGCGGCTGCTCGCCCCGGTCCCGCGGCCCGGAAAGATCCTCGGCGTGGCCCGCAACTACGCGGCCCACGGGCGGGAGCGGGGCCAGGGCGCGCTGCCCGAGGAGCCCGTCCTCTTCCTCAAGGCCCCTTCCGCCGTGATCGGCCCCGAGCAGGAGATCGTGCTGCCCGAGGTCTCCCGCTGCGTCGACTACGAGGGTGAGCTCGCCGTGGTGATCGGAACGCCGGCCCACTGCGTCCAGCGGGATGCTGCGCTGGCTCACGTGGCCGGCTACTGCGTTGCCAACGACGTCACGGCGCGCGACTTCCAGAACGAGCGCGGACAACACTTCGTCGGGAAGTCCTGCGACACCTTCGCCCCCCTGGGCCCCGTCCTCGTGACGGCCGACGAGATCCCGAGCCCCCAGGACCTCGCCCTGCGCACGACGCTCTCCGGCGAGCTCGTCCAGAGCGCCCGCACCAAGGAGATGCTGTTCTCGGTGGCGGAGATCGTCGCCTTCGCCTCGGCGCTGATGCTCCTCGAGCCCGGAGACGTGATCCTGACCGGCACCCCCGCCGGCGTGGGCGCGGCCCAGACTCCCCCGCGCTGGCTGCGGGATGGCGACGTGGTCGAGGTGGAGATCGAGCGGATCGGCCGGCTGCGCAGCCACGTGCGGGGCGCGCGTCAGACGGGCGTGTAGCGGATCAGGACGCGGGTGCCGTCGGCATGGCCCTGGCGCATGCGTTCGCGCCAGCGGTCGATCTCGTCGGGGTACTTCGCGGCGAAGATCGCGAGCAGGCGCTCGAGGAGCGCGCCATCCCGGGCCAGGGCGGCCCGGGCCTCGAAGCTCGGGCCCTGCCGGAAGCCCTCGTTCCGGCCGACGAGGCGATCCCAGCGCCCGAAGTCGCCCACCCAGAGGCGGGCCCGGTCGAGGCCCCGGCGCAGGCTGCGCGCCTTCCACCGCTCGCTGCCGGTGATCAAGACCACGCTGCCGTCGATCCAGCCGTACCAGACCTCGGCGTGGCAGCTGCTCTCGCTCCCGTCTGCGCGCAGGGGAGAGACGTAGACGAAGGGGCTCTTCTCGAGGGCGCGCTGCAGCTCCGGGGCAAGCGCCGCCGCCAGGGCGGAACGCGCCCCGCGCGGCACCGCGGCGAAGGGCGCCGCGAGGGCCGCGGCCGCGACCCCCAGGAAGGCGCGGCGGTCGATCAGATCCCGGATCCCTTCTCCTCCCCGACGTGGATGCCGCACTCCCGGGTCTCCGGGTGCTCCCACCACCAGCGCCCGGCGCGCGGGTCGTCCCCCGGCGCGATGGCGCGCGAGCAGGGATCGCAGCCGACCGAGGGGTAGCCCTCCTGGTGGAGTCGGTTGAGCGGGACGTTGTGGGCCCGCGCGTAGGCCATGACCTCCTCGTGGCCCCAGTCCGCGATCGGGTTGATCTTCACCATCCCCCCGTGCGCCGGGTCGATCTCGAGCTTCGGCGTGCGGGTGCGCGTGACGCCCTGCTCCCGGCGCAGCCCGGTGACCCAGGCATCGAGGCCGGCCAGGTAGCGGTTCAGCGGCTCCACCTTGCGGATGCGGCAGCAGAGCAGCCGGTTGTCCACCGACTCGTAGAAGAGGTTCATGCCGCGGGCCCGGACCATGGCCTCGACGTCCTCGGCCTTGGGAAAGATCACCTCCACGGCCTTGTCGTAGCGCTGGCGGACGTGGTCGACGAGGTCGTGGGTGGCCTGGGGCAGGCGGCCCGTGTCGAGGACGAAGACGCGCGAGCGCGGGTCGATGCGGTGCATCATGTCGAGCACCACGAGCCCCTCGGGCGCGCCGAAGGAGCAGGAGAGGGAGAGCTGGGATCCGAAATTCTTGATCGCCCAAGTAAGGATTTCCTGGGGGCCGAGTTGCTCGGCCTCGCCAGAGGCGATGAAGTGCAATACCGCGTCGGACAAGCTCTTCTTGGGACTCCGCATCGATCCCATGTCCCTGGCGATCCCGGGATCCTAGTGGATGTTTCCGATTCTGCCAATAAATCTTGACTTTTATAATATGGAATTTTCCCCCCCGATCGGGGCCGGGCGGAAATGCGAGCGGCGCGGATCCCTTTCGGAATCCGCGCCGCTCGAGGTCCCACCGTCGAGCTACTCTCCCACCGAGGAAGCCCGGCAGTACCATCGCCGAGGCAGGGCTTAACTTCCGTGTTCGGAATGGGAACGGGTGTGGCCCCTGCTCTATGGACGGTGGGAAAAAACTGCCTCCCGGCCCTCGCACAACCGAATGTCTTTCCGAGTCCGAGGCTGTCGCGCCTCGCGCGCGGGTGGTCAAGCCTCACGGGCGATTAGTACCGGTCAGCTCCGCGCATTGCTGCGCTTCCACCTCCGGCCTATCGACGTCCTCGTCCCGAACGGCCCTTCAGGGGACCGAAGTCCCGGGGAGATCTCTTCTTGGGGTGGGCTTCCCACTTAGATGCCTTCAGCGGTTATCCCATCCGGACTTAGCTACCCGGCGATGCCGCTGGCGCGACAACCGGTACACCATTGGTCCGTCCATCCCGGTCCTCTCGTACTAGGGACGGCTTCCCTCAAATCTCCAACGCCCACAGCGGATAGGGACCGAACTGTCTCACGACGTTCTAAACCCAGCTCGCGTGCCACTTTAATCGGCGAACAGCCGAACCCTTGGGACCTGCTTCAGCCCCAGGATGTGACGAGCCGACATCGAGGT
>Ga0187892_10000303_pt1 | contig 130483 bp, 108 predicted proteins | sample MA1701073metaG_FD_139345 | JGI IMG/M metagenome (GOLD analysis project Ga0187892, IMG submission 139345) | Bio-ooze microbial communities from a basaltic lava cave in the Kipuka Kanohina Cave System on the Island of Hawaii, USA - MA170107-3 metaG ... | reverse complement strand
GCAGTTGGGCAAACCCTGCCTGTGTTTGATCGTGCAAGAGGATTTTTCGTGGAACCCCAAACACATTGAAAACGACAAATACGCCGCGCTGCAAAAATTTCTGGGGCAGATCAAAAAGGAAAACACCCCGGCCTATTTTACCACGACAACGGATTTTGCCATCAAGCTTTCGGCCTCGTTGCATGCAGAATTAGATAAACGTAATGCGGTTGCGAGTAACCAGCAACCAGCAACAAGCAACCAGCAACAAGCAACAAGCAACCAGCGCCTCATCCCCATCGCGCCGACGCCGTTCATCGCCCATCCGTATCCGCTGCCGCCGAATTTTACCGGACGCCAGGCGGAAAAGGCCATGCTGTCGAATTGGCTGCACAACGCCAGGGAGCCGGTGTGCGTGCTCGAAGCCATCGGCGGCATGGGCAAAACCGCGCTGAGCTGGGTGTGGCTGCAAGAGGAGATTCTGGCCAAAAACGCCGAGCTGGATGGCGTGCTGTGGTGGTCGTTTTATGACGAGCCGTTTGAGTCGTTTCTTGAGAGCTTATTTTTCTATCTCATTGCGAGCGAAGCGAAGCAATCTTTTGCGGCACAAGAGGGATGGCTTCGTCGCTTCGCGCCTCGCAATGACAGCACGATCGAGCGCGGCGCCCTGACCGATCAGCTCAGCCTGCTGCAAGCCATTTTGTTCAACCACCGCTTTCTGCTGGTGCTCGACGGCTTCGAGCGGGCGCTGCGCGGGTACAGCGGCAGGACGGCGATGTACATCCAGGAACCCTTCGACAAGCTCGGGGACAGTGACCGCCACGCCGAGCTTAGTCAAAGCGGCCACGCTGAGCTGAGTCGAAGCGGGGATCGCCGGCAGCGCGAGCCGGTGCATCCGCAGGCCGCGGCGTTTTTGCGGCGGCTCGCCGCGGGCAAAACCAAAACCCTGGTGACGACGCGCCTGTTTCCGGCGCCGCTGGAAGAGCTGGCCGGCGTGCAGCATCGGCCTTTGACCGGCTTGTCGAGCCACGACGCCGTGCGTTTTTTCAGAAGCGAAGGCCTCGCCGGCACGCGGGCGGAGATGGAACGCGCCGCCGCGATTTACGGCCATCACCCGCTGATGCTGAAGCTGTTGAGCACCGCGATCAAGCGCCAGCGCGAGAAGGATATCGCCGCCGCCTTCAAGCTGAAATTGATCGACCAGGAACAGCCGCAGAAAATTCTCACCACCAGCTTCAATTTGCTCAACAAAGAAGAGCAGCAGGCCGCGACGACGGTGGCGGTGTTTCGCAGCGGGTTTGATTTTGCCGCGGCGCAAGCGCTTTTTCCGAAAATAAACGAAGAGCGGCTGTGGGAAATCTTGCGCGGCTTGCAGCAACTGGGCTTTTTGTTTTATGACGACAGCCAGGCGAAATTCGATTTTCACCCGATTTTGCGCTCGTTTTTGTACGATCATTTGACCAGCCGCGGCCAGGTGCACCAGCAGGCGGTGGTTTATTTTAAAGCCCTGCCGGCGCCCGCCAAAGTGGTGACGCTCAGCGACCTCGATCCGGTGATCGAGCATTACCACCACCTGATCGGCGCTGGTAAGTTTGATGAGGCTTGGGAACTCTTTCGGGATCGATTACATAATCCAATTTATTACCAGCTCGCCAACTACAATTTGTACTTTGAGTTGTTGCGCGCCTTATTTCCCGAGGGTGAGGACAAACCGCCGCGCTTGCAAAAGGAAGCGGATCAGGCCTGGATGTTTGCTGCCTTGGCCAATTCCTACGCCCTCTCCGGCCAGCCGGCGAAAGCGGTGCCGTTGTTTTTACGACAAATCCAGATTCGGGAACAACAGGATAACAAAGAAAATCTTGCCATCGGTCTCGGGAATGTCGCTCACATGGCACAAATTTACATCGGTCAACTCTCCGCCGCTGCCGGCCATTTGCGGAAAAGGATTGCGCTGTGCCAGGAGATAAAAGATGAGTTTAATGAAGCCATCGGCCATCAAAACTTGGGGCGCGTTTTGGCCTATCAGGGCCGGTGGCAAAATAACACCATGGCAAATCCGGTTGTGCGTGGCGCAGGCGCGACGGCAGAAGGCGAATTGGCCGAATCTACTGTTTATAACACTGAGCATAATGATTATCAAGGTCTGAGTCTTGATTCCGCTTATCGCGCCATCTCCTTCCTGCTGCAAGCCCGTTTGGCCCGACTTATCGGGACCAATCACGCTGCTCATGCCGTCGCGGCGGGAGAACAGGCCGGCAAGGCGTTGGATTTCTGTGAGCAAAAAGCTAAGAGCCGACCTAATCATAGAGATTTCGTCCGCGCCTACTGGCTGCTGGGCGAGGCGCTCATGCAGTGCGTCGCGGCGAACGCTGCCCTGCCCAAGCTTGCCATCAATTTCTACGACGAGCCGTTTCAGCAAAAAATCGCCTCGCTGCCGTTGCAAAAAAACCATGCGCACAACGCGGTCGAGCTCTGTTTGAGCGAAGCCTTGCGCCGCTGCCGCAGCGTGAATATGGTTAATTTGGAGCCGGATTTGTTGCTGGCGTGGGCGCGGTATCAGTGGGTTAGTCATCAGTATTCAGTCAACAGTCTTTCAGAAGTCGAGGAGACGCTCAAAGAGGCGCGGGAGATCGCGGGCCGGGTGGGGTATCGGTTGGTGTTGGCCGATATTCATTTGTTTTGCGCGGAGATCATGTTGGCGGTAGGGGCGCACGGCCGTGCGCCCTTACTGGGTTTATCCCTCGCCGAACATCTGCAAAAGGCCAAAGATTATGCGTTGGATGTTTCGGAGTTTTCGCATCTGTATCAATCCCCAAATCCGCATTTTTATGACGGCATCCCGGAGGCGGCGATGCTCAAACGCGGCCTGACGCCGCAAGAGCGCATCGAGAACGGGTATTGGGTGGCGTATCAAATCGCCGAGGCGCTGGGCAAATTGCAAGGGGCAAAAGAGAATTCGTAGAAAAATCGCCCACTGAAAAAGAAATCCCACAGAAAAATCTTGTCAATATTTCTGTGGGCTGCGCCTGTAAGGAGTTCCTATTCTGTGGGCGAAAATTTTTCCGGCTATTGTTGCTGATTCTGTTCCGGCTTTTTTTCTTCGGGTTTCGCCGTATCGCCGTTCACCGTCGCGGTGGAATCGCTGCCCGCGGTGTTTTTGCCGTACACCAGCAGGCTGCGCAGGCGCGAGAGCATGCTTTCCATGCGCTTGCGGTCGTCGCGGATTTTGGCCAGGTCCTCCTCCGCGCTTTCGGTTTTCTTGCGCTCTTCGCTGAGCTGTTTTTCCAGCGCCTTGTGCGCCGTGGTCAAGCGGCCGTTGGCGCTGACGAACAGCGGCTTCTGCCCCGGCGGCGGGGCCGGCCGGTTCAACGCGAAGCGCGCGCCAAATCGCAGGCGCCAGCTCGGATAGCTCGGCAGATCGGGATTGACCTGATTGCTCAAGCCCGGCGAGTAGCGCGTCGTCTCTTTGTCACTGGACAGCCGGAAATCGAGATTGACATTGAGCGTGGCCCAGAATGCCGGATGATACATCACCCCCGGCGAGACGTAGGCAAAATCCTCGCGGCTGTAAGCGGTGACCGGCGGCCGCGCCATGAAATTGCGGCCAAACACTTCGGCGGTGAAATCAAACTCGTGCGAGGGAATGGCAAACCCGGCGCCCCACAACAGCGCCCGGCTCGGACTCAACACCGCGAAGGTGTCGGCCTCGGCGCCGATGAGATATTTGCCGGTGTCGTTGTAATGCCAGAAGCCGAGATTGAGATGCAGGTTGAACGCATTTTCCGGCAGCAAAACATCCTTGCTATACGAGAACAGGCCGAGCACGCCCAGCTCGACGCTGCCGGCGCTGTACGGCTCCAGAATGACGTTATGCTGCTTGGCGAGCGGAAAGCGCGCGGCGGTCATGAAGCCGACTTTCACCCGGCTGCGCACGCCGCCGTACGAGCCGAATTTGGCGGTCAAAAAAAGATCGTCCGGCAGATTAGCGCCCTTGCCGTCGTGGTGGGTGTCTTGATAGATCGTTTGCTTCAGCGACAGCTCCAGGCGCCGGCTCACCGAGAAATTCGCCGCCAAGCCGCCTTGCACATCCCAAAAGGTGATGAAGTCCGGCGTCCGGCTGGTGGATTGCCTTTTGGGCGCGGTTTTATAAAAGCTGGCGCCGGTTAATTTAAGGGAAAACTGGCCGCGATCCTGCACCCAGGCGGCGTTGAGGCTCGACAAGCCCCGGCCGCCGACGGGAAACAGCGCTTGCGACAATGCCGTCCGGCCGCCGCCCAAAAGCAGCGCCAGCAGCAAAGCGAGAACGATTTGGGGATGTGCCTGTCTGCGCATGATGATCAACCTTCGGTAACTGCAAGTGATAAATTGCGGATTGGGCCAAATTTAATACGGCCAGCCCGCTTTAACCTGATACTAATTGATCATATACCTGCATAACGTGGTTTTTGCAATTTGACCGGAAAAAAATTTTGAAAATATGGCGACTGACCGGCCACTTAAATTTGTTGAAATCCAGCAATTTTATGCACAAAGAGTGGCCGGTCAGTGACTTTCCGAACACACTTGCCGCCGGCAAATTTACATTTTGTCATTTTCAAAGCCGCCGGCGATTTCCGGGCTTCACTTTTGGGTAAAATTTCGTATTCTTTTATGCAGAAAGGGCTTTGTTGCATCAATCCTGCAAAAGAGAGATGCTGGTCTGCTCTATAAAAATCTCAAAGCGATCGTTTAACCGAAGTTTTCCTGCCTTTTAAAAATCCATTAAAACTATGGGAGTTTTCAACCGATTTTGTTGTCTATACTATTAGACAGCAAAAGCCGCCGGACCTCGCGGATTGCTGGCGAATTTTAGCGAGGAGGTTTTCATTTATTCGGAGTCATGCCTATGAAGACGCTCGTCTTCCGGCTCGGTTGGGTTTTGGGAATGAATTTATTTGGCCTCGCCGCCCTTCTCGCCGCCGATGGAAAAGATTGCCCCGCCCCGCAAGCGCCGCCGTCGAATTGTTTTTGCCGCGCGCCGGATTCGTTGAAAAACGCCCCGGGCTATGCGGAGGCGCTCAAATACGCGCCGATTCTGTGGTTTGCCGACGAAGAGCAATACTTCCCGACGCTGCCGTTCTTTTCCGCCTTCGACAGCGTTGACAACGATCATGACGGAAAATATGATTTCGACGACCGCGACGAAATCGCGCCGCTTGACAGCGCGTCTCAAAAATTTTCTCACGCGGCCTGGGATTCGCTCAAGCGCTGGTATGAGGCGCTGAAGCCCGCAGCGAAACGGCGGATGACGGCTGTTTTTTACCGGAAGCGCACCACGACGGCGGCGAAGGTGAGAGGCATGCTTTTCAACGATGAGCAGTTCTGGCGCCGCCTTGAGAAAAAAGTGAAAGCGAATCCGAAGTTCAAAGAATATCTCGCTTCCAAGCGCGAAATCCCGGTTTACGAATACTATTTTTATTTTGTGAATGACGAGGGGTTGTTGGGCCATCCGCACGACATGGAGCGCGTCTTCTTTTTCATCGCCGACGATTCGCCGGCGCCGTTCCGCATCGTGGTGGGCGACGGGCACGGCGACGGCACGCCGAACAATGTTCTGGTTTATAATATGCACAACGGGCCGGAGTCTTCATATCGCTACAACAATCATCTTCATATTTTGGTGGAGCTGGGCGGCCATTCGATTGCCCCGGATCTCAAAGGCGACGGCCGGTTTGATCCGGTGGTGGATGCGAATTGGCACCACGAAAACGTCTGGGGCGCGCGCGACGTTCAGGCAAAAGTCGGCGGCGGCGCCACCGGCGATTATGAAACGTGGATGACTTTTCAGCGCGACACCCTGAAAAGAGTTTTCCCGCCGGATTCGACACTGAGGTTGCCGGCTTCGCATTCTTGCTATCGCTTGCTGCCGGCGGACAATTTTAAAAACTTGTATCAGCTTTTGTCCAAAGCGCCGCCGGCCTCGGCTTTTCTTAGCCGTTCGCAATCTTATCAAGCTGCCGATCTGCTCAGCTTCGCGAGACGGCTTGACGATGGAATGGTCCGAAATCAAGAACGCCGGAGTCCGGAAAAATATATTGAAGATGAACTGAATTTTTTAAACGCTGTGGCCTCCGGGTTTAATGCGTCAAATTCCGTTGACAAGCTCTCGACATTCATCGGCGTCTCGCCGCCGACGCTGTGGACAAAGGACTTGATATGGGATTTGAGCAAAACCGGCATTCCCCGTCACCGGCCTTATGGATTTGCTTTGTGGAATGACTTGGAAAAAAATGTTAATCCCGTGTGGAAATTGGGCGTGTTGTTCGATCCGAAAAAGTCGCGCGGAGTTTTGGAATTGCAAGTGGGCACGACCGTGTCCCGGCTCGCGAAGCAAAATCCGGAGATTTCCGCGCTGTATGACTGGTCTTACGGCAACACGCTGTCGCCCTTTGGGAAAATTTCGTGGCGGCACAATCGCCCGGCCGCTTCCGACGTGAGCGTGGGATTGGGCATTTCTTTCGTGCCGCCATTTTATATTTTGGAAATTCGCCCGCACGATTTTTTCCGCCACTTTCGCGTGCGCGGTGGAATCAATATGGGGCTTGCCAATTCTGGCGGTCTGCGCTTGAAACCCGAGATGCAGATCGGCTTCTATGAGATTCCCATTGCTTTCCCTTCTCCTTATAATAAACTCAAAAGCCGCCGCCATAAAATCTGGGAACATCCCAGCTACAAGGACGAACCGATTGCCCTCTTCAAGCCGCATCTTTTCCGTCCGCGCCGTTTCAGAGGCTTGGGCATCGGCGTTTGGGGACGGATGGAACTGGAACAAAAGGCACGACCCGAGATCCGGCTCTCGGTAATTTTGCCGGCTTGGGATTTTGTTCCGGTCAAATTGGACGGCATTTTGGAAATTCAAGCCTGGTGGAAAGACCCGAATTTTCAGAAACTGAGTCCCAGAAAATTCATCAACGATTTTGAGCGGCAACGCTGGACCCTGGCGGTTTATTACGATCGCTTTTACGCGAGCAAAGTCTCATGGTATGCGAATGTTGCGTGGATCAACAATCTCACCGAAGATTCCAGATACTCATTGGGCGGCGGCGTTTCAATCACGCCCGGCCCTTTGTTCAGGCTGCCCTTGGTCCAAAAACTGCGGCTGCATCATTGGCTGAAAATCCGTTTCGGCTTTCGCTCCGATTTCGACCGAAAAACCGGCCAGCTCAATCGTCATCGTCTGGAGTTGCAAATGGGATTGCATTATTAGGCGTTAATGCCGTCAAATTCAGAAAAAAATCTGAAAGTTTAATCCCCACCGATTGAAGAACCCCACCGATGAAAGCTCTATCGGTGGGGTTCTTTAATCAGTGGGTTTTTCAAGGCTGCTCAAACAATTTTCGTTTCAGCTAATCTGAAAACGAGTGTAGATTTCAAGATGAAATCCAATAGCGGCTTTTATTCGTATTGAAAGAGAAAGGCGCGCGGAACTATTTTCAAAAAAGCGCAGTTTGATAATCGTGCGTTTATCCGCAAAAGCGGGCGATGGATGGTACATTGAAATTGTTGTTTTTTTGATGTAACCGGCTCAAAAGCAGTTCAAAAAAAACGCTTGACAATCTCGCGCTAAATTTTTATCTTATTGTACTTTAGTTCGACACAGAATTTTAGGAGTGTGCTTATAAAACATTCGCTATCGGGTTTTGGCTGTTCGTTGTAATTATAAAGTCAATGTCTGCTGCGTGAGCGGCGGATAAAAATTCCCTTTAGCGGGTGTTTTTGGCATAAGCTTTTTAAACCGAAACGACGGGCCGTGGAAATACTGAAACGGCTCGGAGGGCCCTGGACGATGCGCCCCGCAAGGCGGGGTAATGCCAAAGACAAGCCCGCGTTTTCGGTTTTTTTGTTTTAAGGTTACGCCTGTAAGGCAAAATTTTTAGCGGAGATTCTCAGATGAAAAAGTTGATGTGTTCTCTCGTCGCGTTGGCGCTGGCTCTTCCGATGACCCCGGCGTTGGCGCAAGGCCCCGGCAGCAGCGGCGTTTTGTTCCTTTTGATCACACCCGGCGCGCGCGCCGCCGGCATGGGCGAATCGTTCGTGAGCATCGCGGACGACGCGACCGCGACCTACTGGAACCCGGCCGGTCTGGCGTTTCAGGAAGGCACGGAAATTTCATTGATGCATTCCAACTGGCTGCCGCAATTGGCCTCCGATCTGTATTATGATTACGCCACGGCCCGGCACAGTTTGGGGCCGATCGGCACTGCCGGCTTGTCGGTCACGTTCATTAATTTGGGCGAGCAAACCATCACCGGCGAGCTTGATCCGACGCCGCTCGGCACCTTCAGCAGCTACGAGCTGGCGGTGGCCGGAAGTTTCGGCAGCAAGCTTTCCACCAACAGCGCCGCCGGTGTGACGCTGAAATTTATTTACAGCAACCTGGCGCCGCAAGTGAGCAACACCACGCAAAAGGGCGACGGACGCGCCACAGCCTTTGCGGTCGATCTCGGGTACCTGCACAAAAATTTTCTGCTCGACCGCATGAGCTTCGGCTTCAATTTGACCAACCTTGGCCCGAAGATTACCTACATCGACGCGGCGCAAGCCGATCCCCTGCCGACCAACCTGCGCCTCGGCTTCAGCTATTATCTGCTCAAGCAGGAATACAACAGCTTGATGATTACGACGGAATTTGACCGCCTGTTGGTGTCGATTCCGAAAAAAGGCAAGAAGGCCGATCCGGTTTATAAGGCGTTGTTCACCGCCTGGACCGACGAAAATTTCAAACAGGAAATCAAGCACATTATTTATAACGTCGGCGCCGAGTATTGGTACAACAACCTGCTGGCCCTGCGCGCCGGTTACCATTACGATGAGATCGGCAAGGTCAAATACATTTCCGCCGGCGCCGGTTTGAAGTATTCGCTTTATCGCCTCGACTTCGGTTACGTCTCCGCCGGCGAAGGCCACCCGCTCAGCGACACCATGCGCTTCTCGCTGACCTTCGGCATCTAAGCCGGATTTTTCGCCCGCTAAATTCGAACTCCCACAGAAAGAGAATTTTAATTATTTTCTTCAGTGGGAGTTCTCATTCAGTGGGCGATTTTTCGTATTGATTTTTCCTCGCTTCCTTATCATAAACTGATGTTCCCGCAGATGATCGCATGTATGCCAAGAAGAATTGTTGGAATTTTTTTTCTCGGAATTTGCGCGTGCCTTTTTTTCGTATCAACCGCTTCCGCATTCATTCCGCAGAGTTCTGCTCATAAATCCCTCAAAAGCCAGTATCGCCATTCGCAGTCCGGCGCGCGTCTCCAGCTCCAATCGCGGCTTGGAGAAACTGCCGCCGATACGCTCGATATTCTCGCCATCCGCGTCGATTTCAAGCGCGACACGATTCCGCAAACCACCGGCGACGGGCGCTTCGTGCTGACCGCATCGAACAAAAACATCATCGATGCGCCGCCGCATAACCGCGCCTATTTTGAAGCGCAGCTCCTGGCGCTGAAAAATTATTTTGCCAGCGTTTCGTCCGGGAAATTGATTTTGCGCTATCAGGTTTTGCCGGCCGGCAGCGACGACGCCTATCATCTCGACCAGCCGATGAATTATTACGGCCCGGGCCGCCGCGATCCGAACAGCGACAAACGGCTCGCCGAGCTTTTTCAAGACGGCTTTAAAAAAGCGGACGGCGGCGGCGCGATTGACTTTTCCAAATTCGACAGTTTCATTCTCTTTCACGCCGGCGTCGGAGAAGATTTCGCTGACGAGCTTGACATCACGCCGAACGATATTCCCAGCGCGTTTTTAACGCTCGATGATTTGCGGAAAAATCTCGGCAACGGCGATCCGAATTACAAAGGCGTTTCCGTTCGCAACGGCGGTTTTTTTATTCCCGACGGCATCATTCTGCCGGAAACGCAGAGCCGTGAAATTCCCGGTCGCGGGCTTGTTGAGTTCGGTTTGTTGGGAACAACGGCGCTGATGTTCGGCCATCAAATCGGGCTCCCCAATCTTTTCAACACCGACAACGGCACGCCGGGCATCGGCTTCTGGGGGTTGATGGATCAAGGCAGCAATAATTTTCAAGGCCTGCTGCCGGCGCAGCCCGAAGCGTGGTCGAAAGTTTTTCTCGGCTGGGAAAAACCGATTGTGGTGACGCAGGGCGAAAATCTGGAGGTTGCCGCGGCGCTGCACGCGAATCCAAACAAAATTTACAAAGTCCCGATTACCGACACCGAGTATTTTTTAATTGAAAACCGGCAGCGCGACGTCGACGGCAATCGCATCGCCATTGGCCGCGACGTCAACGGCACGCGCGTCGAATTTAAAGAAACCGGTTTCATTGCCGCGCAATCCATTGGTGTGATTACGCAGGTTGATGAGTACGATTTCGGTTTGCCGTATGCGATTGATGCAAACAACCGAGTCCAACCGGCGTGCGGCATTTTGATCTGGCATATCGATGAAGACATCATTCGCAGGAACTATGCGAGCAACCGCGTCAATGCCGATCGCGAGCGCCGCGGCGTCGATCTCGAAGAGGCCGACGGGGCGCAGGATATTGGCCGGGTCTACGGTTTTCTCGATCCCGGTTCCGGCAGTGAAAACGGCGTGGCCGAAGATGCGTGGTGGAAAAGCAACCCGGTGATCACGCAATTTTTGCGCCCGAACAAACCGGTCGAGTTCGGGCCAAACACCATGCCGAGCACCGCCTCCAATTCCGGCGGACAGACCGGTATCGTCATCACGAATTTTTCCGAGATTCAGCCGGTGATGACGTTTTCAGTGCGCAACGTGTTGCAGGCCGCGAATTTTCCTCGTTACGTGAGCGGCCAGCCGAACACGCTGCCGCCGCTGCTGGCTGATCTCACCGGCGACGGCAAGCTCGACATCGTCGTCGCGACCACCGCCGGAGAAATTCTCGCCTGGCAAGCCGATGGCCGCAAAGTCATCGACAACCTCGACGTCGCCACGGTTGTTCAGCCGAATGGCTTATCCGCAACGATTCCGAAAGCCACGTTCGCGGTTTTGGGCGATTCGCTTTTTGCGCCGCCGGTGCTCGTCGATCTGAACCGCGATGGCCGCGCCGAAGTTTTGACGGCGGGCAAAGACGGCAAGCTGCGCGCCTGGCAGGCCAGCGATGCGAATCTCGATGGCCGCGCCGATTTGCTGTGGCAATTCGATCTCGGCGCGCCGTGCCGCGCCAACATTGCGGTGCGCGCCGACAGCGGCTATATTTTTTGCGGCGCGGAAAACGGCCGGCTTTTCAACTTTTTTTTCAACGGCGCGCGGCGCTGGTTCGTGCCGACGAATATGCGAATTCGAGGCATCAGCCTGTTTAATCAAAACAATTTTGCGGTCACGTTTGCCAAAGAAGGCTTGCTGTTGTTCACAAATTCCGGCATTCCTCTTACTTCGGGCGCGCCGAATATCGGAAAGATTGATTTTTCCGAAGCCGTAGCGGTGGCGGATCTTGATAACGACGGCAATCGCGAAATCGTTTTCCGCGACGCCGTTTTGCTGCAGGCCGCAGACTTGCGAATTTTCCCGCCGAAAGGTTTTCCGATTTCCCTCGCCGGCCACGAAAAATCCGGCGTGGCGATTGGCGACATCAACAACGACGGCCGCAAAGAAATCGTGCTGGTCGCCAAAAATCAGTTGCACGCCTATAATTTCAACGGCGTATTGACGGAAAATTTTCCGCTCGCGATCAGCCAGGCAACGAACGCCAAATTGCAAAATTCGATGACGCCGATCATTGCCGACGCCGACGGTGACGGCGTGCAGGACGTTCTCGTTGCCGGCGTCGACGGCAATGTTTACGCCTATCGCCGCGACGGCGCGCTGGTTGCCGGTTTTCCGCTGGCGATGAGCGGCGCCGGTCTCGGCAGTCTCGCCGCGGCGGATGTTGATGGCGATGGCAAGCTCGAGCTGGTCGGCGTTTCGGGCAACGGTTACGCGCATGTCTGGCGCTTGCCCTCAAGCAGCGCCAAAGCCGACTGGCCGATGTATCATCACGACGCCGCGCAGACGAGTTTAAACGCGGCAAGAGAAACGCCGGCGGTTGTTGCCGAAAATTTGATGCCGGCCAAATCGGTTTATAATTATCCGAATCCGACGGCGGGAAATTCCACGACGATTCGCTATCGCTTGAATGAAGGCGCCGAAGTGAAAATTTCCATTTACGACGCCGCCGGCGATTTGGTTGAAAATCTGGCCGGCCCCGGCCTGGCGCAAGCCGATAATGAAATCGAATGGAATGTGCAAAACGTGCAAAGCGGCGTCTACCTCGCGCGCGTCGAAGCCAAAGGCCAAAGTGAAACGTCGGTGGCGATTATCAAAATTGCGGTGGTGAAGTAATCCGTTCGTAGTAACGCCTTTAGGCGTCTGCACCGGCGAAATTATTGATCTAAAGAACAATGTCATTAAAAAATTCCGTCGGCCTCCGCCTGTTCATCATCGGCCTGTTGAGTCTGGTGTTATTGATTCCCGCGATAATGATTCAGGGCTTGATCACCGAGCGCGAACAACGCCGCGACAGCGCCGTTGGTGACGTCAGTTACAAATGGGGCCGGCCGCAAATCATTGCCGGCCCGATTTTGACGGTGCCGTACAAAAAGCTCGTTAAAGATGAAAAAGGCAATTTGACGCCGGTCGTCGAGTATGCGCATTTTTTGCCGGAACAGCTCTCGATCAAGGCCGAGTTGTTTCCCGAGGTGCGCTATCGCGGCATTTATGAAGTGATTTTGTACAATTCCAAGCTGCAGCTTCGCGGAAATTTTGCGCCGCTTGATTTCAACCAGTTTAGCATTCTCGCCGAAAACATTTTGTGGAAAGATTCCTTTCTCGCGTTGGGCCTCGGTGATTTAAAAGGCATTCGCGAAGCGGTGAAAATCAAATTCAACGCCGCCGAGTTTATTGCCAACCCCGGCATTGAATCGAAAGATGTTTTGGAAATCGGCATCAGCGCCAACCCGAAACTGGGCGCGCCGAACGAGCGCTATGAATTTGCCATCGATCTCGATTTGAACGGCAGCGGCACGATTAGTTTTGTGCCGGTCGGGAAAGAAACCACTGTGAAAATTTCCTCGCAGTGGGGCAACCCCAGTTTTGGCGGCGAGTTTTTGCCGGTTGAGCGGCAGGTGCAGTCCAACCACTTCAACGCCGAATGGAGGGTTTTGCACCTCAATCGCAATTACCCGCAGCAATGGCTCGGCAGCCGGCACAAAATCATGGATTCGAGTTTTGGGGTGGAGCTGCTGCTGCCGATCGATGAGTATCAGAAAACCATGCGCACCGCCAAATACGCCATCATGTTCATCGCGCTGACGTTTCTGGCGTTCTTTCTCACCGAGGTGCTGAACAAAAAAGTCATTCATCCGATTCAATACATTCTGATCGGACTGGCGTTGATTTTATTTTATACTTTGCTGTTGTCTTTTTCCGAGCATATCAAATTCAACTCGGCGTATCTGCTCTCGAGCTTGGCGATCATCGCGCTCGTCACGGCGTACACGAAAAGCGTGTTGTCAAACAATCTTGCCACCGCGATCATTGCCGGTATCTTGATTATTTTGTATGGCTTCCTTTATATCATTTTGCAACTGCAAGATTACGCTTTGTTGCTCGGCAGCGTCGGCCTATTTATTATTCTGGCCATTGTGATGTACGTGACGCGAAAAATCGATTGGTTTGCGATTGGCAAGTTGGCAAGTGAATCACAGAAGTAATTTTTAGTTTAGACTGATTATGAATCGAATGAAATCTCTCGGCAAGGAAGTATTGCTAATCTTTTTTCTTTCGGCATTAACGCCGTCCGCTTATTTGCAAGCTCAAGACGAGCCGGAGTTCACTCATCCCGAGCTTGACTGGAGCACCATCGAGACGCCGCATTTTTACGTGCATTTTCACAACGGCGCCGAGCACACCGGCAAGCTGACGGCGAAGATTGCGGAGGAAATCTACACGCCGATCACCTCGCTTTACGGCTACGAGCCTGACGGCAAGATTCATTTCATCATCAAAGATTACGACGATATCTCCAACGGCGCGGCGTATTATCTCGACAACAAAATCGAGATTTGGGCGAGCGCGATGGATTTTGAGTTGCGCGGCACGCATAATTGGCTGCGTAATGTGATCACCCACGAGTTCACGCATATCATCTCGCTCGGCGCGGCGCGCAAGATCACGCGGCACATACCGGCGTTTTATTTGCAATCCATCGGCTATGAAAAAGAGAAGCGCGAAGATGTTTTGTTGGGCTATCCCAATCGCATCATCTCGTATCCGCTTCCGTTCACCACCGTGCCGCCGTGGTTTGCCGAGGGCGTGGCGCAATATCAACTGCCGGAATTGCAATACGATTTGTGGGATTCACACCGCGACATGATGCTGCGCACCGCCGTCGTCGAGAATAAAATGCTGACGTATTCCGAAATGAATTCGTTCGGCAAAAACAGCATCGGCAGCGAGCGGGTTTATAATCAGGGCTACTCTTTTTCCGGATATATCGCCGAGCGTTACGGCATCGAAACGCTGAAAAAAATTTCAAACAACATGCGCAGTCCGTGGCGTTTTTCTTTCGACAGCGCCATCAACAAAGCCGTCGGCAAAAGCGGCGCGGAGCTGTATCGCGAGTGGAAAAAATATCTCGAAGAAAAATACGCGGCGCAGTTGCGCGAGATTCAAGCGCACAAAACCGAAGGCGAGCTGCTGCAAGCCAAAGGCTCGGCGAATTTCTTCCCGCGCTGGTCGCCGGACGGCGCTTCCATTGGCTTTCTCACCAATGCCGGCGCGGATTATCTCGGGCAAACGGTGCTGGTGGTTCGCGACCAAGCCAGCGGCAAAATGAAAGCGATCAAAGGCGGCGTGCATTCCGCTTTCTCGTGGTCGCCGGACGGCAATCAAATCGTTTACTCGCGCAAATCGGAAAATAATCCCGGGCATTCGGCGGTTTATGATTTGTATGTCTACAATCTCAAATCCGGCAAAGAGCAACGTTTGACCGAAAGCGCCCGAGCACAAAGCCCGAGCTGGTCGCCGGACGGCAAATTTATTGCTTGCGCGGTGAACGGCGACGGCACGCAAAACCTTGCGGTGTTCGATCTCGAAAAAAAGAAACTGAAAATTCTCACGGCCTACAAAAATCAGGAACAGGTTTACACGCCACAGTGGTCGCCGGATGGCGGGAGGATTTTGTTCGGCTACTCGCACCTGCGCGGCCGCGATCTGTATTTTTATGATTTGGGCGCCGAGCAAATCTCGCCGGTTTTTGCTGATTCGCGCGATAAGGAGGATCACCCAACCGATCGCCGTGACGCCGTGTTCAGCCCGGACGGCAAGAAAATCTATTTCAGTTGGGATGAGAGCGGCATTTTCAACATCTATTCGCACGATCTCGAAACCAAGCAAACCGCGTCCATGACCAACGTTATCGGCGGCGCTTTCATGCCGTCGGTGAATCAAAATGGCGAATTGGTGTTCAGCACGTTTGTGGCTGAAGGTTACAAGATCGTGCAGTTGAAGAATCCGCAGCCGCTGCCAACCGAACAAACACGCTATCTCACTTACGCTGGAGACGGTGTCAAGCTGGCGTCGCGTGACGGCAACGGCGCGCTCGCCAATCTCGACTTGAGCGGCATCAAACACGCGGCGTATGACGACAGCAAGATTCCCGATTATCAGGCCAAGCCGTACAGCGGGCATTACACCGCCGTCGCCTTTTTGCCGCGCGTGGCGTTCGATTATGGCACGACGAAATTGGGCGGTTATTTTTATTCCGGCGACATGCTGGACAAATACAATTTCATTGGCGGCTTCGCGGCGAACCGCGCCAAGGATTACGACGCGTTTTTATTGCTCGATTACAAAAAGTTCGGCCCGGTTCTTTTTGTTGAAGGCTACAATCAAGTTCTTCATACCGATATCGACGGCATCGGCTTGCGCTACAATCTCTGGCAGGTGGATGCCGGCGCGCGCAAATGGTTCAACAGCCGGCATCGCTCGAAGCTCAGTTTCACGTACAGCAATTACAACGCAAAAATCACCGACGTGATCAACGGCGCGAAAGTGAGTTTTGCTTATACGTACTATATCGGCAAAACGATTTCGTTCGAGCATGTTTACACGCAACGCAGCCGCGCCGTCGATGGCGAGATCAACCCGCGCGCCGGCCGCGAAATGCGGTTTCGTTACAGCCGCGAGTTCAATGATTTTATCCGTTCCGATCCGAACGACGCGTTTCGTCCGACCAAGTACGGCACCTTTGTCGAGAATTACGATCCGCACAATTTGCATCGCTTCGAACTTGACTGGACGGAACATGTCGGTTTGCCCGGTCGCAGCGGATTGACACTGTACGGACGCGGCGGCGTGCTCACGCCGAACGTCAATAACTTTTTCTACTTTTTTGCCGGCGGCTTGCCCGGGGTGCGCGGGTATCCGTATTACAGCATGGAAGGCCGCTACCTGGCGCACGGCCGCGTCACGTATCGTTTCCCGCTTTTCCGCCACATGGATTTTTCGCTGCTGCATCTTTATTTTGACAAATTGTATCTCGGCGTGTCGTACGATTACGGCGGCGCGTTTGCCAGCACCAAAGTCGTTCGCAACAAATTGCACGACAGCATCAATCTGCAAGCGCGCCTGAGCCTGTCGTCGTTTTATGTTTTCCCGACGCAAATTTTCTTCAACGCCGCGTATGGTTTCGACAAATTCAAAAACCGCGGCGTCACTTACGGCCAGGAATGGCGCTATTATTTCGGCCTGGCGTTCGGGTTTTTGGATGAGTGACAAAATATTTTTTTACTTCACAAAACCACTGCGAAAATGTCATTCCGCAGGCTACGCCCGAAGGGAATCTTTTTTGATGTCAAGATAACCCTAAAACACAAAAAAGACTCTTTCAGAATGACATGATTGGAGTGCCGTTGAGGTTTACTTTATGGGATCGAAAATTTTTGCCGCTGTACTTTTTTTGGGTTTATCGCCCGCGATGGTGCCGGCACAATCGCCGAATTTCTCGCGCGCCGCTTTGAGCCAAAATCAGAAGATCTCAGCCTCTCTTCTGGTTTTGTCGGATTATCCTTCGTTTTACTTCGTTGATTCGCTGAACGCGCCGGCGGCGAAACCTGAACGGTCGGTTGGCAAAGCGCTGTTGTTCTCCGCCGTTATTCCCGGCAGCGGCCAATTATACAACAAATCCCTTTTGAAAGGCCTGGCTTTTTTTGGCATTGAAATCGGCGCGTGGGCAATTAACGCGGTTTATACGCAGCGCGGCAACGAGCAAGAACGCGAATTTGAGCGCTATGCCGACGCGCATTGGAGCGAGCAGGAGTATTGGGATTCTATTTTTGCGATGTGCCAGCGCGATCCGCAAAGCGCCGCGTACAATTGCCGCCGCGACGATTTGAAATCGCTGCGCCGCTGGGAGCGCGATCATTTCAGCCATTTTTTGCCGGAAGAGAAAAATCAAACTTACTACGAAAACATCGGCAAATACGATCAGTTCAATTTTGGCTGGGATGATTCGAATTCTGAGCTTGGCCGGGATTCCGCCAAGCGCGAGCTGTATACGCGAATGCGCAAAAAGGCCAATGATCAATTCAGAATCGCGACGTATGGCGCTTCGGCGGTTTTGGTCAATCACGTGCTGAGCATGTTGGAGGCGGCCTACGCCGCGAACCAGTTCAATCGCCATCAGGTGAAAGCCTCGCTGGGGATGGAGATGCAGCGATACAATGATGAGCTAACGCCGGCGCTGAGCTTGAGGATGAGCTGGTAGCTGGTAGCTGGTAGCTGGTAGCTGGTAGCTGGTTGCTGGTAGCTGGTAGCTGGTTGCTGGTTGCTTGTAGCTGGTTGCTTGTAGCTGGTTGCTTGTAGCTGGCTTCTCACGCGGATATAAAAAATTCAAAATAAGTTCAGTTGATGTTTACAAAACTAAATACACTGTCATTCCTCAGGAATCTTTTTTGTATCCAAGTCTAATGCTCGAAATGAAAAAGATTCCTACGGAATGACATCGAGCGGCGACTTTTTTTACTTTGGTGTCTATGAAAACAATTCATTTTTTCATCTTTTCCCTGTTGCCGTCTTTGATTTTTGCCCAGGAAAAATCGTATCCGCGCGCAACCCCGATTTTTTACAAATTGGCGAGTGATGAGTTATCGGCGCCATCGATACAAGAGGCGCTTCCGCAATCCGCTGCGCCGAAATCGCCCACCATCGGCGGGGCGTTCATGCGCTCGCTGGCGATTCCGGGATGGGGCCAGCACCGCGCCGGGGCGAAGACGGCGGCGCGAAATTTCTTTGTGGCCGAGATTTTGTTGTGGGGAGGATTTGCGACGCAGGAAGTTTATGGCCGCTGGCTGAAAGATGATTTCAAGCTTTTTGCCGCCACGCACGCCGGCGCTGAAATCTCCGGCAAAGACGATCAATTTTTTGTTGACCTGGGAAATTTTATCAGCGTCGATGAGTTCAACCAAAACCGCCTGCGCCGCCGGGATGTGGAGGGTTTGTACGACCCGGCGACGCATTTTTGGCGCTGGACTACCGAGGCGAATCGGCAAAAATTTTTCAACCTGCGGAAACGCAGCGACAAAGCCTTTTCGCGCGCCGAGTTGATTGCCGCCGGCGTCATTGCCAATCACATTATCAGCGGCATTCACGCGGCATGGGTGGCGCATAAAAAGTCGCCGCAAAAAGAGAAAGAAAGAGGGGAACTTCGCGCGCCGCAATTTGGCGTGATCACTTCGCCGGAGGAGGTTCGTTTGGTGGCGCGGTTGGAATTTTAAAAAATTTCTTGACTTTTTCCTGCCTTCGTGTTTTATTACCCACCTGGGAATATTGCCTGTTATCTGCATTTGAAAATTCTGATTTCCACCAGATGGCACTGAAAAGCTTCAGAAGCCTGTTGCTTTTATTTGGCTTTTGGTCATACGCTTCAACAGTTTGTTATGAATAACCAAGTTTGTAACACGCAAGAGCCATCTTGCGGCAAATAACGTTATTTTATGAACCCGGCTATCGCCGCGTGCGCTGGGATGGCAAGGATTAAGAATGGGAGTCTGTGGCGAGTGGGATTTATCTGTATCAGCTTCAGGCAGGTAAATTTTCGCAGGTCAAAAAAATGAGCCTGCTGCGATGAGGCTAAATGGCGGATTTTGGACTACGTCAGGTTTTCAGACAAACTAAAACTGAAGCCCCTACGGACAGCTTAAAATTCAAAAAGTTTTTTAAAACACGGAGCAATTGAGTTCACAGAGTGTCACGGAGAAGAGTTTTTGTAAAAACTCATTTCTCTCCGTGCTTTCTCTGTGGACTCCGCTTCTCCGTGTTAAATTTAGCTGTGATTCAAAAAACTTTGAGAATTTTTTTAACTTTTGCTGTGCAATGGCCTAGAGTTCTGTCAATTGCTGTATCGCAACATGCAAATGTTCCATAATATCCCCGGCCAGCATGCTCCATTCCCCAAGTTGATCGCGCGCCAGGTCTCCGGCTAAGCCGTGAAGATACACGCCCAACAAAGCCGCGCGCAGCGGATCGAGATTCTGCCCGGCCAAACCCGCAATAATTCCCGTCAACACATCACCGCTGCCGCCGGTGGCCATGCCGGCATTGCCCGTCGAATTGATAAAAACTTCGCCGGTTGGCGAGGCCACAACCGTTGGCGCGCCTTTCAAAACCAACACCTGCCCCAATTCTTCGGCGGTTTGCCGCGCAATCGCCACCGGGTTCACCGCGATGGCGGCTTTATTCGCGCCGGTCAAGCGCGCAAGCTCGCCGGGATGCGGCGTGAGAATAATTTTTCCGGCAGCGCGGCGAATCGCTTCCTGTTGGCCGATGAGATTGTTCAACGCATCGGCGTCGAGAACGAGCGTGCCCGGAAAATCGGCCAGGGCGTGTTTAACGACGCGCTGTGCGCCTTCGGAAAGACCAAGGCCCGGCCCGATGGCGATGACGTCGGCCCATTGCAGCCGGTTTTGCAGCGGCTCAAGCGCGGCTGAGCTGATGATGCCATTTTCTTCCGGCAGCGGCAATTTAATCACCTCCGCCGTCGCGGCTTCCAGTTGCGGCAGCAGTGATTCCGGCGCGGCCAACACCACCAGCCCGGCGCCGGCGCGGAGAGCGGACACCGCGGTCAAACGCGCGGCGCCGCCAAAGCCGCGGGAGCCGGCAATCACCAAAATCTGCCCGACGCGATTTTTGAAGGCATTGGCTGGCCGGCGCGGCACCCAATTCGATAACACCTCATTCGCCAGCAGAAACGTGGCGAGCTTGGCGTTCTTCTCAGCGGCGACTTGACGAAACGCCGCGTGCGGAAAACCGATCTCGGCCACGATCACTTTGCCGGCATATTCTTTTGCCGGTGTGAACAACAAACCTTGCTTGCGGCAGCCCATCGTGACGGTTACATTCGCCTGCACGCACGGCCCGGCCACCTCGCCGGTGTCGGCGTTCATGCCGGTCGGCAAATCAATCGCGATCACCGGCCGGTTGCTTTCGTTGACGCGATTGACGACTTGCGCCATCAGCCCGAGCAACGGCCCGCGCACGCCGGTGCCCAGCAGCGCGTCGACAATGAAATCGGCGTGGCGCAAATCCGGCAGCTCATCGAGATGCTGAATTTCCCGAATCGCATATCCCACCCTGGTTAGAACCGCATAGTTGGCGGCGGCGTCTCCGCGCAACACATTGGCCGAACCGATCAAACAAATTTCGCACGTGACGCCGGCTTCTTCCAAATAACGCGCGACGACAAAACCATCCCCGCCATTATTGCCTTTGCCGCAAAGCACAATCGCGCGCTTGCCGGCCAAAGGCGCCCATCTTTCGCGAACCGCCGCAAACACCGCGCGCCCGGCATTTTCCATCAACACCCGGCCGATGAGGTTAAGCTTTTCGATGGTATATTGATCGACGGCCTGCATTTCCTCGGCGGTCAAGACGCGAGGGAGCTTGGTGAAATCAGTTGGATTTTCCATTTTCTTTTTCCAAAATGACCACGGCGGTCGCATAATGATCGGAATGCGAAAGGCTCACGTGAATCGCGGTTCCTTGTAAGCGTTTGGTTAGCCGCGAGCTGAGCGCCGGCTGTGGCCGGCCGTTCTCGTGATTGTGCACCGCGAAATCCTTCCACGAAAAATCCTTGTCCACCCCGGTGCCCAGCGCTTTGGAAAAAGCCTCTTTGGCGGCAAAGCGCGCGGCAAACGCCGCCGTCCGATTGCCGCGGCTTTCGCACAACGCGATTTCCTCCGGCGTAAAAACGCGCCGGACAAAACGTTCCGGCCACCGCGCCAGCATCTGCTCGATACGGCTGATTTCGACGAGGTCAATACCGAGGCCACAAATCATAAAACATCAATTCAGGATTTTTGCTTGATTGTTATTTAATTTTAACCTATCTTTTCCGAAACGAAAACCGAGCCACGATTCCGCTTACTATGCCAGTGAAAAGGTCTGAAACGCCAGTTATTAACCGCGCGCTGCAAGGAGATCAAAAAGCGTACGCCGAGCTGATGGAGCGCTATCACGGACCATTGTTCAGTTTATTGTACAAAATGGTTCGGAGCAAGGAAGAAACCGAAGATCTGGTTCAGGAAGCGTTCATGAAGGCCTTTGCCTCGCTGGCGACGTTCAATGAAGAGTTTGCCTTTTCAACCTGGCTGTACAAAATCGCGATCAACAACACCATCGATCATTTGCGCAAGAAGAAGCTGCGCACGTACTCGCTGGACAAGCCGATCCAATCCAAGGAAGGCGAGCTGAAGCGCGAATATCCGGATGTGCATTCGTCGTCGGATCACGATTTGCTTTCCACTGAGAAATCCGGCTTGATTACGAAGGCGATTGAAGATTTGCCGGAGAAATACCGCAAGGTGATTCTGCTGCGCCACAGCGACGAGCTGTCCTACGAAGAAATCGCCGAGATCACCAAAGTTCCCTTGGGCACGGTCAAAGCCCGCATCTTCCGCGCGCGGGAAATGCTAAAACGGAAACTGAAGGATAAACTGATGATTTAGTCATGTGAACGCCTGAAGATTTAAAATCCAATTTTTTACAAACAAGTTTACCGCTCACAGAACCAGAAATCCCACTGAATAAAAGTTCCAAAAAAAATTTCTGTGGGATTTCCATTTCAGTGGGCGAGTTTTTATATCTCCCGAAAAATAAATCTTCTTCCCCCGATCTCAATCCGGTCATTGTAAAGCAGCCGCGCATTCATCACCGCCTGGCCGTTGACCGAGACGCTTGGCGCCGGCGTTTCGCTGCAGAGATAAAAATACCCACCGCGCCGGGCAATCGTGGCGCGCGTCCGCTCCGGCCCCGGCACGCGAATATCGACCTGCCCTTCATTTCCCAACACCACCAGATCGCGATCCAGCGCAAAAATCGCATTATTGGCTTCATTGATCAAGACGCCGATTTCCAAAGCCTGCCCGTGACGTGAACCGGTTGCGCTTGGCGTATTTTCTTCTTCCTCGCGTTGAATGTCCGTCGGCTGCGCTGCGGCCGGCAGCGCAGCCGGCGGCGACGGCATGGCGCCAAACACCTCGAGCAAAGCCCGGCCCGCGGTCGAGTCGAGATGTTTTTGGCGAAGCCGGGTGATTTCATTCGGGTCGAGAAAAAAAAGCTGGTAAACGCCGACTTTCAACTGGTCGCCGTCGGTTAAAGCCGTCGGCTGCGCAATTTTGTGGCCGTTTAAACGAATGCCGTTGCGGCTTTTTAAATTTTCGACGAAATAGCGTCCACCGGCTTCGCGTTTGAGTTGGCCGTGCCGGCGCGACACCGTCAAATCGCCCAGCCGGATATCGTTCTCCGCGTCACGCCCGATGGTAACGCGCTCGGCTTGAATTTCAAACTCTTGCAGCAAAACGCCGTCTTTGGTGATTTGTAAGATTGGCATCACATCACTTTTTTTCTCATCTGCGGCTTGTTAGCAAGATAGAGAAAGCTATCTTGAAGCTTGTTGAAGTGTTGTTGTCCCTATTTTTGTCCGTGTAAGCGGCTCTTATTGGACATGATTGACTTTCATCTCGATAGCCGTCTGTATTAAGCTGCAACTTTTTGTTCTTCACCTTCGCGTTCTGATTCTTGTTTCGTTTCCATCCAAGTCGGTTTTACGCCGTGATAAAGAACGTCTGGATCAATGTCTGCACGATTATCCCAAACGATAGTACCCATGCGTTTATCAACTTTGACGGAACAAAACATGATTGGGTCATTTCGTATCGGCTCGAAAATGGGGCCGTGCAAGTAAGGCTCAAGATCAATATCCCGTTGAGTTCCATCAGTAAATTCTAACCGTACCCAAAAACCTTTCAGCACTTCGACGGATTTGATGCGGACAAGTCGTTCTAATTTCATCGTGGTCTCCTTATCTAATCAAGCGGTTTAATATCATTCAAGTATTCACCCCGCCGTGCAAGTGTCCAATTTTCCCGCAATTCGTCACGATGGAGATCAGCCCACTCAATGACCATGTTGTGGACGCGGCGTGGCAGTTTACCAACATATATGCGTAAAGAGTCGATTTCGTACAATGCTTCATCTCCGCTATACTCAGCGTGGAAGTGAGGTGGTGCATGATCGTTATAGTGCATATAAATATCAATACCGTAAAACCGACTGACACAAGGCATACTTTATAACCCTTTCATACAATTTGTTAGGCGTAATTTTGCCCTTATATCAATTGACTCATCGCAGCAAACTGAAAAAATTGTGGATAATATCGCGATGCTTAAAGAAGTGTTTTTCAAGAAGCATTTTAGTCACTTCCACATCTTCTTCTAACAATCGGTCGATTTCGTATGCCTGCTTGTTTAACTGTCGACAATACTTGTCAATAACTGTTTGAGGAGCTATTCCACGCTTTTCGGCAACTAAGTTTGTTGCTTCTGTTCTAGTGTGCCCCAGTTTTTTTACTAAAAAAATTACCTCCAAAATTTGTTGTAATGCAGCAGGCGCACTATTTGAAAAACTAGGGATTTCGGCTTTGGTGATAGCAGAAACATTGGTCTGCACATCTCTTGCCTTTGCTGTTGTGCCATTTACATGTAAAAGCCTTTTGAGTACAGTATTTGGAGTATCTTCAAAAGGTTCGGCGTGCTTCTTCAAGAAACTCCAAATATCTTCATCAATGTCGATTTTGTAAAACATGATTCACATCTCCTTTTACTTTCGTGAAAAACTAAATCTGCTATATTTACTACTACTATGCTAATTATACGAAAGTAAAAGTAGTAAATCAAGTGAAGTTCCAGCAACAAATTCTACTTCTGACAAAAATTAAATCCAACGACTTCACGGCTGAAACCGGTTCGTAATCGGCATGCGGCGATCCTTGCCGAAATTGCGCGGCGTGATTTTGATCCCCGGCGCGGCCTGGCGGCGTTTGTATTCCGCGCCGTCAATCATCTTGATCACTTGACGGACAGTTGCCTCCGGCAAACCGGCAGCGACCATCTCAGTCACGCTTTGATTTTCTTCCACGTACGCTTCGATGATTTGATCCAACAGATCGTACGGCGGCAGCGAATCCTGGTCGGTTTGATTCGGCCGCAGCTCGGCGCTCGGCGGGCGGTCAATAGTGCGCTGCGGGATGACCGGATTCTCTTTGTAACGAACTTGATTGATCCAATTGGCGAGACGATAAACAAACGTCTTTGGCACGTCTTTGAGCACGCCGAACCCGCCGGCCATGTCGCCGTAGAGCGTGGCGTAACCGACCGCGGCTTCGCTCTTGTTGCTCGTGGTGAGCACCAGCCAGCCGAATTTGTTCGAGAGCGCCATGAGAATCATGCCCCTTATACGGGCTTGCAAATTTTCTTCCGTGCTGTCGCGTTCGCGTCCGGTAAAAACCGGCGAGAGCAATTGTTCCATCACCGCCACCGGCTCGTGGATTGGGAGCGTATAAGTTCTAATGCCAAGACGCGCCGCCAAGTCGAGCGCGTCCTCCGCGCTGGCGGCAATATTGAACCGGCTCGGCATCAACACGCCGGTGACATTTTCTTTCCCGAGTGCTTCAACAGCGATCACCGCGGTGAGCGCGGAGTCAATGCCGCCGCTGAGGCCGATCACGACTCTGGTGAAACCGTTTTTCCGCAGATAATCGCGCGTGCCGAGAACCAGGGCGCAAAAAACTTCTTCTTCGTCATCGAGATGCGGCGCCAGATTCGGCGCGCCGGCTTGCGCCGGGAAAATCGGGGTTGGCATTTCCACCGGGGTTTCGCGAAGAACAAAAAATTTCGATTCTACCATCCCGTTTTTTTTGCCCACCGCGGCCTTTTTAGAACGGTCGCCGTTTCTCACCAGCGCCACATCGACGGCCAGATCATGAAGAATGAATTGTTCCTCGAATTTTTTGCCGCGCAGCAGCGGCTGGCCGTTCGGATCGAAAATGTAGCTGCGGCCGTCGAACAGCAGCTCGTCCTGGCCTCCGACGGTGTTGACATACGCCACGTAAACGTGATTGTCCCGCGCCCGGCTGGTGAGCAAAAATTCGCGTTCGTCGCCTTTCTTCCAATGATACGGTGAGGCCGAGAGATTGATAATGAGATCAGCGCCGCCCTTGGCAACTTCGTATTCGACAACGCCGTCGACCCAGATATCTTCACAGATGCTCACGCCGAGGCGCAACTCGCCGAGTTTTACAATCAGCGGCTCATGCCCGGGGTGGAAATAACGTTTCTCATCGAAAACGCCGTAATTCGGCAAACAGATTTTGCGATACGTGGTGAGCAGGCGGCCGTCAACGCAAACGGCGGCGGCATTAAAAATCGCGCCGCCTTCGCGTTCGACAAAGCCGACGAGCGCAACGAGTCCCGTCGTTGCTCGCACGACTTCGTCGAGCGCTTGCAAATTCGCGTCGATAAAATCATCGCGCAGCAAAAGATCTTCCGGCGGATAGCCGGTTATCGCCAGCTCGGGCAAGAGCACCAGATTGGCTCGATCGGCCCGCGCCTGTTCAAGAGATTGCATGATGCGAGCGGCATTGCCGGGGATATCCCCAACCGTGCAATTGATTTGGGCGAGCGCAAGACGGAGAGGTTGAATCATAATTTTTACAATTTTAAAACCCATTATTGTAAAATAACTCAGCGCCGGGAGTTTTTTCACGCGACTATTTAACCGGCAAGCTTCTATGACGCACTCACATGAAATATAAGAACTTTTCGCGCAAAGTCAAGAAGTTCGGCGCCACGCACTTAGCTCTTGTGATTTTAATCGGGATTGCTTAAATTGAAATGTTTTAAAACGGAAACAGGTGCGACAAGTTAGAAACTAAAACCGTGAGGCTGAAATGTCAGGCTGGAAAATACAGGATTCGATCGAGCTCTATAACGTCAATCAATGGGGCGCGAATTTTTTTTCCATCAATGCCGCCGGGCACGTCGAAGTTTATCCGACCGGCGATCCCAACCGCGCCATTGATTTGAAAGTGATGGCGGATGAAATTCAAAAGCGCGGCATTCAATTGCCGCTGTTGATCCGGTTTTCGGATATTTTGCGCGCCCGCATCAAGAGCCTGTGCGAAAGCTTTCAGCACGCGATACAGGAATACAATTATCAGGCGGTTTATCGCGGCGTTTATCCGATCAAAGTCAACCAGCAACGCCAGGTGGTTTCGACCATCGTCGACGCCGGCAAGGATTATCACTTCGGCCTGGAAGCCGGCTCAAAGCCGGAATTGTTGACGACGGTGGCGACGTTGAAAGACCCCGAAGCGCTGATCGTTTGCAACGGCTATAAGGACGAGGAATATATCGAGCTGGCGCTGCTGGCGCGCCGCGTCGGCAAAAACGTCATTCTCGTCGTCGAAAAATTGAATGAGCTGGAATTGATCGCCCGGGTGGCGGAAAAGCTGCAAGTCGAGCCGAGCCTCGGAATCCGGTTGCGGCTTTCGGCGAAAGGCTCCGGACGTTGGGAAGCCTCGGGCGGCGACCGCTCCAAATTCGGTTTGGGCCCGGTCGAAGTTCTGCAAGCGATTGAATGGCTCAAAGGCAAAAATCTGCTGGGCAGCGTGCAATTGCTGCACTATCACCTCGGCAGCCAGATCACCGCCATTCGCAATGTGAAAGACGCTTTGCGCGAGGCGGCGCGTTACTACGTCGAGCTGAAAAAAATGGGCGCGGCTTTGAAGTATTTGGACGTCGGCGGCGGCCTGGCGGTTGATTATGACGGCTCGCGCACAAATTTTTCGGCCTCGGCAAATTATTCCATGCAGGAATATGCCAACGACGTCGTGTATCAGATCATGACCACCTGCGATGAAGCGAAGGTCGAGCATCCGATCATCGTCAGCGAATCGGGCCGCGCGATCACGGCTTATCACAGCGTGCTGCTCTTCAACGTGCTGGGCGTCACCGAATTTCAGCCGAGCGAACCCGGCGCGCCGACCGCAGAAGACACGCCGCAGCTCGTCATGGAATTATGGGAATCTTATCAAAGCCTGACGCGCAAAAATTTTCAGGAAGTTTATCACGACATTCAGCACGCCCGCGAGCAGCTTCTGAACACGTTCAATCTCGGCTACGTCAATTTGCCATGGCGCGCGTATGCCGAAGCCGTTTACTGGGCGGCCAATTACAAAATTTACCGCCTGGCCCGGGAAAGCAGCTACGTGCCGGACGAGCTGGAAGGTTTGGAAAAATCTCTCGCGGACATTTATTTTTGCAATTTTTCCTTGTTTCAATCGCTGCCGGACACCTGGGCGATCGACCAGATTTTTCCGATCATGCCGATTCACCGGCTCAACGAAAAACCGGCGCGCTCCGGCATCCTGGCCGACATCACCTGCGACTCCGACGGCTGCATCGATCGTTTTGTCGATTTGCGAAATATTAAGGACGTTATCGGGCTGCACCCCTGGCAGGAAAACGAAGATTACTTGATCGGCATCTTCCTGGTCGGCGCCTATCAGGAAATTTTAGGCGATCTGCACAATCTGTTCGGCGACAACAATGTCGTGCAAATCGCCCTGGATGGCGGGACTCATGCTTACAATATCGAACACGTGGAATATGGCGATTCGGTTTCGGAGGTGCTGGCTTATGTTCAGCAAAGCAAGGACGAGCTGATCGGCCAATTTCGCCAAAGCATCGAGCAGGCCGTGCGGACGGGAAAATGCACGCTGGAGGAGTCGCGCCACATTTTGGAAACCTATCGCGCCGGGTTTGAGGGGTACACGTATATGGAGAGGTGAGAAACTGTAAATGAAAGCTTTTCTGGTCGGTTGCATTCGTGTGCTTAAGCTGTCATTGCCAAATTACCACGTTTGCAGCAATCATATCACGCCGTTTGAATAGTGCCTTCCGCCGGCGTCGCAACCGGCTTGGCTTCCTCGGCCATTTTCCCATTCAGCAGCGCCTCCAACTCCGCGCCTTCGACCATTTCTTTTTCCAGCAGCATTTGCGCCAATTGTTCGAGCTTGGGCTTTTTGTCCGTGAGCAAGGTTGTCACTTCGCGATAGGCTTTTTCAACGATAGTTCGCACTTCTTCGTCGATTTCGCCGGCGACCTTCTCGCTATGCGGCTCGCCGCCGCCAAGATCGAGGCCGATGAACAACCCGCGCTTTTCTTTGGCGTAATACAACGGGCCGAGCTTGGCGCTCATGCCATATTCGGTGACCATGCTGCGCGCAATCGCGGTGCCGCGCTCGAGGTCGTTTTGCGCGCCGGTGGAAATCTCTTTAAAAACGATTTCTTCGGCGACGCGGCCGCCGAGGAGGACTTTCAAGCGGTTGATCAATTCGGTGCGCGTCATGAGGTAACGATCTTCGGTCGGCAATTGCAACGTGTAGCCGAGCGCCGCCACGCCGCGTGGAATGATCGAGACGCGATGCACCGGATCGACCCCCGCCAAACTGCCGGCGACAATGGCGTGGCCGGCTTCGTGATAGGCAACAATCTCTTTTTCCTTTTTATTCAACACGCGGTTCTTTTTGGCGAGGCCGGCGATGACGCGATCGATGGCCTCTTCGAGATCGGTATTTTCGACCTGCTTTTTGCCGGAACGCGCGGCCAACAACGCGGCTTCATTGATGACATTGGCGAGATCGGCGCCGACAAAGCCGGGCGTGCGCGCCGCAATCACGCGCAAAACCACTTCCGGCGCGAGTTTGACTTTGCGCGCGTGGACTTGCAAAATGGCTTCGCGGCCGTTGATGTCCGGCCGATCCACGACGATTTGGCGATCAAACCGGCCGGGACGCAACAGCGCGATGTCGAGAATTTCCGGGCGATTGGTGGCGGCCATGATGATGACGCCGCTGTTCGGATCGAAACCATCCATCTCGACCAGCAGTTGATTCAGCGTCTGCTCGCGTTCGTCGTGGCTGGAAAGCGGGCTCATGCCGCGGGCTTTGCCCAGGGCGTCGATTTCGTCGATGAAAACGATGCACGGCGCCTGCTGCTGCGCCTGCTGAAAAAGATCGCGCACGCGCGCCGCGCCGACGCCGACGAACATTTCGACAAAATCCGAGCCGCTCAAAGAGAAAAACGGCACGCCCGCCTCTCCGGCTACAGCGCGCGCCAGCAGCGTTTTTCCCGTTCCGGTTGGGCCAACGAGCAAAACGCCTTTGGGAATGCAGCCGCCGAGGCTTTTGAATTTCTCGGGATTTTTCAGATACTCGACGACTTCACGAACCTCTTCCACGGCTTCATCTATGCCGGCAACGTCTTTAAACGTGACTTTGGTTTTGCCTTCGACATAAATTTTCGCCTTGCTTTTGCCGATCGACATCAAGCCGCCTTGCGGGTTCATGCGGCGAAACGCAAATCCCCAAATGGCGATGAGAATCAGCAGCGGCAAAATCCAACTGAGCAAAATTCCCTGCCACCAACTGGTGTCGATTTTGCCGGTGTATTTGACGCCGGCGGCTTCCAGCTCTTTGACGAGATCGGGGTCGTCAACGCGAAGAGTGATGAATTTTTTTCCCGCCGTTTGGCTGTCCGGGCTTGCCTCGGCCAGCGAAAATGGGCTTCGTGAACTCGTTTCAGAATTTGAGGGAGGAGCGATTTTGTAACGTCCGGTGATTTCCTGCGTGGTGATTTCACAGTCGATGATTTTTTTTTCTTTAATGAGTTTTTTGAATGTGCTATACTCGATCTGTTGCACGTTGTCGCCCAGAAAGAAACTGTGCAGGGCGTACATCATCAGCACGGCGAGCACGACGTACCACAGCGAGAGATTCATCCGGCGATTGCCCAGCGGTTGCTGCCGCCGCCGTGATTTGGAATTTTCCATGTTTACAAAAGAATTAAATTTTTTATTCGGTAATTTGCTTTCATTTTTAATATAGGTAAGTCACTGCGGAAAGTCAAGGATGAACTCGATGCTGGATTGCTAGTGCAGTGTTACTTTAATTTCGTAGTCCTGCCCCTAAATTTGTGGGGCATTGTTGCAACCGCGAATGTATTGGCTTCGATAGCGGCCCACAAGGCTACGCCCGTTGGGGGCCGGGACTACAAAAACTATGGTAACAGCGTACTAGTGGCAGGCGGCTTTTTACTAATCGCCAATAACAAGCTGCCTCTCAGCTACCATTTCAAATCAGAAAAATTTCTTGTAAAATGGCGCCGGAAGTTGTATTTTTTCTTTTGAAATATGTGGAAAGGACGATTCTATGGCAGTAGTCGTGATGTTTGTTTTGTGGTTAAAGCCAATGCTTTGAGAAAATGCAAGACGCCTCATTCACACAAGGTTGCAAGAAATGAGTTTTCAGCCGCCAAATCCAAACAACATTAACAATACAACGAACGCAAAAGGACAAACCCCAAGATGCCAATCATCGACATTCACATACACATTCAGCCGTGGGAGCAGCTCAAGCCGGCGGTGCGGGAGAAAATGACCGCTGGCCGCAAGGACATGACGGCGATTGAGAAGTTCATGCAATCGCCAAAAGCATTTTTGGAATTTCTCGATGCCAACGGCGTCGAGCGCGCCGGACTCATCAATTATCCCAGCCCCGATCTCATGGGCTTCACCGCCGCGACGAATGATTTTGTCGCGCAGTATTGCAAAGAAAATCTGCAACGCCTCATCGCCTTCGGCGGCGTGCATCCGCGCTTTTGCGATGACGTCGAGGCCGAAATGACGCGGCTGCTCAAGCTCGGCATTCGTTGTTTGAAAGTGCATCCCCCGCATCAAGCCATCGCCGCCAATGCGTATCGACATGGCGACAAGGGGCAGGAAGCGCTCTACCGCCGCGCCGCAAAAGAAAACATGCTGATGATGTTTCACGGCGGCACCAGCGTTTTTCCGGGGGCGCGCAACGTTTATGCCGACACCATGCCGATCGATGACATCGCCGTTGATTTTCCCAATTTGAAAATCATCATCGCGCACGCCGGACGCCCTCTTCACACCGAGACGACTTTCTTCCTGCTGCGCCGCCACAAAAATATCCATATCGATATTTCCGGCATTCCGCCGAAGAAGTTGTTGGATTATTTGCCGCGCCTCGAAGAAATTGCCGGCAAGACGTTGTGGGGCACGGATTGGCCAAGCCCGGGCGTGACGGATATAAAAAAGAACATCGACGATTTTTTGGCTTTACCCTTGCCCCAAAAGATGAAAGATGCTATCTTGTATGATAACGCCCTCACATTGCTTCGCGAATGTGATGTTGTACAGAACTGATTACTGACCACTAAAAACTGATAACCGGCTCGATGAAATCTGTTTACATTAACCAACACGGCGACGAATCCGTTTTGCAATACGGCGAGCTGCCCGATCCGGTGGCCGGCCCTGGGCAGGTTTTGGTCGAGATCAAAGCCTGCGCGTTGAATCATCTCGATTTGTGGATGCGCCGCGGCGTTCCGGCGATCAAGGTTAAAATGCCGCACATCCTCGGCTCGGATATTTCCGGCGTCGTGGCGCAAACCGGCGCCGGTGTGATGCACGTGCAGGTTGGGCAGGAGGTGGTGCTCTCGCCGGGCGTATCCTGCGGCCATTGCCACGCGTGTCTCTCCGGTTTCGACAACAACTGCCGCGAGTACGGCGTGCTCGGCGAGCATGTGCCCGGCGGCTATGCGCAATTGATTGCCGTGCCCTCGCCAAACATTATCCCCAAGCCGGCAAATTTGAATTTCTTTGAAGCCGCGGCGTTCCCTCTGACTTTTCTCACCGCTTGGCACATGCTGGTCACTCAATGCCAAGTGCGTCCCGGCGAATGGGTGCTCGTGCTTGCCGCCGGCAGCGGCGTCGGCGTGGCCGCCATTCAAATTGCCAAACTTCATAACGCCACGGTGATTGCCGCCGCCGGCAGCGACGCCAAATTGGAAAAAGCCCAAACCCTCGGCGCGGATTTTTGCATCAATTATGAAAAGAAAAATTTCCGCGAAGAAGCGCGCACGATCACCGGCAAGCGCGGCGTCGATATCGTTTTCGAGCATGTCGGCGAAAAAACCTGGGAGGATTCCATCAAATCTCTCGCCAACGGCGGCCGGCTCGTGACCTGCGGCGCGACAACCGGCTATCGCGCGGTGACGGATTTGCGGTATGTTTATTTCAAAAATTTGAAAATTTTCGGCAATCTCATGGGGTCAAAAAGCGAACTGCTGCACCTCACCGAATTTTTCAAAACCGGCCAGCTCCGTCCGGTGATTGACCGCGTGTTACCGCTGGCAGATGCCCGCGAGGGGCACCGGCTCCTGGCACAGCGGGAGCAGTTTGGGAAAGTGGTGCTGGAGGTTTAATAAAATTTTTCACTTTGAGAATTGGCAGATAGCTTTTAATTTATTGCTGAACAATGGGAAGAGACGGTGAAAAAGCGTAAACGGAAAATCTTGACCTTGTTTGACTCCGGCGCTTTGATAACTTCGGCAAAGTTTCGTGTTCGCGACAGACTGATTATTGATTATGTCGTCGACTGCTGTCGTGTCAATCTTTCGCCCGAGGTTAAACACGAAACAATAGATATGGGGTTGCTATTTGGTTATCAAGATGCACAAGATTTGGCTAATCGGCTGGATAAGGGAATCTTTCTCGTCTTAAATACAGCGGTGCGCGACGATGCATTAGAATCAATTCTAACAAATTTAGGTTTGGAGTATGCCGATTGCGCCATAGTTCATACTTACAAAAGTATGTCGAGTCAAACGAAATTAATAACTGATGACCACAGGTTATTCATTTCTACAACGCGTTTGGGCTTTTCGCCTATTTTCTTTCCCGATCTTATTCTGATGTTGGTAAACAAGGAATGGATGAAAGCAGCTTTAGCTACAGAAATTCTCGAAGCTATGCAACCTCGATATGCCAAAGGTTTTATTGATTTGACCCTTAAACGTTTAAAAGGAGTGATCTAACATGGCAACCGCTGTTTCTATCGAGTTAGACGAAAAACTGCAACGTTTTTTTTCGTATTTGCAAAAAAGCAAACGCATTACTTCTCGACAAGCTGCCATCGATCTCTTAAATGCTGGTTACTATCAGCAAGTGCGGCAATTGCATAACCAATATTTAAAGGGTGATATAACCTTTCGTCGTATGGCAAAAGAGCTTGGCTTGGAATACCGGCAATTATATGCTTTATTTGAGGAATTGAATTTGCCCATGGCGTGAGCTTAAAACCTTCACACAATTTTACCACCATGAAACCAAAGATCAACACGATTGCCGTCTTCGGCGCCGGCACCATGGGCCGGGGCATTGCTTACGCCTCCTGTCTGGCCGGTTTTAGCACCAAGCTTTACGACGTCGAAGATAAAATTTTGCAAAGCGCCCGCGAGCATATCGCGAACAGTTTTCGCAAAGCGGTGGACAAGGCGATCATTCCTCAAGATGCCGCCGAGCAAAGCCTGGCGCGCCTGCAAACCACTACCGAACTCAATGACGCCGCCGGCGAGGCGGATTTCGTCATCGAGGCCGTTCCCGAGCGGATTGATTTGAAAATCGATTTGTTCCGCCGGCTCGACGGCATCGCGCCCAAACATGCGGTTTTCGCGACCAACACCTCCTCGCTTTCGATCACCGAGATGGCCGGCGCGACGCAACGGGCGCCGCAGGTCATCGGCATGCACTTTTTCAATCCGGTGCCGGTGATGAAGCTGATCGAAATCATTCGCGGCCTGGAAACTTCGGAAGAGACCATCGCGGCGACGCAAGAAGTGGCAAGATTGATGAAAAAAGAAGCCGTCCTGATCAACGAGTCGCCCGGCTTCATCACCACGCGCATTAACGCCATGATCGGCAACGAGGCATTTTACATGCTGCAAGAAGGCGTCGCCACCGCGCCGGAAATCGACAAGGCGCTCAAGCTCGGGCTCAATCACCCCATGGGCCCGTTCGAGCTGGTCGATCTCGTCGGCCTCGACGTGCGCTTGAATATCCTCACTTTTCTCCATCAAACCCTCGGAGAAAAATTTCGCCCCTGTCCGTTGATGGTGAAATATGTGAAGGCCGGAAGGCTAGGGAGGAAAGCGGGTAGAGGAGTTTATGATTATTCCAGTTCGTAGTATCGCCTTCAGGTGAACACCATTTGGACAACACACCCAATTATCAACTCATTCAGCTCGCTTCAGCGAGCTTCAGCTTTTTAGCGTGGCGTCTTTAGACCCACGCGAGGAGATGATTCTATGCCGCGCCACCCCCAAGAATGGGACGATCTCGACGACCTCGATGACGAAGGCGACGAGGAAGATGACATCGAGAACTGGACTGTCGAGCAATGGGAAGCCGACCTCAAGCGGCGCGACGAGCGCGACCGCAAGATGATGGAGCTGCTCGACAAATACGGCCATACCGAGGCCGGTTTCCGCCAAGCCCTGATCGAGCTTGGCCTCGGCAAAATTTTTGAAGATATGGATCGCCTCGCGGCGGAACAACACGATCAGCCGGCAGAGGAAGATGACGAGGAGAGGATTGACAAGGTTCTGCGAGAATCGCGATATGCGAATGAGGATTTAAGCCACGCCAGCTTGCGCGATCCACTCGGGCAGGCAGTGCACGAGCTGACCTTGATGGTGCTCAAGTCGCTGGACGGCCACGACGAAATTGACAGCCGCGAGCATCCGCTGGTGCTCTTCAGCGGCGCCTTTTTAGATGCGGAGGGCGGCCTCGCCCGCATGGGCTACATGCGAGAGTGGGACGACGAGTTTCACTTCAGCCCGCCGAAAAATTTGAAAATTGCCGAGCTTAAGCGCGTGGTAAAAAATTTCGTCAAAGGACTCGGCCAACTGGAATTGGTCGAACGGCAAAAATTGCTCCCACCCGAGGTTTGCGCGCCTATTCATCAGCAGGCGGTTGCTTTGTTGGACGATGTGCGCGTGGAGCTGCGCCGCTTGCAGAGCAAGTGAAACTCGTATTAAGAAAAAAACTGAAAACCGAAAATCGAAAAAATACGATAAGCAAACCGTGTAAACCAGGGATGAGCGTTTTCAGCGCGTTTGGATGGAGTTTGCCGGGGATTGACCTTCCCACGCCACCGCCTCAATCGCATCCACAATCTTGATGTATCCCGTGCAGCGGCACATGTTGCCGGAGATCGCCTGCTCGATTTCGTCGCGCGTCGGTTGGGGATGTTCGTCAAGAAAAGCCTTCGCCGTCATAATAAAGCCTTGCGTGCAGAAGCCGCATTGTGAGCCGCCGTGCTCGGAAAAGGCGCGTTGCAGCGGATGCAGCAAGCCGTCGCACTTCAGGCCTTCGATCGTGGTGACGTCATGCCCGACGGCTTCCAGCGCCATCGTCAAACACGAGAGCCGCGCCCGGCCATCGAGATGAACGGTGCAGCAGCCGCAAGTGCCCATGTCGCAGCCACGCTTGGTGCCGGTGAGGTTGAGCGGTTCGCGAATGACATCGAGCAGCACGTCATACGGCCGAATCGCGACTTCGTACGTGGAGCCGTTGACGCGGAGAGTGACAAGTTTTTTATTCGGCATTGTTGTCGTCGTAGCGTTATCGAAAAATCTTCTTGCAGCAGTTATATAATGATACGACAACGGCGGGAAGGAGTCAAGGAATTTCTCCCACCAAAAAGCTTACTAGCTGCGGCGGGAAATTTGCCGTACCCAGCTTTCTAAAAAAACCGATACCTTCGCGACACCAAACGTCAGCATCAAAACCATGGCCAAATTAAAAGCGCGGGGCAAAGCTTCCTTGCCGAACGCTTGCTCGAAGATGTCGGCGCTAATTGGAATAAACGACAAAACTTTCGTCACAAAATTTTGGAAAACCTGAAAAACTTCCGAAGCGCCGATTGCCGCCAGCCAGTGTTGAATTTGCTGCGCCAACGGCGACGCCGCGAGCTGGTTGAAGGCAGTCACATTGATGTTTTTATAGCCAAACCACAGCGCCAGCGCCAATGAGAAAGCATAACCGGCATAAATCGCCGCGCGCTTCCAGCTTAAAAGCGCTTTGGCGCGATTGGGCGCAGGAGCGGGTTCGAGCCGGCGAAGAATCTTTGCGGTAAAATCCGGCGGCAGCGCCGGCGCGGCATCAGCTTCTAACACCGCCAGCATGCGCCGATGATGCTGAAAATGCTCGCGGCAAAAGCTGCACGTTTCAACATGCGCGCACATATCCGGCGGCAGGGACGATTCGTTGCCCGAGGCTTCGAGCTTGTCGAGTTGGAGGTGAAAAATTTTGCAGTTCATGCGGCTAACTCCTGGTGCGAAAACTCGCGCCAAACCTGCTCGCGCAGCAGGGCGCGGGCGCGAAACAAATGCGTTTTGACGCTGCCCATCGGCATTTGCATGATCGCGGCGATTTCCTGATACGCGAGATGTTGGATGTGATACAGAACCAGAATCGTGCGATATTTCGCGGGCAAATTTTCCATCACTGAAAAAACGCGCGCCTGCAAATCCGTTTCCTCAAACTCATTTTCCGGCGATTCGATGTAGGGCAAATCTTCGGCCGGCGTCTTGTCGATATCTTGCGCCTTGAAACGCTTGCGGCTTTCCAGCACATTCAGGCAGGTGTTGACGCAGATGCGATAAATCCACGTCGAAAAAGTGGAATCTTCCCGAAAATTTTCCAGGCCGCGATAGGCGCGAACGAACGTATCCTGGCTGGCCTCTTCGGCGTCTTCGCGGTTGCCGAGAATCCGCAGGGTGGTGTGAAAGATGCGCGCCTTGTACCGCTCGATCAACTCGGCAAACGCGCGTTGATCGCCGGTCCGGATACGCGATATCAACTCATGATCTGTTTTCATCCAGCGGCCCGAAATCCTGTCTTTTTTATGTCAATCATTAGGACAGGCAAGAGGCGGGCTTTGTTTCACGAAATTCCTGAAATTTTTTTCAACAAAACTTGAAACATCGCCGGCCTTGCGGCGGTCAGAACTTGATGAAAATAACGAAATTATTAAAATCAAAATGGAGAATTAATTATGAGAGATTTAGAATTTATCGCACCGATGTTCGTGGCCCTGGGGATGTTCGCGCTGATCGCGTTCATCGTCTACCAAATTCAGCAGCATCGCCTGCGCATGAAAATGGTCGAAAGCGGCGTCACCAATTTGGATCTCACCAAAATCCGAATGCCCTCGGACAATTCCTTGAAATACGGCATGGTGACCATCGCCATCGGTCTCGCCATTTTCATGGGGCTTATGTTCGAGAAAAATGTGCCCGAGCTGGGCGGCGAGTTTATGTTCGCGTTCATACCCATTTTTGCGGGTGTGGCGCTGCTGATTTCCGCCTTTGTCGAACGGCGCCGCGAGAAAAAGCAATAAGGCGGTATTTTCAGCCAAACAAATCAGCTTGCTCGCTGCGGCGGAAATGTTCGGTGGTGAGACGAACTCGTTTTTGATTGAGGCCGAGTTTTCGGCACGTCACGTCGAACATTTGTGAAACCGCCTCCACCCGCTCGCCTTCGCCGCGGAAGCGCGAGCCGAAGCTGGGATCGTTGAGGCGTCCGCCGCGCATCTCTTGAATCGCGTGCAACACCTTGTTGGCGCGATCGGGAAAATGTTGCAGCAGCCAGTTGACGAACAAATCTTTTACCGCATACGGCAGGCGCAGCATGACGTGCCCGGCGCTGATCGCGCCGCGCTTCGCGGCTTCCGCCAAAATCGCCGGCATTTCGTGATCGTTCAATCCGGGAATGATCGGCGCGACATTGACGCCGGTGGGAATGCCGGCGGCGGCAAGCTGCGCCACCGCCTCCAAACGTTTCTCCGGCGCCGAAGTGCGCGGCTCCATTTTGCGGCAAAGATGATTGTCGAGCGTCGTGATCGAAATCGTGACGGCAACCAGATTCAATTCGGCAAGCTGCCGCAGCAAATCAATGTCGCGCGCGATCAGCGCATTTTTTGTGATCATGCCCAGCGGATGGCGGAATTTCAAAAAAACTTCCAAACACCGCCGGGTGATTTGCAATTTGCGCTCGACGACTTGATAGCAATCGGTGTTGCCGGAGAAGGCGATGACCTGCGGCTGCCATTTCGGATCGCGAAAGGTTTTTTCCAAAAGCTCCGGCGCATCCAATTTCACCATGATCTTCGTTTCAAAATCCAAACCGGAGGAAAGCCCGAAATACTCGTGCGTCGGCCGCGCGTAGCAGTAGATGCAGCCGTGTTCGCAACCGCGATAAGGATTCAGGCCATGCGTGAACGGAATATCCGGGCTGTCGTTCTTGGAAAGAATCGTCCGCGTCGCGTCGACGAAATACTGCGTTTTGACGCTTTGTTCTTCCGCCTGATCCAGCCAATCAGGATCAGGCTCGATTTCAATCGGCTCGAAACGATTGACCGGATTGAGTGGTGTCCCCCGGCCTTTGAGCGGCAAATTTGGATTGATAATGGTAGACATGGGAAACTCTCCGCGTTTGAGAATTTTTGTCCACCATTATTGTAGTGATTTTCCCGTCAAATAGCAAGATTTTTGGTGAAAATTTAACACCCATTAAAAAACAAATAGCAAACTGGTTTTTTAAAAAAAGTAGAGTAGGTCATCTACACCGCGGTGAAAAAATTTATCGCGATCAAAAATCAAAGGGCGAATGATTATTCGGCAGGATAATTCTACGCCTGATTCTCAGACAAGCTGAAACTGGAGCCCAGCGGGCAGCAAGAATTTCAAAAGACTTTTTAAAACACAGAGCAACGGAGTTCACGGAATGTCACGGAGAAAAGCTTTTAGAAAATATTTATTGCTCTCCGTGCTTTCTCTGTTTGCTCTGTGGCTCCGAGTTTAATTGGATTTTGAATTAAGCAAACTTTCCCTGGCCTGCGGCAAGCAGAATTTTCTCTGAGTTTGACGGCATTAACGCTTGATGGCTTAATCATTCTGCTTTCAAAATTTTCGCGATGAAGACAGGCTTTTCGAAATTATAACGCTATGGTTTGCCGACCAGATTTCAACGCCAGTGATTTGCCGTTCCAAATCAACGCCCCCTTTAAACCCTCCGGCAGCGTGACTTCTCCTTTTAAACCGGTTTTGCCGTCGCGCTGAAAATGCACCGTGATTTTCCCCAGCGGATGCGGCATGTCTCCTTTTATCCAACTCAACGAACCAAGATTGGGCGCGAGACGAACGGATTTGAAACCCGGCGCCGCCGGCTCAATGCCGCAGACGGTGGCGAGCAAATCGTAATTCGGGCTGGCGCTCCAGGCGTGGCAATCCGAGCGCGTCGGCTCCGGTTTTTCGGCAAACGTCGTCAAGCCGATTTTGAGCATGTCGCGCCACGGCGCCAGCAAATCAATATAACGATCACCCAAGCCGGTTTTTTTGAGCGCTTGATGGAGATAGAAACGATAATAAAACGTGCACTGCGAGAGGCTTTTGTCGCTTAGCACTTTTTCCATCAGAGATTTTTCTTGCGCGGCGGGAAACATGTCGACCAACACCGCCATCACATTCGCATGTTGGCTGAACGTTTTTTTCTCCGGCGTGTCCGCCAAAAGTCCGCGCTTTTCATCCCAGCACAATTCAAAAGTTTTCTTTTTCAACAAAGCGGCGAGCGCGCGATAACGTGTTGCCTCCTCCGGACGATTAAACGCTGCGGCCAGCTCTCCGGCGCGCTGAAGGTTGTAAATCAATTGCAGCGTGATGATCGCCGAATGGCCGTCGTCCGCGCCCGGCGGCACGCCGTTGTCCCACTCGTCCAGCCAATCGACAAAATTCCACCACGGCATCGGGCCTAACATGCCGGTGTCATCGACGTAGCGTTCGTACCACTCAATCACGCCGCGAATTCCCGGCAAAAACCCATGCACAAATTTCGTATCGTCACGATGTTGCCAATAATCGTGCACCATCGCAATCCAAAACAGCGAATACGGCGGAATGATCTGCGGCGCCCACGAAGGATAACGGCTCGCGGTGAGGCCGTCCGGAATGCGCGAGTCGTCGAATTGCATAATGGCATTGCGCATCAAGCGATCATCGCCGGAAACGTAAAGCGAGATCAGCGCTTGAATGCGCGTATCGCCGACGTATTGCAGTTGCTCGTAATACGGGCAATCGTAATACGTTTCGCCGGCGCACAGTCGCGCCGTGCGCCAGCCCACGTCCCAAATATTTTTGAGCGAAGGGTCGTTGCTGGTGAATGAAGCATTTTCCGCAAACGGATAGCCGGTAAATTGGCCGTGAAAATCGTCAATCATCAACGGCGCCTCGGCGGTGCGAATGTCCAATTGCACATAGCGATACGTCCGCAACCACAACGGGCGGAACAATCGGCGGCTGCCACCGTCGGGCAGAAACAGATCATGATTTCCGACAATCTCGCGGCCTTTCGCCTCGTCGCGATGGCCTTTATTGCCGTTTTGATCGAGCAAAGCTTCGGCATAAGTAAATTTGATCTCGCTGCCTTGGCCGCCGCTCACGATCAGCTCGGGATAAGCGGTGGTCAAATGCGTTTGATCCAATAAAATCGCGCCTTTTGTTTGAGGCGGAATCATCAGCGGCTTATCGCCTTTGAGAAACCCCTCGTGAATTTGCAAATCGCTGCGAACGATTTTCGGAATTCGCTGCAGGCGTTCTTCCATCAGCGGAATCGGGCGCGGCATCAGCATCCAATGCGAGCTGCCGTCACGCATCTCACGCGGCGTGCCGGAGTCAAGAATTTTTGCCTGTTGCCAGGAACTGTCATCGAACTCGAGTCGCTCCCATCCCCATGGATATTTTGCCGCCTCGACGCGATCGCCCGGACCGATCACGATAAAAGTGCGCAATCGCTCGCGGTCGCCGCCGAGAGGCGAATAAGCGGAATTCTGCGTGACTTTCCATTCGCTATTCGAATTCACAGTGGCTTCCAAATCGGAATTGCCCTGGGCGATGAAAGCGGTGGCATGCGTCATTTGCGCCCAGGGAACATGCTCGGCGAAATTCCACACGACCGCCGCCAGAATATTTTCGCCGGCTTGCAGATGCGGCGCGAGATCGACGGTTTCAAAACGCCAGTGGTTCAAATCCCCGCGCGCCGGGCCGTGACACACTGCCTGCCCGTTGACGAACAAGCGATAACGATTGTCCGCCGAAACGTGAATGATGAACGACGCCGGCTTTTGCGGCAAAACAATTTTTTTGCGAAAATGAAAAACGCCGTATTCTTTCGTCGAAGCCGTTGGAGGCGTGATCCACTTCGCCGGCCAGCGCTGTTTGAGCAGGCTGGGATTGATTTGCGTCTGGCCTGGTAATGAGATTGCAAGCATGATTGAAATGAGAAAAGATGTTGGAAAGAAAATCTTCATGGATCTAACGACTCGAAAAAGCATGGCTTGGAAAATTTCAAAAATTTGTATATCACCAGAGGAAAGCCACCAACGGATAGAAACAACGCAACGGATGTGAAAAATTGTTTTCCCAATTTATTTTTTATCCGTTGCGTTGTTTCTGTTGGGAAAATTTTTAAAAATTCAATTGTCTATTCCTTTTTCAACACATTCGTGATCTGCCCGCTCTGCTTGTCTTTGAGAATATATTTCGTCACGCCGTCCGGCATGCGCTCGCGCTTGATCAAAATTTTTCCTTCGAATTCCTGCGCCGGCGCTTTGATTTTTTCGACCTGCGTTGCCCCGCGCCAAACCTCAAGCTGAACCGGCTCCCATTTTTTCGTCGACGCCGATTTATAGCACGCATCGAGAATGGCGTTGACGACGTAGCCGTCGTAAAACGTCTCCATCGGCGCTTTGCCGTTGTCCCACGCGTCGAACATATCCGCGAACATGTGAACGTAGCCCAGCTCGTTCACTTCATCGCCGACCGGAAAAAGCCAGCCGCTTTCGCGCTCGGATTTTTCCGCCACATAGCCGCCGCTCTCGCCGGTGGTGAACATCTCGAAACCCGTGCGGAGAAAATGGTTGAGCCAAAGCGTGCCCTGCGTGCCGGAAACTTCGTCGCGCAAATCCATCCCGCCGCGAAACGCCCAGCTCACCTCGAATTGCCCCACCGCGCCGGTCGCGAACTTGATCAAGGCGATGCCATGATCTTCCGCTTCAATCGGGTGCACGAGCGTATCCGCCCAACACATCACTTCCACCGGCCGGATATTTTTGCCGACATAATTGCGAATGATCTCCACGCAGTGACAGGCGAGATCGATCATCGCGCCGCCGCCGGCCTCTTTCGCGTCCCAGAACCACGCGCTGTGCGGACCGGGATGCGTCTCCCTAGAACGCGCCCACAAAATTTGCCCAAGCGCGCCTTTCTTGATCGAATCGAGCGACTTCAGCATCTTCGGCGTGTAAACCAAATCTTCGAGATAACCGTGAAACACGCCGGCCTTTTCGACGATATCGAGAATGCGTTTAGCCTCCGCCGCGTTGCGCGCCAGCGGCTTGGTGCATAAAATCGCTTTGCCGGCTTTTGCCGCCAAGCTCACGGCCTCTTCGTGCAAAGAATTGGGCAAACCGATCACAACGCAATCGGTTTCCGGATCGTTGATGGCTTGGGCCAAATCTGTGGTGTGCTTCGGAATTTTCCACTCCGCCGCAAAATTTTTCGCGCGTTCGGCGCTGCGCGAATAAACCACGTGCACGCGGTCGCGTTTGCGCTGGCCGTGCAGCGTCATGGTGTAAAACAAGCCGATCAAGCCCGTGCCGAGCATGGTGATTTTGTGGGATTTTTCCATTAGGCACTCCTTATTATTTAATATTTCAAAATTTTCCCTTCGGAAAGAAACAACATGACGAATAAAAACTTTTCTTATCCGTTGCGTTGCCTGCCCTGCCAAGGCTCTAAGCAGGCCAGGGTTTCGATCCGTTGGGTATTTTTATCTTGCCTGCATCAGAAACGCCAGCAGATTCGCCATCGCCTGCGGCGTCATGCCTTCTTCGAGCTGCTCCGGCATCAGCGAGATGCCAGTGGCCGACAGCTCGACAATTTTGTCGCGGCGAACGGTTTTGCGCTCGCCGCCCTCGGCGCTCAGCGTCACCTCCGCATCGGTTTCGTTGACAACGATGCCGGTGATGAATTCGCCGTTGGTTGTGCGGACGACGTGGCTGAGATATTTCGTTTCCACCGCGGCGTTCGGATCGACGATTTCTTGCAGCAGCGATTCCGCGCTTTTGCGAAAAATATCCGTGAGATTCGGCCCGACGTTTTCGCCTTCCGCGCCGAGCTGATGGCACTTCGCGCACAATTCGCGATAAACGTCCCGCCCTTTTTGCGGGTCGCCTTTGAGCGTTAGCGCCGGACGCATGTTCTCAATGGCCTCTTGGCGCGTCACAATTCCAGCGTCATTAAACAACGCTTGCGCGCGGCGCTGAATTTTTTCATCCGACCAAAACAACAGCGTTCGCAAGCGTTCGAGATGAAAATTCAGTTCGCCGGGCGTCACGTCCTTTTTCTCCAACGCCGTCAACAGCAAATCATGATTTTCGGCGCGATAAAGGAGAATGTCGCCGGCATGCGTGCGCACTTCCGGCCCCAAATTTCTCCATCTCGACAACAGTTGCTCGCCGACGGATTTTTTTCCCGCTCGGCCCAACTGTTTGATCGCCGCCACTTGAATGTCTTGAGGATTTTTCGGATCGAGCAGTTGATAAAGCACCGCTTCACGCTGGGAAAACTCGGCGAACTCAAGCAGGTCGAGGTATTCGAGTCGTCGAGATGTCAGTTCGGCAGAATTGAGCGCGACCTCGGCGGCTTGGCGCAACAGTTGCATTTCTCTCGCGCCGGGTTTCAATCCCAACGCCTTTTTGACCCGCCAGGAAGCGCGAATTGCAGAAATCGCGTCGGATGGAATTTTTCCCTCGAGAGAATTGAGCGCCGCTGTGAGATTTTGCGCTGGCGTTTTGATTGAAGAATTTTCCAAACCCGCCGCCAAACCGTCGAGCGTTGCAGCGATAATTTCACCGGCTGCGTTGGAAAGATTTTGCAAAACTTCGATGATTTCGGATGAGTTGTTTTTTTGCCCCACCTGTTGCGCCAAGCCGGCGAGCAATTCTTTGGCGCCGGCGGAATCAAGCCAGGATGATTCAGCCAACAATCTCCGCATCAACGCCGCCGGCTGATATTTGGCGCCGCACGCCAGCGCCAGCCGCGTCCACGGATCGTCGGCGTCCTGCATTGCGATGGCAAAAAGGGCGTCATGAATTTTAGCCCGATCTGAAAATTTTCCCAGCATGCTCAACGTAAGCGCCGTTTGCAGGCGCACACGTGGATCGGCATCCTGCGCCAAATTCAAAACCGCCGCCAGGATTTCCGGCTTGGCGGAAAGCCTGTCTTCGGCAATGATCAGCGCATTTTCCCGCACGCCCGCGTGCGCGTCTTGCAAAGCTTTCAGCAAAATTGCATCGGGCAGCGACTGCAAGCCGTGCAGCGTCCACATCGCATGAAGCCGCGCCGGCGGAAAATCCGCGTCCGCAAAAAGTTTTTCCAGCAGCGCGATCGCGGCTTGATCCTGCCATTCGATCAAAAGCCGCTGCGCCGTGTCGCGCCACCATTTGTTGCGATGCGCCAGCTTCGCAATGACGTCGGCAAGATCGCGGCGGTCAAAATCGGGCTTCACTCGTGGCAATCCACCGCGCGGGGCGATACGATAAATTCGGCCTTGCGTTTTTCCGGCGTTCACGTCCAATTTTTTTTCAATTTCATCCGGAATCCATTCGGGATGTTCGATGACGCCGCGGTGCATGTCGAGCAAATAAAGCGCGCCGTCAGGCCCGACCGTCATGTTCACCGGACGAAAGGCGCGGTTCGTGGAAGCGAGAAAATCCTTGCGGGCGTGGTCTTTTCCGCGAGACGCGGTCAAACTCGCGCCGTTCGGTTTGATCACATCCTGATGCACGAGGTTCAACACCACATCGGCGACGAAGATATTGCCGTTAAATTCTTCCGGAAACGCGCCGCCGGGGTAACACGTCACGCCGCAGGCGCCGGAAAAATATCCTGACTGCTCGGGATGATTCACGCGCGTCTCCTGCGCGCCAATGGGAAAAATCCGCGCCAGGCCGTTTTCATCGTGATCCGAAATCAGCGCGCGCGTGCCGTGTTGCGGCGAGGGAATTCCTTCCACGTAGCGGCCGGGAATCACCAGCAGAGAAATGTGCTCCAAATTATGGGTGGCGAAAATCCGCCCCCAATCATCCATCGTGATCCCAAACCCGCCGGCCGATCTGCCGAGGCGCTCAAATTTTTTCCGATCCAAATTGAAGCGGAAATCGTCATCGCGCAGCGGCACGCGGTTCAGCGTATCGTCCGGCCAATACACATTGCCGGAATTGCCGCCATTCGCGCCATAAATCCAGCCGTCGAGGCCGTGCGTCAAGCCGTTGAGGTTGTGCTGCGGATTTTCCACAGCGAAACCGCTCAGCAAAATTTCCCGCGCGTCGGCGAGGTTATCGCCATCGGTATCTTTGAGGAACAAAACATGCGGCGGCGCGGCAACCAGCAAGCCGCCGCGATAGGGAAGAATCGAATCCGCAAAATTGAGATCATCGGCGAAAACAGTCCGTTGATCGTAAACGCCGTCGGCGTTTTTGTCTTCGAGCAGAACGACGCGGCTTTTCTCTTCCATAAAAGGATAACCCGGCATCTCGATGACGAACGCCCGGCCGTGCTCGTCGAACTCCATGTCCACCGGATCGAACACCATTGGTTCTTTGGCCGCCAACTCGATTTGAAAATCCGGATGAATTTCGAAAGAGCGTAGGGTCTCGTCCGCTTTCTTGCTGCAACCGCCGATAAGAAAAAGAGCGACCCCCAGCACGATCGCTTGTCGCTCTTTTAAAAATGTCATCAGGCTCGCCTTAAGCCGCATGCGACAACTCCTCGCGAACTTTTTCCAGCAGTTTCTTCGTCGCGCGAATGCCGTCGGGCTCGCTCAAGGTCGGGCCTTCGTATTCAATGCCGACGAAGCCATGATAGCCCGCATCCATGACAACTTTCATCATACGCACATAATCGGTGTGAATCTCATTGCCGCTTGCATCAAACTCGTGCGACTTCGCGCTGACGGCTTTGGCATACGGCATCAGCTCCTGCACGCCTTTGTAGCGATCGTACATTTCGGCGCACGGCGTTTCCCAGGGATTGCCTTCGAAGCGCACGCAGAAATTGCCGAAATCCGGCAGCGTGCCGCAGCGCGGATTATTGACCATTTTCATGACGCCGGCGAGCCAATCGCCGCTGCTCGACAGCCCGCCGTGATTTTCTACGATCACGTTGAGGCCGAGATTGGCGCCATATTCGGTGAGGCGCGCCAAGCCGTCTGCAGCAAGCTTCTGCTGCTCCTCGAAGCTGCCTTCGCTGGCGGCGTTGACGCGAATGGAATGGCAGCCGAGATATTTGGCGGCGTCGGCCCATTTGTAATGATTCTCCACGGCCTCGGTGCGTTTCGCCGGATCGGGATCGCCCAGGCGGCCCTCGCCGTCGCACATGATCAACAACATGCGGACGCCTTCGCCCTCGGCGCGGGTCTTCAATTCGTTTAGGTAATCCGTGTCCTTCGCCTTGTCTTTAAAAAACTGATTGACAAACTCGATGGCCTCGATGCCGTAATCATTTTTTGCCGCCTTCGGGAAATCAAGGTTGTCGAGCTGGCCGCCAAAGATGGCTTTGTTTAGCGACCACTCAGCCAATGAAATTTTGAACAGCGGCTCCGCCGGTTTCGTGGCGCAGCCGGAAAAAAGCTGGCCGGCAAAACCGACCAAACCGAGGCCTCCGGCAAACTGCGCCGAATGCTGCAAAAACTCGCGACGTCTCATCATGATTGAACTCCTCCTCGTTAGAATGTTAGTGAAATATACTGTTGTTCTGCACGACTGCTTCCGCAAATCTTTCCAAAACGAATCAAGGTCGAGCTGGTGAACGGATTGGGCGAGTTTTGCAACAGCGCAATGAGATTCGCGCCCTCTTCCGCGTCCGCGTTTTCAGCTTTTGGTTGAAAAAGCGGGTTTTGCTCTGAACGGCATGAAAGCGAAATTAAGATGAGTGTGAGAGCAAGCGCAAAAAGCCGGAATTTTGTTTTCGCCATCGCCTTCCGGCGGTAAAGAACTGCCATGGAGTTTAAAAAAGTTGAACTTGAATTCTTCGGGTACTCCTGTTCAACACGGAGTATCGGAGAGCGCAGAGATACGCGGAGCAAAAACGGCAATGAATGCCCGGTTAAAATCTCCGTGCTTTCTCGTTTTTCTCCGCGTCTCCGTGTTAAATGATGCCTGAACAATAAAAAATTTTCGGGCTGTGTCCGTTGAATTTTATCAATTTTTTTGCTTCGCGCTTATTCCAAAATCACCTCCGCCAGCACGGGCAGATGATCGGAGGCGTAGCGGTCCGGATCAGGCTCCCAAATGATTCCATGCCGCAAAACTTTGACCGGATTGTTCACAAAGACATAATCGATGAGCGGGCGTTCAACCGCCTTGCCAAAGCCATGAAAACTCCAGCTCGCGCCGTAAGACGGCAAAAGTGAAACGTGACGCGCGTCTCGCAGCGCGTAAGATTGATTTTCCCCGGCCGCGCCGCCGGTCAAAATTTTATAAACCATCGAGTTTTCAGCGGCATTGAAATCGCCGGTCACGATAACCGGCGCGGAGGGGGCGAGGCCTTGAATCGTCTTCAACAAAAGCTTGGCGCTCTCGAGACGCGCCGTTTCACCTATATGGTCGAAATGAGTATTAAAGAGAAAAAAGATTTTATCGTTGCGCCGGTCTTTGAATTGGCCCCAGGTGCAAACACGCGTGATCGCCGCATCCCATCCGAGGCTGCCGGGTCTTTCCGGCGTTGCCGACAGCCAAAACGTGCGCTGTTGCAACAGCGCGAAGCGATTTTTGCGATAAAAAATTCCCGAGTATTCTCCCTTCTCCCGGCCGTCATCACGGCCAACGCCGATGGCGTCAAATTCAGGCAAGAGTTGCGACAGATCATTTATTTGATCTTTGAGCGCCTCCTGGACGCCGATTAAATCGGCTTGATGAAATCGAATCATCTTGGCGACCAAATCCTTGCGATGGGGCCAGGCGTTCGCGCCGTCGTCGGGATTGTTATAACGAATATTAAAACTCATCACCTTGAGCGGCTGAGGCGTGACCGGGCCGCGGATCAGATGGCAGGAAAGATTAAGCGAAGCGATGCCGATGACGGCAAACGGCACGAAACAATGTCGCATGTCGAGCGCCTGAGTTTTGATCAATCCGTTGACTTGCGTGCAATATAATCATAAAGGCGTTTCGTTGCAAGTGGGATTTGTTATGATTTGTTATGAAGGCATGAATTTTTTGAGCGAATGCCGGTTAAAGTTTTTTCATTTGCTGCAGCAACGCGGCCAGCTTCCAATACCTATCCTGCATTTGTTGCGTCAGGCTTGATTCTTCCAGGTCGGCCAAATCGCCGAAGAACGGCTGAAAAAGCGCCCGGCGTTTTGCAGTTTCCGTCAGCGTGTGCGCGCGGCCGGATTTGGTGTCGCCCTCGTTCAACACGCCTTGCGCCGGCTTTTCCGCTTCGGAATGTTGGACGGCGGCGCTGAACATTTTTTTCGCCTGCTCGGGATTTCCGGTTTTCCAGGCGATGTAGCCGTTGAGAAAATGCGCTTCCACGCTTTTGAAATTGGTGGCGATCACGGCGTCAAAATAATGTTGCGCCTTCGGCAAATCGCCGCGAATGAGCGCGATGTGTCCCAACCGCAGCACCGGGCCGGTTTCTTCCTGATTGATTTTCAGCGCGTTTTGAAATTCTTCATCGGCGTTGTCGAGGTTGAAAAACTCCGGCTGCTCGAAGTTGAGATAAAATCTCCCAGTTGCAGATGCGCGCGCGCTGTGCGGATTGACTTGCGTCAAACGCCGCCAGGCTTCCTCGGCGGTTTTGTAGTCGCCCAATTCCACGCATAAATTGCCCAAGTAGTACAGGGCGTCTTCATGTTTATCGTTCAGCGCCAGGGCGGTGCGATAACCTTCTGCCGCCTCTTTGGTTTTTCCGGCCAGGCGCTGGTCCGTGGCCTCACGATAAATCTCCCGGAAGCGCGTGATTCTCTCTTTCTCAGCCGGCATTTTGGCGTTTAAGCTATGCTCAGGATCGTCTTGAGAAGAGCGAAGCTTGAGCATGGTGATGGCGGCAAGAAGAGTCAAAAAAACGGCGAGAGCAATATAGAAAGGCTTTTCATTTGAGCGCATTTTCCTGCGCGATCCAATGCGTGACGAAAATATCCATGTCCTCATCGTTGTCCCAATCGCCGACGCCCAGCCCCATCGCGCCGCGATAGTCGGCCACCAGTGCCGCGTGGCTGAGATCTTCGAATTTCCCGTTTCCCAAATTGCGGAACATCACATTATCGGAAACATCGTTGGCCACGTACAAATCCGGCCAGCCGTCTTCATCGAAATCACACCAGGCCGCGGAAAGGCTGCGGCCTGGAAAATTGGCGACGCCGGCTTTTTCCGCGATCTCGGAGAACGTGCCGTTCCCATTGTTGCGATAAAACAGATTGCGCTCCGGCCCGGCTTTGAAAATGAACGACCCGGATTTGATGAAATGCCGCTCGTCCGTCGTGCCGGAATTGAAAAGCACATTGCCGTCCTGATCCGTCACCGTCAATTCCACCCAGGATTGAATGATGTCCAGCGGCCCGGTCGGAAAATCGTGGCCGACTTTGTTGTTCGTGATGACGGAAAATATTTTTGGTGCCGGAAAAGAGCGAGATGGGATCGTGGCAGCCGCCGCAATAGCGCGTCAAAAGCGCCATTGGTATTCGTCCTCGCCAGGCTTGGCGCAAAAGGCCGATCCGCGCCGTAAAGATAGCTGTAGTCGTCCGGAAAATTGTTGTTCAGTTTCACCGGCTGATACGCATAAACCGAAAGCGCGACCACGGCAAACAGCGCGGCAATCAGCGCCAGCGTCGAGATGAGGTGCGCCCAATCCCAAGCGGAAGAAATTTTGGTTTGAAAAACCGCCTGATAGGTCAAAACCAGGCCGGAGACCGTGTCGCGGCCAGCGAGAAATAGCCGGTCAGCTTGACGTGGGTCATGGACTGCTCGCGGTGAATGAGCCAGTGCCGGATTTGATACCAGGCGTAGGGGATGATAAAAACGAGGCCGACAACGGTGTGCAGCAAAACGGTGACTTGGTTCGAAACGCTGAACGGCAGCAGCCAGATGAAAAGGCCCGTCAACGTTTCGAAGAGCAGGAGTCCGGTGGCAAGCCAGAGCAGCTTGTGCTGCCACTCGCGCGCTTTGGAGATGTGGTTGACTGAGTGCAACAGGTTCTTCATACCTTCCTCCTAATAAATCGTGAAACGTAAAACGTAAGGCAACCAAGATCGCCGTTACGAGGTGATGCGCTCTCGCCTCGTCAATCAGCGGATGCTTTTGCCCGACAGGTAGTTTGAAGAACCTCCGCGTCGATTACATCGAAGCAATCTCCTGGCGTCGAAAGTTGATGTTAGTTAAGATAATGTAGACTTTTTCAAAGCCAAGGAAAATTTTGATGAATTTCTATCAAACACTTCCCGCCTCTTCCCGTGCCTTCTCCAACAAATCCGCCAGCGCAAAGCGCCCGGCCATTTGTTCGAGATAAACAAAATCCAATCGTTCACCTTGCACTTTCAGCACGCCGAGCACGTCGCGCCATTGCTTCTCGGAAACCTCGCCGCCTTTGCGGAACCAGCGCAGCTTGGCCAAAATCACGTCCTCGGCGCTGGCCATCCAGATTTCTCCGGCGCCGATATTAACACGCTGTCGCCGGGCGAAGGCGGCCAATTCCATTTCATCCTCGTCCGTAACCGGGTAGAAATCAATCTTGAACGCCGTCTCGATGTGAATGATATTGAACGCATATCGCCGCGTTAAAGCATCCTGAACCGCATCGGCGCTCACGACAAAATCATTTTCAAACGCTTCCACGAATTTGGGAATAAGAATCGGCAAAATCCGAATCACGATGTCTGCATCATTGGTCAAACGCGGCTCCCCGTAGTTGATGCTGGCGAGGCCTCCGCCGATATAATATGGAATTTTGCTTTCATCGAGACGTTGGGCGACCATTGCGACGATTTCTGTTTCGTTTAACATTTTCACTTCTCCGTGAAAAGGCGTTTGAACAGAAAAAACATGCTCCGTCAGCTCGCGGCCAAAACAGCGAACGTTCAACTGATAATAAAGCTCGCGCTCCGTCGCCTGAGGAAACTGCGAGCGCAGATTATTCAACATGAGCCGCTTCGCTAAATCCCGCAAGCCCATCATGCTCGCGAGCTTCTGCTGTGGCGTACGCTTTCGCAAGAGCCCAATGAGGACGGCCTCCATTTCCGGAGAGGTATCTTCGGCTAATGTTCGCATTTTTTAAAAACCTTTTTTCGTTGCAGTTCTTTTTTCGTTGCGAGCGCCATTTTCACGCCCGCTCGAAATACCTTGCCCGCTCCCAGCTCGTCACCACTTCATCAAACTTGCGCTGCTCGGTTTTAAAAAAGTGCAGATAATGCTCGATCACCGCCTCGTCGAACGTTTCCCGCGCCCAGCGGCTTTTTTCCAATTCGTGAATCGCCTCGTTGAGTGAATGCGGCACCTGCGGCAAATCGCGCGCAGCGTACACGTCGCCGGAAAACATCGGCGGCGGCTCGATCTGTTTTGCGATGCCGTCCAGCCCGGCTGCCAGCGCCGCGGCAAAAGCGAGATAGGGATTGGCGTCCGCCCCCGGCGCGCGGCATTCGATGCGCAGCGACGAGCCGTGCCCGACGATCCGGAAGCCGGCGGTGCGATTGTCGTAGCTCCAGGCGATGCCGGTCGGCGCAAATGAGCCGGCGCGATAGCGTTTGTACGAACTGGGATACGGCGCGTAAAACGGATAAATCTCGCGCAGGTGCGCCATCCAGCCGCCGAGAAACCAGCGGAACAACGGCGAGCTGTGCACCGGCCCGAACGCTTCTTCGCCGGGGAAAAGCGCTTGCTGATTTTTCGCATCCCACAAGCTCACGTGCACGTGCAAACCGGAGCCGGCGTAGCGTTCGTCCCACTTCGCCATGAACGTCACCGCGCAATTTTGCTGCAACGCGATTTCCTTCGCCGCGTGTTTGTAAATCACGTGCCGGTCGCACATTTCCAGAAACTCGGCGTAGCGCAAATTGATTTCCTGCTGGCCCGGCCCCCATTCGCCTTTGGAAAATTCCACCGGGATGCCGGAACGATCCAAATGCTGGCGAATCGCGCCGATGACGAACTCCTCTTTCGTGCCTTGAAGAATGTGATAATCTTCGATGTAATTGCCAACCGGCTCGAGATCGACATATTTTTTCTGCGCGGCGGCGGCGTAGGAATCTTTGAACACATACAATTCCAATTCCGAGCCGCCCATTGCGAGGTAGCCTTTGCTCGCGGCGCGGCTGAGTTGTTGGCGCAAAATGCTGCGCGGGGCAATATCGACCAGCTCGTCTTTTTCTTCATTGTAAATGTCACAGAGAACGATCGCGGTTTTATCCAGCCAGCTCGCCAGCCGCAGCGTTTTCAAATCCGGCACGAGACGAAAATCGCCGTAGCCCTTTTCCCAACTGGTGAAGGCATAACCCGGCACCGGATCCATTTCCATGTCGCACGCCAGCAGATAATCGCAGGCGTGAATGGCGCGGCCAAGCACGTCATTAACAAAATAATGCCCGGTGATGCGCTTGCCCATCAACCGGCCGTACATATCCGGAAAAGCCGTGAGCACGGTTTCGATTTGCCCATCGGCGACCATTTGTTTGAGGGTTTCGACATCGATCATGCCGCGTGCTTGCAAAGGTGGCATTGCTTTGCCTCTTTGTTTTTAGAAGTGCTACTCATAGTCTGTAGACTTATTGTATGCGAAAATGTATTATAAAGCATGGACATAATCAAATTGGTTGCAAAAAACATCAAAAAATATCGCAAATCACGCGGATATTCTCAAGAGAAACTTGCAGAGCTGGCAAATTTGCATCGAACATACATCGGTTCGGTTGAGCGCGAAGAACGGAATTTAAGCTTGAAAAATCTTCAACGGATTGCCGATGCTTTAGGAGTAGACCCATATAAACTATTATTAAAAGGGAACTAAGCAATGGCCGCAATGCATGAGCAACACGTTGAAGAACACTTAATCGAGCAAATTAGGCATCATTTGAATGGACTTAAGGAAAAAATTATTCTAGATTTTAGCGAGAAATCTTTTAGTAAGGAAATTGCTTCTCTCAAAAGTGATCCTATTTATTCAAAATTTCATTTAGCGTCGCAAGAATATGCGTTGATAAGGTTAATGGGCCGCATTAGTGTAAGCATTGGCAGAAGACTAGGCGAAATTTATGATAAGCTTCCAAGAATAATAGCACAAAGCGTTTTTAAAATTCCTCCGGATAAGATTTCCCCCAAAATGGGTGGCAAGTTGGAATTAGATACCTGTCTGCCCTTCAATTGTTTATCCGACAGAGATAAAAAGCATGTACAAAAAATCGTCAAAAAATATGCAAGCAAACAACATGAAAAAGGCATAGGAATAGAGATCAGGTATAATTTTAATCCTAACGACAGCGCAAGATTGAGAAAAGATGTAGATATGGTAAATTATTTAATTGAAGAAAAATTAACTCCAATCTATCTGATTTTCAGTTCCACATCACCGCGAGACGAAGCCATCGCCCGTTTAAAAAGAGCTGGTTGGCAATTCATTGTTGGACAAGACGCCTTTGATTTTTCGAAAGAGCTTTACAGAATCGATATGGCAAAAATTCTTGAGAAGGACTTGATAAGTGCGGAAATCTCTAAAAAAATTAATGAGATCATGGAAGCGCTATTTTCGTCGTTTGCCTTCGAACAAGTTGCGAAGAGTTATTAAATCATTTTTCAGCGTACACGATCGATTCAAAGAGATTTTCTCCGCTATTTCTTTTTCTGAAACGATTAATCCTTGTCTTTTTGTAGCCCAAATCAAGATCACTGAAAATCTTGCTTAAAACCCAATCTGTTTCTATATATACATCCTTAATTCTTGAGTTGCCTACAACGTAGGCGACCTTGACTTCCGGGGCTAAAAATCTGTCCATCACAATTATCTGTTTGGCCAATTGATTAAAATATTTCATCACATAATTGGCCATTAGATTGTCTTTTTTCCGCACTTCACTTGTGATGGGAGCAACGTGGACTTTCACTGCATCATTTATTGGTTCGAGAATTCCTTTTGCTAAAATTGAAGTCGCTGTCCCCCAAGTGCCTCCAATAGATTTTTTATCCAAATTTGATGCTTCTTCGGCCTTCGAGAAGAAATCAAGAAAATACAAAAATGGCCTCGTGTTCCAAACATAGCTATATCTATTTGGGTATGGAGGGGAAGTAATGACAAAATCAATTTTGTCATTCAACTCGAATTCGTTTAATTCTGTGCTGTCGACGTGAAATATATTCGTGGCTATCAAGCCATTAAAACAAGTTACTTGTTTATAATCTTTAAGCATTCTCGCCAAATGGGTACTGAAAGTTTTATAGACTTCAATCACATCCTTCGATCGATCAATAAAATGCAATTGCAATCTACCCAATGTGACATTTGTCAAGTCAGGGACGAGAACACCTGCCAGACATAAGAAAAAAAAGTTCCTGTATCCTTCATAAATGCCGTTTGTAACGTCTTGAATGGAAGCCTTCAGCAATAATAAATCTTTTAAAACATCAGCTCTCCACCAATTGTAAACATTATGAATAGTTGGCAGGCTGCAAGGCAGATCCTCGCATTTCAAATTCTTGAATACAATCTGCTTTTTTCTAAACAATGCATCAATTTCAAAGGCAAGTTTTTCCAGCCTGTCTATCGAAAGACTCCAATCCAGCGAGGTTTTCCCAACAAAATGTAAAAACGGATTAATTTCAAATCCATATGATTTCAGACCTAATATCTTGCATTCGATAAGTGTCGTACCTGCACCGGCAAACGGATCAAGCACCACTTTCGTCTTATCGAATTTAAATTCTTCAAGGATGATTCTTACAAGGCTTGGGCCAAAACTCGGGGTTAAGCGAAACCAATTATGCACTGCTCTACCTAGCCCTGCCTTAAAAGTAGCGTGGTTTCTATGAATCGAGTTGTATTCGATATTTTTATCGCTATTCTCAAAAATGGGCAACGCTAATTGCATACGCTAATTTCCTTTTATCGGTATTGTCTAAAAGTAACATTAGGAGCAACAAAAGTCAACACCAACTGCAAAGAATCAAATCCCCGTATGAATAAACACACTCTTCAATTCACTATAATGATCCAACGCCGCCAACCCCAGCTCGCGTCCCATGCCGCTGTGTTTGACGCCGCCGAACGGCGCTTCGAGATGCACGCTGCTGCCGGAGTTGATCGACAGCACGCCGGTTTCCACCGCGCGCGCGACGCGCAACGCCCGCTCGATGTCGCGCGTCCAGATCGAGCCGGAAAGGCCGTAGAGGCTGTTGTTGGCGATGGCGACGGCCTCAGCTTCGCTGTCAAATGGAATCACCGCGAGCACCGGGCCGAAAATTTCTTCTTGCGCGATTTTCATCTGCGGACGGACGCTGCCAAAGAGCGTCGGCGGCAAATACGCGCCGGCGGCCAGTGGCCCGGTGTCGGGTTTCTTGCCGCCGCATAAAAGCGAGGCGCCTTCTTCCTGGCCGGCGTCGATGTAACTTTGCACGCGCTCGAGATGGCCCAGCGAAATCAGCGGCCCCATTTCGGTTTTCTCGTCGAGCGGATCGCCGATTTTAACGTTCTGAAAAAGCTCGATGAGCCGCGACAAAAAGTGATCGTAAATCGAACGCTCGACGAGCAAGCGGCTGCGGGCGCAGCAATCCTGGCCGGCGTTGCCCAGCAAACTCGAAGCCGCCGAGGGGATCGCGCGTTCCAAATTGGCATCGGCAAAAACGATATTCGCCGATTTGCCGCCCAGCTCCAGCGTCACGCGCTTGACGTCGTCCGCCGCCAGCCGCATCACGTGGCGGCCGATTTCCGTCGAGCCGGTGAAAGAAATTTTGCGGACGAGCGGATGGCGCACCAACGCCTCGCCGGCTGGAACGCCTTCGCCGGGAACGACATTGAAAACCCCCGGCGGAATGCCCGCCTCCAAAGCCAATTCGCCGATGCGCAGCGCGGTGAGCGGCGTTTGCTCCGCGGGTTTGACGACGATGGTGTTGCCCATCGCCAGCGCCGGCGCGGCTTTCCACGCCAAAATCACCATCGGGTAATTCCACGGCAAAATCAAGCCGCAGACGCCGATCGGCTCGCGAAACGTCAAGCTCACCCCGGGCGCGGCCACCGGAATGGTGTTGCCGCCGATTTTGTTGATGGCGCCGGCATAATACTCAAAGCAGTTCGCGACTGTGCCCACTTCGTCGCGGGCCTCGCTGATCGGCTTGCCGGCGTTTTGGCTCTCCAACCGCGCCAGTTCCTCGGTCTGCTCGCGCAGCAGCGCGGCGAGACGCAACAGCAAACGCGTGCGCTCGCGGCTGTTGAGCTGACGCCATTTGCCCTCGCGAAAAGCGCGATCCGCGCTTTGGACCGCGGCATCGACATCTTCAGGCCCGGCTTCGGCGACAACCGCCAGCGCCTCGCTCGTTGCGGGATTGATCAACGTCGTGCTCCGGCCCGAAAGCGCCGGCGGCCGTTTGCCGTCGATCAGTAGATTTTCTTGTAACACCGCTTTATTCATGACAGTCCTTCTGTTACGTGGCGTGAAACCGCATCCCAATTTACCACCAAGACACGAAGGCACAAAGAAAGAACTTCGTGCCTTCGTGCCTTAGTGGTTAAAGGAACTTCGTTATCGCAATTGTCTTTTTAGGGTAATGCTTTAAAAACAGTTAATGATAGTAGCGAAAAATACGCAAATCCTCTGGAAAAGTCAAGGAACAAGTGGCAGGGAGTGGGATTCCCTAGTATAAAGTTTGCCGATTTTCAAAAAAATTTTCGAGGCCGCTCGCTAGCGCTCGCTCTGTTAAAATGATCAAATAACTCAAATGACCAAATGAGCGATTGTCCTCAGCGCACTCCACGCACGTAGAGGCAGTAGTAGTGGACAACGATGTGGAGGCAACCACCAAGGCCGAAACCGACCACCCACGCCGACGACACGCTAATCTTATCCGCTGTCCAAATCCAGCACTGCGTGCGATCAAAGACCGGGTCGAGGTACAAATTGCCGAGCTGTTTTGGCTCCATCAGCGACATGGCTTCTTCCAATGTCGGCAAACGCCAGTCATGGTAACCGGTAAAACGTTGTTGATTCAGGTCGCGAATATATTTCTCAGCGTTGGCGTAGTCGCTGGAATCGCGAGAGCCGGATTGCTGCCACATCAGACCGGTAGCGTGGTCGATGACAACCTTCGCCCCATCTTTTTCCTGTAACTCATACTGATGCGTAATGCCTTTTCCTTTATCATGCTTTGAGCTATCAAAAAAATCAAGCTGCTTGATCGAGAATCTTGCATATTCTTCTGTCAAAATCGGCATGGGGTTGGATCGCAACGGAGGCCGGTATTCGCCCAAATCGATTTGTTTAACATCAAAAGGCAACGACGTTTGCGCAATTATATGTTGTTGAATGAGTTCCCAAAAGAAAGCTTGCATTCCTACAGGAACAGTCCTTTTCTCAATAGTATATGAAATGATTTCCGAAAGAAAAGCCTTCATCTGATCGGTCAAATCCGCTCCGCGGCAAACTCGGTCGCCTGCGGTCAAGCGTTTGACATAAAGAAACTCCATGATCGACCGATGCGCGAACTTGTAGTTGCCTTCGGCGTCACGATTCAGCAGCGAGCGGCCGCTGAGCTGCCAATCTTCAAGCGAAATATTCCAGGTTTTGGCTAAAACAGCTAATTCGGTGCGGGGAATACGCTCGGCCCCGCGGCGCTGGCGGTTGGCGTACAGATCAACGGCCAGACGCTCGGAAAACTGGCGCAGGGCTTGGGGATCGACCCAGTGGCTTTCGCGTTCCAGCCATTTCTCCACCAGCACTTCGTAAAGCTGAAAACTATAGTCGAATTTCGCCCCGCTCTCCAACAGATCGGGAATGTAGGCGAGCAGCATGGGCCGCACGCTGAGCAAGGGGATTTTCTTGACCAGCTCGCGAGCGCGCCGGCGTTTGCCCCGGCGCACAAAAGAGTACCGCTGGCGCAAAAACTCGCCGACCTGATCATCGTCGAGCGGCGAGAGATATAATTTCCAAAATTCGTAGGTCGCGCCCTCGCCGGCTTTGCGCGGCCCCACGCGCGCCAATCCGGTCTCGCGCGGAATCTCCTCGTCGCGCGGGAAAAATTGCGTCCGGCAGGTGATCAGCACGCGCCGAAAATTCCGGCAGGCGCGCATCAGCTCCAGCAGCCGCTGCCGGTGATCTTGGATGGCTTTGGTGTCCTCGTCAAACGCGTCGAGAAAAATGACGGTGTTTTGCGGATCGGAAATCCTGGCGATGTAATCATCCGCATCGGGAATGCCCAACGGCACGACGGCGAGGCGCTGCTGCTTACGTTTGGGCAGGCGCTGGTTGCGGGCGTAATAATTGAGCACGAAGGAAGTTTTGCCCATGCCGGAATCGGCGAGCAAGAGAAGATGGCGATGCGGGTTGTCTTTGGCCAAATGCTTATCCACCGCCGCGAAAAGTTTTTCCTCGGTGGCAACAACTTGCCGCATTTCAGCTTCCTGCGCCGGATCGACGCTGGAGCAATTCGGCGGAATGTAATACCGCGTCGAGCGCTCGATGGTTTCCGGCCCGTAAAGCTCCGAGCCGAAGCTTTTTTCCAGCACCCGCTGCGTGCGGCGCTGCTGCCAGTACGATCTGAAGCCAAAGAAATCGAACACGGCGCTCGCTATCGCCGCCAGCGTGCCGATAACCAAAAGGACGGCTTCCGTGGTCCATTGCCGAGGATCGAGGAGAATTTGCAGGAAACTGGTGGAGTCGGGAGGCATGGTCATTTCACTTTTCTTTTCACAGCGATAACCAGCCGTCCTGCGGCTGACCACAATTTTTCAAATTCTTCACCGGTTAATTTCCGCTCTCCGTTTTCCGGATCCAACACATGAACATTTTTCGCGTCAATTTTTTGCACCACGAGAGCATGAGAAATGATCGTATCTTCCTGTTCATCAAAAATGGTTACAATCGGAGGGATGTTTTGTTTCAATTCGCAAACACGCCGGCAGGCAGGACGAAGAGGTTTCTTGTTTATACCAACGCAGCTTTTTCACGTGAATGGGCTTTCACGTTACGCATAACGTGCTTGTTTTCAGTGGCGCCGATGACTTTAAGCGTTTTGTCATCGACAAGAACAGAACCAACTTCAGCCGGGCCGCCGCATTTGGGCGCCAGCACGATCGGCAGATTCCAAATCCGGCTCCCGTTCATTTCCACAGGAGCAGGTTTGCCGGCGGCCATGCCATCGCCAAGATTCATTAAAATGTAGTGATTCGCCGCGCCGATGATCTTTATGATCTTTTTTCCATAAAGCCTCTCGTACTGGCGCAACAAATCAAACGCTTTTTGATGAGAATGCCGCATATCGATCTCTCTATCTCAATTTTCCGCATAAAGTTAACAAATAATTCAGAAAAGCGCAACGCCAATTTTTATATATCACATATATATCACAAGCGCAACCACTTCAACGCGGTCCCAGCATTAATTGTTTGAAAGGCGAGACCCTTGCTTTTTTGCAAGAAGTGGCGATTCTCGGATATAACAAATTCCGCCGCCGCCCATTCTGCCGCGGCGGCAATGGCGGCATCTTCTTCCGCAAAACCCAAAGCCATATATTTTTCGATCATTTCTTGTGGCGGAGCGACCCACAGGATGCTCAAATTTTTTCCCGCGGCAAGGAGATTGAAGAACTCTTTACCCAGTTGATAACGATTTTCAAGGTTGGCCCGAACTTCGCGCACAACCATTTCGGGAACAACGACCGTCAAGCCGCCGAGGCGATCAAGCAGCTCGACACAGCTTCGTTTGGCGCCGGTTAGACCGAAGATAAACTCATTGGTGTCGAGTATTAAAACGGTATTGGGGCCGATACTCTTTTTCCCAGATTCGCTTGCGGGCGGCGCGGAGCGCAGCGATGAGTTCTTCTTCTGTTTCTTTCTTTTTCTTGCCATTCCGGGTTTGCTGTTTTTGAATCTGCGCGCGAAGCGCGTTGAGCCGTGTTTTCCAATCCTCCGGTTCCATCGCCAACAGTTCTTGCGCCTCTCTCAACTCTCGACGCAAGCCAGCCAGGACCACATCGGCAAAATCTCTAAAGAGGCCAAGCGAGGCAAGGCGTTGAGATTCCTCGTAGAGATAGGCCGGCACTTCGACAGTCACGGTTTTGGTCAACATGGTAAAACTCCAAATTTTTCCTAAAATTCAACCGAACCAAATTAACGATTGTATTATAAAAAAGCAACGTCATTTTTTGATTTCGAGCCAGATCGGATTCGTCAACGCGCAGCACGGCAAGGAGTTCTCCGGCAAAAACGCGCTGCCGGCGCTGTGAACTTCGCCGCGCAGGTAAAATTGGCCGGCGGGAAGATCGAGCGGCTGGTGATGAGAAAACGAGAAGGTTTCGGCAAAAGCGCTTGTTTCAAACAAAACGTGTTCCCGGCGCGCTTGCAAATCGCCACACCAGACGATGAGTTTTTCCACTTTGCCAAATTCCGGCGAGCTGGCCGCCTGCACGAAAAAACTTTTTGCCGGTTTCGTCATCGTCTCGCCGAGACGCGCGGGTTCGCCGGTTTCGCCAATGATCTGCAACTCGATCATCGGCCCGGTGGTGATGATTCCGCGGCCATTTCGCAACGCCGCCATGAGAGATGCCAAGGTGAGTTGATCGCCGCCTAACACCGCCGTGCGCGTTCTGCCGAACAAATGCCCGTGATGCTCGCGCATTTTCAGATGCGGAAGCCCGACTTGCCGGAAGCGGTTGAAATTGCCATGCGCGTCGTTGCCGGCGATGATGAATGATTTTTTCCCGGCCAACAGCAGCTCACGCCAACGCGCGACGCCATCTGCCATGCCCGCCGGCGTTCCGTTCCAAATTTGCAGGCCGTTCAAACGCGGATGTTGGTAATCCGGCTTTTCCCATTTGCCGCGGCGCAGCAGCAACCGCTCGAGAAACGGCGTTGGCGCATCGGGATGCGCGGCAAAAGCCAGCGCCTCGTCGCCGAGTTGCGCGAGAATGTCGCCAATCGCCATCTCCGGCGCGGTGCGAAACCAGCGCTCGGCGCTGTCGCCGCTGCCGGGAAAGAATTTTGCGGAATTGAACACGAGCAGATGCACGTTGCGCCGCTGCGAATTTCCTGCCGAAACTTCCTCGCCGGGGATGATGACGAAATCCTGATGCTGCGCGTTGCAACGTTCGATGCGCTCCTGCAAATCATGCCACTTGCGCAATTGCGGATCGTTTTTCAAATAATTGTCCGGCAGATCATCAAGATCGTAGGAGTGGTCGGTCGCCGCGAAAAAATTCAAACCCTGGGCTTTGGCCAATTCGGCCATCGCTTCCACCGGCGCGCCAAATTCGACTTGATCACTGGTGGCGTCGGTATGGCAATGCAGCTCGCCGTGCCAAAAATTTGGCAACGTTGGCAAGGGGTCGCCGGCCAAATAAACCCGTAGCGGCGCATGGCTGGTGCCGGCGTGATTGTCGTTATAACAGCGAAACTGCCGGCCGCCGCAGCGATAAGTAATTTCGACATTAACCTGCGCGATTTTGCCGCGCCACTCATCGGGCACGTCGATAAAAAAAGTCCGCCACCAGAGCGGTGAGTTGATTTTTTCCGGTGAATCGAAAAGCGTAAAGCGTAAAACGCCATGCTCGGGTTGGCGAGCCGAGTGATTGCCATGAATGTATGCTGTGACGTTTTGCAGTTCGAGGGGAAAGCGATTCGCGTCTTTCACCAAAAGCAAAATCGGCAGCGGCTGCCCCGGCGCGATGCGATGCGGCGCGTCGGCGATGATTTCGGGCTGGCGATAAAACAACCGGCTGGGAATGAATTTGAAACGGTAGTGGATTTCAGCGTAAAGCCAGAGGGGGATGAGAAAGCAAGAGAGATAAGACACAGGAGAGAATAGGTGATCCGGCACCATTCTATTTTTTCTTCCTGCTATTTTTGATTCGCACGGTTTTGTTGGTGTAGTCGATGTCCAACCTTTTGTCAACGAGCAAAGCCGCGCCGATGAGGGTGTCTTCGGATTCTGAGACGAGAACATGAACCGAAAGCTTTTGCTTGTCAAAAATCATCTGTCCGACAAAAACATCTTGTTCGGGAGTACTCCCATCCCCCAACTCAAACTTTTGTGTATATGAAAAAGTCAACTCAATTTTCTTTCTTTGATAAATTGAGATGCACAAATCGCCGTTAAAACCTGTGTCAACTACGGCTTGCAGGGTTGACACGTTACCATTTTTGCCTACAACAGCAATAGGAATCCTGGCTTGAAGATACTTATCGACGTAGCCTTGAATCATAATAAAGGAACGTTGCCTTTCATTGAGAACGCTGCCGGAGCGCCAATTCTCGCAAGATAAAATATCTCGGTGGGATGCTTTTTGCGGGCTTTAATAATGGCCTTTCTGTGATCTTTGTCGATAAAATAATCGCCACTGTCGACCTCGATCACAATAAATTTATCCTTCTGTTTTGCCTCAACTTGATTTTTGATTTCTTGATACCTTTTTTCACCTAAACGCACAAGCTCCTTGCTCGAGTATTTGGGCCGGGCTTTGGCTTTGATTTGCTCAAGGAGCCGTTTGCCTTCTTGCAAAGTGATTTCAGTCATGATCGTTCACCTGCCTTTCTGGTGCCAATTCAAACTGGATAAAATTAATCAATATATGGCAAAAACGCAACGCCAATTTTTATAAATTCTCTTCAACATGCTTGATTTTCCCGGCAAAATTCCAGCGATAGCTCACGCCTTTCCAGCGCACGGTGGCGGGAAGCAGCACGGTTGGCGAAAAAAAGAAGCTGTAGAGAAAATAGTAAATTTCAAAGAGCGGAAAAATCCGCAACAGCTCCCGGCACGCCAAGCGGCGCACGCTCTGCCAGAGCAGCAAAAAATCGGCGCCAGCCAAAATTAAAAAACAGCTTGCCGCCAACGTCATTGAAATGAACGCCGCAGCAAAACATACCACGTGAGCAAGAAAAGCCGCGAGCATGAAGGCTTTGGCGAGCCAACCGGCTTCTTTGCCGCCGGCGGCCCAGCGCTGGCGCTGCTGGTAAAATTCGCGCCAGGTTTTTGCCGGCTCGCTGGTGACGACGAGCTGCGGATCGAGCGGGAAAACGATTTGCCAATCCGTTTGCTCGTCGATGGCGCGCATCAATGCAAAGTCTTCGATGATGCTGAAACCGATTTTTTGATAGCCGCCCACCGCCTCATAAGCCGCGTGCCGGAACGCGAAATTGTTGCCGATGATCGAAACCGGCTTGCCGAGTCCGGCGGCGCCGGCGCCAATCGTGAGCAAGTAGATCCAATCCAGCGTTTGAATGTTCGTAAAGAGGGAAGCCTTTTTATCGCCATCGACAAGCAGCGTGAAACCGCCAACCAAACCGACGCCGGGCGTAAAATAACTCGCCATTTGCGCCATCCAATCCGGCGGAACGCGGCAATCGGCGTCCGTCATGAGAATGATTTCGCCGCGCGCGTGTTCCATGCCCTGGCACAACGCGCTGGCTTTGCCCGACAGATTTTCGAGGCGCTGGTGAATGGGAATGACGCGAATGTGATGATTTTGCCGAGAAAAATTTTCCGCGATGAGCCGGGTGTTGTCGGTCGAGCGATCATCGATGACGAGGATTTCAAATTTGCCGGCGGGGTAGGATGAATTTAAAAGCGATTGCAAACAAGCCGGCAAGCGTCCTTCTTCGTTGCGGGCGGCGATCAACACGCTGACAAAAGGTTGTTGTGAAACACGGGCAGGGCGGCAGCGAACAAGGCCATAAAAAATGAAAAACGATGAAAGGGCGTAAAGCAGTGTGATGATCAAAATTATTGTTGTTAAAATATTCATTCGGCTGGACTCCCCCACAGATTGAAGAATCCCACAGATTTTTTAACGGTAGGTTTCTTCAATCCGTGGGAAGAAATCTGTTGAACTTTTTTTAGAAACAAACTGTTCGCCTCGCCAACTGAATTTGGCGAATTGGCCGCGCACGGCGAAATAAACCACATAAAATGGATGAAGCAGCGCGGCGAGGGGGAAAACCCCAAAAAGTTTTTTCTCGCCAAAAAGTTTTGCCGCCTGCCGCAAATAAAAAAAATCGCCGCCGGCTTTCAACAGGCTGATGACGAGGGTTGGAAAAAAGAAATTCCACGCGCCAAAAACAACTGCGAGCCAGCCGGCGCTGATCAACAAATTCAGCAGAAAAACCGCGCCGAGCGCCAGCGTCAAAGGCGGCTGGTAATGCAGGCTTTTTGAAGCGTACCGCGTTCGCTGTGATTTAAATTCCTGCCACGAGCCGGGCGGCCGCACCGGCGCGTGCGCGTCAGGATGCGCGGCGTAAGCAATTTCGCCGAGGCGGGCTTCGTGCATTTTGTGCAGCAACAAGTCGTCATCGCCGGAAATCCATTGCGCGATGCCGTCGAATCCGCCGAGGCGAAGATACGCCTCGCGGCGATACGCCAGATTGCTGCCGGTGCACGTCAAAGGCCGGCCCACTCCGCAGCCGCCGGCGGCGACGGCGGCGTGTGAAAAATATTCGAGCGCGAGGATCTTTTGCCAAAATGAATCGCGCGGAACGTAAGGCGAGTAGCCGCACACCATCACAACTCTCGGCGTGAATGCGACGGCCATTTCTTGAAGCCAGCGCGGGCCGGGAGTTGAATCGGCGTCGGTGAGCAGAATGATTTCGCCTGTGGCGCGGCGAATCGCGGCGTCGATGGCGCGTTTCTTGGGGGCAATATTTGGCGCCGTGTCGTTAATCCGCAACGTGATAACATTAAAATGTGACGCCGCAAAATCGTCAATGATTTCGCCGGTACGATCGCTGGAGCGATCATCGACCAAACAAATTTCCAGTTTGTCGCGCGGATATTGCTGCCGCGCGAGCGCGCGCAGCAGCCGCGGCAGGCGCCGTTCTTCATTTTTGGCGCAGATAATCAATGAGATCGTGGGCCAATCACCGGCTCGTTTTTTTAGGAAATAATCGGGACGTTGCAGACGAAGACGCCTGAGACCGAAGCTGAGCCAAAGCAAGATGGCGAGATAAACGAAGGCGAGAAGCGCGAGAAGAATGACGAGTCGAGTGGCCATGAAAATTTCAACTGTATCGGATGCATTTTTGTGTTTTGGCAATCACGAGACATCCGCTACAAATTTGTTTTTTGTAAAACTTTTAAAAGTTCCGCCCACTGAATTGAACTCAAAAAACTTGAACAAACCAACCGAACAAGATCGCTCACGGAATGGCACTCTCACGGAAAATTTTTCATGAATTCATTTCCGTGAGAGTTCAATTTCGTGAGCGAGATTTCTTTGCTTTTTTCAAAGATTTCACTTGTGACAAACTTCTGTGGGATTTCTATTTCTGTGGGCGGCTTTTTTATTCTGGGTTCATAGAACTAAACTTTTGCGTTTTCTTCGCTCAGGAACTGGTGATGCCGTTCTCGATACGCACGACGCGCTTGCGCGAGGAGGGGCGCGATTCGAACAGCGCGTTATTGTGCGTCGCCATCAACACGGCGGTGCCGCGGGCGTTGATCTTTTCGAGCAGCGCCATGATGCCCTCGGTCGTCACCGGATCGAGATTGCCGGTCGGCTCGTCGGCGAGCAAAATCAAAGGCTCGTTCACCAGGGCGCGGGCGATGGCGACGCGCTGCTGTTCGCCGCCGGAAAGCTCCAGCGGCATTTTGTAGCGCTTGTGGCTGAGGCCGACGTTGGCCAGCGCGCGCAGGACTTTGCGTTTGATGTCTTTGCGTTTGGCGCCGGTCACTTGCAGCGTGAAGGCGACGTTTTCATAAACGCTGCGGTCTTCGAGCAATTTGAAATCTTGAAAAATGATGCCGAGCTGGCGGCGAAGATAAGGAACTTCTTTCGGCGTGATCGTATTCGAGTTGAAACGGCCAACCACGACTTGGCCGTCGGCCGGGCGCTCGGCCATGTAAATGAGGCGCAGCACGGTGCTCTTGCCGGCGCCGCTCGGGCCGACGAGAAAAACAAACTCGCCGGCGCGAATCGTCAAGCTCACGCCTTTAAGTCCCTCGCCGCCGCGATAGCGCACTTTGACATTAGACAAGCGAACGACATTCATGGCCGTATTAAACTGTGACTAATTTCGAGCGCACCGCAGGCCTATCTGCATGCGTTGGCTGCCGCAATAAACTCGCCGGCAAAGTGACAATCGCAACGGTATTGCCGAGCATATCAAAAAACTCAACGCTGTACCCAGTTTCAAGTCCGGCCACATCGTGACGTTCGACCACGACGCCGACATCGCCTGCAAACAAGCCGTCTTCAATTACATCTTGCACAAGAACGACATCCGAATAAAGTTGAAATTCCATGAGTGAGCCGTATTTATGTTCAGCATTTAAAAGATACATAACACGAGCATCAGCGGCAAGAAAGCAGATGAGTAAGTTTGGTCGGAGGAGAAGCCATGAAACACCAAAAATAAAATTCATGCCATTGTTTTCATGTCCACTGGATGCACTGTTAGCTGCATTTTATCTGATTCAGTATTCTTTTACTCGACTATAAAGTTTTGGCAACATATTTTGGAGAAGCCTAAATTTGGTGCCGTGGTTATGCCCTGTGCGTGCATCAAAGTCTATGAAAACATATCCATCTTCCAGCCCCGAGAGCAGGCCATCCAGATTAAAACCTCGCAACATCATAATACGCGAATAGTGAAATAATTCTTTTCCTTTTTCTCTCTTCACTTCAGCTTGCACATAGAAACAATTAAGAAGCTTTGTTCCGGCCTTGTTACGTAGATCATCAAAGCCCCAATACGGTTGAGGATCAAGCTTGCCTAACCCTACACGCGATGAAACCGATTTTAGCCAAGCCGAATGTTTAGAGTCAACGCTTTTTGCATCAAACGATATCAAAACTTTATGTTCAACTTTATTTACCACAACTTTGAAACCGCGATCACTTCTTACTCGGCCACTGATCGTTTGGCGGAAACTCATCTCTGTTTTACTATGTTGCGATCCAGCAAGTTGATGTGGCCATCCATATTTAGGCAACAGTACAAGTGGGACAAATCTGATAGCGTGTGGCGACGGTTCCATATGAAATAACGTAGTCAACGAACCGGTGTTTAATCGCTGACATTTTAATTCCCATTCAGCGGCATTTGGTATTGGTAGATTATTCTCTTTAATACCGAGCAGATCTTCAAGCGTATTTCCAATACCACCAACATTCCCCTGTCTCGCGTTTGGTATCCATCCTTTATCTCGAATCATCTGCAATTCCTGAATTAGTGACTCCTTCGTGTAAATCTTCATGAAATGTCCTTAATTGAGATTCGAGTTTACAGGATTGTTGTTATCTTCTTCATCCACTCCTCCTATCGGGGGACGCCAGAAATCGAGTAGGTACTCAAAAGTTGTACCCATCGTGATATAATTTGAAGGCCAACCAAAGATACCTATACGATTAACTATGTTGGTGCGATCCCAAATAATTGTATTGCGAAGCTCATAACCTCGCCGTCGGAGTTCTTGAATAAGTGATACATGAATGGTGATTCTTTCATTTTCCCACCACATATCGGGCACATTTATGACGCAATGGGCCTTAGGTTTCAAAAGAGGCAACAGACACTCAAAAATATCTCCCATTGCTGTGGTATATTCTTCTAAAGACATCGTTCCAAGATCACGTGGATTCTGTGAGTATTGCTCTACTTTTCCATACTGGTCGTTTTGGCGTTCGTCGCCACGTCTAGATTTGTTTTTTCGTTTTCTATTTAATAAATTGGCGTATGGTGGTGATGTCCAAATCAAGCTTACTGTATTAGGCAAAATATATTTTGAAATGTTAACCGCATCATCATTGATTGCTATTTGCTTTGCATTATTAAAAAGATTGTTACTTGACAATCGTTGTTCGCAAAGCTCGATATACTTGCTATTAAGATCGAAACCAGCCGCATTGCGATTCAAGTCCTGCGCAGCGACTAACGTCGTTCCACTTCCAACAAATGGGTCGATAACTAATTCTCCCTGATGAGAGAACAACTCAACTATCTTTTTCGCCAAAGAAATTGGGAAGGTAGCGGGATGTTGATTCTTATCACGAATATCGCGACCTTCGTAGTTGAATTGCCACACGCCAAGTTGCGCCTTAATCCATTCTTTTGCGGTCATACAATTTAAATGATTCGGGGAACATTGACATGTTTTCGTATAGCTAAGTTGAATAGGGCGTTTGCTCGAAAGATGTGATGTTTCTGTTGCTCGTGGCAAGGTCAATTCGTGCATTGTCATTCTGTCTTGAGAATTGGGTTTTTTGAGATTTCATCCTAATATATTTGATTATGAATGTATCCTCCATTCAATCGAAATAAATGTAGTAAAAAATTTGAATCTTGCAATAGCCGTCACAATATTTATTCTTTTACCAACTCGTACGCGACTAACAAGTTTATCTCACGCAATAAACGCGTGATCAGAGTTTGGTAGATTCATAATCTTTTCAACACAAAATGCACGCGATCCGATTTTTCCGAGCCGGGCCGGCGCGACATGCCGTCAAAGCAGCCGGTCAGCTCCCACTGTTGGGCATCAATCATCGCGGTAATTTCCTGCAAGGAATAAATGCGCTGCTCGTGGCGCTCGTACAGCGCCGGGCCGCGGCTGAAACCGTCAGAGATGAAAAATTCGTTGACTTGAATTTTTCGAGACGGCTTGAAATGCGCGCGCCGGATGTACGAAATTTCGAGATAACTCTCGCGCTCGTAAAAATTGTTGAAATTGCGGCGGCAGGTGTGTTCGGTGCACACGTCAAAAATAAACAACCCGCCGCGGCGCACGGCAGCGGCAGCATTATCCAGCAACCCTCGCGCGGCTTCCGGCTCGTGGCAATAATTGAAGCTATCATAAAGACAAATCACGGCGTCAACGGGCGAGGCGACGGCAAAATTTTTCATGTCGCCGCGCCAGAGGGTTAACTTGTAATTTGCAACTTGCAACTTGCTAAGCCGCTCCGCCGCCTGTCGCACCATGTCAAAAGATAAATCCAATCCAAAAACTTTGTAACCGGCCTGCGCCAGCTCGGCCAAAACCTTGCCGGTGCCGCATGCCAATTCGAGCACGCGCTCGACGCGCCCGCCTTCGGCGAATCCGAAGAGGTCGATAATGTACAAAGCCCAACGCTTGTAGTTGACGTGGCGCATGAGATGATCATAAAAATACGCCACGCGGCGATAGGGCCGAACGTGTTTAGTTCGACGCGAGAAGAGTTGCGGCAAGCCGGAGCGCTTCCACCATGCTCGCGGGCTCGGCAAGGCCTTTTCCGGCGATGTCGAATGCAGTGCCATGATCGGGTGAGGTGCGAATAACCGGCAAGCCGGCGGTGTAATTGACGGCGCGGCCAAAGCCGAACATTTTGAGCGGAATCAAGCCTTGATCGTGATACATCGCCAGATATGCTGCGAAACGATTTTTTTTGAACCGGCCAAAGAGCGCGTCGGCGGAAAACGGGCCTTCGGCGGCGATGCCTTCGTTGCGGGCTTGTTGAATCGCCGGCGCGATGATGGTTTGCTCTTCGTCGCCTATCACTCCGCCTTCGCCGGTGTGCGGGTTCAGTCCGGTCACAGCGATGCGAGGTTGCGCCAGGCGAAAACGCGCCGTCAAATCGCGCTGCAAGACGCGCAATCGGCGCAAAATCAAATCGTGTGAGATCGCCGCCGCAACTTGCCGCAGCGGCAGATGCGTCGTCGCCAACGCGACGCGAAATTGATCGGCAATGAGCATCATTGCAAAATCCGCGGCGCCGAAGCCCTCGGCGAGAAATTCGGTTTGGCCGGGATAATGAAAACCGGCGAGATGCAGCGCCTGCTTGCTCACCGGCGCGGTTACGATGGCCTGCACTTTTCCGGCGCGCGCCAATTGAATCGCCCGCGCCAGCGCGTTGCCGGCAATTTTTCCGGCTGCGCTTGACAGCTCGCCGGCGTGAATGTCCGGTTGCTCGTGATCTTCATCCAGCACGACGGCAGACGCGCCGTCCGGCCATTCATTTAAACTGGCAATACACGGCAGCGGCAAATCAATCCGCAAATGATTTTGCCAAAAGCGCACCGCGAATTCCGGGCCGATGATCACGACACGAAACCCGCGCAGCCACGGCGTCTGCGTCAAGGCTTTCAACGCGACTTCCGGGCCGATGCCGTTGACGTCGCCGATGGTGACGGCGATGGTTTTGGGAGATAACTCGCTCATATTTGCTGTTACAATATAGATGGTGCGGCGTGAAAATGCAAGCCCCGATTTTCAATTCAAACATAAAAAGGAACAGGGTAAGCCGATTGGCGCAAAATTCGGTTGACTTTTAACCAGCATAAATTTATTTTAAAAATCAAATTGGTGTGATCAAAAAACCCAATGCGAGAGGAGCAAGCATGAGAGTCGTGAAAAGAGTTGTTTTATTCAGTTTGATCTTTGCTGGCGTGTTGTTGCAAGCGGCTTATGCGCAAATAAGCGCCGAAAAAACCACGGCCGGTGAATGGATCAAACAAAACGAGACGAAGGCGAAAGAAGTCAACCAGCGGATTTGGAATTTGGCGGAATTGGGGCTGACCGAGCATCAATCGAGCCAAACCTTGAGCGATTGGCTCGCGGCCAACGGTTTCACGGTTGAAAAAGGCGTGGCAAACATGCCGACGGCATTCATCGCGAGTTACGGTTCCGGCAAGCCGGTGATTGCGATCCTGGCGGAATTTGATGCGCTGCCGGGGCTTTCGCAAAAAATTTCGCCGGTGCGCGAAGAACGCGAGGGCGCCGCGAACGGCCACGCCTGCGGCCACAGCATTTTCGGCACGGCCAGCACCGCGGCGGCGATTGCGGCGCGTCACGCGATGGCAAAGCATAATTTGAAAGGCACGATTCGCTTGTACGGCACGCCGGCCGAGGAAACCGGCATCGGCAAAATTTATATGGCGAAGGAAGGTTTGTTCAACGATTGCGACGCGGTTTTTCACTGGCATGCCGGCGATGTGACGCGCTCGGCGTATGGCACGACCAAAGCGCTGGTGTCGGTGAAGTTTTCTTTTCACGGCCTGGCGGCGCACGCTTCGCGCTCGCCGCACGACGGCAAGAGCGCGCTCGACGGCGTCGAGCTGATGAATATCGGCGCGAATTTTTTGCGCGAGCATTTGCCGGAAGACAGCCGCATGCACTATGTGATCACCGACGGCGGCGGCCAGCCGAACGTCGTGCCGCCGGCGGCGCAGGTGTGGTACTATTTGCGCGCCGACAAGCATCGCGACGTGGAATACATGTTTCAACGTTTGACTGAGATCGCCAAAGGCGCGGCGCTGATGACCGGCACCACCGTCGATTGGCACGTCGACTCCGACACACACGAGATTCTGCCGAATCTGCCGCTGTCGCAAGTGGTTCACAAAAATCTCGCCTTGATCGGCCCGCCGCAATTTACCCAGGATGAGAAAACTTTCGCGCGCAAAACCCAGGAGCCGCTGCGGGGACAATTCAAATATGCTCTTTCCGAAATTCTCGAAAAATTGCCGGAGGAACCGGAGCAGGGCAAAGCTTCGACCGACGTGGGCGACGTGAGCTGGATGGTGCCGACCGGCGGCCTGACTGCGGCGAGTTACACCTTCGGCGCGCCGGGCCATAGTTGGCAGATTGTGGCGTGCACCGGCATGTCCATCGGCGAGAAGGGCATGTTCGTCGCGGCGAAAGCGCTGGCCTACTCCGCGCTCGATCTGCTCACCAAAACCGATCTGATCAAACAGGCGCGCGCCGATTTCGAGCAGCGCAAAGCCGGCTATGATTTCGTCTCGCTCATTCCCGCCGGGCAAAAAGCGCCGGAAAAAATTCGATAAACAACGCAACAAAAAGAGACCTGCAACGAAAAAAATTAAAACCGCTTTTTGTTGCCGGTCTTTTTCAGTGCAGGCAGCTTTAAATCAAGTCGCTTTCCAAAAGCAGCATGTTTTTTTGATGCAAACTGTGCTCGCGTTTTTTTTGATTATCCGTCCGGTGAATGTCGCCATCGCCGGGCTGTCGATTTTGGCGGCGGCGGCATTGGTTCAACCGTTTCATTTCACCACGCCGGTTATCGCCGCGATGATTTCCACGATGTTGATCACCGCGGGCGCCAACGTCATCAACGATTATTACGATCTCGACATCGACCGGATCAACCGGCCGCAGCGGATTTTGCCCGACGGCCGGCTCACGCCGCGCGCTGCGCTGCTCTTCGCGATATTTCTGTTTGTTTGCGGCAATTTTTTTAGTATATTGATCAATAAGACCGCGGCTTTCATCGCAGCGGGAAGCTCGATGGCGCTGGCGATTTATAGCTGGAAATTGAAACGCCAGCCGCTGATTGGCAATCTCACCGTGAGCTTGATCACGGCGCTGGCGTTTATTTACGGCGCGTTGGCGGCGCAAGCCGGTTTATCGCGTCTTGCCTTGCCGGCGGAAAATAGCGGGATGTGGTCGAGCGATTGGCGGGCCGGAATTTTTCCCGCGGTGTTCTCTTTTCTGTTTCATTTTGGCCGCGAGGTGATCAAAGACATCGAAGATCAAGCCGGAGATCGGGCCATGCAGGCGCGCACGCTGCCGCTGGCTTATGGCCTCGCGGCTGCGCAAACAGCGGCGACCGGCGCTTTCGTTCTTTTGTTGATCGCCACATTCGCGCCGTTTTATCTCGGTCTCTACGGCGTGGCGTATTGGTGGATCATTTTGCTCGGGATTTATCCGGTTCTCATTTTGGCGCTGGGGGTGTTGTGGAAAAATCCGGCGCCGGCCCGCATGCGCCAAATCAGCGCCGCGCTCAAGGCGGATATGCTGGTCGGATTGGCCGCGATTTATTTTGGACGATAATCAAAGCAAACGGTTATGCGCGCGCTTGTGCAGCGAGTCACAAAAGGATCGGTTAGCGTCGATGGCAAAGTTGTCGGGGCCATTGACAAAGGTTTGGTGATTTTGCTGGGCATTCGCAGCGGCGACACCGAAGCCGAGGCGCGTTATCTCGCGGAGAAATGCGTTCATCTCCGCATTTTTGAAGATGAAAACGGCAAATTCAATCGCTCGCTGCTCGACGCCGGCGGCGGCGCGCTGGTGATCTCGCAATTTACGCTCTACGGCGACACGCGCAAAGGCCGGCGCCCGGGTTTTGAAGAAGCGGCGCGGCCGGAAATTGCCGAACCGCTGTACACATTTTTCGCGCAGGAGCTTCGCCGCTTTCCGATTCACGTCGCCGAAGGCGTCTTTGGCGCGATGATGCTGGTGGAAATTCATAACGACGGTCCGGTCACGTTTATGCTGGAAAGTCTGCCGGCTAAAACGTAAAAACGTAAAGACGTAAAACGTAATAGCATAAAACGTTTTACGGATTACGTTTTACGAATTACGGATCACGTTTCACGCATTAGCAACACCATGACTTTGCTTTTAACCTTGCCGGACAAGCCTCTTATCCTCGCCTCGGCCTCGCCGCGGCGCGCCGAAATTTTGCAGAAGATCGGATTGAAGTTCACCATTCGACCCAGCGCGGTTGACGAAAACATTTCCGACAACCTGCCGCCCGTCGAATATGCCGTCGAGCTGGCGAAACGCAAAGCCCGGGCCATAGCCGAAACCGTCCGCAGCGGCATCGTCATCGGCGCCGATACCATCGTCGTGCTGGGCAAAGAAATTTTGGGCAAGCCCGCTTCCGAAGCCGAGGCCCGCGCCATGCTGCAAAAACTGTCCGGCAAGACCCATCGCGTTTTCACCGGTTTTGCCGTGATTGACCGGCCCTCGAATCGCGAAACCGCCGGCGTTGAAATGACTGAAGTGACGTTTCGTGAGTTGACGGCGGCGGAAATCGCGGCGTACGTGCGCAGCGGCGGGGCGATGGACAAAGCCGGGGCGTACGGCATTCAGGATATGAGCGCGGTTTTTTGCGAACGCCTCAACGGTTGTTTTTATAATGTGGTTGGGTTTCCATTGACGAAGTTTTATCTCGCTCTGCGCGCGTTTTATGCGCTACAATGACGGCGCGGCCATCCTGTTGGCCGCTTGATGAAAACATCATGCAGGAAAGATTGGGTTATGAAAGAGATCGGTGTAGAAATTCAACATGCCCGTCTGGCCAAAAGCCTCACTCTGGAAGAAATTTCGCATCAGACGCACATTCAGCTCACCCATCTCCAGAAAATTGAAAACGGGCAATTCGATTTTTTGCCGCGGCCTTACGTCGTGGCGTTTATCAAAACCTTCGCGCACCAAGTCGGCTTGAACGGCGAGGCGCTCATCAACCGCTGGCGCGAAGCCGAGCAGGCCGAAACGCTGCAACTGCGGCAGGCGCAGGAAGCGGAACCTGAGCCGCGCAAAATCGTCGAGCGCAAAACATCCACGCCCTCGGTTTCGCTCAAACCAAGGCCGTTGGCCACGGCCGGCTCGACCTCGATATCGCTGCCGATTCCCTATCTTAAGGAAATTTTGATCGGCTTCGGCATGATCGTGGCGGCGGTTCTAATTTTTCTGCTCTCGCGCTGGGGCGACCGGGAAACGCCAACGCCGCTGGAAAGCGGCGCGCAAAACGCCAAACTCGAGGACGCCAATAAGCTCCAGGAGCGCCCTTTCGAGCAAGTCTCAAAGCAGGTCCAGCAACAGAACGAGATCAAGGCAGAGCCGGCGCCGGCGGCAAGTGAATTGGTTTTGCAAGCGCAATTTGAAAGCACAACGCGCTTACGGATGATTCGTGACGGCAGGGATACGACGTTCACAACTTATCGCGCCGGCGAAACAAAAACCTGGCAGGCAAAAGAAAAGTTCATTCTTCGCATCAGCACCGGCGGCGTTGTCAATCTCGCGCTGGGCGAAAAAAATCTCGGCAAGTTCGGGCAAGCCAGCAAGATCGAGCATCTGACGATCACGCGGGACGGCGTCACGGTGCGATTCGCCGTGACGCCGCAGCCGCCCAAACCGCGGGCCGCGATGCCGTTGGATAGTCTCCCGATCAGGCGGCCACAGCAATGAGTTATTTTCGCGTTTTAAAAATTTGTCATCATGCGATTTTTGAATTGTTGCGTTCTGTTTTTGGGGCTGGCGCCAACGGCTCTGGCGCAAAACCGGCCCGGCGAAATTTATCAGCGAGGCTGGCTCACGCCGGATTCGTTGTACAAAGCCGAGCCGGAATTTTTGCCGATTCCCGGCGCCCACCAGCCGGCCGCCAATGCTTTGTCGCTTCTGCGCTGTTACAATGAGCCGGTGACGGTTTTGATTTTTTTCGGAAACTGGTGCAGTGACAGTAAACGCGAGCTGCCGCGATTTTTTGCGACGCTCGAACTGGTTCATAACAACAACTTTTCGGCAAGATTGTTCGGCCTCGACCGCATGAAAAAAGACAGCGCCGGCTTTGCCGAGGCATTCAAAATCGACAAAGTGCCCACGTTTATTTTCCTGCGCGGCGCGCGGGATTTTTCGGCAAATGCCGAGGCTCTGAATGAGCAAACGAAAGGCGAATTGGGACGAATCGTCGAAACGCCGGCCGTCAGCATCGAGCAGGATTGGGTGGACGCGCTCAAACATAATGCGAGTTGGGCGCGGAAAATGGAATTTGAGGAACGGCTTGCGTTGTTTTGCATTGCACTAATATCAACCTTGTTTTGACATTCGTTTTCAGAATTTGTTTTCGTGCATTTGATACAATGAAAGTATGTATAAAATCAAATACGCTAATAAAACCGTTACCCAAAATCTGAAGGAATTGCGTGCGTATGAGCGCAAACAAATCCTGAATAGTATCGATAAGCAGTTAATGCACGAGCCAACAGTTAAGACGAAGCATCGAAAACCCATTATTGGCTTGATTCCACCGTGGGAGCATGTAGAACCTATTTGGGAGTTGAGTATTGATGATTTTCGTGTTTTCTATGATGTGGATGAGGCGACAATGGTCGTGAATATTCGTGCGATTCGACGCAAGCCACCGCATAAAACGACGGAGGAAATACTATGAAGAAGATAGGACTTGAGCAAGCGACCTTGGAGGTTTGTATAGAAAATGTCCAGCATGAACGCGTTGTTCTTACTCGTAACGGCAAGCCCTTTGTGCTTATTATCAGCGTCGAAGGGATGGATGAAGAACAATTGCTTTTGGGGAGCAGCGACAAATTTTGGCAACTCGTCAAAAAGTGGCGTACGGAAAAAACTATTAGCCGCGCCGAACTGGAGCGCAGACTCGGCAATAAAAACGGAAACCGAGCAAGAAATCAGAAAAAAAGGTCCGTGATAAAAAATAGGCAACTGGCCTAAAAAAGGATTGTTCGTGTCACAACACCTCCACCTCATCGGCATCTGCGGAACCGGCATGGCCGCATTGGCCGGCATGCTCAAACAACGCGGCTATAAAATAACCGGCTCGGACTTGAATGTTTATCCGCCGATGAGCACGTTTCTCGAACAGCAGCAAATTCCCGTTTATCAGGGTTTTGATCCCGCGCACTTGCAGCCGCCGCCGGATTGGGTGATCGTCGGCAACGCCATGTCGCGCGGCAATCCCGAAGTCGAATACACGCTCAACGCCGGACTACGCTATTATTCGCTGCCGGAAGCGCTGAAAGAATTTTTTATTCGCGGCAAATATTCCTGCGTCGTCGCCGGTACGCACGGCAAAACCACCACGAGCAGCCTGCTGGCGTGGACGCTGGAAAGCGCCGGGCTCGACCCGAGTTTTTTTATCGGCGGCATTCCGGAAAATTTCGGGCAGGGTTTCAAGCTCGGCAGCGGCCGCCATTTCGTGCTCGAAGGCGATGAATACGATTCGGCGTTTTTTGACAAAGGCTCGAAGTTTTTTCATTATCTGCCGAATTTGATTGTTCTCAACAATATCGAATACGATCACGCCGACATTTTCAACAATTTTGACGAAGTCAAAACCGCGTTTCGCCGGCTGATCAATATCATTCCCGGCAACGGCTATCTGATCGCGTGCAGCGACGATCCGGCCGTGCGGGAAATGCTGTCGCGCGCTTTGTGTCAGGTGTTGACCTATGGCGTTGGCGCTGAGGCCGAATGGCGGCCAACCCTCACCCGCGCGCAGCCCGAGGGCGCCGAGTTCATCATCGAGCATCGCGGCGAAAAATTCGGCCCGCTGTTTGTTCCGCTGGCCGGCGAGCACAATGTGAAAAATGCGACAGCGGTGTTTGCCGCTGCAACGTGTCTCGGCGTGCCGCCGGAAAAAATCAGCGCGGCGCTCAAAACATTTCGCGGCGTGCGCCGGCGTTTGCAGGTAAAATATGATCGGGAGGTGCTGGTTCTGGATGATTTTGCGCATCATCCGACCGAAGTTCGCGAAACCCTGCGCGGAGTCAAGCAGCGGTTTCCCGATCGCCGATTGTGGGCGGTATTCGAGCCGCGCACCGCCAGCACCAAGCGCAAAGTCTTCGAGGAAGATTATATTCGCGCCTTTGAGACAGCGGATCGCGTGGTGTTTGCGCCGATGCACCGGCCCGACAAAGTGCCGGAGGCTGAGCGGCTGTCGCTTGAAAATGTCGTGGCCGGCATTTGCCGCGGCGGCAAGCCGGTCGACATTGTGCCGGCTGGGGATGAAATGGCTAATTTCATTATTCAACAGAGCACTCGAGGCGATGTCATTCTTTTCATGAGCAACGGCGACTTCTTCGGAATGCCGTCGCGGCTCGTCGAAAAGTTGTCCCCCGTAGACGTAGCCTCGAGAGGAAAATAATCCTCAAGAGGAAGACCATGAGTGAAGAAAGAGAACAAGACAGAGCAACGACATCGAAGTTTGATGCAAACTCCCCCAAGGTTGGGGACGCAACTGAAACGTCGCGATCCGACCATCGGCACGGCGACCGGCATGAACGGAAACGTTTCGATCGCGGCCCGCGTCGCGACCATCATCGCGACGATCGTCACGGACGTCATGACAGGCGGCCGGGCCGCTATCGCCCGACCGGGCAAGGCGGCTTCGAGCGCACGGAAGATGACCCGCGCATCACTGAGCTGATTCGTGAAACGGAACAAAAACTGGCCGAGTCCACCCAGCCCGTGCAACTGGAAAATCTCAACGCGCTCGAGCGCAAGCAAATTCACCGGCATTTTGACCGCCTCAAGCCAGCATTCGAAACCAAAACCTATCGCGGCGAAGGCGAGGCGCAAGTGTTGTGGGTTTTTCCGATTGCCAATCTGAAAAAATTTGCGCAAGAGAAAGCCAAAGAGGCGCTCGAAACCGACACGGCGGTGGCGCTGCCGCCGATGAGCAGCTACGAACGCTTTGTCGTGCACGACGTGTTGAAGGGAATCGAAAGTATCGAGGCGCTTTCCGCCGGCGAAGGCGCCGAACGCCACATTGAAATTCAGCCCCAAAAATTCGGGCGGGGTTTGAAGAAAATTATCAAGAAGATCAAGTTGATGTAATCGGGTTGCTTGTGACTGGTTGCTGGTTACTGTTGTCACGCCGCGTTTTGCAAACGCCAGCAACCAGAATTCTCTGCTTTTTGTCTTCCCTCTATTTTCCTGCCTTGTTATCCTGAATTATTCACAAAAACTGAAAAAAGTCCGAGGAATTTTTTCGCTAATGCAGGCTTAAAATTTGCGCGCCCTTTTTTGCAAATTTCAAAACTACGGCTTTGCCGGTTAAGCGATGCTGCGCCGCGGCTGTGGCCATCGCTGATGCAACTTTTCTCGCGTGGCGTTTCGAGCAAATCGCCAGCATCGTCGAGCCGGAGCCGCTGAGAAAAGCCGCAAAGGCGCCTGCTTTGTAAGCCGCTGCGATGATGTCATCAAATCCGGGAATCAGCGCTTTGCGATACGGTTGGTGCAGCCAATCCTGGCTGCCGAATTTGAGCAGGGTGGGATCGCGTTTGGCAAAAGCCGCCACCAGCACAGCGACGCGTTGGACATTTCTAACCGCTTCAGCGCGCGGCAAGATGTCCGGCAAAACCCGCCGGGCGTCGTGCGTGGAAATTTCCAAATCCGGCACGAAGGCCGCCGCCACCCAATCTTCTGGCGGAAAAAAACGCTGCCATTTGACCTCGCCCTTTTCCGCGCCGTTCACGGTTAATCCGCCCAGCAACGACGCCGAGGCATTTTCCGGATGGCCTTCGATTTCGTTGGCCAGATCGAGCATTTGCTGCTGTGAAAGTTTTTTTCCGAAAAGCCAATTCGCGCCGGCCAATCCCGCCACAATCGCGGCGCCGCTCGAACCCAGCCCGCGCTTGAGGGGAATGGCATTGCGCATTTCAACATGCAGCGGCGGCGGTGCGCAGCCAATTTCACGACAGGCGCGGCCAAACGCTTGCAGCAGCAGATTGTTTTCCTCTTGCGCGATCATCGCCGCGCCTTCGCCCCGGGCGCGAATTCCTTGTTTTTCGGCGACGGCAAATTTGACCGTCAGCGGCAAATCAATCGCCAAGCCCAGGGCATCAAAACCGGAGCCGAGATTCGAAGTGGAAGCCGGAACGCGAAGAGTGATCGTGGGCATAGTCTCGCTGAATCAATTCAAGCAAATTAAAAATTGCGCTTATTGGCTGGCGCGGCTAAGCCGGCGCCGAGGGTAATGACTTCGATCGTGCATAGCAGTATAACAGAATATTCGAAAAGTGGCAAGAGGAATTTTTGAAACAACTTCCCTTTGGTTTTTTCTAGTTTGATTTCAAACAAAGTGAACCCACAAATGCCAGTCAAGAGTTGCAACTTTCGGAACGTTGAAAACGTTAATCTTCAATCATGACAAAGGCACGATGAATCTAAATTTAACAACAGTAGGAGTGAGCGGCTTTGGCGTATAATTCGTCTATAGTTGGTTCACCTCGACATCCCGTCGCTGGAAACCCGTTGCTTGAGACCAAGCTCTATATCCCCAAGTGGCGTCCCGGGCTGGTATCGCGTCCGAGGCTGATCGAACGCCTGCATCAGGTGACCAAGCGCAAGCTGATTCTCGTCTCCGCGCCGGCCGGTTTCGGCAAGACGACGCTGCTGGCGGAATGGCTTGCAGCTACCCCGGCCAACGAACGAGCCGCAGGATGGATCTCGTTAGATCACAGCGACAATGATCCTGCGTTCTTCTGGGCTTACTTCATCACCGCACTGCAGAAGGCATACGCCCGGGTCCGTTCCAAGATTTGCGAGAGCGCGCTCGCTTTGCTGCATTCGCCGCAGCCACAACCGATTGAATCTGTCTTGACGACCTTGATTAATGAAATCACTGCTATCGAGCACGGCTTCACTCTCATCCTCGACGATTACCACGTTATTGATGCCCAGCCCATCCACAATGCCATCGCTTTTCTTCTCGACCATCTGCCGCCGCAGATGCATCTGATCGTCGCCAGCCGTTCGGATCCACCCCTGCCCCTATCTCGCCTCCGTGCGCGCGGCGAATTGACTGAGCTGCGGGCGTCCGACCTGCGTTTCACTCCCGACGAGGCGGCTGCTTTTCTCAACGAGATGATGGGGCTGGATCTTTCGGCTGCTGAGGTGACGGCTCTGGAGACGCGAACTGAAGGCTGGATCGCGGGGCTGCAACTGGCGGCGCTCTCGATGCAAGGGCGAGAGAATCTTCCTGGTTTTGTCAGAGCCTTCGCCGGCGATGACCGCTACATCGTGGACTATCTGGTCGAGGAAGTCCTGCAGCGCCAGCCCGAATATATCCGGAATTTCTTGCTGCAGACCTCCATCCTCGACAGGCTTAGCGGTCCGCTGTGCGATGCCGTCACCGGCTGGGAAGATGGCAAAAAGATGCTGGAGGCCCTGGAGCGAGGCAACCTGTTTGTCGTTCCGCTCGACGATAAACGCCAATGGTATCGCTACCACCACTTGTTTGCAGACGTTCTCCGTGCGCATGCGAGGGAGGAGCAACCCGATCAGCTACCGGCACTGCATCGGCGCGCTGCGGTGTGGTTTGAAGAGCACGGCATGGCCTCTGAGGCAATCGAACAGGCCCGCGCCGCAGGTGATCATGAAACCGTGGCCCGCCTCTTGGCTGCAAACTTCGAGGAGTTCGAGCGCCTCGGCCGATATGCGTCGATTTCACGTTGGTCCGCCTCGCTGCCGGAAGAGATGGTTAGAAAAAGACCGCGGCTGGCGCTCATCCACGCCTCGGTTGCGTTGGTGTCTGACAACGACAATCAGGCTGCTCGCAAGCTCACCTCCTGGGCGGAAGTGGCGATCACCACTATCGAGGCCGGTGGAGGATTCGATCCTGCGGACGACGTCGGCGGAACTGTTATCGGCCCCGAAGGACTGGAAGCCTTGAAGGGCGAGATGCTGGCAATGAAACTCTTCACCTCGGCCAGAAAATTGCCGCCAGAGGAGATCGTGGCCATCGCCGCACAAGCGCGCAAGCTGCTGCCACCGTCCAAGCACCGCATGAGGGGATTGCTGCACATGCTTGACATGGGAATGCAGATCGTACGCAGCGACTTGAGGTCGGCGCTACCGAATTTGGAGAGAAGCGTAAATGAAGCCCGCCACGCTCAGAACCCCTCTCTTATCATCGACATGCTGACGCACCTCGGGCAGGTGTACGTGGCTATGGGTAGGCTGGAAGACGGCCGGCGCTCGTTTGAAGAAGCGCTTCTCACCGGCCAAAACCTGTCTGCCGAGGGCAACTGGGTGCTGTGCAGTGCGCATACCTTGCTCGCAGAGGTATTGCTGGAACGCGCCGATCTGGCGGGAGCGACCGAGCACATCGTGAAAGCTCTCGAACTCGCCGGCAAGTCGCCGACGAGAAGTCCGGTCTTGTATGCGCATACCACCGCAGCACAAGTGTATCTGGCCGCTGGCGATACTCAAGCGGCGCTCGAACAGTTGGAACACGCGCAAGCATTCGTCCGCGGCTCCAGCGATTCCCGTTATTTTTCTTTTCTCTCCTCCGTGAAGCTCAAGTTCTATTGCCGGACTGGCGACCTCGAAGCGGCTGCGGCTGTCGTTCGGGAGCGAAACCTTTCGCCGGACGTGGCGATAGATCGCAATAATGAGGAAGAGATGACCGCCTTTGCGCGCTACCTCATCGCGCGTGGCGCTTATGATGATGCTGAGCGCATTCTCTCCAGGGTGCTTCCAATCGTGCAAAGCATCGGGCGAGTGCAACACGAGATTCACGTGCTCGTGCTTAGGACACTGGCGAACGAGTTATTGGGCGAAAGGGCGTCTGCCCTCGAGTCGCTCGGACGAGCGACTTTTCTGGGTGAGTCGGGGCGTTTCAACCGCACGTTTACTTGCGAAGGTCCGGTCATTACCGAGCTGGTGGAGGCGTTTGCAGATGCCGTCCAGCGTGGTCGCGGCTCGGTGGAGGCCGGGTCTCCATCCTATCTCACCTACCTGCTGGGCGAGATGAGAGTCATGCCGGAAACAGTATCGACCCAGGTCGCGGCAGCCGAGCTTGTCGAGGCTCTAACGGCGCGTGAGATCGAAATCCTGCGCCTCATTGTCGCAGGCATGAGGAACCAGGAGATTGCCGATTATCTGTTCATCAGTCTGCACACCGTCAAGCGTCACATCGCGAATGCCTACGCGAAGCTGGGCGTCACTCACCGCACGGAAGCTGTTAGGCGGGCGAACGAGCTGAAACTACTGTGAGAGGTTCGACTCTGTCTATATCACCTACCTCAGGCTGCTGTCTCATTGCTCCTCGCTCATCTCCCTTCACCTGTCAATCTTCACTTCATCAACACGAGCCTGCGCTGCGCGGTAAAGCCAGTTTTCAGTAATCAGTGAACAGTTATCAGTCCACTGATTACAGAAAACTAAATACGACCCACTTTATACAAGCTTCCTCTGCGCGGTAAACTCACCCACTTTGATCACGTACAGATACACGCCGCTCGCCACGCGCGCCGTTCTCGTTGATCGTATCCCGAGCAACGCTGTGACGGCTGGCGTTCACTGCGACGTTGCGCCAGTCAAGCGACAAGCCTCACCCGATCGCCACGGCGAATCGTGCCGCCCCGCACGACAGCCGCATACACCCCGACATTGCCCTTGTTTTCTTGCACCGCCGTGCGCAAGATGCCGCTATCCTTCCACGCGATTAGCTAATCCAACAGTTCAATGGCATCGCCCTTCCGTATCGTTCCCTCGACCAGGACGGCGGCATAGACCCCGGCCATGCCCTCGTGGGCTTTCGCGACCTTCCGCAGGACCTCAGAATTTTCTTCTCCGGTGTCGGGATCAAGCGAGATCATCTTGCAGCGAGGATCGCGCTCCAGAATCGAGACCACTGCTTTCGATCCGATGCGCAGCGACCGGCCCACAAAAGCATCCTCACCGAAACCTTGTGAGGATGTGAAGTCCAGATAAATATTTGCGCGAAAGCGTCGCTTGTCAACGGCGTATCCGAGCTCTTCGCCTATCTGCCGCGCAGTCTGGGTTGCAAATATCGAAACCGGACGGCAATCCGTCATCGAGCGGCCCGACCGTAGTAGCGTCAGGGTATGCGGATCGCCCAGTATGCCGATCAGTGCGGGGTCGTCCACCGCCAGCATCTCACCCGAGGGCGTCTCGACATCCACGATCAGGTCCGCCGAATCAGCGTAAACAGGGGTTATGCCCGGCGCGATTTTCTCCGCCTCAGTCTGATTGATGGGTTTTGCAGCCATGTCAGCATTTCGGAACCGCGGGCGGTACTGGAGCATCTTTTCGTGTTCTCGTCCCGTCAGGTAGGGGAATCCTTCTGGTCTGGCCGAGCTCTTGAAGGCGAACACGCGGTCGCCGTAGATTCCGGAAAATCCCATGAATGCTTCATCCAGCTCCTCGCCGCGCATGCTCTTGACCGGATAGCGCCAGAGGCTATCCACTTTTGCGATGATACTCATGTCCGTATTCCTTTCTCTGGTTATATGGATTACCCACCATTGCCGACAACGATGTCAGCGTAGGTGCTTTGAACGATTTCTCGAAGCTCGGCCTGCTCGGCAGCGGGAACCTGGAATTTGTCCAACGTCTGCTTGAAATCGTCCATAAAGGCTTCCCATTCCTGCGGCGTGATCTTCAAATGGCGATGCGAGTCGGCCATGGAGCGCCCGGTATATTTTTGCGGGCCGCCGGTCGCCCAGCAGACCATCTCGGTGACCAGATACTTGAAGCCTGGCGGCGGTACCTTGTGGTGCGCTTCATCGACGTGAGGGTTGACATTAAGGCGGGGATCGACCATGATGCGATCGATGAAATCGTCGACCACCGTGGCAATGCTGTAGACGCCGCCGAGACGTTCATAGAGCGTTGGTGTGCTCATTGTTTGTTCTCCTTTCGGTTTAGAAATTGACTTGAACAAAAGCCATGACAGAAAAATGGTGTCTGGCAACCTGCAGGGATGTAGACGATGACGGCGTGCAACAGACGGTCAAAGAATTTTTCTGTCCTCCATCTTTCTGTCTTCAGTAATGATTATTAAACCAATTGCGTGTTAGCGCAGCAAACTCATTTTCCGTACTTGCGTAAATGAACCTGCCCGCAACTTGTACAGGTACAAGCCGCTCGCCACCCGCACGCCGCTGTCGTCCGTCGCGTCCCAGACCAGGGAATGACTGCCAGCAGCCATTTGCCCGCTTACCAGCTTGCGCACCAACTGGCCTGTCATGTTGTATATCGCAAGCTCGACCTGGCTGCTCACCGGCAACTGAAAACGGATCACCGTGCTCGGATTGAACGGGTTGGGATAGTTCTGCTCTAATGCGTAATCCGTGACGACGGCGGCTCTCGCTACCGCCATTTCCTCGCCATAAGAAGCAAATTTGGGAAGTCTCCCCGGCCCCGGCAGCGAACCCGACGCATCGTGATGCAAGAACAAACAATCGCTCTCGATTACCAGCTCCTTTGCGCAGATGGAACCGCGCAACTGGCTATCCTTCATCAGCGTCAACACGGCTTTGGGGGCGTTGAAGCTGCCGAGCAAATAGGCCTCCTTTTCGATTTTCACCGCGCTGCTTTGCAAGGTGTTGAAGGTGACCAGCTTGCTGTTGCTCTCGCCGTTGGGCAACAAGCGAATCTTCGCTTCCTTGGCCAATTGCAACTTGCTCACGACGTTGATCGTGGCCGGATTGCCGCCGGAAATAGTGATCTCGATCACCGCGCCCGAACCGGAAGCGCGCAGCTCTTTTATGAAATACTCGCCGCTAGAAAGCTTGAGCGTGCCGCCGCTATTCACCGTGACGGTGCCATACGAACCTGGCGCGAGCGCCAGCGAGCCGTCCTTGGGCACAGTTTTGTTCGGCCCACCGGCAGAATAACTCAAGCTTGGCAACGGTTCGTTCGCCACCAGCCCGATTGTCTTCGTGCCGGTGATGGTGCCGGAATTGCTGATGCTGGTTTGCGATCTCACGTTGCCGTTGATGGTGTTCTCCTTTTCAATCGTAATCTTGCCCACCGCCGTGAGATTGGAATTATACCGGCTCGGATCACCTTTTTTCACGGTGAGCGAGCCGTTGGAATGAATATCGCCGGCCGGCGTCGATTGCTTGGTGTGCTCAAGCGTGATTTTGTTCGCGAGGAAGACAAAGGCTTTGGCCGTGGTCATGCCTGTGCCTTGAATCGCGAAGTTATATGGATTCTCATCAGCGTCATCGTTGGCAATGCTGATCGTCGCACTGCGCACGCCAACTGCGCTCGGATCGAATTGAACAGTGAATGTTGTGCTGCCGCTCGGCGCAACCGGGCTCGCTGGTTGCACGGTCACGGAGAAGTCCGCGGCATTCGCGCCGGTGATTTGTACTCGCGGCGAGCCGGTGAGATTCAAATTCAGATTGCCGAGGTTCGCAATCGTGAAGATGCGATCAACGCTGCCGGTGGATATATCAGCAGAGCCGAAGTCGGTATGGTCCGCTGCAGAAGGCGTGGCGTCGCCGTCGGCAATGGATACGTTATTGCCTTGTATGTCAATTTCCGGTACTGACGCCGGCGTGATGGCGATGTTAACAGGAAATGATCCCACGGGAATCGTAGCCACTACAGTGTTGCTGGCGACATCGATCACCGAGACGTTGTTGGAGCCGCCATTCGCCACGTAGGCAAAAGTGCCGTCCGGAGTGATGGCGACGCCTCTCGTATTGGCGCCTACGGCAACCGTAGTGACTACAGTGTTGCTGGCGACATCGATCACCGAGACGCTGTTGGATAGCCTGTTCGTCACGTAAGCAAAAACGCCGTCTGGCGTAATGGCGACGTGTTGCGCGTCGAAACCCACAGACACGGTGGTCATCACAGTGTTGCTGGCAATGTCGATCACAGAGACGTTGCTAAACTGATTCGTCACGTAGGCAAAAGCGTTATCCGGGGTGATGGCGACGCCTCTCGGGCTGGAGCCCACAGCAACCGTAGTCACTACAGTGTTGCTGGCGACGTCAATCACTGAAACGTTGTTGGAGACGAGATTCGTCACGTAGGCAAGTGCGCCATCAGGGGTGATGGCGATGCCTATTGGAACGTTTCCCACGGATACGGTAGTTGTCACGGTATTGCTGGCGATATCAATCACCCAGACGTTGTTGGAGCCGACATCCACAATGTAGGCAAAAGCGCCGTCTGGGGTGATGGCGATCCCGAATGGATTGCTTCCCACGGGCACAGTGGCTGTCACGGTGTTGCTGGCGACGTCGATCACCGAGACGTTGTCGGTACCGCCAGTCGTCACGTAGGCAAAAGCGCCGTCCGGGGTGACGGCAACGTCCCACAGAAAGGAAAATATGGGCAAAGCAATCGTAGCCACTACAGTGTTACTGGCGACGTCGATTACCGAGATGTTGTCGGAGCCGGTATTCGTCACGTAGGCAAAAGGCTGGGCTTGAAGCGTCGCCGGTGACATTCCGAGCAGCGTCACCATCAGGAAAAGACTTACGGCGAGCATAGTGCGCACCGGTTTGTTTTGGATGATGCAGTTGTTCATGGTAATTCTCCTATTTTGATTTGTTCAATTCTGCTGCGTTTTGTTCGCATTTTCTGCGAATCATGCTTTATTTACGTACCATACACCTCCTTAAAGCGGATAGGAGTTTTGTACTTCCTTTTGTGCAATTGTTCAAGCCGAAGCGGTATTGAAAATCCGCACAATCAGCAGGGTTGCGCGGAAACCATTTTCCCGAAAACCGCTTTTCTTTGCTTGTAAAAAGATAAGAAAATCAGGAGGGCAAAGCCGTACAGCCTGGGGACAAAAGAGGGTAATCCGGGGACATTTTGGGTGGAATCCGGGGAATCTGATACGGAAGCCCCTAATTGCATCAAATTCGCACACCATCGCCGAGCCCGATATGCGGGAGCGAAAAGCCAAGACAGAAGAATCGCGTTTGGCAGCCTACGGTCGCAGTCATGCCAGGGAAATTGACGATGACGGGACGGAGCAGACCTCAAACATTTCGCTGTGCGAAATCATTTTTCTGCCCTCCATCTTTCTGTCGATGAAAGTGGCCCCTACTCTCCGGCTTTACTATTTCGATACGCCGCCGCTGAGCAACCGAATTGTTTGCGAAAGCATTTGGCGAAATAATTGGGCGTGTTGAAGCCGGTCATGTAGGCGATTTCGGCGATGGTGCCGGCTTGCTTTTGCAACAGTTCAGCAGCGCGCTGTAAGCGCACGGACAAAATGAACTCGCTCGGCGCCTGGTTGATCAGGGCCTGGAGCTTTCGGTGCAATTGCCGGCGGCTCATTGCGACTTCACTGGCTAAAGTCTCCACGTCGAAATCTTCGTCGCCGATATACTTTTCCACCACGGCCAGCGCCCGTTCCAAAAACGCGCGATCCGTGGAAGTCACCGCGATTTCACTCGGCTTGAGCGCCACCTTGCCGCTGAAACGCTCGCGTAATTTGCGGCGCTGCGCGATCAGGTTTTTCACCCGCGCCAGCAATTCGTGCCGGTCGAACGGCTTGATCAGATAATCGTCGGCGCCAAGCTCCAGGCCTTCGATTTTGCTCTCGCCGGAGGATTTGGCAGTGAGCAGCACCACCGGCACGTGGCTGGTGCGCTCGTCGGTTTTGAGCTTCGCGCACAGTTGATAGCCGTCCATCTTCGGCATCATCACGTCGCTGATGATCAGGTCGGGAATGGCTTCGATGGCCTTTTCCAGCCCCGCCTGCCCGTCTTCCGCTTCGAGAATCTGATACGTGTCCAGCATTTGCTCGCGAATAAAAGCGCGCATGTCCGGATTGTCTTCGACGATGAGAATGATCTCGCTGTCGGTGGCTGGATGCTGGATGCTTGATCCTTGTTGCTGGATTGCTGGATCGATGGATGGTTGGATTGATGGATCGATGAAGTTTTGGATTGTTGGGATGTGATCTTCTTGATCGCCTGCCATTTGCAATTTGCTACTCGCTTGGTCACCGGATACTGATAACTGATCGCTGACCACTGGAACCATCGGCAAGAGAACGGTAAACTCCGTGCCTTTGCCTACTTCGCTGGTGACGCGGATTTCACCGCCGTGCAATTCCACCAGCTCTTTGGTCAACGCCAGGCCGATGCCAGTGCCTTGTTGATCCTTGGTGTAACCCCCGCTGGCTTGGTAGAAGCGATCAAACACATGCGACAACCGCTTCGCCGGAATGCCGGCGCCGGTATCCCGTACGGTGATTTCGACGAAACCCTTTTCATTTTCACGCAAAGACGCAAAGGCGCGAAGGTCTCGCAAAGAAAAATCCTGGGGGACGCTTTCTTTGCGTATTCTCTGCGTCTCTGCGTCTTTGCGTGCCGGCTTTTCTTGTGTCATTACCGTTACGACAATCTCTCCACCTTGCGAGGTAAACTTGAATGCATTCGACAGCAGGTTCGTGACGATCTGCTCCATCTTGTCGCGATCAAAGGCGAGCATGATTTCAGCCGTTTCTGCCTCAAAATGCAAAGCAATGTTTTTGCGCAAGGCCATGGATTCGAATGAGTAAACCAGGCCTTTGAGGAAGGGAATCAGATTGCCGTAACCGGCCTCGAGTGTCAGCTTACCGGCCTCCAATTTGGAAAGATCGAGCAGTTGATTGATCAGCCGCAGCAGGCGTTGGGCATTGCGCTTCATCAGGCCGTACTGTTTTTTCGCATCACCCACGAATGAATCGGTCAGCAAATTCTCCAGCGGCCCGAGAATCAACGTCAGCGGCGTGCGAAATTCGTGGGAAATGTTGGCAAAGAAGCGCGACTTCAGATGATCGAGCTCTTTCAGTTTTTCGGCTTCGACATGCTCTTTTTCGGCCTGCACGTGCTCCAGCTCAGCGCGGTGTTTGAATTGCTGCCGGTTCATTTCATAGCGCCGCAGGCTGTAGAGCAGGCCGAAAAAAATCACGCCGTAAAGTATGTAAGCCCACCAGGTTTCCCACCACGGCGGGGTGATGATGATTTTGATTGACGTGCCTTCTTCATTCCAAACGCCGTCATTATTAGAACCTTGCACCCGAAAAACATACTCTCCCGGATCCAGATTCGTGTAGGTCGCCGTGCGGCTGGTGCCGTTCTCGTACCAGGCCACATCGAAATTTTCCATCATGTAGCGGTAGCGATTCTTCGCGGGATCGGTATAATCCAGCGCCGTAAACTCGAACGAGAAAACATTTTGATCGTAAGACAGCGTCAGCTCCTTCGTTTCATTGATGGGCGCGGTGAGCGGCGAATTTTTCTCTTTAAACGGCACCGACCGATTGAAAATCTGAAAATCCGTGAACACCACCGGCGGCACGTGCGGGTTGTCGCGAATGTCCTCGGGATAAAACGCATTGAAGCCGTTGATGCCGCCGAAAAACAACTCCCCGCTCGGACTTTTGAAATAAGAAGCTGCATTAAACTCGTTGTCTTGCAGACCGTCGTTGACATCGAAATTCTTAAAGGTGCGCGTGCGCGGATCGAATTTCGACAGCCCGTGATTGGTGCTCATCCATAAATTGCCCTCGCGGTCGCCCAAAATCGCATAGATGACCATATCCGGCAAGCCGTCTTTGGTCGTGAAATGTTCGAAGATTTCGGTTCTCATATCGAAGCGATTCAACCCGCCGCCGGCCGTGCCAATCCACAGAACGTTTTCGGGGTCGTCGGGATCATCGCAGATCGCGCGCACAACGTTATGGCTCAAGCTATGAACGTTTTTGGAATCAGTCGCAAACTTTTTGAACGTTCCGGCGTCGCGATCGAAGCGCTGCAGGCCCTGGCCGGCGCCCAGCCAGAGGGTTCCGTGCCGATCTTGATGGATGAACGCATACATGTTTTGGAAGAGCGTAGCAGGATCGTCGGGCGCATAGCGGTAACGCACAAAATCGCTCGTGGCGCGATTCCAGCGCATCAGATACACGCGCGTGGTGATCCAGATTTCGCCGTCGCGGTCTTGCAAGATTTTGTGAACTTCCTGGAGTTGCAAAGGCTCGGAATCGGTCTTAGGATTAAAATGGGAGATATGTAGATTGCGACCGTCATTCCAATCCAGCCGGAACAGCCCGTAAGGATTGCCAATCCACAACGCGCCGGTGTGATCTTGCAGCATCGAAGCGGCGATGCCCCACGCCGGAATTTGGCGCGGCGCCGGAACCAGGTTCATTTCACCCATGACGCGATTCATGCGATAGAGCTTTGCATTGGCGGCGCCAAACCATAAGCTGCCATCACTGGTTTCACAGAGCGCGCGCAGACTTGCGCCTTGCCAAAAACCAATCCGCCCGTCAGCGCGTCCTGCGAAGCGGGCAAAACGCCGGGCTTGCGGATTATAACGGAACAAGCCATTGCCAGTGGAGCCGAGCCACAACACCCCGGCTTCATCCTGAAGCAAGGCGTGAACGCCGGATTGCGGCACACTGTTTGGATTGTCCGTTTCATGTCGATAAAAAGTGAAATTTTGCCCGGCAGGGCGGGATGGTGAGAAGCACGCCAAACCATCCAATGCTCCGATCCAAACCTCGCGGTCGCGGCCCTCGCGCATTGCCAGCACTTGTTCCCACCTAAACTCCGGTGTGCGTTCCTGCTCCAGCGTCAGATCGAAGTAAGTGAATTTGCTCTGTGTGGCATCCCAGCGGATCAATCCCGGCCCGATGCCGATCCAGATCGCGCCGTTTTGCCCGGCCGCAAGGTAATGGCGCTGGGGTTTATTGAGCAGCGCTCTTTTCGAGTCGGGTTCAAGCCCCTCGAACCCGAAGCGGCGTACCTGGTAGCGGTCCGGTGAAATGGCAACGACCTGATCGATCCAGACGCTCGTTGAAACCCAGAGCACGCCCCGACCATCGACGGCCAGACGAGTAACATGATCGTGGCTGAGGCTATTCGGATCATTGGGATCGTGGCGCAGATGCGTATACGTCGCGGCGGCGAAATTTTTCGCGCCGGCCGGCAGCACGAGTTTATTCAATCCGTTGGCCGTAGCAATCCAAATCGCCCCGTGGTCATGGGGATTTTCTCGGACATCCCTGATGAAGGCGTGGCTCAAGCCATACGGTTGGACCGAATCGGGCAGGACAGCGCTTGTCGGACCTGCAGCCGTTGGACAGTGATGAAAATTTTCGGTCGTGCGATCAAAGAGATCAAGCCCGTTCTGCGTGCCGACCCACATTCTCCCCTCGCGGTCTTCACATAGCGCGTTGACATAGTTGTCCGACAGCGAGGTCGAGTCAAAAGCATCGTGCCGATAAACGACGAAGCGATAACCGTCGAAGCGATTCAAGCCGTCCTTGGTGCCGACCCACAAAAAGCCCTGGCGATCCTGCAACATGCAGGTGATCAAATTTTGCGAAAGCCCGAGTTCGCTGGAGATGCGGTCGAGGCGCAGCGGCGGCGTGGAGTCGGTCTGCGCGCGCAGCACAGTCGCAGCGAGGAGTTTGAAGAAGAAGCGTCGGTTCATGGCCGCAAGAATTGGAAGCACGAATCCGTATAGGTTCGTCATTTAAATAACATACTCATTTTTTCAATCCGCTAATCAACGCGAATGAACGCTAATTCTTTTTAATTCGCGTTCATTCGCGGTTGGAGCTAATGGGAAAGTTATTTGATTGGCAATCCTTCGTATGGGGCACGGCTGGCCGCGCCATTTTAAATATAACACAAAATCCTTCGAAATCAAGAACGGCGCCAAAAGAAAAAGGGCGATGGCTGGTTTCGCCATCGCCCTTGTCGCGCCAAGTGAAGGGCGATTGGTGAAGTGTGAAAAACGGCTCACATCCCGTCTTCTGGGCGCGGGTCTGCCCATGATGTCGCTCATATTATGGAGCGTGCTCCACCAGAATCGTCCTTCCTGGAGGGATGATTTCACACAAATTTGTCCTTGTAAACAGAGACAATTTTGCTTAAATTAGGCTCTACACAAAGGGACAAATATGGACAAAAAACCTATCCCGCCAAATCATCGCCGATTTCATCGACAAGCCAATCAGTCGACACATTACCGTAGGAGATTGACGTACCGCAAGCGGACGTAAATTTGACTGCAGACGTTCTTCTCCGGGAACTTGTTATTTGCCCCCCGCCTTCACGTCGTAACAGAACAAAACATCCTGATCGCGCAAATACAGTTTGCCGTTGGCAATAACCGGGTGCGCCCAAGCCGGTTGTCTGGTGCGGTCGGGCTGGGTGAAGCGGCCGCGTTCGAGATATTCTTTGGGGCTTGGCTCGATCAGGAGCATCGTGCCGTCCTCGAGACGATAGTAAAGCCGGCCATCCGCGAAGGCCACCGAGCCTTTCGGCGCGCGCTTCTCACCGCGGCGCTCGTCCCAAAGAACATTGCCGGTTTTGAAATCGAGGCACGCGAGATAGCCGCCGGCATTGCCGCCGTTGGCGCCATACAAGTGGCCTTCGAAGACGATCATGCCGCCGTGATGATTTTGCATTCGGTTGGAGAAATAAACTTCCTCGGCCTTGACGCCACCGTTCGCCTCCTTGCTCAGCTTCACCAACCCGCCGCCGTTGTCGTAGGCCGAAGCGGCGAATACGTGGCCATCGTGGTAGATCGGCGTGGAGCAGTTAATCCCGTGGTTGTTGGCGGGCCGGTCATAGCGCCAGAGAAACTTGCCATCGGAGGCCGCAACCCCGACCAACGCCTTGGCGGTGAGCTGCACGTACTGGCGCTGCCCCTCGAAGTCGATGGCGATGGCCGACGAGTAGGCCGCGCCGGGACTGCCGGGCACTTGGCTTTTCCAGATCGTCTTGCCGGTCAGCTTATCGAGGGCCACCAGCGTCGCGTCTTCGCCGCCGGGAGTGCAAATGACTTTATCCCCATCAACGAGCGGCGATTCACGAAAACTCCAGACTGGCACGCTCCCGCCGAAATCATCGGTAAAACTGCGCTGCCAAAGAATCTTGCCGTCTTTGACCTGAAGGCAAGCCAGATTGCCGCCCAAGCCGATGACATAGAGCCGTTCGCCATCGACGGTCGGCGTGCATCCCGGCCCCTCTTTTCCCTGCGGCCAACTCTGCTGGAATGCCGGCCCCAGGCGCATCGTCCAAAGCGTCTTGCCATCTTTCTCCGACAAAGCCCAAACAACTTCGTCTGCGCCACGATTGCTCATGCCGAAAATCCGCCCGGCAGAAATGGAAGGCGTGCTTTCGCCGCCGCCGAGGCCGGTGATCTTCCAGGCGAGCGGTGGGCCATCTTGCGGCCATTCCTTGAGCAGGCCGCTTTCTTTGGAGATGGCGTTCCGGTCGGGGCCTTGCCACTGCGGCCAATCGAAGGACTCCGGTGATGCTGCAAAAACTATTGCGCTGAGCAGGGCCAGCGCGAGATACAAGACGTAACGTTTCATGGAAAAATCTCCTTATTGATCTGAGACAGAAAGCGCGCTATGAAATTGCATTATTGTCCTAATGTCTTTTGGTCTTGCCAGGCAAACGTGGATTTTCTTTTGGCAATCAACCACCGGTTGTTTTCACGCGCGTATTCATCATGATAATAAACGCCAAACGTGGTCTTTATTCTTTTGCCGTTGTCAACGCCGATCAATATCACCAAACAATAAGACGTTCCGGAAGCCTTATCGCCATCAATGGTGACGGTTTGCTGTCCGTTGATATGGTAAACGGTCTCGAATCTCCCCAGAAAGGCGCCGAAGACCTCTCCGATTTGTTTGCGGCCAACCAATTTGGTCCCAAGGCTGTCGCCGCGGTAGGTTTCAACGGTCGCGTTTTCGGTAAAAAGCAGCGTCTGGGCTTGCGCCTCTTTTTGATCGGCCAATATTGAAAAAGTATCGATCAGCTCCTTGAGCGCCAGCTTGTCTTCGATGAGCCTGATTCTCTTGCCGAGATCAGCGTTAGTTGTAGTTTGAGCGTGAAGCGAGAAAGCAAGCGGCAAGAAAGCCATGAGCAATACGTTCTTGTTCAACATGAGGTGACTCCTTTTTTTGAGATTCGTTCAAATATTCAGCCAATAACTCAGCTTCAGATTTATCGAGCGGAACCGGGGAGCGAAATGATCTGTGAAGTAGTTATCGTTATAAACCAAATACAAATCCGATAGCGGGGCAAAGCGCCACTGCAACCGTGAATTGACGCCGAGATTATCGCGTTGATTGCTGTATTGAATCAAGGTTGACCAAAAGAGCGACTTGCTAAACGTGATATCGATTTTCGGAGTCACCAACCACAGATCGGCATCGGGATGGGGAGCAGGCAAGCGAATGCCATCGTAATTCACGGCAAGGCTCATCAAGGCCCGCGGTTGCACCTTGAAGGAAAGCCCTCCTCCGAAAGAAAGAGTCGAGCCGTTGAAAAATTGCCCGACGGTGGAATTTGCATTCAAAGCCAAAGCTTTGGACATGCTCGATTGATATCTGCCGGTGATCTGATTGAAGCGGTAACCAGTATTGCCGGGCAAAGGCGCGCCGGCATTGGAGCGGGTGGGATCAAAGCCTCGCGTGAGAAAAACAAAAATGTTGGAATAGTACAACTCAAAAGTGGATTGGTCTTTAAATTCGGCGCTCCATGAAAACCGGTAATCATGATCGGTCTTTTTGAAATCGAGATTCGGCCGCCACCAAATCTGGGACAAGAGCAGAAAGCTGTGGCGATTGATGAATCCTTTTTTGGGGTAAAAGTGGCGCGTGAGGGATTTGCCCGATTTAAACATGTCGAGGCGCGGGACAAAGCCGAGGTCCGACCTGAAGCCCTCATCAACATAGACAAAGTCCGCAACCAAACGCCAATTCCTGGTATTATTAATCAGGAACGCCTGGAATGAAAAATTGCCCTGTTTATCATCCGGCTGAAATGATTTGTGCAGATAGAATTTGCCCGACCAGACATTGTCCACTGAAGCCAGGTTATATTCCGCGCCCACAACGCGGTTGTATTTTTCTGAGCGATCCTGAAAATCGTAATCCTTGACGGACTGCCGGTTGAGCATGAAAAAGCCGAGGTTCGATCTGGAAAACACCTTTCTCTGCAGCGAGAGCATCATGTTGTTGTTGGAGGCGATTTCGTTGGCGGGGTCTTCTTCGGTTTGAATGTTCAGAAAACCCAACCGCCAATCTTGGTTCAGCTTGCCGCTGAGCCGGACGCCGCCGAGTATCCGGTTCTCAATCAGGTTTCCGGCAGCATTTCTGGCCAGCCCGATCCTGCGTGAAAAGAAAGGAATGGCATCTCTCGGGCTGCCAAAGTTTCCGAAAAGGTCGTTGTTATCAATGAAAAATTGCCGCTTTTCCGGCAGGAAAATTTCGAAGCGAGTGAGATTGGTGAATATGTCATCGACCTCGACATTCGAAAAATCGGGATTCACCGTGAGGTCGAGGTTCATGCCGTTGCCGATAGCGACTTTTGCGTCTCCGCCAACTTGTATTTTGCTATCTGCTGCATTCAGGGCAAAATCTTTTTGCGTGAGCGAATTGCTGTAGGGTATAATCGCGATAGGCGTGCCGGAATTACCCAACGGTTTTTCAAAGACCATTGTGCCCATGAAAGCGAGATTCGAGAGCAATTGATTTTGCGGAACGCGCGCCCACGCGCTTTGCTCGTTGGTTTGCAAATCCCAGCGATAGCACTGCAACCGCCATTCGGTTTCTCCCGCTTTGAATTTTAATGAACTGAAGGGAATGGCGATCTCAACAATATAATGGTCGTCGTACCTCCTGCTTTCGGCCTGCCATTTCATGTCCCAAGTCGTGTTGAATCCCGTGGCACTTGCCCCGCCCTCGGAAACAAAGACGTCTCTTTGCACGCCATACGGGGTCACGCCAAACAGAAAAGCATTGGTGCCGTCTTTGAAGGTATCGAACATCAGCGTGACGTTGTCATTGCTCGTGCCGCTGAAGTCGCGTCGCAGACTGGAGATCACATAATTATCTCCGGCGACGTTTGCGCGAATTCCGGCGTAGATCGTGTTTTCGTCATACAGCATCTTGATCTCGGTTTGTTGTTTGGCCAATACCGAGTCAGTCGGGAAAAACTGCCAAAGCTTATCGGCGCTTTCGGCGGTTTCCCATTCGGCTTCGTCCAGCACGCCATCTATTTTGATGGAGCCGGTAATGTGCTTGACGGTAATTCTTCTCGATGAATCTTGACCCCAAATGGGTAAAGCGAAAAGAAAGAATACAAGGACGTATGCAATGACGATGACTTTTCTTTTGAGGTTGTTGCTCATGATTTTGGCTCCCTCTCTTATCTTATCCATCGAACTATTCCGTATTCAGTCCGACGCTCAACCATTGGCCTCGCGCGGCATCAACTTATAGCTCAACATAACTTTCACTGAAAGAGTAAATCAAACTTACATTCCAAACAAAAGGCTTACCTATCAAGATATCGGTTTGAATAGATTTGTTGATAATCGCGGATAATGAAAGCGGAAAATCTCTTTTTGCCAATGTAAACGCCGAGGTCATGTAGATTCCATCTTCTTTATCCAACTTCAAGTAATAGAGCTGAGGAGTAATTCTCATGAAAAACCCATTTGAGAGTTTGATATATGAGAAATTGCTGTTGAGCGTAAAAAAGTGTGTGTTCCTGGTTGCGCCTTTTTCAAGATTGTGAGAAAACAGATAATAGATGCCGATATTTACATTTTTCGCCACAAGATAACTGGGTGCGATCTCGCCGGCTAGAAAACGTCTCGTCGCTATCACTTCATTGGAGTTTTCATCTATGAGTAAAGTGACGGTTCTGAAGTTAAGAGAATGCTGTACACCAACACTAAATCTGAACTTATCTTGCAGCAACAATTTATAACGCCACCAAAAAATGAAAAACCAAGGCTTGCCTTCGAGTGAGAATCGCAAGTCAGGGTCAAAACTCAATCTTCTCTTACCCATTGACATACTGAATTGAGCGGCGGGTTTGTCCAATGAAAAGCTGGGTATCAAGGAAATCCCGTTGTTGGTAACAAGAGCAGCTCCAGAAAAATGAAATATGCCTTTTGCACTTTCTGCCTTTTGTGCAAAAGTAGACTTGGCAAGAAGCCCTAGCATGATCAACAGCACAGTCATTGAAGAACGAATCATAAGCTTCATTTTTAAATCGCTATAGTGATGGTCGAAGAACACGCTCTTCCCAGTATCAGGTGGTTTTATCAATCCAATCCCTTCTTCTTGAGAAATTCGGACAAAAGATCTGCGATCGCAAGATTGTTTAGATCGGAGAATGGAAAATGCGTATTGCCGCGAATACCTGTTTCAGGCAAATGCACAACGGTGACCTCGCCACCTCGACGGTTCACGGCATCCGCCCACAGCCTCGCCATCGCCAGACGCACCCGCCAACCATCCTGGCCCGGATTGTCTGATGGAGTTTCGGGAATGAAGTCGCCATAATAAATAATGATTGGGATTTGGGTAAGCTTGAGAAATTGCGACAGGGGTACGGCTACTGCTTCAAGCGGCCCACCGGAGCTTTCCATTCGCGGAGGCACTTCGCCTTCAGGAAAAAGAAAATTGCTGCCTGGCTCATACGAAACGATCCCACGGACATTTTTATTTTTGGTAGCCGTTAGCCAGCCCATTCCCCCGGAATGTGAATGCGTTAAAAGAATTGCCGGGCCGATTTTATCAAACAGCGCCGAAACCGCCTCTGCATTGACATTTATATCGATCGGCCCGAGGTTCGGCGTCATGGAGCGGAAATATTGGTTCAGTGTTTCCTTATCACGAGAAAACTGGACACCCTCAAAATAGTCTGGCCAGATGCCGATACGAAAGACATTGAACCAGAATTGCTCATCAGGTGTTGGTGAAATTGTTCCTTCTATCGTACTTCGTCCTGCCCTGCCGCGTCGCGGCTGGTCGATGACATAGACGCCAAATTTGCGTCTCAAAAAGATGTTTTGAAAACCTTCCCTTCCGTCCGGAGTCGTTTCCCAAGTTTTCGAAAATTGGCCGAATCCATGCCATAAGACAAGAGGAAATTTTCGTGCATTATTAGGGATTTGATAAAAAACATAAGCATGATCGCCACGAAAGGTTTGTCCCGCCGGGGTCGGTTTGTATGGATCGAACGCGCCGGGATTGCTAATCACTGTCCCACCCGCGGCAAAGCTGCCTTGCTCCTGAATCACCAGCGGCTCGGGCTTGCTCTTATTGATTTTTTGCGCGCTGGCTGGAGTCAAAAAAATCGCTGCGATCAGCCAGAGCGCAATGAAAGATTTCCGATGCTTGCTGCTCATAGAATTTGCCTCTTGTTGTTAATGCTGTCGCTACTGGCCAAGCAGCCTGGTGAACGACAGCGAGCCTAACTTCCAAGCGCCGTTTTGCTGCACATACACCTCTGTGACCATGAAGGGATTGGTGACCTGATTGCCGCCAACCACGGCTAACAGAGTGATTCTGTTTAAAAGGATGGCAGTTGTGCCAATAATATTCACCGATACTTCATGGATATCCGCTTTCTTGTACCAAATTCCTCCGCTTTTAATGATGTTGAGTTCCTGTTCGGTTCCCCAGGACCCTCCCATGTGTATAAACGCAGCCTTCTCATGGAAGAGAACGGCCAGTGAATCAACTTTACGCTCTGACATCCAGCGCCACTTTTCCTTGGAGAGATTAATTATTTCTTGTTCCGCCTCTATCTTGCTCTTTTGGGTTTCTTGTGCGCTTGCTGAAATAAAGAGGACGGCTGCGACGAGCCAGACCACGATGTGAGACTTCCGAGGCTTGCTGCTCATAGAATTTGCTCCGGTGACCCTGAGTTCCGAGAATTTCAGGTTGCTCTTTCCAGGTTTCCGCTTTTGCATGATTTCTCCTTTTTTGTATTTATTAAACTAAGCGCTGGAGCCCAAAAGGTGGTAGCACAATCGTTCCTACTTTTTGCCTAATTCTCTTGGCAGCCGAAAAAGCAATGACAGAAAAATGTAGGACAGAAATATACGGTTTACCATCATCGAAGAATACTCATCGTGGCAACAAGAAGCCGTAAAAATTTTTCTGCCAAACATTTTTCTGTCATTGTCTTCTCTATTCCACCCCCTTAATCGATTTGACGTTGCGCATGGGCGGCTCTCCGAAAAGCCGCCGGTATTCCCGGGTAAACTGCGAGCGGCTTTCGTATCCCACCTCGAAAGCGGCGCCGCCGGCATCACAGGCGCCGGCCAGCATCAAGCGTCTGGCCTCGTGCAGGCGAAGATGCTTTTGGTATTGCAAAGGACTGATCGAGGTTAAAGCTTTGAAGTGGTGATGCAAAGTGGAGACGCCCATTCCCGCAGTTTTAGCCAGTTTTTCAACCGAAAGCGGCTTGGCATAATTCTGTTTGAGCAAGGCGATCGCTCTTGCGATGCGATAATCGTAAGTCCCGTTAAATGCGATTTGCCGGAGACGATAACCATGATCGCTCGTGAGCAGCCGATAAATAATTTCGCGCTTGATCAGATTCGAAAGGGTGGGAATGTCGCTTGGCGTGGAAAGAAGTCGCAGAAGTCGATAAATCGCCTCGAGCAACTCATACGTGGCCGGACCTGTTGACACGCCATAACTTGAAAGGACCACACCGTTTACCGACGCGGCTCGACTGAGCTCGCCGAAGTCCTCGAAATCAGAAATCATCTGACGCGCCATTTCAAGATCGAGCTTCAGCAAGAAGCAGCAATACGGCTTTTCTGAAGTGGCTTCTGCGATCTGCGCGACGACCGGAATGTCAACTGCTGTCAAGAATAACCGTGATTCACCATAGACGTATTCCTCGTCGCCGAGCACGATGCGTTTCGTTCCCTGCAAAGCCACGGAGATTCGGGGTTCGAGAAAAACCGGCGCGAGTTCAGTGGGCGCCGAAAAGCGGAAGAGCGTGACGCCTGGAATGGCGGTTTCCAAAGCGCCGTCGCTTGCATGCCAGCGCGCAAACTCTTTCATGATCAAGCTTCGAATCTTCGAGGTTTCCGGCGAGTTGGAAGCAGTTTTTGTCTTATTGACGCGCATAGAGAAATCACCTTTTCTCTTTATCTTTTGTGAATTGCATCACGTTTCTCATATCAGAAAAGTATAAGCAATTTTTATAAAAAAGCAAGTTTGCCTCCATCAAAATCTACATCTACACCCCCCAAATTACACCCTTTGGCTGATGCGCGGGTATCCATTATTTTGTATATTATTCCTATGACGATAACCATTAGATGAGCTAAGGTTTGGTAATGGACATCTACAAATTTCAAGTGAAGGGCCACATAGACAACCGCTGGTCGGGCTGGTTTGGGGGTTTGACCATCGAGCGTCGAAAAGACGGCACGACCGTGCTGGTCGGGCCGGTCGTTGACCAGGCCGCGCTGTATGGCGTCATCATTCGACTGCGCGATCTCGGCCTGGCGTTGCTGTCCGTGAATCGAGTGGCCGAATCGCCCGGCAGGAAAAAAAGGAGTTCAAGATGAACTCAATGGGTTATTTAGTGTTCAGGTCGGGCTTTCTTCCCAAAATTTTGGGCGTCTTGTTGATCATTGGCTGTTTTGGCTGGCTGGCAGAATTTTTCGTCGCATTTTTTCTCTCCAACGACGGTGTGAAGATTGTCATGTTCACGGGTTGGGGAGAAGCGCTATTCCCCTTGTGGCTGCTGGTTAAAGGTGTAAACACTCATCAGTGGGAAGAACGCGTTCTTGCATCTGCCTGACTGTGAAAGGAGAGTTATCTAAATGAAAGCGGTTGTCTACAAAACATACGGCTCGCCGGATGTTCTGCAGATGGAAGAGCTCGAAAAACCTATTTCAGATGAAAATCAAATCCTGATCAAAGTTCATGCAGCGTCTATAAATGCGGGTGATTACCGCATGATGCGAGCCAACCCGTTCTTCATTCGCCTGATGGGAGGGCTTCTAAAACCAAAAGTTCCGCGACTCGGATGGGACGTGGCGGGGCGGGTTGAGGCTGTTGGCGAAAACATAAAACAGTTTCGTCCAGGGGATGAGGTATTCGGGTGTGCTAACGGCACTTTTGCCGAGTATGTCCTCGCCAAAGAAGATTATTTGGCATTGAAGCCGAGCAATAAGTCCTTCGAGGAAGCAGCAGCTTTGCCGGTGGCGGCGCTCACCGCGCTGCAGGGTCTTCGCGACGCGGCAAAGATTCAGGCTGGACAAAAGGTTTTAATTCAAGGCGCCTCGGGTGGCGTGGGCACGTTTGCGGTGCAGCTTGCCAAATTGTTCGGCGCGGAAGTGACCGCGGTGTGCAGCACCAGGAATCTGGACATGGTGCGCTCCATTGGGGCAGATCACGTTATTGATTACACGAAGGAAGATTTTACCCGAAACCAACAGCGTTACGATCTAATTTTTGCCGTCAACGGCTATCACCCGCTTTCAGCTTATAAGCGCGCGCTATCTCCCCAAGGGATTTATATCTGTGCCGGAGGCGCCATGTCTCAATTTTTCCAGGCCATGCTACTGGGACCTTTGATGTCAAGGAAAGGCGGCAAGAAAATGGGGACCATGGGAATAGCGAAAATAAACCACAAGGATTTGGTTTATCTGGGAGAGCTGCTTGCCGCCGGCAAGATCGTTCCCGTTATCGATCGGCGCTATCCGTTAAGTGAGATTGCTGAAGCTTTCCGGTATATTGAAGGAAAACACGCCCAAGGAAAAGTTGTCATCACGATGGTATGAAAACTTCAATGATATTACTTGTCCACATTCTCGCAGGCGGGCTGGGACTCGTTGCGGGCGCGGTGGCGCTTTCTGCCGCGAAGGGAGCTAAGCTGCATCGCAAAAGCGGGACGCTTTTTGTCTACGCGATGGTCACGATGTCACTCACCGGGGTGGTGATCTCAGTTCTCCGGGGCATCGAGACGAACGCGCTCGGCGGGTTGCTGGCGGCCTATTTGGTGATCACGGCGTTGACCACGGTTCGGCCCCCTGCTGCTGAGTTGCGTTGGCTGAATCTCGGCGCCATGATAATGGGGTTGACAGTCGGCCTGAGCAGTATCACGATAGCGGTTGAGTTGCTCGCCAGTGGCGAGGGCGCGAAACACGGGGTGCCGGTTCCGATGCTTTTCATCTTTGGCGCCGTCGGACTGTCGGCGGGCCTATCTGATGTTCGGGTGATGCGGTCGGGTATTCACGGCGCGCGCCGACTGGCAAGGCATCTATGGCGCGTATGTTTCGCGTTCTTCATTGCGACGGGTTCATTTTTTCTGGGTCAAGCAGACAAATTTCCGGAGGCGCTCCGGATCATTCCTTTGCTCATCATTCTCGCGTTGGCGCCGCTCGTGGCCTTGTTGTATTGGCTGTGGCGCGTTCGTATCAGACGGGCCAAGCTTGAAACCATATAAACACAAGGAGCACAAATGACTCTCAAAACGAATGCGCGAATCGCCGGCTTCTCGTTCCTTTTCTACATCGCAGCCGGCATCACCAGCATGATTCTGTTCCCCGGCGGAAAAGGGATCGCGGCGAAGCTCGCAGCCATCGCCCAACATGCGACAAATGTGCGCGTCGCTTTCTTGCTTTCCCTGCTCACCAGCTTCGCAGCATTGGTGCTGGCCGTGACGCTCTACGCGCTCACGCGCGATCAAGACCACGACCTCGCGATGCTGGCCCTGACCTGTCGCGTCGGCGAGGGTCTGATCGGCATCTTCATGCCGGTGTCGCTGAGTTTGCTTTGGCTCGCGACAACCACCGGAGCGGATGCGCCCGACACGGCGGCGGCGCATGCGCTCGGCATGTTTCTCACAAAAATTGGCGCGTGGAAAACGCTCATCAGCGCCACCTTTTTCGCCGTGGGCAGCGCGCTCTTCTCTTATCTCTTCCTGCGCGCCCGCAGCATTCCTGTTGCTCTGGCTTGGTTGGGCGTGCTCGCCTCGGTGCTGCTCGTGGTGGGGCTTCCCGCTCAACTCGTTGGACTCATTAAGAGCCCGGTGGATTGGTTTATGTGGATGCCGATGTTGGTGTTCGAAATTATTCTCGCGCTGTGGCTGATCATCAAGGGTGTTGCTGCGCCGGCGACTCGTTGAGCTTGCGCGGCAAACTGAGTAACGAGATAAGAATTTTGGCGTTAGCAGCGATCAGTCTTAAGGTAAGCAAGTCATTTACGATTTTGCCATAAGGCTTTATATAAGGAGAAAGTGTCATGATATTGAAAAAAGTATTTACCCTATTAATTTTCATGTTGTCTTTCACATCTGTATTTAGCCAAGTTCTTGCCCAAACAGATTCTGTATTGGCTCAAATAGAAAAGCAGGAGCTTAATAGGCGACACTCAATTGGAAGCTCGCTTTTCCTCCTGGGTAATCTCGCGTCAGGAGATCCTCCATATTTTTTCCTGTTGAACTATCGGTACCAGCTTGCCCGGAAAGACGCCATTGTCGTAGAAGCTATAACGTGGACGTATTACGAACCATTAGGTACATATGGTTCTTCCGATGAAATGTACCCGGGCAAAATCAGGGCCTACGGGATCGGTGTGGGTTATCAGCACTTCTATTGGAAGAACTTGTATTCAACAGTCCAGGCAACTCCTTTTCTTCAACAATTCTTTGATGAAGAAAACAAAAAAATTCAAAGTGGTCTTCAGTTATATCTTCAGCTTCGAATCGGTTACCGGTTAGAAATTTTCAAGCAGCGCTGGTTCCTGGAGCCATCTGTTGCGTTTAACTACTGGCCTGTTAACACAAACTTTCCGAAATCCTTTAAGGAAATAGAAGATGGAGCGCCTAACTATTTCTTGTTTGAGCCTGGTCTCCATTTCAGCTTTAGGTTTTAATATGTTTAAATACAGGGGTAGAAATACCACCCAAAGTGCGGCCAACAAATGGTTAATGTCTAACGAGGCGTTGAAGCTGAAGAAACGGCGCATCTCGCCACAGTAGAGACAAAGCCGTTTCGCAACTTAACTTGGGCGTTATGCAACAATGTTACATAGACGCCGTAAATCTGAACTTGAAAATCATAGGAGCATTGGACAATGTTAAAAAGAAAGACCGACGAACCGGCTCTTCAAAAACCCCTCCGGCTATGGCCCGGCGTGGTGCTCGCGGTGCTGCAAATATTCTCCTGGTATGTTGTGCCAAAATTCCTGCCCGATAATCTAGCGTATTACGGGATGATGGGCACGGTTATAGCCGGGGTGGCTATCATCGTCTGGTGGGCATTCTTCAGCCGGGCGCCTCGGCTTGAGCGCTGGGGCGCGGTGCTGATGATGATTGTCGCGCTCGCGGTGACCTCGCGCCTCCTGCACGTGTCGGTGGCAAATGCCGGGCAAGGGATGATGTTCATCTTCTTAGCCCTCGCGCTGCTGAGCTTCGTTTTCGTCCTCGGGGTGGTGGCCAGCCATCGCCTCGCTGTCCGGCCTCGTCGCGCCGTGCTGCTCGCGACCATCTTGCTCGCCAGTGGCGGCTGGGCGCTCGTCCGGATCGGCGGCGTTAACCCTCTGGAATTTGCGTGGCGTTGGTCGCCGACTCCGGAGGAGCGGCTCCTGGCCCAAGCTGGCGACAAACCGGCGTTGCCCGCGCCATCACCGTCGCCCGCGCTCGCGCCTGAAGCAGAGAAGACTCCTGAGCAGCCGCCGCCCTCGGTTCAGCCCGACAAGAAGCCTGCGGCGCTGCAGCCGGCGCCTGCAGCGGTGGAAACAGTTGCGGAGTGGCCCGGCTTTCGCGGACCCGATCGCAACGGCATCATCCCCGGCGTGCGGATCGAAACCGACTGGACGGCATCCCCGCCGGTCGAGTTGTGGCGAAGGCCCATCGGCCCGGGCTGGTCTTCCTTTGCGGTCCACGGCGGCCTACTCTACACCCAGGAGCAGCGCGGAGATCACGAAATCGTCGCCTGCTACAGCGCGAAAACCGGCGAGATGGTGTGGATGCATCGTGACTCTGCCCGATTCTGGGAAGCCAATGCCGGCCCCGGCCCGCGCGGGACGCCAACGCTCAACAACGGCCGCGTCTACACATTGGGTGCGACGGGAATCGTGAACGCGCTCGACGCTGCAAACGGCGCTGTGGTGTGGTCACGCAATGGCGCTGCCGACGTTAACGCGAAGTCGCCCTACTGGGGCTTCGCAAGCTCGCCGTTGGTGGTCGATGATGTCGTCATCGTCGCAGTCTCCGGCGCTCTTGTCGCCTACGAACTCGTCAGCGGCTACCCGCGCTGGTCCCGTCCGGACAGCAACGTAAGCTACAGTTCGCCACAACTGGCGAGCATCGACGGCGTCGCGCAGGTTCTGATGTTGAGCAAAGGCGTGACCAGCGTCGCGCCAGCCGACGGCAAAGTGCTGTGGGAGCACACATGGCCGGGCTTTACAATGGTGCAGCCGTCCCGAACCGTAGAAGGCGACATCCTAATCACCGACGAAAGTCTTGGTATGCGCCGCCTGGCGGTGACGCACGGAACCGGCGAATGGAGCATCGAAGAGCGCTGGACCTCGAACGGGCTGAAGCCCTATTTCAACGATTACGTTGTTCACAAGGCCCATGCCTTCGGCTTCGATGGTAGCATCCTTGCGTGCATTGATCTCGCGGACGGCAAGCGTAAGTGGAAGGGTGGGCGCTATGGCAACGGCCAACTCGTCTTGTTAGCCGACCAGGACGTGCTGCTGGTGCTGTCGGATCAGGGTGAGCTGGCGCTGGTCGCGGCTACGCCTGATCAGTTCAAGGAACTCGCGCGCTTTCCGGCGATCAAGGGCAAGACCTGGAATCACCCGGTGGTGGCCGGCGACGTCCCTACGGGCGTCTGCCTGCTGGTTCGCAACGGCCAGGAGATGGCCGCGTTTCGGCTGGCTCTCGCGGGGAATTGACGGAGCGCCATTGACACGCTCATTGAAGCTGCCGAGTTTTTTTAACGTTAACGCCGTCAAACTCAGAATAAAATTCTAAAAGCTTTTACCGTGCTGAATATAGTTTTTAACACCGAGCCGCCGAGCACACTGAGAGAACACGGAGAGTTTTATATCTTCAAAATTTTCTCCGTGCCTCTCTGTGAACTCCGGTGCTCCGTGTTTTACAAAACTTTTTGAATTTCACATTGTCCAACCGATGCTGGCCGGGACGATCCGCGACCACGTCACGCAAAAGCGCCGGCCGTTCATGCGGTTTTTCGCCTGCGAGCAGGATCTCTCCCACGAGCCGCCGGACGCCCCGCTGCCCGACGCCGTCGTGTCGGGAGCGGAGCCTTTTATCGTCTTGGGCGCCATTGCCGGTGGTTAAGGGCTGGGGCATCACGGTAGAACGCAACGAATAAGGCTACAATAACGCTTCTGGAACGCGCGGATAGGGTGCTTTCGATGAGTGTAGCGTTTTCGGCGCGCGGGATAAGCGCATATTTTGCCATCCGTACAGCGACTAAATGACTCGCCCACAAAAAAACGATATAACGCTTGACATTTAACGTTTGGCGTTATATATTTTATTTATGATCAGGTCATTCAAGGACAAGGAGACAGAGAAGATTTTTCACCGCACTTTTTCTCGTAGGCTACCGCCTGATATTCAGCAAGTTGCTTTCCGCAAGCTGCGAATGCTCAATCGCGCAGCGACGCTCAATGATTTGCGCATTCCGCCGGCTAACCGGCTCAAACAATTGCACGGCGACCGCGCCGGGCAATGGAGTATTCGAATAAATGATCAATGGCGAATATGCTTTGAATGGCGTGACGGTGATTCATATAATGCTGAAATAACCGATTATCATTAGGAGTTTGACGACATGCGCACCAAAAAAATTCCCCCTTTACATCCCGGTGAAGTTTTATTTGAGGAATTTCTCAAACCGATGAATATCAGTCAAAATCGCTTAGCCCTTGACATTGGAGTTCCGCCGCGACGCATTAATGAAATTGTGTTAGGCAAACGCAGCATATCCGCTGATACGGCGCTGCGCCTGGCGAGATATTTCAACATGTCGGCGCAATTCTGGTTGGGACTGCAAATGGATTACGATCTCGATGTCGAAGAAGATAGATCGGCCAGAAAGTTTGATCGAGAAGTACGTGTTTATGCAACCGCTGCTTAAGTATTGAAAACTATTTGTGCCTAAGTTCGTGTCTGTGGTGGCGCGATCGCTACAGAAAACTTCAGTTGCATGATTCGAATTTCAAGTAGAGAGAAGCCTGTGGGCGCAAATAGATTGAGCAGCATTTCAAAAGCAGATTCTCTGGAGAAGATGGGAGAGTTCTGGGATACTCATGATTTCACCGACTTTGACGACCCTAATGCGCCTGATGTTGAATTTACCATCACCTGTGCTGTGCCGATTGAGTTGGATTTGCTTTCGACAGTCGAAAAACAGGCGCGCCGGCGCGGGGTGAAAGTGGAAACTTTGGTGAATCTTTGGTTGCAACAAAAAGTGGCGGAGCAGGCTCAGGCTGTGGCCGCGTAGCCGTTGAGAAAAGAAGCAAGAAACGGCCGGAGTGAATCCGGAGCCTTTTATCGTCTTGGGGGGTCATTGCTGGCGGTTAAGGGCCCGCACTGCAAAAATTCTGCTTGCTCCCCGCCGGCGGGTATTATCTTATCGTCACATGCTGGGATTCTGCAACTTGCGCTGCTACAAAAACTTGGTGCTATCAGAAACATTGGGATGGGTAATCTTGGCAAAACTTTCTAATAGCACGCATTTCGAAAATGTGTCCTATCAGAAAGTTTGATCAAAAAAGTTTGTGTATACACAAACAAAGGGGTGTATGCAGAAACATGGTACGAGGCGGATGGTGTTCGCTGAATAATAGTTATTGGGCTATCTAGTAGAGCGATTCCAAATTAGCATAGCAAGAAATAGGCACGAAAATGGCATTTTAAATTTGGAATCACTCTACCAGGCCAGCAACAGGAATCGTAATTGAAAGTAAAGTTTGGTGGGCGCGTTGAAAGATGGCGGCGCGGTCGAACATACATACGTGTGAAATTAGAGTTGACATTGTGCCGGCTTCACGGACGTGAGTGCCTGTCCGAAAGTTTACCCCCATTTTAAAAGCCGCTCGAACAAATCGTGATTGAGGGGAGTATTAAAAATAACGATTGCGGCTGATGGTCACGCACGCTATATTTATAGAGATGATAGGAAAATACGGTCAACGATGTGAAACCTAAAGAATCGTAGGAAAAATAAAATGCCAGAAAGAGATACTTTTCACGACGCTGTAGAAAACGCTTTAGTGAAAGAAGGGTGGAAAATTACGCATCACCATCTTTTCATCCATTTCGGTGGTGTTGATATGTATGTTGATTTAGGAGCAGAAAGGATAGTTGCTGCCGAGAAAGATGGACAAAAAATAGCTGTTGAGGTTAAAAGTTTTATTGGCACATCAATCATTTCTGAATTTCACACGGCGTTAGGCCAATTTTTAAATTATCGTTTGGGTTTAGAAGAGCAAGAGCCGACACGCACGTTGTATTTAGCCGTTCCGCTCGATACCTACAAAGAGTTTTCATGCTTCCATTTGGTCAAACAGCAATTCAGCGCTATGAACTAAAGCTAATCATTTATGATGTTAATAAGGAGGTGATTGTCCAATGGCAAAATTAGAGCAATATAGAACCTATGTTCAGCAATTGATCAAGGAGTATGGCAATTATAAGCCCTCTTTGGGAGACATCGAAGTTCAAACTATTTTTGATACTGACCGCGATCACTATCAATTGTTTAATGTAGGTTGGCATGATCATCGACGTATTCGCGGGTGTGTGCTCCACATTGATATAAAAGGTGAAAAGATTTGGATACAGCACGACGGCACAGAAAAAGGCATTGCCAATGATTTAGTGTCGTTTGGTGTACCCAAAGAGGATATTGTACTGGCCTTTCACGCACCTTATAAACGTCAATATACGGGCTTTGCTGTGAATTAATACCGACAGAATTCGTGATGAAAGTCAACGCAGCCCAACGACGGCTTGCTCGGGACGGTGCCGCGCCTTCTCGGTTTTCAGATTTTGCCAGCAGCAATGTTTTTAGGTTTCATCGACATGAAAAATCTTAAACAGTTAACGAATATAAGATGATCGGCAAGACAATCTCCCGTTTCAAAATCTTCGAAAAACTCGGCGCAGGCGGTATGGGTGAAGTTTACCTTGCCGAGGATACCGAATTAGACCGTAAAATTGCCTTGAAGTTCCTACCTGCAGAATATACCACAGATCTAGAAATCAAGGCCAGATTCAAGCGAGAGGCCAAAGCGGCAGCCGCTTTGAATCATCCCAATATCATTACCATTCATGAAGTAGGTGAACATGAGGGTAAAGCCTACATCGCCATGGAATATGTAGAAGGGGGATCGTTAAAGGAGTTGATTTCGAAGAAAGAGTTTTCCATCAATAAGGCCATAGAAATATCAATGCAGCTCTGCGAGGTTTTGCACGAAGCCCATAAAGCTGGAATTGTTCACCGCGATCTCAAGCCGGCAAACATTCTCATCGACAAAAGCGGTCGAGTTAAAATCATCGACTTTGGGCTTGCCAAATTGAAAGATGTAACAAAGCTGACTAAAGAGTCCTCCACACTGGGCACACTCAGTTACATGTCACCCGAACAAATCCAGAGTGCGGATGTTGACCATCGCTCGGACATTTTTTCGTTTGGTGTAATACTTTACGAAATGATTACCGGGCAATTACCATTTAAAGGCGAATATGATGCCGCAGTATCTTACTCGATTTTATATGAGGAGCCAGAACCTTTGGTCCGCTATAAAGCGGGGGTGCCGGAAGAATTGCAGCGAGTCGTAAACAAAGCCCTGGAAAAGGACCCACAAACCAGATATCAACACATCGATGATGTTTTGACGGACTTGAAACGCGAACAGAAGAGCGCCTTAGACCTCACGAAAAAAGTCAAGCAACAAAGGAAGCCTCTTGCCCTTGCGCTGTCCGGAACAGTGTTTCTTGTCCTTATACTAATGGCAGCGAGGCACTTTTTTTCAGCAGGAGAAACAGAGAGCAAGGAACGCATTCCTATTGCAGTGGCAGATTTTGTAAATGAGACCAAAGAACCAGAGCTGAATGCATTATCCGGAATGCTGATCACGGCCCTTGAGCAATCTCAGCGTCTCTCAGTGCTGACCCGTTCCCGCATGTTTGAGATTTTGCGACAATTGGGCAAGCCGAATGTTGACGGGATTGATGAAACGTTGGGGCGGGAGATTTGCAAAAAAGCACAAACTAACTTAATGGTTATGGCTTCCATCAACAGGCTGGGCCGTGTTTACACAATTGACATGAAAATCCTGAATGTACAGAAGAATCAATACGTTTTCACGGCAAGAGAGGAGGGCGAGGGCCAGGAGAGCGTTCTCAAAATGATCGACGCACTCTCCGAAAAAACGCGTCGCAACTTGAAAGAATGGAGAGCCGAAATCTTTTTGGGCCACCAGAATATCGCCGAGGTGACAACAACCAACTTTGAAGCCTACCAGCACTATTTTCGTGGAGAACAATTCATCGCTCAGTTAAGAATAAAAGAGGCGCAGACGGAATTCACGAAAGCGCTCGCTAAGGACTCCTTGTTCGCTCTTGCTCATTATCGTTTGGCTTATGCCATCGAATATCTGCATCAGAATGAGCACCTGGCAAAGGTGCACATTCAAAAGGCGCTTGACTTGGTCGACCGCATTCCCCAAAAAGAACGTTTTCTCGTGCGGGCACTAGACATGAAAATCGAAATTATGTATAAAGCCGCAATTGCTATTTTGAAAGACATGGAGAAAATCTATCCGAACGACATAGAAATGCTCTACAGCATTGGTGACAACGCAGTTCATGCGGGCATTGATTCCCTCGCCATTCCTTATTTGGAAAAGGTTTTGAGTCTGGATTCAACCCACGTTCGGGCTTTAACCCATCTTGGCTATGCCTATCAGAATCCAAAAACCTACGACATTGCAGCCAGCTATTTTGAGAAAGCGCTAAGGGTTTCATCAAAAGACATCAATCCCATTGTTTATGCGGACATGGCCGTTAACTTAAAGCTTCGAGGTAAATTTGCAGAAGCCGTAGAGTTTATTCGCAAAGCATTAGATCTTGATCCTAACTGGGGTATTTTATGGTGTGAACTGGGTGGAATTTTCTATGACCAGGAAGATTTTGTTCAGGCAGAGCGGGCGTATCGCACAGCACTCGATATAGATCCTGAATCTGTCCGTGTGAAAACAGAATTGTTGATACTCTATCTTCTCATGAAGGACTATGCGGCTGCCGAGCGGCAGCTACGCGAGCTCCTTTCGACTGATACAACTAATCCTAGGATAAATCGATACATGGGTTTTCTTTTCGCCGAGCAAGAAAGGTTTGCCGAAGCCGAAGTCTTTGCTCAAATGAGCGTAGCTGTTGATTCCTCGTTTAATAACATCAACCTGCTCGCCTGGGTCTTGATTGCCGGGGAAAAGGATGTGGAGAGAGGATTTGCCCTTGCGCAAAATGTGTTCGAAATAAAACCAGAAAATTACATGGAAATGTCACGCAAATTTCCGTTTGTTCCAGTGCCAGAGCACACCCTTGGATTGGCTTATATGAAAAAAGGCCAGTACAAAGAAGCTCAACAGTTCTTGAAACAGGCCGCCGAGCGGTTTCCAAAGAGGCAGAAAATTCATGATGATTTGCTGCTGGCGCAGCGGAAAATGAGAGAAACCATAAACAAGTGAGCGACTAAATGTTAGGTACAGAATTCCGCTGAAAACAATAGACGTTTCTTTAGTTAGAGTTAGCCTAATCAAAGCGAATTATAGGGATAGTATAAGGCGATGCACCGGAGCGGGCTACGTTTCCGGGTTTTCCACGTGGTTCGCTTTGTTAAAGGTTTTTGGTTTTTCAACCGCCACTCGTGTTTTTCCGCCCGCCCGATGATCTTGGTCGTTATCGCGCAATCTAAATTTCCCGCCCGTAGAGAATATAACCCCGGAGAATTCATCCCATGTTTGATAGAAATTTGATTTGATTTTTGCAAATCTCTTTGCTATCTTTTTTGCAGAAAACTAATGATAGTTACCTGGCATGAAGTTAACAAAAGCACGATTTTCGACATTATCTGATATTTGTAAAGAAGCGGCAGCAGTAGATTTGTGAGGTATGGTAATCGGCACAATTGCGTTTCTGGCGCGCCACGACAAGCAGCAGAAATAAAAGAGCATACAGAACATGGCAAGCGTAAATATCGTTTTAATCGCCGCGCTTTTCGTTATTTCTTTCGCTGTCATTGTGCTCTTGACGCGAGATCAAAAATAACGAAAAATCCGAACATTTTATCAATGACTTGTTTGGTTTGATCACGTCAAGAAATGCGTAACGGCAGCCGGGTAGTCCCCTTTTGAATTTTCTCTCTCCCTAGTTGCATTCCGATAAAACTTTTCACGCCTCCAATTTCAATCTATAAAAACAAAAAGCCCGGCGAGCTTGACACCCGCCGGGCTTGCAATCAAACGACCTGCCGAAGCTTATAAACTCTGCGTAATTCTCGTCAAAATCAAGCGGCCCAAAATCGGCGCGCCGATGAATTCGAGATGCTTTTTGTCAAATAGATTGTTGACGTTGAGCGAGAAACGCGTGCTTTTGGAAAAGGGCAAATCCCAGCCCAAATTGAGATCGAACACGGCATACGTTTGGACGTCGCCTGAGTAAGCGCCGGACTCCATGGCGAAACCGTCAACGTAACGGCCGCGCAACTCAACATCGTAACCCTTCTCGAGCGCGCGATATTGAATCGCCAGCGCCGCTTTGTTGCCGGGAGCATTGAGCGCGAGGTTGGCGATGCCGTCAAGATTATTGTAAAAAATGCGGTTCGGCCTTTTAAAAATATTGAATCCTCTCAAGGTGACAAACGAGTAATTGCCGGAAAAAGCCAGCTTCGACGTGACATAAAAAGACAGGCTGATGTCCATGCCGTTGAGCGAAACTTCGCCAAAATTGCGTGAGGTTTGGGTGATTTCCGTGCCACTCCTCAGCTCCGTCGGTGAAATGATGCCGACCGGCACGGTCTTCAAGAATCCGGCCATCAATTCGGCAAAAACTTGCGGAGTTAAACCGAGCTGCTGCAGCGTCGCCACGGCTTGCGGATTTTTAGCCAACTCTGCGGCTAACGTGGCCGTCAGCTCCGCCTCGCTGGCGTGAACCGTCGGCGTTTCAACCTTCAACGGCCCGACAAAATCCCGGATTTTGGTATGATAAACGTCAACCGTAATGAGCAGTTTATTGCTGATTACGCCCTTGTAGCCAACTTCAAAGTTGTTGTGAATGGTCGGCTTGATCGGCTCGATGTTCTGGACCGACGAAGGGTCGATCACCTCGAACGGGTCGGTCACGCCCGGCTGCTGCGCTCTAATGAGATTGATGCGTTTGATAACGCCGGGGACACTATTCGCGGGAAGCCGCTGCGGCAAAACGCTGACGAGCGATTGAGCGATTTGCGGGGGTAGTTGATTAAACGGTGGTGGAAGCCGTTTGAGCGCCGCAGGATCTTGGGCAATTTGGCTGAGCACGGCGTGGACGCCCGGCCAAAGCGGATCCACGTAATCACTGTTGAGGTAAGTTCCGGGCGGCCCGAATTGCGAAATCATCTGCGGACGGTCATTCGCGCTATAGCTGAAATGGTATCCGGTTTCGCCCGGCACGCCGCGTGTGCGGATGTCGAAAAGAGCTTGTCGCGACAGCAGAATATCGAGGAAGAGGCTGTTAGAGCCTGGCGTGCCAAAAGCACGATTATACGTGGCGCGCAGCGTGTGATTGGCGCCCGGCTTGAAAATCAACGCGGCGCGCGGCGAAAACACCGTGTGATCGATCGACAGCGTCGAGTTGTTGATCCGATTGTGATAATCGAGGCGGGCGGCGCCGATAAAGTCAAGCTTGGAAGAGAGCTTGCTTTCAGACTGCAAATAAAGCCCGTACTCGTTGATGTCGTCCTTGTCCTCGTTGCGGCCATTGATGCTGCCTTTCGTATTCGGCCGCGTGAAAATCGCGTCCAATCCGGAGGTGAAGCGCTGGCGCTGCCCAAAATTCAAGCTCTGCTGGGCCTGCCCGACAATGACTTTCGAATTGTCTTCGATCAATTGGCCGGTGTTCAAAACGTAAGTATTGCCGGCATTGCTGGCATTCACGAAACTTTGGAAAAAAAAATCTTTATAATTGAAGCGCGCCTGCAAGTAACTGTAACTCCAATTATCGGCCTGCGCGGGACCGATGCCGGTCAGCTCGATTTGATCGCCTTGATTGTAGCCAACATTAAAAATCAACCCGGTGTTGGCGCTTGGGCGAAAATCCACACGCGCCTCCCCGGCGATTTTCTCAACGTCAAAATTCGGATTGTTTGGCGCCAGTGCGGTGACGGTGTCGAGACCCGCCGCCGTCGTGCGAAAACGCGGTATGCGGGCCGGCAACGCCACAAAGCTGTAATAATCCTGCCAGTCGCGGCCGCGGTAATATTGGCCGGAAATTTTGAAAGCAACTTTGTCGCTGAGAATGCTGGCGTGGCGAAAGGCGCCCATATAAATATTGCGGCCGCCGAGCCGGCCATTCGGATGGTTGATATCTTTCGGATCAGGCGTATCACTCCGTCCGAAATTGAAAAAATCACGGCCGCCGCCGCCAATGCTAATGCTCGTTCCTGCGGATTCAAAAGGAGATTTGGTGATGATGTGCATCACGCCGTTGGCGCTATTGGGGCCATACAATGCCGCGCCCGGCCCTGAAACCACCTCGATGCGCGCAATATCTTCGCTCGTAAGCGGAATGAAATTATACGCATTGAGACGCAGCGACGGCACGGCCGAGTAGCGGTTGTCGGTCAGCGACAGCAGCGTGCCGGAGAAAATGTTGTTGAAGCCGCGGACGGTCACATTGCTTTGCGCGATGCCGTTGGTGGAAATATCCACCGCCGGCAGGCCGCGCAAATAATCGGTGGCCGTCGTTGCGGGCCGGCCGCGAATTTGCGCCGCTTCCAATACCGTGATGGCCGCCGGCGCATCGAGCGCTTTTTCCTGCCGCCGCGAAGCCGTCGTCACCACCGGATTGAGCGTGACGTCCGTTCCTGTCAACGCAAGATTGATCACTTTGGTTTCACCGGCTTTCAGCGCCACGTTGGCCACTGTTTTGGTTTCATAGCCGATAAACGAAACGGTGATCGTATAAGCCCCAGCCGCCAAATTGGACACGGCATACTCTCCGTCGAGATTGGAAACCGCGCCGGTTCGAACACCGGTTGCGGTGACCAAGACGTTGGCTTGCGGCAAAGCCTCGCCGCTTTGGGCATCGGTGATTTTGCCTTTGATAAGCGCCGTTTGAGCAAACGCATTGCTGCACAAGCCCAGGCCGAATAAGATGCTCAAAATCAGGGCCGTTGTCATCCCTGGCCCTGCGAGTCCGCCAGGCGCAGCTTTTCGATGTTGTGGCATTTTCTTAGCCTCCATGCAGTAAATAGATCATCAGTTAGAAAAAAATCCTGAGGGCTTCAGCTTGTCTAAAAATCTTGTATTCGTTTCTTTAATGAGCCAGAAGCGAATCCCCTGGCGGTAATTTGTCAAATTTTTCTTCAAGGTGCAAGCAAATTTTTTACCAAACAAAAAGCCTGGTGGAAACCCGTTGTATCCACCAGGCTGTTAAATCCAGGTTTGACTGCAAATGCCATTAATCAACTGATTGAAGCCTTACAACGTTTGTGTCAGGCGGGCCATGATCAAGCGGCCCAACGCCGGCGCGCCGATGAACTCTTTGTGCCTGTTGTCGAGCAGATTGTTCACGCTAAGCGCGAAACGCGTGCCGCTTGAGAACGGAAAATCATAACCGAAGTTGAAGTCCAGCACGGAGTAAGTTTGCACCTCGCCGACGTAAACGCCGCTGTCTTGCGGAAAGCCTTCGACGTAACGGCCGCGCAGCTCCGCTTCGTAGCCGCGTTGCGGCGCGCGATATTGCACCGCCAGCGCGAACTTGTTGGCCGGGGCATTGAGCGAAATATCCGCGACGCCGGCAAGATTACGATAGATCACGCGGTTCGGCGACTTAAAAAGATTGAAACCGTTCTTCGTAACGAAAGAATAATTGCCGGAAAGCACCCAGTTTTGGCTGGCGTAATAACTGAAGTACACATCCATGCCATTGAGGCTGACGTCGCCGAAATTGCGGTAGGTCAAAATCAACGCGGTCGGATCGAACGCTTCTTTCGGGCTGACGGTGCCGAAAGGAACGCCGGCGCCACCGGTCACGAATAGTCTCGTGACTTCTTCAATCGCAGAATTATTGCCGTTGCCACCCCTGTTAACAGGGTCCAATAAGGCAATTAAAGTAGCGTGGAGTTGCGCATTGGCAGGGTTTAACAAACCGGCTCCGATGCGTGGCCCGAGATAAGTTGTCAAAGTCGTGGGATCAAGAAAAACGTTGGGCGTTTCAACTTTCAACGGTCCGACAAAATCCTTGATCTTGGAATGATAAATATCGACGCCGACCAGCAACTTCTCTGCAATCACGCCTTTATACCCAAATTCGTAGGTTTCGTGCGTTGTCTCCTGAATGCGAGGAACATCAAGAAGCTTAGTCGTTAACGGAAACCGCTCTACAGCTTTGGGATCAGGATTAAGCGTGCGCAAAACATTGCTCACCCCGCTTACCGTAGTTGGGGCAATGCCATTTAATCCCTGAATGATAAAATTAATTTGCGCATCCGGCAAACCAGCACTTTTCAAAGATTTTTGAAAAGCGTCGAGAACGCCGCCGCGCCCAATACCCCAGGCAATGTTCGAGAAGCGCGTGTCGGTGAAGTCAAAATACATGATGTTAGGAAGATTGATCAACGGATGCACGGCAAATGGAGACCGGAACTGTGGCCCATTGGCGTTGCGGCTAAAATTAAAACCACTGGTCGGAACGCCTTGCGCACGAATGTTCGTCGCAAACGCAGAATTTCTCAAGGCTGCTCCCAAGCCGAAGGCATCCTGCCGCGACGAAATATCCAGAAACAAGTTGTTGCTGCTCGGCGTGCTGAAGGCGCGGTTGTAGGTCGCGCGCAAGGTGTTATTGGTGTTTGGCTTGAAGACCAGGGCTGCCCGCGGCGAGAACACCGGATCCTCGATGAAGTTGTGGTCATCCACGCGCGCCGCCAGCAGCACATCGAGCTTCGGCGAAAGCTTGGTCTCCGATTGCAGATAAACGCCGTACTCGTTGATGTTGTCATTTGACTCGTTGCGGCCGTTGATCGTGCCCTTGGTGTCCGGACGGGTCAGGATCGCGTCAATGCCGTAGATGAAGCGCTGCTTGGTTCCGAGCCCGAGACTGTGTTGCGCCTGCGCCGCAAACAGTTTCGAGTTGTCCTGAATCAGCGCGCCGTCGCGCAGCAGATAGGTGTCGCCGGCGTCGCTGGCATTCACGAAACCTTGAATAAAAAGATCTTTATAATTGAACCGCGCCTGCCCGTAGAGATAAGCCCAGCCATCGGCCTGGCCGGCGCCGATGCCCGTCAGCTCGAGATTGTTGGCGCGGTTGTATCCGGCATTTAAAATCAATCCGGTATCATTCGTAAAGCGAAAATCCAGACGTCCCTCAGCGGAAATTTTTTGAACGTTGAAATCTCTGCGGTTTAGAATAGAGTCGCCTTGGGCGACATTGCCCGATGAAGTCTGGATATATTTTTTAATCTTGGCTGGCTCCTCCGGATCGAAATTCTCCCAGTCGCGGCCTTCATAATATTGGCCGGAAATTTTGAACGCCACTTTGTCGCTGAGGCGGCTGGCATGGCGCAGCGCGGCCATGTAAATGTTGCGCCCGCCGCTGGGGTCGTTGCGCGCGAAATTGACGAAATCACGGCCACCCCCGCCGACGCTGATCGTCGTGCCTTCGGATTCAAACGGCGATTTCGTGATGATGTGCATGACGCCGTTGGCGCTGTTCGGGCCATAAAGCGCTGCGCCCGGCCCGGAGACGACTTCGATGCGGGAGATATCTTCGCCAGTCAATGGAATAAAATTATACGCATTGAGCCGCAACGACGGCACGTTGGCGTAGCGATTGTCCGTCAACGACAGTAACGCGCCGGAGAAAATATTGTTGAAGCCGCGCACCACGACGTTGCTCTGCGCAATGCCGTTCGTCGAAATATCCACCGCTGGCAAACCGCGCAGATAATCCGTCGGCGTCGTCGCCGGCCGGCCGCGCAATTGTGTGGCTTCCAAAACCGAAACGGCGGCCGGAGCCTCCAGCACCTTTTCCTGGCGGCGGGAGGCGGAAACAACCACCGGGTTCAGCTCGATACCGGTTCCCGTCAAGCTAATATTCAATGTCCTGCTCTCGCCGGCGCCGAGGGTGACCGTCATTGTCCTTCTTTCATACCCGACGTACGTCACGGTCACGGTGTACGTCCCGGCAGCCAGGTTCGACACGGTGTAGGCGCCGTCAACATCCGAGGCGGCGCCGCTTTGAACCCCGGTGGCGGTGACCTGAACTGCCGCTTGCGGCAAGCCCTCACCGGATTGCGCATCGGTGACTCGACCCCGCAGCGTCGCCGTTTGCGCCCAAACCGAGCTGACACCAAGCCCCAGCAACACACAGACCAGAAAAGCAGTTTTAAGCCATAGCCGTCGACTCTGAAACATTTTTTCCTCCTTCCGGATTAAATTTAGAGTGAACAACCTGACGACTTTCCCGGCAACGACCGGCCTTGCTGAATCCGTTCGTGCGGGCTTTGGCCATTTGAATGATGGCAACGTTAAACTACGTGGGTTAATTTGTTAAATTTTTTTCTCAAGCGCAAGCAATTTTTTCAAAATTAGGCGGGCACAAAATTAGGCGGGGCCCTCAGGAAAAACTATCGGTGTGACACGAGGAGATCACGAAGCTGATTCGCTTGCTTAAAGCGGCGTTCAAGATTGTCGTTATCAAGATCGTGCGCCAAACTTTGGAGAGCAACAATAAATTCTTGCAAGCTACACCGGATATTCACGCAATTGCCAGCCAAAATATCCTTCCAAATTTCAAACGGGCTGGCGGCGAGGCGCGTCATGTCACGAAAACCGCCGGCAGTCAATTGCAAGGCAAGCTCGGATTGCGCGCCGTCTCGCGCGATAAAATTCATGAGCGCCAGCGCGAGCAGTTGCGGCAAATGGCTGATGTCGGCAACGACGCGATCATGGGTTGCCGCCTCAAGCGTGACGACACGCGCGCCAAGGGCTTGTAATAAGTGAGTAAATGAATCCAATAAAGACGCGGGGAAATTCGATTCCGGGGTGAGCACATACGCGGCGTTTTCAAACAGGCAGGCGTCGGCATGTTCCCAACCTCCTTTTTCCCGGCCGGCCATCGGGTGGCCGCCGATAAAATAACGTTCGCCGGTGAAATGTTTTTGCGCCTGCTCGACAATGAGGCTTTTCGTGCTTCCCACATCCGTCACCAGCGCGCCGGGGCGGATCGACTTGGCCACCTCGGGCAGGAGATGCAAAATCGCGTTAATCGGCGCGGCGAGAAAAACGAGATCGGCGTCGCGCAAGGCGTGCGCCAAATTCTCCGGTAAAAATGCTTCGTCAAGATAGCCGCGCGCCGAGCCGATCACGTGCTCAAAGTCAATGCCAATGATTTTGCATTCCGGCTGCGCGCGGCGAAGGCTTTTGACCAAAGACCCGCCGATCAAGCCCAGCCCGACAACGGCGATACGTTGAAATTGAAACTTCATTGATATGATATTTGAAAGCGAAGGAATTGCAAAATTCTTCTCGAATGCAAAATACTCATGTCATTTTGGAAAAATCTTTTTTCAAACTCCAAAAATGTTCGCGTGAAAAAAGGTTCCTTCTAAATGACATCAAAAAACGAGTTGATCAGCAACCAGCAACAAGCTACCAGCAACCAGCATCGAGCAACTCACAGCCTTCTGCCAATCACTTTGGCAATCATCCTTAGCTCTTCCATCAATGACGCAAACTGATCGGGCAGAAGCGACTGCGCGCCGTCGGAAAGCGCGTTGTCGGGATCGTGATGCACTTCGATGATCAAACCATCGGCGCCGGCTGCGACCGCGGCGCGCGCCATCGGCGCCACTTTGTCGCGGCGTCCGGTGCCGTGGCTCGGATCGGCGAGGATGGGCAGATGGCTCAGTTTTTTCACGACGGGAATCGCCGAAATATCGAGTGTGTTGCGCGTGGCATTTTCAAACGTGCGGATGCCGCGCTCGCAAAGAATGACTTGATAATTGCCGCCGGCCATGAGATATTCCGCCGCCATCAGCAGCTCTTCGATGGTCGCCGCCATGCCGCGTTTGAGCAAAACCGGCTTGCGGATTTTGCCCAGCTCGCGCAGCAAATTGAAGTTTTGCATGTTGCGCGCGCCGACTTGCAAAATATCGACGTACTCGGCGACCAACGGCACTTGCGCCACCTCCATCACTTCCGAAACCACCAGCAAGCCTTCTTTTTCCGCGGCGTGGCGCATCATGCGAAGCCCGGATTCGCCCAGGCCCTGAAAAGAGTAAGGCGAAGTGCGCGGCTTGAAGGCGCCGCCGCGCAAAATTTGGGCGCCGGCCTTTTTCACGGTCGCGGCGATGAGTTCGATCTGCTCCGGCGTTTCCACCGAGCACGGCCCGGCCATCACCACCACGGCTTCGCCGCCGATCGTCACCTCGCGAATTTTCACCACCGTGTCGTTGGGATGAAACGTCCGGCTGACGAGTTTATAAGGCGTCGTGATGCGCAAAACTTCGTGCACGCCTTCCATCAGCTCGAAGTTGCGGGTGTCGACGCCGCGCTTGTCGCCGATGGCGCCGAGCAAAGTCTGATTGACGCCGGTGGAACGATGCACGTCGAATTTCATATCGACCAATTTGGAAATGACGGCTTGAATCTGATCTTCGGTTGCGTTTTCATTCATGACGACCACCATGATTCGTTTCTCCTTTGATTTTTTACGTTGATTTGAGACTTTTATTTTGCTGTTAAGTGTTTCTATTTTTTTTCGGCCATTTCTTTCTCGATCCGGCGCGATTCGTCGATGATGCGCTCGAAAAGCCGGCGCACGGCTTTGCCCGAAAGCGGGCCTTGATTCAGGCGTTCCATGCGCTCGTAAATTTCCCGCTCGCGCTCCGGCACGTAAATGGGAAGATGCCGGCGCTCTTTGATCTTTCCGATTTCGAGACTGTAGCGCGTCCGCTCGTTGAGCAATTCGAGAATTTTAAAATCCACGATATCAATGCGCTCGCGCCAATCTTCGAGGTCCATGACATTCTCCATTTGGTCAATTGACCGGTCAACAACATTTCCTTATTTAAAATGCTTCATTCAATCCGCGCTGCAATTCACGGATAAACTCGCGAATATTTCTCTCGCCCTCCGGCGACAGGCCGTGTTTTTCAATTTGCGCCAGCAGCGCGCTGCCAACGATCACGCCGTCGCAAAACGCCGCGAGACGCCGGGCTTCTGCCGCATTCGCCACGCCGAAGCCGACCAACACCGGATTTTGCGCTTGCCCGCGCAGCTTTTGCAAAAAATCAATCGCCTGGTTCGCCACGTTTTCCCGCGCGCCGGTCACGCCGGTAACGGAAACGGCGTAAATGAAACTGGTGGTCAATTCATCGATCAACGCCAGCCGTTGCGAGGAAGTGTTTGGTGAAACCAGATAAATGAGACTCACTTTTTCCGCCAGGGCGGCATCTCGCAGCGCCAAGCTTTCTTCCGGCGGCAAATCCGGAATGATCAACCCTTGCACGCCAGCATTTGCCGCCGCTTGCACGAATTTTTTCGGCCCAAATTGGAGAATCGGATTGTAGTAACCCATCAGAATGAGCGGCGGACGCAATGTTGATTTCACCGCCGCCATTTCCAAAACTTTTTTCACAGTGACGCCGTTTTGCAGCGCGCTTTGCGACGTGCGCTGAATCGTCGGGCCGTCGGCCAGCGGATCGGAAAAGGGAATGCCCAGCTCGATCAGATCGGCGCCGGCTTCATCAAGCAAATTCAGCAACGGCAGCGTGGATTCGAGTTGCGGAAAGCCGGCGGTTAAGAAGAGCGAGAGGAGTTTTTGGTTCTTCTCACGTTTATTGAGCAAATACTTTTGCAGAGACAATTTCATGTCAGCTCGATTCGCATGGCTTTGAAACTCGATAATCTGTTCTTGACTTTTGAAATGAAAATAGCTATTCTTATTCATATAATCAATTATCTAACCGGAGTTCATTATGCCAATCATTCGTCCACTTTCTGAGTTTCAAACACGCACCGAGGAACTGCTTAAATCCTGTCAAGAGAATGACCAGCCGATTTTTTTAACTGAAAACGGTTATGGTAGTGTCGTGCTTATGAGCCAAACGGTTTTTGATCGAATGCAATTAATGATGAATCTCAAGAATAAGCTTGATGAAGCAAAACAATCAAAGGCTTTGGGAGATAAGGGTATAACCATCGCAGAATTGCGCCGTCGCTCCAGAGCCAGATTGGCACGAGCACGACGCAAATGAACAACCATCGCTATGAGGTCCGTGTTTTGTGGCCAGCCGAAAGGGATTATTTTCAAATTCTCGACTATCTCATAGAAAAAAGCCCTAAAGCAGCCGAAAAGTTCGAACAAAAATTCGTTAAGATGCTCGAACGGCTTAAACGTTCGCCCTTTTTCGGCAAGATTCCGAATTATGAAGAATTGTGCGCTGAAGGGTATCGCATGGCAATTCTCGACAAGTATCTTGTCTTTTATATCGTTCAAGGCTCGGTTGTTGAAGTTCATCGTATCATTCATGGCGCGCGTGATTATTTGAATATTTTGCGCGGATATTAGCTCTGTTTACAACTTCCACATCCTTATCTCCTCTCCCCGAAAGACAGACGACAACCACATCATCCATTGTAACAAAGTTTTTCAACTTTTGCAAATACGCCAGCGCGTGCGAGCTTTCCAGCGCCGGGATGATGCCTTCGAGCTTGGCGAGATTTTCAAACGCCGCCAACGCTTCGGTGTCGGTCACGGCTTCGTATTGCACGCGACCACTGGCTTTGAGAAAACTGTGTTCCGGCCCGACCCCGGGATAATCCAAGCCGGCGGAAATCGAGTGCGCCTCTTGAATTTGGCCGTCGCCATTTTGCAAAAGATAACTCATCGCGCCGTGCAACACGCCAACGCGACCGCGGGAAAGCGTGGCCGCGTGTTTTCCCGAATCGAGACCGCAGCCCGCAGCTTCGATGCCGTATAACCGCACCGCCGCGTCATTGAGAAAAGAATGAAACATGCCGATGGCATTGCTGCCGCCGCCGACACACGCGACGATGCGATCCGGTAATTTTCCGGTCAGCGCAAGAATCTGCTGGCGCGTTTCGCTGCCGATGACACTCTGAAAATCGCGCACGATCAGCGGATACGGATGCGGCCCGACCACCGAGCCGATGAGATAAAACGTGTCGCGCACATTCGTCACCCAGTCGCGAATCGTCTCATTGATCGCGTCCTTCAACGTGCGGCTGCCGCTTTTGACCGGCACAACTTCGGCGCCGAGCAAGTGCATCCGAAACACATTCAACCGCTGCCGCTGCATGTCTTCCTCGCCCATGTAAATCGTGCACGGCAAACCGTAGCGCGCGCAAACCGTCGCCGTCGCCACGCCGTGCTGCCCCGCGCCGGTCTCGGCGATGATCCGGCGCTTGCCCATTTTTTTTGCCAATAAAATTTGCCCGACGGCGTTGTTGATTTTGTGCGCGCCGGTATGCGCCAAATCTTCGCGTTTGAGAAAAATCCGGCTGCCGATCTGCTCGGAAAGCCGTCCGGCGAAGGTCAGCGGCGTCGGCCGGCCGGCGTAAGCTCGCAATGCCTCATCCAATTCATTTTGAAAACTTTCGTCTTCACATATCGCGTTGTAAGCCTGCTCAAGCTCGTCAAGCGCCGGTATCAACACTTCCGGAACGTAACGCCCGCCGAAGGCAATGTCGCTCTCCGGTACTTGAAACTTGCCGTGGCGATCAGGGTAGAGGGAAAAATTCATTTGCGCTTCCATGTGGCTTTAAAGCCTCAACAACTTTGTCATTTTGGAAAAATCTTTTTTACTTCCAGCACACATCTTGAATTGTAAAAAGATTTCTGCGAAATGACAGTTTAATGAGGGAAACCGATTTTAACGCCGCAAAAAATTCACGCAGCTTTTCATGATTTTTGACGCCGGGCGACGACTCGACGGAACTCGAGAGATCAACGGCGTCAGGCAAAGCAGAGGCAACAGCCGCGGCAATATTTTCTGCTGCCAAGCCGCCGGCGAGAATCACCGGCGAGGCCTCGCGCAACTGCCGGCAGAAATTCCAATCGGCCAAATGCCCGGTGCCGCCGAATTGATTTTGTGTTCTGCTGTCGATTAAAAAAGCCGACAGCGGCATCTTTTCATATTTCTCAAATTCGTTCACATTTCGCACGGTTTTGATCACCGGCAACGGCGCGCGCCGGCAAAGATCGAGGCTTTCTTCGCCGTGAAGCTGAATGTGCGTGAGATGCGCGGCTTTCGCTGTAATCATCAGCGTTTCAAAATCGGGATTGACAAACACACCGACACCCGCCACGTGTTTTGGCAATTTCTCGCTGATGCGGCCAGCGGCGCTTGCCTCGATATAGCGCGGGCTTTTCGGATAAAACACAAATCCGATGGCGGCAGCGCCCAGTTCGACAGCGAGTTCCGCATCTTCAAGACGCGTGATGCCGCAAATTTTTGTTGAAATCATCGGCGCGCAACTCCGGTTAATTTCGCCAAGGCCTCGCCAGGATCGGGTTGGCGCATCAAATGGCTGCCGACGAGAATGGCGTCGACGCCACACGCCGCCATGCGTTTCACATCGTCGCGCGAGGCAATGCCAGATTCGGCAACGCGCACACATGAGGACGGAATGAGCGTGCTGAGCCGCTCGGTGGTTTCGAGCGTTACCTCGAAGGTTTGCAAGTTGCGATTGTTGATGCCGATGAGATTGGCGCCGGCCAGCAAGGCGCGATCCAGCTCGGTTTCGTTGTGCACTTCCACCAAAGCTTGCAGGCCGTTTTCTTCCGCGGCAGATAAAAGCTCGAACAGTTCGCTGCGGTCGAGCATCGCTACAATAAGAAGAACTGCATCCGCGCCGAACGCCCGCGCTTCCAAAATTTGATAGGGACTCAAGATGAAATCTTTGCGCAAAATCGGCAGCGCGCAAACGGCCCGCGCCTTTTGCAGATTTTCCAAATTTCCGCCAAAAAACTTTTCATCGGTCAAAATCGATAACGCCGCAGCGCCATTTGCCGCGTAGCTTTTTGCCAGCACAACGGGATTGAAATCCTCGCGCAACACGCCGGCAGACGGCGAGTGCTTTTTCATTTCAGCAATCACGGCGATATTTTCACCAGTTGACAAGGCGCGGCGAAAATCACGCGGCGCGGCTTGGGCTTTCCCCAATCGCTGCAAAGATGCAAACGAAAACTTTTTCTCAGCGCGAGCCAATTCGTCGCGCTTGTGTGAAACGATGCGCGAGAGAAATGAAGTCTGAGTTGAGATATGCACTGACATGTAATGCCAACGTTATTTGCCACTGATGAAAGCCGCCAACGGATAGATGAACCCAACTGTAAAAACGTTATCCGTTGGGTTCATCTATCCGTTGGGCATAAGAATTTTAGAATTTTTTTCCGAGTTTTACTGCACAATCAATCGTTTTAAAAACTGTTGCTCATCTTCCGCAGCGCTTCGAGTTTGGCCAGCGCCGCGCCGGAATCGAGGCTCTGTCTGGCCATCATCACACCCTCCGAAATATTTTTTGCCAGACCGGCGACCCAAAATCCGCACGCGGCATTGGCGATCACGAAATCGCGCGCCGCACTTTTCTCGCCGTTCAAAATGCGCAAAGCCGTCTGCGCGTTCTGAACGGCATTACCGCCCGCGATGCTATCGCCGTTGACAGGCGAGAAACCAAAATCTTCCGGCGACAGTGTTTTTTCGGAAATGCGGCCTTCGCGTATTTCGAGCATCGTCGTTGAACCGCTCACTGAAATTTCGTCGAGGCCGTCGTCGCTATGCACGACGAGCGCATGCTCCGCGCCAAGCTCGGCCAGGACTTCCGCCATCAGCCTCGCGAGTTGGCGATCATAAACACCCAGCAACTGCCGCTTGACGCCGGCGGGATTGGTAAGCGGGCCGAGAATATTGAAGACGGTGCGAGCGCCGATTTCCTTGCGCGGGCCGACTGCGTGTTTGGTGGCGCTGTGCAAAACCGGCGCAAACAAAAACGCGATGCCGATTTCATCGAGGCATTGGCTCATCTGCGCCGCGGTGAGATTGATGTTGACGCCGAGCGCTTCCAAAACATCGGCGCTGCCGCATTGGCTGGAAACCGAACGGTTGCCGTGTTTCGCCACCGTCACGCCGCCGCCGGCCGCCACGAATGACGCCACCGTTGAAATGTTGAACGTGCCTTTGCCGTCGCCGCCGGTGCCGCACATATCGATAGGATTTTGCCGCCGCGTCGAGACCGGTGTGGCGCGCTCGCGCATCGCTTGCGCCAAACCGGCGACTTCCTGCGGCCGTTCGCCTTTCATGCGCATGGCCACGAGAAAAGCCGCAATCTGCGCCGGCGTCGCCGCGCCGCTCATGATTTCGTTCATCGCGGCGTAAGCTTGGGCGCGATCGAGATCGATGCGATCAATAAGCTGAGAAATTGTCTGCTGCAACATACGATTTCCCGATTTCGGGTTGAAGTTTGATGAGGGCGGATTCTGAGAAGGCGCCGCGGCCTTTGCGGGTGCTCCATTTTTATCCGCAGCGCAAAGCCGCAAAAAATTCCGCAGCATGTTTTTTCCGGCGGTGGTCATGATCGATTCCGGATGAAACTGCACGCCTTCCACCAAAAACTCCCGGTGCCGCACGCCCATGATCAAGCCGCTGTCGCTGCGCGCCGTCACTTCGAGGCTGGAAGGCAGCGAAGCTTCCGCAATAATCAACGAGTGATAACGCGTCGCGACGAAAGGATTTTCGATTTCACGAAACAGCCCTTTGCCGTCGTGATGAATTTCAGAAGTTTTGCCGTGCATCAATTCCGGCGCGCGCACCACCTCGCCGCCGAAAGCCGCGCCGATGGCTTGATGGCCGAGGCAAACACCCAACAGCGGAATTTTGCCGGAAAATTTTTGGACCACCGGAATGGTGACGCCCGCCTCCTCAGGCCGTCCTGGCCCGGGAGAAATCACAATGCCGGTTGGCTGCATTTCGGCAATCTCCTCCACCGTGGCGGCGTTGTTGCGAAACACCCGCATCGCCGCGCCCAGCTCGCCGAGATATTGCACGAGATTGTAGGTGAAGGAATCGAAGTTGTCGATGACTAAAATCATAATTCGTAACACGTAAGTCGTAAAACGTAAAAAGCAACAAGCAACCAGCTACCAGCTACCAGTATCCAACCCCCGCTCCGCCAAATCAATCGCATTCCACACCGCGCGCGATTTTTCAATGGTCTCCTGATATTCGCGCACCGGATCGGAATCGGCGACGATGCCGGCGCCGGCTTGAAAAAAAGCCTGCTGGCCCTGCGTCCAAATCGTGCGAATAGTGATGCAGGTGTCGAGATTGCCGGAGAAATCGAGATAGCCGACGGCGCCGGCATAAGGCCCGCGCGGCGCCGGCTCCAGCTCGTCGATGATTTCCATGGCGCGGATTTTCGGCGCGCCGCTCACCGTTCCGGCGGGAAAACACGCGCGCAAGGCGTCGATGGCATCGATCTCGGGCCGCAATTTTCCGCGCACGTTGGAAACCAAATGCATCACGTGCGAATAACGCTCCACCGCCATCATCTCGTTGGCCTCAACGCTGCCAAATTCACAAACGCGGCCGAGATCGTTGCGGCCAAGATCGACGAGCATGAGATGTTCGGCGCGTTCTTTGGCGTCGGTGCGCAGCTCCGCTTCCAGGCGCTGATCTTCGGCGGCGTCCGTCCCGCGGCGGCGCGTGCCGGCGATGGGCCGCACTTCGGCGACGCGATTTTCAACGCGCAGCAGCGCTTCCGGCGACGAGCCGATCAAACAGTTTTCATCGTGTTGGAGAAAATACATGTAAGGCGACGGATTGATGCGGCGCAGGGCGCGATAAATTTGAAAAGGAGAAATCGAGAGCGTGCAGGAAAAACGCTGCGACAGCACGGCCTGAAAAATGTCGCCGGCGGCGATATGCTCTTTGGCATTGCCGACGGCGGCGAGAAATTCTTGGCGCGGAAAATTGGCGCGCGGCTCGGGCAAGTGAGCCGGCGAGGAAGAACGGCTTTCCGGCGGTTGCAGCGGCGCGCAAATTTGCGCGCGCATTTTTTCCAGCCGTTCGCCGGCCTCTTCGTAGCGCCGCCGCACATTCAATTCGCCGTCTTCAAGAAAAACGTTGGTGATCAGCAAAATTTGCTGTTGCACGTGATCGAAGACGATGACCGTGTCGTATAAACCAAATTCGGCGTCGGGGAAAATTGCGGTTGCCGGCTCACGCTCCACCCCGCGAAGGCAGGGCAGTTTTTCCAAATCCCGCACCGTGTCGTAGCCCAAATAACCGACGAAACCGCCGGTGAAACGCGGCAATCCCGCCGGCCGCACGGGTTGAAATTTTTTGCGCGCCGCTTGCAGGTACGCAAAAATATCCGCCGGCGCGGGTTCGTGCTCGTCAAACGGCAGCGGCGGCTGCAAGCGTTCGATCTGAAGCCGGGAGGCCGGCGAAGCGGGTGAACGAAAATAACGCGCGAACAATCGCGGCGCAAACCCGAGAAAAGAATAGCGCGCGATTTTTTCGCCGCCTTCGACGCTTTCCAGGAGAAAGCCGTGGCGCTGCGCTTCCGCCAGCCGCAGGAAAATGGAGACCGGCGTGAACGTGTCCGCCGGCAGCGCCAGGCTGAGCGGCACGACGTTGCCATGCCGCGCCAGCCGCGAAAACTCTTCAAAAGATGGCCACAGGCTCATAAAAAATAGCGCCAAAATAAAAAACCCCACCTGGTGTTGCCATGGTGGGGTTGAAGACCTTTTGTAAGCTGTTGTGATCGAGTCTATCCGAACTGCGCCGGAAAAGAGCAGTTTCCACCATGGCCACGCTGGCGCCAATACCAGTAGCTCCAATAAAATCGAACGGTGGAAATGCCCTGAAATTTCATAATGATCTCATTGAATTGATTGCCAATTTAAGCAACGGTATCGTCATTGTCAAGAAGTTTTTTAAATTTTTTCATCAGAGATAACACCAGCGTGTGCGGCGGCGCGACTTCGAGATCGTATGTCCTTCGTCACAAACGTTATGTTATGTTGTTGGCCAGTTTGCCAGTTGGCCCGCTTAGTGAAATGCATTAACCGGCGAACGGGCTAACCAGCAAACCGGCAAATGAAATAAGGAGAATACCCGTGAAAAAGTTTTAATTTTTCTAATAATGTTCACTGGCCTCTTGCTGTCGGCAGAAAGTGTTTTCGCCGGCGCGTGGACGCAAAAACGCGGCCAGGGCTATTACGAGCTGAAATTCTATTTCATCAAAGCCAATCGCTTTTACGAGCCGGATGGGAGAATCATCACCATTCCGCGGTTGGCGGAATACACGACAAGTTTTTACGGCGAATACGGCCTCAACGACTGGCTTACGCTCACCGGCGATTTTCCATTTTATAAGCGCATTACGTTGAACCGCCAAATCGGCAATCGCTCGGGCTTCGTGTTTTTTCCGGGGGATTCGGTTTCCGGCATTTCCGATGCTGAAATCGGCGTGCGGCTCGGCTTGCTGCGTGGCGGCGCGACCGTGATCAGCGCCGGACTCAAATTCGGCTTGCCGCTTGGCGACAACACGCAAGCGAACGGTTTGCTCACCGGCGACGGCGAGTTCAATCAAATTCTTTCGCTGCAACTCGGACATTCATTCTAT